>Ga0209605_1000036_pt1 | contig 192573 bp, 156 predicted proteins | sample AD_UKC035_MetaG_FD_184408 | JGI IMG/M metagenome (GOLD analysis project Ga0209605, IMG submission 184408) | Active sludge microbial communities of municipal wastewater-treating anaerobic digesters from USA - AD_UKC035_MetaG (SPAdes) (version 2) | ecosystem: Engineered > Bioreactor > Anaerobic...
CCACTGAATCTCGGCGGGGAGCGCATCGCATGGACACAATCGGGGTGAGGCGGAATATCGGCCGCGGAATCCGCTGGCTGGCGCTGCTGGTCGTCTCGACTGTGATCGGATCCGGCTGCGGCCGGGATTCCAGCGGCATTCCCGCAGAGCAGGCAGCCTCCTGGCGGAAGGCCCTCGACGCGGACCGTGCCGCGAAGGACCGGGAATTCGCATCCGACGCGATGTCGCCCATGGCCGGCGCGGCGCGGTTGACGCTGGCGGCGCCGGGCGGCGGTCTGCGGGTGGCGGCCGGCGCGGTCACGCCCACGGCGCCGTCCGGACCGGACGATCCGCTGGTGTTCAGCCTGGCTGACGGCCAGTGGCGGTGGGAGTCCCGGGCGCCCGGCGGCTGGGCCGAGGTGGCGCGCAGCCCGATTCCGCCCGGCCCGCTCAGCGAGGGGATCCGCTTCCGGCTGGAGCGATTCACCCTCGCGGCGTATCCCGGCGCCGACGGATTGACCCTGATCGTCTTCGATCCCGCCCGGCGCGAGCGCCGCGAGTTCCGCCGGCTTCTGTACTTCCCGCCGGACCGCGCGTTCGCCGTGCCGGCACGGCTGGAGCGGCTGCCCGATCCCGAGACCGTGGTCATGCTGACCAGCCGCAACCTGGAGAAGCGGTTCGTCCGCTATGCCCGGCTCCACTTCACGGTGGATGGCACGGCCTGCGCGCTGGCGGCGTTCAAATCCGCCGCGGGCGCGTCGGACGACCGCACCCTGTTCGTGCCGTTCACCGATGCCACCACCGGAGCCGAAACCTACCCCGCCGGCCGGTTTCTCGATCTGGACGAGCCCGCCGGCGAGACCGTGGTGCTGGATTTCAACCGGGCGTACAACCCGCTGTGCAATTATTCGCCGGCCTACAACTGCCCCATCCCGCCGGCGGAGAACCGCCTGCCGGTGGCCATCCGGGCCGGGGAGCTGACCTACCCGCACTAGAGGCGAGGTAGGAGCGGATGAACGCTGCCTGACCGCCGGCCTCAAGCGGATCACATTCGATTTCGCGGACAAGGCGCCGGCCGGGCGCCGGCGACAGCTGGCGCCCGGCAGGTGGTCCCACACGATCCGGCCAATAATAAAGTGCGAAGACCGCGTCCGCGGTCCGTCTATTCTTCCGTTGCCAGCGGGAGCCGCCCGGGATCGCGCGCACCTTGTCGCCGCCCGCGGTTTGCTGCAGCCAGATTCATACATGAACGGGAGAGTCGCATGAGCACAAATCGCATCGACAGACAGTTCAGTCTGGTATTGGTGGGCGTCCTGGCGCTGATGCTGGGATCTGCGGCCCCGGCCGCCCTGCCGGACGCCGGCGTCTATTTTTCTAAAACACCGATCGATCCGAACAATCCAGCCAGCTTGTCGAAGAGTTTCCAGGCCGGCGACCCCATCTACGGCCTGATGGTGGTGGACAAGACGTGGCGGGAGTTGTACGGGGGCAAGACGGAGATCCCGGTGATGGTGGTCATGGCGATCGACGGCCAGGACATGCTGGAATACCAGTACATCACCATCAAGGGCCCGTTGGTCAACAACAGGTTCATGGTCCTCGACGTAGCGCCGGAACCCGGCCGGATGACCGCCTACAAAGACCCGAACATGGTCTTCGGCGAAGGGAAGGGAAACCGGAAGATCGGACCCATCGGCTTCACCTTCCGCCTGGGCGAGTTGGGCGCCGGCACCCACACCGTGCAGATCTACGTGCGGGACTTCGGCACCAAGCACGCCGAAGGATCGTTCACCATTCAGGGAAGCAATTACGCCTACTACGCCGGCTTGAACCAGAAATATCTCAACGCCGATGCCCAGGCCGCCACCCTGCCCCCGGCCAAGATGACCGACAAGCAGATGGAGGCCGCCATGCGGAAACTCCTGCTCAACGCCGGCTGGCCGGGCGTGTACCGGATCCACATCGTCGACAAGGACTGGTGGTATGACCGCCACTCGGGGGGCGACAGCCCCATCGTGGGTCGCCACATCGCCGCGGCGGCGCTGTACAAGGACACCGACGGCAAGTACTGCTACCGGGTCTGCACGTTCGAACAGCGCAAGCTCATCACCGGCGGGTTCGGGGCGCTGGAGCTGACCGACCAGGGTCGCAAAATTCCCATCCCTGCGGAAAACATCGACAAGTAGCACCGCCCGGCGTCGGGCGGCAGGCGCACAGCTAGCATGGTGCGGCGGGAGGCGGGAGCCGTGAGCTGCCGCCACCCGCGGCTGTTTTGCCGATGTTCTCTTGCGGCCGCTTTTGCTATAGTGAAGAGGCGGTGTGGACGCATTGTCGACTGCGCGAAAGGAGTACGGGGCCGTGAACAGAGTGTTCGGGACGGTGGTTGGTCTGGGATTGTCCTGGTTGGTGTGGACTGCGGGAGTCCGGGCGGACGATCCGCCGCCGGCGGTTGCGGACGTGACCGTCGTGAAGGCGGAGGCGGGCTTCGCCATGGCCAGGGCCGGCGTCGAGCCCGCCGACGTGCTGCTGCGCTGGAGACGGTTGGCGGGCGCGGCGGAAAGGGGGGAGACGCTGGCCTCGTACTTCCATCTCAAAGAGGTGGAGATCCTGCACGCGCCGCGCGGCGGCGTTGACATCCTGGTGCGTCGCGGCGAGACCGAGCGTTGGGTGGCAATTCCGGCGTACGAATGGCGGCTCTCGGTGCGCCCCGCATTGTCCGGCGAGGCCGGTGTGGCGCAAGCGGATGGGGAACGATTGCTCGGGGCCAGAGATGTGGATGGTGCCGTGGCGCGATGGAGCACCGGGGCGGCCGAAGCGGCCACGCGGGGCGACCACCTGACGGCGGCGTGGTTGCATCTCCGGTCCGGACAGGCTCTGGCTGAGGCCAAGCGGTGGGCGGCCGCTGTCGATGCCCTGGGGCATTGCGCCGACACGCTGGCCGCCGTGGAAGCGGGGCGTTTCCAGCCCATCGTTTGGGACATGCAGGGCGAACTCCTGCGCCAGGACAAGCGGCCGGAATTGTCCGTGGAGATGCACCGGAAGGCGCTGGCCGCATGGGCGCACGACGGCGGGGAACTGGGCCGCGCCAACAGCATGGCCAGCCTGGGCCACTGCGCCTGGCAGCTGGTTCGCTGGCCTGAAGCCGTCCAGTGTTATGAGAACGCCCTGGCGATCCGCCGGGAAGTGGCGCCTGATTCCATGCTCGTTTCCGGCTCCCTGATGATGCTGGCCACGGCGTATTCCAACACCGGCGACCTGGCCGCCGCCGACCGCTGCTTGTTGGAGGCGCTGGCGATCCATCGGCGCCACCTGCCGGGTCATGCCGCGGAAGCGAACATCCTGAACACGCTGGGCGTCAACGCGTCCAAGGCCGGCCACCAAGGCAAGGCCCACCAATATTTTGAGGAATCCCTCCGGCTCAAGCAGGCGCAAAGCCCGGATTCGATGGCGGTGGCGTACACCCTGAACAACCTGGCTGCCGTGGCCCGCTTGCAGGGCGATCTGGCGCTGGCGGAGGATTACCACCGGCAGGCCCTGAAGATCAAGTTGGCGCTGGAACCGGACAGCGCCAGCCTGGCACGCTCCTACCACAATATCGGTCAGATCTACATGGCGCGCCGGGATTTTCCGGCCGCGGCCGACTACCTCAACCAGGCCTTGCAGATTCTGGAGCGGAAGGCCCCGCGCTCACGCGAGTGCGCCGACTGCCTGGAACAGCTCGGCAACCTCGCCCGCCTGGAAAACAAGTTTGACCTGGCCGAAAAGCGCCACCAGGAAGCGACGGCGATCCGAATGCAGGTGTCGAACGATCCGTTGGATCAGATCCGCACGCTGATCACCCTGGGTGCCATCCGCCTGGAGAGCGGCGACCCGGTCCAGGCGGAGACCCACTACCAGGCCGCACTGAGCATGGCGCGGCAATCTGCGCCGGCCAGCCTCTATGAGGCCCGCAGTCTCCGGGGACTGGGCGACGCCTGCCTGCGGCGGGGCGACCTGGTGGCCGCCGCGCCGGCATTGGAGGGTGCATTGAAGATCTTCGCCGCCACCGCACCCCTGACCATCGACGAGGCCACGACCCAACACCTGCTGGGGGACCTCCACCGCCGCCAGGATCGGCTGCAAGACGCCCTGGCCTGCTACGAGCGCGCCGTGGCCGCGCTCGAGGGGCAACTCGAAAAGCTCGGCGGCAGCCGGGAGGTTGCCGAATCCTTCGCCGCAGAATATGCCGGCTTTTACAAAGACGTGCTGGAATTGAAACTGCTGTTGAACGATCCCCGGGGCGCGTTCAACGTCCTGGAGCGCTTCCGCGCACGCAGTCTGCTGGCCATGTTGGTCGAGCGCGATCTGGACTTTTCCCGCGACGTGCCGGCGGGACTGCTGGAGCGCCTGGAGACCGCGCGCACCCGCAGCCGCGAGGCGCAGGATGAGCTGATGCAGCTCAGTCCCGACAAGGAGCCGGAACGCGTCACGGAGTGCCAGCGGCTGTTGTCGGAGCGTCGCCGCGAACAGGCCCTGGTCTGGGAGGAAATTCGCAGGGAGTCCCCGCGCCTGGCGGCGCTGCGGGCGCCGGAGACGCTGACGGCGGACCAGGTCGCCGAGGTGATGGGGCGGGACACCCTGTTTCTGTCCTACGCGGTGAGCGAGCGGGCCACCCACCTGTTCGCCCTTCTGAACGGCCAGCTGCGGGTGGAGTCCGTTCCGCTCGGCCGGCAGCAGGTGCAGGAAGCGGTGGAATACTATCTCGCCATGCTGAGCAATCCCGCCAGCCGGAAAGTCCGGCTGATGGGCCGGGCTCACGCCCTGTACCGGCAACTCGTGGCGCCGGTCGACGACCTGGTGCGGCGCTCGCAGCGCATCGTGGTATGCCCCGACGGACCGCTGCACATGATGCCGTTCGCCGCGCTGGGCCCGGCCACGAACCGCTACCTGATCGAAGAGAAACCGGTTTCGTACGTGATCTCCGCCACTGTGTACGCCGACGGCTTGCGGCATGAACCGCAGCGTGCCTCGCGGCCGGTGGTGCTGTTCGGCGACCCGGACTATCCGGGCCAGGCCGCCGGCGGATCGGCTGCGCGGCTGCTCCGGTGGGTGCTCCGTGATGACCCGGTGCCGCCCCTGCCCGCGTCGCGCGACGAGGTGCAGGGGATTGCGGCCTTGTACCCCGGCGCTCACGTGGCGTACCTGGGCGCCGAGGCCCGCGAGGAGCGGGTGAAGTCGCTGGACCGGCAACCCGGCTACCTCCACTTCGCCTGCCACGGTTTTTACAATCCGGTGAATCCCATGGACAGCGGGCTCCTCCTGACCATCCCGGGGGAAGGAGGCGACGACCGCGACAACGGCTTTCTCCAGGTTTGGGAAGTTTTTGAGAACGTGCGGATCGACGCCGAGCAGGTCAGTCTGTCCGCCTGCGAGACCGCCCGGGGCCGGGAGCTTGGCGGCGAAGGACTGGTGGGGTTGAACCGGTCCTTCCTGTACGCCGGGGCGCGCACGGTGATGTCCACGCTCTGGAGCGTCGCCGACGCATCGACGGCGGAATTCCAGAAACTCTACTACCGGCACCTCAAGTCGGGCCGAGCCAAAACCGAAGCCGCCCGACTCACCCAGCGTGAGTTCATCAACGGCAAGGTCCGCATCGTGCCGACGGAGCCCGCCGGAGAACCGCCGGACCTCAGTCACCCCTACTTCTGGGCCGGCTTCGTATTGAACGGACAATGGCGCTAGATCCTCCCATCCACGATCCCGAGGAATTCCTCACCCGCAACCTGCCGCAGGTGGAACGGGTCATCGGGTGGGTGGGCCGCCGCCGGGGGCTGCTTGCGGACGAACTCGAGGAGTTCCGCTCGCGCGTGCTGGTCCGGCTCGTGGAGAACGACTACGACGTCCTGCGTAAATTCAGAGGCTTGAGCAGTGTCCAGACCTTCCTGGTGACGGTGATCCAGCGCTTGCTCCTCGACTACATCGCCCAGGAGCGTGGCCGCTGGCGGCCGTCGGCTGCCGCACTCAAGCGCGGCGCGCTGGCGGTGGAGCTGGAAAAGCTCATGGTGCGCGGCCGGCGCACGTTCGAGGAGGCGTTTGCGGCCTTGAGCGCGCGCCACGGGGAGCCCCTCGACCGGGACGAGCTGTTCCGGCTGGCGGCGGAGTTGCCGTTGCGCCGGGCGACGACGCTGGTGCCCCTGGAGCTGGTGGAGAACCTGGCGGCGCAGGGCCAGTCGGCGGAGAAGGAATTGGGGCGGATCCGGCACGTGGAACAGTCCGCCCGGCTCAGCGCCGCCCTGCGCGACGCGCTGGCGGGCCTGCCGGCCGAAGACCGCCTGCTCATCCGGCTGCGCTACGTCGAAGGGCTGACCGTGGCCCAGCTCGCCCGCTCGTTCGGCGGCAACCAGGTCGCCCTCTACCGGCGGTTCGAGAAGATCCAGGAGCGGCTGCGCAAACTCCTGGTGCGGCGGCGCACGGTGCGGGAGTCCGTCGACGAGATGCTGGGCTGCGCGGACGCCCGAAAATCGCTGAACTTCTTTGACGATGCCGTCGACGCGCGCGGGGTCATGGGCGGCGGAGAGGATCCGGGGGAAAAACCCGGCTAAACGGTCGGGCGCGGCCGTCTAATGCGATGAGCGCCACACCGGCAGTTGCCGGGGGAGGATCAGCGAAATGCGTGAACAGATGAACTGCCCGGACCTGGAAGAGATCGCCGCCTGGGCCGACGGCCGCCTGGACGAGGACCGGCAGCGGGCGATCGTGGACCATCTGGACCGGTGCCCCGAGTGCTACGACCTGGCGGCGGGGGCCATCGCGTTCCGCCAGGAGGCCGATTCCGCCTGGCAGACGCCGGCGGCGGCTCCGGTCCGCGACTTCCGGGCCGCGCCTCGCTGGGCCGTTCCAGCCGCGGCCGCGGCCGCGTTGTTGCTGGCCGCCGTCCTCATCGCGGTTGCGCCCGTACAGATGACGGGTCCGGCGCCGGCCGCGGCCGTCCCGATCGTGCCGGCGACACCCGCTGCCGCACCGGACCAGGTGTTGCCGGCGCCATCCGTTCCTGACAATGCCGGCGGGGATCGCCTGGCGCAAGTCCTGCACCAGGCGAGTGTCCTGCCGTCTGTCCGGGCGGCGATGGCTGCGCCGGCTGCGGTTCCCGCCGCCTGGGCGGCGGAGATCCGGCTGCCGGAAGGTGCGGCGTACGGATTCGGCGCTCCGCCGGCGGACGGCTGGTTCGCCCTCGGGATGCGCTGGGTGGAGGCCGAGCTGCACCTGCAGGCGGGCGACCCGGCGGCAGCCGCCGAGACGCTGGCCCGCATCCGCCGCGACCTGAAACGACTCGGTGGAACGGCCGAACTGGGGTCCGACTACGACCGCACCGAAGCCGGCCTGCGCCAGAGCGAGATGACAGAACTGCCTGCGGCGCTCTTCGACCGGACCCTCGCCGCCGGCGGGGCGCGCGGCGCGGCCCGGATGGAACTCGGCGCCTGGGTGGGCGGCGGCCGGATCGCCGCGCGGACCGGCTACGGCGCATATTTCAAGCTCGCCGAGATCGATCGCCTCGAAGCCGGTGTGGGTGCCGCAGGCGGCCCGCCGGGCGTCGCCGGCGCATTCGATGAAATCCGCCGCCAGATCGATGCCGGGCTTCCGAACGCCGCATCGTTCCGCCGGACCGACCGGGCCCTTGTGGATATCGGACTTTTGCTGCGCGGGGAATGACCATGCGCCGATTCTTGCTCGTGAGCGTCATCCTGGCCGGCTGGGCGGCGGCACTTCCCGCCCAGGACGCCAATCCCGCCGACTCGGCGGGCTGGTGGATCCGGAACTACGGCTTGCTGACCATCCAGGAGGAGCCGCTGGTGGGCCGGGCGGAGCAGGTGTTCGGGCGGGTGGTTGCCGCCGCCGACAAGAAGGGGAACCGCCTGCCCAGTCTGGTGGTGATCCGCGGCGATGGCGACCCCCATGCCGTCGCCCTGCCCGACGGCAGCATTGTCATGTCCGCCGGCGGCCTGCGCCTGTGCTACCGGGATGTCCCCCCCGCCGACGGCGACGCGCGGTTGGCCTTCCTCCTCGGACACGAGCTGGCCCACTTGTCCAAGGACGACTTCTGGCATCGCTCCGCGTTCATGGCGCTGCAGAAATATCCGGGCACCGAAGACCGGCGCCAGCTGCTGGAGGAATTGCTGGGCCAGGCCGGCGGCGCAGCGGCCTCGGGCGAATCCATCCGCAGTGTCGTCCGGGTCAAGGAGCTCCAGGCGGACAGCTATGGTCTCGTCTACATGACCATCGCCGGTTACGATCCGGCGGTCATCCTGGGCGGGGGCCAGTCGTTCTTCGAACAATGGGTCCGCCAGCTGCCGCACGCCGCCGCCGACGGCGGCGAGCATCCCTCCCCGGGGGACCGGGCCGTTTTTATGAGGAGCCAGATGGTTCAGGTGGTCGATGAACTGGACCTGTTTCACTTCGGCGTCCGGCTCGCCCAACTGGGCCGCTACGAGGACGCCGTGCGGCTGCTGGAGCGCTTCAGCCACCGCTTTCCGGGCCGCGAGGTGTTCAACAACCTGGGCTTCTGTTACTACGAGCTGGCCAGGCAGGCGCCGGTGTTCCAGAGCCATGCCGACAGTCTGCGCTTCGATCTGCCGGCAGTGCTGGACCCGTACACGCCGGCGAGCCGCTACGAGCTCCGGCGCCAGGAGGGGCCGGAGTACCGGCAGGATCCCCTCTTTCGCGGCCGGCTTGACCAGGCGATCCGGTGCCTGCGCGAGGCGGCCGATCGGGACCCGTTCTACGTGCCGGCGCGGGTGAACCTGGCGTCGGCGTTTGTCCTGAAGGGGGAATATGCCCGGGCCCTCGCCGCCGCCGAGGACGCGTCGAAACTGGACCCGGCGGATGCCGCCGCCGGCGTGGCCAAGGCCGTGGCGCTCTACCTGCTGGGCGACAGCAGCGGATTGAGCACCTCCGGCGCCGCCATCGAGCTGCTCAAGGGAATCATCGAACGTCGCCCCGACAGCGCGGCGGCCGTGTACAACCTGGCAACCATCCTCGCCGAGCGGGGACGGGCCGCCTCGGCGCACGAGGCCCGGCAGGCGTTCCTTCGGATCGAATCGGCGGGTCCGTACGCCGACGAGGTGCGCCGCGTCCTGGGCCTGCCGCACCCGGAACGGGCCGCCCGACGGGATTCCGGTTTGCCGGTGCTTTACGCCGACCGGGTGCCCGTGGGCGAAGTCACAGACGAGATCGAGCGACGGCTCAAGCCGATGCGGAAGATTCCGTTCGACGTGGGTGATTTCGCCGGCAACGTCTACCGCGGAGACGGCTTGCGGATCCTGGAGCTGGACTATTTCCTCGAACTGGTCGAGGACAGCGCGGTGGGAGTACCCGACCGCCAGGCCTGGCTGGACCGCTTCGGGCCGCCCGACCGGCTGATCCGCGTGGGCGGCGGGGAGCTGGCGGTGTACCGCACCTTCGCCCTGGATATCGCGGACAACCGAATCCGTGCCGTGGTTCGTTTCGCGGAGTGATCCTCCCGCCCCGGTTCCACCTACATCAACGGCCATGCCCCGGGACGGCAGGAAGCGTCCGTTCGAAAAATTCGCCCACCCGGGTTTCGTGGTAATACTCACCGGCGGGACGGATGAATCCCACATGGCCACCCCAGCGGGGGATCTCCAGAAATAAGTTGGCGTTGGCTGCGGCCGCGGCGACCGGGTGACAAGTGGTGGTCAGGAAGGGATCGTCCAGTGCGTTGAGCACCAGCGTGGGCACCCGGATCGCCGGGAGAAACGGCAGGCAGGACGCGCGTGCCCAATAGTCGGCGGCGCTGGCGAAGCCGTGGACGGGCGCGGTGTACCGATCATCGAACTCTTCGAAGTTGGTGATGCCATCGTAATCCGTCAATCGCACCTGGCCGGGAAACCGGTCGGCCTTGGTGGCGATTTTTTCGACGAGTCGGCGGATGAACCGGCGCATGTAGAGCCGGTTCGTCGGCCGGGCCAGGCGGCGGGCCGATGCCGCCAGGTCGCACGGGACCGACATCGCCGCCGCGACCCGCAGACGGTCGGGCAAGGCGGAGGGGGCCTCGCCGAGGAACTTGAGCGTCACGTTGCCGCCCAGGCTGAAACCCACCAGGGCGAGGTCCCGGTAGTCCGTTGCGGCCATGCGCGCCAGGACCGCCGCCGCGTCGCCGGTGTCGCCGCTGTGGTAGGAGCGGAGCAGGCGGTTTGGCTCGCCGCTGCAGCCGCGGAAGTTCAACGCCGCCACGTCCCAGCCCCGCCGGCCCAGGGCGCGCGCCATGCCCAGCACGTAATGAGACCGGCTGCTGGATTCCAGCCCGTGCAGGATCAGCGCCGCCCGCGGGGCGCCGGTGCGGTGCCAGTCCACGTCCACGAAGTCGCCGTCGGGGAGCTCCACCCGTTCGCGCCGATACGCCACGCCGCCCACGCGCCGGCACAGGGTGGGATAGATCGTCTGGAGGTGGCCGCTGCGCAGCCACACGGGGGGGCGGTAGGGGCTGGCGCTCAGATGGGGCATCTTCCGTGTACCATCTCCGTTCCCGACACCTGATGATAGGTCAGTTTGGCAGAACCGTCATGGGAAAATTTCGGGTGGATCGGACCGGATCGGTCCGTTGACATCCGTTGGCGGGGCGGTATCATAGATGCATGAATCACCATCCTGTTGACCCGGACGTTCCGACGGACTCGGCCGCCGCGCCGTCCCGGCCCGTCTGGGCTTCTCCACTGGCCATCGCTGGTTGGCTGGCGTTGGCCAAGCTGCTGGTCCATTTCCTCACCAACGGCCAATACGGCTATTTCCGGGACGAGCTGTACTTTCTCGCCTGCGGTGAACACGTGGACTGGGGGTACGTGGATCATGCCCCAATGGTCGCGTGGATGGCCTGGCTGAGCCGCGCGGTGCTGGGCGACTCCCTGTTCGCCATCCGGTTCTTTCCGGCGGTGGCCGGCGCGGCCAAGGTCTTCCTCACGGGCGCCATGGCACACGAGCTGGGGGGCGGACGGCTGGCGGTGTTTCTGGCCGGGCTGGGCGCCCTGGCGGCGACCATCTACTTCGGCATCGACACGCTCCTGTCGATGAACGCCCTGGAGCCGTTGTTCTGGATGGGCGCCGTCTGGTGCGCGCTGCGGGCGGTCCGGCTGAGCGAGCCGCGCTACTGGGCGGGATTCGGCGCGCTGCTCGGTCTCGGTTTCATGAACAAGCACTCGACCATCTTCTTTGCCGCGGCCCTGGTGGCGGGATTGCTCCTGACCCGCGCACGGCGGGTGCTCCGCGAGAAGTGGTTTTGGACCGGCGCGGCGCTGGCGCTAATCATCATCCTGCCCAACGTGATCTGGGAATGGCGTCATGACTGGGCGACCCTCGAGCTGCTGAACAACGTCCGCGCCACGGGGAAGAACGTGATCCACCCCCCGCTCGAGTTCCTGATCCAGCAGGTGCTGATTCTCAACCCGGCCACCCTGCCGCTCTGGCTCGCCGGGATCTGGTTCTTTTTCGCCGACCGGGAGGGTCGGCGCCACCGTCACCTCGGCCTGGCGTTCGTCGTGTTCCTGGCGCTGATGATCATCATGCGCGCCAAGCACTACTACGTGGCCCCCGCCTACCCGATGCTGCTGGCCGCCGGCGGTGTCTGGTGGGCCGTCCGGCTGGAACGCGTCCGGGGTTTGCGCTGGCTGCGGGTGGCGTACCCCGCGCTGCTCGCGGCGACGGGGGCGGCGCTGGCGCCGCTGGTCCTGCCCGTCCTGCCCGTGGCGGCGATCCCGCCCTACATGGCGGCCCTGGGCCTGCAGCGCCTCAAGACCGAGGTGGCCCACGAGGGGCCGCTCCCCCAGCACTTCGGCGACATGTTCGGCTGGCCGGAGATGGTCGCGGCGGTGGCCCGGGTGTATCACGGGTTGCCGGCGGCGGAACGGGCCCGGGCCTGCATCTTCGCCGGCAATTACGGCGAGGCCGGCGCCATCGATTTCTTCGGCGGACGCCATGGGTTGCCCAAAGCCATCTCCGCCCATCAGAACTACTTCTTCTGGGGACCGCGCGACTGCACCGGCGAGGTGGTCGTCCTGCTCCAGGTGAGCCGCGAGGACGCCCTGGAGGTGTTCGGACGGGTGGAGGAGGCCGAGCGGGTGGGGCATCCGTGGGCCATGGCCGAGGAGCACTTCACCATCCGGGTGGGCCGCGATCCGAAGATCCCGCTCGGCGAACTCTGGCCCCGGATCCGGCACTGGAACTAGCGCCGGCGCGGCCGTAGCGGACGCGGGAACCGGGCCGGGGATTGAACGGAGGAAACGATCCATGCGTTGCCGCAGTTGGTGGATTCTGAGCATGCTGGCGGTGGCGGGAGCCTTCTGCCTGCCGGCGACGTACTATGTCTCGCCCGCCGGCAGCGACGGCGGTTCGGGCTCGTCGGCGCAGCCCTGGCGGACACTCCAGCACGCCGCCGACCAGGTTCAGGCGGGGGATGTGGTGCTCGTGCGAAGCGGGTCCTATGCCGGCTTCCGCTCCAAATCCTCCGGTGCGGCGGGACAGCCCGTGCAATTCAGGGCCGAAGCCGGCGCGTCCGTGGTGATCCATACGGTGGGGCCGGACAACTGGCACGGCAGCGTCATCAACATCGAAAACCACGACTGGTGGCTGGTCGACGGATTCGAGGTCACCGGCGCCACGGGATCGGCCGGCATCGACGTCCGCGAGGCGGACCACATCGTCATCCGCAACTGCCACTGCCACCACAACCAGAAGTGGGGCATCTTCACCGGTTTCGCCGAAGCGTTCACCGCCGAGTACAACGAGTGCGCCTACTCCGGCGAGGAGCACGGCATCTACCACAGCAACAGCGGCGACGATGCGGTCATCCGCCACAACTACTGTCATCACAATCGCGGCTGCGGCATCCAGATCAACGCCGATCCGTCCATGGGCGGCGACGGGATCTGCGCCGACGCCCGGGTGGAGTACAACGTGGTCACCGCCAACGGCGCGGGCGGCGGGGCCGGGATCAACCTCGCGTCGGTGCGGACGTCCCGGATCACCAACAACCTGATCTTCGGGAATCAGGCCGGCGGGATCGCCATGTGGGACGACGGTCAGGGCACCCAATGGGGCTGCCGGAACAACCTGATCGCCCACAACACGGTGCACATGCCGTCGTCGGCGCGATGGGCGCTCAACATGATCAACGGCTCCACCGGCAATCAGGTCATCAACAACATCCTCATTCATGACGGTTCCCGCGGCGGCCTGGAAACAGACACGGGCAGTCTGGACGGCCTGGTGTGTGACTACAACATCATGATCCGCATCAGCCTGGACGATGCCTTTCTGACGCTGGCGGCGTGGCAGTCAGGCTACGGCCAGGATGCCCACTCGGCTTCGCGCACGGCTGCCGAGCTTTTCATCAATCCCGGCGGCGATCACCACCTGCTGGAGTCGGCCTGGGCGGTGGATCACGGGCTGACGCTCGGCGCGGTCGTGGACGATCTCGACGGCGTGGCCAGGCCCCGGGGAGCCGCCTCGGACATCGGCTGCTACGAGCGGGCCGCCGGCGCGCTCGTCGGCGACTTGAACCGGGACGGCACCGTGGACGACGCGGACGTCATCCTGCTGGCCGACTACCTGGCGGGGAATCTCCGGTCTGACGACCTGGCACCGGCCGATGCGGACCTGAATCAGGACGGCGCCGTCGACGCGGTCGATCTGGCGATCCTGAAACGGTTGCTGTAGCCGGAGCCTCGCCGAGCCCGGCCGGGGAGGAGGCGGGCCGGTGGCGCGGCCGACCGGCTCAATAGCTGCTCGCGGTCAGTTTCACCTTGCCCCGGAAGATCCAGTAGATGCTCACCGTGTAGGCGATCACCAGCGGCATCCCCAGCAGCGCGATGACGAGCATGATCCCCAGCGTCTGGGGCGATGAGGCGGCGTTGTACACCGTGAGGCTGTTCGCCGGCGCCGGGTTGGAGAAGATCAGGTTTGGATACATGCCGATGCCGAACAGAGCCAGCAGGGCCAGCATGGCGGCGCACGACGACAAAAAGGCGTGGAACTCGCGGCCGTGATGGATCTCGCGGGGGATGTTGGCGATGGCCAGCATGTTCAGCAGCGCCAGGAGAAACAGGACCGGGTGGCGCTTGATGGTGTCGGTCATGTTGGGCACGTACAGCAGGGTGGCCATGGTGGTGGTCACGTAGCAGATGATGAAGCCGATGATGGTGTTGTTCACCCAGCCGCGGACCTTGGCCTGCAGCTCGCCGTCGGTCTTCATCACCGTGTAGATGGCGCCGTGCATCATGAACAGCGCCACGGTGGTGACGCCCACCAGCAACGCATACGGGTGCAGCAGAGAGAGAAACGAGCCGGCGAACTCATGCCGTTCGGTCAGCGGGATGCCCCACGCCACGTTCCCCAGCGCCACCCCGATGAGCAGGCTGGAGACGATGCTGCTCACCGCGAAGCTGCCGTCCCACATCTGCCGCCATCGTCGCCCGGGCTGTTTCGAGCGGAACTCGATGGCGACCGCCCGGAAAATCAGCGCCACCAGCAGCAGCATGAACGCGAGATAGAATCCGGAGAAGGCCGTGGCGTACACTTCCGGGAACGCTGCGAACAGAGCCCCGCCTCCGGTGACCAGCCAGACCTCGTTGCCGTCCCAGACCGGGCCGATGGCGTTGATCATGATCCGGCGCTCGGTGTCGGTCCGGGTGAACAGGTGCAGTGCCCCGACGCCCAGGTCGAACCCGTCCAGGATGGCGTAGCCGGCGAACAGGACGCCCACCAGGATGAACCAGATGGTGTTCAGGTCAATCAGCGCGCTCATGCCCGTTGTCCCTCCCCCGCGGTTTCGTCATCGACGGGTCCGTGCTGGATCTTCTCGTTGAGCAGGTAGACAAACAGCACGAAGAGCAGCAGGTAGACCAGGCCGAACAGGATGATCGACGTCAGCACCTCCCCGGCGCCGACCACCGGCGACAGGGCGTCGGCGGTGCGCAGCAGCCCCTGGACGATGTAGGGCTGACGGCCCACTTCGGCCGACGCCCAACCGGCCTGATTGGCCAACTGGGGTCCCAGCACGGCGAACACCAGCAGCCACAGGAACCAGCGCGTCTCGAACAGCCGGCGCCGCCACCACAGGAACAGGCCGAGCCAGGACAACGCCAGCAGCGCCATTCCCAGGGCCACCATGAGGTGGTACGTCTGAAAGACCAGGTTGACCGGCGGCCGTTCGCCGGGCGGCACCGCCCGCAGTCCCGCCACCGGCGTGGCCGGGTCGCCGTGAACGAGCCAGCTCAGCATGCCCGGCAGCTTCACACCGAGGCGGACGGTTTCGGCCTCCTCGTCCACCCAGCCGAACAGGTAGAGGGGCGCCGGGGCCGCCGCCTCGTAGTGGCCTTCGTAGGCCGCCAGCTTCACCGGCTGATTCCGGCTCACCCCCATGGCGCTGGAGTGGCCCGTCGCCAGCTGCATCAGCGAGGCGAACGCCGCCACCACCAGCCCCACCTTCATCGAGATTTTCGCAAACTCCGCATGCCGCCGGCGCAGCAGATACCACGCGCTCACGCTGAGCACGAAGAACGCCGCCGCCTGCCAGCCGCCCAGCACCGCGTGGCTCAGCCGGTCCAGAGTGGACGGATTGAAGACCACCTGCCAGAAATCGACGATCTCCGCGCGGGGGCCGTTGGGTCCCATGACGATGTGATGTCCGGCGGGGGTCTGCTGCCAGGAGTTGGCCACGATGATCCAGACGGCGCTGAAGTGGGCGCCGAACGCCACCAGGATCGTGGAGATGAAGTGCATGCGCGGGCTGACCTTGTCCCAGCCGAAGAGGAGAATGGCCAGGAAGCCCGACTCGAGGAAGAAGGCGAACACGCCTTCGGCGGCCAGGGCGCTGCCGAACACGTCGCCGACGAAGCGGGAATACGCCGACCAGTTGGTCCCGAACTGAAACTCCATGACGATGCCCGACGCGACGCCCAGGGCGAAGACCAGGCCGAAGATGCGCACCCAGAAGCGGGTCATGTGGTGAAACAGGGGATTTTTGGTCTTCAGGTACATCCCCTCCATGGCCACGAGGATGACGCCGAGGCCGATGCTCAGGGGCGGAAACAAGTAGTGGAAGGCGATCGTCAGGGCAAACTGCAGGCGGGACAGAAACAGAACGTCCATCGCGCGCTCCCTGCGTCCGAAATGCGGACGGCCGGTTGAAAGTCGGATGCCGGTGGGTCGGACAACAGCTTACCGTGTTTATAACGGGGAATCAAGAGCAGTGGTGTGCGGGATCCAGGCTCAGGCGATCCAGCGGTAGAACGCCAACCCCAGCAGCTCGGTCATGGCCGTGACGCTCTTCCGGAAGTTGTCGGCGGTGGGGAAAAAATCCAGGTAGTTCAGCTGCCGTTTGCGTTCGGCCTGGAGGTTGGCCGGATAGCCGGTGCAATCGACGCCGGCCCGGCGGAACAGGTGCAGCGCGCGCGGCAAATGGTAACCCGACGTGACCAGCACCGCCCGGCGGAAACCGTGCGCATCCATCAGGCGGCGGACGTACGCGGCGTTTTCGGCGGTGTCGCGGCTTTCGGATTCCAGGATGATATCGGAGGCGGGCACACCCAGATCCATGAGCAGCCTCCGGATCACCGGCGCTTCCGGCTCGCCGCCGGCCACCGAGCCGCCGGAGAAGATGATGGGTCGGGGTTGCCGCTGGTGGATGCGCACGGCGTCCACCACCCGGCCCATGGCGTCGGGCGCGGGGGTGCCGGCGCCGGAAAAATCGGGCACGCCCTCCACGAGACCCCCGCCCAACAGGACAATCACGTCGGCCTCGGCGACTGCGGCCGCGTCCCATTCCTGCACCTCGACAAGGTCCAGGAACCGGTTGGCGGTGGCGCCGACCGACAGAAGATAGAGAACCAGCGCCCCTCCCAGCAACCAGTAACCCGACCGGCGGCGGTGGGCGAGCCGCCAGATGCCCCAGGCGGCGAATCCCACCACCAGCAGCCCCGGCGGCAGGATCACGGCTCTGAGCAGTTTTTTCAGGAAAAACACCGGCGCTGTCTCCGGCCCGCGATTGCCGCCGTCGGCGCGGGCGCGGCTATTGTAGGAATTCCCGGAGGCAAATGCAACTTCGGGCCGCGTTCATCGAACGCGCGTTGGCGAATCTTTGTCGATGGTTTGAGCGCACTCGCCCGCTCCGCATTGTCCTCATTGGATTCGGCCGTAGGCCGCGTCCGCCGGACGCGGCCTGCTGAATCCGCACAATCCATGAGATCGTATCGATCGATCCCGCGGTCCGGCCGCGCCGGCAGCCGCAGCATGTAGCCCGGGCCGCGAGGCCCGGTTGGCGAGAAGATAGAGGGACTGGGGGAGCGGCGTCAGCGGCGGCGGGACCGTGCCGTGAGCCGCGTTCGGCGAACGCGGCGTACGATGGTGGCCGCGCCCTGGAGCGGGCGCGGGGAGAGCGGCATCCGGTGAATTGTGGAGATCCAACGGGCCGCGTTCGGCGAACGCGGCCTACGGTGAGGCGCACCGGGCCGCGTTCATCGAACGCGGCGTACGGCGGCACATCTCGAAGCGCTGATTCGGCACCGGCGCACCCCGGCGAGAGGCATGCCGGGGGAGGTGCATCATTACCGCCTCAGAACGCCTGCTGCCGCAGTTCTTCGCGGATGCGCCGGATCTCCTCGATCTTCTGGTCGATCTTGTCGAACAGGTCGCGCCGGGCCTTGATCCCCTCACGGGTGAGAAAGGCGACGGCTTCGGAGCGGGTGTGGCAGATGCCGGCTTCCAGCAGCTGCTCCAGGCGCTGCACCGATTCGTCATCCAGCCGGACCGACACGATGAGCTGCCGGTGCACGGCCTTCGCCTCGTCGATCATCTTCTCGGCCTGGCGGCCCAGCTGTTCGCTGATCTCGGTGGCGGCTTGCTTGGCCGAGCCGACGAACTGCTTGAAGTCCGACTTGACCTTGTGGCGGGTTTCATCCTTCATGATATCTCCTCCGGGTATCGTATCATGATCCGCTGTCCAGCCCCGCCGGGGTGCCGGCCGGCGGAGTCGGTTCAGCGTATCAGGCAGGGGTTGTGTTTTGCACACACGCGCAATATATCATACAAGTAATTATATTATAACTAATATGATTACAACTCTTTTCTTTTTGACCGCTCGCCCGGGCGCGCTAAGATCAGCCATTGTGCGTCATCGGAGCTTCGGGGCCGGCGCGGAGCGGCATACAAGGAGGCGGGTCATGGTCCGATACAAGCTGTTGCTGGAGTATGACGGCACGCGGTACGGCGGGTGGCAGATGCAGCGCAACACCCGGACGGTGCAGGGCGAGATGCTGAGCGCGGCCCGAACGGTGTTCGGCGTCGAGGAGTTGGAGCTGCTGGGGGCCGGCCGGACGGATGCGGGCGTCCACGCCCTGGGCCAGGTGGCGCACATCGAGGTATCCAAATCCCGCCCGCCGAACGAGATCATCCGGGCATTCAACGATTTACTCCCGCCGGATATCACCGTGCTGAAGGTGTGGCCGGCGCCGCCCCGCTTCCACGCCCGCTACCACGCCCGGTCACGGAGTTACCTGTACCAGGTATCGCGCCGGAAGACGGCGTTTGGGAAGCGGTATGTCTGGTGGGTCAGGGATCCGCTGGACCTGCCGCGCATGCGGGCCGTGGCCGCCCGGATCGTCGGCCGGCACGACTTCCGCTCGTTCGTCGACAAGCGACTGGAGGACAAATCCACCAAGATCGAGCTGAGCGAGTTCGAGCTCCGCGAGTGCGGCGATCTGATCCTGTTCCGGGTGAGCGGCGCCCACTTCCTGTGGAAACTGGTGCGGCGCCTGGTGGGCACGGTGGTGGCGGTGGGAGCCGGACGGCTATCCGGTGAACAGGTGGACGCCTTCTTCGAGGGACCGTCGCCTGAACCCGCCCGCTGGACCGCTCCGCCCTCGGGGCTCTTCCTGGAGTGCGTGCGGTTCGCGGACGATCCGCCGCCCGGCGATATCCGCCCGGTGCTCCGGCTCGATCGGCCGGTGCGCGGGGCCGGGATGTCGGATGAGCCATGAAAATCCCCGGCGGCACCACGCGCATCCAATCCGGCAACGCGCCGACCGTCAACGCCGCGCCGCCCGAATCATCCAGCGGCTGCATAACGGCGGAGGGCGACTCTGACCGAATGGCCCCGTGATGATCAATCGTTGGATCCGATTTGTCGACGAGCTGACCCGGCGACCCGGCACCGATCGCCAGCAGTACCTCGACCGGCGTTTCCCCGGCCTGCAGGAGCGACTCGGTTTCCCGGTGCTGGGCGAGGATCGGGCGATCTTTGTCTTCCGTGGCTCCGCCCGGCGAGTCGCCGTCACCGGTGACATGACCGGCTGGCGGCGGCGGCTGCCGCTGTCCCGGATTCCCGGCACCGACCTGTTCATGCGGGAGATGCCGTTCGAACCGGCGGCGCGCCTCGACTACAAGTTCGTCGTCGACGGGGAGTGGCGGATGGATCCGCTCAACACCCGGGTGATCTCCGAGGGAGGCGGCGAGAACTCGGAGCTGCGCATGCCCCGGTACCGGTCCGCACCCGAGGCGGACCCGGACGCCCCGGCGCCGCCGGGGCCACGCGAGTCGTTCCGGGTCAGCAGCCGGCACCTGGCCGGTTCGCGCCGCGTCACGGTCTGCCTGCCGGCGGCCTATGCACTCCGGCGCCGCTGGCCGGCGGTGTTCTTCCACGACGGCGCGGAATACCTGGCGCTGGGCCTGGCCGACCGGATCCTCGGCTACATGGAGCGGGCCGGCGAGCTGGCGGCCGTGGGGATCTTCATCCATCACGGCGACCGCACCCGGGACTACACGCTGAACGCCGCCTACGCCGATTTTCTCGCCGAGGAGCTGCTGCCGGAGCTGGCCGGGCGCTACCGCCTGGCGCGCGAGCCGGCCCGTCGGGTGATGGTGGGCGGCTCGCTGGGCGCGCTGGCCGCCGGTTATACCGCCTACCGCCACCCCGGCGTGTTCGGCGGGTGCGTCTGCCAGTCCGGCGCCTTCAGTCTGGCCTACCCGCCGGCGCGGCGCTCGCGCTTCCAGAGGCAGGAGCGCGAGGCGTTCGGGCTGAAGGTGGCCGAGGCGCCGCTGCCCACGCGCTTCTATCTGGTCTGGGGCAGCTACGAGCGCGCCGTCTGCGGACTGGATTTCGTTGCGGCCAACGAGCGCTTCGCCGCCGATCTGCGGCGCAATCCCACGGTCCGCGGCGTAACGGAGCGGGTACTGCCCCAGGGCCACAGCTGGGGGTTGTGGCGGGACACCCTGCGCGACGGGCTCCGCTGGAGTTTCGGCGGACGAGGTGCCGGCCGGAGCGCCGGCAGCGGCTCCGCTACCGGCTGAAGAGGAACAAATCCATGGAGCACCATGTGACCCGAACAGAAGACCCGGGAGACGCGATGGAACGGCGCTTGCGCGACCCGCGGCATTCCGTGAAGCTGCTGCTGGCCGTGGCGTTGGCCATGTCGATGTCGGCCCACCTGCTGTCCCGCCTGCTGGAAGTGTGGATCCCGGTTCTCCGGCAGTCCCTCACTCTCAGCCTGTTCGTGGAGCTGGCAATCCTGATTGTGCTGCTGGGGCCGGTGATTGCCCTGTTCCGGCCGGCCATCCGGCGCGTGATCCGCTGGTTTGACGCCGAACGCGAGCTCGAGGACTCCAAACTCCGGTTCGAGACGCTGTTCGCCCGCTCCGGCATCGGCGTGTTCATGGTGGGCCTCGATGGGCGGATCCTCCGGGCCAATGAAGATTTTCAAACCATGACCGGCTATGCCGAGCGCGAGTTGCGCGACATGCGGCACACCGAGCTGATCCATCCGGACGATCGGACCCGGCACGAGCGCTACTACCAGGATTTTCTGAAGGGGCGCATCGACCGGTTCACGCTGGAGGCGCGGTATGTCCTGAAGTCCGGCCGGGCGCTCTGGTCCCGGATGCACGCCGCCATGCACCGGGACACCGCCGGGCAGCCGCAGTTCGCCGTGTGCATCACCGAGGACGTGACGGAGCGCCGGAAGGCGGAGCAGCATCTCCGCCAGACCGCCAAGATCATCGAGAACACGGAGGAAGGCGTGGTGGTGACGGCCGCCGACGGCCGGATCCAGTTCGTCAACCCCGCCTTCACGGCCATCACCGGTTACGCGGTGGATGAAGTTCTCGGCCAGACCCCGCGCATTCTCAAGTCCGATCACCACCCGCCCGAGTTCTACCGCAGCCTCTGGCAGCAGTTGATCGCCACCGGGCGCTGGGAGGGTGAGATCTGGAACCGCCGCAAGAGCGGCGAGGTTTACCCGCAGTGGCTGACGATTTCCTCGATCCTCGACGACCAGGGCGGAGTGGCCCAGTATGTCTCAGTCTTCCATGACATCTCGGAACAGAAACAGCGCGAGGCGCTGATCACGCACCAGGCCTTCCACGACGCCCTGACCGGCCTGCCCAACCGGGTTCTGTTCACTGACCGGTTGACCCTGGCGCTCGCCCACAGCCAGCGGGTGGGCCGATCCATGGCGGTGCTGTTCGTGGACATCGACCGGTTCAAGGTGGTCAACGACACCCTGGGCCACCTGGTGGGTGACCGGCTGCTGCAGGAAGCAGCCCGGCGCATCCAGCGGTGCGTCCGCGGTGAAGATACGGTGGCGCGCATGGGGGGCGACGAATTCACCGTCATCCTGCAGGAAGTGGACGAACCCGGAGTGCGGCGGATCGCCGGCCGGATCCTCGAGGAAATCACGGCGCCGATCAGCATCGACGGCCAGGAGCTGCACACAGCCGCGAGCATCGGAATCAGTATGGCTCCAGCGGATGGCCAGAGCGCCGAGACCCTGATGAAGCACGCCGACATCGCCCTGTACAAGGCCAAGGACGGTGGTCGCAACCAGTTCTGGTTCTTCAGCTCCGGACACAACGGCCGCTACGTCAGCGACCTGAACCTGGAGCGCGACCTGCGGCGGGCGGTGGAGCGGGCAGAATTCGAAATTCACTTTCAGCCCCGCGTCAACCTGGCCTCCGGGCGCATCGGAAGCGCCGAGGTGCTGGTGCGGTGGCGCCACCCGGAGCGGGGCCTGATTGGCCCGGGGGATTTCATTCCGCTGGCCGAAGAGACCCGGCTCATCCTGCCCATCAGCGAGTGGGTGTTGCGGGCGGCCTGCACCCAGGCCGTGGCGTGGCGAGCGGCGGGATACCCCGCTCTCCGCCTGGCCGTCAACATCTGCGCATGCCATTTCCATAATCCGGGCTTGCCGGAGCAGCTCGCGGCGCTGCTGCAGGAGACCGGGCTGCCGCCGGACCAGCTGGAACTGGAGATCACCGAGACGGTGGCCATGCGGGACCTGGAGGCCAGCGTGAAACTGCTCGAGGCGCTGCAGAGTCAGGGCATTCACCTGTCGATGGACGATTTCGGCACCGGCTATTCATCGCTCGGCTCGCTCTCCCGCATTCCGGTGCAATCTCTGAAGCTGCACCGCTCCTTTGTCGAGAACGTCGAGTGGGATCCGGAGCGGGCGCGGATCCTGCGGCTGGTGATCGTGCTGGCGCACACGCTGGGAGTGAAAGTGGTGGCCGAAGGGGTGGAGACCATCCGCCAGGTGGACCTGCTGCGGGATTACCGGTGCGACGAAGTGCAGGGCTTCCTGTTCAGCCGGGCGCTCCCGGCGGACGATTTCCGCGAGGCATTCCTGACGCACCCGGACCGCCTGGTCGCCTGGCCCGTGGTTCAGTTGCAGACCGGGTCGTCGGACGACCTTCCGTCCGTCGTCTGATGGCGACATTTGCACCGGGCCGCGACCGTTCGATGGTATGATTCGAGCGTCGGCCAACTTGCGCCAAGGAGGATATACGATGGCGCTCAAACAATGGACCACGCCTCCCCCGATGCAGATCGATCCCACGAAAAGCTACCGGGTGTCGCTCGAGACGGACCGGGGAACCGTCGAACTGGAGCTCCACGCCCGGTACGCGCCCCAGACGGTGAACAACTTCGTGTTTCTGGCTCGGGAGGGGTTCTACAACGGCATCACGTTTCATCGCGTGATCGCCGACTTCATGGTCCAGGGCGGCGATCCCACGGGGACGGGACGCGGCGGACCCGGCTACCGCTTTGAAGACGAGTTCAAGGACAATCCGCTCCGGCATGAAAAGGGCGTGATCTCGATGGCCAATGCCGGACCTGGCACGAACGGCAGCCAGTTCTTCATCACCCACTCGCCCCAGCCGCATCTGGACGGCCGCCACACGGTCTTCGGCAAGGTCACCGCCGGTCAGGCGGTGGTGGACGCCATCCGGCAGGGGGACCACATCATCCGGGTGACTGTCCAGGAGTCCTAGGGCGCCGCCGGAGCCGGTCCGCCCGGCATCATCAGCACTGGGGACGCGTCGGGTTCGAACGCGCGACCGCCTCATCCGTTTGTATGGGTAGACACCATACGATGGGGAGGTGGATCGTGCGCGACGAAACGTTTTGGCCGCGGGAGGAGCTGCGGGTTGCCGTGCGGGTGCCGGTCATGATGGAGGTCACCGGGGATCGGGGAGAGGTGTTCTTTCTCGATTCCGTAACCGCCGACGTCTCCCGGAGCGGCTGCCGACTGGATCTGGGCGGACCCGCGTTGTTTCCCAACTGGCTCGAACTGGGCAAGCCGTTCCGCGCGTCGCTCAACTTCGGTCGGCAAACCCTGGACGCCTGGGTGGCCGTCATCTGGCAGCACGGCGTCCAGTGCGGGATCCAGTTCGTGGACCGGGACAAGCACTGGGTCATGAACTGAAAGACCCGGGGCTGGTAGCCCCGGGTCGACGGGTGACGGACATCGGGCTGAATCGTCGGGGCCGGTGGGTACAGCCGGCAACCCGACTGGGGTGTCCTGCCCGCGGGCGAGACCGACTCACGCACCCGCGGCGATCTGACGGCTGGGCGGTTCCGGCGGCGGTGGCGGCGCCGGAGCTTTGTCCGGCTTGGCAGGCGGCGCCGGCGGTGCCGGTGGGGCGGGCGGCGCCGGTGGAGCGGTTGCGGCCGCCTTTTTCAGAGGTGCCGGCGGTTTAGGCGGTGCCGGCGGTTTAGGCGGCGCCGGCGGCTCGGGCGGTTCGGTGTCCCGGTCGAGGTCCAGGTCGATATCGATATCGAGATCATCGAGGCCGCTCAGCAACTCATCCATGTCTCCGACCAGGTCGTCCATGTCGCGGGTCCAGTGGTCCATGTGTTGGCGGTAAGCTTCCACTTCGATCCGGGCCAGCTCCTGGGCCGTTTTCCGGATCTCCTCGATCAGGGGCTGCAGCTCGGCCGTGAAATCGGCTTTCACCGTCCGGGCGGCGGCGCGCAGTTCCTCGCGGGACTGGCGGACGCGCTCCGTGGCAGCCCGTCGGGCTTCCGTGGAATCTCCCGCCTCGCGCAGCTCCGTTTCCAACTGGGCCTGCAGATGCTCCATCTTGGCCTGGAGCGCCCCGTTGATCTGTTGGCCGACCGCATCGATCTTCTGCTCCAGGAACTGCAGCTTCTTTTCGAGCTGCTCCCGGCGCGCCTCGAGCTCCTGGCACTTCTTTTCGGTGGCGGCCTGCTCCGCTTTCAGGCGCGCCTCGTCCCTGGCGGCCGGCGCCGATTGCGGTTGGTCGGCCGGCATTGCCGCGTCAGGCTGGGCATCGGGTGGCGTTGCGACGAGGTCGGCGCACACCACTGCCGGCAGGGTGGGGATGTCCGGTTCCGCGATCTGCAGGAAACTCAATTCGCGGGCGAACAACAGGGCCGTCAGCCCCAGCAGCGCGATGGCGCCCAAGAGCAGCCATCGGCTGGGGCGAGGATTATGATTGCGCTTTTTATCGAGTAACATTTCAATTCTCCTCCTGAGGATTTGGCGGGTGTGCACCGCGCCGGGCGAGGGCATGGCGGCGCCGGCGCCGGCGGCCAGCTCCAGGACCCGGGACAGGCACAGGATATACGAACGGCGGCGGCCGGTGGCGGAGACCACCCAGTCGTCACAGGCGATCTCGCGCTCTTCGGAGAGACGACGACCGATCCAGCGCACCGCCGGTTGGCAGAAAAAGAGGGCCGTCACCACCTGCTGCAGCAGGTTGGCCCAGTCGTCCCAGCGCCGCAGGTGGGCGGCCTCGTGCAGCACCACCTGGCGGAACTCTTCTGGCGTGAGGCGGCTGACCATCGCTTCGGGGAAGAGGATGAGGGGACGCAGGAACCCGGCGACGGTGGGGATGGTGATCCCGGGCGCCACCGCCAGGCGAAAACTCCGTTGGAACGCGCCCCGGCGCAGCACCAGCTCGTCCGCCAGCCGAGGCTCCGGCTCGATGAGTCGGGCCCGGCGGCGGAAGCGCTGCAGCCGCAGCCAATGGAATCCGAGGCGCACCATGCCCCCGGCGGCGCCGACGGCCCAAACCAGCATCAGCGTCAGGGTCCAGCTGCCGCCGGGAACCACCAGCGGCGCCCAGGGCCCGGGTTCCGGTGCCGTCTCAGCGACAGGCGGACGCATTCGCAGCGGTTGTGTCGGTGTCGGGAGCGGACCGGGCAGCCGGGCGGTGGCGGACATCGTGTCCGGGAGGTCCACCGTGGGTTCAAACCGTGCCGGCGCGGGCGGGTCCCAGTAGGAGGGGGGCTTCGAGGAAAGGGCCATGAAGCCGAGAGTCAATCCCACGATCGCCGCCAGCGCCACCCACCACACCGCGTAGCGGGTGCCGGCGCTCAATCGTCGCCCGAACCCAAGAATCACGGCCACCCCCAGGGTCAGGAGCAGGCCGGCGATCAGGCCGTTGATCCAGCCGGCGGCCGCAGGGCGGGCCAGCGACTCCAGGACGAAGACGGGGTCCATCAGGATTCCTCCCCCTCGGTCTGATCGATCAGCTCGCGGATCCGGGTCAACTCGTCGCCGGTCAGCGATTCCTGCTCCAGCAGGTTCTGCACCAGCAGCTCCGGCGAGCCGTCGAAGAAGCGGCTGACCACGTGGTGCAGGGCGCGGCGGCGCGCGTCGGTCCGCTCGGTGGCCGGGTGGTACAGGTGCGCGCGACCCTGCTTCGTGTGCCGGACGTATCCCTTCTCTTCCAGGATCCGGAGGAAGGTCAGGACGGTGTTGTACGCCCAGCCCCGTTCGGCACTCAGGGCGGCCACCACGTCGCCCACGGTCGCGGCACGGCGTTCCCAGAGCACGTCCATGATTTTCAGTTCGGCGTCGGTGAGTGTGGGAGATTTCTTGCGGGCCATGGGTTTTCCATCCTAAAAACTGATTATTTAATAGTTCGATCACAATTATCGGTCGGGTTGTTTTGTGTTGTCAACTAATTTCTTAATATTAATACGCGGGCTCTGGCGTCCAGGTTGCAAAAAATGTCGTGGCAGCACAAAAGATCCGCGCGCCTGAAGGCGCGCGGGATTAAACGGTCATGCGAGGATCCACAAATCAGATCATTTTCTCGGGCGCCGGCTCGGCCGGCACGGCCGGCGCCGCCGCGGCGGGACGGGTCCGGATCCACAGGCGGCGCGCCCCCAGGGCAAGGTCGTCGATGAGCGAGTAGACGGTGGGCAGCACGAGCAGGGTCAGGATGGTGGACGCGATGAGTCCGCCCATCACCGTCCGGGCCATGGGAAAGTACCGGGCGTTGAAGATGCTGGTGGTGCCGAACGCCAGCGGCAGCAAGCCCACCACGGTGGTGCCGGCGGTCATCAGGATGGGGCGGAGCCGCTCCAGGCATCCCTCCCGGATCGCCCGGGCGCGGGGCAGCCCGGCGCGCCGGTAATTGTTCACATGGTCGATGAGGACAATGCCGTTGTTCACCACGACGCCGATGAGAATGAGCAGGCCGATCTGGGCCATGAAGTTGAAGGGCGTGTGGGTGATCCACAGGAAGACCGCCACGCCGACGAATGCAAACGGCAGCGAGAACATGATGGAAAACGGATGGGCCAGGCTCTCGAAGAGCGAGGCCATGACGAAATAGACCATGAACAGGGCCAGCAGCATGTTGAAGAGAAATTCCTGGTTGCCCTGATCCTGCTCCGCCACCCAGCGGTCGAAGCTCCAGGTATAACCCATGGGCAGCGACATGCTGTTCATGATGTCGGTGACCAGCCGGCGGCTCTCGTCGCGGTTTTCCAGGCCGCAGATCACCCCGATGTAGGCGCGCGTGCGGCGGTCCTCCCGCTCGATGGACTGGGCGGTCTTGACGATTTCGAGGTCGGCCACGTGCGACAGGAGAATGTCCCCGCCGTCGGGGCTGCCGCCTACGATCACGCTCTTGAGGTCTTCGATGTTCTCCCGGTCCTCCTCCCGAAGCTTGACCCAGATCTCCACCTCCCCATCGGCTGAGTGGAAACCACGGATTTCGCGTCCGCGGAGTACGATGCCCAGCACCTGCCCGACGGTTTGGGCGCTGATTCCGAATTTGCCCGCGCGCTCCCGATCGAGCCGAATCTGCACTTCCTCCAATCCGCGCTCCTGGGCGGTGTGCACTTCCTTGACCACCGGACTGGCGCGGAACCGGCGCTTGGCCTCCAGAACCAGCTCGTTGAGCGTCTGGGTGTCGTCGCCGTAGAGATTCACCCCCACCCAGTTGGCGGTGTCCACGCCGCGCATCCGCCCCAGGCTGATCCGGGCGCCCGGAATGACCGGCAGTTTTTCACCGATCTGGTCGCGGATCTTGGAGGCTTCGCCGGCCACCAGACGGGCCTGGTCGAAGTAAACCTGGGTGAAGGCGCTGCCGTTGTTGTAGAAGCTGTACACGTCCTTGATCTTCCAGAGCGCCTTGTTGTGAAACAGGTAGGCCTCGACCGGGTTGACGTAGGTCTGCTCGATGACGGCGTAGTGGTAGTTTTCGGTGAACTCGTACTGGATGCGCAGGTCGCGCATCTCCTGGGCCTCGGGCGTGTTGTCCGGCAGCATTTGGAAAGGGATAGCCGCCAGAACGACGATCGCCAGAATGCTCAAGGTCGTGAAGGCGCGGTGGCGCATGGTCCAGTCGAGGGCGCGGCCGTAACCCCGTGCCAGCGCGGTCCGGGTGGATTCGACCTTGGGCGGACGGATCTTGATGAAGCGGGCCATGGCGAGCGGGATGAAAGCCAGCGAGACGAACAGGGAACAACACAGGGCGATGATGATGGAGATGCCCACCTCCGACAGCCAGGTAGAGAACTCGCTCTTCCGGCCGAAGATGAGGGGGACGAAGATGATGATCGAGGTCAGCGTCGAGGCCACGACCGCCATGACCACTTCGCGGGTGCCCACCCGGGCCGCCTCCATCCGGGTCTTGCTTTTCTCGATGTGGCGGAAGATCGATTCCAGGGCCACGACGGCGTTGTCCACCAGCATGCCGGCGGAAAGCATCAGCCCCATCATCGACAGCACGTTGAGCGTCCCGCCCGACAGGTAGAGGATTCCCACCGCGGAGATGATTGAGAAGGGGATGGCGAAGCCCACCACCAGGGTGGCGCCGATCCGGCGCAGGAACAGGAACAGAACGCCGACGGCCAGCAGCGAGCCGTAGAAGCCCGACTCCAGCAGGCCGCTGAGTGCCTTGGTGATCTCCTCGGCGGAGTCGTGCCAGATCAGGAGTTGGATGCCCTTGAGTGCGGGATCCTGGTTGATCTCGTCGATCTTCGCGCGGATCGCCCGAACGGTCTCGACGATGTTGGCGTCGGATGCCTTGAGGATCGTGACGGCGATGGCGTAGTCGCCGTTGAGGTGGCGGCCGTAGTCGAGCAGGGGCTCGGAATAATCGATGTCGGCGACGTCGCGGAGCAGCAGGCCGCGGTCGTTGACCGGGAAATTGCGGATGGTCTCGAGGTCGGCCAGAGCGTTCTGGGCCAGCACGCCGAAGCGGTGCACCCCGTCGCGCACTCGGCCCAGAGAGACATTGAGGTTGGCGCTGTCCAGCCGGCGGAACAGCCGGCCCACGTCGACGCGGTACTTCTTGATGTCGGCCATGCGGAGGTAGATCGAAATCTCCCGCTTGGAAACCCCGCCGATCTCCACGTCGGCGACGCCCTGGATCCGTTCCAGGGGCTTCTTGATCTTGTGTTCGAGAAAGTCATAGCTGCCGCGGAGATCGCGTCCCGACGAGATGCGCCCCTCGATGATGGGGATGTCGCTGGAGCGGAAGTTGCGGACGAAGATGTCTTCCACGTCATCGGGCAAGTCGACGCGGGCCTGCTCCACCTTCTCGCGGATCTCGGCACGGATTACGTCGATGTCCAGGCCCCAGTCGAACTCGAGGTTGATGTAACTCCCGTCAGACTGGGAGGTGGCGTTCATCGTCTTGAGGTGCGCCACCGTGGCCAGGGTTTCCTCGAGGGGCTTGGTGATGGTCCGCTCCACCTGTTCCGGCGACGCATTGGGGTAGGGGACGAAGACCTCCACCTGGGGGAAATCGATCTCGGGGAGCAGGATCATGGGGATCTTGACGATGGAGATGCCGCCGAGCACGAGGAAGCAGAGCATGAACATGCAGACGGTCACGGGCGACTTGATGGAGAAGTCGGACAGGTTCATGGCCGCACCTCACTCGCAGGCGGACGGCTGGAGCCCGGCCAGCGGCTCGGGCTTCGCCGCGGCGGCCGTCTGGTCGGCGACGGTGACCCGCCGGTCCACGGCCTCGTAGACCACCGGGATCACGATCAGGGTAAGCAGCGTCGAAAACATCAGGCCGCTCATGACGGTGATGGCCATGGGAGCCCTGATTTCGGCGCCCTCGCCGAAGCCGAGCGACATGGGCAGCAGGCCCAACACCGTGGTCAGCGTCGTCATCAGGATCGGCCGGAGGCGAACCTGCCCGGCGGTCAACAGCGCTTCCCGCTTCGACAGGCCCTCGGCGCGGAGCTGGTTCGCGTAATCTACCAGCACGATGGCGTTGTTCACGACGATGCCCACCAGGATGATGATTCCGATGAACACCATCACGCTGACCGGGGTGGCGGTGAATGCCAAACCCAGGATGGCGCCCACCGCGCCGAGCGGCACGGTGAACATGATGATGAACGGGTGGACCAGCGACTCGAACTGGGCGGCCATGACCAGGTAGACCAGGAATGCGGCCAGCCCCAGGGCGAACAGCAGGCTGCGATAGGCGGTCTGAAGCTCCTCGTTTTGTCCGCTCAGGGCCACCGTTGCGTTGGCGGGGAGCTCCGGCGCCAGGCGGCGCAGCTCCCGATTAATTTCCGCCGAAACGCTTCCGAGGTCACGGCCCGACAAATTGGCCGAAACCACTGCGGCCCGGGACGACTTGATGTGGTGGATCTCGTTCGGACCGCGGGCCATGATGACCTCGGCCACTGCGCCCAGCTTGACCGGAACGCCGAGCCCCGCCGGAGCTGGAGCACCGGCTGCAGCGGCGGAGTTGATAACGAGCTCCTTCACCTGGGCCACGGTGGTGCGGTCAGCCTCGTCCGCGCGCACCATGATGTCGATCTGCTTGTCCTGTTCCTTGAAACGGGTGGCCACGTCGCCGCGGATCTTGTTCCGGATGACACGAGCCACCTGGTTCTCGTCCAAACCGAGCCGGGCCAGGCGCTCCCGGTCGAAGATCACGTGGATTTCCGGATTGCCCATTTCGGCGGTGGTCTTGATGTCGCCGAGTCCGGTGATCCCGCTCAGGGTGCCCATGGTGCGCTGGGAGAGGGCCCGCAGCTGCTCCAGGTCGTAGGTCACGACTTCCACCTCGATCGGCCGCTTGAAAGTGAAATGGGCCGGCCGGCTGAACTTGTAGGAGACCTCGGGCAGGGTGTCCAACTCGCCGCGGACCCGATCGATACACCGCGTCTCGGCGGCCTTGTCCAGTCGATCCTTCATCACGATGTAGACGGCGGCGGTGTTTTCCTTCCGGACCTGGCGGGCGAACTGGTTTTCGTTGGAGCCGCCGATGCTGGAAAAGACGGTGGCCACATCCGGAAACTGCTTGATCCGGCTCTCGACATCTTGCATGAGCCGATCCGTGTGCTCGATGGAGGTCCCCTCCGGCAGCTGGATCTCGAAGGTGAACTCCCCCTGGGTCAGGGGCGGGATCAGCTCCGTGCCGAGGGTGGTGTAGAGGCCGGCGGCGGCCAGCGCGACGAGCAGCGCCAGTCCGATGACCACAACCTTATGGTCCAGCGCCAGCCGCAGCCAGTTCGGGTAGGCCCGCTGCAGCGAGAGGAACGCCCGGTCAAAGGGCACCAGCACGGGCCGGATGGCCCGGCCGAGCAGCCGGCCGATCCAGCCGATGATGCGGCGTACGTCGGCCATGACCACCCGGATGATGGAGCCGAAGATGAAGCCGAACAACGCCCGGATCCCGCGCGCGATCCAACGCCCCAGCCGCTGGAGAGGACGGAGCCAGCGCCGCCTACTCAGCGGCCGCTCCGCAGCGGCGGCTGCGGTCGCCGCCGCGGGGTCGGCGCCGTACAGCTCCTCCGCCCGGCGGAAGCGCACCGCCATGAGCATGGGCAGCACGGCCAGGGCCACCACCAGCGATGCCAGCAGCGAATAGGTGATGGTGAGCGCCTGGTCCTTGAACAACTGGCCCGCGACTCCTTCCACGAAGACCAGCGGCAGAAACACCGCCACTGTGGTCAGCGTGGACGCCGTGACGGCCATGTTGACCTCTTTCGTGCCGCGGTACACCGCTTCGGCCAGCTCCAGCCCCGATCGCTTGTGCCGGTCGATGGCTTCGAGCACGACGATGGAATTGTCCACCAGCATGCCGATCCCCAGGGCGATCCCGCCCAGCGACATGATGTTCAGCGTCAGGTCGGTTTGGTACATCAGGGCGAATGTGGCCATGATAGAGATGGGTATGGACAGACCGATCATCAGTGTGCTGCGCACATCCTTGAGGAAGAGAAACAGGATGATGGTCGCCAGCAGCCCGCCCATCCAGGCGTTGCTGCGCACCTCGCCGATGGCCTGCTCGATGAAGTCCGCCTGATCGGCCACGATGGCGTAGCTCACGTCGGCCGGGATGATCTTGGCTTCCTTGAGCGAGGCCAGCCGGCGGGTCACGGCCCGGGAGACGGTGACGGTGTTGGCGTCGCCTTCCTTGTAGATCGCCACCTCGACACTCTCGCGCCCGTCGAGCCGGGCGATCACCTCGCGGTCCTTGGCTCCGCGGACCACCTCGGCGATGTCCTCCAGGCGCACCTGCCGGCCCCCCTCGTCGCGGATGATGATCCGGCGCATCTCTCCGAGCGATTTGAATTCATTCAGGGTGCGGACCATGTAGCTCGATTCCTGGTCGTACAGGGAGCCGGAGGCCATGTTCAGGTTTTCGCGCTGGAGGATATCCGTGACTTGGGTGATAGGGATGTTCAGCTCGGCGAGCTTCTTCTCGTCGATGTTGATCTGGATCTCTTCCTCGAGGCCGCCCACCACCTTGATGGCGGCCACGCCGTCCATCGACTCCAGGTTCTTCTTCAGCTCCTTCTCGGCGAAGAACCGGAGCACGCGCAGGTCGGACAACCCCTGCAGCCGGACGCGCATGATGGGGTCGCGGGACGGGTCGAACCGCAGGATCACGGATTTTTCGGCGTCACGGGGCAACTCCACGAAGTCGAGCTTCTCCCGTACATCCAGCACCGCCAGGTCCATGTCGGTGTCCCAGTTGAATTCCAGGACGACCTCGGACTGTCCCGGTCGCGAGACCGAGCTGATCCGGGTGAGGCCGGAGACCACACCGACAGCCTCCTCGACCGGCTGCGTGATCAGGTTCTCGACTTCCTCCGGCGCGGCGTCGGTGTAGGCGGTGTCGATGGTCAGGGACGGGTAGGAGATGTCGGGCAGCAGGTTGAGCGCCAGGCGGTCGAGCGAGACGATCCCGAACAGGATCACCGCCACCACGAACATGGACACGGTGACGGGTCGAGAGATCGCGCCGCGGATATAGTTCATGATAGCCTCCTGTTCGTAGGATCATGCTGCGCCGGGGATCGCCTGTTTGGAGACGGACTCCTGGCGGGCCCGGCGTGGTCTGTTGCCGAAACGTTGACCGGGTGGGCGCAGCGGCGCCCGCCTCGGCCGGATCCGCCTAGTTGTGAAGTTGGGCCAGCTGGTTCTGGCCGCTCTTCCCCTTGACCTGGACGATCTTGATCTTGCCGCCGTCCTTGAGGCCGCCCTGGCCGGCCACGACCACCTGCTGGTTCTCCTGCAGGCCCTGGCGGATCTCCACCTGGCCGCCGGTTTCGGTGCCGAGCCGGACGGGCGTGCGATGGGCGGTCCCGTTCTGCACGGTGTACACGTAGGTCTCGCCGTCTTCATCGAGTACGGCGCGCTTCGGGATCAGCAGGGCGTCCGCGCGGCGGGCGGTTTCGATCCCTACCATGACGAACGCCCCGGGCCGGAAGCCCTGCTCCGGTTGACGCTGTTCCACGGTCACCTTGACCGTGCCGGAGGACTGGTCTACCACCGGGCTGATCCGGGCCACCGTTCCTGAGGTATGGGCGCTGGTATCGGCGCCCAGGCGAATGGTGGCTGCCTGCCCGCTCAGGACCGACCGGCATTCGGATTCGGAGAGAAAGACGTCGGCATACAGAGGGGAGAAGGCGCTGAGCTTGAACAACGCGTCCATCGGACGGACGGTCCGGCCCAGTTCCACCTGGCGCTGGACGATGTATCCGCTGAACGGTGCCTTGATGTGGCAGCGGGCAATCTCGAGTGACACCTGAGCCAGTTCGGCTTCCAGCTCGGCCACGCGGTGAGTCAACTCCCGGCTCTGGGATGCGGACACCCGGGCGTCGTGTTCCAGCTCATTCAGGCGGTAGCGGATCAGGGCAACCTCGTGCTCGCTGACCAACTGGTTCTGAAAGAGCTCCTGGTAGCGGGCCAGCTCTTCGTTCTGGTTGGCGATCTGGACGGCGGTTTTCTCCTGCTGGATGCCGGCTTTCTCCGACTGGAGTTTGGCCTGGGCCAGTTTCTGCCGGGCGGACTGGAACCGGATCTGAAGCTCCGCATCGTCCAGAACACAGAGCACAGCACCCGACTGGACGAAGTCGCCCTCCTCGGCCGACAACTGATGAACGATTCCTTCGGTTTGGCTGACCACATCGACCTCGCGCAAGGCGCGCAGGTTGGTGCTGGCGGTGATGATCGACGAGATCTCACCCCGCTGGACCGCGGCCAGTTCCACCGGCACCGCATCCTTGTCGCCGTCCGGACCTTGGCCGGCTTTCGGCTTCGAATCGGCCGCGGCGGTTTTGGAGGTGCTGTTCAGGGCGACTCCGCCGATCACCAGGACGGCGCAGAAGCCCAGAAACACATAAACCTTGACCCGTGTAGATAATTTGTTCAGCATGACCGTTTCCCCCGCTGACATGGATTACTGTGATCAAATACGCGCGGGAAACGCAGATAGTTCAGTACCCGCGGGCCGGGCGGTACGAATGCGGGACGAAACGGATTCCGGCAGGGACGAGTGGGATTTTGGGCGGGATGAATCCTGACGCGCCGACGGACCGCAACCGCGTTCCAGCAGAACGGTTGACGGGTCCGTGGGTCAGCGGACGAACAGCCGGTGACTGGAGAACTGTGGATCGGAGGTCAGATTGATGCCGAGGTCGCGCAAACCGGCCTCGTCGCCGGGAGCGGGGATGTGGGTGATGTGGGCCTCGCACCCCCGCAGGTCGCGCAGCTTGTCGATGGCCACCTGGGCGGCCGGATTGGTGGTGGCGCTGATGGCCAGGGCGTTGAGGGTCTCGTTGAGGTCGAGGCTGACGTCCTTCCCGAACACCTGCCGCTTCAGGCTGGCGATGGAATCGATGATGGTGGGGGAGAGCAGATGGATCTGGTCCGGGATCCCCGCCAGCCGCTTGACGGCGTTGAGCACCAGACTCGAGGCCGCGTGCATGAGCGGCGAGTTCTTCCCGTCAATCACCAAGCCGTCGGGCAGCTCCACCGCCGCGCCGCAGAAGATGCCGTCGTGCCCCTTGCCGCCCTCTTCGGCGGCGCGGGCGGCGAGGCGGGCGGGATTCACCACCGGCCGATCTTCGGGGGTGAGCCCGTTATCCCGCATCAGCAGCTCCACCCGCTGGGCGGTCTCGCGGTCCACCAGGCCCAGCATGTACTCGCAGGCGTAGCGGAAGTAGCGGCGAATGATCTCCTGACGGGAGGCGGCCTGGACCGCGGCGTCGTCGACGATGCCGAACCCGCAGCGGTTGACGCCCATGTCGGTGGGGGAGTTGTAGGGCGACGCCGCGCCGGTGATTTTCTCCATGATCCGCTTCATGGCGGGAAAGATCTCGACGTCGCGGTTGTAGTTGACGGTGGTCTGGCCGTAGACCTCGAGATGGTGCGGGTCGATGACATTGACATCACGCAGCTCGGCGGTGGCGGCCTCGTAGGCGACGTTGATCGGATGCTTCAGGGGCAGATTCCAGATGGGGAACGTCTCGAACTTGGCGTAGCCCGCCGAGCGGCCGCGGCGGTAGTCGTGGTAGAGCTGGGCCAGGCAGGTAGCCAGCTTGCCGCTGCCGGGGCCGGGCCCCGTCACCACGACCAGCGGCTTGGTGGTCTCGATGTAGGGGTTGGCGCCGTAGCCCGCGTCGCTCACGATCCGGTCGATGTCGGTGGGGTAGCCGGGGGTGGCGCGGTGGGTGTAGACACGCACCTGGCGCCGTTCCAGCTTGTTCTTGAAAATCCGGGCGGCCGGCTGGTCGTCGTAGCGGGTGATGACCACGGCCGTGATCTCGATGCCCCAGTCGGCCAGGTCGTCAATGAGTTTGAGGGCGTCGGCGTCGTAGCTGATACCGAAGTCGGCGCGCACCTTGCGCTTTTCGATGTCGCCGGCGAAGATGCAGAGGATGATGTCGGCCTGGTCGCGGAGCTGGTGCAGCAACCGCATCTTGACGTTGGGATCGTACCCGGGCAGCACCCGGGCGGCATGGAGGTCGAAGAGCAGCTTGCCGCCGAATTCCAGGTAGAGCTTGTCGTTGAACCGGTGCACCCGCTCCAGGATGGCGGCGGTCTGTTCGCGCAAGTACTTGTCGTTGTCGAAACCTGAATGAATCGGCACGGTTCCTCCCGTCGGGCGCGGTGATGGATAAAGGGACACAATGCCACCAAGCGCGCCGGGCGTCAAGTGGCTTGGTGGGCGGGTTCGACTGTCAGGAGCGGACCTCCACCTCGAACGCCAGGATGTAGCGGTCCAGGCGGGGCCGCCAGATCAACTCCCGCCGGAGGGCGTAGCTGTCCTTCTGGAAGTAGAGGGGAATCCAAATATTTTCCGCCTGAGCCCTGATCAAAATCCGCTGCAGTAGCTCCAGGCGTTGCTGCCGGTCGGCCGTCCGGGTGCTGGCGGCGATCATCCGGTCGAGTTCCGGGTTACTGTAGCCGACGATGTTGTACCAGCCGAAGTTGGGATCCCGGCCGCGGGAATGGAAGCAGGCCTCGAAGATGTCGGAAGCATCGCCGGTCAGGGGAATCCAGCTTGCCAGGAACATGTCGGACCGGGCCGTTTCCTCGGGCCGGAGATAGGACAGCTTGTCGACCCCGACGGGAGTGGCCCCGATGCCGACGCTTGCCAGCTGCCGGGCGCACTCATCGGCCACCTCGCTCACGCGGAAGTACTTGGCGCGGGGGTAACGGAGCTCGACGGCGCTCCCCAGAGGGCGCCAGGCTTGGCGCAAGAGGGCGCGGGCCTGCTCCGGGTCATGACCGGGATGCGCGGCGTCGGGTGTGTAACCGAATACCGAACGGGAGACAACCTGGACCGCGGGTTCCCCCATGTGTTCCAGCGGTCCGGTGGTCAGCCGGGTCCGGTCCAGCGCCATGGATACCGCGTGGCGCACCACGGCCTCGCGGAAGGGATTGGGCCGACCGTCGGCGAGTCGCTCGCGGAATGTGAGTCCCAGATAAACCAGGCGCAGCCCCGGCGAGACCGGGGCGGTGAAGCGCCCGTCGGCCCGCAGGGTCGGGATCAGACCGGGCGCCGGCGCCGAGATCAGGTCTACCCGGCCCTGCGCCAGCAGCTCGGCCCGGGCTGTGTCGTCCGGTTCCACCCGGATGCGCACGCGGCGGAACAGCCGCCGGAAATGCCAATGGTTCGGCACCGCCTCAAGGAGATACTCCCGATCGCCACGGCGGGCGGCCAGCCGATACGGGCCGGAGCCGAACGGGTTGCGCTTGGTATCGTCGAGAGACCGGCTGCGGTAACGGTCCGCCGGAACGATCATGATCTGCGAAAGCTTGCCGAGCAGCGGCGCGTATGGCTCGTGAGTCGCGATTTCGACGGTGCCGCGGGATACTGCCCGGACGGAGCGCACGGACGAGAGCAGCGTCTGTTTGGGCGAATGCCCGAGCTGCCGGATACGCTCCAGGCTGTAGGCCACGTCGGCGGCCGTGACGGGCCGCCCATCCTGGAAGACGGCGTCGGTGTGCAGATTGAAGAGCCAGGTGCGCGGGTTGGGATTGCTCCAGGAGCGGGCCAGCCACGGCCGGACCGTCAGGTTCTCGTCCAGGAAGACGAGCGGATCGAAGAGGTGGTGGTAGAAGATGTTGCTGATTTCTTCCGCGTCCAGGTGGGGGTCCAGGTGAAGCGGACCGGTGGGGAGGGCGATGCGCAGCTCGGACCGGCCGTCAAGCCGGATCCAGTCATCCGGCCGGTGGCAGCCGGCCGACAGAGCCGTCAGCAGCAGCAGGAGAGACACAGCCGTTTGAAGGATCGTGCGTTTCATGTCGGTGGACGGCCTGTGAATCACCGGCCGCCGGGAGGTCCTCCTCCCGGCGGCCGCTGGGAGAATCCGCTAATCCAGGCTGCCGACCGCCTGTTCCACCACATCCAGGATCTCGCAGGAGCGCACCAGCTCCTTCATCCGGGTGTGGTCGGGGTAGAGCGGCCGGTCTTCACCGAGATGGGCGACGTATTTCCGCACCACGCCGTGCGCCGCCCGGACGCCCTTGCCCGGCGCGAAGGTCCGGAAGTCCAGCCCCTGGGCGGCGGCCATGAATTCGATGCCCAGCACGCCGCAGGCGTTGTCGAAGATCTGGTGGTTCTTGATCGCCGTGTTCATGCCCATGGAGACGAAATCCTCCTGGTCGGCGGCGGCCGGGATGGATTGGGTGCTGGCCGGCATCGACAGGATGCGCTGCTCCACGATGAGGCTGTCGGCGGTGTACTGGCTGAGCATCATGCCGGAGAACATGCCGGCGCCCTTGGTCAGGAACGGCGGAAGCCCCACGCTGAGCGCGGGGTTGGTCAGGCGGTTGAGCCGGCGCTCCGACATCACGCAGACCGTGGTGATGGCGGCGCCCACCATGTCCATGGGCAGGCACACGGGGGTGCCCTGGAAGTTGGCGCCGGTCAGGGTCAGCCGATGCTCGGGCAGGAAAATGGGATTGTCGCCGACGCCGTTGAGCTCGATCTCAACCTGCTGACGGGCGAAGGCCAGGGCGTCGTGGGCGGCGCCGATCACCTGCGGGCTGGAGCGCATGGAGTAGGCGTCCTGGACCTTCATCTTCAGCTTGCCGGTCTGCAGGTCGCTCCCCTCGATGCACTTCATGATCGCCACGGCGCTCCGCACGGCGCCCGGGAATCCCCGCACCTGGTGCAGGCGCACGTCGTACGGCTTGAGGTTGGCGTAGAGAGCTTCGAGGGACATGGCACAGGCGATCTCGGCCTGCTTGAGCCACCGGTTCATGTCGTAGAGGTGGATGGCGCTCATCGCGGTGAGTAGGTTGGAACCGTTGATGGCGGCCAGGCCGTCGCGCGCCAGCAGGCCCGGGACCGGGATGCCGGCGCGGCGCAGGGCCTCGGCGCCGGGCAGTCGCTCGCCTTGGTACCAGGCTTCGCCCTCGCCCATGAGCAGGAGGGCGATCTGGGACATGGGCGCCAGGTCGCCGCAGGCGCCCACCGAGCCCTTCTGGCAGACGACGGGGGTGACGCCCTTGTTGAGCATCTCCACGAACGTCTGGGTGATCTCGGGCCGGCAGCCGGACTTGCCGTGGGCGTGCACGTTGATGCGTCCGGCCATGGCGCCACGGACGTATTCGATGGGGGCGGGGTCGCCGATGCCGGCGGCATGGTTGTAGATCAGGTACTTCTGGAACTGCATGACCTGCTCGTCGTTGAGCACCACCTCGGAAAATTCGCCGATACCGGTGTTCACGCCGTACATGATCTCGTGGGCCTGGATCTTCTCCTCCAGCATGGCGCGGCAGGCGCGGATCCGCTCCAGGGCGTCGGCGCTGAGCTCCACCTTCTCGCCGTGGCGGGCGATCCGGACCAGCCGATCAATGGTCAGGGATTTACCGTCCAATACGATGGCCATACATCCTCCTGGATATGAATGTGGAATGGTTGTCCATGAATTGGCGACACCAATGCCCGCTATCTTAACAGAATCAACGGGCCTTGGGAACGGTGAAGGTCGTGGGCGGTGGCCGTCAGCCCAGCCAGCCGGGCAGCCAGGTGGTGAGCGGAGGCACGTAGGTGATGAGAAGCACGCCCAGCAGCAGAACGATCAGAATCGGGATGATGGCCCGGATGACTTCGGGCATGGGTTTGCCGAACCGGTAGGAGGACAGAAACAGGTTCATGCCCACCGGCGGCGTCAGATATCCAAGCTCCAGATTGGCCAGGAAGACGATGCCCAGATGGACGGGATCGATGCCGAAGGCGGTGCCCAGCGGCACCAACAGCGGGACCACCACCACGATGGCGGAGAAGACGTCCATCAGACAGCCCACCACCAGGAGCAGCACATTGACCGCAAGCAGAAACACCCAGCGGGAATGGATGGCGCCGGTGACCCACTCCACCGCCTGGTCCGGCACCTGGGCGTCGATGAGGAAATGGGTGAAGCCGAGCGCTACGCCGAGGATCAGCAGCACGCCGCCCACCAGCAGGCCGCACTCGGTCATGACCCGGGGGACGTCGCGGACGATGCGCAGGTCACGGTGGATGACGCTCTCGCACAGGAAGGCGTACAGGGCGGTCACCGCCGCCGCTTCCACGGGCGTGGCGTAGCCCGAGAACAGCGCCGCCAGCGCCACCACCGGGATGAGCAGCTCCCACTTGGCGGCCCAGACCGCCGACCCGGCCTCGCGCCAATCGATGAGACGGCCGCCCGATTTGACCTTCGGTCCCTGGCGCATCCCCCACCAGGCCGTCAGGATCACCAGCAGGATGCCCGGTCCCATGCCGCCGAGGAAGATCTGCTGGATGGTGATGTTGGCCTGGGCGCTGGTGTTGGCCACGATGACATAGAGGATCGGCGGCAGACACGGCGGAAACAGGAGCCCGAGCGAACCGGCGCCGGTAAGCAGGCCCAGCGCGGGACGCTCGCGGTAACCGGCGGCGAGCAGCACGGGCATGAGCAGGCCGCCCAGGGCCAGGATCGTCACGCCCGAGGCGCCGGTGAACGAGGTGAAGAAGGCGCAGACCAGCACAGCCACCAGCGCCGGTCCGCCGCGGAACCCGCCCACCAGGGTCTGGAACACCCGGACCAGCCGCCGCGATGCGCCACCTTCGGCAAGGAAATACCCGGCCAGCGTGAACAGCGGAATGCTGGGCAGGGTGGGATTGGTCACCAGCCCGTAATGCTTCAACGGGATGGAGAGGGTGGGCTCACCCTGTCCCCAGAACAGGATGAGGGCGGCGCCGCCCAGGGCGGTGAACACGGGGGCGCCCAGCAGGATGGCGAGGCCCAGCACCACCAGCGCCGGCACCATGAGCTGCTCGGGCTCGAACGGCAACCCGACGGCCAGCGCCGCCAGGCCGGCAGCCAGCGCGCTGGCGACGAGGCGCTCCCGCCATCCGGAGCCGGCGTGCCAGATCAGGCGGAGCGCCACCAGGGCGAAGCCCACCGGCAGCACGAGCTGGACGACCCACACCGGGATCCCGTACACCAGCACCTTGGCCAGCGGGCGCATTGCCTGGGTGTACTCGAAGCTGGCGATGCACAGGAACAGGGTGACCGCCGCCGCGACGCCGCTGCTGATGAGCCGGGCCGCGGATTTGGCGCGACCGCTCAGAAAGGTGGTGACGGTGGACAGTGACAGTAGCCGGTTCTCGCGGGCGGCGATGGCGCCGCCGAACATGCCCACGAACAGGCACATGTGCTGCACGATGGTGCTGGAGCCGGAAATGCCGGTGCGGAACAAAGCCCGGAGTACGATTTCAGCCAGCGGCAGCACCACCAGCGCGGCCAGCGGCAGCACCACCAGCAGGTTCTCCCCGCCGACCAGGGCGCGCAACCAGGCGGGGCGCGCATGGCCCGGCTCCGATTGCGGGAGCTCGACGGGGATTTCGACACTCATTGGCCGGCCGCTCCGGATTGGGCCCGGTACTCTTTCAGGAACCGGGCGACTTCATCGAAGAGGTCGGCGGGGACCAGCCGCCCGCGGATCTTGTCCCGGTAGGGATCCACGGCTTTGCGCCACGCGGCTTCGATCTCGGGCGTGGGCACGGTGACCTTGACCCCGCGCTTCTTGAGCGCCTCCACGGAGCGCTCGTTCTCAGCCCGTCCCGCGGCCTTGATCTCACGGCCCGCATCGGCGGCCGCCTTGAGCAGGGCGGGACGCAGCTCAGCCGGGATCCGCTCCCAGGTTTTCCGCGTGACGACGGTGCCGCCCACCAGCGGCCCCCAGTTGAGCAGCAGCATATTGGACGCCTGGGCGTCCAGCTGACTGGCCAGGGCGAAGAAGGGGGGCATGGCCACCGTGTCGATCAGGCCGGTCTGGAGACTGGGCATGATGTTCACCGTCTCGAGGGCGACGGGATGATAGCCGGCGGACTTCCACAGGTCGAACTCTTCGGCGTTGCCCGCCCAGCAGAAAAACTTGGCCCGGCGGAGGTCGTCGGGATGGACCAGGGGCTTTTTCGAGAAGAAGCGGACGAATCCCGAATCGCCCCAGAACAACACCACGAAGCCCTTCTCCAGCATGCGCTTCTCCAGCGTGGGACGCAGCTTCTCGATCACGTATTCCAGTTCGTCCAGATTGCGGTAGTTCATGGGCGTGCCGCCCAGGGCCGACACGCCTTTCTCGATCTCGGACAGCCCCACGCCCGTGAGCATCCCGGCGTCCAGGCTGCCCGTCTGCATGAGTCCCACCATGTCGGCTTCGCCGCCCTGCGTGCCGTCGGGGAAGATCACCAGCTTGACCGCGCCACCGGAGGTGGTGCGCCACTTCTCGCCCATGGCCATCAGGGTTTTGTGGTACGAGGTGCCGCGGGGCGCCAGCGTGCCGAGCTTGATGGTGACCTTGCCGGCGGCCGCTGCAAAGGTGCCCGCACCCAGCAGCAGCAGGGCGGCGGGGAAAAACCGCCGAACGAACGCCCCCACCAGCGTGCCAACAGGTCTACTCATGATCCGTCTCCTCGTCGGAATCTGCCGTCAGGAACAGTTCGTCGGCGCGGGCCAGCAGCCAGCGCGCACGGCGTTGCGCGACCAGGTTGGCCAACCGCCACTCGGGCCGGGCGTCGACATCGACCGCCAGCGCCTGCTCCAGCAGGGACCGGAACTCGGCCAGGTTCTGCGTCTGCACGCTGACCGCTTCGGCCAGCGAGACAAACGGTCCGGCCTGCTGGCCGCCGGACAGCCGCAGCGAGCTCTCGAAGTGCTGTCGGGCTTCGGTCTCGGGGTTCCGCCCGCCGGCGGCGCGACCCATGGCGAAGGTGATCATGAACGCTTGCAAACTGCCCTCCCCGAAGTTCGGATCCAGCACCAGCGCCCGGTCCATCATCGCCTCGACAATGGGCAGGTCGGCCACCAGGTCCGGGTCGTCCTTGCCCAGGGAGATGGCGGCGGCCCAGGCGGCGCCGGTCCAGTAAAGCAGGGGGACGTCCGCGGCGCGAGCCTGCTGGACCGCGGCTTTCGGGTCGCGCCGGAGGGCGTCGGAGAAGCCGGGATGGGCTGTGTCGAACCCGCGCAGTCCGTAATTGCGCGCCCGCAGGTAGAGTTTCCGGGCGCGCAGGCGCATGGCGGTGGCGGCGGCGAAGTTGGCATCTTCGAGCTCATCGGCATCCTGTTGGACAAACGCGTAGGCATATTGGGTGAAACCGCTGGCGGCGGCCAGGAGCAGCCCCTTGTGACGGGGGCTTTCAGCCAGCAGGCTCTCGATGAGCTTCAGGCTGAAGGGCACCGCCGCTTTCACCAGTTCAGGATCCTCGTCGGCGGCGAATGTTTCACCACCGCCGGCCAGCGCGTCGCCGAGGCGGTTCACCGCCATTTTCTTGACGGAACAGGCCGGTCCGAGCCCCGCGGCGATGAGCGCGATCAGCAGCACGGCCGCCAGTGGCGAGCGGGCGGCGGAGGGAGCGTCGTCACACGAGACGGCACGACCTGAAGTGGTTTGGTTGGATGACACGATCGACTCCTTAAGCCAACGGGGACGCGGGTGGCAGACCGGCCCAACAGGCCATGCTACCTTGAGGTGGGTGTTTTTTCAACTTCTATCCAATGCGGATGTAGCGGTGATGCGGCTCCGGCCTATTCCAAATCCGGCGGCGGCTTGCGGCGGATGGTCTTGACGGCGGACCGGCGGCGCTTGTCATCCTGACGGCGGCGCCGGGCCGCCGGCGGGATGGCCGTGGCGATGCGCGGGGGATCCTCGCGCAGGGCCGCCTGCAGGAGGCGGACCAGGCGGGCCAGCGCCCGGTCGCGGTTGGTCTTCTGGCTGCGGGTATCCTGCGCCGAGACGAACAGGACGCCGTCGCGGCTCATCCGGCTGGCCAGCCGCGCCTGAATCCGCCGCCGGGCCGCCTCCGACAGACTGGCGGAAGCGGCAACATCCAGGCGGACGGTCACGCGGGTACTGGCCTTGTTCACGTGCTGGCCGCCCGGCCCGCTGCTCGGCGTGGCCGTGAAAGTGAGTTCGGCCTCGTCCAGGAACACGTCGTCGGAAAGCTGGATCATGGCGCGTACCGGTTCAGAACATGCCCGTCACTCTCCCGTGGCGCGGGAGGCTACTCGGTGGCGACCCCCGCGTAACCGCCCAACCGGTTGAAGTCGGGGGACACGAACAGCAATTGGCCGATGACGGGCTGGTCGGCGCTGACCCGCAGCCAGACGGGTGTGGACAGCGCGTCCGGGAACAGATCGTCCACCGCTAAAAGGAACTGACTGCCGGCCGCCAGGGGCACCGACCGGGCGCCCATCAGTGCACCATCCCGGTCGTACCCGCTCACGGTGAACGCGCCGTCCAGTCCGGCGAGACTGGTGAGGCGGAGAACACCGGTCCAACCGGCTTCGTCCGGGATCATGGGAAAAATCAGGCCGTAACTCCCCCACGGGCAGGCGGGCGCCCCGTCGAACAGGTACGGTTCCGCCAGGCCCGGCCGGGTCATGTACAGCGAGAATCCGGTCAGAGGGACATCGGCGCCGACGCGCAGGCAGGCGGCACCGGGGATGTCCGTCTGCCCGAACAAGGCTGGAAGTTCGCGCGTGATCTGTTCGCCGGGCGCAGCCGGCCACTCGGCATCAGCCAGCACAAGGCCGTCGGCGTCCTGGATGAACGCGTGTGCGGTGACCGGCTCTGTGCCCGAGACGGAGAACGTGACACCGGTATAGTACCGCGCGGGATCGGGTACCGCGCCATAGAACAGACGGTGCGGCCAATCCATCTGGCCGGACGGCAGCGGCGCGACCCGGATCTGCCGGCTGTACGCCGAGAAGGTGCCCACGCCGTCGACGGCCTTCATGAGAAACGTATAGGTGCGGCCGGTCTCCAGTCCCGTGACCGTGAAGGCGGTCGATTCGGTCTGCCCGACCTCGGTGGTGTACATCCCGTTCTTCCGGTAGATCACGTAATGAACGCCGGGCTCGACATTGGCGTTCCACCGCAGGCGCACGGCGGTGTCGGAGATGCCCCATCCCTGGAATCCCGTAGGCTTGGTGACCGGATCAGCAGCCGGCGGGATGTCCCGAAGCATCGGCGGGCCGGTCAGCGGCGTCATCAGGACAGCGGGCAGACCGGCCAACCCCTGGTCCACGAACGAACCGAACAACTCGAAGCCCACCAGTTCCCGCTCGGCGGACACGGCCACGAATCGGATGAGGATCGGTTCGACGCCCGGAAAGATGCCGTCCAGCAGCCGGACATATTTGCCGCGGGCGGGGATGACCAGGTCGATCGCCGCCAGTTCTTCGCCCGATTCCGCCAGCGCGGTCAGCCGGGCGGCCACCGCCGCCTGACCCGGATTGACGAGCGTCAGGCCGGTGTAATAGATATCGGAGATGTACACGAACGGAAAGACCAGCGCGGTATCCCCGCCGCGGAGGAGGGGCATGGTGACGAGGCTCTGGCCGTCGTCGGTGCCGAACACAGTTACGCCTTCGACCCGGGGCGCGTCGGCGACCAGCACCCAGAAATCGGTCGCCGCGGGTATTCCGGGAAACAGGGCGTCGGGTGTCAGATCGGTGTGAGCGCGAGCCGGCAGCTCATGGAGTGTGGCGGTGGCCAGGTGGGTGCCGTCGGCGGCCAGCGCGTACAGCTGGGGCGTGACCGGCGTGTCGCCGGTGTTGGTCAGCACGATCTGGCTGGTCCAGCCGGGCAGCCGGGTGACGTGGGCGGCGATGACCTGGTCGGTGGCGTCGGCGAGCGGCAGCAAGACCAGCACATCGCCTTCGCAGCGTGTCAGTCCGCCCAGCGCGTCCTGCGCCGTGAAGATCCAGTGATACGTGCCGGCACGCTCATAGGTGTGGACGGTTTCCAGCGTGGTGACGGGAGCGCTGCCGTCGCCGAAATCCCACGCCACCTGGTACGGGCCTTCGCCGCCGGAGACGGTGGCGCCGAACGTCACTTCCAGCGGCGCCACTCCGGCGGCGGGCGCCGCCTGGGCGGCGCAGGCCAGGGCGTAATTGGCCAGGGTGACCGCGATCCAATCGCTGCCCCTCAACCCGTCGGTGTCGGTGGCCGTGGCGCGGATCGTGTGCGACCCGTCGGTCCAGGCGGTGGTGTTCCAGTCGACGGCATAGGGGGCGTCGGTGTCGACGCCGATGGATACGTCGTCAATGAAAAATTCCACCTGGGTCACGCCCACATCGTCGGTGGCGGTGGCCAAGATGGTGACCAGCCCGACGAGCAGGGCGTGCTGGGCGGGCGCCGTGATTTCCGCCACCGGCGCGTGGTCGTCGACCGCATCGATGCCGTCCAGCGTGGTGGTGCCGGTGTTGTCGGGATCCAGCCAATCCCGGAGTCGCTGGGCGGCGGTGGCGCCGTTGTTCCAGGAGAGGGCGAACTTGCCGTAATAATCGGGCTGGTCGTTCGGTTCCATCCCGTTGCACGCGGCGGTGCCGCCGTGGAGCTGGCCGATGACGCGGTGAAAGTCATCAAACAGCGGGGAACCCGATGAGCCGGGTTCGGTGGTCCCCAACTCGTATCGGACCGTCTTCCAGTGCGAATGAGCCGGGGTGCCGCCATAGGTGGCGGATACGGGCGGATCGTTATCGAACGTGATCTTCTTGATGTCGCCGCTGGGGTGGTGGATGCACACCGTGTGCGGCGGCGCAGAGTCCACCGCCGACCAGCCGGCGAAATGCACGTTGTAATCCGGCGGCGGGTCCTCGCTGAGTCGGAGCAGGGCGACGTCGGAATCCCAGTTGCTGGCCAATAGGGTCGTGCCGGACACCGTGTCGGTCGTCGGTCCGTCGAAGTTGGCGCAGCTGGAGCTCTGATAGTTGAACATGATCACCCACGTCTCCTCGCCGCCGAGGCAGTGGTTGGCGGTGAGAAAATAGGGCGTGTAGTCGTTGCGGACGTTGTTGACCAGCGCGCCGGAGCACAGCCGCCACCCGCCGCCGGTCAGAATCATGGCCACCGAGCGGATCTGGGCCTCCCAGGCGGCGCCTTCGGGACACTGCACATTCACGTTGCAGGCGCCCGAGTCGCCGAACGATTTGTCCAGCTTGTCGAACACGTTCCGATACCCATGGATGATCCGGGCGATGGTGATGCGGCCGGGCTGCTCGACGCCCGGCGGTTCGTGATACTCCAGGGTGCACGCGTCGCCCCGGGTGGGTCCGGTGGCGAATTTCCCGTGCGGTTTGTTGTTGCGATGGGTGAAGGCGCCGAGCACCGAACTCTCATCGTCGTTGTACAGGAAGAAGCGGGCGCCGCGGGGCAGCCAGAACGCGTCGTAGACCAGGTTGATGGAATAGGCGCCGGGGCACACCAGGCGCAACCGCCAGAGGCGGCCGCCATCGGGGAGGGGCGACCACGTGCCGGCGGAGGTCATGTCCAGGCGCCGCTCGATGGGGTAACCGAACCGGAACGGCAGGCCCAGGGCCGCCTCCCGGCCGTCTTCCGCCAGCAGGGCGGGAACATCCACGGGCGGCAGCACGATGGTGTGGATCGCCGGCTGGGTGGACTTCTGAAAACTGTAGGGGAGACTCCCTTCGCTGACCTGGGCCGCGAGCGTGGTGGCGATCATCAGCAGGCCGGCCGCCACCAGCAAGGCACGGGTGGACCGGGCGGCGACGGAGAGGGATTCACGGCTGATCATGCGACGGCTCCTGAACGGGCGATCGGTGCGGAAACGCGAGCCGTATTATAGCACGGCCGGACGGGCACGACCGGGCGGGCGGCGGTCCGCGGCCGATGGCCGGCGGGCGGGATCAGCGGCGCGGCAGGGGTCTGGCGCCGTCCGGGGCATCCTTCTCGGGGGGCGGAAAGGGGATGTGAACGATTCCTATGACCGGAATCGCGCTGCCGTCCGGCGAGCGGGTGGGCTCGAAACGCCAATGGCGCGTCGCTTCGGCATAGAGCAGCGCCACGTTGGGGGGGCATGGCGACGGCTGGGGCGTGGCCCGGGCGACCGCGCCGGTCTCGTCCACCAGCAACTCGATCGGGACAAGACAGCTGATTTTGACAAATCGGGTGAGCGAGCGGATGCGCTGCCGCACATGGGGCGGCGGCGTATAGTCGCGCAACCGGGCCCGCAATTCCGGTTCGCTGAGGCGCAGGGGTTCGCGCCGCGGGGAAGCTTCCGTCGGCGCCGGGGCGGTGTCGGTCGCGGGAGTGACGGACGGCGGTGCGGCCGGCTGGGTGGTGCGCCCGGTCGGAGCGGTGACCGGCGCCGGCGGCTTTGCCGCCGCGTCCGGTGCGTCGCCGGCTGCAGGCGTCGCCGGACGGATCGGATCGGCCGCCGCGGCGGCGGCTGGCGGCGGTGGAACGGGTTTGTCATCGGCGTCGGCCGTCGGTGTCGCCGGCTGCGATCCGGTTTCGGGCGAGGCGACAACGGGCGTGTCGGAACGCCCGGAGTCGTCGGGCGCCGGTTGGAACATCCAATAGCCGATCACCGCAACGGTGACCAGGAGCACCGCGGCGGCGATGCCGGCCGCGAGCGGCACCCAGGATCGGCGGGGCGCAGTCGGTTGCGGCGGGGCGATGGCCAGCGTGACGGACGCACCCGGGTCGGCGACGCGTCCGGATACCTTCATGGGAGCCGGGATGGCCAGAGTCGGATCGGGTTCGGCCGACGGAGCGACCGGCAATCCACGCAACAGCGACTGGAATTCGGCGATGGACCGGGGACGGGACGCCGATTCGGTGGCCAGCGCCCGCAGAACGGCCCGGCAGAAATGGGGCGACAGGCCGGGCTGGGTCGTGTCCGGCGGCGTCAGCGTATCGCCCTTCTCCCGCTCCAGTGCGTCGGGCGGGACCTGGCGGGTGACCATGTAATAGAGCGTGGCCGCGCAGGCGTAGATGTCGGTCCACGGTCCCTGTTCGCCTCGCCGATGGTACTGTTCGTACGGGGCGAATCCGGGCGTCAGGATGACCGACAAGCTCCGGCTCTTCTCCCCCATGGCCAGGCGGGCGGCGCCGAAATCGAGCAGGATCGGCTGCCGGGCTGCGGTCAGGTAGATGTTCTGGGGCTTGATGTCCCGGTGCAGGAATCCCTGGCTGTGGACGACGCCGACTCCGTCGAGGATGGGCATCATGACGTCCAGCGCCTGCTGTTCGGTGAGCGGCTGATCCAGCCGCTCGAGGAATTCGGCGAGCGAGATTCCCTCGATGTAGTCCATGACCAGGTAGGCGGTGGCGTTTTCCTGGAAGTACGCGCGCACCCGGACCACCCGCGGGTGGTTGAACTTGGCCAAGGTGCGGGCTTCCTGGAGAAACTGCTCCAGCCCGTAGGTGAAGCTCTCGGTGTCATCCTGGCTGTGCAGGACCACGGTCCGGTGGTCATCGTCGCGGCCGGCCATGTCGCGGGGCAGGTACTCCTTGATCGCGACGCGGGTCTCGAGGCTGAGGTCGTACCCGAGGTAGGTGATGCCGAACCCGCCGGGTCGGCCCAGGACGCGGCCGACGAGGTAGTTGTCCCGCAGCAGGGAACGCGGCGGCAAGGCGATGGGGCTGGTCCGGGAGCGTTCATCGTAACCGCAGGCGGGGCAGAGCGGCGCCGTACCCTTCTCGTGGAAGCAGCCGGGGCAGTAGCTTTCGATCGTGCCCATGAACCTCTCCCGGACCGGTGAATCCGCTCCGGCCCTCCGCATCGTCGCGGTGCGATCATGCGCCGGAAACGCCGGGCGGCGACGACGTTTCCGCCCGACGCGATCATCGGAACCGCTCGTTGATCCTAAGACGGCGGCACGGGCCGCAGGCCGGTCATCATCTTAGCATAGAGCATGCGATCCGCCTAGCTGCAACCCCGGCGAGCCGGTTCGGTGACCGGCAGCCGGTGCAGTCGAGTATAATTGATCCATCAGGCCCGGGTTTGACTTAAGTCAAAGTCAATGTTCCGTAGAGCATCTAAGATGAGCCCCGAAAGCGAGACATTACAAATGCGGAGGCGACAATGAGTATGTTTTGTTATCAGTGTGAACAGACGGCCCAGGGCAGCGGTTGCACCAAGGCCGGCGTGTGCGGCAAGGATGCGGATACCGCCACCCTTCAGGACCTGCTGCTTTACGTCACCAAAGGACTGGCGATGTACGCCCACCGGCTCCGGCCGCTCGGGGTACGTGACCGGCAGTACGATTTGGCGGTCATCGAGGCGCTGTTCACCACCGTGACCAACGTCAACTTCGATCCGACACGGCTGGAGTCCATGATCCGGAAAGTCGCCGGATTGCGGGACCGGGCTCGGGATGCGTACGCGGCGGCCTGCCGGCAGGCCGGCCGGACTCCCGAGAGCTTGGGTGATCCGGCCTGCCTGGTCCCCGCTGCCAGCCGCGGCGAGATGCTCCAGCAGGGGGCGCAGATCGGCATCCAGCGCCGGCTGGGTGCCCGGAGCCAGGACCTGGTGGGTATCGAGGAACTCATCACCTACGGCCTGAAAGGCATGGCGGCTTATGCCGATCACGCGTTGATCCTGGGCCAGGAAGACGAGGCGGTTTTCGCCTTCTTCCATGAGGCGCTGGACGCACTGACCCGGCCGGACCCGATGACCGATGCGCTGCTGGCGCTGGCGCTGCGGGTGGGCGAGGTCAACATCCGGGTCATGGAACTCCTGGATGCGGCCAACACGGGCGCGTACGGCCACCCCGAGCCCACCCGGGTGCGCATCCACCCGCTCAAGGGCAAGGCCATCCTGGTGTCTGGCCACGATCTGAAGGACCTTGACGCCCTGCTGCAGCAGACTGCGGGGACGGGAATCCGCGTGTACACCCACGGCGAGATGCTGCCGGCGCTGGCCTACCCCGGCTTGAAAAAGTACCCGCACCTGGCGGGCAATTACGGCGGGGCCTGGCAGGATCAGCGGCAGGAATTCGATGCCTTCCCGGGCGCCATCCTGATGACCACCAACTGCATCCAGAAACCGAAGGAAACCTACTTCAACCGGATTTTCACCACCGGCCTGGTGGCCTGGCCGGGGGTGACCCACATCGCCGATCGGAACTTCGCGCCGGTCATTGCGGCGGCCCAGGCGGCGCCCGGTTTTGCGGCGGACGGCCCCGACGACTCCATCTGGGTGGGCTTCGGCCACAACGCCGTGCTCGGCGTGGCGGACAAGGTGATCGAAGCCGTCCAGAAGGGCGCCATCCGGCATTTCTTCCTCATCGGCGGCTGCGACGGCGCCAAATCCGGGCGGAACTACTACACCCAGTTCGCCCAGGCGGTGCCCAAGGACTGCATGATCCTCACCCTGGCCTGCGGCAAGTACCGGTTCAATAAACTGGATTTCGGCGATATCGGCGGCATCCCGCGCCTGCTCGATGTGGGCCAGTGCAACGACGCGTTCTCCGCGGTCAAGATCGCCGGTGCACTGGCAGCGGCCTTCAAAACCGATGTGAACGGCCTGCCGCTGTCCCTGATCCTGTCCTGGTACGAGCAGAAGGCCGTGGTGATCCTGCTGTCGCTGCTGCACCTGGGCATCCGCAACATCCGCCTGGGCCCGACGCTGCCCGCCTTCGTGACGCCGGCCGTCCTCCAGGTGCTGGTGGACAAGTTCGCCATCCGTCCCGTCGGGACGGTGGAAGAAGACCTGGTTGCGATTCTGGGCGCGGCGCCGACGGCCTAACGGATCGACATGGCGACAACCGGTCCCGCCCGTCCGGGCGGGAGCGGGCGTCCGCATTCCACCGCCGGGGTCGTCCCCGGCGGTTTTTTTTGAAAATGATTGCCTCACCCTACCATCATCGTTATGATGGCGGGGTGTGCACGACTCGGCCTGCCCCATGCGTTTCCGGATTCCAACCAGGGAGATACGGTCATGAGTATGACCCCCGCTGATCCGCCTTCCGCCGCGCCCGATCTCCAGGCACTCCTCGATTTCGAATTCAAGCCGTTCGCCGAAATGACCGATGCGGACTATCACCGCATCGGGTTCCGCTCCGGTCTCGAGATTCACCAGCAACTCCTCACGGACAAGAAACTCTTCTGCCGATGCCCCGCCGGCAGATACAGCGACCACTACCACGCCGAGGTCCTCCGCCACATGCGCCCGACGCTGTCCGAGCTCGGTGAGTACGACGGCACCGCCCTGATGGAGTTCAAGACCCACAAGGAGATCATCTACCGGATCAACCGCAACACGGTCTGCACCTATGAGATCGACGACACGCCGCCGTTCGAGCTCAACGAAGACGCGCTCGAGATCGCCCTGGGCATCGCCATGCTGTACCGGTGTTCCATGGTGGACGAGATCCACATCGCCCGCAAGCAGTACCTCGACGGCAGCATCCCCACCGGGTTCCAGCGGACGACCATCGTCGGCGTCAACGGCCGGATCCCGTTCAAGGACCGGGAGGTGCGGATCGTCCAGCTCGGGCTCGAGGAGGACGCCTGCCGGGAGGTGAGCGACGTCGGCCACCGGCGGGTGTACCTGACCGACCGCCTGGGCATGCCCCTCATCGAAACGGTCACCGGGCCGGACATGCGCACGCCCCTCGAAGTGGCCCAGGTGGGTGAGATCTGCCGCCGGCTGGTGCGCAGCACCGGCTGGGTGCGCACGGGAATCGGCGCCGCCCGGCAGGATGTGAACGTCAGCGTCACCGACGGCACGCGGATCGAGATCAAGGGCGTGCCGCGCATCCCCAACATCCCGCTGCTGACCTACCACGAGGCGATGCGCCAGTGGAGCCTGCTGCGGCTGCGGGCCGAGCTGCACCGGCGCGGCGTGACCGCGGCCACCTTCGCGACCCGGACGACGGAGGTGACCCGCAGCCTCCGCAAGACACGCTTCCAGCCCATCCGGACGGCCATCGCCGAAGGGAAGGTGGTGTTCGGCGTGAACCTGGTGGGCTTCCGCGACCTGCTGCGCTGGCCCACCCAGACCGACACCGCGTTCTCCCGGGAGATCTCCGACCGCGTGCGGGTGATCGCCTGCCTGACCACGCTGCCCAACATCGTGCACAGCGACAGCCAGAGCGAGACCCTGGCGGCCGCCGAGTGGCATGAGATCAAGAAGGCCACCGGCGCCGGCGACAACGACGCCGTCGTCGTGGTGTGGGGCCCGCCCACCGACGTCGAGACGGGCGCCCGGGAGATCGCCATCCGGGCGCGCGAAGCCACCGTCGGGATCCCGTCGGAAACCCGTCAGGCCCTCCGGGACGGGACCAACGGCTTCGAGCGGATCCTCCCCGGCCCCGACCGCATGTACCCGGACACCGACCTGCCCCCCAAACGCATCGCCGGCGAGCGGCTGGAGCGGATCCGCCGGAACCTGCCGGCGTACTACTGGACGCGCGAGGCATGGTGCCGGACGTTGGGGGTGCCCGAGGACGTGGTGCGGCCCCTGGCCATCTCGCCCCAGTGGGATCTGTTCGAAAAGGTTGTTCGGGAGTGGGGGCTGCCGCCGGTTCTGGTTGCCGTGGCTCTCGTCCAGCTGCCCAAGCGGCTCAAGCGGAAGCGCCTTTCGACGGCGCAGCTGACAACCGCCGATTTCGAAGGGATCCTGGCCGCGCACCGCAGCGGCCGGCTGGCCCGCGAAGGGATTCTGCCCGCCCTCGTCCGCGCGGCCGAAGCCGCACGATTTGAACCCGGGCAGCTGCCGCCGCCGCTGCCGGCGGACGGCGTCGAGACGGCGATCTCCCGCGGCCTGGCCCGCGTGAAGGAGCTGGCCGTCCCCACAGCGGGGCAGCGGTTCCGGGCGGCCATGGCTCTGGTCATGCGGGAGTTGGACGGACGCGCGCCTGGCGCCGGGGTGGCCGGGCGCCTCGCGGCCCGGCTGCAGGAGGATATCCATGAGCGCTGACGACAGCTACAAGGGCTACCGCGGCGAGGCCTTGGCCGTGTTGAAGGGATTCAACGCCATGGTCTGGAGCGATGTCGAAGTCCATAGCTCGCAGGGCGTCTTCATCGGCATCATCCTGCCCCGTTCGGAAACCGCGGACCCGTACCATATCGTGCTCAAGCTCCGCAACGGGTACAACGTGGGCATCGCCGCCGCCGGCATCTCGAACATCGTCATCGCCGGCCGCAAGGAAGCCCACTACAAGATCCCCGAGAAGGACTTCCCCTTCGATCCGAAGAAACCCCGGGTCAAGCTCCTGGGCACCGGCGGCACCATCGCCAGCCGACTGGACTACCGCACCGGCGCCGTCATCCCGGCCTTTTCGCCCGGTGAACTCTACGGATCGGTCCCCGAGCTGGCCGACATCTGCAACCTGGAAACCGAGAAACTCTACGGCGTGTTCAGCGAGAACATGGGGCCGGAGCAGTGGCGGGGCACCGCCGAAGCCATCGGCCGCGAAATCGCCAAGGGGGTCCAGGGGATCGTCATCGGGCACGGCACCGACACGATGCACCACACCGCCGCCATCCTCTCGTTCATGGTCCAGGATTCGCCGGTGCCCATCGTGATGGTGGGGTCGCAGCGCTCCAGCGACCGGCCGTCGTCCGATGCAGCGCTGAACTTGATGCACAGCGTCAAGGCCGCCGCCGAGGGCGACCTGGCGGAAGTGATGGTCTGCATGTTCGGGCCCACCTCCGACGAGTACGGCTTGCTCCACCGGGGGACGCGCGTGCGCAAAATGCACTCCAGCTACCGGTCCACATTCCGCACCATCGGCGACATCCCGCTGGCCATGGTCAGCCGGGAGAAAATCACCCCGCTGCGCCCCGACTTCAAGCCGCGCCGGCGGGACCGAAACGTGACCATCAACACGGCGTTCGAAGAGATGGTGTCCATTGTCTACTACTATCCCAACATGCGGCCGGACATCATCGACTCGCTCATCGACAACGGCTACCGGGGCATCATCATCGCCGGCACCGGGCTCGGCCACGTCAACAAGCCGCTCTACCCGGCCCTGAAGCGGGCGAAGGAGAAACAGATCGCCGTCTACATGACCGTGCAGACGCTGTGGGGCTACGTCCAGATGTACGTCTACGACACGGGGCGCGACATGATGGAGCTGGGCGTCGTGCCCATGGCCAACATGCTCCCCGAGGTGGCGTACGTGAAACTGGGCTGGGCGTTGGGGCAGACGAGCGACCTGGCGGAAGTCCGGCGGATCATGTACACGCCCATCGCCGGGGAGATCACCGAGCGCGAGCCCTGCAACGGCTACCTCGTCTTCCAGGGCGGGATCCCCGAAGTGGAGGAGTTCATCTCCCGCTATCACCGTTGACGGAACCGCCCGCCGGACCGCGGGCGCACCGGCCGCACATGGCGAGGCCAGGGCCGGTCGCGACGGCAGCCTGAATCCATCCGAGCCGGACTGAATCTGTTGTACGTGAACCGGGCGCCGACGCGCCTCGGCAAGGAGGTTCCTATGATGAAGAAAGTCACGCTCCTGCTCGCGATGCTGGTTGCGCTGTCGGTGCTGGCGCCGGCGCTCCGCGCCCACTGCGAGATCCCGTGCGGCATCTACGGCGACGAGCTGCGGGTCCAGGCGATCGCCGAGGACATCGATACCGTGGAGAAATCCATGCAGCAGATCGTCCAGCTCTCGGCGCAGGGAGAGAAGAACTACAACCAGCTGGTGCGATGGGTCGTGAACAAGGAGACGCACGCCGGCTACATCCAGGAGACCGTCGCCCAGTATTTCCTCACCCAGCGAATCAAGCCGGCGGATGCGACAAACGCAGAAGCGCACGCCCGGTACATCCGGCAACTGACCGTGTTGCACGAAATGCTCATCGTGGCGATGCAGGCCAAGCAGAGCACGGATCTGAGCCGCGTGGCGCGATTGCGCGAACTGCTGGAATCATTCCGCAAAGCCTATTTTGGCGAGTCGGTGACCCACGGCCACCATCACTGACGCAGCGTCCGCCATAACGATATATTTGAATCGAGATCCGAGCCCGGGTTCCGCTGTAAACCGCGCTGCATCCATCTGTTCGGCGAGAGACCGCAGGTTGATGTTTCCACTTGACCTGTATTGGGAAAACAGTATAATTAAAACTGTTTGAAACATTCTCCATACCCTCCCCAATCCACCTTATGGTGACGGCTGCCCTGGTACCCACAGGGCAGTTTTTTAGTTGATTCGCAGGGCTTTTTCGGCTAACGTGACCTCGCCTGAAGGTGTCGGATCCGCCCCGCACATGTTCGGATCCGGCTTGGCGGTATGCGACGACCCGGTCGATACCGGCGAATATCGAAGGGCATCCGACGGTCATGATCTATTTAACGATTTTCGCCTTCGGCATCGTGGTGGGCAGCTTCCTGAATGTCTGCATCTACCGGGTGCCCCGCGAACGCTCCATCGTCACCCCCCGTTCAGCCTGCCCTGGCTGCGGTCAGCCCATCGCCTTCTATGACAACATCCCCGTCCTGAGCTTTCTGATCCTGCGCGGACGATGCCGCCGGTGCGGGGCCGCCATCTCCTGGCAGTACCCCGTGGTCGAGGCGCTCAACGGCCTGCTGTGGGTCGCCGCCTATCTGGGGTGGGGATTGACCCCGTCGGCGCTGCTCTACGCCGCCTTCGGCAGCGCGATGCTGGTCCTGGTCTTCATCGATGCCCAACACCGCATCCTGCCCCACGGCATCACCATGGGCGGCTGGATCGTCGGGCTGGCCACCGCCCCCTGGCAGGCGATCCATCAGTACGAGGCGCCGAACGTCGCCCGGCTGCTGGGTCTGCTGGATGTGATGACGGCGGACGGGCGGATCCTCGCCTGGATCGGATCGCTGGTCGGCTCGCTGCTGGGGGCGGGCATGCTGCTCGTGGTGGCCGTCGGCTACTACCTCGTCCGCCGGGAAGAGGGCATGGGGCATGGGGACATCATCCTCATGGGCCTGATCGGCGCGGTGCTGGGTTGGGGGCGCACCCTGCTCACGGTTTTCCTGGGATCATTTCTCGGGGCGGTGGTGGGCTTGGTGCTCATCCGCCGGGCCGGCGGCGACCGGAAATATGAAATTCCATTCGGGACCTTCCTGGGCATCGCCGCGGTCATTGCCCTGTTCTTCGGGGAAATTCTGCTCGACTGGTACTGGAGCCTGTTGTGAGCGGCGGCATGCCTCCGCGGCACACGATCTACATTTTAGGCGGAATCGTCACGCTGGCCATCGTGTCGGCGGTGGCGATGAACGTGTTCCTCACTCTCCACGTGCACAAGGTTCAGACCGAGCGCAACGACGCGCTCCGGGCGGCGAAGGTGGGCCGGGTGATCACCCAACTGCAGCTGGTCATGCACTCCCCGCTGACCCGCCAGCAGCGCCTGATCCGGCTGCAGGGGATCTACGAGCGGGAAGGTCTGTACCTGCTGCAGATCCGGGATCCCGAGGGCGTCACGCACTTCGGCCAGTCCTCGATCAGCATCGCGCCGGAGATCGCCGACAAGCTGTCGCTCGATGAGTTGCAAGCCGCGCGCCCGGCCCCGGATCAGGTGCTGCTGGAAGCACTCACCGTTGCGCACAATGGTCAGATCCCGGCGATTCTGGCCCGGACGATGCTGTATGCCGATGGTCTGAAACCGTCCTTCCTGGTGTTTCTGCTCATCCAGGATCCGGAGCCGCCGCTCATGGGGACGTTCGAGCAGTTCGCGGTCCTCTTCCAGACGATCGCCATCCTGGCGCTGCTGGCGCTGGGTTGGTACCTGCTGCGCCGCGCCGTCCGCCCCTACGAATCGCTGGTCCGTGAAATCCGGCACTCGTCCACCGGGCTGAGGTCCACGCCGGAACCGTACGCCGACGAGGTCTCGGTCCTGGTGGGTTCGTTCAAGGACGTGATCCGCCAGCTCCGCGACAAGGAGCGGGAACTGCAGGCCCTGCACCAGCAGGCCACCCAGCGGGCGGATTTGTCCGAACGGCGTGTGCGGGATGTGTTCCACTGCCTGCCGCTGGCGATCCTGTCGCTGGACGCGCGCGGCGTCTTCCAGGAGTGCAACCCCGCCCTGGAGGAGCTGCTGGGCCGCCGCCGGGTGGCGTTCACGAACCAGTCGTACCGGGAGATCTTTCAGGATCAGCCGGAGATTCGCGCGGCGATCGATGCCGCGTGGGGCGCCCAGCAGAGCCTCACCCGCCGCCTGCTGAAGATGTCGGTGCCCGGCAGCGAGGAGCCGGAGCGGATGGTCAGCCTGTCGTTGTTCCCGCTGGGCGGCGCCGAGGGAGTGGTCGGCGTCATCGAAGACGTCACCGGGTCGGTGCAGCTTCAGGAGCGCCTGCGCCTGCAGGAGAACCTGGCCGCCCAGGGCGAGATGGCGGCGGGTATCGCCCACGAGCTCAAGAACGCGCTGTCCACCATCAGCGGCTATGCCCAGATGCTGTTGGGCAATGCCCGGCCGGGCGCGGAACAGAAACGGGCCGCCGCGCTGGTTCAGGAGGTGGAGGAGATGGCTCGGGTGATCACCGACTTTCTGGAATACGCCCGGCCGATGCCCCTGGAACACCGGCCGGTTGCGCTGGACGGCGTGATCGCCGAGCAGATGGACTTGTTCGCCGAGCGCCATCCCGACATCGAATTCCGCCGCCAGCTGATTCCCTGCTCGGTTTCGGGCGAGGAGCATCTGCTGAAGAAGGCGATGCACAACCTGCTGCTCAATGCGGTCCAGGCGCTGGAGAAGTCAACCGTGAAACGGGTGGATGTCCGGCTGGAGGCACTGTCGGGTCAGCTGGTCCGGGTGTGGATCGACGATACCGGGCCCGGCATCGACGCCAGGGCGCTGGGGCGCATCTTCACACCGTTCTTCACGACGCGGCCCGGCGGCACCGGGATGGGGTTGGCCGTTGTCCACAAGATCGTGGCCCTGCACGGGGGGGCGATCCGCGTCCAGTCGGAGCCCGGCCGCGGCACCGGTGTGGAGCTGGACCTGCCCGTGCCGCCGCCGGTCGAATGATCGGTCAGACTGCTGGCGGGATTACTGCTGGAAGCTGTACGATTTCTTCTGCTTGCCTACCTGGTCGTAATAGGGCACCGCGTTCTGCCACCAGTTGTGGCGGGTCCGGAAATCGCCCATGAACCGCCTCGGGAAAAACATCACGTTGTCGAGACCGGTGTTGAGGCCGCAGGTGGACAGGATCGGCCCGGAGACCAGAAAAAAATCCAGGCAGCCGTCCCCGTTATAGGACCAGTACGGCGGGGTGTAGCGACCGTCCAGCACGCGGGGGTTATAGCCGTAGTAGTAGTAGTAGGGGGAGGGATAGAATCCGGCGGACTCCGACTCCAGGAAGGAGTAGTCCTTACGGCCCGCGGCATCAGGGCTGACCCCGTCGGCGTCGGTCAGCTCGAAGTGGTTGCCCTGGATGCTGATGCCGGAACTGAGGGTCAGCCGCACCGGGCCGGAATTGGCATGGTCCGGAACGATCACCACCGCCATATTGTCCTGCCAGAGCATGAGCCGGGCGCGAGCGCCGTTGAACTCCACGAACCCGGGCGCGGACACGTTCTTCATGTTCTCGGCCCACACCCGGTTGGCGTCGCCGAGCGCGAACCCGCGTCCCTTGATGATCACCGTGGTGCCGGGAGGGCCGGAGTCCGGGAATATTCCTTCGATGGCGATACGGGCGTCAGCGGCCGCCGCCGCCGTCACGAACAGGGTCATCAGACCGAGGAAGAGAACACTCTTTTTCATCAAATCCTCCGCAAAATCAAATTCCACTGTATTATCGCACCGGCCGGCGAAAAGTTGCGTGCAAAAAAGCCCGGCCCGGATGGTCCGGGCCGGGCACACACACAGCCGGTGATCGGCTGACGGATCAGTAGACCGTCACCCGGACCGTGTCGCTGGCGACGCCGCCTTTGCCGTCAAAGACCTGGAGGCTGAAGACGTACGTGCCGGTGACGGTGACTTCGAAGGTGGTGACGGCGCTGGTGGGCGCCGACAGGGTGACGACCGGCCCATCCAGCTGCTGCCACAGGAAAGTCAGCGGATCGCCGTCGGGATCGTACGACGTCGAGCCGTCCAGGCTGTAGGTGCCGAGGCGGCGGCTGATCTGGTCGGAGCCGGCGTAGGCGACCGGCGGCGAGTTGGGCGTGATCACCTGAACGACCGCATAGGCCAGAATCTCCGCGCCGCTGCTGCTGGTGGCGATCAGCGTGTAGGTGGTGCTGGCCGTGGGCGCGACCATCAGGCTGCCTTCGGCCTGGACCGCCCCGATGCCCTCGATGCGGACGGCGGTGGCGTTGCTCACCTTCCAGCTCAGCCGGGACTGCTGACCGGGACTGATCTGGGTGGGTTCGGCGATGAAGAACAGGATCTGCGCGTCGGCGATGGTGATGACCACTGTGGCCCGGACTTCCTGTCCCGGTGCGCGGGCGATCAGTACGTATTCCTGCGTGGCCGCCGGCGCCACATAGGTAGTCCCCTCGGTGGATACGGGGCCGATGCCCTCGATCTCCACCGACTCGGCGTGCAGCACCTTCCAGCTCAGGCGGGACTGCTGGCCGGGGCTGATCACCGCCGGGTCGGCCAAAAAGAACAGGATCTCGACGTTCTCGATCTTCCGGGTGGTGACCACGACGTCGTCCACCGCATAGGCGGCGCCGGTGTCGGTCACGCGCAGCCGGAACACGTACACATGTCCGGATTCGGCGGTGAACGACGGGGTGGCGGTGTTCGCGCCGCTGAGCGAGACGGCGGGGCCCTGAACCTGGGTCCAATGGAAAGCGATGGCGTCGCCATCCGGATCGTAGGACGCGGTGCCGTCCAGAGCGATCAGACCGGCCGGCACATCGATCTGGTCGGGGCCGGCGTTGGCGATGGGCATGTCGTTGCCGGTGCGGGCCATCCGGGTTCGGACGTCGTACTTGAGGCGGGGCACATCCACCGGCACCACCTCGGCCACCTCACCGCGGATCGGCTGTTTCCAGGCGCCGTAGCGGAGGCCGGCGGCATAACGGCCGGTGGTCTCGTCGCCGAGCAGGGATTCGTTCCAGCTGCCTTCGACGAACCAGCTCCAGTTGTCCCCCAACGGCCGCAGCAGGCGCACCAGCCCGCCCGCCCGGCTGGCCAGCTCGCCGCGATCGATGTAGCCCACGTTCCCCTCGAGCATGAACCGGGCCGGCAGGTCGATCTGGGCGGTGACGCCGTACTGGTTCAGCGTGTTCAGGTAGGTTTCCCGGAACACATGGTTCGAGATGTAGTCGCGGTCGATCACGCTCTCACCAAGCAGACCCTGGGTGGCGAATCCGCCGACGGAGCCCCAGTCGAACAGGTACTCGGCGATCACGCTGCCCTGGGCCAGGGTGCCGCCGTCGGCATAGTCGTCCAGCTCCACGCGCTTGAGCGAGGCGAACGCGCCGGCCTGGAACCGCTTGTACCGCGTGACCAGGCCCAGATCGAACTGGAACTCCTGCCGTTCGGGATACAGCAGGTATTCGCCCTGGCCTTGCAGCGCCAGGCTCGGGGTGAAGCGGTGGAAGTAGCGGGCGCTCACGCTGCCGGTGAGATCGCCGTCTTCGGTGGCTCCCAGATCAAAGCCCAGCAATCCCAGGTCGCCCCATGCCATCTTCAGCGGCGCGGCGGGCGCCTCGGCCAGGGCCGGTGGTGCCACCGGGACCGGCGGCGGGAGCGGCGGCGGAACCGGCTGGGCCTGATCCCGCATCCGGGCGAGCTCGTCCTCGAGCCGTGCCTGGCGGTCCCTGAGCTGCTGGAGCTCGCCCAGGATCTTGTCGAGGTCCGCCAGTTTGTTCAGGATGGCGTCCTGCTTCTGGCCCAGCTCGGCCAGCTTGTCCTTGCAGGTGTCCTGCTGCAGCTGCTGGATCACGCCGCTGATGGGCACATCGCGCTTGAGGATTTCCTTCACGCCGTCCTTCATCCGGTACAGCGTGAATACCACCCGCCGGTTGATGAACCGGCCTTCGGGCGTTTCGTTCTCGGCCTTGGGCTCGCGTTTCCCTTTGCCGGTGACTTCCACCTGGTCGGGCCGGGCGCCGTATTTGACCAGGAAGTCACGGACCGCCGTCGCCCGCTTGATGGCCAGCTGGTCATTGTAGCGGTCGGACCCCACGACGTCGCAGTGCCCCTCGACCAGCAGGTGGAGATCGGGACTCTTGCCGAGGAGGTCGGCCACCTCGAGCATGGACGGGAACCCGTCCACAAGGACGGACGAATTGAACACAAAGTTGACTTCCTCCCAGTCGTTCTTGTCCACGGGCAGCGCCCAGGCGCCCAGAGCCAGCAGAACGAGCAGGCAGGACCACATTGAACGTTTCACGGCTCCTCCTTATGCCAATCAAAGATAGTGCGGTTTTTCAACCCAAACAAAGGGATTTCGTGTCGTATACTAAGGATGCAACAATCGAGCCGAGGTCGTAGAAACGTGCTGCTGTCCATAAACGAACATTCGCACAATATTTGCGATATTTTAGTCAAAGGAGGCCGGGTTTGTAAATGATTCGTGAAAAAATTCAACAAGCAGTCGGCATCATGCAGGAGTTGAACATTGACGCCTGGCTGATCTTCGGCCGCGAGTCGCACACGTCGACGGATCCGTGCGGGCCGCTGGTCGTGGGTGCCGGCTACACCTGGGCCTCTGCGTTCATCATCACGCGGACCGGCCGGACCATCGCCATCGTCGGCAGCCTGGACGCAGCCGAGATCCAGAAGCGGGGCGACTACGCCACGGTGATCACCTACGTGGGCGGGGTGCGCGATGCGCTCCGGCAGACACTGACCGAGCTGGATCCGGCCACCATCGCCATCAATTACTCCTATGACGACGTCATGGCCGACGGACTGTCCCACGGAATGTACCTGCTGTTGGTGCGAAACCTGGAAGGGACACCGTATCCGGACCGGCTGGTGCCCTCGGAGCGCCTGATTGCCGCCCTGCGGGGCCGTAAGTCGCCCGAAGAGGTGCGCCGCATCCAGCGCGCCGTGACCGAGGCGGAAAAGATCTTCCAGGCGGTGACCGGCTTCATCCGGCCGGGCCGGACGGAACGGCAGATCCACGAGTTCGTGCTCCAGCGGGTCCGGGAGACGGGCTTCGAGCTGGCCTGGGACGAGGTGCACTGCCCCGCCGTGTTCACGGGCGTCCCGGACCATGGCGAGGCGCACACCGGGCCCACTGACAAGGCCGTGGAGCGGGGGCATGTGATCAACATGGATTTCGGGCTGCGCGTCGACGACTACGTGTCCGACCTCCAGCGGACCTGGTACGTCCTGCGCGAAGGCGAGCACGAACCGCCGGAGAGCGTCCGGCGCGGATTCGACGCCGTGGTGGGCGCGATCGCCCGCGCCGCCGAGGCCCTGAAGCCGGGGGTGGAAGGCTGGCGCATCGACGAGATCGCCCGCAGCCACATCATGGCCTGCGGCTTCGACGAATTCAAGCACGCGCTGGGGCACCAGGTGGGCCGCTCGGCCCACGACGGCGCCGGGCTGCTCTGTCCGCGCTGGGAGCGTTACGGCCAGCTCCCGTATCTGAAGCTCGAGGCGGGGCAGGTCTACACCCTGGAGCCGCGGGTGCACATCGCCGGCCACGGCGTGGCCACGGTGGAGGAAATCGCGGTGGTGACGCCCGAGGGCGGCCGGTTCCTGTCGTCGTTCCAGCGGGAGATCTGGATTATCCAGTAATCCGTCGAGCGAGCTCGACAATGGTGTGCGCAAATGGACCGGCGATGAAGTGATCGGTCAAACCGTCGGTGAGCGCCGTGGGCCGGACGTTGAGCTCCACGATCGTGGCGCCGGCCGCCTTGGCTTCATACGGGATTAGGCTGGCGGGCGCCACCTCGGCCGAGGTGCCCGCCACCAGCAGTACCCCGCATGTTCGGGCCATGGCGAAGGCGTCCGTCAGCGCCGCTTCGGGAATCGCCTCGCCGAAAAACACGAAATCCGGCTTGAAGACGCAGCCGCAGGCGCAGCGCGGCACGGGGAGGGCGCGCACGGACGGGTCGTCGGCGGGGCACATTCGCCCGCAGCCGAGACAGACCAGCCGCCGCACGCTGCCGTGAAACTCCACCACGCGGCGGGAGCCGGCGGCTTGGTGCAGGCCGTCGATGTTCTGGGTGACCACCGCATGGAGCGCGCCGGTCGCCTCCAGTGCGGCCATGGCCCGGTGACCGGCGTTAGGCTGGACGCCGCCGTAGCTATCCAGGAGCTCGCGAACGAAGGTCCAGACTTTTTCCGGATGCCGCTGGAACGCGGTCAGCGTGGCGTATTCCGTCACGTCATACCGATCCCACAATCCGCCGGGGGAACGGAAGTCGGGCAGGCCCGATTCCACCGACACGCCGGCGCCGGTGAACGCCAGATTGAATCGGGATTTTCGGAACGCGCTCGCGGCGCGATCCAGGGTCTCTTCGCTGTTCATGCCGCCTCCGCGGTTGCAGACGCCGACCGCCATCATAGCGGAAACGAGCCCCGGGCGGCAACCGGGATCCGCCGCCAGTCGAAAGCGCCGGCCGGCCGCGTTGCAACAAGCGGGGCTTTCCAGTATACTGCCCGGGGACACGGACGATGACGCACGCACCCACGCCACTGGCCGACCACCACAACCGGCTGATCAACTACCTCCGGATCTCAATCACCGACCGGTGCAATTTCCGCTGCCAGTACTGCATGCCGGCGGAAGGCATCCCGTTGCTGAACCACGCCGACATCCTGACCTACGAGGAAATCCTGCGTTGCGCGCGGATCGCCGTCGCGCTGGGTATCCGGAAAATCCGGGTCACCGGCGGCGAGCCACTCGTCCGCCGGGGCGTGGTGCCCCTGCTGGCCGAGCTGTCCCGGCTGCCCGGCCTTGCCGACCTCAGTCTGACGACCAACGGCGCATTGCTGGGGCACTATGCGGTGTCGCTGCGGGCCGCCGGCCTCCACCGGGTCAACGTCAGCCTGGACACGTTGCGGCCGGAGCGGTTTGCGGCCATCACCCGACAGCCCGCCCTGGCGAGCGTGCTCGAAGGCATCCGGGCAGCTGAGGCGGCCGGTCTGAATCCCGTCAAGCTCAACGTGGTCACCATGCGGAGCGTCAACCTGGACGAGATCGCGGATTTTGCAGCCATGACGCTGCACCATGCCTTTGAGATCCGCTTCATCGAACTGATGCCCGTGGGGGGGCACGCCTATTGGGATCCCGCCCAGCTGGTGACGGGCGAGGAGGTGCTCCGGATCCTCAACGAGCGCTACGAGCTGGCGCCGCTGGATGATCCGGCGGGGGCGCCGGTGTCCGACCGCCTCTTCCAGATTCGGGGCGCGGCCGGGCGGATCGGACTGATCAGCCCCATGACCGACCACTTCTGCCAGCGCTGCAACCGGCTTCGCCTGACCCCGGACGGCAAGCTCCGCACCTGCCTGTTCCACGAAGCGGAAGTGGATCTGCGCCGGCTGTTGCGGGCGGGCATCGACGACGAGGCGCTGGCCGGCGTATTCCGGACGGCGGCGGCCCAGAAGCCGGCCGGACCGGCGGGTGTCATCGGCGGTGTGTGGAAATGCACGTCGGCCATGTCCCGCATCGGCGGGTGACCGGCTGATGGAAACTCCGTGGCGAGGAAGGGCGCGTGGATTTTTTGAAGGAGGCGCTGGTCAGGGCGGTTCGGCTGATCGTCACGGGTGACGCCGACCTCTACAGCGCGCTCTGGATCTCGCTGACGGTCAGTCTGGCCGCCATCACGGCGGCCACGCTGGTCGCGGTGCCCGCCGGATTCGCGCTGGGCACCTGCCGGTTTCCCGGCCGCCGGATCATCCTGACGATCTGTCAGACTCTCATGGCGGTGCCCACCGTGGTGGTGGGCCTGTTGCTGTACGCGATGCTCTGCCGTCAGGGGCCACTCGGCCCGCTGGGCCTGCTGTTCACGCCGACCGCCATGGCGATCGGTCAAACGGTGCTGATTCTCCCCCTGCTGGTGTCTCTGGTCAGCGCGGCGCTGGAGCAGGCGGATCCCCGGCTGCGCGAGGAGGCCTGGTCTCTGGGCGCGGGCCGCCTCCAGCAGCTCTGGCTGCTCCTGCACCACTGCCGGATCCCGCTGGCCGTGGCGGTGTTTTCCGCCCTGAGCCGGGCGATCTCGGAGGTGGGCAGCGCGATGATGATCGGCGGTAACATCCGCGGCTACACCCGGAACATCACGACGGCCATCGCCCTGGAAACCAGCAAGGGGGAGTTCGCCCTCGGGATCGGGCTTGGATTCATCCTGCTGGCGCTGGCGCTGGCGCTGAATGCCCTGATCGTCGTCCTGCGCCGGAGGTTCCGTGCTCTCTAGGATCATTCTCGATGACGTCGGCGTCCGCCGCAACGGGACGGAACTGTTTCGCGTGCCGCAGCTGGCCATCACCGGCGGCCGCATCCTGGCCATCCTCGGGGAGAACGGCAGCGGCAAGACCACGTTCCTCCGATTGCTGGCGGGGCTGGAGCGCGATTTCGGCGGTGCCATCCGTTACGATGAGACGCCGCCGGCCGCCTTTTTCCAGGGGAGCAACCAGCCGCGCGACCTGCTGCTGCTGGCGCAGGAGCCGGTTCTGTTCGACTTCTCGGTGGAGCGCAACCTGGCGTACGGCCTGCGTCTCGCCGGCTTGTCCCCGCGGGAGGTGCACGCGCGTGTCGCCGGCGTCCTCGGACGACTGAATCTGGAGGCGCTGGCGAAGCGACGCGCGACCCGGCTGTCGGGTGGGGAAAAGCGTCGGGTGGCCCTGGCCCGGGTGTTGGCGATGCAGCCGCGGTTCCTGTTGCTCGACGAACCCTTCGCCGATGTGGATCCCGTCAACCGGGAGCTGCTGGAAACCGTGCTGCTGGAAGAGGCCCGGCAGCGGGGCGCGGCGGTGGTGTTTACGACCCACCAGGAGGAGATCGCGATCCGCTTGACGGACGAGATCGTCCAGATCGCCGGGCGCCGGCTGGTGCCGCATCATCCCCGGAACGTGCTGCGCGGCACGGCCAGCCAGGAGAACCGGCAGTTCTTCTTCCGGACGGGGGGCGTGACCCTGGAAATTCTGCCGTTCACCCGGCCGCCCGGACTGGTGCACATCCCCCCCACCGAGATCGTCGTCAGTCGGGAGGCCCTCCACGGCACCGCCCGCAACCAGTTGCGGGGCACGATCCGCGCCACACGCCAGCAGGACGAGGCGGCGGATATCACGGTGGACTGCGGAATCAGTCTGGAAGCCCGGATCACCCTGCGGTCGCTGCAGGAGCACCGGTTGGTGGTGGGGGACGAAGTCTACCTGAGTTTCAAGACCTCGGCGGTCCGCTGGTTGTAGTCACCGGGTTCCTTTGGAAGATCCGGCTTCAGGGCTGGACCACCAGGCGCTGTCCCACCCGGATGGTGGTGTCCGGCAGCTTGTTCCACTGGCGGAGTTGAGCCACCGTCACCTTGTGGTTGATCGCGATGCGATACAGTGTTTCGCCGGCCTGGACGCGGTGGATTTTCCGCCCGGATCCGGCGGGCGCAGCGGGAGCCGGTGCGGCCGGCGCGGCGGCGGTGGTGACAACCGGCGCCGCCTTGACTGATGCGGCCGTTTCCGGTATTTCGGCGGGCGGCAGTTTCAGGCGATACCCGGCGGGGAATGACAGCTTGGCGGAGGCCCGGGGCCGGATCACGGCCGGGTTGAAATCCAGCATGACGTCGGCGGGGACCCGGTACTGCTTCTGCAGTTGGGCGAAGGTGGCGCTGCGGGAGAGATGAATCTCGCGGAACTCCCAGGGCGGCGCCTGGACAAGGTCGGGGAAGTAGCGTTCCGGCTGCCGCAGGATCCGCAGCGAGGCCAGGAATTCCGGGTAGTAGTTGCGCGAGGCAAACCCGAACTGGTTCGAGGAGTAGTAGCGGATGATGGTGGGCGGGTCCGAGCCCAGCCGCTGCCGGGCCCGGGAAATGCCGTTGGTGCCGTGGTTGTAGGCCATCACCGCCAGCGGCCAGCTTCCCAGTTTGCGGTGGGCGTCCCGCAGAAACTTGACGGCGCCGTAGGTGGCGAGCAACGGATCCAGCCGTTCATCGAAATGCCGGTTGACGCGGAGGAACACGCGGCCGGTGGAGCGGATGAACTGCCACACGCCCGTGGCGCCCTTGCGGGACCGGGAATCCTCCCGGAACGACGACTCGAAGAAGGGGATCGCCAGGATCTCTTCGGGGACCCCGTTGGCGCGGAAAATCGTCTGCATGTGCGGGTAGTAGCGCCCGGCGCGCCGCCAGCCGGCCGCAAACTCCTCGCGGATGCCGCGCTGTGACCGCAGCCGGCCGGCCAGCTCGCGCAGCTCCGCGGCGGCAGGCGGGCGGCCCAGCCTGCCGCCGACGACGACCAGGACGCGCGCCGTCGCCGGATCCGGCGGGTCGCCGGACTCGATGCGCCCGGCGGCATGGCGCAACAGCCCCTCCCAGTGCTCCAGGCGCGAGCGGACAGCCTGCTCCTGGGCTTTGGCGGCCGCCGGATCACGGAGGTAATCGCCGTCGAGCTGCATGACTTCGTAGACCAGGCGCAGATCCTGGCGGTCGTGGATCAGTACCTGGTTCTGGCCCCAGCGCGTGAACACCTGCTCCCAGAAATCCACCTGATCGCTCAAGCCGTTCTCGGAAAACAAGGCGCTCGCAGGCGCGGCCGGGCGCGCCTGCGGCAGGAACAACAGGCAGACCGCCGCCACGATGGCGGCACCGATACGAAACCGGGGGCGGAATCGTCCGCCCCCGGTTGGGTGAGAGACCGTGATGTCGTGAATGACCGAGGCGGTCATGCCGACGGATCGGACGGCCCGTTACTTTTTGGCGGGCGGCTGCTCAGCCGGCACCACCGTCCGCGGACGCTGGCCGATGGGCACCGGCGTGGGCGCCGAACCCGGTCGGCCGGGGGCTGCGACGCCGCTGCCCACCTTGATGTCGTTGACCTTGTCCCAATTGACCGTCACGTCGTATTTGGAGCCCAGTTGGTTCCGGATTTCCTGGAGTTTGGCTTCACGCTTCTGGGTCATCAGCTTGCTGGTCACGGCTTTTTCCGCCTGGGCGAAATCCTGCGTCTGGGCGGCCTGCTTTTCCTCCAGCTTGATGATGTGGAATCCGAACTGCGTCTTGATCGGTCCCTTGATCTCGCCCGGGTTCATGGTGAACGCCGCTTCCTCGAACTCCTTGACCATGCGGCCGCGGGAGAAGAAACCGAGATCGCCGCCGCGATCGGCGTTGCTCTTGTCCGTGGAATATTTTTTCGCCAGCTCGTTCCAGTCGGCGCCCTTGTCGAGTTCGGCCTTGACGGTGCCGGCTTCCTCCTCCGATTTCACCAGGATATGCCGGGCGTGGATGCGCTCGGGCGTCAGGAACTCGTTCGGATTGGCCTCGTAATACGCACGCGCTTCGGTGCTGGTCACCTGGAGCCCTTCGGTGGCCGTCTTCAGATATTCGGTGTACAGGATCCGCTCGGCGTAGGAGTTGATCTTTTCCTTGATGTCCTCACGATCCGTCAGCCCCTGGGCCTTGGCTTCCTCGGCGAACACCATGCGGTCCACGATGTTCTGCACGTAGTCCTTCTTCCGCTGGGGATCGTTGAAATGGCTGACGAATTGGGGCGGAATGCGGGCGAACTCCGCCTCGATCTGGCCGACGGTCACGACGCGTGCCCCCATCTTGACCAGAATTTCCTTGGCGTGATCGGCGGCGGCGGGCGCCGGTTCGGTCTTCGGCGCGGGCGGCTGTTCGGACTGCGCCCACACCCCGGCCGTGAGCACCACCAACGCCAGCAGGGTCATCCATCCAGTCGTCGTCTTCCTCATGGCAACCTCCTGAAAGAAAAAAGCGAATCGCTAATCTAGCGGATTTGGGTTCCGGGTACAAGTGAAAACATCCGCCGACCCGAGGCCGGCGCGTTGCAAACCGGTTCGGGCATTGTTAGAATCACTGTGATGCCTCCGCGATGCAAAAAGACGAGTCTGTCATCCGATGCGGCCTTCCGGCTGCCGGGTCCGCGGGAGTTCGGCATTCTGGAAATCCTGTGGCGGGACGGACCGCTATCCGTCGCCGAAATACGAACCCGTCTGCCCGATTCCCCCCCGCTGGCCTACACCACGGTGATGACCATGCTGGACCAGCTTCACCGGAAAAACCTGGTGCTGCGGCGGAAAAGCGGCCGGGCGTTTCGGTACACCGCCAGCGCGCAGCCCGAACAGGTGCGCCGGGAGCTGGCGGCGACGTTTCTGGCCAATTTCTTCGACTCCGATCCTGCGCGGCTGGCCGCCGCCCTGCCGGTGTCAACCGCACCGCCCGACTCGCGACGCGCCGGCCGGCCACGCCCGCCGCGACCGACTCCGGGGACCAGCTGGTCGTTGGAACCGCTGCTCCCGCCGGCGCCGCCGCCCGTGGAACCGGACGAAGAAGACGACAGCTACTTGTTGTAAATTTCCGCCCCTCCCCGTCGCCGGACAGGGTATAATCGGCCGCTGTTTGGCTGGAGGAATCGTCGCACCATGAAAGCTCTGATCCTGGCGGGCGGGAAAGGTTCGGAACTGCTGCCCATGACGGCGAACACGCCGAAGCCCATCGTGCCCGTGGGTAACATCCCCTTCATTTTTTACCAGTTGGACCGGCTGAAGAAAGCCGGCATCAAGGAAGTGATCCTGTCCCTGTCGTACCAGCCCCGTCATATCCAGGAGTTGCTGGGCGACGGCTCCGACTTCGGACTGGTCATCCATTACACGGTGGAAGCCGTGCCCCAGGGCACCGCCGGCGCGCTGCGCACGGCCGCTTCCCTGATCACCGGCCCCACGCTGGTGATGAACGGAGACATCCTGACCGGAGTGGACCTGAGCCGGGTCATCGAGCACCACCGTGAGCGCCGCGCGCTGGTCACGCTGGTGGAGGGCCGGTCGACCCGGCCGGAACGGCTCGGCGTCATCCTCAAGAACCGGACCGGCCGCGTGACCGGATTCATCGAGAAACCGCGCGACCACGAACTTCAGGACGACTGGGTGAACATGGGCGTCTACGTCATGGAGCGGGAAATCCTGGACGCCATCCCGGCCGGCACCTACTACACCCTGGAGCGCGAGCTGTTTCCGGGGCTGATCGGCCAGGGTGCCAAAATCATCGCCCAGAAAACCGACGAATACTGGTGCCACATCGACAATCCCTGCTGCTATCTGCAGGCCAACTTCGATGTGCTGTCCGGACGCGTGCCGCTGCCGAGATTTTTCGGCCTGTTCGAGCCGAAGCCCTTCAGCCTGCCGGCGTCGAGCCGGATGGACGCGAAATCCTTCGTGCACGGGTCGTGCGTGATCAAAGAGAACGTCGTCATCGAGAACGCCGTGATCGGCGAAAAATGCCGGATCGAGGAAGGGGTGCAGGTCCGCGATTCGGTGATCATGAGCGGCAGCCGCCTCAAGAGCGGCGCCTACCTGCGCTACAGCGCGGTGGGGCGCAACTGCGTGCTGGGCGAGGCGGTGACCATCGGCAAGGGAGCGTTCCTGGGCGACAAGACCACCGTGGCCGATTTCAGCCGCATTTGAGGGGGCAATTCCCCCTCAACCCGGCGTGGGGAGGCGACAGGATGACGCACCGTCGGCACCGTGCGATTTCCGTGGCGATCGTTGTGGGGGTGGTGGCTGTCGGACTGACGACCTGGACCCGGGCCGCCGGATTCCGGTCCGTCACCGTCAGGGAGATCTACGACAACCCGGCCTTCCTGTCCCGCGTGGTTGAAGATCCGGTCTGGCGGGCCGACAGTCTTGAACTCATCTGCCGTGTCAAAGACCCGGATACCGGCCGCGGCGTGTACCAGGCGGTTGATCCGCTCACCGGCGAGAGCCGGCTGGCGATGGACCCGGAGCGACTGATCCAGAAGCTGTCGGGCCTGGCGGATCTCGCCCGCAAGGCGCAGCCGGAGGCTGCGGTGGCGGGTGTGACCTTCTCACCCAAGGGAGAGCGGGCGCTCTTCCTGCACCGTGGGGACATCTATGAGACCGAGCTGTTGAGCGGCGCGATTCGCCGGTGGACGATCACCCCGGAGGCGGAGTCCGAGGTGCGTTACAGCCCGGACGGCGCGAAGATATCGTTTGTCCGGGACGGCAATCTCTGGATCCTCTTCCGCGAAACGGGTCGGGAGGTGGCCGCGACAACCAACGGCAGCCGCGCGGCGGCTTACGGTGTGGTGGATTGGGTCTACCAGGAGGAGTTCGCGCTCGCACAAGGCTACTGGTGGTCGCCCGATTCGCGGGCCGTGGCGATCCTGCGCCTCGATCAGTCCAACGTGGCGGAATATCCGCTCGTGGACTGGCTGCCGCAACATCCCGTCATCACGCTCCAGAAGTACCCCAAGGCCGGCGGCACCAATCCCGTAGCGGCGCTTTTCTACTATCGCCTCGACAGCGGCGAACTCCGCCAGCTGGCGGTGGGTGGCGTGCCGGACGTGTATCTGCCGCGGGTGGCCTGGACGCCCGATTCGCTGTACCTGCTCGTACAGCAACTCAACCGGCGGCAAAACCGCCTGGAACTGGTCCGGATGCTCCCGGCGGCGGCGACCTGGCAGGTCATCCTGACCGAGCAGGATTCCTGCTGGGTCAATGTGCACGACGCATTGTACCCGCTCCGCCAGCGGCGGGAATTCATCTGGGGATCGGAACGCGACGGCTTCCGGCATCTGTACCGATACGACCTGGATGGCCGCCTGATCGGCCGGATCACCCGGGGGCCCTGGATGGTGACCGAGCTGAACGGCCTGGATGAATCCCAGGGGATCGTCTATTTCACGGCGACGGAACACAGCGTTCGGGAACGCCACCTCTACCGGGTGAGCCTGGATGGCGGTCCGCCGCAACGGCTGACCGCGGATCCGGGCACCCACGACATCCTGGTCTCGCCCGACGCGACCCGCTACCTGGACGCCTACTCCACGGATGCGTCGCCGCCGGAATTCCGCATCGGCCGGCTGGTGTGGCCGCTGTCGGGGAAAACGTTCCGGCGTCCCGATCCCGGGCTGCTGACGCCGTACGGGTTTTCGCGCTGGGAATATCTGAAACTCCGGGCCCCCGACGGCGCCGAGCTCCACGCCCGGATCCTGAAGCCGCCGGACTTCGACGCCGCCCGGCGGTATCCGGTCCTGGTTTATGTCTATGGCGGGCCCCACGCCCAGGTGGTGGCCGACAGCTGGGCCGGCGCCTACTACCTGTGGCATCAGCACATGGCCCAACGCGGCTTCGTGGTGTTCAGCCTGGACAACCGGGGCTCCGCCGGGAGAGGCAAGGCGTGGGAGAACGCGATCTATCGGCGTCTGGGCGAGCAGGAACTCCAGGACCAGCTCGTCGGAGTGGAGTACCTCAAGACGCTGCCGTTCGTGGATGCGCGGCGAATCGGGATCTGGGGGTGGAGCTACGGCGGTTACATGACCTGCCTGGCGATGACCCGGGCGGCGGGGGTCTTCCAAGCGGGCGTCGCAGTCGCGCCGGTCACCGACTGGCTCGATTACGACACCATCTACACCGAACGCTACATGGATTTGCCGCAAAGCAACCCGGACGGCTACCGCCAGTCTTCACCCGTCCACTTCGCCGGGGAGCTGTCCGGACGGTTCTTCCTCGTGCACGGCACGGCCGATGACAACGTGCATCTGCAGAACACGGTTCAGTTTTCCCGACGGCTGATCGAGGCGGGCAAGCCGTTCCAACTGATGCTCTACCCGCTCATGGAGCACGGCATCCGGAGCCCGGAGTCGCGGGTTCACCTCTTCGAGGCCATGACCGCTTTTTGGGAAACCTGGCTCAGGGAGTAGCCGGCGGCGGTTTTCCGGATTGGAGGATCCGCCGGACCAAGGTGGCCAGATCATTGATCTTGTATGGCTTTTGCATGAATTCCACGTATCCCGACTGCAGGGCGCGACGGATCTTCTCGTCGGAGTCATAACCGCTGACCAGAATCACCCGCAGGTCTGGCCGGATGCGCCGGAGACAGCCGATGGTCTCCAGCCCATCCATTCCGGGCATGACCATGTCCAGGATGATCAGGTCAAACCGCTCCGGGGCGGACTGGATCAACCGGACCGCTTCCTGACCCGAGGACACGGAATCCACCTCGTAACCGAGCTCGGCCAACAAATCCCGCGCGACCTCACGGACCATGTCTTCGTCATCGACCACCAGCACCCGCTCATGCCCGCGCGGCATGGGCGTGGCCGCCTCGAGCAGGCGCTCGGCGCTCGCGGGGAATGGCACGTCCGGCGCCAGTGCGGGAAGCAGAATCTGGATGGTCGTGCCGCGGTCCGGTTGGGCGCTCCAGAAAATATAGCCGTTGTGTTTCTTGATGGCGCCGTAAACCAGCGAGTCGCTGATGGAGGCGTCGGTGGTGCCGCCGTTGGCGGTGAAGAACGGATCATAGAGCTGGTGGAAATATTGCTCCTCGACCCCGGTGACCGTGTCCATGATGCGGAGCTGGACGTAATCGCCGACCGGGACTTCAGGATGCAGCCGGAGAAACCCGTCGTCGGGCTGAAAGCGGTCCGTGATCAGCAGGATCTCACCGCCGTGCGGCTGTTGCGCCTGTGACCGGAGCAGGACCTCGGACAGGAACTGCTCCAGCATATTCCGGTTGCCCTGGATTTGGACCGGTTCGCTGTCCAGCCGGACCTGGAGGCGGAGATCGGGGGCCAGCACCGAGGCGAGAGTGGCCAAAACCGACTGAATGATCTCGTTCAGGTCCAGCGGCATCAACGGCAACTCGCGCTGCCGGGCGACAGACAGCAACTGGGCGATGAGGTCCGCGGCCCGATGTGCCGAGTGTTCCACAATCTCGATCCGCCGGCGGTCTTCCGGCCCGTGCAAGTCCTGTTTCAGCAGCTCCACGGCGGGGAGGATGGCCCCCAGCAGGTTGTTGAAGTCGTGGGCGAGGCTGCCTGCCAGTCCGCCGATAATCTCCATCTTGCGCGCGTGCTGGAGCTGCTGCTCGATCTCGCGCTGGCGGGTGATGTCGCGGCCGATGACCAGCAGCCCGAGCGGCGGGCCGGTGAGGCTGTGCAGCGGGCTGACTGCCAGCTCCAGCAGCAGCTCGCGGCGATTGAAGAGCATCGCCTGTTCCCAGCGGACGGGTTCGCCGCGGCGACAGCGGATGAATGTCCGGAACGCCCTGGTCCTGGACAGGCCGCGATTGAGGAACAGGCGGGTGAACGGTTTGCCCAGGTCGTCCCGCGTGAAGCCGGAGATCTCGAAAAAGCGGGCGTTGGCGTAGGTGAGTATCCCCTTCCGGTCGATGGTGATGATGCACTCAGCAAGCGAGTTGAAGACGTTTTCGAGGAACTGCCGCGTCTCCTGGAGCGCGGCGGTGCGCTCGGCCACCCGCTGCTCCAGTTCCCGGTTCCAGTCTTCCAGGCGGTTCTGGAGCAACTGGACCTCGCTCACCATCTGGTTGAAGGACTGGGCCAGCGTCCCGAATTCGTTGGTGCCCTCCAGATCGAAATGATGGTTCAGGTCGCCCGTGGCCAGTTTGCGGGCGCCGGCCAGCAGGGTGTCCATCGGCTGCCGGATCATCCGGGCCACCTGCTGCAGACCGAAGTAGGTGACAACCAGGGCGACAAGGAATGACACCAGGATGAAAATGTGAATCTGGTGCAGGTGGGCGTACATGTTGTCCAGCGACAGGCCGGCGTGGATGATGCCCCAGCGGACCGTCGAGGGCTTGACGAACACGGGCGCCTGTATGTCCAACACGTAATTTTCCCGACCGCCGGGCAACGCGATCTGGCCCTCAGTGAACGCGGTCTGCCGAAGATATTTCAGCTCCGCTCCCCGGATCCGGAGGATCGCGTCCTGGTTCTCGCGATAGTAGTCGTTGCAGGCCGCCAATGTCAGTTCCTTGTCGTAAACGGCCAGATAGAGGATGTCCTGCTGCTCGACCATGGTTTCCAGGTAGCTGTAAATGGACGCGTAGTTGTACGTCACCAGCAACGGGGTGAAGGTGGCCCTGAGATTCCTCCCAAATTCCTCACCGCGCTCTTGGGTTTCCGTCAGCAGGATGTCCCGGAACTGGTAGCTGATGAACACGGCCAGCAGGAACATGGCCATGAACAGGATCACGAAGGAAAAAAACAGATACCGGTTGTGGACGCGAGCGAAACGGCGGCGCAGCGAGTCGAGGATCTGCATACGGCCTACCGGGGCACGGGATCAAACCAGATCTCCCCCAGATTGAGGGAACAGATGCCGAACGGATTCAGCCGCGCGCCCCGGACGTGGGGCTGCAGCAGATAAGTCATCACGTAGCTCTCCAGCGGGATCAGGGGGACGGTTTCCTGCAGGCGGGTCTCGATGGATTGGATGATCCGGAGCTTGGCATGGAGATTGGCCTCCCGGTAGAGCCGGTCGATGAGGTCGTCAACCACCGGGTCTCGGTAACCGGCGACATTCTGTTGGGACTCGGAATGCAGCAGGTTTTCAAGGTACTGTTCGGCGATGGGGGTGTCAGCCGTCCAGGCCATGATGGTGACGTTGAAGTTGCCGCGGCGGATCTCCTCCTGAAACTCGATCCACGGGGTCTCCCGGCTGTTGAGCGAAAACCCGAGCCGGTGGGCCGTATCCGTCATCAAGCGGAAAAAATTTGGTTCACGCTGAAAGTCCAGGTAGACCACCGACGGCGATTCTCCGCCGAGGTGGCGGGATCGTTCCATGAGCATGGCGGCGGCCGCCGGATCGAAACCGAACCGTCCGGAAGGCGGGCTGAATCCGAACATACGCGCCGGCAGGAAGGATTCGGTGGGCTTGAGCGTCGGATGGCTGTGCGTGAGAAATTCCGTCCGGTTGAACGCGAGCGACACCGCCTTGCGAAAGGACGGATCGTCCGTGGGTGGGCGCCGGCAATTGAACACCAGCATCGAAGTGGTCAGTTGGGCCTGGACGAGTCGTTGCGCTTGCGGCATGAACCCGTCGTTCGGAGTGCCGGGATACGCGTCCATGATATCCAGTTGGCCCGCCTCGAAGAGACGGCGGTTGTGACTGCCGGAATATTCGGCCGACACGGTGAACCGCACCCGGTCGAGGTGGGGCGGCGATCCGTGAAACTGATCGTTGCGCTTCAATTCGATCCGGTCGGCCTGAAACACATCGAGCATGAACGCGCCGGTGCCGATGAAAGGCGGCTGCTCGACCTTGCGGTCCAGCGGGAAATACCGCCGGGGGACGATGCGGAGCTGATCCATGGCCAGGATCTTGAGGAATTCCGGATAGGCGTGCCGCAGGACGATTTCCAGTCTGCGGGCATCGGGGGCGCTGATGCGGAAGCGGGGCCGGCCGTCGATGTACTCCTGATCGATGAGACGGGCCAGAATCAAGCCACTGCTGGCGGACTGACCGGCGGCGGACAGGCAACGCCGGAAGGTGTGCAGGACGTCCTCGGTTTCCAGCTGAGACCCGTCGTGGAATCGGACCCCCGAGCGGAGGGTGAACGTGTAGATACGCCCGTCGGATGATATCCGCCACTCCTCCGCGAGATCGGGCAGAACGTTCAGCGCGTCGTCGTATCGCACCAGCCCGTCAAACAGGCTGGCGATGACCGTCGCTTCGTACACATCGGTGACGTACAGCGGATCCAGCGTGCTCACACCGGGGATGACCAACCGGCACACCCCTCCCCGCTGCGGCACGCTCTTGGGCGCCGGCGGCCTGGGCGCGGCCTGCTGGCAGGCCGCGCTCAGCAGGATCAAGCCGCCGCATGCCGCAGCCAGCCGGGCGCACCACACGCCCCGCCGGGAGGGCCGGGATCGGTGAAATCTGCTGCGTTCCATCTATCCTGTATTATATACTGATAATGCTGAGTTCGACATCGAACCCGCGGTCAACACATGCACGCTCAACATCTTGATACAGTCCGGATCGACTATTTCTCCGGGTCGCCGCTCCTCCGGCTGTACCACCAGCTCTGTCTCAGCCAGCTCACTCAGCTGCTGATCCACGAATTCAACAACGCGCTGACCTCGTTGAGCGGTTACGCGCAGATGGCGCTGGCGATCCAGCGGGAGGACATCCTGCTGAAGGCCGCCCACAATTTCAACGACGTGACGAACCAGTTGCATCAGCTGGTCCAGAACATCCACAGCCTGACCCGGACCGATCTGGATGTGTTCGAGCCCATGGATCTTAAACAGAGCGCCGTGCAGGTGCACAAGGTGCTGGACCACCATTTGAGCAAGCGCAGTATCCGGCTGCAGGTGACGGGAGAAGTCGCGCACGTGGTGTCCGGCCACCCCGTCCTGCTGGCTCTGGCCATGCTCACGTTCGTACTCGACGCCCGGGATCGATTGCTGGCGGAGGGGAGCGGCGGGGAAATCCGGATCGAACTGGCCAGCGCGGAATCGTGCGCGGTCGTCGTGTTTTCCGACACGGCGGTCAGGGGGTCGGGATTGGGCGCCGCGGAGGCGCTGCCGCCGCTGGACGCGTCTCGGCTGGCGGATCCGCGCCGCGAGTTTGCCGCCCGGGCATTGCATGCCATCGCGGCGGCTCATGGCGGACTCGTGCGTCCTCACGACGAGCGGGACCGCCGGATCATCCGGATGGAGATTCCGTACCTGCAGCCGGCGCCGCCACCGACTGGCTGATCCAATCCAGATAGGCCCTCCAGCCATCGATCACGGGTAACCGCAGGATCTCCGGCACCTCGTACGGATGGATCTGCTTGACTGTCCGCTCGAGTGCCGGATAGGCGGTGACGGTTGTCTTGATGACCAGCAGGCATTCGGTGTCGCGACACCGCGCCCCCTGCCAGGTGTAGATCGAAACCACTCCGGGCAGCACGTTGACGCAGGCGGCCAGGCGGTCCGCCACCAGACGGTCGGCGATGGTTTCCGCGACGGCGGGATCCGGAGCGGTGCAGAGCACAACGCAGGCATCGGTCATGGATTTCCTCCAGCCGGAGGCCGGCCCGTCGGCTGCCGCCCAGGCTTGCAAACCGCGGGTCGACGCAGTATGATTATAACAAAGGGATCCGCGGGTGTAAGAGCCATGCCCGTCAAGAAGCGCGCCGTCATCCGCGAGTTGCTGTACATCGCGATCATTCTGTGTTGCCTCGGCTTCATCGTGGCGTCGCTGTTCGGGCGGCGGGGCTGGCTGAGTCTGCGGGAAAAAGAGGCCCGCTTCGAGGCGCTCCAGCAGGACGTCGACCGGCTGAAGCGGGAGAACCAGCAGTTGAGGGAGCGGGTGGACAAGCTGCAGAAGGATCCCGCGACGGTCGAAGACGAGATCCGGCGGAAAATGATGTACGCGAAACCGGGTGAGACCATCTACCAGGTGACGCCGCCCAAGGAGTCCCCGTGAACGGCACGCCCAGTCAGGACCACGTGCGCGGGATCTTTCTTGGCGCCGCCATCGGCGACGCCATGGGGATGCCGTTCCAGTTCCTGCATCCGCAGGTCGTGCGGGAGCTGTTCCTAAAACGACCGGAAGCGTACCTCACTGCGCCGGAGGGGCATGTCAACGCCGCCCTCGGCCGGGGGCACTACACCGACGAAACCCAACTCCTGATCCTGACCGCGGAGTCGCTGCTCCAGTGTGGCGACGTGGACGTGGACAGCGTGGCGGCCGGCATGCTCCAGCTGTACGAAACGGACGGCTGGATCACTCCCGGACGATCCGTCCTGGCCGCCTGCCGCCAGCTGCAGCGGGGCCGGCCGTGGTTCGAGGCCGGCGGATACCGCGACGGGAGCAAACCGTTGGCGTTCGTGCCGCCGCTGGTCATCCGCCACTTCACCGACAACGACGCCATCGTGCACCACAGCACCGCCCTGGCCCGTGGCATCCTGGTGGAACCGAAGGTGCTGGCGGGCTGCGCCTGCTTCGGATTGCTGCTCAAAAACATCTGCCTGTGCCGCGACAGCGGGGAGCTTGCCGACGCCGTCCGGGCCACGGCGGACTGCATGGCCGGCCACCACCCCGCGTTCCGTGACATGCTCCTGTGGGTGCTGTCGCTGCTGGACACCGGCATCGAGGAGGGCCTGGAGGAACTGGGCACCGGCTACAGCGTGCTGGAGACGCTGTTCGCGGCGCTGTTCGCGTTCCTGAAGTACCCGGACGATTTTCTCATGACCGTGTCCAGCGTGATCTACGCCGGAGACAACGCGGACACGACCGGCTTTCTTGCCGGCGCCTTGTCCGGCGCCTTCAACACCTTTGAGCGGATCCCGGAAAACCTGGTGGCCGGTTTGCGCGATCACGAATTTCTGATCGACCTGGCCGACCGGTTCTACTCTTTCTCGTCTTCGCTCCCGTCGTAGCCATACTGCTTCAATTTGAGCCGGAGCGTCTTTCGGTCGAGTCCCAGCAGCCTCGCCGCCATGGACTTGTTGCCGTTGACCTGGCGGAGCACCCGCAGGATGTACAGCCGCTCCACTTCGGCCAGCGGGATGATCTGGCTGGTTGCGGCGGCCGGGACCTGCCGTTCGATGAAGGAGTCTTCAAAGCCGGCCGTCCGGACTTTGAGCGGCAGGCTGTCCGGCCCGATGACGCTGGTGGGTGAGAGCGTCGCCGCCGACTCGACGACGTTCTCCAGCTCGCGCACGTTGCCGGGCCAGTGATAGGTGTCCAGCGCCTGCCGGGCGTCGTGGCTGAACGAGAGTCCCTTGCGGCGGTTGCGGAGCATGTAGCGGTTCAGGAAATGCTCCGTCAGCAGCGGAAGGTCGCCGCTGCGATCGCGGAGCGGCGGCAGCTCGAGCCGGACGACATTGAGCCGGTAGAACAGATCTTCGCGGAACAGGCCCTTGGCCACCAGCGAGTCCAACTGGCGGTTGGTGGCGGCCAGGATCCGGACGTCCACCCGGATTTCGCGGGTTGAGCCCACCCGTCGGATCTCGCCGTCCTGCAGGACCCGCAGCAGTTTGGGCTGGACGGCCAGGGGCATCTCCCCGATCTCGTCCAGCAGGCAGGTGCCGCCGTGGACCGCCTCGAAGATGCCGATATGCGTCTTGTCGGCGCCGGTGAACGCGCCGCGCTCGTAGCCGAACAGCTCGCTCTCCAGCAGCGTTTCGGGCAGCGCGCCGCAGTTGACGGCCAGGAAGGGTTTTTCACGGCGGAAGGAGTTTTCATGGATGGCCCGGGCGACGAGTTCCTTGCCGGTGCCGCTCTCGCCGTAGATCAGGACGGTGCTCTCGGTGTTGGCTACGCGGCCGATGAGCTTGAACACCTCGATCATGCGGCCGGATTGTCCGATGAGCTGGTTGGCGTGGCTCTTGAGCGTGTCCACCGGTTCCAGGGTTTCCGCCTCGCGGAGAAGCCCCCGCTTCTCGACGGCGTTGGCGACCACCTGCCGCAGCCGGTCAGGGTGAAACGGCTTGGAGATGAAATCAAACGCGCCGGAGCGGATGGCGTCGATGGTGACGGTGCTGTTGCCGAAGGCGGTCACGACGATCACGAGGATGTCCGGATAGCGCTCGGTGATCTTCCGGACCAGCTCGATCCCGCTCATGCCGCCCATGCGCACATCGGTGACGACCAGGTCCACCGGCGCGCGCGCCAGCAGGGCCAGCGCCGCTTCGGCGCTGTCGGCGCCGCGGAGCTGGTAGCCGGAGCGGCGCAAGGCCTCGACCATCATGACGCGGGAGGCCTCGTCATCATCAACCACCAGAATGGAGAACGTGTTACTCATCGCGCGGCGGAGCTCCTTTGAAGGTCAGGGTCACGGTCCAGCCGGCCGGCGGCCGGCGCAGCAGGCGCAGGCGGCCCTGGAACCGGTCAATCAGAGTGGCCATGATCAGCCACGGTGTGGGGAACGATTGCAGCAGGACGTCGCGGCAGCGCGGCGACTTGGCGGTCAGCATTTGGAACTCGTCGGGGATCCGCACCCCGCGAGTGTGAAACCGGAGGCTGCCGCCGCCGGCGGTGTCGTTCCAGCTCATCCGGATCTCCGGCAGGGGCTGCGCGGCGGTCGGGTCGGCCCACGCGGTGCATTCCGACAGGAACTTCCAGACCAGCTCCATGAACAGCTCGGGGCGTCCCGCGAGGACCGCGCGCCGGCCGAGCCGGCCCAGGATCAGTCGCACGCCCTGCTCGCGCAGGTACGGCTGCGTCGCCTGCGCCAGCGAAGCCAGCACCTCGGCGGGTTGAAAACGAGCCGGCGCCGCATCGAGGCCGCGCAGGAATTCCAGCAGCTGCATGATGGCGCGCTCCAGCCGCTGGCTTTCCCGGCGCAAATCCACGACGAGCGATCGCTGGTCTCCCGCCGGATTCTCCTCCAGCAGGCTGGCGGTGCCGGCGAGCGCGTGCAGGATGCTGCCGGTGTCGTGGGCCAGGCGGTCCGCCACGAGCTGAAAAATCAGGTTGGTTTCCTCCGCCTGGAGGGTCCGCAGAAGATTCACGAAAATCGAGGGATCGCGTTCATCGGCCATGGCAACCGCTTTCCGCCACGGATTGACGCTTCCGATTATAGAGGATCTGCCGATGAATGAGAAGCAACCGGTGAAAAATTCTCCACTTGAGACATTTTGTCCTAGAACGGTTCGCGGGATTGACCGGTAACCTATTGTAAAGAATACGGATCGGTTCGGTGCCGGTTTGGCAGGTTTTTTGCACTGGGGAACCTGACATTTTGATGAGGGAGAGAAGTCGACATGGGAAAAATCATCGGCATAGATCTGGGCACGACCAATTCGGTGGTCAGCGTGATGGAAGGCGGCAACCCCGTCGTCATTCAAAACTCGGAAGGCAGCCGCCTGACGCCTTCGGTTATCGCGTTCACCAAGGACAATGAGCGCCTGGTGGGACAGATCGCCAAGCGCCAGGCCATCACCAATCCGGTCAACACGGTCTTTTCCATCAAGCGGTTCATGGGCCGCAAATACAGCGAGGTGGGCCAGGAGACCAAGCTGGTGCCGTACACGGTGACGGCGGGCCAGAACGGCGACGCCCGGGTGGACATCAGCGGCAAGCTCTACTCGCCGCCGGAGATCTCCGCCATGATCCTGCAGAAGCTGCGCCAGGCCGCGGAGGATTACCTGGGCGAAAAAATCACCGACGCCGTGATCACCGTGCCGGCGTACTTCAACGACTCGCAGCGCCAGGCCACCAAGGAGGCCGGCCAGATCGCGGGTCTCAACGTCCGCCGGATCATCAACGAGCCGACGGCCGCGGCCCTGGCTTACGGCCTCGATAAAAAGAAGGACCAGACCATCGCCGTCTTCGACTTCGGTGGCGGCACGTTCGACATCAGCATCCTCGAGGTGGGTGAGGGCGTGGTCGAGGTCAAGTCGACCAACGGCGACACCCATCTGGGCGGCGACAACATCGACCAGCGGATCATGGAGTGGCTCATCGCCGAGTTCAAGCGCGACCAGGGCATCGACCTGTCAAGCGACAAGATGGCGCTGCAGCGGCTCAAGGAAGCCGCCGAGAAAGCGAAGATCGAACTCTCCTCGATGCAGGAGACGGACATTAACCTGCCGTTCATCACCGCCGACGCGGCGGGCCCCAAGCACCTCAACTTGAAGCTGAGCCGCTCGAAGCTGGAGCAGATGATCGCCGACATCCTGGAGCGCACCCTGGCCCCCTGCCGTCAGGCGCTCACCGACGCCGGGATGAAGCCGTCCGACATTCATGAAGTGGTGTTGGTGGGCGGTTCCATCCGGATCCCCAAGGTCCAGCAGATGGTCCAGGAGTTCTTCGGCAAGGAACCGTGCAAGGGCGTCAATCCCGACGAGGTCGTCGCGGTGGGCGCGGCCATCCAGGGCGGCGTTCTGGGCGGCGAGGTCAAGGACGTGCTCCTGCTCGACGTGACCCCGCTGTCGCTGGGCATCGAGACTCTGGGCAGCGTGTTCACCCGGCTGATCGAGCGCAACACGACCATCCCGACCCGGAAATCCGAGATCTTCACCACCGCCGCCGACGCTCAGGATTCGGTGGAAATTCACATCCTGCAGGGCGAGCGCGCCATGGCCACCGACAACAAGAGCCTGGGCAAGTTCCACCTGGTGGGCATCCCGCCGGCGCCCCGCGGCATTCCCCAGATCGAGGTCACGTTCGATATCGACGCCAACGGGATCCTCAACGTGTCCGCCCGCGACAAGGCCACGGGCAAGGAGCAGAAGATCACCATCACCTCGTCCAGCGGACTGGCCAAGGATGAGATCGAGCAGATGGTCCGCAACGCCCAGTCCTTTGAGGCGGACGACAAGCACCGGCGGGAGCAGGCCGAACTCCGCAACCAGGTGGACAGCCTGACCTACAACCTGGACAAACTGGTTCGGGAAAACAGCGCCAAGATCGATGGCGCCCAAGTCAGCCAAGCCCAGGAACTGGTGAAGGAATCCCGTGACAAACTGGGCAGCCAGGATCCGTCGGGCCTGGAGCCGCTGCGCGACCGCCTCAACAGCCTGACGCAGCAGATCGCCACGCAGCTCTACCAGCAGGCCTCGGCCGGCGCGGGTCCCGCGGGCGGCCCCGGCGCCGGCGCCGGTCCCGGTGCCGGCCCGTCGGCCGGGCCTCAGGCGGGCCCCACCGACGGCAAGAACGGCCGCGATGACGTGGTCGACGCCGAGTACTCGGAAATCAACTGACCCAGTCGACGCGGCGCCGCGCCCCCGCGGTCCGCATAAAATAAAACCGGCCGGAGCCACGCTCCGGCCGGTTGCATTTGCGGCGGACCGCAGCTTCAGTAAACGGACGGCTGCTCCTGGCCGCTCAGCACCCGCCAGGCGCCCATGGCCAGCGATTCCAGCTCGTTCTCGCCGGCGAACACCTCGACGGGGGCGATCCATTCCAGGCGCCGCTGCAGCTCGCCCGACAGGCGCTTGGAATGAGCCAGGCCGCCGGTGACGAGAATGGCGTCCACGTGGCCGTCGAGCGCCGCGCTCATGGCGCCCACTTCCTTCACGATCTGGTAGGTCATGGCTCTCAACACCCGTTCGGCGGCCGCGTCACCGGCGTCGATCCGGCGCTCCACTTCGCGCAGGTCGTGGGTGCCCAAATGAGCCAGCAGGCCGCTCTTTTTGGTCAGCGCGTCGTTCAGCGCCTTGGCCGTGGGGTACTTGCCGGAGTAGGCCAGCTCCACGAGTTGGGTCACCGGCAGCGTGCCGGTGCGCTGGGGTGAGAACGGGCCGCCGTCGTTGGCGTTGTTCACGTCGATGATCCGCCCGGCGCGGATGGGGCAGATGCTGAAGCCCGATCCGAGATGAGCGACCACGAGGTTCAGATCGGCCAGTCGGCGGCCCAGCTTCTCGGCGGCCTTGAAGGCGGTGGCGCGCACGTTTAGGGCGTGGACGAGGGAGCGCCGTTCCAGGCCGGGCAGACCCGTCAGCCGCGCTTCGTCGTCGAATTCGTCCACCGACACGGGATCGACGATGAACGCCGGAATCCCCAGCGGCGAGGCGATCGCCTCGGCCAGCAGCGCGCCCAGGTTGGACGGATGATCGGCCTTCGTGCGCCCCTGCCGGATGTCATCGAGCATGGCGGCGTCGACCCGGTAGGTGCCGGCGTGCAGCGGCTTGAACAGCCCGCCGCGGCCGACGCACGCCGCCAGCTGGCCCGGTTCGACGCCTTTCTCCGCCAGCTTGGCCCGGACTACGCCGAGCCGGAACTCGAATTGGCCGAGCACGGAGGCAAACCCCTTCAGCTCCGCCTCGGCGTGCTGGATGTCCTCCGTCCAGAGCTGGGTGCGTCCCTCGTAGAGGGCGATCTTGGTGGATACGCCGCCGGGGTTGATGGTCAGAATTTTCATCGGTGATCCTCTCGGTTCGGATAATCGGGTGCGCGCGGTGGTTGTGCATCAGCCCCAGATCGCCCCGAGGGCGATGGAGCGGAGCTTGGTCCCGGCGTCGTCGCTGCGGCTCAGCAGCACGATGGGCACGCGGGCGCCCACCACCAGGCCGGAGGCCTGGGCGCCGGCCAGGTAGATCAGCGCCTTGACGGCGATGTTGCAGGCGGAGATTTCCGGGGTCACGAAGATGTCGGTGGCGCCGGCGATGCGGCTGTCGATCTCCTTGATGCGGGCCGACTCGGCGCTCAGGGCCACGTCCATGGCGATGGGCCCCTCGATGGTCGCCGGCACCACGGGAGTGTTCTGGTGCAGCTTCAGGATCCGCTCATAGTCCAGCGTCTCCTCCATCTTGGGATTGACCTTCTCCATCGCCGAGAGCAGGGCGACGTTGGGAACGGCCACGCCGAGCTTGCCGGCGAATTCGGCGGCGTTGCGGATCATGTCCAGCCGCACGTCCAGGGTGGGCCGGATGTTGATGCCGCCGTCGGTCCACAGCATCAGGCGGGGGTACGCGGGCATCGCCACCACGGCCACGTGGCTGAGCACCCGGCCGGTCCGCAGGCCCGTGTCGGCGTCGAGGACCGCCTTGAGCAGCGTCGGGGTGTCGGTCTTCCCCTTCATGAGCAGGTTGGCCTCGCCCGCCCGCACCAGGGCCAGCGCGCGGGCCACCGCCCGGTCCGGATCGGGCTCGGCCTCGATGCGCAAGCCGTCGCAGTCCCGGGCGTGGGTTTGCCGCAGGGCGTCGAGCTTGGCCGGATCGCCGATGAGAATCGTGTCACAGATGCCCGCCCGGCAAGCTTCGGCGCAGGCTTCCACGATGGAGCCGCCCTCGGCGGACGGAACCGCCAGCGTGCGCCGGGGCCGGTTCCGGACGGCCTCGAAGAGTTGATCGAACGTGCAGATCATGGATGTCCTCCAGATGGGATGGCGGTCGGATCACTGCTTGTACTGCTTCAGCGTGTCGGCGAACTCCTGCAGCCGGCGGTTGACGCGGTCGTTGACCGAGCCGGTCGTCCAGTTGCCCTGCGCGTCCGCCTCGCCGGCGACCACGCCGGTGAGCAGCTCGATGCCTTCGTCGACGGAGGCGATGGCATAGATGTGGAATTTGGCCTCGCGGACCGCGTTGACGATGGGTTCCCGGAGCATGAGATCCTCGACGTTCTGGACCGGGATGAGCACGCCCTGGGTGCCGGTCAGCCCGCGCGCCGCGCAAATGTCGAAGAAGCCCTCGATCTTCTCATTGATACCCCCCACCGGCTGGATCATCCCCTTCTGATTCACGGAACCGGTCACCGCCAGGTCCTGGCGGAGGGGCAGGCCGCTCAGGGCGGAGAGCAGCGCGTACACCTCGGTGGAGGATGCGCTGTCGCCGTCGACGCCGCCGTACGACTGCTCGAAGCAGATAGAGGCGTTCATGCTCAGCGGCTTGTCGGTGGTGTAGCGCGAGCGGAGCAGGTGGCTGATGATGAACACGCCCTTGTCGTGGGTCATGCCGGACAGGCCCACCTCCCGCTCGATGTTGATCACCCCGTCGCCGCCCACCGACACCTCGGCGGTAATCCGGCTGGGTTTGCCGAACGAGTAGTAGCCCAGCTGATAGACGGACAGCCCGTTCACCTGGCCCACCCGGCGGCCGTCGGAGTCGATGAGGATGATCCCGTCCTCGATCAGCTCCTGCAGCTTCTCCTCGGGGAGATTGCTGCGGAAGATGCGCTCCTGGAAGGCCTTTTCCACGTGCTTCCGGCTGACCTGCGGCTGGTGATCCCGGCCGGCCCAGTGGCTGGCCTCGCGCATGAGGTCGGCCACGTCGGAAAAACGGGTGGTCAGCTTGGTGCGGCGGCCGGCCATGCGGACCGCCTGCTCCAGGACGGCCAGGATGCCCTCGCGGTCGAAGTGGAGCAGGTCCTCTTCGTCGATGATCTTGCTCATCAGCGAAATGAAACAGTTGATGTTGGCGGTGGTGTTGTTCATCACCGAGTCGAAATCCGCCAGGATCTTGAAAATCTTCCGGAAGTCCTCGTCCAGCTGGTACAGCATGTGGTAGAGCTCGCGGTCCCCGATCATGACGATCTTGACGTCGATGTCGATGGGCTCGGGCGTGAGGTAGAAAGACGCGAGCAGCGGGTACGGATCGAAGCTCTGGATGGACACCTTGTTGTACTTGAGGGCCCGCTTCATGTTCTTGTACACCTCGGGCTCCATCAGGGCGTCGCGCGCGTTGAGCACGAGATAGCCGCCGTTGGCCCGCAGGAGGGAGCCGGCCCGGATCTGCATGAAATCCGTCCGGATGGCGCCGGAGCGCTCGACGCTCTTCTCGATGGTGCCGAAGATGTTCCGGTAGCTGGGCACGGTCTCGATGATGATGGGGGCGCCGGTGAGGTCGGAGTTGTCGATGATCACGTTGATCATGTACGGCAGGTACGGGTTGCCGGATTCCTTCGGCGCGGAGAGGAAGCTCAGGATGTTCGACTTGTCCTCCTGCTTCTCCTTGAAGATCTCGATCCGGTCGAGGATGTCGGCCTGCACGTCGGCCAGGAATTCCTTCACCTCATCCCAGGGGAAGCGGGTGCGGATCTCGCCGATGATCTCGTCGACGAACGGCTGGACCGTGCCGCGGACCAGGCTGCTCTGGGTCTCGATGACCTCCTTTTGCAGCGCCTTGAGCTGCTTGCTCAGCTCGCCCATTTCCTGCGCCAGTTCCTTGTGCACGGCCTTGATCCGCTCGAATTCGGCGGGGGGGTACTCTTCCTGGTCGGCCTGCTGCTCCAGCTGGGCCATGGCCACGGGCTTGTCGTCGATGACCGGCATCAGCTCGGGGCGCTGGATGGTGCCGTACTGGACCTGGACCAGCGCGAAGCTGCGTTCGTTCACCTTTTTCTCAAAGCCGCGGATCAGCTCTTTCTCGCGGGCGTGGGCGCGCTCCATCAGCCCGTCCAGCTCCTTCTTGAACTGGTCGCTCTCGAGGATCTCCGGCACGTGCTCCAGGCAGTATTCCACCAGCCGGCTCATCTCCTTTTCCAGCAGCTTGCCGTGGCCGGCCGGCAGGTGGAGGCAGCGCGGGGAATCGGGGTGGCGGAAGTTGTGGACGTAGCACAGGTCGTCCGGGATCCGGCCGGAGCGGTCGATCTCGGCCAGCAGCGACTGGATGGTGGTCATCTTGCCGGTGCCCGACAGACCGGTGACGAAGACGTTGTAGCCGATGCTCTTCATCTCCAGGCCCAGCCGGATGGCCCGGAGCGCCCGTTCCTGGCCGATGATGGTGGTGCAGGGGGGCTGGTCCTGGGTGGAGTTCCACGGGAACTGGTGGCCGTTGAACCGGAAACGGAGGGCGTCGGGACTGACGCGCAACTGATCTTCGATGGACATGCGGAACTCCTTGGCGAGTGTTGGCGCCGGGACTCATCGCCGCGCGGCGAACCGGCGCGCCGCCGTCCCTGTTGAGGCGGAAGCAGGCTGGCGGCTATAATGACTCATGTGACATCAAGGTCCACCGGGTCGGTCACCACGGGCAATGCCATATTACTTCGACTATACTAACAGCAGCCTCTTTTTGAAATCAACACTCTTTCGGGATTTGCCTGTGCGACACGGCTTCGGCACCCGGCGGGGCGGCACGGCGGGCTGGGCGGCGGCGGGGGCCGATTGGGCGGCCCTGCAGCAGGTGCACTCCGCCCGGGTGGTCCGGGTGTCGCGGCCGGCGGCGGGGACGGTGCTGGACGAGCGCGGGACGCCGCTCCGCGACGATGCGCTCCCGGCGGGCGACGCCCTCGTCACCGACGCCGCCGGGCTCACCCTGGTCGTCCAGACCGCCGACTGCCTGCCGGTGCTCCTGGTCGATCCCGTCCGCCGGGTGACGGCGGCGATCCATTCCGGCTGGCGGGGAACCGCCGCCGATATCTGCGGAGCGGTCGTGCGGCGGATGGTCGGCGACTGGGGGTGTGACCCGGCGGACATCCGCGCGGCCATCGGACCGGGCATCCAGGCGTGCTGCTACGCCGTGGGGGACGACCTGGCCGACCGGTTCGCCGCGCAGTTCACCGGCTCGGTCATCCGGCGGGTGAACGACCGGGCGCACCTGAACCTGCGCGCCTGTGTGGCGGCGGCCCTCCGGCAAGCCGGCGTGCCGCCCCAACACACGGACACCGCCGTCCTGTGCACCTGCTGCTGGGGCGCATTGTTCTTCTCATACCGCCGGCAGGGGGATGACGCCGGCCGGTTGTACCACTGGATCAGGTTCGACGGTTGAAGATCAACCGGCGGACGCCGTCGGCAAACAGCACTTCCATCTTGCCGATGCCGGTGATCTGGACCACTTTCCCCTTGCCGAACACGGGGTGGCTGATCAGGTCGTCCTCGTTGAAGACGCCGTTGATGATGTACGGCTTGTAATCGTCTTCGGCGACTTCGGCGGTGGCGTTTCGCCACTCCGTCATGATGGCTTGGCTCTTCTTCTCGGCATCGGTGAGCCGGGGCGGTTTGGGGGCCTTGACTGCGGGGGTTTTCTTCGGTTTTTCCACTTGTTCCATAGACTGGCTCTTCTTGAGTTTTTTCGGCTTGCCGGCTGTGGCCGCGACCGGCTTCATGGTCCCCGCCGTTTTCGGCGACGGATCCGGCCGGGGTGGCGGGGTCTTGGCGGCTGCCGCCGGTATTACCGGCGGGCTCTTCTTGGGCGGCGCCGCTTTCTGGGCGGCCGGGGCGACCTTCTTCGCGATCGCCGCGGGCTTTGGCGGCGGCACCTTTTTAGTCACCGCCGCCGGTTTTGCCGGCGGACCCTTCTTGGGCGGCGCCGTCTTCCTGATAACCGGAGCGGCCTTTTTCGCGGTCGCAACCGGTTTTGCCGGCGGACCCTTCTTGGGCGGCGCCGTCTTCTTGACTGGCGGAACGGCCTTCTTCACGATCGCCGCCGATTTTGCCGGCAGGCTCTTCTTGGGCGGCACCGCTTTTTTTGCCGCCGGGGCGACCTTTTTCACAACCGCCGCCGGCTTCGCCGGTTGGGACTTTTTCACGGCCACCGCCGGTTTCACCGGCGGCAGCTTCTTGGGTTTCTCCTGTTTTTTGGCAGGACGAGCAGCTTTCACTTGCTTCTTGCCCGCTTGCTTCACCGGTCTGGCCGTCGGGTGTGTTGCCATAGCCGATCTCCTGCCGGAATTCGGGCACATTGTAACACGATTTTGTGCGGGATGTTGCGAATAGCTGGAACGCATGAAAAATCGACGGCGCTTCCAATCGGGAAGCGCTGTCGGTATACTCTGTCCCATGGATCGGAAAGACAGGCTCCGCCATCTGTTGGCCGGCCGGCCGAGTCCGCTTCCGTCCGCCGCGCCTGAGGCGGGCGCAGCCGGGGACGCCGCGCCGGATCTGGCGCCCCGGATCACGCGCTACCCGCTGGCGCTACGCCATGGCGACGTGCCGCTGGCGGCCGGCTGGCCCATCAGCGGCAATTTGCTCCGGCTGGCCGGGCTCGACGGACCCGAGACGGGCTACGCCGGCCGCCCGCTCCTGCTGGACACCGAGACCACCGGCCTGGCGGGCGGCACGGGCACCCATATTTTTCTCATGGGCCTGGCCGACTGGCAGGACGGGGAGCTGGAGGTGCGCCAGTACTTCCTGCCGGACCCGCGGTGGGAACGGCCGTTTCTGGAGGGAATCGCGGCGGAGCTGGCGGCGCACGACCTCATCGTCTGTTTCAACGGCAAGACGTACGACATGCCGCTCCTGCAGACGCGCCTGGTCCTGAACGGCATGCGGCTGCGGGAGCTGCCGGTGCTGGATCTCCTCCACCCGTCCCGGCGGTACTGGCGGCCCCTCATCGGGAGCTGCACCCTGCAGAACCTGGAACAGGCGGCGCTGCGTTTCCAGCGGGAGGGCGACCTGCCCGGCTGGGAGATCCCGGACCTGTACTTCCGCTACTTGCGCCAGTGCGATCCGGCGCCGCTGGAGGGGGTGATTCACCACAACCGGCTGGACCTCGTGGGCATGGCCGCGCTGATCGGAGCGCTCAACATCAGGTTGTCGGTGGAGCTGCCCCGCGATCCGCGGGCGCTGGAATGTCTGTTGCGGGCCCAGCTCCAGCGCGGCCGCCTGGAGGAGTTCCGCCGCCTGCGGGAAGTCCATGGCGAGGCGCTCGAAGAGGCGGGACGCCGTCACGCCGGCCTGGGGATCACCCTGGCCCGGCTCTGCAAGCGGGCCGGCGAGTTGGAGGCCGCCTACCGGCTGGCGCTGCACCTGAGCGAGCACCGGCCGGACCAGGCGGCGGATTGCTTTGAGCTCGTGCTCATTCACGAGGAGCACGAGCTCCGGGATTACGCGCGGGCCGCCGCGCACTGCGAGAGGTATCTGGAACAGGTCCGGCGCCGGCCGGATGCCGACGGGCTCCGGGAACGGCTGGCCGGCCGCCTGGAGCGTCTGACGGCCAAGCTCCGTCGGCAGCAGCCGCCGGAATGAGCGGGGGGAGGCGCCGGCGCGGGATCGGGCGTCAGGAGGCCGGCGTGTCGCCGGAGTACCGTCCCACTTCCACCCGGGCGGGCCGCACGAGCCGGTCACCCAGGCGATACCCCGCCTGGTGGACGGCCACGACGGTGTCATCGGCGGCGGCGTCCGCCACTGTCCGCACCCCGATCGCCTCGTGGATGTTCGGATCGAACCGTTCACCCGGCGCGCCGACGGGCTCGAGGCCGAGGCGCTCCAACTTGCGCCGGAGACCGTCCCGGACGAGCTCGATTCCCTGGCGGATGGCCTCGGCGCCGGCCTGGTCCTGGGCGTGACCGGCCGCCAGGTCCAGCGAGTCCAGCACGTCGACGAACTCCAGCAGGATTTTCCCCTTCTCCTCTTCGAGCCTCCGCTCCATCTCGCGGCTGAGCCGCTCCTGGATGCGCCGGGTCTCCGCGCGGAACTCTTCAACGCTCTCGGCGTGCCGGGCCTTGACCTCGGCCAGCCGGGCTTCCAGCTCATGAAGGTAGGTGGGCTTGAGATCGAGTTCCGGCAGCGGCTCGTCGCCGGCCGCCCCGTCCGGATGCTGCGCCCAGAAGCGGCGGTCCACCACCTTCACTTCGGGCACCTCGCCGGACACCGGCTTCAGGTCGACGGGCGCCGCCGCCGCCGGGGCGGCCGGATCGGGCCGCGGTTGTTTCTTTCGGGCGCTCATGGCTCGTGTCGCCTCCCGGGATGTCGGTCATGCCGTCCGCCGGATGGTCCAACGGCCGGTGGCCGGCAACCCGTCACGTTCGGGAATGTCGCCGGGTGCCTCCGACGGTCAGGACGTGACCTCGAACCGCTCGGTCCGTTCCATGTCCTGCCCGGAGATCCGGTCGTGGATCCGGATCCGGAGCATGTAATGTCCGGGGATGAACCGCTGGAGCGGCAGGCGGCCGGTGATGACGATGCGGTCGCCGGAGACGAACTTGAAGGTTTCGCCGGCCAGGTCCTGGAACCGGACGAACTCCGTGCCGTCGCGCTCCACCACGTATTCCAACTCGATGTCGGGCTGGAGGCGGTTCTGGTCGATGCCCATGCTGTACACCTGCATGTACACCCACATGGGGTCGCGCACCTGGAACCGCTTCTCGAACTCGGGGATGATCTTCACGTCGCCCAGCACGAACTGCCCGATGTCGGAGTCGGGGTCGGTGATCTTCTGCACCTGCCGGGCGATGATCATCGACGAGCTGTTCAACTGGGCCGGCTGGTAGCTGGGCACGTTGAGGCGCAGCTCCTGCATGCCGATGCGCCCGCTCTCCAGGTCCTTCACCACGAGGCCCAGCTTGTAGAGCCCGGGGGCCAGCAGGACCAGCTTCTGGTACGAGGAGTGGTCCTGCTGAATGGCCTTCAGCTCGTCGGTCTTGGCGTCGCGGACGATGTCGTCCTCGAACTCCTGGACGAAGTTGCCGCTCACCGTGGTCACAATGCCGTAGATGTTCACCGTGCCGCGGGACACGCCGAACGAGCGCTCCTTGAAGCTGATGTCGCCGTTGAGGACGCGCAGCGTCACCGGCACCAGGACCTGCTGCTCGGAGATCTTGACGTAATCCACCCGGGCCTGGAACGGGACCAGGTTGTACATGATCCGCGTGTCCACGATGGAGCGGAGGTCCTTGTACTTGATCTCGGGCGGCTTGCTCATGTTGGCCAGCAGCTCGTACTTGGCGAAGGGGCGGTCCTTCTCGCGCAGCTTGTAGTACGGGTTGGTCGAGTCGCCGGCATCCGTGCGGCCGGACACCCGGTCCGCCACGTTGGCCTCGCCGCGCAGTTCGGCCATGGTGCGCCCGCCCGAGCTGGCGTGGAGGAGGATGTCCTTCTTGTTGACGTCCATCTCGAGGGTGTACAGGCTGCTGCCGGTGGAGTCGACGAATTCCAGCTCGATATCGCTGCCGATCCCCTCGATGTTCCGGTATTCCCAGTACTGGGTGGGGAACACCTTCGTCTGACCGCCGCCCTCCCAGGCCGGCCGGTCGTAGCCGGAGCCGTACACGTAGTCGTCGATGCGGTCGGGGGGGCCGTACTTGATGTAGACCATGCCGCGGTCGGTCTTCCAGCCGGGGATGCCGCAGGTGAAGTGCTCGTTGACGTACGCGATGCGGCGGTAGTGCTCTTCCTTGAATTCGTTGTACGGCGTCTTCGGATCCGGGTCGCGCCGCTTCCAGAACTGCTCGATGAACTGGTCCCGCTCCTCGTCGGTGGTCAGTTTCTGGAAGACGCTCTTCTCTTCCACCGAGACGATGTGATAGACATCCTCGGCCAGCCATTTCCGGTAGTGCTCCTGCAACTCCTCCTGCTGATTCTGCTTTTTCGATTTCTTCTCCTGGCCGAACACCGGATACGCGGCGATAACCGCCAGTCCGGCGGCCACAAGCGTCAGGGTCAGAATTGCATTGCGTCGCATGGGGTGCGCTCCTGGTTCAAATTGACACCTTATATAAGATGCGCGGCAGCGGAAAAATTTCACTCCGCGACCGATAATTATAGCGTATTCCGGCCGGAGGGGCTAGTCCGGTGTGCCGGGGGACGGACATCGGACTTCGGACATCGGACCTGGGACCTAGGACCTGGGTGCTGGGACCTGGGGGCTGGAGCTTGGGGGCTGGGTAGGGATGTGGGGAGCTCGTTACGGATCGTTTCAGTGTCCATTTTTCATTGAACATTTGTCATTGGGCGTTGCGGATGTTGAATCGGTGAGTCGGTGGGCCGGTGATCTGGTGAGTCGGTGAATCGGTTGGTCGGTGAGCTGGTGAATCGGTGAGTCGGTGAGTTGATGGATTATTACTGGGTCCTGCCATCCAGGACCCAGCACCCAGAACCCAGGTCCTAGGTCCCAGGTCCAATATCCGATTGCCGATATCCGCGTTACGGGACCGAACCCCGAGCCCCGAGCCCCGATTACGATCACGATTACGATCATAAAAAAAGGGCCTTCCCGAAGGAAGGCCCTTGGAAGTCGCGGACGAGTCCGACTAGAAGATGAACTTCAGGCCGAACTGGATCTGCCGGTTGGCGCCGGCGGCGAAGGACTTGCCCAGGTTGACGCTGGTGAGCGTGGTGTTGGGATTGGTGTAGTTGGTGTGGTTGAACAGGTTGAACGCCTCGGCGCGGAACTGGAGCTTGGAGCCCTCCGCGGTGAACCACGGCAGCTTCACGTCCTTGAACAGGGAGAAGTCCACGTTCCAGTAGCCGGGTCCACGGAACTTGCCGCGGTAGTAGTTGCCCTGGGGATTGCGCAGGTTGAGCACGCTGGCGGCGAAGCTGAAGTTGGCTGCGGTGGGACCCACGATGTTGTTCTCGGGATCGGTGCTGAACTCGTAGGTCGTGACGTTCGGGCGGCAGGGGCCGCGGTTGTTGGTGTAGCCGGTGCCGAGGGTGTCGCGGGCGACCTTGTAATCCAGGGGGTAACCGCTGTTGGCGGTCATGATGCCGTTGACCTGCCAGCCGCCGATCAGCTGGGCCAGCCAGCCCTCGGCGTCGCCGCCGAGCCACTTGCCGGGGCCGAAGGGCAGTTCGTAGATGAAGTTGCCGCTGAACACGTGGCGCACGTCGAACGCCGCGTAGCCGCGGTCATAGTCCAGGTTGTAGTAGTCGGAAGCGAACGGGCTGGTGTTGCCCAGGCTGTACACCGACTCGGAGTTGTTGTCAAACGCCGTGGACCAGGTGTAGTTGACCTGGAACTGCAGGCCGTCCTGGAACCGGTGGCTGAAGGAGCCCTGGAAGGCGTGGTAGTTGGAGTGGCAGTAGGTGTCGATGTGGTGGATGCGGTACCACTGGCTGTTCTGGACGCTGTAGTCGACCACGTACCACGGCACGGACGCGGTGACGCCCAGGTTGTCCGCCAGGCCCTGGATGGTGGCCTCGGAGGGATGGAACATCTGGTTCGGGTTGTTGCGGGCCAGCATGTTGACGCCCGCGGAACCGGCGTAGGTCAGGTTCAGGATGTTGCCGGGCCAGATTTCGCGCTGGGCCGACAGGTTCCAGGTCTGGATGTACGGGGTGCTCCAGTTGTAGTTGTAGAGCACCATCTCGTACCAGGTCTCGGGGGGCAGGTTGAGTTCCACTTCGGGCACGGCATAGCCGTTGCCGTACCAGCCGATGTTGTTGGGATAGGTGCCGTCGAAGCCGCCGCCGGGCCGCGCATCCAGCCAGTTGGCCACACCGAACGGCAGCTGGGAGGTGTTCCAGGTGAGCAGGTTGCCGAAGATGCGGTCGAAGCTGATGCCGTAGCCGCCGCGGATGGCGGTCTTGCCGTCACCGAACGGATCCCAGGAGAAGCCCAGGCGCGGCGCCCAGTTGGTCATGGGCGCATCGTACAGGTCCATTCCGGTGTCGGGGCCGGCGATGAAGATCTCGGAACCGGTGCCCACCCACTGGGACGGAACCAGGTTCCACCACTCGCCGTTTTCCCAGTTTTCAGCGGCAAACCAGTCGTTCTGGTTGACGATGTGGTAGCCGTTGGCGACGGGGTCGAGCACGTTGGACGCCATGCTATTGACGTCGAACGGAGCCGGCTTGTATTCCCAGCGCAGGCCCAGGTTCAGGGTCAGGTTGGACAGGATCTTCCAGTCGTCCTGAACGAAGAAGTCCCATTCCTTCTGCCGCCAGCCGCGGAAGTCGGAGATGGCCGTGGAGAACGTGGTGCCGTCGCTGTACACGCCGTGGTTGACGTAGTCAGCCGTGCCGGACGCGATGTTGGACAGGGTGTCGCCGCCGTGGCGCCAGCCGTCAAAGAACACGGCCGGGATCATGTTGAAGCCGGTACCGCCGTTGTTCTGGTTCCAGCGCAGGTCCATGCCGAACTTGAGGGCGTGGGCGCCCAGCGTCCAGGTCACGGTGTCCTTCACCTGATACATGTTCAGCGTGGAGTACTCGCTGCCGTAGCCCCACAGGCCGGTGTAGGAGGTGAAGTAGGTCTGGGGATCCACGGCGTAGCCGCCGAACACCAGGTCGGCGTCGGCCCATTCGCGGACCCAGGAGTTGTTGCCGCGGGAGTAGCCGAGCTTGAACGAATTAACGATGGTGGGGGACACGATCCAGGTCCAGTCGGCGCCCCACTGCTGCTGCTTGCCGTTCCAGGGCCGGTCGTCCTGGAAGGTGGGCAGGGAGTTGAGGGCCGGGTCCACGCCGTGGTTGTAGATCCAACGGAACGAGAACGAATGGGCCTCGTTGAAGTTGTAGTCCACCTTCGCGGTGTACTGCTCGGTGTCGAGCATGTCGGGCTGACCCCAGTAGTAGTAGGCGCTGACACCGGGGATCACCTCGTCGCCGTTCGGCGCCGGGTACAGGGAGAAGATCTGGGCGATGGCGGGATTGGTGACGTTGTCGGCCACCCAGGAGGCATAGGGCACCGCGCCGGAAGAGGTCGCGCTGGCCCGGTAGTCCAGGATTTCGGTGTTGAAGAAGAAGAACACCTTGTCCTTGACGATGGGGCCGCCGATGGAGGCGCCGTACTGGTGGCGCTTGAAGTCGCCCTTTTCCAGGTCGTTGCGGTTCTGGGCCCAGGTCTTGGCGTCGAAGTTCTCGGAGCGCAGGAAGTAGAAGGCCGCGCCGTGGAACTCGTTGGTGCCGCTCTTGGTCACCACGTCGATGATGGCGCCGCCCGCGCGGCCGTACTCGGCCGACGGGTTGGACGTCACGACGCGGAACTCGGAGGTGGCATCCACGTTGATGTCCACGGTGTTGCCGATGGTCTGCGTGTAGTTGTTGTCGATGCCGTCGATCTGGTAGTTGTTGCCGCGCTCGCGGCCGCCGTTGGCGGACGCATAGCCGGTCTGGCCCTGGACCACGCCGGGGGTCAGATAGATCAGGCTCAGCGGGTTGCGGCCGTTGAGCGGCAGGTCGGTGATGCGCTTCTCGTCAATGACGGTGTCGAGCTGGGAGGTGGTGGTTTCCACCTGCTCGACCTCGGCGCGGACCTCGACTTCGGTGGTCACTTCGGAAACGGTCATGACCACGGGGAAGTTCAGGTTTTCACCGACGGACAGCTTGATGCCGGTGATTCTGACCGGCTGGAAGCCCTCGAGTTCGGCCTTGACTTCGTAGTTGCCGATTCTGAGGTTTGTGAAAATGTAGAATCCGTTGTCGTCAGACAACGCCTGGCGGGTGGCGCCAGTGTCCGTGTTGGTCAGGACCACGGTGACGCCGGGGATGACGCCGCCGGTGTTGTCCTTGACCACACCTTCGATGCCCTCGGCCATCGCGCTCACAGCCAGAAAGGCCAAGAGCAGCGAGAGGACCAGGAGCCTGGATAGGTGGTTCATACAACCTCCTCTGCGATAATGATGGATACGCAATGCGTATTCGGGACAAACAGGAGCAAAATGCGTGCCAGAAGAGCAAACGGGGGATGAATGCGTAAAATTATGAAAATAAACGAAGTAGTAACGCATGTTTCTGTCCGCCACGGTCTATATCCAATAATTTGAAAGATTGAAACCAAATATTTGAATTAATCGGCTGAATGGCCCCGAACAGGTCCTGACGGAGAACCGACCGCATCGACTAACCGTCACGAAAACATGGGATTGAATGAGGACATTTGGACGGGCATGGAAGAACCGACAGCGTCGGTTGAAGATCGTGTGAAAACGACGAGCGGCTACTTGTTGAAGTAGAAATAGAAATACAGAATCATGAAGGCCAGATAGGCCGCGTAGAACAGCACAGCCCAGTACGTCTCGGACTCCTCGCGTTCTTCCTGCCCGTCCGACGGCACCGGCAGCGCCGCCGGCGTGGGGCTGCCCAGCAGCCGCTCGGTGTGGCTGATAAGCGGTTCGGTTTTCTCGGCGGCCTCCGGCGGCGCTTCGCCCGGTTTCTTGATGTGGACCAGCTCGACGGTGACGTTGTCCCGTCCGCCCCGCTCGTTGGCTGTCTCGACGAGGGTCTCGCACGCCTTCTCCGGCGTGTTCCCGCTGACCACCTGGAGAATCTCCTGGTCGTCCAGGTAGACCGTCAGGCCGTCGGAGCACATGAGCAGGGAGTCGCCCGGCTGGATGCGCAGCGGGGGCTCGAGGATGTCGATCTCCACGGCCTGGAGGATCCCCAGGCTGCGGGTGAGAATGTGGCTGTCGGGGTGGCTGCGGGCCTCGTCGTGGTTGATGATGCCGCTGTTGACCATTTCCTCCACGAGGGTGTGGTCGGTGGTGAGCTGCTTGATCATGCCGTTGCGGACGAGGTAGGCCCGGCTGTCGCCCACGTGGGCCATGTACAGGTACGGCGGCAGCAGCACCAGAGCGGTGCAGGTGGTGGCCATGCCCTGCAGCTCCTCGTGCTTGCTGCTGGACTCGAAGATGGAGCGGTTGGCCACGTCGAGGGCGTGGAGCAGGGCCGGGTAGATGGGATCCTTGTCGGAGGTGTAGTAGAGCTTGCCGACGATGTCCACGGCCATCTTGCTGGCGACCCGGCCGCCCCGGTGTCCGCCGAGGCCGTCGGCCACGATGAAGAGGCGGCCCCGCCGCTTCAGCAGCTCCTCGGCTTCCGGTTCGATGAAACCGTAGCTGTCCTGATTGTCCTTCCGAATCATGCCCTGGTGGGAAAGCCCGGCAACGACAATCTCATCCCGCTCGACCATAACGTTCTCTGCTTCCGTGCCTACTCTAGGTGTTTGGGGACAATCTAGCATACATCCGCAAACTTGTCATCTGACTTTAATTACACCCTTTCGGGGAAAAAATCAAAAATTTTTCGGAAAATTTGACGCCGATCCGTTTGTAAGAATAGCACGGTTGAGGAGGGTCGTATGGTCACCATCGTGGGGCGGGGAGGGTATTCCGTTCTGGAGCTGCTTGTCGGCTTGCTGATGATCGCGCTCATCGCCGCCGTCGGCGTGCCGCAGCTGCTGCGCCACATCCAGCGGGTGCAGCTCGAGGGGGCGGCGCACAGCCTGGCGTCCGACATGATGCGCGCCCGGTACGTGGGGGTCGTCCAGAATTGCCGGTGCCGGTTCCGGATCGACGCCGGGCGCGGGTGCTACTGGTGGGAGGAGGACCGCAACCTGAACCGGGTGCTCGATCCGGGAGAGGTGCTGGCGCCGGAGCGGACGCTGCCGGGCGGCATCCGTTTCGACTGCACCGGGGTGATGGGGCCGCCGTACGCCCCCACCCAGCCGCCGCCGGGGCCGGTGACGTTCCCGGGCAGCCAGCTCAACGCGGGGCCCGACGGCCGCTGGGCCAGCCCCGGCGCCGTGTACCTGGCCAACGACTGGGGCGACCACGCCGCGGTGAGCGTGGCCATGTCGGGGCGCGTCCGGGTCTGGTCGTGGAACGAGGACCTGCGGCGGTGGGAGTGAAAAAACGCCGGCGCCCCGTGCGGGGCGCCGGCGGCGGTGAGGCACAGTCAGGCGGCCGGAAGCGCGGGGACGCGCACTTCCGGAAGGCGGGCGCGGACGGCGCGGCCGCCTACTTGGCGAAGATGATCAGCAGCGTGTACAGGGCCAGCGACTCGATCAGCACCAGGCCGAGGATCAGGAAGAAGCGGATGGAGTCGGCGGCGCCGGGATTGCGCGACACCGAGTCGCACGCCGCGCTGATCGCCTTGCTCTGGCTGATGGCGCAGACCGAGGTGGCGATGGCCATGGCGAAATAAGACAGGTACACGTACCAGTTTCCGCCGGCGCCCCCCGCTTCGGCCGACCCTTCGGCGGCCAGGGCGGGAGCGGTGAACAGGATCGCCAGCAGGCCCAGCAGCCCGATCAGAATGACTTTGCGCTTCAAGGTGTCCTCCTTAATTCTTGAATCTTGCGATGACGGTTTTCCGATTGACGGCTCCACGGGTCAGTGCGCGGGCGCCGGCTCGTGGCCGTGCGTCTCCTCGTGCTCCACGGCGCCCGACGTATAGACGATGGACAGAATGACGAAGACGAACGCCTGCACCAGGCTGGTGAAGATCGACAGCAGCATGATGGGCATGGGGAGGATGAACGGCAGCAGAGCGGTGAACACCGCCAGGATCATGTGCTCGCCGAAGATATTGGCGAACAGCCGGACCGACAGCGAGAACGGCCGGGCCAGGTGGGACAGGATCTCCACGATGAGCATCAGCGGGGCGATGAAGATGACGGGGCCGAGGAAGTGCTTCAGGTAACGCAAAAAGCCGTGGGTGCGGATGCCCATGATGTTGTAGTGGAGGAACACGACGATGGCGCAGCCGGCGGTCACGTTGATGTTGCTGGTGGGCGAGTCGAAGCCGGGGATCATGCCGATGATGTTGCAGCAGAAAATGAAGAGGCCCAGGGAAATGTGGAACGGCAGATACTTGCGCCCCTGGGGTCCGATGACGGAGTCGATGAGGCCCCGCACGCCGATGGCGAGCAGTTCCACGGCGTGCTGGAAGCCGTTCGGGTTGTCGACGCTCAGGTGGCGCCGCAGCCAGACGGCGACGGCGATCAGCAGGCTGAACACGAGCAGCAGGTAGGCGACGTAGTCGGGGATCGGCGCTTCCGGGTGGGCGAAGGGGAGGCCGACGGCGTTGCCGGCCCAGACGAGCGCGGGGCCCAGCGCCTGGTTCAGCAGTTTGGTCAGCCAGTACTCGTTCGCCATGGGACTCAGTCACCCCGGAGATGCCGGATCACGTACACGCAGCCTTCCATCAGCACGGCCGCTGCGGGCGCAGCCAGTCCGACCAGGAAGCCCGCGGCGTTGAACAATGAGAAGTGGATCATAGCATAAAGCAGCAGGAGGATCAAACCATAACGCAGGAAGACCTTGAGCCAGATGAGGCGCACGCGCCGCCGCGCGACGGCGTGGTCCGCCAATTGACAGTGGGTGTGATACCCCAGCCAGGCCGCGGCGCCGCCCAGGAGCAGCGCCCAGGCGAAATCGGCCCGCCCCAGGAGAAACGCCGCCGCGGCGCCGCCCGCGGTGAGCGCCGGAATCCAGCCGCCGATCCGGCGGAGCATCGACTCGAAATCCGGGTCAGGCGGGCGGGGGTCCATGTCGGCCGATCATCCGGAAGAAATTGTAGAAGCCCGTGCCGATGCCGAAGAGGATGAACCAGACTTCCCACCGCGGGCCGAGCCAGCCGTTGGACGCGCACCATTTCCAGATCAGCCAGGCGACGAAGGTGCAGGCCGGGATCATGGTGCCGGCGCTGAGCAGGTTGAGGAACTGGGGCGTTGGCCGGCGGGGGTCGTCCATGTCAGTAGAAGCCGATGAAGGTCATGTGGATCCAGCCGGCGAAACGGATCGCCGGATCGGGATACAGTCCCAAAAACAGCGTGCCGGCCAGGGTCAGGCCGAGCGCGATCCGGGCGGGGAGCCCCAGGGCCAGCGGCGGCCGCGTCACGGCGTCGCCCATGAACATCCGTTTGACGATCCGGAAATAGTAGAACAGGGCGACCACCGCGTTCAGGGCACCGGCCACCGCCACGTAGAGGAACAGCCGGTCCGTCGTGGCGATGTACGCCTTGATCACGGCGCCGAACACCCAGTACTTGGCGATGAATCCGACGGTGGGCGGGATGCCCGCCAGCGACAGCAGGAACACGGCCATGGCCGCGGCGACGACCGGGTGGGCGTGGATCAGCCCGGAGAAATCCTCGATATCCTCGCCCCCGATCCGCTCGCGCCGCATGAAGGTGATCACCGCGAAGGCGCCGAGGTTCATGAAGAGGTAGCCCACCAGGTAGACACCGATGGCCTGAAGCCCGAGGAACTCGCGGACCATCAGCCCCATGAGCAGGTAGCCCGCGTGGCTGATGCTGGAGTAGGCGAGCAGCCGCTTGACGTTGGTCTGCCGCACGGCCAGCACGTTGCCGACGGTCATGGTGACGATGCTCAGCAGCCCGACGAGCGAGACGTACTCCGCGGTCAGCGGCTGGAACAGGAACATGAACAGGCGGATGATGATGGCGAAGCCGGCGGCCTTGGGGGCGACGGAAATGAACGCGGTGATGGGCGTGGGCGCGCCCTCATAGGCGTCGGGGCACCACATGTGGAACGGCACGGCCGCGATCTTGAACCCGAGCCCGGCGAGGAACAGGATCAGGGCCAGGACCAGCAGCGGCTGGCCGCCGTCGCCGACGGTCTTCAGGGCGCCGTGGATGGCCTCCAGGTTCGTGGTGCCGGTGAGCGCGAACACCAGCGACATGCCGAACAGGATCAGCGCGGACGAAAACGCGCCCAGGATGAAATACTTCAGCGAGGCCTCGGTCGCCCGGGACTGGGTCTTGAGGTAGCCCACCAGGATGTACACCGAGATGGCCATGAATTCGAGGCAGATGTACAGGGTGATCAGGTCGGCGGCGCCGGCCAGCAGCATCATGCCCGTGACGCTGAGCAGGATGAGGGCGTAGTATTCGGGCGAGGCGGCGTTCTCCTCGTCCAGGAAGCGCGGGGAGATGAGCACGGCGAGGAAGCCGGTCGCCAGGAAGACCCCCTGGAAGAACAGAGTGAGCCCGTCCAGCGAGTACATTTGGTTGAAGGTGTAGTGGACGCCCTCCGGATGGGGCAGGCTGGCGAAGATGCCGGCCAGTTGGAAGTAGGCGATTCCCGCCAGCGCCAGGCCGGTCAGGGCGAAGTAAAACGGGGCGGCCCGGTGCAGCCGGCCGCTCCGGACGAACACCAGGCCGATGAGGATGGCGGTGCTCCACACCAGCAGGATGATGGCCGGGGCGATGGTGACCAGGTCCTTGAGGGGAAGGATGAACGGCTCCATCGGTCGACTCCTACTCCGCCGGCGCAGTCTCGCCGGCGGCCACCGCCGGCGAAGTCGGCGCCGGGGGCACGGCCGGAGTGACGACCTGGGCGGAGATGGTGCGGCCGGTCAGCTGCATCCGCTCCACCACCGCCTTGGCCGGTGCGTCCAGGTAGCGCAGCCAGAACGACGGGAAGATGCCGATCCAGACCGCCAGGATGATCAGCGGCACGAAGGTGCACACCTCGCGGAGGTTCAGATCCTTCATCCGGCGGTTTTCCTCCTTCTCGCACTTGCCGAACATCACCCGCTGGAAGAGCCACAGCATGTAGGCGGCGCCCAGCACGATGCCGCTGGCGGCCAGGATCGCCCAGACCCGCAGCTCCGGCACCTGGAAGGTGCCCTGGAGGATCATGAACTCGCCGATGAACCCGTTCAGGCCGGGCAGGCCGATGGACGACAGGGTCATGATGAGGAAGATCGTCGCGTAGATCGGCATGTGGTGGCTCAGTCCGCCGTACTCGGCGATGAGCCGGGTGTGGCGCCGTTCGTAGACGATGCCGACGATCATGAACAGCGCGCCCGTGGAGATGCCGTGGTTGATCATCTGGATCACGCCGCCCTGGATGCCGATCTGGGTGGCGGCGAAGACGCCCAGCATGGTGAAGCCCAGGTGGCTCACCGAGGAGTACGCCACGAGCTTCTTCATGTCTTTCTGCATCATCGCCACCAGGGCGCCGTAGATCACGCCGATGATGCAGAGCACCATCAGCCAGGGAGTGAACTCGCGGGTGGCCTGGGGGAACAGCGGCATGGAGAAGCGGACAAAGCCGTAGGTGCCCATCTTCAGGAGGACGCCGGCCAGGATCACCGAGCCGGCGGTGGGCGCCTCGACGTGGGCGTCGGGCAGCCACGTGTGGAAGGGGAACATGGGCACCTTGATGGCGAACGCCAGGAAGAACGCGAGGAAGGCCCAGAACTGGAACGATGGATCCAGGCCCATCTCGAGGAACCGGAAGTAGCTGAAGGTCCGGTTCTCCCAGCCGTAGACGGCGATGTACTTGAAGTAGAGCGCGAGGATCGCCAGCAGCATCACCACCGATCCCAGCAGCGTGTACAGGAAGAACTTGATAGCGGCGTACAGCTTCCGCTCGCCGCCCCACACGCCGATAAGGAAGTACATCGGCACGAGCATCACTTCCCAGAAGACGTAGAAGAGGAAAAAATCCGTGGCCATGAACACGCCCAGCATGCCCGTCTGAAGCAGCAGCATGTACACGTAGTATTCCTTCACCCGGACCGTGATGGCGCTCCAGGACGACAGGATCGCCACGAAGCCCAGCAGGGTGGTCAGGAGAACCAGCAGCAGGCTGATGCCGTCGATGCCGAACATGTACCGGGCGCCGATGGAGTGGATCCAGGGGACGTCGATCACATAGCGCATGCCGTGCTTCATCTGGGCGGTCACCGCGGGGCTGTCCCAGTTCAGGATCAGGGGGATGGAGATCAGAAAGCCGAGGAAGCCGGTGATGTTGGCGATCCACTTGATCAGGGTGTCCCGGCCGCGCGGGACGAGCAGGATGACGACCAGGCCGATCAGGGGGAGGTAGGTCACCGCGTTCAGGATGGGTATTCCCAGAATCTCCATGAGCCGTCTCCTAGCGGAAGATGTAGAGGCAGGACAGGATCACGATCCCCAGCACGATGGCCAGGGCGTAATTGGGGGCGACACCCGTCTGCAACCGGCGCAGGACGCCGCTGACGTTCTGGACGATCCACGCCTGCAGGTTCACCAGTCCGTCCACGACGTACTTGTCGAACCATCCGGAGACGGTGGCCGAGCCGCGGGTCGCGGCGGCCGTGCCGTTGACGAAGCCGTCGATGACCGACAGGTCGAACGCGGCCAGCAGGTTGCCCAGTCCCTTGCAGGGCCGGATGATGAGCGCGTCGTACAGCTCGTCGACGTAGAACTTGTGGTACAGCGCCCGCCACAGCCGTCCCCAGGTCATCTCCCGGTCCGGCACCACCCCGCGCTTCTGGTACACCAGATACGCCAGGCCGATGCCGACGGCGGCCACCGCCACCGACCCCATGGCCATGGCGAATTCGAAGCCGTGGGAGAAATGGGGCGCCTCCGGCCGGATGGCGTGGCGGAAGACCGGTTCCAGCCAGTGCTCGAAGGTGTTGGCGCCGAGCCAGGCCGGCAGGCCGATCCAGCCGCCGGCGACCGACAGCACCGCCAGCGCCACGAGGGGCAGGGTCATCACCGCGGGGGATTCGTGCAGGTGATGTTTGGCCTCGGGGGTGATCCGTTCGGTCGAGAAGAACGTCAGCACCATCAGCCGGGTCATGTAGAACGCGGTCAGACCGGCCGCGGCCAGCCCGAGGCCGTAGAAGACGTAATGACCGCTGGCGAACGACCGCCAGAGAATCTCGTCCTTGGAGAAGAATCCCGAGAACGGAAAGATGCCGCAGATGGCCAGGTAGGCCATCATCATCGTGGCGAACGTCACCGGCATGTGCCGCCGCAGATTGCCCATGCGCTGCATGTCCTGTTCGTGGTGCAGGGCGTGGATGATGCTGCCGGCGCCGAGGAAGAGCAGCGCCTTGAAGAAGGCGTGGGTCATCAGGTGCATGATCCCGGCGGCGAAGGCGGCCACGCCCAGCGCGGCGAACATGTAGCCGAGCTGGGAGATGGTCGAGTAGGCCAGCACCCGCTTGATGTCGCGCTGGAACAGGGCCATCAACGCGGCGGCCAACGCGGTGGTCACGCCGACGAAGCCCACCAGCTCCAGTGACACCGGCGCGCGCGTGAAGAGGAAGTTGCTTCGGGTCACCATGTACACACCCGCCGTCACCATGGTGGCGGCGTGGATCAGGGCGGAGACCGGCGTGGGGCCCTCCATGGCGTCGGGCAGCCAGACGTAGAGCGGGATCTGGGCGCTCTTGCCGCAGGCGCCGATGAAGAACATCAGGGTGATGGCCGAGAGGACGCCGAAATGGGCCTCGGCGGGGAGGTCCTTGACCAGACCGGCGAGCCGGCCGTAGTTGAAAGTGCCGAAGGTGGCAAACAGCAGCAGGACGCCCACGATGAAGCCGTAGTCGCCGACCCGGTTGACCACGAACGCCTTCTTGCCGGCGTCGCCGGCACTCTTCTTGTGAAAATAGAAGCCGATGAGGGCGTAGGAGCAGAACCCGACGCCTTCCCAGCCGAGGAACATCATCAGGTAATTGTTGCCCAGCACGAGAACGAGCATGGCGAACATGAACAGGTTCATGTAGCTGAAGAAGCGGTAGAAACCGGTGTCCTCCCACATGTAGCCGACCGCGAACACGTGAATGAGAAGCCCCACGCCGGTGACCACCAGCAGCATGACCGCCGACAGGGGATCCAGCAGGATCGCCCACTCGACCTGGAACGGAAACGTGCCGGGCGCCACGGCGCCGGCCCCGTAGCCGGTGGTGGCGACGTCGCCGCCTTGGATCCAGTGGAAGACGAGCTGCTCCACCGACCGCTCCTCCGCGGGGAGTTGGGCCAGCTCGTAGCAGGCGGCGAGGCCGAGGACGAACGCCGCCAGCACCAGCCCGCAGGCCAGGGTGGCGACGAGGTAGCGGTTCGGCTTGCGCCCCCGGGCCCGCTGGGTGATCAGCCCGTACAGCCCGTTGACCGCAAAGCCGGCCAGCGGCAGCAGGGGAATGAGCCACAAGTAGGGAATGGGACCATTCATGTGGGTAGCTCCGCCTCCAGGGGGATCACCATTTCAGCAGGTTCATGTCGTCGATGTTGATGGACTCGCGGTGCCGGTAGACGGCGATGACGATGGCCAGGCCCACCGCGGCCTCGGCCGCCGCCACCGTGATCACGAAGATGACGAAGACGTGGCCCACCACGCCGCCCCACAGCCGCGAGAACGCCACCAGGTTGAGATTGACCGCGTTGAGCATCAGCTCCAGCGACATGAGAATGATCATGATGTTGCGCCGCACCAGCACGCCGATCAGACCGATGGTGAACACGATGGTGCTGACGGCGAGAAAATTGTAGATCTCCATGATTATGACTCCGGGGTCTGATCGCGCTCCGGCTTCCGGCTCATGAGCACGGCGCCGATGATGGCCAGCAGCAGCAGCACGGTGGCGATCTCGAAGGGGAAGACGTAGGGTCCGTAAAGTGCCCGGCCGATGGCCGCCGTTTCGCCGGTGCCGTAGATCATTTTCCTGTTCTCGAACGCCTGGAAGAACAGGTCGCCCTTCAGGAGGAAGAACGCCACTTCCACCATCACCGCGAGACCGGCGATGACCGCCGCCGGCCACTGCCGGTTCAGGGCGCTCTCCAGCGGGATGCGCTTGAGGACGATGAGCGAAATCACGAACAGGTACAGGACGGTGATCCCACCCACGTAGACGATCACCTGCACGCCGACGATGAACTCCGCGTCGAGGAGGATGTAGAGCCCGGCCATGAACAACAGGGTGCCCACCAGGAAGATGGCGCTGTGGACCGGATTCTTGGCGCTGATCACCAGCAGGGCGAACAGCACGATCAGGCCGCTCAGGCTCCAGAAGATTAGCGTTTCCATGGCGCTCCCTTCACTTCCGATAGTGGGTCTTGTCCATGCCCCGCTCCAGCGCCGGCAGCTCCAGGACGAAGTCCCGGACGTCGTAGCGGGCCAGCTCGTAGGCGGGGGTCAACTGAATGCAGTCGGTGGGGCAGATCTCCTCGCAGAAGCCGCAGAACATGCACCGCCGCATGTCGAACACGTAGCCGGTCAGCTCGAATTTTTTCGTCTCCGGATTCTTCTCCCGCTTCACCGTGATGCAGTTCTCCGGGCAGACCTGGGCGCACAGGTTGCAGGCGATGCACAGCGTCTTGCCGTTGGCGTCCACGCCCATGCGCGGTTCACCCCGGAACCGTTCATACACGTGGGAGCGCTGCCGCGGATACTGCTCGGTGACCGCGGGCGTGAACATTTCCCGGATGGTGATAGCCAGCCCCTGGAACAGGTCGATAAAGAGAATCTTCTTGACCAGCTGGGCGACAGGAGTCATGGCGCGCGTCCTCCCGGTCATCGGTTGAGATACAGCATCACCCCGGCGGTGACCAGGATGTTGGCGATGGCGACCGGCAGCAGGATCTTCCACATGATCCCCATGAGCTGGTCGAAGCGGTAACGGGGAAACGTGCCCCGGAACCAGAGATACAGGAAAAGGAAGACGAACACCTTGAGCGAGAACCACACGATGCCCGGCACCCAGGACAGGTAGGGCGCGAGCAGCGAGGGGAACGGCATCAGCCAGCCGCCCAGGAACAGGGTGGCGGCCACCGCCGAGATGGTGATCATGTTGGCGTACTCGGCCAGGAAGAAGAGGGCGAAGCGGAAGCCGCTGTACTCGGTGTGGTAACCGCCCACCAGCTCGGCCTCGGCCTCGGGCAGGTCGAAGGGATTGCGGTTGGTCTCGGCCACGCCGCAGATGAAATAGATCACGAAGCCCACGAGCTGCGGCAGGAAGAACCACCAGCCGAGCCGCTCCTGGGCCTGGACGATCTGCACGAGGCTCAGGGAGCCGGCCATCAGCACGACGCCCATGACCGACAGGCCCATGGGGATCTCGTAGCTGACCAGCTGGGCCACCGACCGGAGCGCGCCGAGGAGCGGGTACTTGCTGTTCGAGGCCCAGCCGCCCACGATCAGGCCCAGCACGCAGATGGAGGTGATGGCCATGACGAACAGCAGCGCGATGTCGACGTCGGCCACGTAGCCGCTGTAGGTCTGACCGCCGACGGTGAAGGCTTGCGGACCGTCGAAGGGGATCAGGGCGAAGACGATGAACGCGGGGATGAAGGCCAGCAAGGGCGCCAGGATGAAACCGAACCGGTCGGCCTTGGCTGGAATGATGTCTTCCTTGAGGATGAACTTGATCCCGTCGGCGATGGGTTGGAGCAGGCCGTGCCAGCCGACCCGCATGGGGCCGAGCCGCGACTGGATGTGCCCGATTACTTTCCGCTCCAGCCAGGTCAGGTAGGCGATGGCCAGCGAGATCAGGGCGAGCAGGATGACGATCTTGACCAGTTCTTCGGTATACGGCTTAAACAGTTCCAGCATGGGCCAGTTTCCCCGTGAGATTAACGGTCGATTTCGCCGAGGACGATGTCCAGCGTGCCGATGATGGCCACCACGTCGGCGACGAAGTGGCCGATGCACAGCTGGCGCATCGCTTGCAGGTTGAAGAACGACGGTCCCTTGATGCGGACCCGGTAGGGGTTCGCCGAACCGTCGCTGACGAGATAGAAGCCCAGCTCGCCCTTGGGCGCCTCGATGGAATGGTACACCTCGCCGGCGGGCGGCTTGAGGATCCGTGGCACCTTGGCCCGGAAATCGCCCTCCGGCATCCCGTCCAGCGCCTGGAGGATGATCCGCTTGGCCTGTCGCATCTCCTCGAGGCGCACCAGGTACCGGTCGTAGGTGTCGCCGTTTGCGCCCGTGGGGATGTCGAATTCGAACTTGGGGTAGGCTTCGTAAGGCTGGGCCTTGCGCAGATCCCATTTCACCCCGGAACCCCGCAGCGACGGCCCCGACAGGCCGATGGCGACGGCGTCGCCGGCGGTGATGACCCCGATCCCCCGGGTGCGGGCGAGCCAGATCCGGTTGGCCGACAGGAGGCCTTCATACTCGTCGATCCGGCCGCCGATCAGGTCGCAGAACGCGCGGGTCTTCTCGACGAAGCCGTCGGGAATGTCGGCGGCCAGCCCGCCGACCCGGAAGGCGTTGGTGGTCAGCCGGGCGCCGGTGGTCATCTCGAGGATGTTCAGGATGTCTTCACGCTCGCGGAAACAATAGAGGAAGACCGTGAGGGCGCCGATGTCCATCGCGTGGGTCCCCAGCCAGAGCAGATGCGAAGCGATGCGGGTCAGCTCGGTCAGGATGACCCGGACGTACTGCGCCTTGGGCGGCACCTGGACGCCGGCGAGCTTCTCCACGGCGCCGATGTAGGCCAGGTTGTTGGACACGGCGGCGATGTAGTCCAGCCGGTCCATGTACGGGGCGGCGCCGGTGTAGGAGCGGTTCTCGGCGATCTTCTCGATGCCCCGGTGCAGGTAGCCGATGTCGCAGTCCAGGTCCACGATCTTTTCGCCGTCCAGCTTCAAGATCACCCGGAGCACCCCGTGTGTGGACGGGTGCTGGGGACCCATGTTCAGGACCATCACATCTTCTTTCAGGACGGAGGGTGTCGCGGCGGCGGGTGTCGCGGTGTCACTCATGGGGGGCCTCTCCCTCGGGTGCGGCGGCGGGGGCGCGCAGTTCCAGGTGGCGGGCGATCCACTGCGGATCCCGCCCGCGGATGTCATAGTCCTTCCGCAGCGGGTGACCGGTCCATTCCTCGGGCAGGAGGATCCGCCGCAAGTCCGGGTGGCCGCTGAAGCGGATGCCGAACATGTCGAACACCTCCCGTTCCGGCCAGGCGGCCGAGGGCCACACGGCGGTGACGCTGGGGATGGCTGTGTCGGCGGCGAGTTCCGCGCGAACCAGGATCCGCCGGTTGTCGGCGAACGCGTACAGGTTGTAGATCACCGTGAAGGGCTTGGGCCGGTCGGGGTAGTGGACGGCGGTGACGTCGGCGCACATGTCGAATCGCATCTCGTCGCGCAGCCACCGGCCGATTTCCATCACGTGGTCTGGAGCGACATCGAAGAACCACTGATCCAGAAAATTCCAGGCGCCGGTGCACCCGCCCGGCCATCGCTGGTTGATCCCGCCGGAGATGGGATTCTGCGCGAGCGGCTCGTACCGGGACCCCGCGGGCGCCGCGTCGCCGCCGGCGGCCTGGGGTTGAGTGAAAGGTTCTTGATCGTTCATGCCTTGTCCGCCGTCGGTCGGGTTTTAACGGGCGATGGTCATCTGGCCGATTTTGTCCTGGAGCTTCATCAGACCATAGATCAGGGCCTCCGGCCGGGGGGGACACCCGGGGACATACACGTCCACCGGCAACAGCTTGTCCACGCCCTGCAGGACCGCGTACGAGTCGAACGGACCGCCGACATTGGCACAGGCACCCATGGCGATCACCCACTTCGGATCGGGCATCTGGTCAAAGATGCGCTTGACCGCCGGGGCCATCTTCAGCGTGACGGTGCCGGCGACCACCATGAGGTCGGATTGGCGGGGCGACGGCCGGTACAGAATGCCGAAACGGTCCAGGTCCCACCGCGAGGCACCTGCGGCCATCATCTCGATGGCGCAGCAAGCCAGGCCGAAGGTGACCGGCCAAATCGACGATTTGCGGGCCCAGTTGTAAAAAAAATCGACCGTGGTTGTGATGACGCCGCGGGGGAGTTTGCCTTCTATACCCATTTCAACGCGCCCTTCTTCCAGATGTACACGTACCCGATGATCACGATGGCGAAGAAAACCACCATTTCGAGAAGCAGGAACAGAGTCACCGCAGGACTGTTGCCTGTGTAGATCACCGCCCAGGGGAAGATGAAGATTGTCTCGACGTCGAAGATCAGAAACAGCAGGGCAATGACATAGTAACGGACCGGATAGCGTTCCCGGGCGTCGCCCACCGGCTCCATGCCGCATTCGAACGGCGTCAGCTTGGCGGGGTCAGGCCGGTGCGGACGCAGCAGCCGTCCGATCAACAGTGCAACTGCCGGGAAGAGCAGGGCGATTGCGATGAACAGGAAGATGGCAAAGTACTGAGTATAGGTGGGCTCTTGATGCATTATAAACCCCTGAAATCAGAGGTCGGAGTTTCCCGAATTGCCAGATTCGGTTGTAATTGTACTTGAATGTGCATAGTTGTCTACTGATTTTTTCCGCGTTGCAAAATCCCCCCCCTTCTTATATTATGACGGCTGTTCCCAGTGAGCCAAGCCATGGATCATCTGAAGCGTCTAGAAGACTTTATCGTCAACACCGATGACGTGTTCAGCTTGATGGAGTTGTACGCGACACGGATCAAGGCCTATCCGGACAACCGCGCGTATTACCACGCCCTGGCGCTCCAGTGCGGAGAGTTCCTCCTGGCAGCCCAGCAACTCGGTGCCGGATTGGTGGGGGTCAGCGAAGCGGCTCACGATCTGCATCAACTCAGCAAATTGTTGGACGAGAAAGGATTGGCCGCCAGCAATCGCCAGATGGAAGTCTTCATCGAAGAAATCCAGGATCTGGCCCTGAACCTGAAGCGGCACTACGCCGCGCAACAGGAACTGCCGCCAGGCGAACCGGCGCCGGCTTTCAAGTTTGACTCCCAGAATTCCGCGCTGTTGAAAAATTTCATCCGTAAATTGGCCCAGGAAAAAGCGATGGCGCCCGCTCCGCCGACGGCGACCGGCTCGGCGGCGGCCATCGTCGACGACCCGTTTGACGAGATGGAGGGCTTCGGCGATTTCGTCGATTCGCTGTTGGACGACCTGGATGACGCCTTTGACGCCATCACCCAGCCGCGGCCGTCTCAGCCGGAAACGGTGCAGCCCGACGAGGGGAAGGTGGCCTTGTCCTCTTCCGAGGAGGGCGAGATCCAGAAGCTGTTCCTGTCCATATCCAGCGCCTATCTGCAGCCGGTCAAGGAGTTCGTTGCCGAACTCCAGTCCGGAGCCGCGAGCAAGCAATGGGTGGACATCTGCCTCAGCTCTCTGAAGATCATTGAAGACGCCGGCACCAAGATGAGCTACGAGAAAATCAACCGCATCCTGGACCGGTTCAAGAAGCTGATGATGGACGCCAAGTACTCCGAGAGTACGAACATATCCCGCGACATCCGGATCCAACTGCTGAAGGAGTACGCCAACCTCACCACGCTGCTGCCGGAAGCCTTTGCCACGTCGGGCTCCCACGCCAGCCGTGGCTCGGTCCGGGACACCATCATCATAAACACCATCCTGCGCAAGACGCCGGGCATCGGGCCGGTCAGCCGCAACAAGCTCATTGCGGCGGGCATGAATTCGCTGGACAAGTACTTCATGGCCACGTCGAAAGACTTGGCTGCGGTGAGCGGCATCACCGACGGCCAGGCGCGCGCCATCTGCGAGGCGTTCGGGCAGTACCGGCAGAGCGTCAGCGCGGGCGAGGACGCGGCCACCCGGATCCAGGGAGCGCTGACCCGTCTGTTCAAGCACGTCAAGGAACTGAAGGCGGAGCACGAGGCGTACAAGGACCTGACCCGTCGGGTTCTCCGTGCGCCCGAGTTGGAGGGGGACCGGAACGATATTCGTGTCCAGCGTCAGCGGACCATGTGGGAGATCAATATCATCCTGGCTGAGCTGGACGCCATCCGGCTGGTAGAGGATTTCCGGAAGATGGTGTTCGACCGGCGCATCCAGCGCCTGGACGAATTCCTCCAGAGTGAAGCCCGCAAGTATTTCTAGGGAACGTCACACCAGATAGATCACCAGAACCACGACGACGGCGATCACGGCCAGCACGCCGACGCCGATGATGATCCATTCCAGCGCGCCCATGCCGGTCTTCACCTCTTCAGGCGGAGGCGCCTTCGGGGCGGGCGGTTTGGATCCGGCGGCCGCCTTGGGCTCGGGCTCGGCGCCTTTGGTGGTGGGTGGTGGCGGCGCGGGCGGGGGGGGCTCCGGCGCGGGTGGCGGTTCGGGCGCCGTCGGCGGGGCGGCGGCGGGGATGTCGGGCTTGGCGGTCTCCGGCGGCGGTGCTGCGGCAGGCGCGGCCATTTTAGGATCCATCACCGTGGATGGCGCTTCCGCACCGGCCGCGGCCTTTGGCGGCGCAGCGGGCGGCGCCTCCGGCGGGATTCCGGACTCCTTCTCGGTCAGCGGGACAGGGATCGACAGCACGATCTTGACGGGGTCGGCGACGCCCTGCTGTCCCAGGATGATCTCGTCGCGGTCCTGGATCGGCTGGATTCCCTGGACCGGCTGGCCGTTCACGCAGGTGCCGTTGGAGCTGCCCAAGTCCTCGACCTCGATGATGGCCCCGCGCCGGATGATCCGGGCATGATGCTTGGAGACGGTCGGCGAGGGAATCTGGACCGGACAGTCCGGGGTGCGCCCCATGAGGGTTTCGCCCGTCTCGTCCAGCAGCTCCACACGGGTGCCGTTGGTGGGGCCGCCCACGATCAGCAGGTAAGGGATGCGGATCTCGGCCTTGGGTTGGACCAGCAACTCGGCGAACTTGGCCTGGAGAAAATCGGTGGTTTTTTCGAATTCTTCGTGGGCATCCTTGATCACGAAACGGATCAGAAAATCCCCGATTTCGATGCCGTCGCCGTGCCGCAGGGGCAGCCGGCGGTTGCGCCCCACGATCTCACCGTTGAGCAGGGTGCCGTTGGAACTGGAGTCTGAAATGTAGTACTCGCCGTTTTCGAATGTGATGATGCAATGGACGCGCGACACGTTGGCCGCCGGCAGGGGCAGGTCGTTCTCCTTCAGCCGTCCGATCTTGACGATATTCTGGTCGAAGGAGAGTTCCCGTTCCTCTTCGATGCCCTTGGCGCCCACTACCAGGTGAATCATGGTCGGCGGACCCTCTATTCCAGAATCGGCGAAGGCTTAATTATCCCTTGATCCTTATAGGATTGCAACAGCTTTCGCGATTGCGCATGGTAGCCGAAGAGGTTGTCCGAATCCACCTCCAGCACCTTCATGAAACAGACGGCCGCCTGCTCCCGCATGCGCTCGGCGTCCAGTGCCTTGCCCAGGAAGAACCAGTATTCGGCGTTGGACGGCTGGATCTTGATCGCCTCCTTGTAGGCATATAACGCCTCACCCCGCCGGTCCAGCTCCTCGAGCACCTGGCCGCGGAAGAAATGCAGCTGGGGGTAGGACGGGTAGATGGATTCGGCTTCGTCGAAGAGACGCAACGCTTCGGGGAAACGGCCGTCCTTGAACCGGGCGACCCCGGCCTGGAAGGTGTTGAACGAACGGTACTGGGCGTCCACCAGGGGATTGGCCAGCTCCTCGTTGGCGCACCACGTGCGGAGCTCCTCGTAATCGGGACATCCGCGGCAGACCTCGGTGTATTTCCGGAAATAGAAGTACGCCTGGATCCGGTTGTCCTCCTGCTGGAACAACCGGCCCAGTTCGGCGTAGCTGGCGCCATGGTCCGGCGCCAGAGCGATTTTCTGCTCCAGATACCGGATGAGGGTTTCGCGCAACTCGCATCGCCGGGCCGGCTCCAGGATCTGGTCGATGAGGGCCAGCCTGTCCGCGCTGAGGCTCAGCAACCCATCCAGCGCCGCGATCTCGCACTTGCAATCCTTGAGTGACCGGCACACCGCCAGCAGTTCCTCCCACGTGTCCCGGGCGCCCGGCTGCATCTGCACCGCAACGGCGAACTGGTTTTTCGCGTCTTCGAGATCGCCATGCAGTTTGTAAACCCGCCCGAGGATCATGCGGCTATCGGCGTTGCCCGGATCCTGCAGCACTTTCAACTTCAGGATCTTGAACAGCAGGGGGTAGGCGTCTTCGATGGCCGGGTTCAGCAGGATGGTCTTGTAGAGGTGTTGCAGGGCCTCCTCGTTCCGCATCATCCGGTCGTACGTCTTGCCCAGCAGGTAGTGATAACGAGCGCTCTCGGAATTGATCCGGACCAGGTTCTCGTAGGCTCTGACGGCTTTGTCCATCTCGCCCTTTGTGTAGAAGAAATCACCGATGTACTGGTACGCGCCGTCGTGGTTCGGGTCGAGATTGGTGGTGCGGATGAATTCGGCCATCGCCTCGCCGGCTTCGCCTTTCTTGAAATATGCCTGCGCGAGCTTGTAGTGGAGCCCGGCTTGGTTGGGGAATTGCCCGACGGCCTTTTTAAACTCCTTGACGGCCTTTTTATAGTCGCCGGCGGCAAACGCCGCATCGCCTTTGGCTTCATGCTCGCTGGCGGCCGCGACAAGCGGAATAGCCAATGCCAGCAGGGCTGCGAGGAACAGGATCCGGACGGAGATCGACACCCTGTGGTTCATGGCACCTCCTGGAGCCCGCTCAGTTTTTCCTGGGCGCGCGCGTACCAGGGGCTGGCCGGCGTCACCGTCCGGCCCACTTTTTCCCAGTACTGGCGCGCGCCGGCGCGATCACCCTGCTGATAGTGTCGGAAACCCTCCTGGTAGAGCTGCTGGGCGGTGTCGTCGATCTGGCGGAGAATGCCCTGTGCCTGGGCGTGTGCCGGCTGCCAGGCCACGGCCCGGCTGGCGAGATCGTACGCCCGGTCCGGCTGGTTCCCCTGCAGGTCGGCCAGCGCCCGGCCGGCGAAGAAGTCCGCCGCCGCCGCCGCCGCGTCGTTCAGGAAGCGGCTTCGCTGACCGGGGAAGGCCGCGGCCTCCACCCGGCGCATTTCCTCCCAGCGGCTGATCGCCGCCGGCAGGTTGCTGGCGCGCAACGCGTCGCCTTCGCGGTAGAGGGTTTCGATGCGGGTCATGGCGTCCAGCATCGCGGTCCAGCGGGCGGCGTCGGGCGCCTGCGGCGTTCGGCGGATTTTCTCCTGCAGTTGCCGCCTGGCGGTCTCCGCGTCGCCCTGCAGGAACAGCTGGCGGATGGCAATGTCTTCCCGCTCCACGGAGGCGGCCGCGCGGCGCCGGCGCAGGAGATCCTCATATTGGCGGGCTTCCGCACCCCCGGGGGCGGCGGACGGCGCCTGGCCGGACAAGCGGGCGTAGAGCGTCCTGGCTGCGGTGTTGTCCGGGTCCAACTCGAGCACCCTGGCCAAATCCAGTCGCGCGTCGGTGAGGCTTTGCAGCAAGATGGACAGCTTGGCGCGCAGCAGCAGCATCTCGATGTTGTCGGGTTGTCGCCGCAGCGCTTCGGACACACTGTCCATGGCGCCGGTGTAAGCGCCGCCACGATAAAGCGCCAGCGCCTGGAACAGGTATCCCTCGCCCTGCTCGGGATGGGCGGCGATGAAGCGTTCGGCGGCGGCGGCGGCCGACGGGAGCTCGCCCTGGCCGAGCCGCGCCAGGCAGATGTAGGCGAGGGCGGAAGCGGATCGCGGGTCCAACTGCAGCATTTTCTCCGACTGGGTGATGATCGCGGTGTAGTCGCTGAACTCGAGTGCGGGCTTCGACAGGGTCCGGTCAATGTCGGCGTCGATGTGCTGGAGCAACGCCGCACGAGCCTCCGGGCGGTACACGCTGGCGGTGGGAATCTTGAAGTAATACGCCAGAGCGCTCTCCATGTCTCCGCCGGCGAGCGCCTGGCGGAGCGCCTCCGCCTGTTGAGAGGCCTCGATCTCCATCTGAGCGTTCTCAAGCAGCGCCTGTTTCTCCGCCAACGGCAGCGGGAAATCCTTCTCGCCCAGCAGCAGGTCGGCCAACGGTTGCCACTGGCGCTGCCGCACCAGCTCCTGCGTCTGACGCCGGGAATCCTCCTCCCGACCGGCTGAGCGCAGGCGCTTGACGCCCCAGAGGCCGCCGACGACGACGACCCCCACGACGACCAATCCAATCACACCGGCGGCCACCCAGGTGAGTGCCCGGCTGCTGCGTATCGGTGGCGCCTTCGCCGGGGCGGCTGGCGCCGCCGGACGGGCGGCGGCCTCCGCCGGAGGCGGCGGCACCAAGGGAAGGCGATAAATGAGCCGGGTGTCGCCCAGCCGGATGACATCACCCGGCTTCAGCGTTTCGCGGACAATCCGCCGGTCATTGAGAAACACGCCGGTCGGGCTCTCGAGATCCACGATGACCACGTGGCTCTCCCGCTGGATGATCTTGGCGTGGCGGGAGGCGATGCCGTTCCCGCGCAGCCGGATGCCGGCGTCGGGCGCGCTGCCGAGGGTGACTTCCTTCTCTCTGAGCAGCACCGGTGGTTGTCCTTCCGCCGCATCGGCGACGATCAGGTGATGGTGCGTCTGAAGGTCTTTGTCGGTGATCGGGGGTCGGGGTTCCACCGATGGCGCCGGCGGTGGTGCGGACGCGGGAGCCGGCTCCGGAGTCGGGCCGATCGTGCCCTCGGCTTGCTTCTGGCAGAGGGAGATTTCCAGCATCTCCCGCGTGGCTTCCAGATCCACGTCGTGGAAGATGCACCGGGTGCTGCCCAGAATCAGCTGGTCGCCCGGACGAAGCGGCCGATCCGCCTGGACGGGCGTCGCGTTCAGGTAGATTGGCTTGTCCGGCGACAGGTTGCGGATGGTGAACGCGCCGGCTGCGGCGTAAATCAGCGCCTGGAGCGGGGCCAGCATCGGGTCCTGGATCCGAATGCCGGCCTGGTCGCCGGAACCCAGGATGTTGTCGCCCTCCCGGAGCGTGAGTTTGTGGGCCTGGCCGCCGGCCAGGCGCAGTTCCAGAAACGCCATGGTTGTTGCCTCACTGCTTGCGGGCGAATAGCTTCTCGATGACCCGGAGCTGGGTTTCCAGACGGGCGTCAATGGTGCCGATCTCGGTGTCGATGATGCAGCCGCCCCGTCCCACGAGCGCATCCTCGACGATCTCGATTTCCTTGCTCTCCCCCAGCATGGTATACAGCTGCATCTTGTTCTCTTTGAGGAAGCCCAGGTCGTCGGGGTTGACGCGGATGCGAATCTCTTTCTGGTACTTCAGCGACTCGATGGCCTTGTGGATGATTTCCAGCATGACCTGAGGCGTCACCTCGACGCAGTGGCCGATTATCCGCTCGGCGATCTTGAGGCTGAGCCTCAACATCTCCGGCTCGGAGTCATGCAGCATCCGGCCGTATTGGGTCTTGGCCTCGTGGAGGATCCGGTTGAGCTGGGTCAGGCCCTCCTCGTACCCGGAGCGCTGGGCTTCCGCCCGGATGGCCGCCGCTTCCGCCTTGGCCTGGTCCAGCAACTCGCGGGCTTTGTCCCGAGCCTCGGCGATGATTTTTTCAGCCGATCCCATGGCGTGAACCACGTCGCTCTTGAGAACCACGCCTTCGCCGGACGCGGCCGTCCGGCCGGTCTTGTCGATGCCGGAGGCGGATTCGTCGCCGGGGGTTCCCTTGATGATCTTCGAGGACATCTCCGCTACCTCGTCAATAGTATTTCCACATGGATCGGATGCGGTCGATCTCCGCCAGATAGGTGATTTTCTGGAGTATCTCGAGGCGGACGGCCTGGCGCTGGGATGGCTCGAACTGAGCGCTCAGCCGCTGCACCAGCCGCAGCAGCACGTCGCTCGCGGCCGGGGGCAGTTTGTAGGCGAGGAAGGCGACCCGATCGGCGTCGCTGCCCACCATGGCGCGGGCCAGCAGATGCAGGCCGGTGAACTCGATGAGCTGCCCTTTCCGGTACAGCTCGTCCTGCAGGTGGAGAAAGGACTGCCGGGCCTGGATGACGCGCTCCTCGACCGTGTCCTGGTACTGCGCCAGCTTGATCCGGACCTTGTCGCGCATCTTTTCGGGCAGCTTTTTGCAGATGACGTCGGCGTCGGCGTCGGGCAGCCGCTGGCAGGCCATGGCCAATTCGGAAGTGCCAATCTCCTCCAGCACGATGGCCAGCTCGTCGCAATTGAGGAACACGATGATTTCGAAATGGTCGGCGCCGATCCCCGACATGCGGTTGGGCAGGCGGAAGCGCCTGGCCAGCAGGGTTTGAAACAGCTCCGCCAGGCGGGGGGAGGGGTGGGCGTTCCGCATTTCAGCGCCCAGTCGTTTCGCCGGGCCGGGTTTCATCTCGTTCAGGACGAGCTGGGCATGGTGTGGGGGGAGCGCGTGCAGCACCAGCCCCGCCAGGCGAGCCGGTTCCTGCTCGAGCACACGGGCCAGCCAGGCCGGATGGATCTCGTCGAGGGTCTCGTGATACGCGGGATCCATGAGGATCTTCAACCGGTCCAGCGCCAGGGTGATCCGCTTTTTAGCGGGCATTTCAAGCAGTCGGGCCAGCTCGGCCCGGAGCTCCTCCCTGCGTTCGGGCGGCAGGAACGCCAGCAGACCGGCGGTCTCGTCGCGCTCCAGCAGCAGGCTGGCGAACACCAGGGCCTGGTCGCGGGTCTTGAGCATGAGGGGCTGAAGATCGGGCACCGGTGCTCCTCGCTATGCCCGGATGGCTGTCTTGCCGGGCTTGCCGACGCCCTGGAACATTTTCTGCATTTTTTTCATCGCCCGGGCATGCATCCGGCACACCCAGGACTTGGAGAGGTTCAACAGAGATCCGATTTCATCCAGCGTCCGGTTTTCGAAGTAATACATGCGGATGATCTGCTGCTCCTGTTCGCTGAGCCGGCCGATGAACCGCTGCAGCAAGGCAGCCAGTTCGTGGCGCTCCATCTCTTCGTGCGGGCTGCGGGTGCCGCGGGCTTCGATCTCGGCATGCTCCAGCGTGGTGTCCAGCGACAACACGTACACCGAGGTCATGACAAAGATCAGGTCCTTCATCTCCCCGAGGCCGAGGGAACGGTTCTTGCCTTTGACAGTTCCGGCCGTATCAGTTTCCTGCTGCAGATAGAGTTCCATGGCGGAGCGGAATTTCAGCTTGGCGGCTTCGGCCCGTGACGCGGGGGCCATCGCGCGGAGTCCGTCAAAGATGGAACCCCGGATGCGGTAGTACGCGTAGGTCTTGAACGAGACCTTCCGATTGGGATCGAAGCGCTGGGCAGCGTCCACCAGCCCGAGGCGGGCCAGGGCGAGCAGTTCATCGGAGTCGACGTGGCCGGGCAGGCTGGAGCGCATGGACCGCGCGAGCGCCTCCGCGTAGGGGAGATACTCCTCCACCAGCCGTTCCACTTGTTCCCGGTTTGGTTCGCTGGTCATCTCGAACTACTTCTTGTTCGCCTCCGCGATAAAAGCAAGGAACGACTTGGCCATCACACCGCCGGGTCCCTGCGGGTCTTTGGCCAGGACCTTTTCGAAGATGTCTTTGGCTCTGGCGGTCTCCTTTTTGCAAAGGAACGCCTCGCCGAGGTGGGCCATGGTGAACGGGTCATTCGGAGATGACTTGAGGGCGTTCTCAAGTTGGCGGATCGCTTCATCCACCTGGCCGGAAGCCAACAGCACGCTGCCGATGGCGGCCTGGGGGGTCGGATCACCCGGCAGGAGTGCCGCCACACCGTTGAAGATATCCACCGCCTGCTGATGCCGTCCGGTGTCCCGGCACAGATAACCGCTCTCCATCAAAAACTGGATTTCGTCCTGGGTGACGCGGATGTTCAGTTTGTCGGCCATGGCTCCCTCCTACTTCTTCTCCGCCTGCTGGCGGAGTTGTTCGTATTTGATCTCCAACAGCTCGGCCAACAGCTTCAGGCTGTGGCCGTAGGCCGACAGGGCTGCCTGGCCCATCGCGGTGGACGCGGGGTCGCTCTGCCGGTCGACGGAGGTGTCCAGGTTCCGGCAGGTGTTCTGGCAAACGGTCTGGAACTGCTCAATGGCCGATTCGTCCGATTCCAGAAGCTTCTCCAGAAACGGATAATGGCGGAGATCGGCGGTGTCACGGCCGGGTCCGGAATCGCGGGCCGGCTTGCCCCGGCGCATATCACCGGCGCGGAAGGCGGAAAGTTTCGGATCGCTCTTGTCCATGGTCCCTCCTATGGGATGATCGAATGCGTTCAGAGGATTTGGATCACCATCGCCGTCACGTTGTCCTTGGCTCCGGCCTCGTTCGTGCGGACGACGAGCTCCTGGACCAGTTCTTTCGGATGCTTCGGTTGGGCCATCACGGCTTGGATGCTGTCTTCGGACAGCATGGTGTACAGTCCGTCGGTGCAGAGCAAAATCTTGCAGCCGCTGCTGACGACGGAGACATATGTGTCCACCTCCACGACATCACTACTGCCCAGGGCGCGGGCCAGCACGTTGCGCTGGGGGTGGGCCTTGCCCTCCTCCGGGGAGATGATCCCCTGTTTGACCAGCTCATTGACCATGCTGTGGTCGCGGGTGAGCTGGCGGAAATTGTTGTCGTAGTGCAGATAACAGCGGCAGTCCCCGACGTGTCCGATGGTCAACAGGTCATCGGAGACGACGCCGACGGTGATGGTCGCGCCGATGTTTATCCGGTTCCCGCCGCGTTTGACATGGCAAATCCGCCGGTTCGCTTCCTGGATCGATTCCACCAGAAACTGGGCCGGCGACACGACGATTCCCCCGGTCGATTCCTCGGACAAGCTGCCGTAATTGACGACTTCGGCCACGCGCAGAAGCGCCGGCCGTATGAAGCTGTTCAGAAAAACCTCGCCGATTGTCTTGACGGCGATCTTGCTGGCCAGCTCACCGCGCTCTTTACCGCCCATACCGTCGGAAACGACGAAAAGGCCGAGGAACGACTGGTCGCGATAAGCGTCCAGATTCAGCACCATGGCCAAGGCCGCATCCTCATTCGAGGTGCGCTTGACCCCGGTATCCGTCAGATAGGCCCAGGAAAACTGAGTGGACTGACTATCCTCCATGATCAACCGCTGCAACGAGTGGAGCATTTACGGGCAAATGATGGTTCAATACTACCACAAGAACATGAAATTGGGAATCGTGCGTGACGCTTGTGAAAGGTTCCAGACAGGCGGGCCGGATCAGTCGCGCCGGGTTTGCCGGCGAAGGAAATCGTCCAGCAGCTGGTAGACGGTGACCCATTCCGGAAAGCGTTCGCGCAGCTCCGTCAGATGGCGCTTCACCGTCAGGCGATCGCCACGGGCGGCGGGACCGGTGACACCGGCTGCGGGATTCTCGTCTGAGAAGCCGGCCACCGTCGCCGCCGACAAGGCGCGCAGACCGCGCGCCAGCGGCTTTCGGACTGCAGGGGGGAAATCCCCCAGCGCGGCGTGGCAGAACAGCATCTGGGCGGCCACATGGGAGCAGCTGATCGTCGCCAGGCAGTGATACAGCGCTTTCAGCGCAGCTGGCAGGTGGATGGGTCGGGCGCCCAGCCGGCGGGCCAACCGGCTGCCGGCACGGACGGCGGCCGGATCGCCTTCCACACCCACGACGATGCCGGAGAAGCGGGTCGGGTCCGGTTTGGGAAATGTCTGAAGGGGGTGCCACGAGGCCGTCGGCCAGCCGCGGCGCTGCAGCGGCTCCAGCGTCCCGGCGGCGTGGACGCCGGATGTATGCAAGGCGATGCCGGTACAATCGGCCGGCAGCTGTTCGGCCCAGTCGGACGCCGCCGCAGACAGACTGTCGTCCGGCACCGCCAGCACCAGGTGCACCGGCTGATGGCACGCGAGGCGAATGCCGGCGGCATGAACAGCCAAGCGCCGGCCCCGCACCGTGACCGTGCGGCGCCGGCTCCCCGGACCGACGACTTCGGCCGGCACGCCGGCTTGGCGGGCAGCGGCGACCAGACTCAAACCGACGCGGCCGGCTCCGACAATCAGCAGCGGGACATCCGGGGAGCGGGCGGATCCGGTCATGACGGGGCGGACACCAGAATGTTGTCGATGAGGCGAGTGTCCCCGATATGAACAGCCAGCGCGATCAGGGTGTTCTCGCTGACCACGGAGACCGGCTCCAGTCGGTTGGTATCGACGATCGCCACGTACTGCGGTTTGGCCAGAGGCTCGGTCGCGAGCGTCTCCTCGATCGCGCGCCGGATCATCTCGACGCGCCGTTCGTCGGCGAGAACGAGGGCGGCGGCCCGCCTCAGGCTCCGGTACAGGATGGGGGCGGCGCGCCGCTGGTCCGGCTTCAGATAGACGTTCCGGGAGCTCATGGCCAGGCCGTCCGCTTCGCGCACGATGGGGCAGATGTTCACCTCGACGGGAAATTTCAGGTCGGCAACCATCCGCCGAATGATGATGGCCTGCTGGGCATCCTTCTGGCCGAAGAAGGCGAACTGGGGTTCCACGAGGGTGAACAGCTTGGCCACCACGGTGGTCACCCCGGCGAAGTGGCCGGGTCGATACTGGCCGCACAGCTTGCCGGACAGGTCGTCCACCTCGATCCGCGTTTCGAAATCCTTGGCGTAGAACTCGTCGGGGGCGGGGGCGAAGACGAAATCCACCTTGTACCGGGTCAGCAGCTCGACGTCGTGGGACAGGTTCCGGGGGTATTTGGTGAAATCCTCGGTCGGACTGAACTGGAGTGGATTCACGAAGATCGAGACCACAACAACGTCGGCGCACTCGCGGGCTTTTTTGACCAGCGACAAGTGACCCTCGTGCAGGGCGCCCATGGTGGGGACGAAGCCGATCCGGCTGCCGGCCGCGCGGGCCTTTCGGACGACCGCCTTCAGTTTATTGATCTTGGTGATGAGTTCCATATCGGCCTTCCACTTCGCGCTGAACCTCGGGATCAAGCGTAAAACTCTCGTCGATCGACGGGAAAGAACCGGCGACGACATCGGCGCCGTACCGTTGCACGGCGCGGATCATCTCCTCCGCCAACCGGGCATAGCTGCGGACGAACTTGAAGGGCGGCGTGTCGCCCAGGCCGAGCATGTCATGGAGGACGAGGATCTGGCCGTCGCAGGCCGGGCCTGATCCGATGCCGATGGTGGGGATTTCCAGCTGGCGGGTGATGATCGCGGCCACCGGGTGCGGGATGCCTTCGAGCACCACCGCGAAGCAGCCGGCGGCCTGTAGGGCCAGCGCGTCCTCGATCAAGTTCTCGATCTCGGCCACGGTCCGTCCCTGGATCCGGTACCCCCCCAGTCGGTGGAATGATTGGGGCGTCAGACCCAGATGGCCCATCACCGGGATTTCAGCGTCCAGGATGGCGGTGACGGCCGGCAGGCGTCGTCGCCCGCCCTCGAGCTTGACCCCCTCGGCGCCGCTTTCCTTCACCAGGCGGATCGAGTTGTGGACGGCCTGGATGGACGATTCCTGGTAGGCGCCGAATGGCAGGTCCGCCACGAGCAGAGCGGACCGGACCGCTCGCCGGACGATTCGCGTGTGGTAGAGCATGGCTGCCATGTCCACCGGCAGAGTGGATGACTCCCCCTGCACGACCATGCCCAGCGAATCACCCACCAGCACGATGTCCATCCCGGCATCGTCAACGATCCGGGCGGTCGGAAAATCGTAGGCGGTCAGCGCGGTGATCTTTTCACCACGGGACTTCTTCTGGCGGATGGTGCAGACGGTGTGCTTCTTTGCCAAAACCCTCTCCGGATGGGAAAAAACGGTTGTATTATAGGACCAGCCCCGGGAAAAAGCAAACGGCACCCGTCCGGGGGCCGTCGGCGGGGCGGACACGCCGGGAGGGTATCCGATGGATTGTTATGACGCCATCCTGACGCGCCGGAGCATTCGCCGGTTCACGGCGGAACCCGTCGGGGAGGATCTGCTCGAGCGCTTGCTGCGGGCTGCGATGGCGGCGCCCTCGGCCCGGAACATGCAGCCATGGGAGCTGGTGGTGGTCACCGCCGCAGACCGGCGACGCCAGCTGGCGGCGATCATCCCGAACGGGAAGATGCTGCCTGAAGCGCCGCTGGCCCTGCTGCTCTGCGGCAACCTGGACCGCAGCGTCGATGATACGCGACCGCCCTACTGGGTGGTGGATTGCGCCGCCGCCGCTCAGAACGTGCTGCTCGCGGCCCACAGCCTTGGACTGGGGGGCGTGTGGCTGGGGGTGTACCCGCGCGAGGATCGCATGCGGGGTGTCGCATCGGTGCTGGACCTGCCGGACACCATCGTCCCCCACAGCCTGCTGGCTCTGGGGCACCCCGCGGAAGCCGGCGTGATCAAAGACAAGTTTGACCCGCACAAAGTGCATCGGGAGTCTTGGCCGGGCGAGTAGCGGGAACGGCGACGAGGCGCTCAGCGCACCTTCTGGAGCAGATCGGCGGACGCCGCTTGGTTGACGCCCGGATGGCGGGCCAGCTCCTCCAGATCGGCGATGGCGGCGTCATGCCGGCCGCGGCGCAGGGAGGCCACGGCGCGGATCCACAGGTAATCCCGGTACCGGGCGTTGCCGGGCGGAACCGGATGCTGCGCCAGCAGGCGCTGGGCGGCTTCCGGCCGGTCCAGCGCCAGGTGACACCGGGCGGCCAGATGTACGGCCGGCGATGGCTGACCGACGGGTGGTAGCGCGGGCGTCACGGCAGCCAGCGCGGCGCGGGCCCGGTTTTGCCGGAACAAGCCCAGCGCGGTGACGAACCGGGAATCGCTCGGCGCCAGGCTGGCATAGTCGTCCATGCCCATCTGCTCCAGATGCTGCAGGGAGCGCGCCAGATCGGCTGCCGGCGGGTGGGGCGGCGTGGACAGCCAGCCGGGCAGCAACAGCCAGGCGGACGTGCAGACCACCACCAGCAACGCCGCCGCGGTGGCCACGCTGGCCCAGCGCAGCGAGACAAACCGCACCAGGAAGCCGGGCTCCTCGACCGAGTCCAGCGGACTTTCCATTCCCCGGATGGCGGTGATCACCGGCTGCATGGCGAACGTCTCTTCGGCACAGCCGGGGCACGACAGAAGATGCGTCTCCACCTCGCCGGCTTCCTGGGGACTCAGCAGCCCGGCTTCGTAGAGAGGCAGCAGCCGCTTGATCCGGCTGTCGCGACAGTTCATAGCGAATACCCCTCTTGGCGGAGCAGCCGGCGCAGGTAATTCCGGCAGCGGAAGATCTTCGTGTTGACCACCTTGAAATGATACTGGGGAAATTCGGCGAAGATCTCTTCACGCGAATACCCGGAGTACAGCATCCACAACAGCCGCCGGCACTGGCTGCCGAGCTGCCGCCAGGATCGCTGGATCTTGCTGCGGAGTTCCGCCTCGGTGGACATTGACAACGGGTCCGGCAGACCGGACTGGAGCGTCCGCTCCGTATCCTCGGTCATCTCTTCGGTCGTGCGATGACGCCGCTCGCGTTGCTGGTAATAGTTGCCGATCTTGTTGCGCAGTACGCCGAACGCCCACTGGAGGAAGCTTTTTTCGAAGGTTTGCGAAGCGGATTTTTCAACAACAGTCATCAGCGCATCCTGCACGATTTCTTCCGCATCCTGCTCATCGCGGACCCTTCGTTTAGCCAGCGCTAGAAATATTTCGCGCAATTTTGTAAGGTCGATGTGTGAGGGCAGATTGGCCGACATGATCCTGAACCCATGTGTTGTGTAAGAGGGGGCATTATACCAGCACCCCGGGGATCGTGTCATGCATTTGCATGCTGTCAGCGATCTTGGCCCTCGCAACCCTGACCGTGACAATGCGCAGGCAGCGTGGCGCGCGGCCGGTGTTTCGGGGAACCGCCGGGGGGCTCGCCGCGCAATGGCGCTTGTGTTGCCGGTGGCCCCGGCTTAGAATAGGCGCGGTCCAGACGCATGAACATTTACGACGTGAAGAAGGACATCATCGAAGTGGGGCGCCGCTGCTGGCTGCGGGGCTGGGTGGCCGCCAACGACGGCAACATCAGCGTCCGGATCTCCGACACCGAAATCCTGGCCACCGCCACCGGGCAGAGCAAGGGATTCCTGACGCCGGACATGATTGTCCGCGTAGATCGCCAGGGACGCCTCCTGGAGGGCGACATCCGGCCCTCGTCGGAAATTCAGATGCACCTGTTGGTCTACGACCAGCGTCCGGAGATCCGCGCCGTCTTCCACGCACACCCGCCCTACTGCACGGCGCATGCGGTGGCCGGCTTGCCGCTGTCGCACTGCGTGCTGCCCGAAATCGTGGTGAGCCTGGGAGCGGTGCCGCTGGCGCCCTACGGCACGCCCAGCACGCTGGAGGTGCCGGAATCCCTCCGCCCCTATCTCAGCGGCTACGACGCATTCCTGCTCCAGAATCATGGCGCGCTGACACTGGGTCGCACCATTTACGAAGCGTACTACCGGATGGAGTCCATCGAGCATTTCGCGCATATTCTCTACCTGGCCAGGGGACTGGGTGCCGTGAATGTCTTGAGTCGCGACCAGGTGGACAAGCTCCGCCAGATCCGGACCGGCTACGGGCTGACCGGGGAAGTGCCCGAGTGCCGGGTCCGCGAATCGCTGCCCGCCGAAGACCCTTTCCGGCTGGACCGCATGATGACCGATCTGGCCCAGCCGGTCGCTGCCCCGGGCGGTGGAGCGGCGGCGCCCACCCCCAAGGCAGAACTTGTCGGGGAGCCCGATTGGACCGACGAGATCGTCCGCCGCGTCCTGGAACGCCTGCATCTTTCCAGCCGGTGATGGGGGGATACGCCCCGTCTTCCGCAACAGGATTCATTCAAAGCCGCTGTGAACCTGTTCGGTGAATCTCCACCTGCTGCTCCTTGGTCGGTGGGGCGCTCGCATGTCAGGCTGGTGCAGGGTGAGTGACTGAAGACCGGGTTGCCGCGGACCGAGGCGTTGCATTGCCAGATAGTGCGGGAAAAGAGCAGCCTGCGGGGACGATCTGGTGGATGGCTGAACCCCGGCGATCAAATAATCAAGTTCGGTTGAAATCGTCTTCGTGTCGGATGATGTCGTCTTCGCCCAGATAGTCGCCGGTCTGGACCTCGACGAACACCAGCGGCGCCGGCCCGGCGCTGGCCACCCGGTGGCGAGCTTGCCGTGGAATGAGAATGCTGTCACCCGGGACCAGCCGATGGTCCGCGCCGTCCATGCTCACCACGGCTTCCCCCTGCACGACCGTCCATTGTTCGCGGCGGTGCTGGTGCGACTGCAGGCTGAGCCGCTTGCCGGCTGCCACCTCGATCCGCTTCACCTTGAAGCCCGGCCCTTCGTCCAGCACGATGAATCGACCCCACGGCCGCACATCTTCGCTAAGTCCATCACTGGTCATGTCTGCCTCGACTGCGTCATCGAATTGTTGCGCCGAAGTAATTGAAAAATCATATTGAAATCAACTATCTCATTCTATATGATCTTTCACGGCAGATAAAGACTTTAACGGGGGCTGAGCAACACTCTTCCCATGCCCAAAGAGCGGCGGGTCAGTGAGTATATTGAGTGGACCACGATCCCTTACCGGACGCTACGGTTCTGGATCATTGTCGTTTTGGCGGTAGTGTTCGGCGCCGGGCTCTGGTTCATCAACAAATACGGCATCGCCGTCGGCGGCAAATCCACTGACGCTCAGCCGGAGGTGCTGGAGAAGCGCGCCGCCCAATTCACCTACCTGGACGGCGATGTGAAGGTCAAACCGCTGGATTCGCTGGAGTGGGTCGCCGCCGACAAGGTGGAGCGCCTGTATCCCGGCGACCTTGTCCGGACGGGCGCCAACAGCAGCTGCCGGGTGGTCTTCTTCGACGGGACGATTTACGAAGTCAAGTCCAATTCGCTTGTCTCGATCCTCGAAAGCTACGAGAACCCGTCCAATCTGACCCGCAGTGTGAACGTGGAGTTGGCCACCGGCGCGCTGGACTTGTCCACGTACCAGAAGAACACGCCGCAATCCAAGACGAAAGTGGAGACGGCCAACACGGTTGCGGACGTCGGTTCCAACACGCGCGCCAGCGCCACGTACGACGATCGCCTCAAGGACACCGGGCTGAAGGTTTCTCAGGGGCAGGCGGCCGTCACCTCGAAAGAGACCCGCGATTCAGTGGTGGTGCGCGGCAACGAGTCCGTCAATGTCCAGGACGGCGCGATGCAGAAACGCGCGCTGCCGCCCGGGCCGGTTCTTCTGGCGCCCCTCACGTCGGAGATCTTCTCGGCGAAGGATCCCGAGCGGGTCAACATCCGGTTCCAGTGGCAGGTCGTGAACGCCACTTACAGCTACCGGGTGGCCATTTCCAACCATCCCCAGTTTTACCAGAAGCTGTTCGAGCGGGTGGTCACCGGCAAAGATACGCTGACCGTCTCGGGTTTGGCATACGGCAACTACTACTGGCGGGTGACGGCAATCGACAGCAACAGCGTCGAAGGCTACCCCAGTGCCACGAGCATGTTCGGTATCCGGCCGCAGAAACTCAATCCCAGCGAATCCATCCGGTTTGATATGACCGAAATCGTGGTGATCGGCAACATCCTGGAAGTCATCGGCCGCACCGATCCGGACAACCTCCTGACCATCAACGGCCGGATGGTCATCCTGGAGAAAGACGGCACGTTCAAGCACTTCACGGATCCCTTCGCCAAGGGGGCGGAAGCGCGATTGGAGATCGTGATCAAGGATTATAGCGGCGCGGTGCGCCGGATCAACAAAACGATCAAGATGGACTGATCCATGCGATCCGTCAGCAAGCCAGCCGGCGAAATCTGTTTTGTCTACGAGCAGGAAGTGCCCGACCTGGGAGCCGGCGGCGATCTGCAGGGTCGGATGTCATTCGTTTCGCTGGAACGGCTGCGCAAGAACCTGCTCAAGGAAGATCCCTACTGCAAGCTGGTGTTCTTTCCGCTGAAGCGGGACAAAAATGTTTTCTATAAAGAGATCCGCACCATCTTTCCGTTGGCGGAATTCGTTTCCTACTCCACCGAACCCCATCCGGATTACAACGCAATCTCGCGGGAGCTCAATTTTTCACTGCACGTGTTTCTTCCCATCACGGCCTCCCTGGTGGCATACATCTACAACCATAACTCGTCGCTGCTCCGGGAAATCGAGAAAAAACTGGCCTTGCAGCAGATCGACGACACCAAGATCATCACGTTATTTCAAGAAGTCCTCGACATCCTCAATCTGAACCAGGACAAAGACACGATCTTCAAGGAGTTCGCACTGCTGATGTGCCGCATCCTGGATGCGGAGAACTTCCTGATCTATATTTACAACGAGGAGCGCAAGCTCCTCGAGCTGATCTACGCCATCCGGAACATCTTCGAGGAAAACAAGCTGCTGGATTTCAAGTTCAACAACGTGATCCTCGAGGACATCTTCCAGAAGGGCGATCCCATGCTGGACAACGCCTTCGATTACGAGATCGAATCGTACGGCAACCAACCGGCCTGTGTGATCCGGTCGGTGCTGGCGTATCCGTTCAAGAGTCTGAACCACTCCAACGGCTTGTTCCTGGCGGTCAACAAGAAGAGCCCGGGCGGTTTCACCGAATTCGACCGGCAGTACATGCAGATTCTCAGCCATCCGTTCAACCTGATCTATGACAGTCTGGTGTATCATGAACGCGTCCAGCGCCTGACCATCACCGACGATCTCACCAGCCTGTACAATTTCCGCTATCTGAGGCAGTTTCTGGGTTTTGAGATCCAGCGCAGCCTCCGGTACGAAAAGAACCTGTCCATCCTGTTCATCGATATTGACAACTTCAAGAACGTCAACGATACTTATGGCCATCTCGTAGGTAGCGCCACGCTCTGCGAGGTTGGCCAGATCTTCGGGAAGCAGGTTCGCGATTCGGACGTCATCGTCCGGTACGGCGGCGACGAGTTCGTAATCATCCTGCCGGAAACTCCCCTCGAGGGCGCCCAGGTCATTGCCGAGCGCCTGCGCCAACGGGTGGAGCATTTTCTGTTCAGCGGCGGCCGGGACCTCAAGCTTCGGCTCACCGTCAGCATCGGCATTGCATCTTTCCCCGAACATTCCATGACGGCGGAAGGGTTGCTCCAGAAGGCCGACGCGGCGATGTATGCGGCGAAGGAAGAATCGAAAAACAAAATCATGATAGCAGGTTGATCCTCATGAACTGGCGTTCCCTATTCAGTGTCTTTTCCACCGACCTGGCGATCGACTTGGGCACGGCGAACACCGTGGTCTACGCCAAGAACAAGGGCATCGTGCTCAATGAGCCGTCCATCGTCGCCATCAACAAGCTGACCAACCGCATCGAAGCGGTGGGCCGCGAGGCCAAAGAGATGCTGGGCCGAACCCCCGGCAACATCGTCGCCATCCGGCCCATGAAGGACGGGGTCATCGCCGATTTCGACACCACCGAGCAGATGCTCAAGTATTTCATCAAGAAAGCCCACAACCGGGAATATCTGATCAGCCCCCGCGTAGTGATCGGAGTACCGTCGGAGATCACCCAGGTGGAGAAGCGGGCGGTGAAGGAATCCGCCCTTCGGGCCAAGGTGAGCGAAGTCTACCTGGTCGAGGAGGCGATGGCCGCCGCCATCGGCGCCGGGCTGCCGATCACCGAGCCGTCCGGAAACATGATTGTGGACATCGGCGGAGGCACCACCGACATCGCCGTCATCAGCCTCTCCGGCATTGTGTACAGCCGGACGGTCAAGGTGGCCGGGGATGAGATGGACGAGGCCATCATCCAGTACATCAAGCGCAAGCACAACCTTCTCATCGGCGAGCGAACCTCCGAACAGATCAAAATCGAAATCGGCTCCGCCTTCCCCCTGGAAAAAGAGCTGACGATGGAGATCAAGGGACGCAACCTGATCGACGGCATTCCCAAGAACCTGGTGATCACCGACTCGGAAATCCGCGAGGCGCTGTCGGACTGCAACACGACGATCATCAACGCCCTGCGCGTCGCTCTGGAGCGGACGCCGCCTGAGCTGTCCGCTGACATCGTGGATCGGGGCATCGTCCTGACCGGCGGCGGCGCTCTCCTCAAGAGCCTGGACAAGCGCATCATGGACGAGACCAAGCTGCCGGTGTTCATCGCAGAAAATCCGCTCTTCGGCGTGGCTCTCGGGGTCGGCAAAATGCTCAGCAACTTCGATCTGTTGCGGAAGGTGGCCATTTAACGCTCCGGCTTGATCTGTCCGGCTCTGTTTGAGAGTTCATGATCCACCTGTTGAGGTCCCTGAAATCATATCAGCTCTTGTCCGCGCTGCTGGTCCTGAACCTGGTGGCGGTGTCACTGCAGTTCAAGACCAGCCGCGGGGAGACGGTATTGAAGTCGGTCTGTGCCAACCTGTTTCTGCCGCTGGCCTCGGCCGCCGGCGGCGGCATGGCGGCCCTGGGCGACTGGTTGTCGGCGTTCCGCACCGTCAAGGAACTCAAGGACGAAAACTTGGCCCTCAAGCGCCGGCTGGCTGAAGCCCGCATCCAGCAGACGCTCATGGAAGAGCGGCTGGACCGATCAGCCAGCCTGGAGCGCATGGTGCGGGTGCTGCCGGAATTCGGACGCGATGCCGTGCTGGCGGAGGTCACCATGCGCGGCTTCCAGGTGTGGGACCGGACTCTCACCATCCGGGGCGGCTACCAGGACGGGGTTGTCCCGGATCTCCCGGTGTTGGACACGCGGGGCGTGGTGGGCCGGATCCAACTTGCGGGGCTCGCACACAGCCAGGTCGCCCTGGTGACCAACGCCGGGTTTGCCCTGGCTGGGATCATTCAGTCCCGGGGCATCCGCGGGATCATCCACGGTGCCGGACGGTATCATCTGAAGTTCGACTATGTACACATCGCCGCACCCGTGAAGGCGGGCGATTGGATCCACACCTCCGGTGACGATGGCATTTTCCCACCCGGCCTGACCGTTGGCCGCATCATCGAGGCGGACCAGTCGGGTCAGTATTTCCAGGAGATCAAGGTCCAGCCGGCGGTGGATGCAAGCCGCTGTCGGTACGTGTTCGTGTTGAAGCGCACGGCCGGAGCGGCGCCATGAAAACCTGGGTGTTCCTCCTGTTGCTGGTCGTGGCGACCGGCCTGCAATATGTATTGCCGCAGGTGTGGGCACCTTTGCGTTTCATGGATTTCATCCTGATCCTGACGTTCCACGCCGCTACCCGTTCGGCCCCCCTTCAGTCGGTCTGGCGGGGCTGGCTGGCGGGTCTGGCTCACGATCTCACTCTGTCACCATTCTATCCGCTGGGCATTCAGGCGACCACCAAGATGGCGGCCGGCTTCCTGTCCAGCCTCGCGTGCCGGCGCATCAACATGGACCACCCGGCCCTCCAGTCGCTCTTTGTCTTCGTGCTCGCCTGCGCCAACAACCTGGCCGTTGTGGGACTTTTTGTCATCTTCGGGCAGACCTGTCCCGCCCAGTCGCTCACCCCGCTCCTGCTAGGAGCGGCCGCCACGGCATGCGGGAACGTGGTTGTGCGCATGCTGATCGTCCGGCCGCCCGCCGATCTGTTTGAGGTGGAGCAGCCATAATGTTCGGCCCGAGCGGCAGTCTCTTCCAGAAACGCCTGATTCTGTTTGAATTGGCCCTGGGCGGTTTGCTGCTGGTGTTGTTCGGCCGGCTCTGGTATCTGCAGATCACGCGGGCGGACTACTACCGGGAAAAGGCTGAGCAGAACCGCCTCCGGATCATCGAACTCCCTGCGCCCCGCGGCCTCATCATGGACCGGCAAGGCCGGCTGCTGGTGGACAACGAGATCTCGTTTTCGCTGGTGCTTCGCCGGGAGTACATGAAAGATCATCAGATGCTGCTCCGCGTGCTGCGCGAGCGGTTCGGCCTGGACCCGGCTTTTGTGGACCGGAAGCTGGAAGAATACCGGCGGGTGCCGACCGTGTTCCCCATCGTGCTTAAAAACCGGCTCAGCTTTGCCGAGATTGCGTTCGCCGAAGCTCATTTCGAGCGCTTTCCCGAGCTGACGCTCGAGTGGGTGCCCACCCGCCGCTACTTGTTGGGTTCCATGGCGTCGCATCTGAATGGCTACGTGGGCGAGGTCACGCCCGGGGAACTCAAACAGACGGCGTTCGCAAGCCGGCGGCCGGGCGATATCGTCGGCAAGACCGGTCTGGAGCGATTCTACGACTCGATGCTCGGCGGCGACAAGGGGCAGCAGAAGGTCTTCATCAACAGCATCGGGCAGATCACGCAGGTGGTGGAGCGGATCCCGTCAAGCAAGGGCCATGACCTCACCTTATCCATCGACACGGAGTTGCAGCGCAGGGCCGAGGAGTTGATGGAGGGGCAGAAGGGCGCTCTGGTTGCCATGGATGTCCGGACCGGCGAATTGTATTGCTTGGTCAGCAAACCGGAGTTCGACCCCAACCTGTTCGTCAACCAGTTGTCGCCGGCCCAGTGGCGGCAGCTGGTCGAAGATCCGGACAAGCCGCTGCAAAACAAGGTGATCCAGGGTGCCTTTGCCCCCGGCTCCATTTTCAAGATTCTGGTTGCGACAGCTGCCCTGGCCGAGGGCGTCATCACCGAAGACACCCAGTTCAGCTGCACCGGCGAGACCATGATGCTGGGCCGGCTGGTCCATTGCTGGAACGCGTCGGGCCACGGTGCGGTGAGCCTGTTGGACGCCATCGCCAACAGCTGCAACATCTATTTTTACAATGTGGGGATTCGCCTGGGCGTCGATCGGATTCATCACTGGGCGGTGCGCATGGGGTTGGGCGTGAAGAGCGGAGTCGACCTGCCGTCGGAACGGTCTGGCCTGATGCCCTCTAGTGAATGGAAGCAACGCGTCTTTGGTCAGAAATGGTATTCGGGAGAGACGATCTCAGTGGCCATCGGCCAGGGAGCGGTGTCCGTCACCCCCATCCAGGTGGCCCGGTTCATGTGCGCCATCGCGCTCAACACCGAGCCGCCGGTGCCCCGGCTCCGGCTGGAGCCGGATGACCGGTCCCGGCCGGACCGGAAGACGTTGCTGTCCGCCGCGCTGCACCACCGGATCGTTCAAGGGATGCAGATGGTGGTTGATGCAGGGACTGGTACCCGGGCGCGGCTCGAGGGCATCACCGTTGCCGGCAAAACCGGAACCGCGCAGCTGATTAACACCGAGACGGCCGAACGGCTGAAAAATTATGAGACCCGGTTCAAGGAGAATTCCTGGTTTGCCTGCTTCGCACCGGTGGACGATCCCCGCATCGCTGTGGCCGTGATCATCGAGCACGGCGGCCACGGGGGGACGGCCGCTGCGCCCATAGCGGGTGAAGTGATGCGCAAGTACTTCGAACTCTACCCCCTGCCGGGAGCTGATCGACTGGTCGAGGCGCGCCGTGGGCAATAAGGACTGGCGGCAGTTCGACAAAATACTGGTTGGGGCCTTCCTGATCCTCTGCCTGATCGGGTGTGTGGAGATCTACTACTCCACGCAGGTGGCGGGGGATTCACCCTACCTGGAGAAGCATCTGGTGCGCCTCGGCTTGGGGATGCTGCTGTTTGTGGCGGTGCTGTGGGTGGACTACCGCATCGTCTTGAACCACATCTGGATCCTGTACGGTCTGTCGGTGCTGGTGCTGGGCGTGGTGCTCCTGATCGGTGTGGAGATCCACGGATCCAAGAGCTGGTTGCGGCTCGGCGGGGTGACCTTTCAGCCTTCGGAGCTGGTCAAGCTGGTCATCATCCTGACCCTGGCCAAATTTCTGGCGGACTATCCCGAACGGTATCTGCGCCCGGTCACCTTGCTGGTCGCCGGCTTGATCGTGCTGGTGCCGACGGGCATGATCATCCTCCAACGCGATCTCGGGACGGCCCTGACGATGATGCCCGTGTTCATCGTGCTGATCCTGCTGGCGGGAATTCGCAAGCGGGTGGTGGCACTGGCGGGTATCATCCTGATCCTGCTTCTGGCCGGCTCGTGGTTCGTGCTACGGGACTACCAGAAGGAGCGGATTCTTGTCCTCGCCGATCCGGGCCGCGATCCGAAGGGCACCGGATACCAGACCATCCAGTCGGTCATCGCCATCGGGTCCGGCGGATTCACCGGACGCGGGCTGGGCGAGGGCAGTCAGGGGGCGTTGGGCTTCCTGCCCGAGCGCCATACCGACTTCATCTATGCGGTGGTCGGCGAGGAAACGGGTTTCCTGGGCGCCGTGCTGGTTCTGCTGCTGTACGGGGCGATCTTTCAGCGCGGCCTGGCGACCGCGATGGAAACCTCGGATCGGATGGCCATGTATGCGAGCGCGGGCATCGTCGCGCTATACGCCGTGCACCTGGCCATCAACGTCGGCATGACCCTCGGCTTGATGCCGGTGATCGGGATCCCCCTGCCGCCGCTGAGCTGGGGCGGTTCGTCGGTGGTCACCGCGTTCATGGCCATGGGTCTGCTGATCAACTTTCGGATTCACCGATACACGGTCTGAGGCGGATTCCTCCGGCCCGAAATCTCATCCAATGTTTCGGTCGAACGTGGCGGAGCGATGGCGATGAATCTTTTATATCCACCGGCCCTGCTGCGGAACGTGCAGAAACCGGTCCGATACCTCGGGTGCGAATTCAACGCGGTCCGCCGGGATCCGGCCGCGGCACGCAGCCGGGTGGCGCTGGTGTTTCCCGATACGTACGAAATCGGCATGTCGCACTGGGGTTCCCGGTTGCTGTATCACCTGCTGAATCGGGAAGACGGAGTGGCCGTGGAACGGTTCCACTGCCCGTGGCCGGATATGGAAGCGGGGTTGCGTCGCCTGGGGCTGCCCCTGCGGTCGTTGGATAGCGGCCTGACGCTGGGTGAGTGCGACGTGATCGGATTCTCCCTGCTCTACGAGATGACCTTCACCAACGTGATCACCCTCCTCGACCTGGCCGGCATCCCGCTCCAGACGCGGGATCGGGACACGCACGCACCGCTGGTGATCGGCGGGGGCCCCGTGGCGTCCAACCCCGAGCCGCTGGCCGACTGCTTCGACCTGTTCCTCATCGGCGAGGGGGAGGCGGCGTTCGGTGAAATCGTCCGCTTGGAGGCGAAGCTGCGCCCGCGGAAGCGGTCACTCGCCCGGCGGTGCGACTGGCTGCGCGCTTTTGCCGAGATCCCGGGCGTGTACGTGCCGTCGCTTTATACCGTACGGGCAGCGGGCCCCCGGATGGTCGTGGATGCTGAGCAGGCCCGGCGGGAAGGGCTCCCGATGCCTGTCCGGCGCCGCTGGCCGCCCGAATTGGCCGGCACGCCGCTGCCGGTGGATCTTGTGGTGCCCAGCACCGAGATCATCCATGACCGGGTGTCGGCCGAGATCAGCCGCGGCTGCCTCCAGGGGTGCCGCTTCTGCCACGCCTCGTTCTACTATCGGCCGCAGCGGGAGCGGGACGCGGCCGGTCTGGTGGCCTGGATCCAGACGGCAGTGGCGCGGACCGGCTACGAGGAGGTGTCACTCGCCTCGCTGTCTTCGGCCGATTTCGGCGGCATCGAAATGTTGGCGGAAGTCCTGGCCGGCCGGCTGGCGGCGGATCGGGTCGCGCTCTCGTTCCCCTCGCTCCGGGTATCCGGACTCAGCGCCCGGCTGGCGGCGGCCGTTTCCGAAACGCGCAAGACCGGTTTCACGGTGGCGCCGGAGGCGGGCACCCAGACCATGCGGGACCGTATCAACAAGAACCTGACCGAGTCTGAAATCCTCGAGGGAATCCTGGCGGCCTACCGCGCCGGATGGGATTTGATCAAGCTGTATTTCATGATCGGTCTGCCGTTCGAATCAGACGCGGACGTGGCCGGTATCGCCGAGTTGGCTGACCGGATCGTGGCGGCGGTCCGTGCCGAGCCGGATTACCGCGGCCGCCGGCGCAAATTTCAGGTCAATCTGAGCGTGGCATCTTTCATCCCCAAGGCCCACACGCCGTTTCAATGGGCGGGCATGGATGCCACCGAGACGCTGACCCGCAAGATGCGGATGCTGCGGCAGCACCTTCGCTCCCGCGAAGTGCGGCTGAAGTGGCACGATTCTCGACTCAGCCGGTTGGAAGCGGTCTTGTCCCGCGGCGATCGCCGGCTGACCCCGGTCATCCTGGATGCCTGGCAGTCGGGCGCGCGCTTCGATGGGTGGGTCGAGTGTTTCCGGCCGGACCAATGGGACGCCGCTTTCGAGCGATGTCGTGTGGATCCGTCTGTATATCTGGCCCCTGTGCCACCCGGCAGCGAGTTGCCGTGGGGGCACATCGACCTGGGCGCCTCGGAAGCCTTTCTGCGCCGGGAGTGGACGGCGGCGGGTGAAGGTCGGATCACGCCGGCCTGCGGCGTGCGGCCGGCCGCGATGTCCGACAAACCGGTGACTGCGCAGTGCCTGGCGTGCGGGGCTGCATGCGATATTCCGGCAATGCGTGAGCGCCGGGAACAGAATTTGGCGGTACTGGCCGAAATGAGCCGTCGGACGGTGGAAGCCGTAGCGTCGGCGACGAACGGAGCCGTGGAGACCGCCGCTACCCGACGGTATCGCATCACCTTCACGAAGTTGGGCCCGGCGGCATGGCTCTCCCATCTGGACCTGGTCCGGACCATGCAGCGGATTCTGCGACGTTCCGGCCTGCCCCTGAGCTACACGCAGGGCTTTCATCCCCGGCCACAGATGAGTTTTGGGCCGGCGCTCGGTGTGGGGGTGGGCGGAGAACGGGAATTCGTGGATGTGTGGCTGGGCGCAGCGTGCGACGGCGAACCCGCTCTGGCGGCGTTGAACGCGGTCAGCATCGAAGGCGTCGCGTTCATCGGGATGGATGCGCTGCCGGAGGACGCGCCGACGATCGATCGCTGGGCCGGGATCGCCCGGTTCCGCCTCGACGTGCCCGCGGCGGAGCTTGCGGACGGACCATCCGACTTGACAGGCGTGCGGGAAGAGTGGCTGGATGCGTTGCGTGTTCGAATCCGGCAGCTGCTGGCGCAGGAGTCGCTGTCCGTCGTCGACCGCCGGCCGGGCAAGGAGGGCCGTTTGCGCGAGGTGCGCCCGCTCCTGCTGGCGGCCGACGCAACCGAGACAGGGCCGACCATCGAGCTGAGCTTCACGACCTACGTCGGTCCGGCGGGGGCGGTCCGGCCCGAAGAGTGGCTGGAACTTTGCTTGCCCGGGTATACGGGGTCGTTCACGGCTGTGCGGCTAGGTCTGGAGCCACGCCCACCTCAAGCATCTCCACCGGGTGACGGTTCGCCGTCCGACGATCGTTCCCTAACCGCCTGAAGGAGCAGCTTGCGGGCCTGGCCCCAGCTCACGGGGGGATCGCCGCCGGTCCAGCGGCGGTGCTGGGCACGGGCCTGATGGTACAGCATGGACAAGCCATCCCGGACGGGCCAGTGCCGAGCGGCGGCGTTGCTCAGAATGTGGGAGGCGGGGAACCCGTAATTCAAGTCGAAGACCGGCACGGGTGGATGTCCACCCAAACCCGCTTCGTCCAATCCGACCACGGCATCGTGCGGCAGAGTGTTGATCACCGCCTGGACGGTCAGAGCGCGGGAAGCGCTCCATGGCCGGACGGCCGGATAGTCCGCAAGCAGGCGCTCCAGACGTTCCCGGCCGCGGTTCCAGACGAACGGCTTGATCCCCGCCAGCTCCAGCGCGTACATCACCGCCCGGGCCGATCCGCCCGCTCCCAGGACGAGTACCGGACCGGCGGCAGGGAGGAATCCGGCCGCTCCGTCGCGGAAACCGGACCAGTCGGTGTTGTCACCGTGCCAGCCTCCATCGCCGCGCGTCAGGGTGTTCACGGCGCGGATGCGTGTGGCCTCGGCGCTGCAGGAAACGCACAGGCCCCGCAGTTGTTCCTTGAGCGGAACGGTCACGCTCAGGCCGGTGATGTCCAGTTCGGGCAGGGCCGCCAGGAAATCATCCGGGTCGGGGACGGGCAGGGGAAGGTAGAGGTCGGGACTGCTCCGGCTCTCGAACAACCAGTTGTGCAAGCAGGGGGAGAGGGAACGTTCCACCGGATATCCCGCCACGCCATATAGCCGGCTCCCGACGGTCACCCGCTGGGCGCGGTACACCTTGAAAAACTCCTCCGCGGTGAGCATGCCTGACACCAACGGTGTGCCAGCGGCCAGGTAGAGCCGCCCTGTGCCCCACGCCAGGGCCAGCAGGCGGCTGACGGGACCCAGGGGACCGGAGCAATACGCCGTCAGGGGGATGGCGCGCCGTCGGGCGTCGGCCAGGAGCCGCTTGATGGCGACGATGTCCCGCCACGTTCGGGCGGCGGTGATGATCTTGTATTCGCGGGCCGGCTCCGCCGCCATCCGGGTGAGGAGTCCGTCCAGATCCGGCGGAGTGACCGATAAATTATGGTAGGACACGATGAATCCAATGTCGGGATGGCGGCGGGGCCAGTCGCGGAAATCACTGTCCCACTCGATGTCGATGCGGTCATCCGGCCGGCAGGCGGCCAGCGCGCGCCGCAGAGCGGCAGCCCGCTCGACCTCGGAGCCTGCGAACCGGCCGCCGTCCTGCGGACGGCGGCACGTATAGATGGTGGGCAAGTCGCCCGCGGGCGGGAGCGCGGCGCCGGGATGCAGGTCCAGACGCAGCTCAAATGCCGACAACGGAGCCGGGGGCCGTGCCCCCCCGTCCGGTTTCAGGGAAGATGAGCCGCTGAGGGTTAGACTGGTCATGGGTTCGGCACACCATCGAATTCGATTTCCACCACGCCGGGATCCAGGGATTCGGCTGGATATTGGATCACAGCCGCCGGTGAGTCAAGTAATTTGCGGCCGCAGGGATTGTCAGGATCAAGAGATAAAAAAATTGTTGACACTGGCAATCAAATTTCGTATAAAGGGGGGTCAGCCAGCAAGTCGGAGGTTTCACAGATGCCCATTTACGAGTATGTGTGCACCGTGTGCAACCACCGTTTTGAAAAGATCCAGAAATTTTCGGATCCCCCGGTCAGGGACTGTCCGGACTGCGGCCAGCGGGTGGAGCTTGCGCCTTCGGCCCCGGCCATTCAGTTCAAGGGAAGCGGTTGGTACATCACCGACTACGCTCACAAGTCCAGCCCCGCCAGCGGCGGCGACCGGAAGGAGACAACCGACAAGAAGTCTGATAGCCCATCCACATCAAACACACCTGAAAAAACTGCCTAGCAGTCCCATCTAATTCGACCACCAACTCTTTGACCCTACCAACCACACGGAGCTCCCGGCCAAGGCCGGGCAGCTCCCAGCCCGCCTTTTGGATCCGCGGAGGCAGCGCCCAGCTCCGCAGCATTTGACAAACTCCGTCGGCTGAGATAAATAGAACAAACGGCCGGACGTCGAGTCCCGGTTCGCGGCAGATTCTAAGCTGAAACCGATCGCTCCGGAATGCTTCTAAGCAGATGGAGTGTGATCACATCCAAGCCGGAATTCGGCAGCGGTCTGAAGGAGACATCCATGTGGGAATACACGGACAAAGTCAAGGATCACTTTTTTAATCCGCGTAACGTGGGGGATCTTCCCGGCGCCGATGCTGTCGGCGAGGTGGGCTCCATCGCCTGCGGGGACGCCCTGCGGATCTACTTGAAGGTGGACGATCAGAAGCGCATCGTGGATGTCCGTTTCAAGACCTTCGGCTGCGGTTCGGCGATCGCGGCGGCGTCAGCCCTGACCGAGATGGTGAAGGGCAAAACCCTGGACGAAGCCATGCAGATCACCAACCAGCAGATCGCCGACTTCCTGGGCGGACTGCCGCCCGAGAAGATGCATTGCTCCGTCATGGGTCGGGAGGCGCTCGAAGCGGCGGTGGCCAACTACTACGGCCTGGAGCGCAAGCACCTGGAGGAGGAAGACGAGGGCCGCATCGTCTGCCACTGCTTCGGTGTGACCGAGGGGCTGATCCGCAAGGTGGTCCGCGAGAACAATTTGAACTCCATCGAGGAAGTGACCAACTACTGCAAGGCCGGCGGCGGCTGCCAGAGTTGCCACATGGATATCGAAGAGATCATCCGCGAGGTGCGCAAGGAGCGGGTGGTAACACCGGCGAAGCAGCCGGCCCGGGACCAGCGAAAGCTCACCAACGTGGAACGCATCCTCAAGATCAAGGAGATTCTGGAAGAGGAGATCCGGCCCTCATTGCAGCAGGATGGCGGCGACATCGAGCTCGTGGACGTGGAAGGATCCAAAGTCCTCGTGGCCATGCGGGGAACCTGTGCGTCCTGCCCCAGTTCCGAGCTGACCATCCGCTGGGCCGTGGAAGCCAAGCTGCGCGAGTTCGTCGCCGAGGACCTCCAAGTGGTGGAGGTCAAGTCATGAGCCGCGTCGTCTACCTCGACAACAACGCCACGACCCGGGTGGCCGAGGAGGTGGTCGAGGCGTTGCTGCCCTTCTACGCCGAACTCTACGGCAATCCGTCGAGCATGCACGCCTTCGGGGGCCAGGTGGCCCGCCACATCGCCCAGGCCCGCGAGCAGGTGGCCGCCATCCTCGGCGCCGACCCGACTGAAATCCTGTTTGTCAGTTGCGGCTCCGAAAGCGACAACATGGCCATCCGCGGCGTGCTCGAGGCCAATCCGGACAAACGCCATGTGATCAGCACCCGTGTGGAACACCCCGCGGTGCTCAGCCTTTGCAACCACCTGCGGAAGCGCGGTTACGAGGTGACGCTCCTCGGTGTGGACGGTGAAGGGCGGCTCGACCTTGCCGAGCTGCGCAATACGCTGCGCCCCGACACCGCCGTGGTGTCGGTGATGTATGCCAATAACGAGACGGGCGTCGTTTTCCCCATCGAGGAAATCGGGCAGATCGTGAAGGCCCACGGAGCGGCGTTTCACGTGGACGCCGTCCAAGCGGTGGGAAAGCTCCCGCTGGATATGGCGCAGAGCACCATCGACCTGCTCAGCTTGTCGGGTCACAAACTCCATGCCCCGAAGGGCGTGGGTGTACTCTACATCCGGAAGGGCGTCCGGCTGGTGCCGCTCATCATCGGCGGGCACCAGGAGCGGAACCGCCGCGGCGGGACCGAAAACGTCGCCTCCATCGTGGGCTTGGGCCGGGCGTGCGAGCTGGCCCGGGCGGCGCTGGGGGAGGAAAATGACCGGGTTCGCCGCTTCCGGGACAAGCTGGAAGACGGGATCCTCCGATCCGTCCCCAACGTGCGGGTCAATGGCGACCGGGAGCACCGGCTGCCCAACACCACCAGCATCAGCTTCGAATACATCGAAGGGGAGGCCATCCTTCTCCTGCTGGACCAGTTGGGCATATGCGCCTCGTCCGGTTCGGCGTGTACGTCGGGTTCGCTGGAACCGTCTCATGTCCTGCGGGCGATGGGGGTGCCGTTCACGGCGTCCCATGGCTCGATCCGGTTCAGCCTGAGCCGGTACAACACGGAAGCAGAGATTGACTACGTGCTGGAGCACCTGCCGCCGCTCATCGAGCGTCTGCGCAACATCTCACCCTTCTGGAAAGACTACCAGGAACAGCTGGCAAGGCAGTTTTGACCCGCGGGATCCCCCGTCGCTCAACCCCTAAATGTCTGTTCGTGTGACGTGGCGAACTGCGTCAGCGGGTGTCCGGATCGTCAGCCACGCTCGAGATCAGCCAGGTGGTCCATGAGGCGCCGCAGGCCGAAGCGCTCGAAATAAATCGTCAGCTTGCGCCCGTTGGCGGTGTTGTCTATGCGCTGGATGGTACCGCGTCCAAAGGTGGGGTGGACGACCCGGTCGCCCAGTTTCCACCCGGTGGCCGCCCGCGCGCCGGGCTTGGCGGCGGGCTTCGGCTTGCCGGCTGCGGACGTCGCTGCGCCGTCTGTGCGGGGGGGCACCCGGTGGACGATCCGGGGCCCGGCCTCCTGATCGGCGGCGCGCGCGCCGCCCGACTTGCCGAAGAACGCCTGGATTTCGGCAGCGGTGTCCAGAGAGCGGAATCCCTGGTCCTTGAGCTTGGTGCGGAGGCGCACCGGCCGAGCGTCGGCGGCCGTCAGCGGGAAAGGTGTGTAACGGGGCAATTCCAGCAGCGCGTCTGCCGGAATCTCGTCCAGAAACATGGATGGTCGGACCGGGTCGGATCGCGATCCGTCGGGGGTGGGGCGCGACCAGGAGTGGCTCAACGCTAGGCGCTTACGGGCCCGGGTCATGCCCACGTAGCACAGCCGACGCTCTTCCTCGATGTCCTCGTCCGTCTCCTGACTGCGGTGATGGGGCAGGAGGCCCTGTTCCACTCCGACCAGAAACACGTGGTCGAACTCCAGGCCTTTGGCGCCATGCAGGGTCATCAAGGTCACCCGACCCGATCCCGCGACGGTCTCTGCGTCGCTGACCAGGGCGGTCCGATCCAGGAACGATTGCACGGTTCCCCCTTCCTGCTGGTGCTCCCGGGCGGCGGTGATGAACTCCTGGATGTTCTCCAGCCGGGATTGGGACTCCGGATCGGACTGTTGGGACAGATACCGCTGGTAACCGGATTGGACGACCAGTTGCTCGATGAACTCGCCCAGGGAATTCTCCGTCGCGCTGCGCGAGAGCAGCTGAACGAGGTCGTGGAATAGCCGGAACGCCGTACGCAGGCGGGTGGGCACACTCTCGTCGACCAGGATGTCCTCCAGGGCGCTCCAGAGGTCGTTGCCGCGCGCCACGGCCTGACGCCGGAGCAGCTCCAGCGCACGGTCGCCCAGTCCGCGTGGCGGGGCGTTCACCACGCGCAGAAATGCGGCGTCATCGCGCCGGTTGAACGCCAGTTTGAGGTAGGCGACCAGATCCTTGATTTCCTTCCGGGAATAAAACGCCTGGCCGCCCACCACCCGATAGGCGATGGCCAGGCCCTTCAAACCGTCCTCCAACCGGCGGGACTGGAAATTGGCACGGTACAGGATGCCCACGCTGCCGGTGAAATCGTTGAGGAGCACATCCTTGACGGCCCGCGCCACCCAGTTGGACTCCTCTTTGGGATCGCCGGCCCGGTACAGCACCACCGGCTCGCCTTCGACGTTATCGGTCCAGAGAGATTTCTCACGGCGCTGCCGGTTGTGGGCCACCAGCCCGGACGCCGCCCGTAGGATGGCTCGGGTGGAGCGGTAGTTCTGCTCCAGCTTGAACAGCCGCGCGCCGGGGAAGTCCCGCTCGAAGTTCAGGATGTTGGCCAGGATGGCCCCGCGGAAACCGTAGATCGACTGGTCCTCGTCACCAACCACACACAGGTTGCGGTGTTCGCCGCCCAACAACTGGACCAGCTTGTACTGGGGCGGGTTGGTGTCCTGAAACTCGTCCACCAGCAGGTAGCGGTAGCGATGCGCCAATCGGGATCGGATGTCCGGATAACGTTCGAGAATCTCGTTGGACTTGAGGATCAAATCCTCGAAGTCCAGCGCTCCGCTGGCCGTCAGCCGGCGTTCGTACCGGCCGAAGATCTCGCCCAGCAGATCGGCGTCCGCATCGCGGAACCGGGCGGCGAATTGGGCGGGAGCGATCGCGTGGATCTTGGCGCGGCCGATCCGGCCCACGATCACGTCGACGGAGACCGGCGGCTCGGCGATGTGGAGCTCTTTCAGAATATCCTTGACCAGACGGGCCTGATCGTCAGCGTCGCAGATGGTGTAATTGGGCGAAAAGCCGAGCACCCCGATTTCCTGGCGGAGGAACCGGGCGCAGAATGAGTGGAAGGTGCACACGGTGGGCGTCGCCGAACGGCCCGGACCCAACAGAGCATGGATACGTTCCCGCATCTCGTCGGCGGCCTTGTTGGTGAACGTGACCGCGAGGATGTGCTCGGCGGCAAAACGGCCGGTGGCGATCAGATGGGCGACTTTGTAGGTGATCACGCGGGTTTTGCCGCTGCCGGCACCGGCCACCACCAATTGCGGGCCGTCGGTGTACTCCACGGCCGCCCGCTGAGCCGGGTTGAGGTCGTCCAACAGGTTCACGGATTGCTCCTCGCTGGGTTGAACCGGTCCGGGGGCCCGCCGGGATGCCGGATGGCGGGGACGGATCCACGGGCGGAAAACGCCATGATAGCACAGACGGTCACGGTCGCCAAACGGCGGCGGATGCCGGACGACGGGTGTCGGTGGAATGCGCCAAGATTACCGGGCGCCGTCGCGATCGATGAGGGAACCCACAGCCTCGCCCCGCACGGCCTTCAGCACATTGCCCGGCTGGGTGATGTCGAAAACGATGATGGGCAGGTCGTGTTCCAGGCACAGGGAGAACGCCGCAAGGTCCATGACACCCAGCCGCTGCTCCACCGCCTCCCGGTAGCTGAGGCGCGGTAGGAACCGGGCGGAGGGATCCTTGTTCGGGTCGCGGTCATAGACGCCGTTCACCTTGGTGGCCTTCAATACAACCTGGCAGCCCGATTCAAGGGCGCGCAGGACGGCGGCCGAGTCGGTGGTGAAAAAGGGATTGCCGGTACCGCCGGCGAACAGGACCACCCGCCCTTCGGCCATGGCCCGGCGGGCGTTTTCGGCCGACGCCGGCACGGTCGCCTGGGGCAGGGCGAACGGCGACAGGATCCGGCAGGGGCAGTCGCGCTGGTCCAGCCGGTCCGCCAGGGCCAGGCAGTTGATCAGGGTGGCCAGCATGCCCATGTAGTCCCCGGTGACCCGGTCGATACCCCGGCCGGCGCCGGTGGCGCCACGGAAGATGTTGCCGCCACCCACCACCACTCCGAGCTGCACGCCCGCGCGGACCACGGCATGGATCTCATCGGCCAGATAATCCAGCACGTCCGCCGACATCGGCTCCGAACCGCCCCCTGTCAGGGCTTCGCCGCTCAGTTTCAACAGGACCCGCTGGTATTTCATATTCGCTCCGTCCCGGCCGCCGGTCATTTCTTGCCCGTGACCGATTGGACCATGTTCTTCATCACATAGGCGGCCATCATCGGGTTGGCCGCCAGTCGCCGTTTGCAGTAGCTGACCGCGTACTTCCACTGTTCGGCGAACGGCACATAGAGCCGCACGGTCACGCCGTTGCGGACCAGTTCATCCTGGAGCGCCTGGCGCGGCACGCCCATGAGCATCTGAACCTCGTAGCGGTCCCGGCCCATGTTCATCCGCTCGGCGATGTTGATCGCCTCGTGGACGACCCACTCCTCGTGGGTGGCGATCTCGGGGTGATGCCCCTCGCCGAACAGCAACTCCACGTCCTTGAGCAGCTGTTTTTTCATCTCGTTCTTGTCGGTCAGCGCGATGCTGGCCGGTTCGTTGTAGATCCCGATGCAAATGCGGACGCGGGCCTGGAGCCCCTTCAGCGACAGGATGTCATCCCGGTTCCGGAACAACCGGGATTGCAGCACCGTGCCGAGGATGGCGTAACGGGGCCTCAGGTTGCGGTACATCTCCAGCGTCAAGTCGGTGACGGTATGGTCCTCCATGTCGATGGTGACTCCGATGTCGTGGGCCGCGGCCGCCTGAACGATCCCGTCGATGATCTGCTCGGCATGCTTGCCGCCGCGATGACTGCCGAGCTGGGTGGGTTTGAGTGACACGGTGGCGAAAGGCTGCCGGCCCAACGCGGCGATCAGGCGCAGGTACACGTCGACGGTGTATTGCACCTCCGCGTCCGACTCCAATTCCTCGCCCAGCAGGTCGATGGTGGAGCAGACCCGCCGCTCATCCCAGAAGCTGCGGGCGCAGGCGACGGCGGCCTCAATGCTGTCTCCAGCAACGTAAGGGCGGGCGAAGATCTTGACCAGCGGCCCGGGGGCCAAGTCGACGACAAACCGTTTGAATCCCATCCGAATACTCCTAAAGTTGATACATCAGCGGTGATCGAGCAAGCGATCAACAGGTGAATGTAATCACTCCGGCGGAAAGGATCAAGAGAATTTTAACGGCCGGACCGGAAACGGCCGCATCCGCCGGCTCAGGGGGCGGGCGGCGGCAGCACCGACCGGATGGCGTCCTGAATGGCGTCCTGGTGCGGGTGGACGGGTTTGGCGCGGAGGATGGTGGCGGTCAAGACGTATTCCTGAGACCAGAACAGCATCGACCGCCGGTAGCGGACGGTGGCTTCAAGCACATCCTTCTTGACCGGGTACGCCTCCTCGATCATGCCGACGGGGCTGCCGGCGGGCACGTGCCCGGAGCGCAGAAAAGAAATCTCGATCCCCGCCGGATCGATGCCGTAGGGACCGGCCAGCTTGATGATCTCCTGCTTCATCGCCTCGGTGCGCTCCCAGGCCATGCCGTGAAGCCGCCGCTGGATGTCGGTCTGGTACGACTCGTTGGCCTGATGAAACGATACGCCCTGGACCACCAGGTACACGCCCGCCGCGGCGGCGATCAGGATGAGGATGACCAGTAGTTTCAAGGCTGCATCTCCTCGATGACCCGGATCTCCCGAATGGCCACACGCTGGAGAGGGCGCTCCTGGTCGTCGCAAGGCAATGCCGCGATTCGATCCATCACCTCGAGGCCGCGGGTGACCGTGCCGAACACCGTGTACTTGCCGTCCAGCGAGGTCTGACGGGCCAGACAGATGAAGAATGAATCCATTGCGGAATCGGGATCGGTAGCCCGGGCCATGGACAGAACCCCGCGGTCATGCAGCCGGTCGCTGAATTCCGCCCGCAGCGGTTGCAGCCAGCTGCCATAGGTCTCATCCACGGGCGGTTGACGTCCGCTCAGGAAGCCGCCCTGGATCACGAAACCGGGGACCACCCGGTGAAAATCGGTGCCGTTGTAAAGGCCGGCGGCCGCCAGGCTCAGGAACTGCCGCACGTGCTCGGGAGCCGTTTCCGGGTGAAACGACAACTCGATCTCGCCGACGTCGGTGACGATGACGGCCCGGCAATGCTGGAGGCGCTCCACCGGTGCGCCGCGATACGCGGGTTCGGGAATGGACCGGATGGTCACTCGGCGGATGGCGACCCGCTCCGTGGCCAATTGCCGGGCATCGGCCGGAAGCGCGGAAATTTTTTCCACAACCGCCATGCCGCCGGCGACCTGTCCGAAGACCGTGTACTGGCCGTTGAGCTGCAGCTGGTCGGTGACGCAGATGAAGAACTGGCTGCCGGCGCTGTCGGGGTCGCCGGGGACCAGGACGGCAGCCAGTGCGCCCCGCTGGCAGGGGCGGTTGTTGAACTCGGCCTTGAGCTGGCGCAGGCCCCCTGTTCCGTAGCGATCCCGGGCGGCTGGATTGCGGGTCAGCGGATCGCCGGCCTGGATGATGCCGTAAGGGATGACCCGGAAGAACGTCAGTCCGTCAAAAAAACCCTCGTCGGCCAGTTTCAGAAAATGGGCCACGTGCTTGGGCGCGTCATCCGGGAAGAAGCGGATGATAACGGAACCGAGATCCGTCTCCAGCACGGCTTCGATCCGGGCCGGGTCCGCCGGCACCGGCGGAGCGGCGGTGGACTGCGCGGCGAGTATGGCAGTCAAGGCGATGATTCCGGCCAGGTTGCAGGCCAGGCGGCGCATGGCGGCCTCCTTATAATGGGTTGGTGCAGCCCGCCTTCGGCCCGTACAGATCGGCCTCAACCAGCTCACAGAGCAGGTGGCCCAGCAAAGCATGCATTTCCTGGATCCGCGGGGTGGACGGCGAGGGCACCGAGAACACCACGTCCACCAGGGGGCCCATCTCGCGGTCGTCCGTGCCGGTGAACCCGAGCCGGAAGCAGCCCCGGCCGCGCACGCAGCGGAGCGCGTTGAGCACGTTGGGCGACCGGCCGCTGGTGCTGATCGCCATGACCACGTCGGCCGGCCGGGCCAGTGCATCGAGCTGGCGGGCGAAGACCTGGTCGAATTCATAATCGTTGGCCACAGCGGTGATAACCGATGGGTTGACCGCCAAGGCGATGGCGGGGATGCCCGGGCGGTCCAGGCTGAAACGGCCCATGAGCTCGCCGCTCCAGTGGATGGCGTCCGCAGCGGACCCGCCGTTCCCGAAGATGTAGACGCGTCCGCCCTGCCGGATCCGCGCCGCGGTTTCCCGCGCGGCACGCTCCACATCTTCAGCGTATCGGTCGGCGGCCGACTCGTGCAGCCGGCGGGCTTGCAGAAAGGCGTCCCGAATTCGGTCGCGCATCATGGTCATCCTTCCCGAGGAATGGGTCTCAATGTGACATATCGGGGATGCCGTGTCAAGCCGGAGAGCCGCGGGACGGCGGGCGCCCGCGGGGTAATCGGTCGGCGTCTCAAGACAGCTTCTTTTTAATCCGATTCCGAATGCGTCGCTCCAGCCGAAGTTCGCTCCGCTTACGTTTCTTGTCTTCCATGATGCAGATGATGGTGCGAAAGCAGTCGGGGCAGTGAGTGGGTACGATGTACGCCTCATGTCCCAGGAAGGAGGTGTCGAACTTGACCCATTTGGTGATGAGCTTGACCCGACCGCACCCGCTGCACACGTGCAGGGCGCTGTACACCGGATGCTGCATCACGTTGAGCTTGGTCATGGTGCCGTTTCCCGCCACAGCCCGGCCAGTTCGTCCGGCGGGCACTCCTGGAGCGTCCGTCCGGACGCCTTGAGCCGCAGCTCGAGGGTCCGGAAGCGGTCCCGAAAGGTAAGATTCGTCCGCTTGAGTCCGGTTTCAGGATCGATCCCGAGATGGCGGCAGAGATTCACGACGGCGAACAGGATTTCACCGGCGGCCGCCTTGAGGGCGGCCGGATCCCCGGCCGGCAGCCGGCTTTCGAGCGCGTCCAGCGCCGCGCGCGCCGCGCCGGTGACGGTGCCGTCGCCGTTCCAGTCGATTCCGGCCCGGCTGGCGCGCACACCCAGCTGGTAGGCCTCGTGGAGGGCAGGCAGGGCCGGGCTGATGCCGTCGAGACGCGATTCACGCGGCTTGTTCTTGTCGGCCTGCTCCTCGCTCTTGATCTGGTCCCAGTTGGCCAGAACCTCCTCGCTCGTCTCCGCCCGAACGCCGCCGAAAACGTGCGGGTGCCGGCGGACGATCTTGTCGTGGATGGCGTCGATGACGTCTTGCATCCGAAACTCGTCCCGCTCGTCAGCGATCTGGGCGTGAAAGACTACCTGGAGCAGCAAGTCGCCCAACTCGTCCCGCAGCTCGCCCGGGTCGTCGCCATCGAGGGCGCCCAGCACTTCGTAGGTTTCCTCCACCAGCATCGGCTTGAGGCTTTCCCGGGTCTGCTCGCGGTCCCACGGGCAGCCGCCGGGCGCCCGCAGCCGCCGGACGATGGCCACCAGCTTGTCGATGTCGGTTTCGGGTTTGGACTGCTGCTTCGCCATAAACAGTTTTTTTTAACACATAATCGATAAGGGACAAAGTTAAAATTCCCGGAACCTCGCCGCCCCGCGGTTGGCCGAACGAACTTCACGTCTGGTGGCCGCGCTCCGCCAGGTCCGGATTCGCGGATTCAGCCGCCAACAGCACCGAAGCCACTTCTGCGCCAGGCGATTCCGTCCACTCGGGACTTGTGACCCGGCAAGACTCATGATAAGGTGAGTCCGCCAAAATCCCCGACAGCGCGCGCCTTTCGGGGGCGCCTGCCGGTCGCACGGGAGCGCCACATGGAGACACTCAAAGGGATCGTCCTGGCCGGCGGAACCGGCAGCCGGCTGTTCCCCCTGACCAAGGTCACCAACAAGCACCTCCTGCCGGTGGGGCGGGAGCCGATGATCTACCACCCCATCCACAAGATGACCGAGGCGGGGATCGCGGAGATCCTGGTGGTCACCGGCACCGAGCACATGGGCGACGTCGTCAACCTGTTGGGGAGCGGCCGCGAGTTCGGCTGCCGATTCACCTACAAGGTGCAGGACGAGGCGGGCGGCATCGCCCAGGCGCTGGCGTTGGCCGAGAACTTCGCGGCCGGCAGCCGTCTCCTGGTGATCCTGGGCGACAACATATTTGAGGACGACTTGAGCGAATACACCCGCGCCTACATGGCCAAGCCCGGCGGTGCGATGATCATCCTGAAAGAGGTGTCCGACCCGGAGCGGTTCGGCGTGGCCGAGCTCAACGGCGACCGGGTGACCGGCATCGAGGAGAAGCCGGCCCGACCCAAAAGTCCCTATGCCGTGACCGGCGTCTATTATTACGACAACCGGGTGTTCGAGATCATCCGTACGCTGAAGCCGTCGGCGCGGGGTGAGTACGAGATCACCGACGTCAACAATGCATACATCCAGCGCGGCCAGCTGTTCGCCAAGTTTTTCCACGGCTGGTGGACCGACGCCGGGACATTCGAGAGCCTGGACCGGGCCAGCCAGCTGGTGCAGAGTCGGGAGGCCGGCGCATGACAGATTGGCGGGACGGCGCCATCGACGGGGTCGAGGTCCGGCCGCTCAGGCGGTTTGAGGATCCGCGTGGCTGGCTGGCCGAGATATTCCGCTGCGACACAGAGGCGCCACAACGCCTGCCGGTGATGGGCTATGTCTCGGTCACCCATCCCGGCGTGGCGCGGGGTCCTCACGAACACCGCGCCCAGACCGACTTTTTCTGTTTTCCCGGCCCCGGCACGTTCCGTGTTCACCTGTGGGACGCGCGACCGGAATCCCCCACCCGCGGCTGCCGCCAGATCGTCCTCGCCGGGGCGGACGCGCCGGCCGTGGTGATCGTCCCACCCGGGGTCGTGCACGCCTATCAGAATGTGGGTCCGGCCGACGGCCTGGTCATCAACCTGCCCAACGCGCTCTTCAAGGGGCCCGAGCGCCGGGAGCCGGTGGACGAGATCCGGCACGAGGAGGATCCCCACAGCCCGTATCGCCTGGAGGAGGCACCATGACGAGGGTGCTGCTCACCGGCGCCGAGGGCCGCTTCGGACGCGATTTCATCACCTGGCTCGGCCAGCACTACGAGCTCTTCCCCATGACTTGGGAGACGTGCGACATCCGCGATCTGGGCGCCGTGCGCGACGCGATGCGCAAGATCAAACCGCAGGTGGTGGTCCATGCCGCCGCCTTCACCGACGTGGATGGCGCCGAGCAGAATGTCGACGCGGCCTTCGCCGTGAACGCCATCGGCAGCCGCAACGTGGCCATGGCCGCGGAGGAGGCGGGAGCCTGGCTGATCGCGCTGTCGACCGATTATGTGTTCTCCGGCCGCCTGGGCCGGGCCTACCACGAGTTTGACCCCCCGTCGCCCATCAACGTCTATGGGCAGTCCAAGCTGGCCGGTGAGCGGGCCGTGGCCGCCTGCTGCCGGCGGCACACCATTGTCCGGACCGCGTGGCTGTACGCCAACACCGGTCCGTGCTTCCCCAGGACCATCATCCGCCACCTGCTCCAGTCGGTGGGCAGCGGGCAACCCGTCCGGGTGGTCGCCGACCAGCGGGGAAATCCCACATCCACCCGGGTGCTGGCCGATCTGGTCCACCGCCTGATCCGGGAGCCGATTCCTGGCATCGTCCACGGCGTGTGCGAAGGAGCGGTATCGTGGTACGAGTTTGCCTGCGAAATTCAGTTCGGCCTTCTCTTGCCGGGTGAAATCGTCCCCTGCGCCACCGAGGATGTCCCCCGGCCCGCCAACCGGCCGAGGAATTCCACCTTGGACAACATGGTCCTCCGCCTGGAAGGCTACGCACCTCTGCCCACCTGGCAGGAGGCGCTGAAGCTCTGGATCCGGGAGAACCGCGATGAGTTCGTTTGAGCCCCGCCGCGTGCTGGTGACGGGTGGCGCCGGTTTCATCGGCGGCAACTTCGTGCGCCACTTGCTGGAGTCAGACCCCGCGATCCGGATCTGGAACCTGGACGCGCTGACATACGCCGGCAATCTCGCAAGCCTGTCCGATGTGGAGGCCCGCTTCGGGCCGGGCGGCGACAGCCGTTACCAATTCATCCGCAGCGACATCGGCGATTTTGACCGGGTGGCGGGACTGCTCGCCGATGCGCAGATCGACAGTGTCGTCCACTTCGCCGCCGAGAGCCATGTGGACCGCTCCATCCTGGGCCCGGAAGTCTTCCTGACCACGAACGTGCTGGGCACGTTCCGGCTGCTGGAAGCGTGCCGGCAGGTGTGGTCGGGCCGGCGCGACGTCCGCTTCCACCACGTGTCCACCGACGAGGTGTTCGGCAGCCTCGGCTCCGACGGCCGCTTCACCGAGACGACACCCTACGACCCGTCCAGCCCCTACTCGGCGTCGAAGGCGGCCAGCGACCACCTGGTGCGCGCCTGGCACCGGACGTACGGCCTGCCGGTCACGCTGAGCAACTGCTCGAACAATTACGGCCCCTGGCAATTTCCAGAGAAGCTGATCCCGCTGGTGATCCTCAACTGCCTGGAGGGGCGGCCCATTCCGGTGTACGGCCGCGGCGACAACGTCCGGGACTGGCTGCACGTCCGGGACCACTGCGTCGCGGTGGACCGGATCCTCAGGTGCGGGCAAGTCGGCGCGACCTATAACGTGGGTGGCGACGGAGAGCGCCGGAACATCGAGGTCGTCGGCCTGTTGTGCGACCTGGTGGACGAATTGGGCCTGCAGGCTCCGGGGGTCGCCCGCTGCCGGGATTTGATCACCTTCGTGACGGATCGGCCGGGACATGACCTGCGCTACGCCATCGACTGGCGCCGCATCGGCGGCGAACTGGGCTGGCGGCCGGAAGTGTCCCTGGCCGACGGCTTGCGGGAGACGGTCCGCTGGTACGCCGAGCACCGCGAATGGTGCCGGCAAGTCACTTCCGGCGAATACCGGTCGTACTACGACCGGCAATACGGCCGGCGCCTGCAAACCTGATTCTTTGACGTTCCGTCTGGATAATCCCGCTGGCGGTGAAACAGCGATAGCGGCGGGCCGTCAGGCGACGGGGAAATCGCGACGAATCTCGCGGTACTCCAGGGAAGTCGTGGCGCCGAGTTCCTGGAGCAATCCGTGCAGCGGTTCATCGGGCGGCACGTACGGCAGATGGAGGGGGCGGCCGTTGGGACCACCCGCAGCGCCGAGCAGGGCGCGACCGGCCGCCGGCTCCCGGAAGCGAAGCGCCTGCACAACGGTCAGAAAAAGCTCCGCCCGCCAGATTCCCCAGCCCACCACTTCCGTCCCCCGCCAGGCCAACGCCGTCCGCCAAGCTGGCAGCGGCCCGCAACGGGCGATCTGGCGCCACCGCTGGATCCATGGCGCCGGCGCTGCCGGCGGATCAGCGCGGTAGTGCGGCTCCAGTTCCGCCAGGGAACAGGGTCTGACCTCAATCTCCGGATCGGCCGCAGGGGGAGGTGTCGACAAGTCCAGGCAATAGAGCGACCGGGTCTCCCGGAAACGCACCGCCCGGTAGCGATGGGCCTTGCGGAAGTGCGCCACGAGCGCCCAACTGGTCCGCACCCCCAGCTCCAGGTGCTGCCGGGTGTAACGCTTCTCGAGCTCGAAACCCACTCGCAGGCGGTGAAACCGGGGCGGCACATTCCAGCCGAAAACGAACGACTCGCGGGCGTTACCGTCGATCGCCAGCAGCAGCACCCCGGCGATCTCGCCATCCACCTCGGCGATGAAGCTGTGTGCCACGTCCAGACCGTACTGCGGGACGAGGGTGTGGCCCAAACCCCAGGCGCTGAACGTGGTTCGGATGGGAAAATCGTGATACGACTCGTTGATGATCCGTACCGCGGCGGGGAGATCCGCTTCGGTCATGATGCGGCAGGCGATCACGGCGCCGTCCGGCTCCTTCGGTCGATTTGCTGCGTCCATTATGCCACACCCTGGATGAAAACAGCCACGAGGACGGTCCGGCGGACATCGCCGTGTCGACCGGACGAAGACGGTTGACGGACCGGTGCAGGTGTGCCTTCCATTTTGCGCCGGCTTTGGGTATGATGCCAATTTCATCGGCGTCGCCCGCCGTCCGGTGGAGGCGCATGGACTTTTCCCGACCCGCCCATCCAAGGAGATCGTGTTGATCCGGTCATTATGCTGCCTGTTAAGTATCGCCCTCCTGTTCGGGACGGCTGGCGCCGCGGATCCCGCGCCTGACGCCGATGCCACACGGCTGGAGATCGGCTTCGAGGAGCGGGTGCGCTCGGAAAACATGGAGAACCTGTCCGATTGGGACGACTCCCGCTCGGACACGCGTCAGTGGTGGCGCTTCCGCTCCCGGTTCTGGACCAAGCTCAACCTCGGGCAGCGCGCGGAATTCTACCTCGGGCTCAACAACGAAAACCGCAAGGTGACGGAGCCCGACACGGAGTTTCGGTTCGACGAGGTCATTGTCGAAAACCTGTACGTGAACCTGGCGCTCACCCCGCAGTTATCGGTCAAGGTGGGCCGGCAGAACCTGGTGCGGGGCGAGGGATTCATGTTCATCGAGGGGAACCCGCTGGACGGTTCCCGCACCGCCTACTTCAACGCGGTCGACGTGGCCTGGTCGCCGGTCAAGGACCTGAAACTGGAACTGATCGGGATTTCCAATCCGGACCATGACATCTACCTGCCGCGGATCAACGACAAACACAAGGCGCTCATCGACTGGGACGAGGAGGCGGTCGGTGTGTACGCGACCGACCGAACCCGCCGCGGCCAGAGCCTCGATGCGTACTACTTTTACAAGAGGGAGTCCGGCGACCCGCGCGATCCGGCCAATCCCCAGTACCAGCCTGAGCGCCGGGTGCATACCCTCGGCGGCCGGCTGGAGCAGTCATTTGGAGGCGGCTGGTCGGCGGCCGGCGAGCTGGCCGGACAGTGGGGCGGCCAGCATCCCGACACTCCGATCCGGGCGATGGGCGGGTACGCCTGGGTGAGGAAGACGTTCTCCCACGCCTGGAAGCCCACCACCCAGGTTGGTTACTGGCGGTTCTCGGGCGACGATCCGGACACGCCGGCCAACGAAAACTGGGATCCGCTGTTCAACCGGTGGCCCGCCTGGAGCGAGCTGTACATTTACAGCCAATGGCCGGAAAAGGGCTTGGCGTACTGGACGAACACCGGCATGTGGCAGGCGGAGGCAACCGTGACCCCCTGGCGGACGGTCAAGGCGCGAGCCACCTACTATCACCTGAGCGCGTCCCACCCGTACCCGGGCGATCCAGGCCTGTTCGCCGGCGGCACGCACCGGGGCGATATGTTCCAGGTGCGCGTCGATGTCGCGCCCAACAGCAGCTGGCGGGGTCACGTGGTGTTCGAGCGGTTCTGGCCCGGCGGTTTTTACATCGGCGACTCCCCGGGGTACTTCTTCCGGTTTGAGATCATCTACACGATCAAGGGCGCGTTCGCCTGGAACTAGGAGGAGGATGACACCCGCGTCCGCACCGCCGCCCGCCGGCCCGCCTACCCCGACGATCCCCTGGTGGCGTCGGTTCTGGGTGGCCACCCTGTATTTCGCCGAAGGCTTTCCCTACAGCATGGTCCGGCAGATCTCCACGGTGTTCTTCAAGGACAGCGGAGCCAGCCTGCAGGCGATCGGCCTAACCTCCCTCTACGGCCTGCCGTGGACCCTCAAGTTTCTCTGGTCGCCGTTTGTCGATCAGTTCGCCACCAAGCGGCGCTGGCTGCTGGCCGCCGAGCTGGCCCTGTCGATTGCCATGGCCCTCATGGCCCTGGGCGCCGCCACGCCCCGGGCGCTCGACGTCGTCGCCGGACTGTTCCTGCTGACGGCCCTGCTGTCGGCCACCCACGACATCGCCATCGACGGCTTCTACCTCGAGGCGCTGAACCGGCAGGAGCAGGCGCGGTTCGTGGGATTCCAGGCCATGAGCTACCGGCTGGCCATGGTCGCCGGCGGCGGCGGGATCGTCACGCTCTCCGGTTACACGAACTGGAGCACGGCGTTCGGCGCGGCCGCGGCGATTCTGGTGGTGCTGTGGCTCATGCACTCGAGCTGCCTCCCCCGGGTGGAGAAGACCCAGCGGCCGCTGGCCGATCTGGGTCGGTTGCTCCGCCGGCCCGTCGTGCAGCGGACTGCTGCGGGAGTGCTGGTCGCCGGCGCGGCCGTGGTCGGGGCGGGCCGACTGGGCTGGCTTAACGCTCCGGCGGCCGCCTTCACCACGATGCTGGACACGCTGGGATCAGCCGGACTGGTGAGCGCGGTGCTGCTCCTGGCCATGTTTGGATTGGCGCTCAATCTCAGGCGGCTCAAACGACGGCTGTATGCCTCCGATTCCTTTTACGCGCTGGCGTTCGTCGACTACCTCGACCAACCCAAGGTGGGCGTGATCCTGGCCGCGGTGGTCTGCTGGCGGGCCGGCGAGTCGTTCCTCCTGAACATGGCCTATCCGTTTCTGAACGACGCAGGCGTCAGCCGGGCCCAGTACGGAGTGATCTACGGCACCTTCGGCATCGTCGCCTCGATCACCGGCGGGCTGCTGGCGGGCTGGCTCATCGCCCGGTTCGGGCTGCGCCGCATGATCTGGCCGTGCGCCCTGAGCCAGAACCTGCTCAACCTGCTGTACATGTTTCTGGCATGGCATTACGTTCCCCTGAGCACCCGGCGCTGGAGCCTGTCGCTGGAGCTGGCTTTAAATGTTTACCAGACCCCGTTCGTATGGGCGCAGCGGGCAGCGGAAATGGTGCGGACGCCGGCGGCGTGGTTCCCCGACCTGAACCTGGTGGGGACGCTGATCGTCCTGGAAGCCCTCGGAGCCGGCATGGGCACCGCCGCCTTCATGGTGTTCATCATGCGGACCTGCAAGCCCAGCTACAAGGCTGCTCACATGGCCATCGCCACCAGCATCATGACCGTGGGCGCCACGTTCGCCGGAGTGTTTTCGGGCATCCTGGCCGGCTGGCTCGGCTATCCACTGTTTTTCGGCTTCACCTTCCTGGCCACGGTGCCCAGCATGGTGCTGCTGTTTTTTTTGCCCTATCTGGATGGCACGTCGGCGGCCGATCTCGCCGCGAACCGCCCGGAAAAGCGTTGAAACGCCGGGAACCGCCCTCTATAATGAGGGGCCATGAGCGATGTACGCGTCCTGCCATCATCCTATAACGAGCTGGAAGAAGAATTGGGCGAGAAGATCGCGCCATTCAATGTGCTTTTTCAAGATTCCATCCGCTACTATGACTCGCTCCTGGGCCGGGACGCCCGCTCCAGTCCGGTCATGGAGCAACAGTTCCTGGACCGCTTCCGCTTCCTCCTGGAGCAGGAGCATTTCGCCCCGCCCCGCAGTCTCCGCGAGACGCTGATCAAGCTCAGCTACGGCTTTTACATGAAGCAACGGAACTGAGGGAGGAATCCGCCTCCCCTCACAACCGATCGGGAGCGGCGTCGTCCGTTTCGTCGAGGGATGGTGGTGTTTCCACGCGGGCAGGGAAGCGGATGACAAACACCGAACCTTCACCGACGGCGCTGTCCACGTGGATCTCACCGCCGTGGGCCTCCACCAGATACTTGACCAGGCTCAAGCCGATGCCGCTGCCACGGACCCGGCGGACCGCGATGTTGTCGCTGCGGTAGAATTTGTTGAAGATGCTGGGTAAATCCTCCGGGGCGATGCCGATCCCTTCGTCCCGCACCTCCAGGCACACATGGGGCGGTTCGTGAAAGATCCGGATCCGGACGCGCCGGGACTTGTTGGCGGAATACTTGATGGCATTGTCCAACAGGTTGAGCAGAATCAGGGCCAGCGCGTTGGCGTCGCCGCGGATCATGGGGAGGCCGGGCTCCGCGTCGACTTGGAGCTCCACTTTTTCTTTTTTCATCCGGTAGTCGAACGCCTCCAGATGGCGGGACACCACCAGGTCGAGGCGCAAGTCTTCGAAGCTGAACTTCTGCAACCCGTTCTCCAGGTTGGCCAGGTCCAGCACGTTGTTGATCAGGTGGGTCATCCGTTCGGTTTCGGCGAAAATCACCGACAGGTATTCCTGACGGGTGGTCTCATCGCGGCCCCGGCCCATGAGCAGGATCTCGCTGAACATCTTGATCAGAGCCAGCGGCGTCTTCAGCTCGTGGGAGACGTTGCGGATGAACGCTTCTTTTTGCTGAGTGAGTTTCTGCTCCTCGCGTCGGCTCACATAGACCAGGAACCAGGCCGACAGGATCAGCACCAGGTTGATGGCCAGCAGGAGCATGTTCTGGCTTCGGATGCCGAGGGCCTCCTGTTCGAGCTGGTCGGCGTTGCGGGGCGCCAGCTGAAACAGCCACTTGTAGAAGGTTTTCGGAAACCGCTGCTCGACGAAGTACTTCCGCGACACCTGAAACGGCGTGCCGAAGATGAGGTTGTTCTCGTAATCCCGGATGCAGACCACATGGTTGCGCTCGAGGTCGCGGACAGAGGCGCCGAAGAACACATCCAGATCGTCCCCGCGGTATTCCTGGACAAGCAGGAAGCGGCGGTCGTCACCGGCCAGGGTGAACGGCAGCAGGGAGAACAGGTAATACCGACCGTCGATGGCGGTGTGGAGGTGCTGGATGCTGAGCGGGGGCAGCTGGCGCGGGTCGGTGGTGCTCAGGACCCGTCGCCGGAACCAGCGGGCGTTCTCCCGCTGCCGGTCTGCCGGGAAGTACACGTTCCACTGGTCGTCGAGCAGGTAGATCTGGCGGATCAGCGGAACGGGGTCAGCCGGGGCGTTGGCCAGTCGCAGCTGGAGTTCCTGCAACGAACTTGATGTCAGAAACGTGTACAGTTTCTGGTCCTGGGCGGAGATGTTCAGCTCGATCCGGTTGAGGGTCTGGCGGACCATGCTGAGGTTGCTCTGCAGGAGCGTGATTTCCAGCAAACTTTCCTTTTCGGCGACATACCGGAAGGTGAGGATGCCGATGGTGATCGTGGAAAACAGCACGATGCCGCTGGCGATGGGGAACATCCGGCTGCGGAAAAACTGGCGCACGCAACACTCCGAAACACGGGGGTCGTCAGGGGGCCGACTCGGTTTGCCGGACGCGTTTCTGCAGCAGATCGCGGGCGGCTTCCTGGATCTCCGGCAGCAGGCTGGTGTCGCTCGCCGCTTCTCGCAGGTCCTGGGTACGCAGATTCGGGAGCAGCCGCAGGCAGATGGGCGGCGGGGTGTACGGATTGCGAACCAGCGCCACCTTGATGTCGTAGTCCACCATCCAGCGGGGCGAGTGAAAGACCTCGGCCAGCACCGCCGGATAGTTGGGGCGGCGAGCGGCGATCCGGATGACGAAGGGAAGGGTGATCCGCGGATTGCTGAGGAGGCGGTGGATCACGCTGGGGTCCGGGTCGAACATCAGCTGTTCCATCGTATGCCGGTCCGGACTCATGGCCAGCGCCCTGCGCTGGCCCAGGGTGAGCTCGTTGGCGAGCTGGTCCGGATCGGGCAGTGCGGTGGTTTTCAATCCGCGCTTGGGGCGTGGCTGGCGGAGGAAATGCACCACGTCATCGAAGTGCTTCGCGCGGGCATAGGTGTACACCTCGCTGAAAAACGGCCGGCCCAGACGGGCGATCATGGGTTCCAGATCGCTCACGGCGTCCATGACTTCTTTGAACGCCGGCCGGCCCATCTGGGCCTGGCGCAGAATGTAATAAAGCGCCTCGGCAAAGGCGTCCGGCGCAAGCTCCTGGAGCCGGTCCAGGAGTTGGTGCTTGCGGATGCCCAGGTCTTCGATCCGGCTGCAGGCATCCACCCACTGCTGCACCTTGAGGTACAATTCCTTCATGTCCAAGGGACATCTCCGACGCGCGCGGGCGGTTGAGCCCAGAATATCCGAAGAGTGTGCTAGAATCAAGCCGGTTTTCCCGTCCGGCGGCATCCGGCCGTCGGGATCCGGACTCAGGGAGCGGCTGATGGTGGACAACCTGCGACTCGATCCGGCCGAGCTGCCGGGCTGCAGTCCGTTATTCCGGGACATCATCCGGCGGTCCGATGTGCGCCAGGCGTTTCTGGGTCTGGCCCGTTGGGACGGCGCCGCCCTGAGCGAAGCGGCCACGCCAGCGCGGTCGTTCCGTGGTCTGGACGAACTGATCCGCCAGAATCAGCCGACGCACCCCGCCGTGGCCGAGACGCTGGCGCAAGCCGGCCGGCCGGGCGCGGTGTGCGTCCTCACCGGCCAGCAGGCCGGCGCCCTGGGCGGCCCCCCGTACACGCTGTACAAGGCGCTGACCGTCGCGGCGCTGGTCGGTGAGCTGCGCCGGTCGGGTGTGCCGGCGGTGGGCGTCTTCTGGATCGCCTCGGAGGATCACGACCTCCGCGAAGTGTCCGACATCACCTGGATGGTGCCCGGCCGGGGTCTGCAACGGCTGACTCTGCCGACCGCGCCGGCCGCCGATCTCCGCCCCGTGGCCGAGGTGGTTCTCGACGCGGCGGCGGCATCATTCTGGCAGGAGGCGCTGGAGCTGCTGCCCCGGAGCACACACCGCGACTGGGCGTCCGGGCTAGTGAGAGAGTGCTACCAGCCAGGCCGCGGACTGGCCGAGGCGTTCCGCGATTTCATGGCCCGCCTGCTCGCGCCGCTGGGCCTGTGCCTGTTTGATCCCATGGCCATGGAACGGCAGGGAGCCCTGGCCGGTTTTCTGGACCGATATCCCGAGTTCCGATCTGAAGCCGTCCGCCGCGTGACCGAGCGTCAGACCGAACTCGAGGCGGCCGGATACGAGCCCCAGATCCGCATTCAGCCCCGGCGTGCGTTCCTGTTCTACCTGCACCCCGAGGCCGGCCGGCGGCGGGTGGTGGAAGCGGCCGGGGGTGGGTTCACCGTGGACGGGACATCGGAGGGTTGCGACGTCGCGGGGTGGTCCCGCTGGCTCCGGCAGGACGCCGCCCGCTTCTCGCCCGACGCCCTGCTGCGGCCGCTTTTCCAGGACTGGCTGTTCCCCACTGCGGTCTACGTGGGCGGTCCGGCGGAGCTGGCCTACCACGCCCAGATCCGGCCGCTCTATCCCCTGTGGGACCTGACGCCGCCGCTCCTGTGGCCGCGCTTCTCGGCTACGCTGATCCCGCCCGGCGCGTCCCGGCGAGCCCGGCAGCTGGATCTGGAGCCGCGCGCGCTGTTCGATGCCCGCGAGGAGACCCTCACGCGGCTGCTGGCGGCGCAGGGGCGCGTCGAGCGCCTCGAGGCGTTCCTGGAGCGCCGCAGCGAACTGACGGGGGCGCTGGACCGGCTGGCCGGCTCGCTGCTGGATTATCCGGAGGACGTCACCCGCTTCACGGCCTCGACGCTGGGCAAGATCAACGGCCTCGTCGACAAGCTGGAGGAGCGGGTCCGCCGCCAGGCCAAAGCGGACAACGAGGAGCTGATCCGACGGTTCGACACCCTTCATCAGGAGCTCGTCCCGAACGGGAATCTTCAAGAGCGCACCCTGAATCTATTGCCCCTGCTCAGCGTGTTCGGCCCCGGTCTGGTGGACCGGCTGATGCAGGCGGTGGATCCCTTCGATCCGCGCCACGTGATGCTCTGGCTGGAGGAGTGACATGATCGTGTTCGGCGCGCCGGGTGTGATCCCGGTGGACATCCTGGCCGTGGGAGCTCACCCGGACGACCTCGAGATCTGCATGGGCGGCACCCTCGCACGGCTCGCCGCGGCCGGGCGCCGGATCGGCTTGGTGGATCTCACCCGGGGCGAATCCGGGAGCCGGGGCGAGCCGGAAACCCGTGTGGCGGAGAGCCGGGCCGCCGCCGAGGCGCTGGGCGTGGCGTTTCGAGTCAACCTGGAGCTGCCTGATGGCGACCTGGCTCCAACAGCCGCGGCCCGCGCCGCGCTGGTCCGCGTGATCCGGCAGACGATGCCCGCCATTGTGTTCTCGCACCACACCCTGGATCCGCACCCCGACCACGCCGGGGCCTACGCCCTCGTCCGTTCGGCCTGCCACCACGCCGGTCTGGCCAAGCTCGAGCCCGACCTGCCGCCGCATCGGCCGAAGTACTTCTTCACTTTCGCCCAGCCCCACCGGCTCCGCCCCACCTTTCTGGTGGATGTCAGCGAATTCTGGGAGGCCAAGCTCGCGGCCATCCGCTGCCACCACAGCCAGGTGTCGCCCCGCCAGCCGGACGAGCCGTCCACTTACCTCGGCCAGCCCGATTTTCTCGACGTCGTGGGCGCGCACTGTCGGAGCATGGGCGCCATGGTTGGGGCGCGGTTCGCCGAAGGTTTCCACAGCGAAGGCTATCTGCTGGTGGACGATCCATTGGCGGCATTCGGCCGGAAGCAGGGACGGCTGCTATGAACATCGGCATTGTCTGCTACCCCACCCACGGCGGCAGCGGTATCGTCGCCACCGAGCTCGCCAAAGAGCTGGGCAAGCTGGGCCATCAGGTCCACATCATCAGCTTCGCCCTGCCCATCCGGGTGACGCCGGGTCTGCCCAATGTCTTTTTCCACAAGGTGGAGGTGTCGGCCTACCCGCTGTTCAAATACCCGCCGTACTCCCTCGAGGTCACGGCGATGATCGCAGACGTGGCCCGGAACCACAAACTGGATGTGGTCCACGTGCACTATGCCATTCCGCACGGCATGAGCGCCTGGTCCGCCCGGGAGATGCTCGCCGAAGACGGCATCCGGCTGCCGTTCATCACCACGCTGCACGGCACCGACATCACCGTTGTGGGCAGCGAGCCGTCCATGGCCCGGGTGACCCAGTTCATCCTCCGCCATTCCGACGCGGTGACGGCGGTGAGCGACTGGCTGCGGCTAGAGACCGAGCGCTTCTTCGATATGCGCTGCCCCATCTTCGTGATCCCCAACTTCATCGATCCCCATGCGTTCCGCCGTCAGCGCCATGCGGCGCGGGACCGCTTCGCCGCGCCGGACGAAAAACTCATGCTGCACGTATCGAATTTCCGGCCGGTCAAAAACGTGCCCGACATCATCCGGGTGCTGGACATCGCCCGCCGGCGAACCCGCTGCCGGCTCGTCGTGGTGGGCGACGGGCCCGACCGCTCCCACGCCGAACAGCTGGCACGGGACCTGGATGTGAACCATCTGGTCACTTTCGTGGGGATGCAGAGCAATGTGCTGGAATATCTGTCGCTGGCCGACTTGTATCTGATGTCCAGCAGCAGCGAAAGCTTCGGCCTGTCGGCGCTGGAAGCGATGTCATGCGGCGTGCCGGTGGTCGCCTACCGGGTCGGCGGGATGCCCGAGGTCATCTGTAACGGGCAGACCGGTTATCTGGTCGACCCGGGCGACGTGACTGCCCTGGGCGAAGCCGCGGCCGATCTGCTGACCGACGAGCGCCGCCGCCGGAAGTTCGGCCGGGCGTCGCGGCAGCGGGTCCTGGCGGAATTCACCGCTGACCGGATCGTGCGGCAGTACGAGGCGCTCTACGACGCAGTGGTCCGGCGGCGCCCGTGTCTGGAAATGGTGAAGCCGGCACGGACCGGGGAATAATTCTCCACCAGAAGACTAATTCTCCAGCATGTTCCCGTGCGGCGTTCTGCATGAAATGCATTGCAGAATAGGCGTTTCCGATTCAATTCGTCGTCCGGTTGCCTTGACGGGCATTGGCATCCACTTTGCAATCAAACCCATGAATTTTTTTGTTTGAACGACCTTCAACACCCAATATTAAGGAGAGAGCCTATGAAAATCAGACCGCTGCACGATCGCGTGATCGTCAAGAGACTGGAAGAAAAGGAGCAGGTCAAGGGTGGAATCATCATCCCCGACACTGCCAAAGAGAAGCCCCAGCAGGGCGAAGTCATTGCCGTCGGCAACGGCAAGATCCTGGACAACGGCCAGCGGGTGACGCCCGAGGTGAAGGTGGGCAACCGGGTGCTGTTCGGCAAGTACTCCGGCAACGAAGTGAAGATTGAAGACCAGGAATACCTGATCATGCGCGAGGACGAGATCCTCGGCATCGTCGAGTAGATTCGCGAACGTAGAAACTCAGACATAAGGAGATATGCACATGGCTAAAGATATCGTGTACGGAGAGAATTGCCGCCACCAGATTCTCAAGGGTGTCAACAAGCTGGCGGACACCGTCAAGATCACCCTCGGTCCAAAGGGCCGCAACGTGGTCCTGGAGAAGAAGTTCGGCTCTCCCACCATCACCAAGGACGGCGTGACGGTGGCCAAGGAAATCGAGCTGAAGGACAAGGTGGAAAACCTGGGCGCCCAGATGGTCCGGGAAGTCGCCTCCAAGACCAGCGACGTGGCGGGCGACGGCACGACCACCGCGACCGTCCTGGCCCAGAGCATCTACCGCGAGGGGGTGCGCAACGTGGCGTCCGGCGCCAATCCGATGGCCCTGAAGCGCGGCATCGAGAAGGCCGTCGAAGTGGTGGTCAAGCATATCAACGAAATGGCCGTACCCGTCAAGGGTGACATGATCGCCCAGGTGGGCGCGATCTCCGCCAACAACGACATGTCCATCGGCTCCATCATCGCCGAGGCGATGAAGAAGGTGGGCAAGGACGGCGTCATCACCGTCGAAGAGGCCAAGACGCTGGAGACCACCCTGGAAGTGGTGGAGGGGATGCAGTTCGACCGCGGCTACCTGTCTCCGTATTTCGTGACCGATCCCGAGCGGATGGAAGTGGTCCTCGAGGACGCCTACATTCTCATCCACGAGAAGAAGATCAGCTCCATGAAGGACCTGCTGCCGGTGCTCGAGCAGATCGCCCGTTCCGGCAAGCCCCTGCTGGTCATCGCCGAAGACATCGAGGGCGAAGCCCTGGCCACGCTGGTGGTCAACAAGCTGCGCGGCACCCTGCAGGTGGCCGCGGTGAAGGCGCCCGGCTTCGGCGACCGCCGGAAGGCCATGCTGGAAGACATCGCCATCCTGACCGGCGGCAAGGCCATCACCGAAGACCTGGGCATCAAGCTGGAGAACACCCGCCTGGAGGACCTGGGCCGCGCCAAGCGCATCACCATCGACAAGGACAACACGACCATCGTCGAAGGGTATGGCACCTCCGACAAGATCCAGGCCCGCGTGAAGCAGATCCGGGTCCAGATCGAGGAGACCACCTCCGATTACGACCGCGAGAAGCTGCAGGAGCGTCTGGCCAAGTTGGTGGGCGGTGTGGCCGTGATCAAGGTGGGCGCAGCCACCGAGACCGAGCTCAAGGAGAAAAAGGCGCGGGTGGAAGACGCCATGCACGCCACGAAGGCGGCCGTTGAGGAAGGCATCGTGCCCGGCGGCGGGGTGGCGTTCCTGCGTGCGCTCCCGGCGTTGAAGAACCTCAAGCTGACCGGCGACGAGAAGGTGGGTCTGGAGATCATCCGCCGCGCCCTCGAAGAGCCCATCCGGCAGATCGCGGCCAACGCCGGCTGCGAAGGCGCCATCGTCTGCGAAAAGGTCAAGGCGAGCAAGGAGTCCAACTACGGGTATAACGCCGATTCCGACACGTACGAGGACCTGGTGGCTGCCGGCGTCATCGACCCGGCCAAGGTTGCCCGGACCGCCCTGCAGAACGCGTCGTCCATCGCCAGCTTGCTGCTGACCACCGAGGCCACGGTTCACGAGCTGCCCGAGCCCGAGAAGCCGATGCCCGGCGGCCCCGGCGGCATGCCCCCGGGTGGCATGTACTGATCCCATCCGGCCGAACCGGCCTGAACACAACGCCCCGCCTTTCGGCGGGGCGTTTTTTCGTTCATGGACGCGCAAACAAACCGCCGCCCCGACGGACCGGGGCGGCGTGAGGCATTCTATATCAGATGGTGCGAGCGGAGACGGACGCTACTTGATCCCCTCTTTGTCCAGCAGACTCAGCACCTGGTTGAAGGCCTCTTCATCTTCGGCGACGAGTTTGCCCTCGGGCGAATAGATCTTGAAGTGGGGAATGCTTTGCAGGTTGTACTGGCGGGCGACGGGGGAACCCCAGTCGATGCCGGTGACGCCCTTTCGGTTGATGTCGATCTTGACCACGATCAGATCGTCCCGTTTCGTATCCAGCCGGGCCAGCAGCGGGGAGATCTTCCGGCAGGGCGGACAGTACTCGCTGAAGAAGTCGAAGATCACAGTCTTGCCGCTCACCAGGTGATCCTTGAGGTTGAGTTCGGCGCCGTGGCCGATGACCGTCTCGGCGGAAGCGGCGGTGGATTCCGGTGCGGGCGGGACGGCCGAGCAGCTTGTGGACAGCAGCAGGAGCACGGGGATGGCGATCGCCAGGCACAGCAGGCGTTGGGTGGGGTTCATAGGTTTCTCCTCGTACAATGGATTAGAGCGGGATGATACGCGTGCGGCGGGTCGGCGGTTACTTCTTCTCTTCTTCCTCGGGGAGGTACGGCTTGAAATAAACCGCGTACTTCTTCTCCCGGGAATTCTCGAACTTTTCGATCCGTACCACCGTGGACGGCAGCGGGATCGACAGGAACACGTTGGTGCCCACCTCGAGGTCGCGTTCGGTGACGAACAGAGCGCCGGTCTTGCTGATGTTCGCGGTCTGGACCACTTCCTCGAAGTACTTGCCGTGCACGTCCACACCCTTCAGCTTCATATAGAAATTGGTGCGGACGCGTTTGCTGCGGCGCTGGTTGTTTTCCACCCGGATGCTCCCGCGGACTTTCCCTAATTGTATGCAGGGTGTCTAGAAAAAAGCAACTCATTTCCCTCGCCTCGCCGATGGCCGGGCCCTTGGCCCGGCCGTGTATTCAGATGATGGAAACAGGACGGTGTATTCAGTCCGTTGCATTCAGGATCCGTTTTTGGGATCATGGGCCGCACGGCCGTCAGACGGCGCCACCACCTGTGGCAGAAGGGAAACTATGGATTGGCACGAACGCCTGGTTGCGCCCGAGTGGCTCGGACCGCCGGAGCCGGGAAACAGAGATGACCTCGTGGCGCGGCTGGACCGCCTGATCGTCCAGCAGGAATCCGCCTGGCCGGAGCTGCGGCAGGCTCGGGACGCCTGGTTTACCTGCCGCTACCGGGAGGTGGCGCTCGGGGCGTTCCGGGTGCGCCTGGAATATAATCCCGCCCGCGAGGCCAGTGTGGCCGCGCCCGTGGATCCGGTGTCCATCCGCCGGCGCGCCTGCTTCCTCTGCCCGGCCCAAATGCCGCAGTCGGAACGCGGCCTGGCGGTGGACCGGGATTTCGCCCTCTTCCTCAACCCGTTTCCGATTTTCTATCCCCACCCGGTGGTGATCCATCGCGACCACCGTCCCCAGGCGCTGGACGCCTGTCTGCCGGCCATGTTCCCGCTGGCGCGGCGGTTGGCCGGCCGCTTCAGCCTGCTGTACAACGGACCCCGCTGCGGTGCGTCGGCGCCGGACCATCTGCACTTCCAGGCCATCCCGCGGCACAGCACCCTCATCGAGGCGGATGTGCACCACCTGGCCGAGCCCGCCCTGGCCGGCCGGCGGCGGGAGCTGCCCGCGATCGAAGGAGTGGCGGCGTTCACCATCGACGAGTACGGCCGCACGGTCATTGTCCTGGAAGGGGGGCAGGAAGAAGAACTCCGGCGGGCCTTGGCCGGATGGCTGCATCGCCTGCCCGCGGACCCGGCGGGGACCGAACCGCTCGTCAACCTCCTGCTCTGGTACGGACAGACGAGCTGGACAGTCGCGCTGTTTCCCCGGCGCCGTCACCGGCCGTCCAACTACGCCGTGGCGCCGAGCGACGGCGTGCTCGTGAGCCCGGGGGCCATCGACCTGGCCGGTGTCATCATCACCCCGCGCCGATGCGATTTCGAAGGGCTGGACGCGCCGGCCATCGCCGCGATATTCGGGGAGGTGTGCCTGCCCCTGGATGCGATCGCTGAACCGGCGGCTGCGCCCGCCGTCGACCGGCCGGCGGCGGCCGTGGCGGAGCCGGACGTGCGGGTGGGTTTGGTGGAAGCACGGCCGGTCGTGGATGTGGTTCTGGTGGGCGCGTGGCGGTTCGGCGACCGGGTGGTGCCGCCGGGTAGCTACACCGCGCGCGGGGAGGCCAATGACATCCGCCTGGACGGGGCGGACGGATCGCTCACCGGTGACAGGGCGCTCCGGGTGGAGCCAGCCGACCCGGCGGCCGGCCGGTTTCAGCTCCGGGGCGTGACCATCGGCGCGGACTTCCACTGGGAGCGCCGCGAGGATCAAACGTTCGCCGGCGCGCTGGAGCTGCTGTCGGATGGTGCCGGCACCCTGGCGGCCGTCAACGGCGTGCCGCTGGAGAGCTATCTGGAATCGGTGATCGCGTCGGAGATGCGCGCCGACGCGCCGCTGGAATTTCTCAAGGCGCACGCGGTGATTTCGCGGAGCTGGGCCCTGGCCCAGCTCGCGGCGCGCACGCGACCCGGCCAACTCGCCGCGGCGGCGTACCCGCCGCTGGCCGGCTGGCGATGGGACTGGACGGACCGGGCGCGCCACGACCGGTATGATCTGTGCGCCGACGACCACTGCCAGCGGTACCAGGGCCTGGCTCGGGCCGACCGGCCGGCGGTGAAGCAGGCGATCGAGGCCACCCGAGGGCTGGTGCTCGCGGTAGCCGGGCAGGTGCTCGACGCCCGATTCGCCAAGTGCTGCGGCGGCATGTCGGAGGCGTACGCCTCGGCGTGGGGTGATGTGCCGGTGGCCGGGTTGGAACCAGTCAGGTGCGCGCCGGCGGGTGCCGCGGCCGCGCCCGACCTGACCGTGGAGGCCGCCGCGGCCGGATGGATCCGCGGCGAGCCCGATGCGTATTGCCGGACGCGGGACCGGCGCGTGCTCGAGCGGATCCTGCCCGACTCCGACCTGGAGACGGGGGCGTTCTACCGCTGGACCCTCGACGTGGAGCGGACCGATCTGGAAGCGATCATCCGCCGCAAGACCGGCTGGGACCCGGGCGAACTGCTGGAACTCGTGCCGCTGCAGCGCGGGCACTCCGGCCGCCTGGTGCGCCTGCTGCTGGTGGGCTCGCGTGGCCGGCTGCTCCTGGGCAAGGAGCTGGAGATCCGGCGGGCCCTCTCCCCGAGCCATCTGTACAGCTCGGCCTTCGTCGTGGATCCCGAGGGCGGTGACGGCGGGCCGCCACGCCGCTTACGGTTCCGGGGGGCCGGCTGGGGGCACGGTGTGGGCCTGTGCCAGGTGGGCGCCGCGGTGATGGCAGTGCAGGGCGCCGGCCACGCGGACATCCTGGCGCATTACTACCGGGGCGCCGAGCTGGTCCGGCTCTACCGGTAGTTTTCGCTTCCGAAAACCCGTCGCACGCATTAAGATGAGGGCATCGGCCAGGGGAAATCTCCGGATGCTGCCTTTCTTCGATTATTGCCGTCAGGCTTACGAGCAGGTGTTTCGCATCCCGGCGCCGGCGGAGGACCCGTGGGAGATCGGCCACGGCGGCTCCCGGCGTTCGTTTTTCCGCCTGGGCCAACCGCCTCGCAGCCTCGTGGGGATGCTTAGCGACACGCCGCCGGCCGACAGCCGAGGCATTACCGAGAACGACTCCTTCCTGTATGTCGCCCTCAGTTTGTCGCAGGCCGGCGCGCCGGTGCCGCGCGTGTTCGCCGCCGACCGCGCCCGCGGCTGGTTCGTCATGGAGGATGTGGGGGAGATCCTGCTCTATCATGAGGTCCAGCGCCTGGGGCGCGGCCTGGCGATCAAGGCGCTGTACCGGTTGGCCGTGGACGACCTGGTCTGGATGCACGTCAAGGCCTCGCCCGGCTTTGACTCCAGCCGCACCCACAACCCGGACTACCGGCGTGACTTCGTCCGGCGACATGAGTCGGGCTACTTCCAGCAGGCGTTCCTGCAGAACATTCTCCAGTGGGATCCGGTCCCGCTGAGCCTGGACCTGGACCGTCTGGCGGACGCGGTGGACGCCCTCTGGACGCCGCACTTCCTCTACCGGGATTTCCAGAGCCAGAACATCGCCGTCCAGGGTTCCCGGCTGCGCTACCTCGACTTCCAGGGCGGTCGGCGCGGGCCGCGCCAGTATGACCTGGCTTCGCTGGTGTACGACCCGTACGCGGTGCTGGACTCCGAGCTGCAGGCGTATCTCGTGGACCGCTACGTGGAGCGGGCCCGGGCCCTGGAGCCGGGCTTCGACGGGAAACGCTTCCGGGCGGATTTTCCCATCGTGGCCGTCCACCGGCTGATGCAGGCGTTGGGCGCCTACGGCTACCTCACCCGCACCGCCGGCAAGAGCTACTTCTACCAGTTTATCCCCGGCGGCGTGCACCTGCTGGGCCGGCTGCTGGGCCAGTATCCGGAGCTGGAGACCTTTCCGGCCCTGGCCGAGACCATCCGCCGCCTGGTGCGCGAGGTGGGCTGGAAACTATAGGGCCCGTGGCCACACGTGCACCTCGCGGCCTCCGGCCGCAAGTTCCAGCGGCTGGGCGTAGCGCGTTCGCTGAATGCGCGCCTGTAACACGTGGTCACGTGATGACGCAGAGCGCCGGAGTGGCGAATCGATCCAGTCTGCGGGAGGCCGCATTCATCGAATGCGACGAACGCCGAGTTGAAACAAGACCCGCCACCGGGAAGTGGCGGATCTCGCTGTCAGATAGATGATCCGGCTGATGCGACGGTGCCTGGCCGGCTCACCGGACGGAGACGATGAGGCGGTACGGGTCGTAGGGGCCGAAGCCGCCGCCCGGACCGTAGTTGACGCGGATGGTGTAACGGCCGCTCGACGGCACGGCGTAACTGATGAACGAGTCCTTGCAATCGGCGCTCATATCATCGTTGTAGGCCACCTGGGTCCCGAACTTGTTGTAGAGCGTCAGCTGCGGATCCAGGCCCGAGCCCAGTTGGCTGGACACCACCAGGATGTTGACGACCTGTCCCGCCGTCAGATCCACCTTGAAATAATCCTTATTCGCCACGAGGTTGCCGGTGATCTCGACAGGCGGAGTGATTACCCGGCCGGTGGCCTCCGACTCGTTGCCCCTGATGTCCGCCATCCGGTTCGTGACCAGCGTGCCGGTGGGTTCCAGCGGGATCGAGGAGAAGACCGACATGTTGTGCCGGCTCAACAAGGCGACGACGGCCACCGGAAAGCCGGCGTCCACCTCCACATGGAAGGACTCTCCGTCGACGTCGTCGTAGTTTTCGAAAATTTCAGACAGAAACCGGGCGACGTGCCCGAGAGCGGGCACGATGACATGCTTGGTCGTCACCAAGTCTCCGAACTTGTACAACCGCAGGGCAACATCCACGACCTGCTGATCATCGGGATTGACGATCGCCAGGGCGGTGTTCAGCGTGTCGCCGACGAGGGCGCGTGGGGTGATGGGAGCCCGGAAGGCGAAGAAACGCGAGGCCGTGGCCGGGAGGACGCCGGCCTCCCAGATGGGGTTCCAGTCCGGATCCAGGTAGACATAGGTGGAGGTGACCCAGATGGGTCGGGAGGAGGTGACCCGCAACCAGCCGGTTTCCAGGGTCTTGTTGTAGGGGTCGGTCGTCGAATATGTGGTTTGGCCGTTACCCAGCGAGCGGGTGAACGTGGAGTCGTTGCCGTTGAAATTATCACCCAACAGAGCGATCGTCCAGGGCAAGCCGTCGTCCCGGAAGAACTCCAACGTGACTTCTGCGGCCTCGGTGTCGTTGTTGAGGTTGAGGATATACAGCGTGTTGCAGAACCGGTAGGCCCCGAATTCGCCGTTGGCCACGTGGGGGAAATAATAGACCGAGCCCTGGGCGGCGACGAGCGCGGCGGCCGCCGCGATGAGTCCAGCCGCCAGCATCAGTCTGAAGAGTGCGCGAATTATCATGATTGACCTCCTGCCAGATGCCTGTTAGACGGACAGCAAGTCAAAGTTATCAGGATTTGTTCCGCTTGCCGTGATCGTTGTCACGCAGGCTTTCCGCATGCTGTTCGCGCTATGTGCCGGCACCATGATTCAATTTCAGAAAGCAGAAGCATCGCACGCGTCCACCGAGCGCATGTCCACACCTCGCTGTGCGACGCCTGGACGGTGGTGGGCAGTTCAGAAGCAGTCGGGAAAGACCGGCGAATTCAGACGGCTGATGGGACGGAGGCGTTTGATTGAAATGGAAAAAGTGGCGGAGGCGCATGGGAATCGAACCCACCAGGGACGTCTCTCAACGCCCCTCAACGGTTTTGAAGACCGCGCAGAACACCAGTCCCGATTCGCCTCCGTGGGGCGCCCGCGGAGCGGACGGGCCCATTATCGCACAGCGGGCCCGGTGTCTCAATCTCAACCGTAGCCGGCTGTAACTGAAGCCTGATGCCATGCCCAGTCACTGAGAATTGATCGTGACCCCCGGACGCCGACTCGGTGCCTCGGTATCGCAAGCCGCCGCCGGTTCATTCCCATTCGATGGTGCCGGGCGGTTTGGAGGTGACGTCGAGGCCCACCCCCCAGACGCCCGGCAGAGCCAGGAGCGCATCGTGCAGCTCCGCCCGAACCGCCGGCGGGAGTTCGGCGGGCGCGGCGGTCATGGCCCGCTCCGACAACACTGGCCGGATGACCACGAACTCGTCCCCCCGGCCCGGCGCGGTGAGCGGGACCAGCACCGTGGGGCACTGCCAGATCAACTCGTAGAGTCCGTGGCGGCGCAGGGCGTCCATGACGCAGGCGTCCGCCGCGCGGAGCAGGTCCAGCCGCGCCCGGGTCACCGTGGCCGCCGCGGGGCGGATCTCCGGCGGCGCCTCCGGCTCCAGGTTCCAGACGCAGCGGTTCACGCCGGCCACCGCCTGGAAGATCTGCCCGGCGGCCGCGACCACCTGGTCCCACGGTCCGGCGCCGGTGAGGAGCAGCGGGTGCTCGTAGGAGCGCAAGTCCGCCTTGACGCCCACCGAGCGGATGGGAAGTGGCATCGCGGCCAACCCGTAGGGGGCGGCGATGGCGGCGGCCGCCGCACCGAGCGGCGCCAGCGCCGCCGCTTCCTCGCCGCCGTCGGCGCAGAGCAGGCGGATTCCCAGTCCCGGCCCGGGGAACGGGTGCCGCCACACGAGTTCGGGCGGCAGGCCCAGCGCCTCGCCCAGCCGGCGGACTTCCACCTTGTACAGATCCGCCAGCGGCTCCACCACCCGGCCGGCGGCGATCATCTCTTCGATCACCGGCACCCGGTTATGATGGGTCTTGATGACGTCGGCCCGGCGGGTGCCGCCGGTCTCGATGGTGTCGGGATAGATGGTGCCCTGGCCCAGCAGGTGGTCGGTGATGCCCAGGCGCCGGGCCTCGCGCTCGAAGACGGTGACGAAGGTGGCGCCGATATGGCGGCGCTTGGTCTCGGGATCGGTCACGCCGGCCAGCGCCGTCAGAAACTCCTCGGTTGCATCCACAAAATGGGTTTGGGCGCCGAGGCCCATCCGGGCGAGGTTGTGGAGCACCTGCCGGCTCTCGTCCTGACGCATGAGGCCGTTGTCGATGTGGAGGAGGCGGAGCCGGGCGGGCCCCAGCGCCTCGGCCAGCAGCCGGGCGGCCACCGTCGAGTCCACCCCGCCGGAAGCCAGCAGAAACACCCGGCCGTCCCCCACCTGGGCCCGCACCCGGTTGATGATCTCGGCGGCATAGTTGGATGTGGTCCAGGTGGGCCGGCAGCCGCAAATGCCCAGCACGAAGTTGGCGATCATCCGTTCGCCGTGCACCGTGTCGTCCACCTCCGGGTGGAACTGGAAGCCGTAGCGGCGGAGCCGATCCGAGCCGATGGCGGCGAAGCGGTGCCGTTCGCCGGCGGCGCCGGTGAGCGTGTAACCCAATTCCTCAAACTCGGGGCCCACCCCGGTCACCGAGTCGAAATGGCTCATCCACACGCGCTCGGTGGCGTCCAGCCCCTCGAACAGCGGATGGGGGCGGACCAGATGCAGGTCGGCGGGGCCCCACTCGCGCCCGCCGTGGATGACCTGGCCGCCATAGTGCTTGGCGATCTCCTGATGCCCGAAGCAAAAGCCCAGGATTGGCACCGGCAGGTCGTAAATCGCCCGGGTGTAGTCGGCGTCCTCGCCGAACGCCGACAGGCTGGGGCTGCCCGAAATGATGATCCCCTGGTAGGCTTGAAAGCGCTCGATGGGGTCCTCGGGCTGGCGGATCTCCGCCAGCACGCCCAGGGCGCGGACTTTCGTGGCGATGAGATGGGCGTACTGCCCGCCGAAGTCGATGACGGCGACGGCATCATGTTCCATGCGGTCCATCCTGTTCCGGTGAGATCCGCCGGCTGGTCGCCGGCGTTGGAGAATTGTAGCGCAACGCCGGCGCCGACGGCCACCATTTTGCGCGTCGGCTCGGCGCACGGGCACCGGCCGGCAACGCGCCCGAAGCCGGCTGCGGCCGGTGCGAGGGAACGGTTGATTTCCGGTCAACGCTTTTCTAGACTGAGCGGGAACCTGTATCTGAAACTGACCGCACCGGGCGGCGGCCGTCCGAGGAGGAAGCTGGGCGTGGCGAAAGTCAGCGACAGCCGGTCGCACCGACTGGTGTTCATCGACGTGCTGCGCGGTCTCGCCGTGCTGGGGATGGTGGAGGCCCACGTGGTCAACGCCTGCCTGGGTCCGGACTGGCGCCGTCACCCGCTCTTCACCCTGCTGGACATGACCAACGGCTTCGTGGCGGTGGCGTTCCTGTTCTGCGCCGGCGCCGGCTTTTGGCTCGGGTTCGAGCGCAAGGGCGATGAATACCGCCGCTACGGGCCCGCGTTCCGGCGCTTTCTCGGCCGGGCGGGTTTGATCATCCTGCTCTCCTACAGCCTGCATCTGCCCGCCGGCTCGCTGCGATCCCTGCTGGTGCTGCCCGACGAACAGCTGCAGCGGATCTTCAAGCCCGACATTCTCCATGTGATCGGCCTGGGACTGCTGCTGGCCCTCGGCCTGACCATGCTCGTCCGGTCTCGGCGCGTGCTGGTTGGGAGCTGCGCCGCCGCGGCGGCGGTCATCTTCTTTCTGACGCCGCTGGTACACGCCTGGGACCCGTCGGCGGTGCTGCCGCCCGCACTGGCGCCGTTTTTCGGCTCGCCGCCGCAGGTGCGCTTCGGCCTGTTTCCCTGGCTGGGCTACTTTTTCGCGGGTGCGGCGCTCACCGCGGGCTTCCTCGGCGCCCGCGACATCGATGGCCGCCGGCGGTGGTACCTGTGGGCGGGGATCGGTACGGCCCTGGTCGCCGTGGTTCTCAAAGCGTCCGGCTTCACCTTCTTCGGCGAGACCCGGTGGTGGATCTCCTCGCCGGGCCACTGCCTTTACCGGACCGGCCTGGTCGCGGCCGGATTCGCCCTGCTGTACGGGATCAACGAGTGGCTGGCCAGGCGGCCGCTGGGCGGCGTCCTCCAACACTGTGGCCAGGAGGCGCTGTTCGTCTACTACTGGCACCTTGTGATCGTCTACGGGACGATTTACAATCCGGGTCTGCGGCATCTGAGCCAGGCGCGCTGGAACCCGGCGGCCGTGGCGCTGGTGACCGCTGCGCTGATCCCGCTGATGTACGGCACGGCCATGATGTGGCGCGACTACAAACTGGAGGATACCCGCCGGGCCAGGTGGACACTGGCCGTGGCGATGCTTTTTTTCGTGCTGATCTTCATCCTCCGGCCGGGCGGATGAGGCGTCGGCCGGAGCGGCTCTGCAACGCGACGCGGAATTCTGAATCGGGAGTGACGCGATGCCCACATGGCTCAAACCGTCTCTGAACTGGCTGCTGGTGTTCGTGCCGGTGGCGGTGGTCTTGAGGTTCGCCGCGCCGAACCTGCCGGCGGCCGTGTTCATCACCGCCTGTCTGGCCATCATCCCGCTGGCCGGGCTGCTGGGCCACGCCACCGAGGAGCTGGCGTCCCGGACCAACGAGGGGATCGGCGGCCTGCTCAACGCCACCTTCGGCAATGCCGCCGAGCTGATCATCGCCCTGATGGCCCTGCAACAGGGTCTGCACGACGTGGTCAAGGCGTCGCTCACCGGCTCCATCATCGGCAACATCCTGCTGGTGATGGGCGCTTCGTTCCTGGCCGGCGGCCTGAAGTTCAAGATCCAGACCTTCAACCCGACGGCGGCCCGCAGTCAGGCCAACATGCTCACCCTGGCCGCCATTGCGCTCATCGTGCCCGCGGCGTACCACTATATGGGCGGGCAAGAGGCGCCGCTGCTCGAGCGCGGCATGAGCCTGGAGATCGCGGGGATCCTGCTGGTCACCTACGTTCTGGGCTTGCTCTTCTCCCTGCGCACCCACCGCCACCTGTTCACCGGCGGCACGCCCCTGCACACGGACGACCGGCACGGCCCCGGCTGGAGCCTCCGCACCGCTCTGATCGTGCTCACCGGGAGCACCGTTCTGATCGGCTGGATCAGCGAGATCCTCGTGGGGGCGGTGGAGCCGGCCGCCGAGGCCATGGGCATGACCGGGGTGTTCGTGGGCGTCATCGTCGTGGCCATCATCGGCAACGCCGCGGAGCACAGCTCGGCGGTAGTGGCGGCGCTCAAGAACCGGACGGACCTGAGCATCGGCATCTCGCTGGGGAGCAGCACCCAGATCGCCTTGTTCGTGGCGCCGGTGCTGGTGCTGGCGTCCCTGGTGGTGGGACCGCGGCCGATGGACCTGGTGTTCACCCTGCCGGAGGTGCTGGCGGTGGCGCTGGCGGTGGCCATCTCCGCCCAGGTGACCATGGACGGCGAGTCCAACTGGCTGGAGGGCGTGCAACTGTTGTCTGTGTACGCCATCCTCGGCATCGTCTTCTATTTCCTGCCCCACGCCTGACGGGGCGGTGTCCGTGCGCATCGTCCTGCTGACGTCCTGGCGAGCGGCGGGCACCGCCGGCAGCGGCGTGGCCGCCTCGGTGCGGGGCTGCCGCGATGCGCTCCTCGCGGCGGGTGAGAATGTCCGCGTCGTATGCCCCGAGCGGGACCGGGCCGGCTACATCCGCAACTCCATCGCCCGGATCGCCTTCAACCACCGCCTCCGCCCCCTGGATCTGGCCGGCGCCGACGTGGTCGCCGGATTCGACTTCGACGGGTTCGCCCTGCCCCGGGGCGGACCGCCGCTGGTGCAGATCAACGGCGGCGTGCTCGCCGACATCGTCCGCTACGAGCGGGGTCCGGTGCGCTGGACGCTGGTCCAGCTGGCGCAGCTCGAGGGCCGGGCCGCCCGCCGCGCGGCGGCCGTGGTGACGCCGTCTCGCTACGCCGCCGACACCGTGGCGCGGCTCTACGGCGTGCCGGCGGGGCGGATCGAGGTGGTCCCGTTCGGCATCGACCTGGCCGACTGGGATATGCGGCTGCAGGTCGTGACGCCGGTGGTGGCGCCGGCGGAGACGAATGAGCCGGTCATCCTCTGCGTGGCCCGCCTCTACCCGCGCAAGGGGATTGACCTGCTGCTCGCCGCGTTCGCGCACGTCATCCGGGAAGTGCCCGCCGCCCGGCTGGAGATCGTGGGCGCCGGCCTGCTGGACCGCTGGCTGGCGGCAGCCATCGCCGAGCATCCCGGCCGGGACCGCATCGCCTGGCGCGGCAATCAGCCGCCCGGCGCGTTGCCCGCCTTTTACCGCCGCGCCCGCGTCTTCTGCCTGCCGTCGCGGCACGAGACGTTCGGCTTCGCGTTCCTCGAGGCGATGGCGTCCGCCCGGCCGGTGGTGGCCCTCGCTGTGACGGCGGTGCCGGAGATGGTGAAGGACGGCGAGACGGGCCTGCTCGCCCGGCGGGAGGACCCGGCGGAGCTCGCCGCGCACTTGGTGCGGCTGCTCCGCGACCCGGCGGAAGCGCGGGCACTCGGCGCCGCCGGCCGCGCCCGCGCCGCGGGTTATTCATGGCAGACCACCGCCCAGTCCCTGCAGGCACTATTCCGGCGGATTGTATGAAACCGTGAATCGGTGAATCGATGAAGCTGAGCCACCGCATCAGTAGCTTCTGACGCGGCGGGCTTTCTTGACATCTCCTCGCGCCCCTTCGGGGCGCGTGCTCAGCCGAGCGACCATGCCCACCTGGGCCTGCGGCCCAGGCTATTTCATCCCGTCCCTCCGGGCCGGGATCTTGCGTGGATGTTCGGTCATGCCGGTTCCATGGTTCGCTGCATCGTTTCGTGCTTGCATGACTTGGTGTCTTTAATGCGCCTTGGCGAGGTTTAAATTTGCGCGGGGCTAGGGTGATTGTGGCGGGCGGAAATGGTCGAAGCCGGAGACGGGGAGGGGGCGGGGGCCGGCGGGAGTGAGAAGGCGCAGTTCGCCGGGATGGTCGGCGACGATGCGGCCCACCCGGCGCAGCGACGGCAGGCCGGCTTGTCGGCTGTAGGCGGATAACAACGCAGACTCACGCCGGGGCGCCACGGTGAAGAGCAGCTCATAATCCTCGCCGCCGCCCAGCACGTCCGCCACGGTGACGAGCGCCCCGTCGGCGCATTCGCGAACGAACGCCGCGTCGATCACGGCGCCCACGCCGCTCATCACGGCGATCTGGCGGAGGTCCTTGGCGATGCCGTCGCTGGTGTCGATGCAGGCGGTGATGGCGGCGGACTCGCGCAGGAAGCGGCCCGCGGCCAGGCGCGGCTCCGGCCGAAGGTGCCTGGCCAGGCACCGGCGCTCCGGCGTGCGGGGCGGCACCGGCGCCCCGGCGGCGTCGCGGACGCCGCCGCGCGCGCCCACCCGCCAGCCCGCCTCCAGCAGCCGCAGTCCGGCGGCCGAGTGGCCCGGCTCACCGGTGATGTAGACCATGTCACCGGGCCGGGCGCCGGAGCGGAGCAGGGCACCGCCGGCGGGCGCCTCGCCGATCACCGTGGCGCAGAACAGGAAGCGGTCGGCTGCTGACAGGTCGCCCCCGGCGAGCGGAGTCGACGCCCAACGGAGGATCGCCCGCAGGCCGCTCATGATGGCTTTGAATTCCGCCTGACGGTCCGGCGGGAATGCGGCCGACAGGAAGAACGCAACCGGGCGGGCGCCCATGGCGGCGATGTCGCTGAGGTTGGCGGCGCCCACTTTCCAGCCGAGGTCGGCGAGGGGTGAGGTAGTGAGGCGGAAGTGCCGGTCCTCCACCAGCAGATCGGTGGTGACCACCAGCTCGGTGCCGGGCGCCGGGCGGCAGACGGCGCAGTCGTCGCCGATGCCGCGACGCAAGAAGGGCGGGAGGTCATCGCCGCCGGCGGCGATCCAACGAATGAGCGCCTCCTCGGAGAGCCGCTTCACGGGCGCTTCCCGCCGGGTTTGGCTTTGGGGGCGGCTCGCTTCGGGGCGTTCTGCAGGGCGTGATTGAGGACGTCGCGCACGCCGTCGACGTAGATGAACTTCATCCCGGCGCGGGCGAACTCCGGCAGGTCTTCCACGTCCTTGCGGTTGGGGGCGGGGAGGATCACCTTGAAGATGTCCGCCCGCCGCGCGGCCAGGATCTTCTCCTTGACGCCGCCGATGGGAAGCACGTCGCCCCGGAGGGTGATCTCGCCGGTCATGGCCAGATCGCGGCGCACCGGATTGCCGGTGCAGACCGACACCAGGGCGGTGGCCATGGCCACGCCCGCCGACGGCCCGTCCTTGGGGATGGCCCCCTCGGGCACGTGAATGTGGATGTCCCGCTCCTCGAAGAAGGTGTCGGCGATGCCGAACTGGCCGGCGTAGGCGCGGGCGAAGCTGTGGGCGGCCTTGGCCGACTCCTGCATCACCTCGCCCAGCATGCCGGTGAGCATCAGGTTGCCTTTCCCCTTCATGGAAATGGCCTCCACGAACAGGACGTCGCCGCCGGTGGGCGTCCAGGCCAGGCCGGTGACGATGCCCGTGCGATTTTCCTTCAGCAGTTTTTCGCGCGGGATCCGTTCCGGTCCGAGGTACGTCGCCAGCACTCGCGGCGTGATGCGCACCTCCTTCCGTTTCCCCTCGGCCACCCGCCGGGCCACCTTGCGGCAGATCCGGGCGATCTCCCGCTCCAGGTTGCGCAAGCCCGCCTCGCGGGTGTAGCCGTTGATGATGGCGAGCAGGGCGCCGTCGGTGAACGCCAGATCCGTCTTGTTCAGCCCGTGCTCCTTGAGCTGCTTCGGGATGAGGAAGCGGCGGGCGATGTGGAGCTTCTCCTGCTCGGAGTACCCGCTGAGGTGGATGACCTCCATCCGGTCGAGGAAGGCGGGCTGGACCGTGTCCAGGATGTTGGCGGTAGTGATGAAGAGCACGTTGGACAGGTCGAAGGCGACCCCCAGGTAGTTGTCGCGAAACGAGAAGTTCTGCTCGGGGTCCAGCACCTCGAGGAGCGCCGACGACGGATCGCCGCGGAAGTCGGCACCGATCTTGTCCACCTCGTCCATCATGAACACCGGGTTGTTGGTCCCGGCCTGGTGAATTCCCTGGATGATCCGGCCCGGCATGGCGCCGACGTAGGTGCGCCGGTGGCCGCGGATCTCGGCTTCGTCATGGACGCCGCCCAGCGACAGCCGCACGAACTGCCGTCCCAGCGCCCGGGCGATGGAGCGTCCCAGCGACGTCTTGCCCACGCCCGGCGGCCCGACGAAGCACAGGATCGGGCCGCGGTTGCTCTCGGAGATCTTCCGCACGGCCAGGTGCTCGACGATGCGCTCCTTGATCTTCTCCAGGTCGTAGTGGTCCTGGTCCAGGATCTTTTGCGCCTTGGCCAGGTTCAGGTTGTCGCGGGTGTGCTTGCTCCACGGCAGATTGACCACCCAGTCGAGCCAGGTGCGCATGGTGGCGGCCTCGGCGGACTCGGGGTGCATCTTCTCGAGCCGGCCGATCTGGCGATCCACCTCCTCGAAGGCGTCGACGGGCATCTTGGCCGCGGTGGCCTTCTCGCGGTACTGCTTGATCTCCTGGGCGAATTCGTTCCCCTCGTTCAATTCGTCCTGGATCGCCTTGAGCTGCTGACGGAGGAAGTACTCCTTCTGGGACTTGTCGATCTCGTCCTTGGCCTGGGAGTTGATCTGCTGCTGGACCTCCAGCAGCTCGATCTCCCGCTTGAGCAGCTCGTGCACCCGCTGCAGCCGCCGGACCGTGTGGATCTGCGCAAGCACGTCCTGGGCGACCTTCACCTTCAGGTCCAGATTGGCGGCGACGATGTCGGCCAGTCGGCCCGGGTCATCCAGGTTGGAGATGATCACCATGATCTCGGCGGCGATGTTCTTGCCGAGCTGGTTGGCCTGCTCCATGGCGCTCTTGATGTTGCGCACCAGCGCCTCGGCCTTGATGGTGGTGGCCTGCGCCTCGGGCTCCCGCAGGGCCTGGACCGATGCGGCGATGAACGGCCCGCTGAAGTCCATGCTCTCGATCTTGGCCCGCATGACCCCCTGGACGAGGATGCGCAGCCGGCCGTCGGGGAGCTTGAGCATCCGCATGATGATGCCCACGGTCCCCATCCGGTAGATGTCGTCGGCGCCGGGGTCCTCATCCTGGGCGTTCTTCTGGGCCACGAGCAGGATCATCCGGTTCTGAGACAGGGCGTAGTCCACCGCCGCGATGGAGTTGGGCCGGCTGACGTACAACGGGACGATCATGAACGGGAACACCACGATGTCCCGGAGCGGCAGCACCGGCAGCACCTCGGGGATCTGGATCTGGCCGTCCGTTGGCCGTTCCTCGATGTCGGCGGGGGTGTCCTGGATGTCCGGATTGTCCTGGTCCATGACTCGGTGTTCTCCTTGGTGGGGTGGGACCTACGGCTCGGTCCGGGCGTGGACGGGAATCTCGTACACGGTGCCGCGCTGTTCCGGGCGTTTGGCCAGGGTGATGGTCAGGACCCCGTTCTCCAGCACCGCTTCGGATTTCTTCGGATCGATCACCCACTGCAATTCCAGCGTTTTCTGGAACGGGCCGTAGCCGCGCTCCAGGCAGATGAAACGGATCTTCTCCTCGTCGGTGAACTGGGGTTCCCGCTTCAGCCCGCTCACGGTGAGGATGTCGTCGCGGAGGGTGATACGGAGATCACCGGCGGCGACTCCGGCAACTTCCAGCCGGACGATGACGAGGGTGTCGGTCTCGCCCAGGTCCAGGGGCGGAAACCATTGCTCGGCGCCGAGCGCCCCCGGACAACCGGGCAAGAACAGGTCGTTCATGTTCAGACCGGGATGCTTGCCGCGCTTCGGTTTGTTGCCCATACCCGCCTCGCTAACCCTTGGCGTCGAACAGCTCGCTGATCTCCTGCAGAAACTCCGACACGTCCTTGAACTCCCGGTAGACCGAGGCGAACCGGACGTAAGCCACCTTGTCCAGCCGGTGGATCTTGCGCATGAGCATCTGGCCGATCTCGGCGGTGGTGACTTCCTTCTCCGGATTCTCCTGGACGTACGTCTCGATCTCGTCGGCGATCCGCTCCAGGTCCGTCAGCGCCACCGGGCGCTTCTGGAAGGCCTTGAGCAGGCCGGTCATGATCTTGTTCCGATCGAACTCTTCGCGCCGCCCGTCCTTCTTGACGACCAGCAGGGGGCTTTCCATGATGCGCTCGTAGGTGGTGAAGCGCTTGCCGCAGAACAGGCACTCGCGGCGGCGGCGGATGCTGGTCGCCTCCTTGCTCTCGCGCGAGTCCACCACTTTGTCGCCGCTCTGGTTGCAGTAGGGACATTTCATGCCGGTGCTTCGCTCCTGTGGGGCCGGCCGGAGGCTACTGGACGCCCAGCCGGAGGACGCCGATGTAGGGCAGGTTGCGGTATCGCTCCGCATAGTCCAGCCCGTAGCCGATCACGAACTCGTCGGGGATGTCGAAGCCCAGGTAATCGACGGTCACGTCGATCAGCCGCCGGGCCGGCTTGCTGAGCAGCGCGCAAATCCGAATGTCGGCCGGCTCCCGGTTGGCCAGCAGGTTCTTCAGGTAGTTGAGGGTGAGGCCGGTGTCTACGATGTCCTCGACGATGACCACGTGCTGGCCGGTCACCGACTTGTCGAGGTCCTTGATCAGCTTGACCTCGCCGGTGGATTTGGTGGAGTCGCCGTAGCTGGCCACCGCGATGAAGTCCACCGCCAGCGGGATGTCCATGCGCCGGATCAGGTCGGAGTGGAAGGGCGTGGCGCCCTTGAGGATGCAGACCAGCAGCGGATTTTTCCCGGCGTAGTCGCGGCTGAGCTGGGCGGCCAGTTCGGCGATCCGCTTCTGGATGGCGTCCGCATCGAGCAGAATCTCCTCCAGGTATTCGCCGGGGTATTCGGGGTAGATGGAATTCACGGGACCCTCCGGAAGCATTTCGGACTGATTCATTGTAACAGAGCGCACCGGGCGTTGGATAGTCCGTGCGGTTCAGTCGGCCGGCGCGGTGAAGCGGTCGCGGAAGCGGCGCATTTCGGCCAACAGGGCATCCGCCGGCGCGGGCAGGACCCGGCTCGGCGGCAGGCTTGACAGGAAGATCCGGCCATAGGGCTTGGTCAGCAGGCGGCGGTCGCACATCACCACCAGGCCCCAGTCCGCGTGCGACCGGATGAGACGGCCGAACCCCTGCTTCAGCTTGATGACGGCCTGGGGGACGGTGTAGTCAATGAAGGGCTGGCCGCCGGCGGCCTGGATCTGCTCCAGCCGCGCCTCGATGATGGGTTCGGTGGGAACGTGGAAGGGCAGCTTGGTGATGATGACGCACTGGAGCGCCTCGCCGCGCACGTCGACGCCCTCCCAGAAACTGTCGGTGGCGAAGAGCACGGCGCGGGGCTGGGACTTGAACGCCTCCAGGAGCTGGTGCCGGTTGAGCTGGCCCTGCCGCAGGCAGGTGCAGCCGGCCTGGAGGAGGGGAAGTTCCAGCTGCTGGTGCACCCGGCGGAGCAGGGAGTAGGAGGTGAACAGCACGAACGCGCGCCCGCCTGTCAGCGTCACGGTCTCCCGGACCAGCCAGGCCAGCCGATCGGCGAAGGTGCCCGCAGCCGGATCGGGCAGGTCCATGGGGATGCCCATCAGCACGCGGCTGGCGAAGTCGAACGGCGAGTCGAGCACGGCGTCGATCAGCCGCTCGGGCGCCACGCCGTCTAGGCCGGTGCGCCGCTTGATGAAGTCAAAGGTGCGGTCGATCGACAGCGTGGCCGAAGTCAGCAGCACGGAGTCGTAGGCGTTGAACACCAGCTCCTTGAGCCGGGGGGCCACGTCGAGGGGCGCCTGGCAGAAGGCGACCAGGTAGTGATCGCGCCGGCGCCGGAGCTCCAGCCAGCGGCAGGTGTCCGGCTGGCCCTCGCGGAAGTCGGCCAGGACCAGCTGCAACTCCTTGAGTCGCAACAGCAGCGCCTCGACGTCGAGCAACGGGCTCTGGATCTTGTCCAGCGTGTCGGCGTCCAGGGCGTAGATCCGCTTGAGCAGCTCCTGGGCGGCTTCCTGGAACTGTTCGCCGGCCGCCAGCAGCTCGGCCACCGCCGGCAGGACAGCCTCCTGCCAGAGGGGTGAAGCCTCCACCGCGGGCGCGATCCGCTTCTTGAAGTCCTCGCCCGGCGCCAGAGCCAGCGCCTCACCGGACAGGATGTTGTGGGCCATCGCCTCGAACGCCGCGGCCAGACGCTCGCGAAACGCGCGCCGGGCGTCGGTGAACGGCCCCGCGATCTGGGCATGGACGCGCGCCACCGGCTGCTGGTTCTCCGGGTTCATGAGCGCGTAGAGCCGGCGGCCGATGGATGGGACCAGACCCCGGTCATCGGCCCGGTGGCTTTGCAGCCGGCCGAGGCTGCGGTAGAACGAGAACGGCGTTACGGTGGCGCCGAGGTAGGCGGTGGCCACGTTCTCCAGGTGGTGCGCTTCGTCCACGATGAGCTTGTGAAACACGGGCAGCACGCCGTTCCGGCCGCCGGTGCCTTTGATGGCCAGGTCGGCCATGAGCAGGTGGTGATTGGTGACGATGAGCTGGGCCCGGGCGGCGTCGCGGCGGGCCTGGTAGAAGAAGCAGCGCGAGAAAAACGGGCAGCGGGCGCGGTTGCAGCTGTCCGCCTCGCACTGGATGCTCTCCCAGACCTCCTCCGAGGGTTCGAACGTCAGGTCGCTGAGCGAACCGTCGGCCGTCCGCTCCATCCACTCGAGGAGAAGCCGGAGTTCGGCGGCGGTATCCTCGCGGACCAGCAGGGCCGGCTCGCGCCGCGCGTCCTCGGCCCGCCGCCGGCACAGGTAGTTGCCCCGCCCCTTCATGAGCACCGCGGCGAACTCCAGGCCCAGCCCGGTCTGGAGGAACGGAATGTCCTTGTGGATGAGTTGCTCCTGAAGGTTGATCGTGTTGGTGGACACCACGATCCGCTGGTGGTTGGCCAGGGCCCAGTGGACTGCCGGAATGAGATAAGCCAGCGACTTGCCCACGCCCGTTCCCGCCTCGATGAGTCCGATCTTGGCTTCGTTGAGGACGCGGATCACCTCGCGCACCATCCGCACCTGCTGCGGCCGCACCTCGAAGCCGGGGAGCCGTCCGGCCAGCTGTCCCGCGGCCCCGAACTGGTCCAGCAACGGATCGGCCTCGATGGCGTGAACCTCGCGGGCGGCCATGGGCTCCACGAGCACGTGGAGGCGACTGACGGCGTTGTCGACGATGTAGGAGGCGACGCCCGAAGCGCCCAGGTCGCCGGCCAGGGTGATGTCGTTGGCCGAAGGCGTCAGGTCGCCGGACGGATGATTGTGGATGGCCACCATGCCGGGCGCCGCCGCCTCGAGGACCGCCGGTACGCTGTTGGCGTTGCCCCGGGCCACCACGCGCAGCGTAGCCACCCGGTTGGCGCTGTCGAGCGTGGCGACGCAGAAAATCTCGTGGCCTCCGTTCTCCTGGATCATCCGGCGGAGCGCGGCGGCGCTATCGGGGGTGAAGTACGGCTCGAGCGGCTGCATGGGTCGGGTTCCTCGCGACGGCCGTTCCGCCGGGGCGCTGGCGCCGGGGCGGATCCGCGCTATTGTATCACCGCCGGGGCGACGGCGGCAGGTGCGTCAGGCGGTCCGCGGGGCGGAGAGCGTTGACAACCACGGGCGTTCGGGTATACTCAAGCCCAAGCCCGACCGAGGGCCATTCTCCCGCCAGTCCGACGAGTGAACGCATGGGCACCGCCGATTGTCAGCCCCGCGACTATGTGCCCCGCCATCATCAGGCGTTGATGACCGACCTGTATCAGCTCACCATGGCCGCCGGCTATTTTGTCCACGACCTCAACCGACCGGCCAGCTTTGAACTCTTCGCCCGGCGGCTGGCGCCATGCCGGTCGTACCTGCTGTGTGCCGGCGCCGCCCAGGCGCTGGCGTATCTCGAGACGCTGCGCTTCTCGGGCACGGAGATCGACTATCTGCGACGTCACCCGTCGTTCACCCACGTGCCGGCGGCGTTCTTCGAGTACCTCCGTGAGGTCCGCTTCACCGGCGATGTGTGGGCCGTGCCGGAGGGGACCCCGGTCTTCGCCGATGAGCCCATCCTCCAGGTGACCGCCCCGCTGGTCGAAGCCCAGCTCGTGGAGACCTACCTGCTGGCCATGATCAATTTCCAGACCCTGGTCGCCACCAAGGCGTCGCGCGTCGTGCAGGCCGCCTGCGGCCGCGCGGTGATCGATTTCGGCACCCGGCGCGCGCACGGGCCCGAGGCGGGCGTGCTGGCGGCGCGGGCCGCCTTCATCGGCGGTTGCGTCGGCACGTCGAACACGGCCGCCGGGCTCCATGCGGACATCCCCACCTACGGCACGCAGGCGCACTCCTGGATCATGGCGTTCGCGGACGAGGCCGAGAGCTTCCGCCGCTACGCCGAGGTGTTCCCCGACTCGGCGGTGCTGCTGATCGACACTTACGACGTGGCGGTCGGCGCAGCCCGCGCAGCCGAACTGGGACCGGCTGTCCGCGGGGTGCGCATCGACAGCGGCGATCTGCACGCCGAGAGCGTCCGGGTCCGCCGGATCCTGGACGAGCGGGGGCTGACCGCCACGAAGATCATGGCCAGCTCCGACCTCAACGAGTACATCATCGACGACCTGCTCCGCCGCGGCGCGCCCATTGACGCGTTCGGCGTGGGCACCGAGCTGGTGCTGTCTCCGGACGCGCCGTCCATCGGCGGTGTGTACAAGCTGGTGGCGATGACCGGTGCCGACGGCCGGCTTCTTCCCAAAGCCAAGTACAGCGCCCACAAGGAGACCCTGCCCGGCCGGAAGCAGGTCTACCGGCACGGGGCGGACGGGAGCTGGACCCATGACGTCATCGGCCTGCGGGACGCGGACGACGCCGCCTTCCCGGGGAGCGAACGCCTCCTGGTTCCGGTCATGGCGGACGGCCGCCGGCTGTCGGCGCCGGAGCCCCTCCCGACGATTCAGGACCGCGCCCGGGCCAACCTGGCACGGCTGCCCGAGCCGTACCGGGAGCTGGGCCAGGCGGCCCGCTTCCCGATCACGCTCAGCCCCGCCCTGGAGCGCCTGCGGCAGGAGCTGCGATCCGAACACGCGGCCGGAACATCCAAAGAGGCAGGAGGTGACACACCATGATCGCGCCCGCCTTTTTCGTGGATGTGGATACCCAACGCGATTTTATGGACGCGGACGGCGCCCTGTACGTGCCGGGCGCGGTGGAGATCGTGGAGACGCTGGAGACGCTCACCCGTTTCGCGGTGGCCCGGGGCATCCCCGTCGTGGCCACCATGGACGCCCACGCGCCGGACGATCCGGAATTCGCGCGCTACCCGGCGCACTGCGTCCGCGGAACCCGGGGCGGCCAGAAAATTCCCCAGACCCTGCTGCCGCGGCACGTTGTCCTGCCGAACGAGCCGGGGGGCGCCGTCTGGGAGGACGTTGACCAGATCATCCTGGAGAAACAGGCGTTCAGCATGTTCGACAACGTGCACGCCGAAGACGTGGTGCGCCGCCTGGGGATCCGGCGCTGCGTCGTGTACGGCGTGGCCACCGAGTGCTGCGTGCGCGCCGACGTGCTGGACCTGCTGGCCCGGAACTACGCGGTGACCCTGGTGACCGACGCCATCCGGCCCCTGGATCCCGCAGCCGGAACCGCCGCCACGGCCGAAATGCAGGCCCGCGGGGCGGTGCTGTGTTCGGCCGCCGAGGTGATGCGGCAACTCGGGACGGACTGAACTCGGACGGAGAGAATGCATGAAAGTCGCGCTGGCCCAGATCAACACCGTGGTGGGTGACTTCGAGCAGAACCTGCGCATCGTTCAGGACTGGCTGGGGCGGGCGCGGGCCGCCGGCGCCGACCTGGTCGTGTTCCCCGAGCTGACCTTCGCGGGCTATCCGCCCAAGGACCTGCTGGAAAAGCGCAGCTTCGTGGACAAGAACCTCGAGATTCTCCAGCGGTTCAAGCGCGACGTCCGCGGCATCGCCGCCGTGGTGGGGTATGTCAGCCGGAACGAGAGCGGCTCCGGGAAGCCGCTGTTCAACTCGGCCGCGCTCGTGGCCGACGGCCAGATCCTGCACACCACGCACAAGTGCCTGCTCCCCACCTATGACGTGTTCGACGAGGCCCGTCACTTCGAGCCGTGCAGCCGGGCGCTCGGCCTGGTGACATACCGGGACCGGCGGATAGCGCTCACCATCTGCGAGGATTTCTGGAACGACGCGCAACTCTTTCCGCGGCGATTGTACCGGTACGACCCCGTGGAGGACATGGCCGGACAGGGGGCCGATCTCTTCATCAACATCAATGCCTCCCCGTTCACCCTGGGCAAGCCCGGGCTGCGCCGCCGGATCGTCACCCACGCGGCGGGTAAATACGGCGTCCCGGTCCTTTTGGTCAACCAGGTGGGCGGGTACGACGAAATCGTCTTCGACGGCGGCTCCATGATCGCCGCGGCCGGGGGTGAGCTGGTGGCCCGAGGGCATGCCTTCGAAGAAGACCTCGTGGTGGCGGACCTGACGCTGCCGCCGGCGGCCCCGCCCGAGGCGGCGGCGGAACCGGCTGAACAAATCTACCGGGCGCTGGTGCTGGGGACCCGCGACTACACGCGCAAGTGCGGGTTTCGCCAGGTGGTGATCGGCCTGAGCGGCGGTGTGGACTCGGCGCTGGTGGCGTGTATCGCGGCGGCGGCGCTGGGGCCGGAAAACGTCACCGGCATTGCCATGCCGTCGATGTACAGCGCGCCCGCGTCACTGACCGACGCCGAGGCGCTGGCCCGCAACCTGGGCATCCGGCTGGAGATCATCCCCATCACCGCCGTGTACGACAGCTACCTGCAGCAGCTCCGGACACTGTTCGCCGGCCGCCCCTTCGACACCACCGAGGAAAACCTGCAGGCCCGCATCCGCGGCAACCTGCTGATGGCGTTTTCCAACAAGTTCGGGGCGATGGTGCTGAGCACCGGCAACAAGTCGGAGCTGGCGGTGGGTTACTCCACCCTGTACGGCGACATGTGCGGCGGGCTGGCCGTCATCTCCGACCTGCTCAAGACGCAGGTGTACGAGGTCTGCCGCTGGATCAACCAGGCCCGTCCCGTCATCCCCGAATCCACACTGACCAAGGCGCCGTCGGCCGAGCTGCGGCCGAACCAGACCGACCAGGACGAATTGCCGCCGTACGCCGTACTGGACGCGGTGCTCCGGCTGTATATCGAGGAGCAGCAGTCCCGCCGCGAGATCATCGAGCGGGGATTCGACACCGCGCTGGTGGATCGGATCGTGGGTATGGTGGACCGGAACGAGTACAAGCGGCGTCAGGCGCCACCCGGCCTGAAAGTCACCGGCAAGGCCTTCGGGTTCGGACGCCGGCTGCCCATCGTGCACCGCTTCGCGTACTGAGCGGGCCGCCGGCCCGCCTGGACATTTCTGTTTATTTCACCACAACACTGGGTTATCCTTGCCCCATTCCAACCCTGGGGAGGGTCACGCGAATGAGTCGTCGAACCGTTTTGTGTGTCGGTCTCCTGACAGCCGCCGTCCTGGCGGCGGTGCTGCCGGTCCGGGCCGACGATCCGAAGCCGGTCACGGCCAACTCCGAGCCGGTTTATGCGCAACTGCGCGCGCTGGAGCTGTCCGGCGAATCGGTCCAGGTGGAGAACCTGACCCTGCAGCGGGATGTCGCCACAATCACGCTCGTCAACGGCCGTTGCCACCTGGCTCATGATGTGGGCGGGCGCATCACCGGCATCGTGTTCCTCGGCGACGGCCGGATCGAGGTGAAGCCGCACCTGGCGGTGGAGCAGCGGCACCTGGGCTGGCTCGCGAACGCCCGCACCCTCAGCGACACGTTCACCCGGATGGTGATCCGGTTCACCGACGGCACGCTCGATGACATCACCCGGTTCGACAAGCCCCAGCCCGGCTCCGTGGACGGTCGTGCGGCCGACGCCTGGAAATCGGCCCGGAAGCTCTTCCGCGAGGGCCGCCAGTATATCAATCCCAACCTGGCTGCGGCCTTCCTCGAGTACAACCTCGAACTGCGGCTGCTGACCGATCTCCTCTGGCCCGGCCACGGCGGCTATTTCCACGCCTACTGCGAGGGAAAGCAGTACGGCGACCTGCTCTTCCTCGTGGACCCCCTCGGCGCACCGTATGTGACGCCGGAAGAAGTGGTGCTCGCCGCGCTGTCGGAGGGGAACCTCGGCATCTGGGTGTCAGAGCAGCTCCGAGACCGCTACACGGGCCAAACTCCGCCAAAAGTGGATCTGCGGCTCGTGGACATGGAACACTACCAGATCGACGCCACGGCCCGGGACAAGAACCTCCGGGCGAAAGTCACCGCCCGCTTCCGGGCGCTCGTCGGCGGGGCGCGCGTCCTGCCGCTGGACCTCTTTCCCAAGCTGCGGGTGACTCGCGTGACCGACGCCCAAGGCCGTG
>Ga0209605_1000039_pt1 | contig 191061 bp, 176 predicted proteins | sample AD_UKC035_MetaG_FD_184408 | JGI IMG/M metagenome (GOLD analysis project Ga0209605, IMG submission 184408) | Active sludge microbial communities of municipal wastewater-treating anaerobic digesters from USA - AD_UKC035_MetaG (SPAdes) (version 2) | ecosystem: Engineered > Bioreactor > Anaerobic...
TGTGCACGATCTTCGCGTTGACAATACCGGAAATTTGGGATTACCGCTTTATGGTCCCGCTCTTTCTGTTCTCGCTGACCCAGTTCTTATTGGCTCGGATCGAGTGGAAGGATATACGGCGGACCCTTTTCTTTGTGTTCATTCTGGTATTCTTTATTATTGGATTGAATGGTTTGCTCTCAGGGCGCGGCGGTCCTTCCGCGGCACTGGATCCCAATTCGCCGATCATTTATCAGGCATTAATTCCAGGCACAGACTGGGGCATTACGATCACTATTTCGAAATTATGGTTCGCCATGACGCAGGTGCTTCGAATTCTCGCCATGGCTTTGCCTGCCATGGCGCTTCCATATACCCTGGACCCGAATATCTACGGAACCGCGTTCAAGCGCATGGGGGCTTCGGATAAGGTAGCCTTCACCATGGATTTAGCCCTCCGCTTCCTTCCCACATTTTCGCATGACCTCACCATCACGGTGGATGCCCAGCGCGCGCGGGGCTACGAAGTGGAGAAACTCAAAGGCGGGGTGGTCGAGAAAATTCGCAAACTTGCGCCATTGATCATTCCCGTCACCATGCAGTCAACGGTGACCGGCGAGGAGGTGATCGATGCGATGGACTTGCGCGCCTTCAACACGGCTCCCCGCACATGGCTCAAAGAATTGCATTACGCTCCCCGCGATTACTTCATGATCGGGCTGGGGGTCGCGATCTTTCTCGCATGCTGTGTCTTGAAGTGGGGTTTTGGAATCGGCGGTTTCTTCGTCCCGGACTTTTTCACGAAATTTATTTTGGGATAGATTTGGAAACTGAAAACCGACCTCGCGAGGTCGGTTTTTTTCACTCACTTTAGAGACCGTTTCTTAAGTACGCGGAGTAGACGGACGACACGGTCAAAAACGGATTGTTTCAAGATTTTTCCGCGAATATCCGCGAACTCCGCGTAGTCCGTGTCCAAAATAGGAGTTAAGAAACACTCACGGTAGAGGGATTATCCCCGATAGATTTCCCCCGCCTCCACGCGGAAGGGGAGCGTGTTTTGCGCTGAGGCGAACACGCAGGTTGCGTACGGCGTGAACGCGCAAGGCGGGCTGTATGCATAATTGAAATCCAAAATTAATTTCTCGTTTTTTGGCGGATCGGTGTAGAGATAGCGGCTGGGCGGATAGGTTTCTTTACTGCTGGTGCCGTCGCGAAATTTGACGAATAGTTTCTTCGAAGTTGTTTCGGTGACATCGAGTTTGTAGGTTTTCCCCTCGAAGCGGAACGACACGAACCCGTGCAGTTGATCGTCAACCACATCGCCCAAGGAGTTATCCTGCGGGGATGCTTTCGGTTGGGGGTAAGGGGTGTACGCGGCGTTGAAGCGAAATTTTTTGTTGACCGGGAACCATTTCAACGGCGGGAGTTTAAAACGTTCCTCGCGGGCGTTGTCCCAGATGCGCATGGAGTATTTTTCCCCATGCTGGTGTACTACCATGCGAAGGTTATTCCATGTAATGAAACTTGGCTTTGGGTCTTGGGCTGGCTTGAGGATCGCCTTTTGCGCTGCGCGTCCATTGACCTTTACATTGATTCCGTTGGCAGGCTGAAAGCGGATGTTTTTACTTGAAACTTCCACCACACCGAGGTAGGTTGGAGCGTGTTCGGGGAGAACTACTTCACTCATCGTAGTCGAACCGACCAGGTTTCTGCCCTGTTTGAGTTCATATAAACCAGCCAACGCCACCCAACTGTTTTCGCCGGTCAGCGCGTTGTATTTTTCCGCGCGCCATTGCATGATCTCGTTTTCGTAGGTTTTATCTGTCATGTGCGAAATTATACTGTGAGCCAGTCCGGTGTGGTTTTCCAATTTTGTTATAAACATGGCTCTAGCGTTTTTAATGGGAAAGCCTAAAACATCAGCCACAGATTTCACGAATTCACACAGATTGGTTTAGAAAATTAGTGAAAATCCGTGTAAATTCGTGGCAAAGAATCTTCCTGTGCATCGGAATCCCGCCCAAAACGGGAAATCCTAAAACATTCAACTTATATCATACCGAACAAAAACAGGCTGGGGATTTTCGCCTCAGCCTGTCCAGCCTCCAGTTTCCAATAGTGTGTGGTTTCGATACGCCCTCGGCTATCGCCTCGGGCTACTCAACTACCATCAGTCTCCAGTCTCTAATCTCTAATTACCAATTACCTTTCTTCAATTCTACAATCCTCTATTCCTCTAAAGTCGAAATATCTCCCTCCGGCAACCCCTGCGCCCTTGCCTTCAACACGCGGCGCATGATCTTGCCGGAACGCGTCTTGGGGAGTTTATCCACAAAGCGGACTTCCTCCGGGCGGGCGATGGGGCCCATGTGCGTGGCGACGTGCTGGCGAAGTTCCTCAGCAAGTTCAGGCGATGCTACCTGACCCGCGCGGAGCATGACGAACGTGTAAATGCCCTGACCTTTTACATCGTGCGGAAGCCCGATCGCGGCGGCTTCGGCGACGGCGGGATGACTCACCAACGCTGATTCAACTTCCGCTGTGCCGAGCCGGTGACCGGAGACTTTGAGCACATCGTCCACGCGGCCGATGATCCAGAAGTAGCCGTCGCGGTCGCGTTTGGCTGAGTCTCCCGTTGTGTATTTGCCTGGATATTTGCTCCAATATTGATTGACGTAACGATCGGGGTCGTTGTAAATTGTGCGAAGCATCGAGGGCCATGGATTCTTTAGTACGAGATAACCTTCGGTATCATCCGCGACAGGTTTGCCTTGCTCGTCAACAATTTCCGCCTCTTGCCCAAAGAATGGACGCGTCCCTGAGCCGGGTTTGAGCGGCACGACCGGCGTCGGTGTGATCATGAATGCGCCGGTTTCGGTTTGCCACCACGTGTCAATGATGGGGAGTTTATCCTTGCCGATGACGCGGTGATACCACTTCCACGCTTCGGGGTTGATCGGTTCTCCCACCGTGCCGAGCAGGCGTAAGGAGGAAAGATCGTGCTTGTCGGGCCACGATTCGCCGAAGCGCATGAGTCCGCGGATGGCGGTGGGGGCGGTGTAAAAGAGCGTGATCCCATAGCGTTCGATGCACTGCCACCAGCGATTCGGTTCGGGGAACGCGGGTCCGCCTTCGAAGAGGAAGGAGGTCGCGCCGTTGAGCATGGGCCCGTACACGAGATACGAATGTCCCGTCACCCAGCCCGGGTCGGCTGTGCACCACCAGCGGTCGTCGTCGCGCACATCGAAAACATATTTCAGCGTGGAGTACGTGCCGACCATGTATCCGCCGTGTGTGTGGACGATGGCTTTCGGCTTGCCGGTGGAGCCGCTGGTGTATAGGATGTAGAGCGTGTCCTCCGCGTCCATCACTTCGGTTCCGCACTTGCCCTCGGCGATGGGTTGCTCGAGCAATTCGTGATACCAATGGTCGCGTCCCGTTTCCATGTTGATTTCGTTGCCCACGCGCTTGACCACGATCACGTTTTCAACGGATGGACAGTGTTTGAGCGAGTCGTCCACGATCTGTTTGAGTTGTACGATCTTTCCATTCTGGAAGGATCCGTCGCAGGTGATGACCAGTTTCGATTTGCTGTCTTCGATGCGACCGGCGAGCGAATCCACTGAAAAGCCGCCGAACACAACGGAGTGAATCGCGCCGATCTTTGCGCACGCCAGCATGGCAAAGACGATCTCGGGAACACGTCCCATGTAAATGGTGACGCGGTCGCCTTTCTTGACGCCCATTGCTTTGATAATGTTCGCCATGCGCGTCACTTCGCGGTTCATGGCGTAATATGAATACGTGCGATGATCTTTGCCGTCTTCGCTTTCCCAAATGAGGGCAAGTTTATTTTTGCGATACGTCTTGAGATGGCGGTCAATACAGTTATGGACGATGTTGACCTTCGCCTCCGTGAACCATTTGAAGAACGGCTTCTTGGAATCGTCGAGCACTTTTTTCCACTTGCCGTACCATTCAAGTTCTTTTGCTTCGGCTTCCCAAAATGCGCGGAAGTCTTTTTTGGCAGAGCGGTTGAGCTTGTCCCAATCTTTCAGCCGCGCTTCAGCGATCACTTGTTTGGATGGGTAGAACACTTCACCGGTCAACTTCTTCTTCGTCGGGGCAGGTCTGCGACTCTTCCCTTGCGATCTGACAGATTTGCTTTTTGTTCCAGCCATTTCACTCTCCTCTTGTTACTCGCAATTTTTCATTTTTCAACGGGCGTGAAAATAAATTCCCATGCCAGTAAATTCCCCGCCAGTACCAACAGTGTCAACAACAAACCTTCCAATTGAAGTGGTTGTAAGCCGAAAAGGAACGCGATGCCCGGGAAGATCGCAAAGAACAACACCAACCCATACAAGAACGGCACAGCCCAACTATTCCTTCCGTACACGCCGGTTGGATTAACCATTTTTACCGCCTTGATCAGACGGGTAGAGAAAACGATCCCCGCGCCAGCCGCAACCACGAACACCAATTGCCATAAGAAAGGCGTGTCGCCACCGACTTGCGCGCCCATGCTCATGAGGGCGGGGATCAGGAACGAAGTGTAAACGCCGCCAGCTATGCGCTTCATTGTATCGTCCTTGAACCATTGAGGTCTGTCTTTCACAACGGTCCACCATAAACCCACGAGGGCAAAACACGTTGCTGAAGTTACCGCGTAAAAAGTGTTGGTGTCCATGCCTCTCTCCTATGGTCAAGCATGGGGATTATTTTATCACCGCGCGGGTTGCCTCTGTGCTGTCATTCGAACCAATCCAAAATCTTTTGCCATGCGCCTGCAAACGGAAGAAACCACGGGAAGCCGTTGTACAACCCCAGCGGCGCGCCGGGGAAATCGAATTGCGCGAACGGATGCTCTTTGATATTCCCGTTCAACATCGCTTCGGCAACCGTTTTCCCTAAATGCGAAGCCATCGCCACGCCGTGACCCGCGTAGCCGAGCGAATAATAGATGCCGTCCATTTCACCCACGTGCGTCATCATGTCAAAAGCAAAATCAAGCGTGCCGCCCCAGGCGTACTCGATTTTCACATCACGCAACTGCGGGTACACGCGAAACATTTCGCGCCTCAGAATCTCTGCGCTTCGCGCGATCGTATTTTTATTTTCAGGGAAGAACGCGGCGCGCCCGCCGAAGATCATGCGGTTATCCCACAGCCGAAAATAATTCAGGTAATGCATCGAGTCGAAGATCATGCGGTTCTTCGGGCTGAGTTCGTTGGCAAGCGCGTCGGATAATTTTTCTGTCGCGATGATGAACGATCCCACCGGGATGATTTTTCTCTGCAATTTTTTCGTGACGCTCCCCGTGTAGCCCGACGTGCCCACCAAAACTTTTTCCGCTTCGATGTTCCCTCTTTCTGTCTGGATGAAGAACCGCGTCCCCTCACGAGTGAGGCTGGTGACGCGCGCGCGGGCATGGAGCGAAGCCCCAGCCTTCTCTGCCGCGCGAGCCAACCCTGAGACGTATTGCGCCGGGTTCAGCCCTCCGCTCACCTCGTCCACGATGCCGCCGTGATACATCGCCGAGCCGATCTCATCTTTCAACTCATTCGGTGGCACCACTCGAACCTTGTGGGTGAACTCTTTCGCCATGAAATCCACTTCATCGTAAAAGTAATCAAAGTGATGGGGCTTGCTCGCTACATACAAATGACCATAGCGCTTGAAGCCACAGTCTATATTTTCTTCTTGCACAACGCGTTCAACAGCGGCTACTGAATCCAATGAAACTTGAAATAATTGCTTTGCCAGATCGCGCCCGTAACGTTTGATCACTGTTTGCATGGCAGGCTTGAGACCGGTCAACGTCATCCCGCCGTTGCGCGAACTCGCTCCCCAGCCGATGGTCTCCGCCTCCAGTACCGCGACATTTATGTCGCTCTTTGCCAGCGTGCGCGCCGCACTCAACCCGGTAAACCCGCCGCCAATGACCGCCACATCCACTTTGGAGGGGAGAGGCGTTTTGGCGTGTTCTGCGCCGGGCATGTTTGCTGTGGCGTGCCAGTAAATTTGTTGATTCATGCAGACTCCGGAATGCGGACTTCAGTCCGCTTTTTCATGGCGGACTAAAGTCCGCGCTCCAGAATTTTCTTCCAATCCAACTCGTGGAGGGTTTTGTGCAAGCGGTGGTCGTCGTCCACGACGATGTAGTTGAGGTTCGTGAACAGCATCTGTGCTACTTCGCGCGCGGGTTCGAGCGGAACAACGTCGTCCCGCGTCCCGTGGATAATGGTCACAGGGTTAGAGGCAGGTTGAAGGTCCAAAAAAGAACCGAAGGGTTCGCGCAGGAGGGCGGGGGCGAGCAGGATCAACTTCCGCACGCGCGTCGGATTCTTGCATGTGTATACCGTCCCCATGAGTCCGCCGAACGAGGAGCCGATGATCGTCCATTGCGAATCGTCCCGCAGGTTTTCTTTTGCGACAAAGTTTTCTGCATCAGACCTGCGGGACGGTTCTAGAATCGGTTGGAGTTGAATCATCCGTTCCTCGAATGAGCCTTTGAAATCGGGCGTGAGCATAGCGGGAAACCACTCACGGAACTGGCGCGCTTTGCCGCTGTTGCTGTCGCTTTCGGAGCCGTGCAGGTAGATAAGTTTGGAAGTATCCATTTTTGTTTTGCAAAGAACCTTGCGAAGGTTGCCTGTCACTCTTTTTGCATGCGCATGAGGATGACTTGTATGATCGCGCCGATCACGAACAAACCTCCTGCAACGAGGGTTTCGGCGGTTTGGCTGAGACGGAAGAGAGTGGTGACGTAGATCGCGCCGATCAGGCTGGAGATAACGATCAGCGCCCATTCGGTAAAGACGCCAATGATAACCGCGCCGATGACCGACCCCACGAAGAACGGCAGAATGGGAAATGTCAATACGCCCGGCTCGAACCATTCCATGAGCACGTACCCGCCTGCAAAAAAACCTGAAACGTAATATCCAATTGTTTCTTTGGAGACCACCGCCCAAGCCGCTAGAATCGCAACCCCAGCCATGAAAGCGTAATCTGACCAGTTGGGGAGGGTTGCAGGGAGTTTTGGTGTGAGACGTAGCGCAACAAGCGCCGCCATGCCCGCGGCGAAAAGAAAGTTAAGTTCGCGGCCGAGAAATAAAATGATCGCGCCGATCACGCCCCGTAAAACCAACATGGCTTCTCCTTTCGTCGCCTTCTAGTTTTTTGTATTGCGCAACATTTCGCGGATCTGTAATTGTAAATCAAGCGGAAGGTCCGGCGACATTCTTCGCAGGGCAATGGCTGGCAGTGGACTCTTGGTTTCTTTCAATATCTGTTGGATGAAGTGTAGTGATTCGTCGGGCGATGTATTGTGGAGCGCAATCAGGAATTCCTGCAAGTCAAATTGTAACGCGGCGGGGGAGGCTTTGAAGACTGGCTCCACGATCTCAAAAATGGGCGGCAGATTGTCGAAATCTGGCGAAGCGATAAGTGGCACAAGCGCCTGCAATCCGTTCGACCACATGCGCTGGCGCGTGGGATACAGCCACTCTTTGACCAACACCAGAAACAGACCCGGCGTTTCTTTTCGTAGACGGGTGAGGCTGGTCGTCAGTAAGGCGGCTCGCACCGACGGGTCGCGGATGGCTTGAGTCCATGCGGTGAGCCGCGCGAGTAGGCGTTCTTCCTGCGGCGGGATTCGTCCCAGCAAAAATGCGGCGAGCAGGCGTGTTTCGAGCCAGCCCTCGTCCCAGAGCGCGTCGGCGAGTTCCAATGCTTGGATCGGATTCTTCTCTGCGACAGAACTTAATTCGGTTTCAATTTGGCGAAGCACAACAGCGGGAGTTCGATAGGTCGGCAAAACGGACGACGGCGCCACGCCCTGACTCCGCAATGTGCGGTTGACGTAAAACTCGAGGATCTCCTTGAGTTCGCGCAAAAATTCGGACGGCTGGTCGAATAAGTCAGCCAGTTGCGCGGTTTGTTTTTTGAGTCGGGCTAAATCTATTGCAGGCATGTTAACTGCGAATGCGGATTCGCTTCTCTTCCACGATCCAAAGTTTCCCCGCAATATCTCCCTTTTCAAATGCGCCCGTCAAGTTTTGGATGATCCCTAAAATAGTTGGGTTATCCTGCCGTTTAGAACGAAGAACAACAAATCCCGGGTAATTCTCGGGAGGATAATTGCGAATATCGGCAAAACCAAGGTCTAACGTGATGAGGATGCGTTGTTCTTCTTGGCAAACTATCGAGAGGCGTTGATCGTTTATCCCCGCTAACTGTTCCGCGTGAACTGTCTCAGCATTATGCCCTGCCTGTTGAAGAATATCCGCCGCTTCAACAGGCAGGTTTTCATCTAATTTGAATCGCATCATTTAGGCTGGGAGGGGAAGGACTTCTTCGCGCGCAAGCTCTGCGGCGTACGCGATCGCGGCATGAATTGCCTTCGAACTCAGCGAAGGGTAGCTCTTGAGAATTTCGTCTTCTCCGAGCCCGGCGGCGAGATTGTCTAACACCACCGATACCGGAATACGCGTGCCGGTAAAGCAGGCTTTTCCGTGATGGATAGTTGGGTCAACGGTAATGTACGGTTTCCAGTCCATGGTTACCTCTTTATGCCATTATACAGCAAGCGGGTATGTTCGATTGACGATTTATGATTTCAGATTGACGATTGAGAAGAGTCACGAGATACGTGATACGAGTTACAAGTTACGAATCGCATAAGGCGCAACTCGTAACTTGTAACCTGTAACTTGAAACCCAGAACTTGAAACTTGAAACACTAATACGCTCTCGCGAAATACACTTTCCTCTTAGAAGGTCTGCCGCACACGATACACGTCCCTTGTTGATCGGGTTGGTTCATGGGGATGTTACGCGTGGTGGCTTTTGCCTCTTCCTTGACCTTCGCCTCACATTCCAGCGACTCGCACCAGTAGGCGAACGCCCATCCGTCGGCGACGATGCGTTTGAGGTCTTCGTAATCCTTTGGCTCGTGGATGTTGGAGTCGCGGTACTCGGTGGCGCGCTTGAGGAGCGAATCCTGTATCTCACTGAGAAGCAGGTTGACCGTCGAGGAAAGACCCGATTGCGAGACGAACGTCTTGCCATCCCTGCCGGGCTTGTCACGTCGCGCCAACGCGACCGAACCCTTTTCCACATCTTTGGGACCGATCTCGACGCGGACAGGGACGCCGCGCATCTCCCAATCGTTGAACTTGAATCCACTGCTGACGTTATCGCGGTCGTCCATTTTAATGCGGATGCCGGCGGCTTTGAGTTCCGTGAAGACGCGGTCGGCGACTTCCATCACTTTGGTTTTTTCATCGTCGTTCTTGAAAATGGGAACGACAACCGCCTGGATGGGCGCGAGGCGGGGGGGCAGAACGAGACCTTGATCGTCGCCATGCACCATGATCATCGCGCCGATGATGCGGCTCGAGATCGCCCATGAAGTTGTTTCGGCGAATTGAAGTTCGTTGCCCTTGTCGAGGAATTTGATGTCGAACGCCTTGGCGAAATTCGTGCCGAAATAATGCGATGTTCCGGACTGCAGCGCGCGTTTGTCCCACATCATCGCTTCGATGGACGTGGTGATCTGCGCTCCGGGGAATCTTTCGGATTCGCTTTTGGGACCTTTGAACACGGGGATCGCGGCTTCTTCGAGACAGAACTTTTCGTAGATATCGAGAATGCGATACATTTCCTCTAGCGCTTCGTTCGCGTCGGCGTGCGCAGTGTGACCTTCGTGCCAGTAAAACTCTGCCGTGCGCAGGAAAAGTTTTGTGCGGATCTCCCAGCGCAGAACCGATCCCCATTGCACGATCAAGATGGGCAGGTCGCGCCACGATTTGACCCATTTCGAATACATGTATCCGATGATGGTTTCAGACGTGGGGCGCACAACGAGTTTCTCCTCAAGTTCTTCGCCGCCGCCATGCGTGACGACCGCCAGTTGAGGCGAGAACCCTTCCACGTGTTCTTTTTCTTTTTCAAAGAACGAAAGCGGGATCAAGGTGGGGAACGCCGCATTGACGTGACCTGTCTTTTTGAATTCGCCATCCAGCCACGAGGTGATGTTCTCCCACAGCGCCCAGCCGTAGGGTTTGACGACCATACATCCGCGCACGGGAGAATAATCCGCGAGGTCAGACTTTACAACGAGTTGGTTGTACCATTCAGAAAAATCTTCCGCGCGGGTGGGTAATTTATCTTCAGCCATTTTGTCCTCTTTATGTTTATTCGGTGGTCGAGTAGGGCGATGCTTTCTCGCCCGTATCGAGACCACAGGTGTTCAATTGTATTTTTGTAACGAGAGTTACTTTACGGCGTGGTGGTCTCGATACGTCCCACGATGCTTCGTCTTCGCTAACGCTCCGCTCAGCACGCGCGGGACTACTCGACCACCAAACTATCCAACTAACAAACTATCCAACTAACAAACTGTCTAAACTATGAACTGCCCCTTGCACATCTTCAGCGAACAACAAATCCTCGCGTTGATGGAAGGGCATATACGACTCGAACGAATTGAAGAACTGGTCGAGTGTGGATCGCCACCCTTGCCCGACCAGTATCAACGGCCTCCGGTGCAGAGACTCCACAGCCATCAAATTCCACATCACCGAAATTTCTGCCAGCGTGCCGAGACCGCCGGGCATGGCGATCGCCGCGTCGCATCCTTCGATGATGGCTTGCATACGCTCAAGAAGAGTTTTCTTCCGCCACTCCTCTTTCACCCACGCGTTGGCTTTCACCTTGCGCCATGCCTCAATATCCTCGCACGTCACGCCGATCACATGTCCGCCCGCCTCCGACGCGCCGCGAGAGACGGCTTCCATCACGCCGATGTAACCGCCGGTCAGCACGGTATGTCCGCGTTGCGCTAGGAGTCCGCCCAACAAACGGGCTTCTTCATATTCGGGAGAATCAGGTCGCGGCTGTGCGCCGCCAAAAACAGAAATGTTCATTTCCACTTTCCCCCCTCTCCTTTAGGAGAGGGGCAGGGGGTGAGGTAAATAAAAACGGCTCGCCAGTCTGGGAGCCGTTCACAAGACACGTTGAACTGAACCTTATCCAGACGAGGCGGTTGTACACATCACGGGTCGCGGCAACGGGTTCAATAACATGCGCCGATTATACACGACGATTTTCTCTGCTACAATACCCGTGTGAATCTCGACGACCTCCTCAAAAAATCATTGGATTCCGCGCTCCTGGACTTAATCCACCGCATCGCGGACGAATCCTCCGCGCTCGGCTTTCCCCTCTACCTCGTCGGCGGTTCGGTCCGCGACTTGATGCTGGCTCGCCCCATCCTCGACCTTGATCTCACTCTCGAAGGCGACGCGATCATACTCGGTCGCGTGTTGGTGAAAAAATTCGGCGGGAAAATAACCATCCATGAAAAATTTCACACCGCCACTTGGTTTTTTCAATCTCCAGTCTCCAATCTCCAGTCTCTAGACCTCATCTCCGCCCGCCGCGAAACCTATCCCCACCCCGGCGCGCTCCCCACTGTCACCAAATCCACCCTCGACGACGACCTTCGCCGCCGCGACTTCACCATCAACGCCATGGCAATCCGCGTGGACGGCGATCATTTCGGCGAGTTGTACGATCCCCTACATGGTCAAGCCGACATCGAAAAGAAACTGATTTGCGTCCTGCATCCCAACTCCTTTGTAGACGACCCCACGCGCATCTTCCGCGCTGTTCGTTATGCTGAAAGATACGGCTTCACGATTGAGCCAGAAACATTGACACTCATCAACGACGACTCGCGCAAAGTTTTGTCTGGTTTAAGCGGCGAACGTCTGCGCCACGAGTTTGATTTGATCTTTGAGGAGCCAAATCCCTCGGTGACGCTCAAACAACTTGCTGAGTTGGATATGCTTAAATCAATTCGGTTACAAGTTACGAGTTACGAGGTACCTCTATTGGATGATCCATCTCCAGCCTTTGGTGAATTTGCGGTTCCCGATATGCTTTCATTCCAGCAAACGCTCTGCTGGGTTTTGTGGCTTGTGAATTCATCTGTGTCGGAAATCGAGGATGTTGCCGAACGGCTTGCCTTTCCTGTTTTGCTTGCCAATGCGGCCGTTTCTGCTTCTGCGCTGAAACAAGAGTTACCTTCCTGCAAGAATTGGAAACCCAGCCAATGGACATTTCACCTCGACGAATTACCCTCGCTCTCTGTCTATGCCGTGTATCTCCTGAGCAAGGAAACCGCCTTGCACGATTACCTGGCGAAATGGCAACACGTCAAACCCATCACCACCGGCGACGACCTCAAAGCCCGCGGACTCGAACCCGGTCCGCGCTTTGGGGAGATCCTCCGTCAACTCCGCGCCGCGTGGTTGGATGGGGAGGTGGGGACGGAAGAGGGAGAAAAGCGGCTTCTTGCTTCGCTTGTGAATCATTGATGAAACCTGTTTTGCTAATTGACGTAAAATAAGTGATAGTACGATTGATAAGCCCATCAAGTCATCCATAGGAGGAACTCATGTTCGGTTTTCAATACATCAAAGCCACACCATCGCAATTCATCATGCACTATCGAGGAGGAAAACTTCGCAGGTCGGGGACAGGCTTGGCGTTCTTCTATTTCAGGCCCTCATCCTCGATCGTTGTCGTGCCGATTGGCAGCGCCGACGTGCCGTTCATCTTCAATGAGATCAGCGCGGATTTTCAAGCAATCACCGTTCAGGGACAATTGACATATCGAGCACAAGACCCACAACGGCTGGCGTCTCTGCTCAATTACACAGTAAGCGGAGGGGCGCAGGTTGCTTATATCTCCGATGATCCGCAAAAATTGCCTCAACGCCTGATCAACCTGTTGCAGGTGCTGGTCCGCGCCGAAGTGCAGAAACTCCCGTTGAAAGACGCGATTCATTCCACCGATGAAATAGCGACTGTGGTGATGTCCAAGTTGAGTCAGGTGAATGAGTTGTCCGCGCTGGGTGTAGAGGTGCTGGGGCTGGCTATCCAAGCCATTAGACCCGTCCCTGAGATGGCGCGGGCGTTGGAAGCGGAAGCGCGAGAAGACCTCTTGCGTCGAGCCGATCAGGCTATCTATGACCGACGTAACTCGGCGGTCGAACAAGAACGCAAGATCAAAGAAAATGAACTAAACACCGAGATCGCGGTGGAAGAGAAGAAGCGTCAGATCCGCGAGACGAAAGTCGAGGCTGATTTGGCGGTCGAGGCGAAAGAACAACAAGTCCGCAAGGCGAAATTAGACGGTCAGATTACCCTAGAGACCGATCGCAAGCAACTGGTTGCGGCTCAAATTGAAAACGCCAAATCCGAAGCAGATGTTCAAGCCTATTCCATTGAGGCGTCGCTGAAGCCTTTGAAGAATCTTGACGCGGCGGCGTTGCAAGCGCTGGCTGTGCAAAACACCGACCCGAGGTTGATGGTGAGCTTGGCTCTCAAAGAACTCGCGCAAAACGCCGGGAAGATCGGCAACCTAAACATCTCGCCTGAATTGTTCGAGATGCTGATGCGGGAAAAGCGCGAACAAGAATAAGGTCATTGTGGATTACGAGAAGATCGTCCTCGTCACTCGCAAGACGCGGCTGGAAGGTTTGGTCGAGCGGTTCAACACGATTGGACAGGCAAAATTCTATATCGAACATAGCGGCGGAGATTTTTCACTCTATGAACGCGAACACGCCGCCTACCTGAACTCGCTGACCAAACTACGTTCCGCATTGCAAAGACTCGGGAAGATGCAGGAAATTGAACGAGGCTTTCTGCCCAACTTTCTCTTTGCGCCCGAAGACGTGGTGGTGACCATCGGCATTGACGGACTGGTTGTAAACACAGCCAAGTATCTCGACGGTCAACCCATCGTGGCAGTTAATCCCGACCCCGATCATATCGATGGAATTCTCCTGCCTTTCACTGTGCGGACGGCGATCCCTGCCGTGCAAAAGGTGATGGCTGGGCAACTCAAAGTCCGCCAGATCAGTATGGCGGAGGCGGCGTTAAACGATGGGCAGTCCCTTCTTGCGTTCAACGATCTATTCATTGGCGCGAAGACGCATGTTTCGGCGCGATACAAGATCAAAACACAGGAGCAGGAGGAACATCATTCTTCCAGCGGCATTATTGTCTCGACAGGCGCCGGTTCGACAGGCTGGTTAAGCAGCGTGTTCAACATGGCGAATGGAATGTATGAGGTCTTTTCAAGAAACGAGGAGGATATGGAGTTGCCTCGTATTCGCATAAAATGGGAGGCGGATCAGTTGATCTTTGTGGTCCGCGAGCCGTTCATCAGCAAGACATCGGGCGCCGAGATCGTCAGCGGATTGGTGACTCCGCAATCTCCGCTGGTGATCGAATCAGAGATGGCGGAAGGCGGCGTCATTTTTAGCGACGGCGTTGAAACGGATTTCTTGCCGTTCAATTCAGGAGCGATAGCAACCATCTCGCTGGCGAAAAAGAAAACGCAACTGGTAACGGCGTGATGTAAAAGGAGATCCTCCGCGCCGCTTTGATACATGCCGGCGTGGATACAGTGAAAAGGAAAATCAAACAATGCGAAAAACGCTCCCGATACTGCTGGCGGTCTACGCCTTGTTGACCGTAGGACTGCAATATCTGTCAAATGCCGGTATAAAATTCCCCTTTTACCTTTACCCCTTGTCAACGCTGTTGGGCTTTTTGATCGCCTTGTTCCATGCGGCAACTCGCTTTAAGTGGACTCGCGCGCTTTGGCTGTTAGGCTCCGCTTTTGTGATTAGTCTGGCGTTTGAGAGCGTGGGCGTGCTAACAGGCTTGATCTATGGTCCCTATCACTACACCGACAAGTTGGGGCGCCTGTTTCTGGGGTTGGTGCCGCTGATCATCCCGATCGCGTGGTTTATGATGATGTATCCGTCCTTCGTCATTGCGGATTGGATCGTCCCCGGTAAGGCGAACTCCCGTCCCGTGTGGGTGGCGGCGGCGGGAGCGATGGTGATGACGGCGTGGGATGTGGTCATGGACCCGGTCATGGTGAAGGTCGGTCACTGGGTTTGGGAGGTGAACGGACCGTATTTCGGCATTCCTTTGCAAAATTTCTTCGGTTGGTGGCTTACCACGTTTGTGGCTTTTATCGTTTTCATCTGGCTTGGCAAGCCGCTTTTACACGACCGCTCCGATCTGCAACTTGATAAGATGACGGTGATACTTTTTTTTTTGTTTCACCGCGCTGGGAAGCGTCATGGGCGCCTTGTCGGGCGGTTTGGGCGGCGCCGCCCTGGCAGGCATCTTTGCCGTCTCGCCCTGGATGATTTTCGGTTGGCTGAAAATGACGGAATGAAACCTGATCCCTGTGCCAATTCCTCTTGCTAAATTTCTTGCAATTAAGGCTTATGCTATACTTGAAAGTGAAAGAAGGTAGCCATGATTCACCAGATCAAACAAAGCGACTTGCCTAAGAAACTTTGGAATCTCATTGACGCGGCATTACGCGGCGAACCTGTGTTCATCGAGCGTGACGGTAAAGTCCTTGTGCAATTAACCCCTCTCAAGCGGATACCTCGCCCGCGCAAAGCGGGGAGCGCGAAAGGCATGATAACGATGGCGGATGATTTCGACGCGCCGCTTGAAGATTTTGCCGCGTATATGCCATGAACATCCTGCTTGATACGCATGCGTTTCTGTGGTTTGTCGACGACAATCCGCGCTTGAGTCAACCGGCGCGGGTTTTGATTGAATCGGGCGAATCGCAACCGTTTCTGAGCGTGGCGAGTTTATGGGAGATTGCCATCAAGATCAGTTTGGGAAAGTTGTTTTTGAATCAGGCGTACGAAACTTTTATTCCGCATCACCTTGCATTGAACGGCATCGAGTTGTTGAATATTTCTTTAGACCATACATCGGCTGTAACCGTTCTACCTTTTCATCATCGCGATCCGTTTGACCGCTTGCTTGTAGTTCAGTCCAATATTGAAAATATGACCTTCGTAAGCGCCGACCCTGTGTTTGATGCCTACGGTGTCAAACGGGTATGGTGAAGTGAACCTCCAACCCTACCTCAACTTCGCCAAGCAACTTGCCTATCGCGCCGGGCGGATTACGCTGAGTTATTACAACAAAGGCATTCACTACGATCGGAAAAAGGACGAGTCCCCGGTCACTGCGGCGGATCGCGCCACTGAGCAATTCATCCGCGGCGAGATCGAGAAGGCGTATCCGAGTCACGCGATTGTGGGCGAAGAATATGGAGAAAAAGCCGGGGCGAAGAATCCTTTCCGCTGGATCGTAGACCCGATTGACGGCACCAAATCCTTTATGAAGGGCGTGCCGTTTTACTCCGTGTTGATCGCATTGGAAATCGAAGGCGTGTCGCGCGTCGGCGTTGTGTGTTTCCCCGCCTTGGATGAAATCCTCTACGCGGCAGATGGTCTCGGCGCATGGTGGAACGGCAAACGCGCGCGAGTCTCCGAAGTGAAAAATTTGAAAGAGGCGGTGTTCACGTACACGAGTTGGTCGGGCTTCCGAACGAAGAAGCGGCTCGACGTGTTCGACAACATGCACAAAGAATGTTTCTACGGGCGCGGCTGGTCCGACGCGTACGGGTATCACATGGTCGCAACGGGACGCGCCGAGATCATGCTCGACCCGTCAATCAAAATTTGGGATGTGGCGCCCATGCCGCCCATCTTCCGCGAGGCGGGCGGATGGTTCGGCTCGTGGAGCGGCAAAGAGGGACACACGCACGGGGAGGGAATCGCCGTCAATGGCGCGCTCAAATCGAAGGTCCTGAAATTGATGCGTGTATAATGGGCGTCACCATGGCGATTCGGGAATCCACACAGGTCAAGGCTCAAGATGAACGGCTTCCGTATCGTCTGCGCGATCGGTTTATGTCCGCGCCCGAGTTGGCGTTGTTCCGCGCTTTACAAAATATGGCGGGCAAGCATTATGTGGTCTGCCCGAAAGTTGCGCTCAGCGATATTTTTTATATCGTGCGCCCCAACGAGAACGTGCATTTTTTCAACAAGATTTTTCGCAAGCATGTGGATTTTCTGCTGTGCGACCCGAAGTCCCTCCAGCCTGTGTTCGGCATCGAGCTCGTCAAGCCCGTCGGTAAATCTGAAACGCGGGAAGCCGATCAGTTCCTCGATGACCTCTTCCTCAGCGCGGGACTTCCGCTCGTGCATGTGATGTCCAGCGAAAATTATTCGGAGGATGACCTGGCGGAATTATTCCAACTTGCGATTCTCAAAGTGAAGCAGACGAAAACGCTTCGCGCCACGGGGAAAGCTGATTCAGTTCCCCATTGCCCTGTCTGCGGGAAGATGATGGTCCTGCGGATGAATCGCGGCGGACCCAACGCGAGTAAACGTTACTACGGTTGTATGGATAGCCCTAAATGCAGTGGCGTGGTGAGGATAGATTGACATTAAAAGTGACTGTCATCTTCAAGATGACAGTCACTTATTTTATTTGTAATGTTTCGCGATCTCTGAAGCATATTTTGTCCCGATCGTATTTTTATTTTCTTCCAACCAATCTGAAAACTTTATCTTGCCTCGCGCAGGTTCTTTGGAAACCAGCAGGTTCGCCATCAACCCGCCCACTTCTTCGGGCGTAAGAATCACATCGCTTACGAAGAGACTGAGAAATTGCGCGGCGAGCAGCGCCAAACGAGGCGGGGCGGAGATCAATGGTCGCGCCGAGCCGATCTTTTTGCCGACCAGTTGAATCAATTCTTTGAATGTGTACTTCTCGGATCCCACCGCGTCAACGATATAACTATCCTTGTTGTAGATGCCCTCCACAAGAAGATCAGCCACATCTTCGACGTGCACCGGTTGAATTCCGTACGAACCGTCGCCGGGGACGAGGAAGAACGGAAATCGTCGCAAAAGGTAGGCGATGTTGTTGATGAGAATATCTTCCCCGCCGCCGACAAGTACCGTGGGGCGGACGATCGCGTAAGGGATTCCCGATTCGATCACCGCTTTTTCGTTCGCCGCCTTGCCCCAATAATACGGAAGCGGCGAGTCGGCGGATGGGTTGGCGATGCTGACGTGCGCGATCCGCTTTACCCCTGCGGCTTTCGCGGCGTTGACCAATGTGCGAGTATTTTCCACCGCGCGCGGCTGGGTGTTATTTCCTTTATCAAATCGAACCCAATACGTATTGACCAGCACGTCCGCGCCTTGCAGGGATTTGGTCATGCCCGCCTCGTCGAAATTCAGCGGAAACGTTTTCACCTGTCCGTTGAATGGATTGGGGCGATTTGGGTGATTCGTCAACGTGACAACTTCCTCGCCGCGAGCGAGTAATCTTTGGGTAACATACTTGCCCGTGTAGCTAAATGCGCCGGTGACTGCAATTTTCATTTTGGCTCCGTTCTTATTTCAACACGCCCAGGATCTTTGTCACATTCGACAAGCCCAGACTTTCCAATTTGATGACCGCTTTCGTGAGGCTGTCGACCGCGTCGAAGAATTCCTGCAACGCCTGAACGCGTTTGTACGTGAATTTCCATTCATCGTTCTCGACCCAGTTCTCGTCCATCGCGGCTAACGCAACTTTCACCGAGCCAATCGCGCGGTCGAATTCGCTGTTCTGGCGTTCTCTCAAAATGGATTTGATCGCCGCGTAGAAATCAGCCTCCGCTTCGTAGTAGTCCTTGCGGTCGCCGAGTTTGGTCGAGCGGTGGACGAGCCCCATACGCGCCAGCGCGCGGATCTCCGTGCTGATCGCGCCTTTGGTGAGTTCCGTCTCGGCAACGATCTCGTCCAGCGATAGGGGAGCGGGGGAGAGGTACAGCGAGGCGAAGATGGCGCCCATCCCTTTTGGGAATCCCCAAAAGCGGCTGATCTGGCTCAAGCCCTCGGTGAAATCTTTTTTGATCCTTGTGAGTGATTGCGGCATGAAATTGACTCGTTATGTGTGTTTAGTAATTACTAAACGAAGTATATTACTGAGGGAGTAACCTGTCAAGTGTTTCGTTTGCGCGTAGGCATTGAGTTATCTGTTACACGGCGAGATGTACTTCGCCACAGAGAACACAGACAAGAAGAGATTTACTCAAAGGCATCAGTAAATTCTGTGGGTGAGCAAGAGGCGCTGGCGTAAGAGGTCAGCAGAGAAATTTCTGCAAGCACAACCGCGGAGACAACGTTATCATCTTCTCATCACGAACACGCAACTTGAATTTTCCTCCCTGATCGTCGTCAACGGCTCCGCCGATGTGCCCATCAACTTTTCCAACAGTAGCGCGTCCATCTTGCATAACTCAGGGTGTTTTGCGACAATTGCCATATACGGGCAATGACTGAAGATCACGCGCGGACCTTCTGAGCCTGCTTCCCAACGCGCGTGATAATTCATTTGATTCAATCTCTCGACGACAAGATTCAATCGCTTCGCCACAGGTTGACTCTTGAGATCGGATTCATCAGCCAGGCGCTTCACCAGCGCTTCAATTCGGACGGTTCTGCCTGCCTCCGCCAATAGGGCTTCGCTCAACGCGGGCAGGTTATCGCCCAGCGCCGCCAGCGGAATCGAATACGCCTTCTCCGGTCTGCCGCGCGAGGGGCGAACGCGCGCCGAAGCCGACTCAAGCCGCCCGTCGGAAAGAAGGACGCGTAAGTGATGTCGCACCGTTGCCGCAGACATCTTCAATCCGCGCGAAATCTCACGCGCAGACGAAATCCGGTACTTCATCATGTAAGCCAATATCTTGTGCCGGGCGGTTGTCACAGCCATGAGGTGATTATACTCACCTTCTGATTTATGGAAAAATATCTTTACACAAATCCGTTGACGAACTTCGGGCAAGCGTTATAATCGCCGTGAAATCAAATCTCAAAGCGCAGGTCCGATCATGGAATTTCAAAACTATATCAACGGTAAGTGGGTAAAGGGGAAAAGAGCGTTTCAAACGATCAACCCGGCGAACGAAGATGTTGTGGCAGAGATCGCGCAAGCCGAACTCGCGGACGTGGACGCGGCGGTAAGCGCGGCGAAGACCGCGTTCAACTCGTGGCGGCTCACTCCCGCCCCTCTGCGCGGAGAACTGCTCTTTAAAGTCGGCGACATCCTCAAACGGAAAAAAGAAGAACTCTCGCAACTGCTCACGCGCGACATGGGTAAAGTGATCGCCGAAGCGCGCGGTGACGTGCAGGAAGCGATTGACATGGCATATTACATGGGTGGCGAAGGACGCCGCTTGCTCGGCTACACCGCGCCCGTCGAAATGATGAACAAATTCGGCATGGCGGTCCGCGACCCAGCAGGGATCGTGGGACTCATCACCCCATGGAATTTTCCGATAGCGGTACCCTCCTGGAAAATTTTCCCCGCGCTCGTTGCGGGCAACACAATCATCTGGAAACCCTCGCCAGAGACTCCCGCCATCTCTGCCGCGTTCGTGAAAGTATTCGAAGAAGCGGGAATTCCCGCGGGCGTGTTCAACCTGCTCATGGCTCCCGGCGCGGATGTGGCAAAGGCGCTCGTGGATCACCCCGATGTGCGCGTGCTTTCATTTACAGGCTCGACGACAACCGGTCGCGCGATCGCGGAAGCGGCGGGCAAACTCAACAAGAAGTTGTCGCTCGAAATGGGCGGCAAGAACGCCATCATCGTGATGGACGATGCGAATCTCGACTTGGTCGTGGACGCCAGCCTGTGGGCATCCTTCGGCACGAGCGGACAACGCTGCACTGCCGCAAGCAGGCTGATCGTCCAAAAAGGAATCGCGGGCAAAGTCAAAGAAGCGCTCATCGAACGCACGAAGAAATTGAAATTGGGCGATGGGCTGGACTCAAAAGTGGATGTCGGTCCCGTGATCAACAAAATCGCGCTGGACCGAATCGATAGAATGGTACAGGCAGGCGCGAAAGATGCGCGCGTGTTGGTCGGCGCGTCGGTAGCGGACGTGAACGGCAAAGGCTTTTTCTACTCCCCCACATTATTCGACGGCGTCAAGCCTGGCTCCATGCTCGAAGCGGAGGAAATTTTCGGTCCCGTGCTTTCCATCATCGAGGTCAACTCGCTTGAGGAAGCCATCGAAGTCAACAACCGTTCCAAATACGGACTCTCCACTTCGATCTTCACGCAGGATGTCAACCGCGCCTTCACCGCGATGCGCGATATTTTTACGGGTCTCGTGTACATCAATCACGGCACAACGGGCGCAGAGATTCAATTCCCGTTCGGCGGCGTGCGCGGCACGGGCAACGGTCACCGCGAGGCGGGTCAAGCCGCGCTCGAAGTGTTCACCGAATGGAAATCCATCTACGTGGATTATTCGGGCAAATTGCAGAGAGCGCAGATCGATAATAGAGAGGAATAGAGACTAGAGATTAGAGACTGGAGATTAGTCTCTAGTCTCCAGTCTCTAGTTACCATGAACGACTCTACTCTAAATTGGGAAGCAACATTTGCAATTGCAATCGCACTGAAACGCAAATTTCCCGAAGCAAACATCGAAGAGGTGACGTTGAAGCAGATTTACGATTGGACGCTCGCCTTGCCCGAGTTCGACGACGACCCCGCGCTTGCGAACGACGAAATTTTGTATTCGATCTATCAAGATTGGTTCGAGGAGCATCTCCATGGACAATGAACGGCTAAGTTTGCCTCAGTACGACATCCCGCAAGACATGCAAAATCTGGTCGCGGTTACCACGCTCGACCGGCTGTACAACTGGGGTCGCCGCTCGTCGGTGTGGCCCCTCATGTTCGGTCTCGCATGCTGCGCCATCGAGATGATCGCCGCGCAAACCGCGCGCTACGATCTGGCGCGCTTCGGGATGGAGGTTATGCGTCCCACGCCGCGCCAAGCCGACATGTTGCTCGTTTCGGGAACGGTCACCAAGAAAATGGTTCCTGCGATCATCCGCCTGTATAACCAGATGCCCGAACCGAAATATGTTGTGGCGATGGGCGCGTGCGCTTCGGGCGGCGGTCCGTTCAAAGAGGGATATAACGTTGTCGCGGGCATCGATAAATTTTTGCCCGTTGACGTCTACATCCCCGGCTGTCCTCCCACACCGCAAGCGTTGATCGCCGGGCTGATCAAGTTGCAGGAAAAAATTGACAAGCAGTCCATCAAGCAAGTCTCGTGGTACAGGCGCAAAACAAAAGATCCGAATTATGTGCCGGTCCCGATCCTCGGACCCGACTTGATCGACCCGCGCCGCAATGCGGAAATAAAATCCGCCGCGGCTATGAAGGAGGAATGACATGACTGCGCCCGCTCCCGCTTCAACCTCGACGGTGGACTTGGTCGCCCGATTCCCCGGCATTGTTCAAGCCGACGCGCGGCCGGGCTACTCCGGCTTCATCGTCGAAAAAGAGTCGCTCATCGAAGTCGCCACCGCCGTCCGCGACGAATTCGGCTTCGACCTGATGACCGCCGTCACCGGCGTGGATTATCCGCCGGACAAAATGGAAGTCGTCTATCACGCCTACCGCACCACCGGCGGGCCCGGCTTGGTGTACAAAGTCCAAGTCCCGCGCGTGGACCCGGTCGAAGTCCCGTCGTTGATCCATCTTTATCCCGGCGTAGATTTGCAAGAGCGCGAGGCGTGGGACCTGCTCGGGATCAAGTTCACCGGTCACCCCGACCTGCGCCGTATTTTGATGTGGGAGGGTTTCGAGGGTCACCCGCTTCGCAAAGATTGGAAAGAGGGCTTCTACGAGGAAGATACCAAGCCGTTCAAAAGCCGCTGGCCCGACGGTCAGTTCTGCATGGCGGAGGATAAGAATCCGTTCAAAGATAACCTCGCCTTCCCGCAGAACTTCGACCCCGAGAAGTGGATTCCCGAAGGCGACGCGCTGCTCTACGGCGCGCTTGCCCGTTACACGGTGAAGCAAGAAGACGGACTCAGTACCGACCGCATCGTCATCAACATGGGCCCGCACCACCCCTCCACGCACGGCGTCTTCCGCGCGGTGATGACTCTCGACGGCGAAACGATTGCCGGGCTAAAACCCGTGCTGGGCTATCTACATCGCAACCACGACAAGATCGGCGAACGCAACACGTTCCTGCTGAACATGCCGTTCACCGACCGCCTCGACTACTTCAACTCGATGACCAACAACTTCGGCTACGCCCTCGCCGTCGAAAAACTGATGAAGATCCCCGTCGCCGAACGCGCCGAATATATCCGCGTGATCGTCTCCGAGTTGAGCCGCATCCAAAACCATCTCGTCTTTATCGGCACGCTGCTCAACGACCTCGGCGCGATGTACACGCCTTCGCTGTACGCCTTCGAGGAGCGCGAACTCATCCTCGACATCTTCGAAGCCATCTCCGGCGCGCGTATGATGTGCAACTACTTCCGCTTCGGCGGCGTGGTGCGAGACATTGAAGGTTCAGAAATGCAGAAGATCAAAGATTTGGTCTATGATCGCTTGCAATATAAGACCGACGAACTCGACCGCATGTTAACCGAGAACGAAGTGTTGCTCTCGCGTATGAAGGGTATTCGCATGATCAACGCGGAGGATGCTGTTGCCTACTCTGTGACAGGGCCCGTTCTCCGTGCAGCAGGAGTTCCTTACGATATTCGCCGCGCTGACCCGTATGGCATTTATGATCGCTTCGATTTCGATGTGGCTGTCCGCTACAATGGCGACCTGATGGACAATTACCTCATCCGCATTGACGAGATTCGACAATCCCTGCGGATCTTGGATCAAGCCATCAAGCAGATCCCGCAAGGTCCGATCAACTCGCAGAAGCCGCAGTATCAGGTCCGCGTCCCGGCAGGCGAAGCGTACGGACGAGTCGAATCGCCGAAGGGCGAACTCGGCTACTACGTCGTCTCGAACGGCAAGCCGAATCCGTGGCGCTATCACGTGCGCCCCGCGTCGTTTGTCAACGTTACATCGCTCGAAAAGATTTCCGTTGGCACTAAGATCGCGGACTTCGTTGTCCTGCTCGCCATGTTCGACATGGTGATGGGCGAATGTGATCGCTAAAAATCTTAACCACAAAGTACACAACGGTCACGAAGGAGTGACCCGATGAAGACGTGTCCGTTTTCCCCCTTTGTGTACTTCGTGCCCTTCGTGGTGAAAGGTTTTTGATAAAGGAGAACTCATTATGTACGGTAAAGGAATACTTAAAGGTCTCGGCGTCACCGCAAAACGATTCTGGGAAACGTACACCGAAGATATCGCCTGGGTCTTGCGCGGCAAAAAACGCTATTTCACCGAAGAAGGCGTGAAGCATCGCTCCAGCAAAGACCAGAAGGGCATCTTCACGGTGCAATACCCGGAAGAAAAATTGATCCAGCCCGAAGAGGCGCGTTTTCTGCCGTTCCTTGTGTACAACGAACTGCCCGACGGCAAGCGCGAAATTCTGTGCACCTCGTGCGGCATCTGCGCCAAGGTCTGCCCGCCGCAGTGTATTTGGATCGTCCGCTCGAACGACCCGCAGACGGGCCGCCCGATCCCCGAACCGACCGAGTTCTACATCGACGCCGACATCTGCATGAACTGCGGCTTCTGCGCAGAATATTGTCCCTTCGACGCGATCAAAATGGATCACGACTTTGAAATTGCTTCGTACGGACGCAATGTGTACAACATGGAAAAACTGCTCAAGTCGAGCGAGTATTATAAAAGCATCCGCCCGTTGAACTATGAGCGCGAGGAAGCCGCCCGCATTGCGGAAGCGGAAGCGAAGAAAGCGAAAGAAGCGGCGAGAGCGGCGGCGCAGTCAGCAAAGCCGGCTGGAGCAGAGGCGGCGCCATCGGCGTAGACACGTAAACAAGTAGACAAGTAAACAGGTAGACAGGTAGACACGTGTGTACTTGTGTATGTGTTTCCTTGTTTACTCACACAAAGGAAAACAAATGACATCAATTACACAAGAAGCCATACTCCAAGCCCTCAGCGGCGTGCAAGAACCCGATCTTGGGCAGGATCTCGTCACCCTCAACATGGTGAGGAATATCGAAATCAACAACGGTGATATCACTTTCACCGTAATGCTGACCACGCCCGCTTGCCCGTTCCGCGTGAAGATCGAAAAAGATTCAAAAGACGCCGTGATGAAAATTGACGGCGTGAAGTCTGTAACCGTCAAAATGGATTCGGACGTGCCGAACGACGGCAGGATGCGCGGGCTGGTCAAAACCCCGATTCGCAACGCCATTGCGGTTGGTTCAGGCAAGGGCGGCGTGGGCAAGTCTACGGTGGCGGTTAACATCGCAGTGGCACTTGCCCAAAGCGGCGCGCGCGTTGGGCTCATGGATGCGGATATCTACGGACCCAACACGCCCACCATGCTCGGCGTGGAAAAACTGCCTCCCCCGCAGGGACAGCGTCTCATCCCTGCCGAAGCGCATGGACTCAAAATGATCTCGATGGGATTGCTCGTCAAGCCCGGTCAACCTCTCATCTGGCGCGGACCGATGCTCAACTCGGCAATCCGTCAATTTTTAGGAGATGTGGAATGGGGCGAACTGGATTACTTGATCGTTGACCTTCCCCCCGGCACCGGCGATGCGTCATTGTCGCTTGCGCAATCCCTGCCGCTGAGCGGCGCGGTGATCGTCACGCTTCCGCAATTGGTATCGCTCGAAGACGCCGGGCGCGGGCTCAATATGTTCAAAACTCTCGAGGTTCCGATTCTGGGAATTGTCGAGAACATGTCTTATCTCGAATTGCCCGATGGCACACACATGGACATCTTCGGCACGGGCGGCGGCGAACATCTCGCCCAGATGACCAGCACGTCATTCCTCGGCAAAATTCCTATGGATCAGAACGTTCGCATCGGAGGCGATACGGGAAAACCGATCATCGTCTCGCATCCCGATTCGCCGGTAGCGAAAGCCCTGCGCGAGATCGCGGAAGGCTTGGCGGCAAAGGTCAGCATTGCGGCGTTAGGCGCTAAGAACGATGCGCCGATTAATATTATTGAGTGAAGTAATCACACCACAAAAGACCTGACGTTGCGTCAGGTCTTTTGTGGTTTATTACCGATTATTTTTGGTTTGAAAGAATCACCGGCAATAAAACCGCCGCAAAGGGCAGGAGAAAGATCAATCCAAACAAGAAGACGCCACCACCCCCATTTCCACCGGGAACTGGCGTGTCGGTTGGCGGAGGCTCAGGCGTATCTGTTGGGGGTTCGGGGGTGTTCGTTGGGGGGTCGAGGGTGTTCGTTGGAGGCGCGGATGTATCTGTCGGCGCTGGGGTGTTTGTCGGTGTCGGCGGAACATTCGTATCCGTTGGGGCGGATGTGTATGTAACGGTTGGCACTGCCGTGTTTGTTGGAACCGGCGAGTTTGTCGTGGTGGGTATCTGTGTATTTGTAGGAACCAGTGTGTTGGTCGGGATCGGCGTCTTGGTAGGGAGCGGCGTAAAAGTTGGCAGGCTTGTGGGGCTTTCGAAAAAGCCGCCCCCGTCGCTTACCCGCGTTAGGAAAGCAAAAATTGGCGGAACAACCGCAGGCGTAGGCGAGGCGAATCCGTTGGCGGGAGTTGGCGAACCTGCCCCGGGTGTGGCGGAAGGACCCGTCACTAAAATTTTGAAAAACGAGTCTGAAGTGGGTGTAAAGAAAAGGTTGGCAAACGCTTGCTGGGTTAAGATCCGGTCGACCGGCGTAGGCGTGGGAGATTGGCGCGGCACCAGCACAACATCGGAATGGGCGTCCCTGCCGCCCGAAACAAGATATGGAATGCCGAATGCCAATAGACACACGAACATTACAACGATGGGAATGGCAAAACCCTGTTGTCTTTGGGTTTGCATAACTACGAAATTCTCCTCATTAATACGGCAAACGCGAGTATCGCAAGACTGCCAGGGAAATTATCCCACAAAACATCCGCGCCGGCACGGGTAAATAGTTTATAGGACGTGTTTAAAATCGAGGACAAAACCGATCCATGTGTTAGGTTTTAGGCACTCCTGCAATACAAAAAGCGCAGATCCTTTGGTCTGCGCTAGAGATTTTACTATCAGGCAACAGTTCAGTAAATGTAGATCACCTGCCCGGCGTAGATGTAGTTTGCATTCGGGATGCCATTCCTCCATTGCAAGTGGCTGACGGTCACACCGTAATACATGGCGATCCCGCCCAGCGTATCGCCTCGGCATACCACGTAGTAACTGCCGTACGCGTTGTAGCCCGGTCCGCAATAATATGATACCGGATTATAGCCGCCAGGGATGTACAACGCTTGCCCGGGGTAAATGTAGTACGAGTAATTTACCCAGGGATTCGCCGCGACCAGCGCTGAGAGCGAAACCCCGCAGTTCCGGGCGATCTTGGCAAGCCAGTCGCCCGGCTGGACGTAGTAGGTACTTGGGCAAGACGACCAAGCCTGCGCCCGGGTCGCGGTTGAGAGGGACGCAGTCATCAGGGCAATAACTAACAGAATTTGAAAGATTCGTTTGCCGTTCATGGAAACCACCTCCTAAAAGTTGATGTGTGAACAATTCTTACAACACCAGTGTACAAACTTCGGTGTCAAATTTCAAGCATGACCTTTGGCATGTTTATGGGGGAGACGCCCCCGCCCGATCTGGCGAACCTAACGTTTCACCACATGCCCAAGTTTTTCAAGCATTCCGAGGAAATCGCGCTGCGCCCACCTCTCCGCGATCTTCCCGTCTTCGAAGCGAAAAATGTCCACGCCGGAAAAAGTCACACAGCGGTTGGCGGGCGGAAATCCGCGAAACGAACCGGCTTGGGTGGCTGTAAACTCCACCTGCGCCACAACCTTGTCTTTCTCGGCGATCAGATCCTCGATTCTGGCTTGGATATCCGGGAAAATTCGCAGCATGACGGTGTACAACGTTTTGAAATTCTCCAACCCAGACCCCCGCGCGGCATGATCGTCAAAATTTTCAAGGATCATTTCGTTGGCAAGTTCGATCTTCCTTTTGTTGACCAACTCCTCATAGAAGCGACGGATCGTCGCCTTGTTCTGTTCAGACATAGATTCTCCGAATTCAAGATTTAATTCCTACATCTTCAATGCTACCATATCAGAGTTTTTTGTCGGAATCTCTATGCTCTAAGGGTGGCAAAATCAGTGTTTAAAAGTTTCTTTGCCAAGAGATCACGGAGACCATTTAGAGAAAATCTCGGCGTGCTCTGCCATCTCGCCGCCTTCGTGCTCGGGGTACGAACGGCGTGGCTTCACACACCACCGGCGCCCCTCCCCGCGATCTCCGTAGCTGACAACTTCTCCCACTCCCATGTCGTCGTCTCCGTCTCTCATTTTCTGTCTTCAAAACCTCATTACGGTATAATTCCGACCATGCAAACACAAATTATCGGCGTCCGCTTTACCAAAGTGGGCAAAATCTACCATTTCGACACCTCCACCGTGCCCAATGTGCAGATTGGCGAACACGTGATCGTGGATACCGCCCGGGGTAGGCATCTCGGCGAAGTCATTCGCGTGGAAAAAGAAGCGCCCCCCAAACCAGAAGGCGGCTGGAGGTCAGTGGAGAGGCGCGCCACTCCGCGAGATCTGCTCCTGCTCCAATCGTGGCAATCCAAACAGACCGAAGCCATGATCAACTGCCGGGCGCGCACATCCGAGCTGCAACTGGACGGGGTTAAGATCGTCGCCGCCGAATACAACTACGACGGCTCGCGTCTTGCCTTTTTGTTCAGCACCGAGAGCGAAGAAAAGGTTGACCTCAAATCGCTGAAAAAAGATATGAACGCGCTTTACCCCAATACATTTATCGAACTACGGCAGATCGGTCCGCGCGATGTGGCGAAGATCATCGGCGGTATGGGCGCGTGTGGGATCGAAACACGCTGTTGCTCGAAATTCCTCACCGAATTCTCGCCCATCTCGATCAAGATGGCGAAAGACCAGGGCATCTCGCTCACACCCGAAGAAATCACAGGCATGTGCGGGCGTTTGCGCTGTTGCCTCATTTACGAATACGAACAATACGTCGAGGCGCGGAAACAACTTCCCAAACGCAACAAGCGAGTCGTTACGCCCAAAGGCGAAGGCAAGGTCATAGATGTGCTACCCATGAGTAACAAAGTGATGGTGTTGCTCGAAACCGAAGAAGGCAAGCGATTTACCGAAACCTTCGATCATACCGAGTTGCAGCCCTGGGACGAACTCGAAGCTCTGCGCCGCAAATCGAACGCGCCCTGCGACCGCCACAACTCCGGCGGATGCACATGCGGCAAATCCAGCCCGCTCAAGAAAAATGGCAAACCAAACTAACACGTGGGAAACCCCCCAAAAAATTCTGGTAATTCTGGCTCATCCCGATGACCCAGAATTTTTTTGCGGCGCGTCGCTCGCCAAATGGGCACGTGCCGGACACGAAATTACGTACGTTCTTTTGACGTGCGGCGACAAAGGATTCAATCCCACCACGCAAGCGGACATGACGACGGAAAAGCTTTGCGCGCTCCGCCATGTGGAACAACGCAACGCGGCAAACGTGATCGGCGCAAAAGCGGTTCATTTTCTGGACGTGGAGGATGGGTACCTCATCCCCAGCCTTGATCTACGCCGCGACATTGTGCGCGAGATCCGCCGCCACAAGCCTGACATCCTCGTCACGTGCGACCCGCAGAATTTGTTCGCCATGTACGGACTCAACCACCCAGACCATCGCGCCTGCGGACAAGTCGTGCTGGATGCTGTCTTCCCTGCGGTGGGCAGCCCGGTATTTTTCCCTGAACTGCTCGGCGAGGGCTTCGAACCCCACATGCCGAAAGAAGTGTGGTGCTCGCTGACACAACAACCCAACACGATTCTCGATGTCACTGACACATGGGAAATCAAACTGAAAGCCCTGCTCGAACACAAAACCCAAATTCAAGACCCCGACAAACTCACCGAACGCATGAAATCCCGCCGAGCCGAAGACAGCACGGAAGAGAATCCGCGCTATGAAGAAAAGTTTAGAGTTGTGAAATACAGTTAGAAAGTTGAAAGTTAAAGGTCGAAAGTTGCAAGTTGACAAACTCAACGAATCTTTTAACTTTCAAACCTTGAACTTGCAACTTGAAACGGAGATATCATGCCCAACTTCCTCCAGCACGCCGAAGAACTATTCCCCTACACTCAAGCCCTGCGCCGTGATTTTCATAAACATCCCGAACTCGGGTTCAACGAGATCCGCACCGGCGGGATCGTCGCCAAAGAACTCGAAGCCCTCGGACTCGAAGTGACCAAAGGCGTCGGCAAGACCGGCGTGGTCGGCTATCTTGAAGGTTCGCGCCCGGGTCCGACGATCCTCCTCCGCTTCGACATGGATGCGCTCCCTATCACCGAAGAGACCGGCGCGGAATATTCATCCACCAATCCCGGCGTGATGCACGCCTGCGGACACGACGGTCACACCGCCATCGGGCTCACCGTTGCGAAAATGCTCCACGCGCACCGCGATGAATTGGCGGGCAGTATCAAGTTTTGTTTCCAACCCTCCGAGGAAGGAACGAACGGCGAAGAGGTCGGCGGCGCGTTGATGATGATGCGCGATGGCGTGTTGGAATCGCCAAAGGTGGAAAAAACCCTTTCTTTGCACCTTTGGAATTATTATCCTTTTGGCTGGATTCATGTAGCAAAGGGACCAGTCATGGCGGGCGGGGAATTGTTCATCGTCAAACTAACGGGTAAAGGTGGTCATGGTGCAATTCCAGAATCAGCGGTTGATCCTGTTGTGGCAGCCGCGCAAATCATCACTGCCATACAAACCATTGTCTCGCGCAATGCTTCGCCGTTACGACCCGCGGTGGTCAGTGTGACATCCATTCATTCAGGGACTGCCTTCAACATCATTCCGCAAACTGCCGAACTTAATGGCACAATCCGCACCTTCGATCCCGAAGTCCGCAAAATTGTCCTTGAGCGTTTCGAACAGATCGTGCGCGGTGTTGCAGTTTCAATGGGCTGCGATGTGGAAATAATTATCAAACAAGTAACTACGCCGGTGGTCAACAACGATTATGTTGCAGAAAGCGTCTTGAACTCCGCTCAAACGCTCTTCCCCGAAGCGACTATAGATACATCTGCCTACCTCACGACAGGCGCAGAAGACATGGGCTACATGCAAGAAAAAGCTGATGGATGTTATTTCTTCGTGGGTTCTGCCAATCCAGAAAAACACCTCGACTACATTCACCACCACCCCAAGTTCGATTTCGACGAGCGCGCCCTCGTCACCGGCGCGGCGTTGATGGCAACGGCGGCGGCGGATTTGCTGAAGTAAAATGCGCCCGACCTTGCAGAAAGGCGCAATCAATGCTCCTCCCTAACATCGGCGTTAGCGCCGCTTTATTCGTTGCGGGGGCGCTCTGTTTCCTCGGGGGAATCATCGCTCTTCAAACTCGCAACAACGCGGCAGGCGCCTCGTCTTTAATAACCCTGATGATCAGTTTATGCTGGTGGGACATTACCTACGGGTTATTTTTAACGAACACACCCGCGCTGTACTCCAATTTTTGGCTGCATATCGTTTATATCGGGGTCGTTTTTACTCCGCCATCCGTCTTGTGGTTCGTCATGCAAATCTTGGGGTTGACAACCTGGTCGAGACCTCCGTTCGTCATAAGTTTATACGCCATCTCCGCTCTGGTATTGACGTTAGTGATAACCGACTCGCGTCACGGCTTATTTTTTGGGGGGCGCGAAATCACCAATGCTGAAATGATTCTAAGCGGGGGTCCGATCTTCTGGGCAAACCTCGCTTATTCCTACACGCTCATGTTGATCAGCTTGTTCATCCTGATAAGCCGCTTTAGAAAAACGACGGGAATTTACCGAAAACAATTGGGCATTATCTTGCTCGGCGTCGGCATTCCATGGATCAGCAACCTGATTTTCGTCTCCGGGCTAAGCCCGCTTCCAAACATAGACAATACTCCGCTGTCCTTTACCGTCACAGGAATGATCTTCACGTACGCGCTGTTGCGTTTTCGCTTGCTGGAGATCATCCCGATCGCGCGAGATGTTTTAATCGAGAACATGAGCGATGGCGTCATTGTTTTAGATTCGCAAAACCGCCTGGTGGATTTCAACCCCGCCGTGCTTCAAAGCCTCGGGCTGGAGCAACCGCCTCAAATGGGTCAACCCGCCAGCGAGATATTCGCCAAATGGGCTGAACTCGCGCAAAACTTCTCGAGCGTCAACGATATACGCGTCGAATTGTCGTTCGACCAGCCTGCCCGCGCCTTCCTCGACTTGAAAATCTCTTCGTTGTACGATCATCATGCCAATTTCCTTGGGCGGCTCATCGTTTGGAGAGATATTACCCCGCTCAAAAATGCGCAAGTCGAACTGCAAGAACAAGCCATCCGCGACCCGTTGACCGGGTTGTATAACCGCCGTTACCTGAGCGAGGTGCTCGCGCGCGAACTGGCGCGCGCCGCTCGTGAATATTATCCGATCAGCCTGGCGCTCATTGACATTGACGACTTCAAGCGCGTGAATGACGAATACGGTCACCCCGCCGGGGATTCCGTACTACAAGGCTTCGCAAAGCAACTCCTCGATCAAACACGAGTCGAGGATACGGTCTACCGGTATGGCGGCGAGGAATTTCTCGTTCTCCTGCCAAACTGCGCGGGCGCAAACGCCATGAAAATTGCGGATAAATGGAGACGTTCCTTTCACGAGACGAACACATCCTATGCAATTGGAACAACGGGGATGACGATTTCCTGCGGTATTGCGGAATTTCCAACCGACGGGAGAACCGGCGATGAACTCATCGCCACAGCAGACCAATTCCTCTACCACGCGAAAGCGACGGGAAAGAATCGCGTTGTCGCGCGCGCAAAAGGCTAGACTCCGTCAGAAATAAAACCAATATGCGGAAAACCGCCGATGTACGCTAATCAAAAGGGCAGGAATCTCTGTTGTTTTTTGGATACGTCTAACGATTGATGTGTCCGCAGTTCAACTGCGGATGCAACAGCATTAACTATCAAACCCAAGACCGAACAAGTCCATGGCTTTGAGCCAGAGGTTTTCTTTGCCTTGATTTTTATCGGCTTGGGCGAGTGACCAGCGCGAGAGGTTGATGCCGATGGAGCGCAACGGTTCGGGAGGAAATGGGCGCGGCTTGGATTTGACGAATTCGAGTTCAGTCCGTTTGGATTTTTTATTATCCAAAATATCGAGCATGACTCGCGCGCCAAAACGCGTCGAACCGACGCCGTTGCCTGTGTATCCCATCACGTAAACGGTCTTGCCGTTATGCGCGGTCCCCCAAAACGGACTGAAGCGCGCGCACGTGTCAATCGCTCCGCCCCAGGCGTGGGTGAAGCGAATCCCCTCAAGGGCGGGGAAGGCTTGGGAGAAGTGCTCAGCTAAAAGGGCGAATGAAGCGGGTCGGTTTTCGAGGCGAGTGCCGAATCCGTTATTCCAATGATAGACGGCGTCGAATCCACCCCAGAGAATCCGCCCGTCTGCTGTGGTGCGGAAATAATGGAATTGATTGTTGGCGTCGCTGAGTCCTTCGCGCCCGCGCCATCCAATGGAGTCGCGTTGCGAGGGCGTGAGCGGTTCGGTCATCAGCGCGTAATCGTAGACGGGGACGACGTATTGCTTGATCTCTTTGAGCAGAGGCGGGAAGGCGTTGGTGGCAAGCGCGGCTTTGTTCGCTGTGATTTTTGCATGCGGCGTGTGCGCGATGATCTTATTGTTTTCTTCGTTGAGGTTTGTGACGGGCGTGTGTTCGTACAATCGCACGCCGAGAATCAAACACGCTTTGCGCAGTCCCCACGCGAGTTGCGCGGGATTGACGAGGGATGAGTCTTGTCGTCGAAGCCCGCCGATGTAGATGGGCGATCTAATAACGCTTTGAATTTGGTCGCGGTCGAGGTATTGGAATTGAATGTTGTAAGGCTTGGCGAGTTCGATGATCTCTTTGAAGTCATCGAGCATGTAGAGTTCGGTGGCGAGGTCAACTTCGCCTGAGTTTTGATAATCACATTCGATGCCGAGCCGCTGGATGGTTGATTCTATCTCTGCAAGATTTTGAACGCCGAGCGCGTACAGCTTTGAAATTTCTTCGCGCCAGCGCGAATAGCCGTTGAGAAATCCATGCGTGAGCGACGCGTCCATGAATCCGCCGTTGCGTCCGCTTGCGCCGATGGCGGATTCGCCTGCTTCGAGGATGACCACATCGCGATTCGGGTTTTCCTCTTTGGCTTGGAGGGCGGTCCACAAACCTGTAAAACCCGCGCCGATAATGAGCAGGTCGGTGGAAATATTTTGAGTTAGGGGCGGTTCGGGGTTGGGTTTGGCTGGGTCGTCGAGCCAGAAAGGGATGTGCGAAACGTCGGCAACGGCTTGCTTTGCTTTGGAACTAGGGGTGGAGGAGTAGATCATGCTCTCATGGTTGTTTTATACCTCAGGGGTAGTTTTGCGCCCTCACCCTGCCTCTCCCGAAGGGAGAGGGGGATTCGGTGCTACTTTCGATTATACCTTGCGTAGAAAGGGTTGAATAGTTTGCCTTGAAAATGTGATCGAACGTTGCAAGGCAAAACAAAAGGAGAAAAAATGATCGCAAATCAAAAGAAGGCTCTGCGGCGTTCGCGGAGCAACCGAATGTTGGCGGGAGTGTGCGGCGGGCTGGCGGAATTCTTCGGGATCAGTTCGTTCTGGTTCCGACTGGGAATCCTGATCGCCTTCGTCCCTGGCGGAGTGCCTGGGATTTTGATCTACTTGCTGTTGTGGTTGATGATTCCGAGCGAGTAAACGAAGTGACTGTCACCTGCAAGGTGACAGTCACTTTTTATACCATGTTGAATTCTTTTTGAACCACTTCAATGTTCGCTGCGTTTAGGAAGTTCATGGCGTTTTCGTCGGTTCGATAAGACACGCTGTATACGATGCGCGAAATGCCTGCGTTGATGAGCGCTTTCGTGCAGTTGATGCACGGAAGGTGAGTCACGTAGCACGTCGCGCCTTTGGTGGAGACCCCGTGTAACGCGGCTTGGATGATAGCGTTCGTTTCCGCGTGTATCGTGCGGACGCAATGCCCGTCCACCATGAGGTGACCGATCTCGTCGCAGTGACCTTGTCCCTTGGGTGAGCCGTTGAATCCCGTCGTGAGGATGCGTTTGTCTGTCACAAGCACACAACCAACGAAGGCGCGGTCACAGGTGCTTCGTTCTGAAACGGCGTAGGCGATCTTCATGAAATACGAGTCCCAATCGGGGCGCATAGATTCTCCGTAACTAAGTGACAGTCACCTCGTAGGTGACTGTCACTTTTATTTTATTCCACAGTCACGCTCTTTGCCAAGTTTCTCGGCTGGTCTACATCCAGTCCGCGCAGGGCGGCGATGTGATACGCAAGTAATTGTAGCGGAATGACCGTCACGATGGGGGAGAGCATCCACGGCGATTCAGGCACCCACAGGACGTGATCCGCCATTCCGTGAATCAATTCGTCGCCGTCGGTGGCGATCGCGATGACCATTCCGCCGCGCGCTTTTGCCTGTTGAATTTGCGAGATCATCTTTTCGTGCCACGGGTCTTTCGGCGCGAGGCACAGAACGGGCATGTGTTCATCAATCAACGCGATGGGACCGTGTTTCATCTCACCCGCGGGGTAGCCTTCCGCGTGGATGTAGGAAATCTCTTTCAACTTCAACGCGCCTTCGTAAGCAATGGGCATGTTGATGCCGCGTCCGAGATACAAACAATTGCGGATATCTTTTAGCGTTTGAGCGATCTTTTCGACTTCGCTTTCGCGGTCGAGCGCGCGGCTGACGAGATCGGGAACGAGCCTCAGATCCGCGACGAGTTCTTTGCGTTGTTTTTCGTTGATCGTGCCGCGCAAATCTGCGAGAAGGATCGCGAGCATGTACTGGTCAACGAGAGGGGCGGTGAAGGCTTTCGTAGAAGCGACGCCGATCTCAGGTCCCGTTTGCATCGAGATGAATCCATCTGACACGCGCATGGCTTGCGAACCGATGGCGTTGACAATGCTCCAGATCACCGCGCCTTTGCGGCGTCCCTCTTCCATCGCGGCGAGCGTATCCGCTGTTTCGCCCGATTGCGAGATGGCAAGCACAACTGTTTTGTCGTTCAAAATGGGATCGCTGTAACGAAACTCGGACGCGATGACAACTTCCACAGGCACGCGGGCGATCTTTTCGATGAGATACTTGCCGACTAAACCAGCATACGCGGCAGTGCCGCAAGCGGTGATGTAAATCTTTTCGATCTTCTTTGCGAGTTCTTCGTTCAACTTCAGATCGGGCAAACGGATTTTCCCGTTGGCAAAATCCACGCGGCCCGCGAGTGTATCGGTCAGCGCGCGCACTTGTTCGTGGATTTCCTTTTGCATGAAGTGACGGTATTCGCCCTTCTCCGCCGCAACAGGATCCCACGACACGTTATGCACTTGCGGTTTTACTTTTGCGCCGTCGAGCGTCTCGATGGTCACCGTGTCGCGCGTCACCACAGCCATTTGCCGCGACTCCAAAAAGATGACATTGCGCGTGTGATCCATGATCGCAGGCGTGTCGCTGGCGACAAAATTTTCGCCCTCGCCCATGCCGATCACCACGCCGCCCGCGTTGCCGATGCGAGCCGTCACGATCTTGTCGGGTTCATCGGCAGAGATCAACACCACCACGTTCGCGCCGCGGATCTGATTGAACGTTTTGCGCGCGGCTTCCACCAATCCGATCCCCGTCGCGAGATAATGCTCCACGAGATGCACGATGGTCTCGGTGTCGGTCTCCGATTGAAATTCCACGCCCTCGGCGGTCAGTTCATCTTTGAGTTCGAGAAAATTTTCGACGATGCCGTTCTGCACGACGACGACGCGCTTCGTCTGCCCGAGATGCGGATGCGCATTCCGCGCGTTCGGCGCGCCGTGAGTCGCCCAGCGCGTGTGACCAACGCCCGGCGCCCCCGCGATGGGGGATTTCTCGACGAGATCAATTAATTGGGATAACTTGCCCGCGTCTTTTCGGACTTCGAGCTGGTCGCCGTTGATGACAGCGACTCCAGCCGAATCATACCCGCGGTATTCGAGTCGTTTCAAGCCATTGAGGATGATCGGCGTCGCATCACGCGTGCCGATGTATCCGACGATTCCACACATAGGGGAGTCCTCCGAATTTAAGAGACTAGAGAATTAGAGAGTAGAGACTTCGTCAGTCTCTGGTCTCCAGTCTTGTGATGCGCCACTCTTTGCATTTCTGCCCTCGCAGTTGCCCACGTGGTGTTGTTGCAAAGTTAATTGTTTTCGGAGGGAAAGAGAAAATGGGTGATGGCACACCCAAAGGGCTTCCGCTGAACTTTCGATTTTTTCTTTTACCCTCACCCTGTCCTTCGGACATCCCTCTCCCGTGGGGAGAGGGGCAGGGGTGAGGGAAAGATTGGCTCCACCTCGCGATGGAGAACCCTTATCCTCGTCAACTCTAGTTTTGGTAGTTTTTTAGTCTCGTAGTTTTGCAGTTAAACCGTCGCCCAAAGAGGCAACTATTCGACTAACCGACTAATAGACTATCAGACTAAAGTCCATGCGCTGTCTTTCCCGATTGAATTGTCTAGCGAGCCTCCTTTCAGTAAGTGGCGGCATTATATCGCAAAACAAACCCGCCGATTGTGAAAATCAATCGGCGGGCTGTTTCTATATTATCTTGGGCGCATCGCTAGCAGTCGAAGCATTGTGTTGGCGTCGGTGTTTCAACAGGGACCGTTGGCGTAGGCGTCCGAGTTTGCGTGCGTGTGGCAGTAGGCGTGGATGTCGGAGTCCGCGTGCGTGTAACAGTAGACGTAGGCGTCGTAGTCCGCGTTTGTGTGACGGTAGGCGTACGCGTGCGTGTCGGTGATGGCACTGTGAGCGTTACAGTTGGCGTACTTGTGCGCGTCGGCGACGGCACTGTGAGCGTTACAGTTGGCGTGCGCGTGATGGTAGCCGTAGGCGTACGCGTGCGTGTCGGTGTGCGCGTTGAGGTTACGGTCGGCGTGAATGTGACGGTCGGTGTGCGCGTGATGGTCGGTGTGCGCGTGATGGTTGGGGTCGGTGTGCGAGTCGGTGTGAGTGTTGGTGTGCGCGTGATAGTCGGTGTGCGCGTAATAGTCGGTGTCCGCGTAATGGTTGGCGTGCGCGTGATGGTCGCCGTGCCGGTGGCAGTGCGAGTAGCCGTGATCGTGGGAGTTGCCTGGGATGTCACAGTGATCGTACAACCGTTATCGAGGTTCACGATCAATCCAAAGGAATTAGCAGGCACAATACCGGGCCAGGCGCCGTCGCCGTTCAAATACGTAAACCTAAGTTGGCGGCTCGTGCCGGCATTAAGGTTGGCAGTCGGTCCTGAACCGGGGTACGTCCAGTTTGTTGGCGAGTCCCCATCGTTCGTATCGTCGATTGTCACGTTGTTAAAGGACCACCTATCCAGGGTCTGCCCCGGGTTCGCGGCATCGTAGGCGGTCCAGACGAACGTCAGGCTTTGAATCGCGGCGTTGGATGTACTGCTATTGATGAGGTTGATTTGTACGCGTGGGTATCCACTGCCTGAGGTCGTCGTGCTGAAATTGCCGGCGGTGAATAAATTACAACTTGGCGTCGGTGTATATGTTGGCGTTCTTGTTAGGGTGACAGTAGACGTAACCGTCGGCGTATTTGTTGGCGTGGAAGTAGCGGTGGATGTCGGCGTTGTCGTAACGGTGGGGGTATCCGTCGGCAATGGGGTATTTGTGACAGTCGGAGTATTTGACGGCGTGAACGTAAAGGCGGGCACCTCCCAGCCGAGCGGAGTGTTGATGGCGCGCACAGCGCGGAAGGATTCGACGTATCCCATGCGATATGATGCAAGATGAACCATGGAAGGTTCGATGCCAAACGCCGGCATAACGATGAATCGGAAATTATAGTCTGCCGCTACGTAAACGCGATAGCCCGGAGAGCCGGCGAATTCTTTTGTCACACCGGGGTTGCTTGTTTCTTCGCAGTTGGCATAGATCGGCTCGCTCATGACCGGAGGCGTGAAATCATATCCTTCTTCCTTTGAAGCGCAGACTGTCACGTTGAAAAATAGATCCTCGGTATTTGAAACCGTTTCAAAGCGGGCGTTTTTGAGGAAGTAACCGATCACGATGCGGGTGGTTTCATCCTTGATCGAAGGGATGCGGGCGGCATCGGTTTCCGTGTCTGTGTCGCAGACACCGCCGTCGTATCCCTGACAATAGGTGGAATCGAATGTCCCAGCGGTGGCGTAACGAATTCCAAAACGGGTGGAGTTTTCGATGATCAGCCAGGCAAAGAGCAGGCGCGAAGTTTCAAGGATCCCGATCAGCACGAGTAATAAGATCGGCAGAACCAGGGCGAATTCAATCACCGCTTGCGCCTTTGGCTTGCTGGAAGATCGGTTGGTTTTCGGTCGATAGTTGTTCATACGAGTACCCGTTATTTTATCATCTTTCAAGCGAACATCCTTGTCGCGGAAGAGGGCATGCTATTTGGCGATCTTGGTAAAGATGTCATTAGCGATCTTTTCGAAGATTTCGGCAAGATCGTCGCTATCTGGCGCATGAAAATATAGCCCGTGACTTGCAGAGCCTCCGCCGGCATTCAGAGCGATATATTCCAATAATTTCTCCGCTTCATCCGGGTCGCCCGGAGGAGGTCCATTTTGTATCAAGCCGCCAAGGCCGATCGTATAGATGGTGATTCCGCCTCCGTTGTCTGGGTCTGCCACGGCGTCAGCGCTGTCTCTGGCAAAATCATCGGCATCGTAATCGGAAGATCCTTGGGCGTTTCGGTTCGAAGCGTCACCGTCGCGGCAAGGGGGAGAGACGGACGGGCAAAAACCAAAGGGGTGGAAAGATGGCTCAGGAGTCCAGCCCAACGGAGGTTTCGGGTCACCTACATCAGATTGAGGAACATCTGTGGCGTTTGCGGGACCGCCTGCGAGCATAATTGTCACCCAGACCGCTTCGGGGCGCACAGTGCCGACAGTAAATTCCGACCATGCCCTTGTTAGGGCGCCGCCGATGTTACTGGAGTTGCAGGAGGAAAGGTCTTGGTTCATAGAATGACGGAACCGGGCGCACTCAAAACCTTTGAATATCCCGGAACCGTCAAGGTTTCTGCACAATCCCTCGGTTGGAGTATCAGGGTCCGGAAGATTCCCATCACGCACACAATCGGGGGGGCGGAATACTTTCAAACTTTGGATTGCATTTTCCACGTCGGATTGAGTGTCGGAAAGAGGAAGCACCGTATAGTGCTGGCGGGTTGCACTCCCGTCCTGAGCTTGCTCGGTAAACGCTACAACGGCAACGCGGTCATATGGGAAGTACATGGTCTGCAGAAAATCCAGCGCCACGTTCTTAACATCCTCAAGCGGCTGGCAGGGGGTGTCAACCGAAATGTTGCATACCGCCGGGTCTTCATCGTCTACGGGGTTACCAACAGTGTTATCTATGCCGTCGGTATAATCTAATGTCGGGTCCGCGTTTGGGCCCGTGTAGGTGTCATACGCCATGGAGGCGGAGGTATCGATCACCAGCACCAGATCGATCGAGCCGGCTTCACCAACGGATGTGGCGGATATTTCCCTCGAGTTTATGCCCAAAATTCGTAGAAAGCCGAAGTTTACCGTGCGCGTGGCTTCCACGCGCACCAGTTTGCGGCGCGGGGTTGTGCAAAGGTCTGCATCGTGAAGCGTGCCATCCTCCACGCCTTCTTCATCCAACTTACAGCGGTAGATGAGGATTTCAGTTGCGTCAGATTCGTTGAGCACCAGAAAGTTTCTTGCCGCGGCGGCTAAATCTGCCCCATTAAACCCTCGGCGAAATTGCTGAGATGCGGCAACGGCGGCGGCGTCGATGCCGCGCTTCAATTTGCCGTACTCGATCAATAAAACGCCGCCGTCGGTCATGAGACCCACGAAAGCGACCAACCCGACCATGGCGAAAGCAATGATCAGGATCGCCTGGCCGCGTTCTGTGTTACGGAACCATTTGTTAAATCGTTTCATAGTTATCACATCTCTTGAAAAGTCGCTTGACCTATTAAGGGTCCGCGGCGGGGAGCGGCATGATCGTATATGCCCTTAACTCCATGGGGAATAACGGCGCGAGCCACGGCAGGTTCATGACTGCATTGTAGGTGAAATGGACTTCCACGATGAGCAGACCGGCGTCCGGCGTGTTATTCTCAAAAAGACCCCCCACCTCTTCGTTGGTGAACAACGATTCGGTGTCGCTCGCGTAGAGGCGAAACGACCCGGCGGCTGGGTAGCTAAGGACGCCGCTATTCGATTTCGAGTATACGGTGATGATGACTTCATCTGTCGTCGAATTCAGCGGTATGATTCTCCCGATGTATGGCTCATCTTTAAACTCTGGATCCTGGGTTGGGTCAAGGTTGTTTATTACCATCCCGGCCGCGCCCTCGTAAAAGAGGGAGTTGTCTCCAACGATGTTTCTGTTGCTGTCGTAGAGAAATGGATCGAATTTGCTGTAATAACGAGCGGATTCTCTCGTGGCATCGAGCAGGGAAAGATAATAGTTCAGCGCAAAACCGTATTCCACCACGCCAGACAGCAATATTAAAAGTATCGGCAGGGCGATCGCAAATTCTGTCAGGCTCTGCGCTTTGGGTTTACGCGGCAATACGGCGAGTGCGCGCCGGGAGATTTTCTTTAGCAAGTTTCGGATGTGATTTTTCATCTGTCCTTCGCGTTCCTGAAACGATAGACCACGAAAACATTATACTACCCATGTCAGATCTGAAATAGAAACTTACGCTCCTGTAACGATTACATCTTTGTTAGAAAAGCGACCAGGTAGGGTGGTTTAAGCGAGCCGGGAGCAAGTTTGAGTAAGTATAATTCCGGGGTTGTATAGTCCAATGCGACATTCGTACTACGGACGAAACAGCATGTATGCCGCTCCGGCGATCAAGTAAGGACCATAGGGGATGAAGGTCATTAATGAGTTGTTTGTGTAGCGTTTCTGAACGATGAGCGCGAGCAGGAGCGCCAAACTGACCACGCCGCCGATCAAAATCCCAACGACCAAGCCATACATGATGAAGCGCGAGCCGAGCATCAGCCCGAGCACGCCGGCTAGATAGACATCCCCGCCGCCGAGCGCCTCTTCTTCGTCGTCTACGAGCCCGTCGGTTGCCATTTTCTTTGCGCGATAACGCGCGACGATCGTGCCTACTTGATACAGCGCGAACATCACAGCAAACCCGATTAAGCCGCCGAGTAAAGAAATGCCGATCGCCGAAAGTAAAGGTTTTTGAAACCCGCTGTAATAAAGAAAGGTGCCGCTAAACAGTCCCAACAACGCGCCGAATACGCTGGTTGGAAACAAGATCAAACGGTGTTCAAGATCGATGACCGTGATGACCGCGAAGTACAGAAGCACGATCAAGCCGAGGGGTAGACCAAGCGACTTGGGTGGATTCAGCCACACGTAGAGGAAAGAAGCGATGAGGATGAACTGCGTCAGCCACGTCCGCAGACTGCGAACGATCCCGCAGTTTTGGCATCTGCGCAGGGTCAAATAATCGAGCCATGCTATGCGAGATTCGCAGTTGCGGCATACCGGCGGGCTGAAGCGTCGCGTGCGCGGCAGGGTATCCGACAAGTAATTAACAAGCAAGCCGCCAAGCCAAGCCAGCGCGACCGGAATCAACAGAACGATATTCATGATGTAAATTATAGTCGATGGATAAATTCAAAAAGACGACATTTTGTTGTGTAAGTCAACTGTAATGTCGCTTTGATGAATAGAGCGCTTCTTGTCGATGCCGATAATCTGACTTACAATCTTTGAGAAATGTCCAGGAGATAAAATGGAAAAATTTTTGATCGAAGGCGACGTCCCGTTGCGCGGCGAGATAACGCCGTCGGGAAATAAGAACGCCGCATTACCCTTGCTTGCCGCCTGTATTTTGACCGATGAGCCGGTGATCCTGCGGAACATTCCCCGCATACAAGATGTGCTGATCATGAAGCAGTTGATCGAGAGCATCGGCGCGCGGGTGGAAGAGCTGGATGAAAAAACATGGCGGATCACAGCGCGGGATATTCGCCCTGCTTCGATTGACCCCGACCTCTGCCGCCGCATCCGCGCCTCCATTTTGGTTGCTGGTCCCATCGCCGCGCGAGTCGGCGCTTTGAAGCTTCCCCCGCCGGGCGGAGACGTGATCGGGCGGCGCAGGCTCGATACGCACATCCTTTCGCTTCGCGCCCTTGGGGTGGATGTGCAATATGATCGCGGTTTTACATTTCAAGCAGACGGGTTGCGCGGGGCGAGCATCTTGATGGATGAAGCCAGCGTTACCGCCACCGAGAATGCCATCATGGCGGCGGTAACGGCAAAAGGGAAAACGGTCATTCACAATGCCGCGTCTGAGCCGCATGTGCAGGAGTTGTGTTATTTTCTCAACGCGCTTGGCGCAAACATCGAAGAGATCGGCTCGAACACGCTTCACATCAACGGCGTGAAAAACCTTCACGGAGGCGAATTTACCATCGGTCCCGATTATCTTGAGGTGTTGAGTTTCGTGGGCGCGGCGGCGGTGACGAAGGGTAGCATCCGCGTGAAAAATGCCGGCGTTGACAACCTCAAAATGATCGCCCACGTCTTTGAGCGCATGGGTGTCCGCTGGCAGGTAGATGGGAATGATCTGGTCGTGCCGGAGAGTCAAGAGTTGGCGATCGCTCCCGATCTGGATGGCGCGATTCCCGAAATCAAAACCAATGTGTGGCCCGCTTTCCCCACAGACTTGATCAGCATCGCCATCACGGTAGCGACCCAGGCAACCGGCTCGATCATGTTCCATGATTGGATGTTCTCCGGGCGCATGTATTTCACCGATAAGCTGGTTGGGATGGGCGCGAAGATCATCTTGTGCGATCCGTATCGTTGCCTTATTCAGGGACCGAATCAGTTATATGGCGAGAACCTCGAAAGCCCGGATATCCGCGCGGGCATGTCCATCTTGCTTGCCGCATTAGCCGCAAAGGGACAGTCCACGATTCGCAACATCAGCCAGATCGAACGCGGTTACGAGAACGTAGATGGCAAACTTCGCGCGCTTGGCGCGAACATTGAGCGTGTGGAGGATTGAGCGGGCAGACCTGACGCTCGCAAAATCTTGCGGTAACGCTTAACCGAAGGGAGTGGCGATTATGGCGTATGGAGCCACAGAGTGCGCAGGGATTTTGAGATTTTCTCTCGAGGGTCTCGGTGTTTTCCGTGACAAAGAGGACTTTTACGCGCTTATTTTGCCACTTCCTAACCGAATTGAAACTCAAACATTTCTCTTACGATGTTACAATTTAGGCTGGTAACATATTCTGAAACCAAGCCGTCTGAATCGCGATGAAATATCTCAAGTGAGGAATAAAGTTAGCGCATGTCTTTAAACGAAAACGAAAAACACGTAAAAGTATTGGTTTTGGGATCGGGCCCCACCGGGTATTCTGCCGCGTTGTACGCCGCGCGAGCGGAACTAGAGCCGGTGGTGTTGACCGGCTTGCAGTTGGGCGGGCAAGCCGCGCTGACGTATACCATTGAAAATTATCCCGGCTTCCCGGATGGAGTTGGTGGGGCGCAGTTGGGCGAGCTGTTCCAGAAACAGGCCGAGCACTTTGGCGCGACAACCGAGTTTGCTTCGGCGAATTCGGTGGATTTATCCCAGCGTCCATTCAAAGTGGAAGCGGATAGCGGGGATTATCTGGCTGATGTGTTGATCGTCGGCACGGGCGCCAGCCCGAATCATCTCAACATCCCCGGCGAAGTGGAGTTGACCGGTCGCGGCGTTTCGTATTGCGCCACTTGCGATGGCTGGTTCTTCAAAGACAAGAAAGTGGTGATTGTGGGCGGCGGCGATAGCGCGTTGGAGGAAGGCTTGTTTATCACGCGTTACGCATCGTCGGTGACGATCATTCACCGCCGCGAGGAGTTTCGCGCCAGTTCGATTTTGCAGAAACGGGCGAAGGAACATCCCAAGGTCGATTTTATTTTGAATACCATCGTGACCGAGGTGGTTGGCAAGGAGAAGATGGAAGCGTTGAAACTCAAGAACGTGGTCACTGGCGAGGAAACGATCTACGCCGCCGATGGCTTGTTCATCTTCATCGGTCACACGCCGAACACCGAAATGTTCAAAGGTCAATTGGAGATGAGCGATCTCGGCTACATCAAGATCAACGACAAAATGGAGACGAGCGTGCCGGGTGTGTTTGCCGCAGGGGAGGCGGCGGACCCGCATTTCAGGCAGGTGGTCACCTCCGCGGGGATGGGTGCGGCGGCGGCAATTCAAGCGACGCGATTCCTCGAGGCGGAAGAATCAAGCGTAATTGTGGAATGAAGCGAACGGGACTTCCGAAGGTTGGAAGTCCTGTTTTTTGTCATGCTGTGTTTGTGCGTAAATGACATGTAATAATCCGAAAATTTCGGATAAAATTCATTTCTATAAAAATTCTGGAGGAACCAAATGAATAAAGTTTCCATCATCGGCGCGGGGATGACAGGCTCGACCACCGCGCACTGGCTGGCGGAACGTGAGTTTGCCGATGTTGTGCTGGTGGATGTTGTGGAGGGGATGCCGCAAGGTAAAGGGTTGGACCTGCTTGAAGCGTTGCCGATCATCGGCAAGGATGTTTCTGTTGTGGGCACGAACGATTACGGGGCAACGAAAGATTCGGATATTATCATCATCACGGCCGGCATTGCCCGCAAACCCGGCATGAGCCGCGACGATTTGTTGAAGACCAATGCGGAAATTGTGGGAAACGCCGCGACTGAAACGCTCAAATATTCTCCCAATGCAATTTTCATTATCTTAACCAACCCGCTCGATACAATGGCATATCTGGCGATGAAGAAGACGGGCTTGCCGCGCGAACGCGTGATCGGTCAGGCGGGGGTGCTGGACTCGGCGCGTATGCGCGCGTTCGTCGCTTTGGAGACCGGCGTGAGCGTGGAAAATATCAATTGCTATGTGATGGGCGGTCACGGCGATGAGATGGTTCCGCTCACGCGGCATTCGAACGTTGCGGGAATTCCGCTCCGGGATTACATTCCCGCCGACCGGCTGGATTCCATCGTTGAACGCACGCGCAAGGGCGGCATGGAAGTGATCAATCTCTTGAAGACCGGTTCCGCGTACTACGCGCCTGCCGCGGCGTGCGCTCAAATGGCGGAGGCGATTCTCAAAGACAAGAATCTCATTGTCCCATGCGCGGCATATATGAACGGCGAATATGGATTGAACGATATGTATTTCGGCGCTCCCGTGCAACTGGGGCGCGGCGGCATGGTTCGCATTGTGGAGTACGCGCTGGATGCGGATGAGAAGGTCATGCTCGATAAATCTGCCGCGGCGGTGCGCGAAACGCACGATGCGTTGAAGAAATTAGTGGCTCTATAAATTTTGAACGGGGACACGCCGGCTTTTCGTCCCCGCACCTTTTGGAGGAAACATGATTATTTACGAAAAGATCGAAGCGCAATTGCCCTCGTGGCGCGAGCGCATCCGCGCGCTGGCGAAGGAACATGCGGAAGTTGTGGTGGATACGGTGACCATCAGCGAGATTGTAGGTGGGATGCGCGACATTAAGGGACTGTACACGGATATTTCCTCAGTGGACCCGGCGGAGGGGATTCGCCTGCGGGGCTTGACCGTCAAAGAAACGTTGAAAGTATTACCCAAGGGACGCGGTAATAAGATTCCGCTTGTTGGCGGGCTGTATTACTTGCTCATGGTTGGCGAAGTTCCCACAAAAGAGCAGGCTCTTGAAGTGGAAGCCGAATGGGCAAAACGCGCCCATGTGCCCGCGCATGTGTTCAAGGTATTGCGCGCCATGCCCAAGGATGCCCATCCGATGACGTTGCTTTCACAGGCTGTGCTTGCCATGCAAAACGAGTCGGTGTTCGTTAAAAAATATCACGAGATGAAGAAGGATCAGTATTGGATTTCTGCTCTCGAGGATTCGCTCGACCTGACGGCGCGGCTGCCGTTAGTCGCGGCGTTCATCTATCGGATGAAATATTTCAATGAAACAAAGATTCCGCGTTATAACCCGAAACTGGATTACGGCGCGAACTTTGCGCGTATGATGAAAGTGGACGATAAAAAAGGCTATGCGGAATTGATGCGCATGTACTTTATCATTCACTCCGACCACGAATCGGGGAATGCCTCGGCTCATGCGATGCATCTGGCAGGTTCCACTCTTTCAGACGCCTATCTCTCATTCTCCGCATGTTTAAACGCGCTGGCGGGTCCGTTACACGGTTTGGCGAATCAAGAAAGCCTGGGCTGGCTGTTGGAAGTGCGTAAGAAATTCGGAGGTTTGCCCGCTCGCGATGATCTATATAAATTTGCGTGGGATACCCTCAATGCGGGTCATGTCATACCAGGATATGGTCATGGCGTGTTGCGCGTGATCGATCCGCGTTTCACTGCTCAATTGGAATTTGCGGGCGCGCGCTTCCCGGACTTTGAATTGCTCAAATTGGCGGAAATGGTGTTGGACGTTGTCCCGGCTGTGCTCAAGGAACAGGGAAAAGCCAAAAGCCCCGCGCCAAACGTAGACGCGATCTCCGGCACATTGCAGTATTACTATGGCGTGCGCGAATTCGAGATCTATACCGTGTTGTTCGGCGTCGGCCGCGCGTTGGGAGTGACGTCTAATTACGTGTGGGCGCGCGCGTTGGGGCAACCTATCGAGAGACCCAAATCCCTGACGACCAAAATGCTTGAGGAACTTGCGGCGCAACAGTCACAACCTCAGCAGGCTTAACTGGAATCAAAAGCGACGCTTCAACAGCGTCGCTTTTTTGTTTGTTAAAAATCCTTTTTCACATGCGGCTTTGAGGAGCCGAACTTTTCCAGTTTCACCACCCGCGCTTTGTCGCGGATCTGCCAGGGGACGATCTGTCGGGCGTGCTCGCGGTTATCGGTTTCGATGATCGCCCACCCGGTGTGGGCGCCGTCGTGACAGCCCCACTCGAAGTAATGCAAATATCCCGCGGCGTTGATCTCCTTGATGATGGCGTCGCAGTCGTGCGCCTCGTGATGTGATTCGACAAGATAGCGGTCCATGAATTTCTCCGTTCTATTACTGAATTTCGGCTCGCCCGTAATTAACGGGAAAGAGCCTTGATTTCAAGGGTTTTCCTTTGTGACCGTCGTGTCGCTTCGTCAGGCTCAGCGCAAGCCTTTGTGTTTGAAAAGCGTTGTTACGTAAAAAACGCATGAGATCTATTATACGCTTTTTCACCCGGCGGCAAGCTGGTCGATTAGGAAGGCGTACTCGAGCGCGATCTCTTTCAGATGGTCGTATCGTCCGCTGGAGCCGGCATGCCCCGCGCTGTAATTGGTTTTGAGCGCGAGTAAGTTGTCGTCGGTCTTGTTGGCGCGCAGGCGGGCGGCAAATTTGGCAGGTTCCCAATATGCCACACGCGGGTCGTTCAGGCCGGTAGTAAGTAACATACGCGGATATTCGGCTGCGCGAATGTTGTCGTATGGCGAATAGGAGATCATATACTCGAACTCCTCTTTAATTTCGGGGTTGCCCCATTCGTTCCATTCGAGGGTGGTCAATGGGATGGTAGGATCGCTCATCGACGTGACCACATCGGTGAATGCCACTTTGGCTACTACGGCTTTGAACAAGTCCGGGCGCATGGTCAGGCTGGCGGTAACGAGCAACCCCCCGGCGGATACGCCCATAATGCCTAATTTTTCTTTCGAAGTGTAGCCCTCTTTAATGAGATGTTCCGCGCAGGCGATGAAATCGGTGAAGGAGTTTTTTTTGTTAAAAACGCGCCCGCCTTCGTACCAGGCGCGACCCATATCCAGCCCGCCGCGAATGTGTCCGATGGCGAACACAAACCCACGGTCCAGAAGAGAGAGGCGGCTGGGAGCAAACTCCGCATCGATGATGGCGCCGTATGCGCCGTATCCATGCAGGAGGGTCGGATTCTGTCCGTCTCGCGCCAGTCCCTTTTTGTACACGATGGAGATGGGCACGCGCGCTCCGTCTGGGGCGGCGGCATGGATGCGCTCGGAAACGTAATCTTCTTTGTTGTAGCCGCTGGGAATTTCGATCACTTTTTTCACATCCCATGCGCCGGTGTTCATGTCGACGTCGACGATCGTGGTTGGCGTGATGAAGGATGAGTAATTGATGCGAAGCAGGCGGGTGTCGAATTCGGGGTTATTCTCGAACTCGACGGAATACGCGGGTTCAGGGAATTGCACCAGGCGCGAGTCGTTCATGTCGCCTGGGTTGCAAATGCGGATTTGCCTCAACCCGCCTGTGCGTTCGCGCAACACGATATGATCTTGAAATGCCGACACGCCTTCGAGCAATACATCCTCGCGATGAGAGACAACGTCCACCCAGTTCTCTTTCCCGGGGCGTTCCACAGGCGCAATGCTTAGTTTGAAATTCTTCGCGCCGTCATTATTGACGATGTAGAATTTTCCGTTGTGGTGCGCGGCGTAATACTCAAGCCCGGTAATACGCTCCTGCACGATGCGAAGCCTGCTTTGGGAATCGTCCGCGGAGAGGAAGCGCATTTCGCGCGTGATGGTGCTGTGATGATACGTCATAATGTATTTGTCGTCGCGCGTTTTGTGCATCCACAAAAAATACGACTGGTCGGCTTCGTGAAAAAGCAGTTCGTCGCGAGACGGGTCGGTTCCGATCTTGTGACGATAAAGCGTATCGGGACGCAAAGCGGCATCGAGCGTGATGTAATAGATCGTTTCGCTGTCGTTGCCCCATTCCACGCCGCCGAGTTCGTAGACGCTGCCTGACGTGTTGAGGATCGTTTCATCGAACAGTTTCCCGGTCGCCAGATCGCGGATGTGGATCGTATACGCCTCGTTGCCTTCGTAGTCCAGCGTATACGCAAGCGTGTTGCCATCCGGGCTGACCTCCACCGCGCCAACGCTGGAAAAGTCATGTCCCTCCGCCAGCGCATTGTGGTCGAGCAAAATTTCTTCGGGACTTTCGAGCGAGCCTTTCTTGCGGCAATAGATGGGATAGGATTTACCCTCTTCCATGCGCTGATAATAGAAGTAGCCGCCTCTCTTCTCAGGGACGCTTGAATCGGCTTCTTTGAGTCGTCCCTTCATTTCGGCGAAGAGCGTCTCTTGCAGGGGCTTGGTGTGACCTAGAACTTCTTCGAGGTAATCGTTTTCGGCGCGTAAATAATCCAGAACTTCGAGGTTTTCTTTTTCACGAAGCCAATAATATTCATCGTTACGGGTCTTTCCGTGCTGGGTGATATGGTGATCTCGTTTTGGGGCAATGGGGAAGGATGGCATGGGTTTCTCTTTAGGTATGATGTGAAACGTAACGTAACTGGTATACACAGGAAGGTACGGCAACGCTCAGGTTGCCGTACGGGACGATTTTCAATTTCTCTATCTTACCCGATGAGTGATGTGTGAAATTAGTTTTCTCGGCGGTGTGGTAATTGTAGCCGAAGAGCAGGTGAATTGCGTATCCTCTTCACATCGTTCTGGCTACGAAAAAAACCGCAGGCATCACCCTGCGGTTTTTGCTAGATTAGGTCAGCAACGCTTTCGTGTGCAGTAGCACTTATTCTTATGTTTACGTTTGTCGTAGTAGCAATACTTCCTTCGCTTTTCGCCTCTCCTTCCGCATAAACACCCAATGCTGTATCCCATCAGAGGACTCCCGTATAACACGATTTTCAAACCGATGGCAAGTGGAGCGCCTGCCGCGGATTCCAGTGAAGCTTTTGCCTGGTCATATAGCTTATCGAGGTACTCGATCGGTAGTGGGTGTGTTGATAGCGCGCCGCGAGTTTGTTCCTCCCACTCGCTTTCGCTGATTTCTTCGCTTTCGTTGTCCATTGCGCAGTCAAGCGATTCAAGGTATCCAAACCTCATGGTGTAAGGGAAGGTCGGAGAGTCGTCCGCGTCGCTATCCGGCATGTAGCCGATCTCCAGCCCGCAAAGGAGAAGATAATGATCTCCCTCTGCCAATTGACCTTTGATGCTCTCTTCCACTTCTTGGAAGATCTGGTAATGTTTATCGATCGGCACGGGAGGCGTTGTTATTTGGAATTGCCTATCCATGGTTTTATCCTTTCATCTATCTAGGTAGATCGATACGTTATAGAAGTGAGTTTGACATTTTACTTTTTCACCACCTCCTTGATGATTTCAGACACCGTATCTTTTGTGTCGGGAAGAGACTCGCCAAGTTCATTAAGTTCGTCTATGACAGTTTCTCGAAATTCATCATCCAGGTACGGCGTGAGGGTTTCGTAGGTGTGCCGGGCGTCTGCATACATGCCTTCCTCGAGTTGAAACATTCCCAGCACATGATAAGTAATGGGATTTTCAGGATCTTCAGCAATTGCGCTGGCAAAGTCGGCAAACGCGCCTTCCACATCGCCCCATTCTCTGCGAGCGATTGCGCGGAAAAAATAGCCTTCTGCCGGTGAGAGTTCGATGGCGGCCGCCAGATCGCTTTCTGCCGCATCGCGCGTTGGTTGAAGGGCAGAGCGGTTGATGTAGGCAGTGGCAATAAAAGGCGAATCCTGATCCAGAATCAATTGCGTGTAATCTTCCATCGCCTTGTCATTCTCGCCGTTATTGCTGTGAAGGATTCCTAAATTGAGACGCGCGGCGTATTGTTGCCCGTTCAACTCCACAGACCGGGAATACGCCTGAATGGATTTGTGTGAATCTGAGTTGGGATTCTGTCCAATTTCTAATTCCGTGCCCGGATCAAACATAAGCCCTTGCAAGAAGTAGCCCTCCGAGAGATCCTTGGGTATGGTTGTTCCCAGATTTTCCCTTTCCGCGCGGACAATCGCTTCTTCGATCCGTTGTCGCGCCTCTTCCACCTCGCCTGCTTCGAACAGAACTTCGCTGAGAGTAAATTCTGTCAGATAGCCCAAATGCTTGGTTTCTAACTCTATGAAATTGAAATCGCCGGTTTCATCGGCGGGTAGATATGAAACCTCGCGGTTAATCCGATCCCAATTTGGTAATTCGATATGAACTTTGTATGCGATGTTGCGGCTGCCCCAAATGATCACGTCCGCCTTCGTTTTATCGGCAAGTTCTAATGCGTCCACCCGTAGTTTGATTGGATTGTTGACGCTTGAACGGCAGACCCTAAACTTCTGTTCATCGAGATTACTTATCAGGTGATCGTGTAAACTCTCCACGATTTCGATTGCTGGCAGGTTGTCCGATTGGGCAAATTCAGCAATGACCACAAATAAGGCGTTTTCTTTGCGTGAGCCGAAGCAATCCTGCAACCCAAGAAATTCATCCTGCATATCCCTGAAAGTTCGGATGGCGTTTATGATTGAAAAAACTAGAAGCCCAACAATGAGCAAAATTTCTATACGCCTGCGAAACAGCGGATATGTGTATGAGTAAAAGCTATGATTACGGAGAGGATCGATCGCGCGACTCCAAAACGGGATGGTTTTGCGCGGCTCGCCAACGACGATGATGTTGTTTGCAGGCGCGTCGTCTTTTCGGCGGGTAATTTGGGGCAGGCGCCCTGCGAGGAGCAGACTTCCGATGAGGAAAGCAAGCGTTCTCGTCGTAGTAGTATAAGGTTCTGGCCCAAGACCGAAAACCCAGGTAATAAAGGCAATTACGATAGGAACGTAAAGCCCCGTATCCTTGAGAACCTCGAGGATAGATTTTTGGAAAGAGTGGGTCTCGGAATTGCTCACGCCTGTTGCTCAACTCCCGAATGTCGATAACATACTGTACAACTTTTCAAACGAATTTACAACTATTTTCCAAAATTTGATATGAACAGATGGGATTAAAATTCCCCCATGTCCCGGCGACGCATCTTTTCACGGCGCGGCGGCGAATCCCGCTTTCGCCTACCGATTGGTCTGCTTCTGGTCATCCTGGCGGTCGGATTGTGCATCCTCATCCCAGCCAACCAGATCGATATTACGACGGTCAATGTTGAGAACCCCGATCTGCCCACCGCACTCCCCACGCGAACGCCGCCCCCGTTGCCGACCAAGCCAAACATCGGGCGAATCATTTTCACCTGCACGCGAGGCGACTTCAACCAGTTGTGCTGGGTCAATGCCGATGGCACGGGGTACCAGCAACTCACAAATGTCGAGGCGCATAATTATTATCCCGTCTATTCGCCGAAGGGCGGCTCCATCGTGTACGCCTCGAACCAGAACGGCGGCGCGTTCGACCTGTTCCTCTTCATCTTCGACGGGGCGCAGTTGATCCGCCTGACAGATTTTATCGGGAATGTGATCTCGCCCAGCTTTTCGCCGGATGGGAGGCGAATCCTATTTGCAAACCGCGCCGGCACAGGCCCCACTTCCTTGTGGGTGGTGGATAACAACGGTGAAAATGCCAGCCTGCTTTACACAGGGGCAGATACCATCGTGGCGGCGGATTGGTCGCCGGATGGGAATACGATTGCCTTTGCCATGGCAGTGAACAACCCGAACGAATATCAAATCTTTCTCATGGGGGCGGATGGTTCGAATGTCCGGCAGTTAACACTCAACCTCGCCGGAATTGGTGGTAGCCTTGATTGGTCACCCGATGGGCGATACTTGCTTATCTATGCGGGCCCCGATGGCGACAAAGATGTTTTTCGCATCGACGTTGCGGCGCAGACCGCGACACAACTCACTGACGGAGGTAATAATGCCGCCAGTTCCTATTCGCCCGATGGTCAGTGGATCGCCTTCAACTCGTTGCGAAATAACGATCAGGCTGATATATTTATCATGCGCGCCGACGGAACCGAGACGCGGCAAGTGACCACCAACCCCGAGCCCGATTGGCAACCGCAATGGGAGCCTTAATCGACCCGCCAGTTTCCGTAAATTCGCATAACTCCTTCTGTATGCTATTCATGAGGATTAGCAGACGAGATAGTTGAGACCTGACATCAAAGGTATTTTATGAAACGAATTATTGTCATCACTGCCATCATCTCCCTCCTTGCCGGTTGCGCCTCACTTCCGGAGTCTTTGGCATTTCTGCAACCCACGCAAACCAGCACCCAGGGTCCGACCCCAACCGCTTTCGGCTTGCCCGACACGTTCACTCCCGATCTGTTTGCCATCCACACAGCGGAAGCGACCACAACCCCGCCCACCGGAACCCCGCGTGTGACGGAAACGCCGCGCCCCACCTTCACGCCTACGGTTCGTTCCACCATTACGCTTGAGCCGCTCGACGTCAGCCTCTTCACGCCCGGTCCGCAGTTGTTTGTATCGGCCCAAAGGTCCACGAACCAACTCGTATGGGGGTATGGATGCGACGGCGCGCGGTCGGTCAAGTTGATCACCACCGTCATGAAGAAGCGCGGGTTGCGCTACGTGCTGCTCTTCGTCCGCTTGCAAGATAAATACACCGGGAAGAAAACGCCGTGGGGCGCGGGCGCCATCATGAACGATAACGACAGGGGAACGTATTTCTACACCCTGCACATCGACCAGATCGCCGACCACAAAGATTTTCAAGATGCATGGCTTCAATATCAATTCGTTGCCTCCACCGTAGGGCTGACGGTGTTGAGTCGCTCGATCGTCTCGCGCACCGATATTTCGCTCACCAGTTGCCGGGCAATGAACATGCCTTGATGACCATCGATTGCACAGAGGATTCTTCATGAAACGATTGTTCCCCATTCTGTTTGTCGCCGCATTTTTGATGAACGGTTGCGCGGGGCTGGCTCCGATTCTCGAAATGATCGCCACCCCCACGCCGATACCGCAGGATTCGCCCACGCCGCAACCGACCGTTACGTTGTTCCCAACTGCAGACCTGTTTGCCACACTCACACCCACACCGGTCACGTTTACCCCAACCGCCACGCCTCTTGTGCCAGATCAAACTGAAGCCGCCACGCCGTTTCCAACCCCCACGTTCAAGCCGCCATCCACGGTGGCTGGCGATTCATTTTTCACGCCGGTCAATAAAGGCTTCCTCACCATCCTGCTCTCCGGCGGCGCGGTCTATTGGAATTCCGGTCCTTGCTCGCCGCGCTCCATCAAGATCACTGCCTTTGTGTCGGATATCATCCACACCGATTATGTTTTGTTATTCATGCGCCCGCGCGAAAAATCGGATACCATGTTGCTGGGCGATTGGAGTTCTGTTGAAATGATACCAGGCACGAACGGAAACTTCACCTACGAAGTCGGCGCGAGAAACATCCGCAAGTATTACTGGTTCATCCAAGCCTGGGTCGAATACCAACTGGTTGCCTACGATAAAGACGGCGTGGAACTCTTCCGCTCGCAGGTATACGATAAGACGCTCTCCCTGATCATGTGCCGACCGATCAATCCGTGACGTTTCCTCCCGGGCTTATCTCGCTTCTTTCGCGGACACTTCGACGCGGCTCAGTGCAGGCGGGCAAACTGGTCGCGCTGACGGGAGCCGGCGTGTCGCAGGAAAGCGGACTACGCACCTTCCGTGATGCACAAACAGGCTTGTGGGCGAAACACAAACCTGAAGACCTCGCCTCACCTCAAGCCTTTCAACGCGACCCCAAACTCGTCTGGGATTGGTACGCATGGCGGCGCGAAGCCATCAAAGGGGCGAGACCCAACGCCGGACATTACGCGCTGGTTGAACTCGAATCGAAAATCCCGCAATTCACACTCATCACGCAAAACGTGGACGGTTTGCATCGCATGGCGGGGGCGCGCAACCTGCTCGAATTGCATGGCAACATCCAACGCGCGCGCTGTTCTGATTGTGGGACGTATGCTGAAACATGGGATGAAGATTCGGAATCCGTTCCGCGTTGTGAAGAATGTGACGGTTTGCTCCGCCCGGATGTCGTCTGGTTCGGAGAGTCGCTCCCGCGCGACCAACTCGAAAAGGCGGTCGAAGCGAGTCGCGCGTGCGATATCTTCTTATCTGTTGGAACATCAGGCGTCGTTCAACCTGCCGCGTCGCTGGCACATGCCGCGAAAAATAATGGGGCAGTGGTGGTGGAAGTCAATATGGAACCGACGCCGCTTACCCCCAAAGTGGATTTCTTCTTTCAAGGGAAATCAGGCGAAGTATTGCCTGCGTTGGTGAAAGCGATCCTCGACCATTAACGGCGATTCTATTTTTTCAGATGGACGATCACATTATCGAATTCAAATATTGCATGAAGGTTGGGCTGGCTGATCTCTATTACCATGCCGACATTGCCAGCCGCGAGCGTTTCGTCGAAGCATTCGACGGCAAATTCATCGTTGATGAAAAAGATGAAGTGATTCTCTTCCGCGATCATGGATAATTTGTTGGTTTCACCTTGTTGAAAGGCGGGCGATAGAGTCTCTTCGACTAATTGAGTCCACTCCTCGTTGTTGTAAAGCCATAAGATGAATTCTCCGTTGTTATCCATGCCGAAATAGTAATAATTGTCTTCTTGATCTTCCCTGAAGTAGATGCCATAATCAACATCGACAAGCGACTCTGGTTGGGTGATCTCCACGGAAAAGTAGAAATCCTTGATCGCCGATGCATTTGCGCGGATTCGTTGGACGAAACCCTGATGCGCGGTAGCGTCCCAAATGTACTTCCCATCCCTGACCTCGAAATTCGTAAGAGCGTATTCGTCGTCATCCTTGCCGACATGCCAGCCAAATTGGTTGCTGTCGAACGATTCTGTGAGTAGATTCGTCCATGCATCTGCCGCATGAACAGCTGTGCCCTCATATGCTTGCGCAGTCAGGTTGGGCGTGGGCGTGGGTGTAAGAGTCGGCGTTGGTGTAATGGTCGCGGTGGGTCTTGGCGTATTCGTGCGCGTCGCTGTAGGAGACGGAAAATATTGGTCGTACAACTCCTGCGCATCGGCGCGGAAAAAGAACAATCCAGCCGCAATCAGCAAGCCGCAACCCATCGCCGCGACTCCCAGCATCAACCATATCAGTCCGTGCCCGCCGCCCTCGCCTTCATCCATCGGGTTTGTAAATGATGGCTCATCCATGATTGCCTCGCTTTGACCGTATCCGTTACTTTAATGCCACCCCGCTTCGCGCAGGGATGGTTAGATTGAGCCGCCCATCCATTATTTTTATCTCGGATGGATTCCCAAAGACCACCTTGGGGACTTTCTGCGCTTCATGCGCGACGTGAATCTGCTCTGCCTTTTCGGACACGTTCAACGCCACCACGAACGTTTTCCCCTCGAATGAGCGTGAATAGGCATACACACCGTTAGCCGACCATAATCGTTTCATGTCGCCGCGCCTGAACGCGGGATTCTTTTTTCGCAATGCGATGATTGTTTTGAAATAACCTAATAAATCTTTATCCCATTGATGTTCATCCCACGGGAAGGACTTTCGACAAAAAGGATCGTGTTCCCCATCGAGACCGATCTCGTCGCCGTAATAAATGCTTGGCGCGCCGATGATGGTCATGATAAAAAGCCATGCGAGCTTGAGCGAATTTTTATCTCCGCTGGCAAACGATAAAAAGCGCGGCATGTCGTGACTGTCGAGCAGGTTCAGTTGCGAGCGCGTGATCTCAGGCTTGTACAAGCCCATCATGTGATCAATTCGGTTTGCGAACTCGTGCGCGTCAATGGCGTGATGAATGCTCTGAAAATTGGATTGCTGGTGCGCCACGCGCAGGTCAAGATGTTTGGCTGGGAAGAACGCCGCGCACGCGTTCGTGGCGATGTAATTCATCACTGCGTCGAACTGATCTCCCTGCAACCAGCGTTGCGACTCGTGCCATATCTCACCAACGATGTACGCATCAGAGTTGACCCCTCGCACGCGGCGGCGGAATTCCTGCCAGAACGCATCATCGTCAATTTCGGCGGGGACATCGAGCCTCCAACCATCCGCGCCGAACTTGATCCAGTATTCGGCGACATCGAACAGGAATTCGCGCACCGTTGGGTTGTTCGTGTTTAACTTTGGCAGGGCGGGCAAATTCCACCATGCGCGGTAGCCGATGGCGGTGAGACTGTCTTCGTGATGAAGTTGTTTCTGCTCATGCGGGCTTGGGTACGCGCCCCAATGTTTTTTGCCAGTCAATCTTTCTTCATCGAAGTAGAACCAATCCTTGTAAGGCGAGCCTGCTCCGTTCTCGAGCACATGATGGAATTGCCAGAAACCTCGCGAGGCGTGATTAAACACCCCGTCCAGAATGACGCGGACGTTTTTCTTGTGCGCGGCGTCGAGCAGGGTGCGCAGCGCGTCATTGCCGCCGAGGAGCGGGTCCACGTTGTAGTAATCGAACGTATGATAACGATGATTGGAAGCGGACGAGAAGATCGGGTTGAGATAAAGGGCGTTAATGCCCAGGTCTTTGAGATAGTCGAGCCGTTCGGCAACACCGTACAGATCGCCGCCTTTGAATCCGTGGTGGGTGGGAGGTGAATCCCACGCTTCGAAGGTCAGCGCGTCGTTGGGGTTTTTCGCGCTGCGGGCGAATCGGTCGGGAAAGATTTGGTAAAAGATCGCGTCTTGCACCCATTCTGGTGTGGTCATTGATTTGCCTCTGTGTTGGAATAAAGCAGGACAAGAGAGTATCTTGTCCTGCATGAGTGATTCTACTTCAAAGTAGACCTCTTGCATAAGAGTCTCTTGCTTAGCCACAGAGTCCACAGAGACCTTTGAGAAATTCTCTTTTTCTCTGTGATCTCTGTGGCAAAATGACTTTGCAAGAGGTCAAGTGTATAATTCTTCCGCGATGGATGTTGACCCTGAAAGTTTCGACCCTGAATTGCAGAGCGCAAAATTATATGCGCTGGCTTCTGCCGCGCTGGGGTTGATCAGTTTGTGCGCGGCGATCATTCCGATCTGCGGCGGGATCGCGAGCGTGTTGGGCCTGGTCTTTGGCAGGATCAGCATGAAGGTTGAAAAGAGCCGCATGGCAACAGTAGGGATGGTATTATCCGCGTTGGGGTTGCTGATCACAGTGGTTTACTTTTTGTTTCTGTCTTTCTTCAGAGAATAATCCTCTTGCAAAAGGGCTTGTAGGGCGGGTTTTCAACCCGCCATCCACCAACCTTTTGAAAGACGTCAGGCTAAAAGCCTGACCTACGATTGACTTTTGCAAGATACCTAAAAAATTCATTTCAATTGAAAGATATAGGCTTGATATGGGGGAAGTTCAGCGAGAGGTCGGTAATCTGCGAATATGCCGTTGCGAATTGTTGGCGAAGACGCTTGCGTTGAATCCAAAAGAGATGCAAGCGACGGGGTTCCATTGGGCAGAATACTTTCGTTGAGAGTCAACGCGTAGTCTGTGATCGGCGCGTCTGTGAGGTTGACCAGCACTAGAATATTTTCTTCCCTGTTGCTTCGCAGAAAAGCATACACCCCCGTATCGCCCGTTTCAAGCAAAGTGATACTGCCGATCCGCAACGCGGAATGTTCCGCGCGGAGTTTCGTCAGCGCGCGATAGAGGCTCAAGAGCGAGTTCGGATCGCCCTCCTGCATCGCAACATTGACTTGCGGATATTCCGCATGAGGCGCGCGCCAAGGGATCCCAGTTGTGAAGCCCGAGTTTTCTTCCGCGTTCCATTGCATGGGCAGTCGAATGTCTTCGTCGGGCTTTTTGCCTTCCATACCGATCTCTTCGCCGTAATAAACGAACGGAGTCCCCGGCGACGTGAGCAAAAGAACGGCGGCGAGTTTTGCCTTTTGCTTATTTCCGTTGAACGCGCTCATCACGCGATTTTGATCGTGGTTGGTGAGAAAAGTTGCGTAGTTGCCGTCTGTGATGTCGCTGAGCGTGAATTTCCACGCGCTGGTGATGCCCGTGTTCGATTCACCGTTGACGCTGTTCAAGATCCCGCTGGCGAGTTCGAAGTTGAAGACTTGGTCGAACTGTTCTTCGTACGTGGTGGCGATGAACGCGCCCGCGCCATACACTTCGCCGACGGTGTACGCATCGGGTTCTTCGTTTTTATAGTATGCGTAAAAATCCTTGAACCATTCGTGCGTGGCGGGTGTGTTCTCGAGCTTGCCATCTTCTTCGATCAAATGCTTTGCCGCGTCCAATCGAAAACCGTCCACGCCAATATCGTTGAGCCAAAAACTTGTCATGCCGAGCATTTCTTTTGTCACATCGGGGTTCGTGTAGTTCAGGTCGGGCATGCAGTCGCAGAAATAACCGAAATAATATCCGCCGTTGCCTTGGCGCCATTGATTCCCCGCTTCGTTCGACCACACGTACCAGTCGCGGCGTTGTGAATCGGGTCCGCTGTTTGCATCCACGAAGAATGGATGCTGGCTGGATGTGTGGTTGAGGACAAGGTCAATAATGATGCGGATGTCGCGGTTGTGCGCCTCTGCCAGCAGATTCTTGAAGTCGTCCATGCTTCCGTATTCGGGATTCACATCGTAGTAGTCGGTCACATCGTAGCCGTGATACGAAGGCGATGGATTGATCGGCATAAGCCAAAGCGCGTTCACGCCGAGGCTTTGGATGTAATCCAATTTTTGGGTGATGCCGTTGAAGTCGCCGATGCCGTCTCCGTTGGAGTCGTAAAACGAGCGCACGAAGATCTCGTAGAAGACCGCGTTACGCCACCAGATGGTCGAGTCGGCTGGGGAAGGTGAGGCAGGTTGAGGGTCGGAAAGAGGCGAAGCGCATCCAAGTAGAATGGATGCGAGAGCGATCCAGAGGAAAAGTTTTTTCATATCCAGAAAAACATCTGGGCGATCTGTGTTGACCGCCCATTTGTCGGTTAGCCTTTTACGCCGCCCGAAGTTAATCCGCTGACGATCTGTTTTTGTAGCGCGATGTAGGTGATCGCCACCGGCAACGCGACGATGATCGCCATCGCCGCGAAGCGATTCCAGGGGATGCTGTTCGCGTATTGACCCGTCATGTTGTAAAGCGTCATCGAAAGTGTGTACGATTCGGGTTGCGTGAGGAAAAGCCAGGGCAACGCGAATTCCTGCCAGTGACCGATGAAGCCGAGGAAGAACGTGACGGCGAGTTGCGGCAATGCAAGCGGCAACACGATCTGGAAGAAGACCTGATTTGGGTCTGCGCCGTCTATTGCGGCGGCTTCTTCCAGTTCTTTCGGAATGGTGTCGAGATAACCTTTGAGATTCCAAACGGCGAACGGTAACGCGGTCGAGATCATTGCGATACCGACGCCGAGGAGCGAATCGCGCAGGTTGAACATTACCTTCCCCAAGCCCACCGCGCAGGATGCAAAGGGTGAAATGGCTATTGCGCCGCCGCAATCAGCAATGCGAAAACTATTCATCAAAAGATATAGAGGTGTTGAGAGACCGATGGCTGGCATGAGAAGTGGAACAAAGACCAGCACCATGAGCACAGATCGCAATTTGAATTTGAAACGCGAGAACGCGTACGCCGCAAGGACGGCGATCATCAGCGCCGCCAAGCCAACTCCGACGGAAAGCAGGAAGCTGTTCCGCAAAAGTTCGATGAAGGTGATCGGGTTGGCGGTGGGGCGGTCGATCACTTGTTTGTATGCCGCGAAAGAAATCTCTGTGGGGATCAATTCCAAACTGGCTGGGCGGGTCTCGCGTGAACTGAAAGAGAGTGTGACGATGTACATGATCGGGAACAACACTTCTGCCGCGATCACGAGACACAACACTTGTAATAGGATCTGACGCCACAGCGGAAGTTCGCGCCCGCCTACTTCGCGCGAGGTGTTCATGTTCAGGAAACGAACGATGGGGTTCTTAGTGGACTCTGTATGTGCGGTCATGTCAATCACTCCACGATGTTTTCTGTCGCTTTGGTCAGGCGGTTGGTGATCAGGAAGATGATCAATGCGACGAAGAATACGATCACCGAGAACGCCGCCGCGGCTCCGTACAGCCGGAGGTTTCTCACAAGATCGTAGGCGAATGTGACAAGGATCTCTGTGGAGCGCGCAGGTCCGCCGCCGGTCATGAAAAAGACAAAGCTAAAAAGATTGAATGAGGTTGTAAAGCCATAGATCGTGGCGGGGATCATTGCGGGGCGCAGAAGCGGAACCGTGATATTCATGAATTGTTGATAGGCAGATGCGCCGTCAATGGATGCCGCTTCGTATAGGTCTTTGGGAATGCTTTGAAGCGCGCCGGTTGCCACTAACGTCATGAAGGGCCAGCCAAGCCAGAAGTTGGCGATCATCATCGCGTAGTAAGCGAGGGTGAGCGGTCCGTTTGGAAGGAGCCATGCGATGGGAGGCGTAAAATCCTCCAGCCAGCGAATGCGGACCGGGTCAATGGAGCCGAATAGCATGGCGGCGCTGGTGAGGAATTGATTCATCGCGCCGTATTGTTCGTCAAAGATGTTGCGCCACACCGTAGCCACAACCAATGGAGGGATAACGACCGGCAGAATATAAAGAGAACGATAAATGCGCTTCATCCACAAGCCGGGGGTGTTGAGCAGGACGGCGATGACGATTCCCGCAGGCACATGGAGGGCAACATTTGTGATCGCCCACCATAAGTTATACGTAAGCACGCGGAAGAAATCAAAGTTTTGAACGGGGAGTCCGCCGGCGAGAATGTCTACGTAATTTTGAACCCCCACTTGGTTCAGTTTTTCGGAGGCAAGTCCGCGAAGGAGATCTTTTGTTTGGAAATCGGTGAAGGATACGACGACCTGATAGATCAACGGATAAAAAGTGATCACAGCCATCACGAGGAACGCCGGAACAAGATACATATACGGCGTGACCGTTTTGCGAAAGTCTGACTTTTTCTTTGCTCGTTCGATCATACTGGTAGATGCCATCGTCGTTTCTCCTCAACAATTCAATACGAAAGTGAGCAGGGAAATTTCCCTGCTCACTTTCATTACTATCAAATCGACTTACTTGTTCGCGTTGGTTGTGGCTTCAGCAACCCAGTCCGCCGCGGGAACGCCGGCTTCAAAGACCTGGTCGGTGCCGCAGAAGTTGGACCAATAGTTGCCCAATTGAGGAACCTGCGGGCGAACGTACGCCGTCTCGAACGCATCGAGCAAACCTTGGATGAGAGGATCGGTCACTTCGACCGTAGTGTTGGCAGGGACGTGACCCGCCTCATTCATCATGGCGGTTTGGGCATCCTTACCTGTGAGGTACAACGCCACTTCAAGCGCCGATTCAAGATTGGTGCTGTTCGGGTTGAAGTAAAAACCGTCTACGCCGAGGAGGGGGGTTGCCGCGCCGCCAGGTCCAGCGGGAAGCGGGGCTACGCCGAGTTTGTCACCGAGCGCTTTGCGGTAATCGCCCATCGCCCAGTTGCCGTTGGTGATGATCGCCATGTTTCCTTCAGTGAACGGAGCGAGACCATCGCCATCATTCTTGGGCCAGCCGTTGGCGACCGAGATCTGATACAGATCGTTGAGGTATGACATTGCATCCGCAACGCCGCCTTGATCCGCAACCACTTTCCAGCTATCGTCGAAGACTTTTCCGCCGAACGAGCCGAAGAAGCCGTAGTGGTGGTAACAGCCGTAACTGAGAGAGACCGGCGTGCCGGCTTCCATCAGCGCCTTCAGTTCGTCAGTCGTCGCGGGAGGCGTAGCGACCAAATCCTTGTTGTACCAAAGCGCGACAGCCTTCAACGATTCGGGAATGCCGTACAGTTTGCCTTCCACGCTCATGCCGTCAACGGCTAAAGCGCCGTAATCGCCGAGTTTGCCGTTGGCAAGTTCGGTGATGTCGGCAAGTAAACCAGCGCGGGCATCATCGCCGAGTGAATCGTTCGGGGCAATGAACATGTCTGGTCCGCCGCCGGAAGCAACATCGGTGCGATATTTGTTGTAAATATCGTTGAACGGAACCTGTAACACGTTGATGGTTACGTTCGGCATATCTTCCTTGGCTTGTTCGAGGATGGCGGTCAACGCCACTTCTTCAGCCGAGCCGGTGCCGTAGGCGTGCCAGAAAGTCACCTCGCCGGTGGCTGTCGAGCCGCTTCCGCCGCCGCAGGCGGTCAGGATGAATGCTGAGATCAGGATCAGGCTGATCAGCAAATTGAATTTGTTCTTCATTACTTCTTCTCCTTATTTGTATTGGTTCGGATTTTATCACTTCTCAAATGGGAAAATTGTTGTTCGAGTTTTTACATCACCTCCTTCTATTGTGAATTTACTTCCAGAGATTCTTCAGCGTGTGCATGTTCATTTGCCGAATAATTTCGTTGTTCCACCGCAATGTGAACGGCTACATTGATCGCCTGGACGGTCGCGCCGATCAAGATAGAACGGCGGCCCAGCATGGCTGTCGTGATGCGAACGCTTTGCTCCGATGCGCGCATTGCGCGTTCGCGTACAGCGTCGCGGATCGAGGTGGTCAAAATATCTCCCGCTTCCGCCACCCCGCCGCCGATGATGATGATACTGGGGTTAAAGAGATTCACTAAACTTGCAACTGCCACGCCAATATGTGTGCCTGCGCGGCTCAAAATTTCTTGCGCGTGCAGGTCGCCTCGCCGCGCGGCATTTGCAACTTCTCGCGCATTGAGCTTTTCAGGCGGGAGGTCTGCGAGCATGGTTCTTTTTCCGGATCGAACGATGGCTTGCGCCTCTTTTGCGATCGCGTGTCCACCGGCGAACACTTCAAGACAGCCGTGGTTTCCGCAATTACATAAGGGTCCGTTTTCTTCAATGGTGATATGCCCGATCTCGCCAGCCGCGCCGGTAGTTCCCCCGTAGATCTGTTTGTTGAGCATGAGTCCTGCGCCGATACCGCTTCCCACCTTGATGTATGCAATATTATTTTCGCCGCGCCCCGCGCCGTATGCCCATTCGCCCAATGCTCCCAATTCCGCGTCGTTGTTCAATGTTACCGGGCACTCCCATATTTTCTCGAGAGTAGCGCGGATCGGGAAACGATCCCATCCGGGCATGATCGGCGGTGAAACCACCATGCCCGCCTCCGTATTTACGGGTCCCGGTACTCCGATGCCGACCCCTGCAAGATCTGATTTTGTAAGCCCCTGCGAATCCAATAATCGCATCAAGTGATCGTTGATTATCTTGATGCAGGTTGAAGGATGCTCCTTGATATCGAAGGGAAATTCAACCTCTTGGAGGATTCGCCCTGTGAAATCGGCGATGGCGATCGAGCAGTGAGTGGCTCCGATATCTACCCCGCCAACCACGCCGATTTGTGGATTGATCTCTAATATGACAGGTGGTCGTCCGCTTGGGGCAGAGCGGACCTCTGCTTCCTGAATAACCCCCGAACTTAGCAAATCGTTCACGATCAGACTGATCGCCGCGCGCGTCAACCCCATTTTGTCTGCCAAATCGGTACGCGACAAACCACCCCCCGCGAACCGGATCAGATCCAGCGCAGCGTGTTTGTTGAAACCCTTGACATTCTGTTCGGTGGGAAGCCAGTAAAATGTGCTCAAGTTTTGCTCGTCCGGTGTTTTTCTCTAGGAATTCTCTGCAATATTACCTCGGGTCATCCATTTTTTCAAGTGTTTTAACAAAATACATGTTTTTCAACAGTTCTATCTAATGGCAAAAAAACAGCCCGCGCCTTGCGTGGGCTGTCTTTTGGGGTTGCTTAGGTTCTTTTGGCTGAGCTAGCGAATTGCCTGCTCGGTCATTGCGTCAAAAATGTGGAAATTATCCATGTCGAACGCAACTGTCGCCTGCTGACCCACACGCGATTTCGAGCGTGGATCGACGCGCGCGACGAACGTATTCTGTCCGCTCATCAAGTAAAGGAATATTTCGTTGCCCATCAACTCGGTCACGTCCACTTTCACATTGACCTTTTCTGAATCGATGTTGGCTGGCACAAAATCGGCATCGTGAATGTTTTCAGGACGAATGCCGAAAATGACATCCTTGCCGGCGTGGTTTTCGTATACTTTTGACCTTGAAGGGGGAATTGCTACTGAAAAATCGCCCGTATCCACCAGCAATTTATCTCCATCTTTGCGCAATCTGCCGCGGAAGAAGTTCATGGCGGGCGAGCCGATAAAACCAGCCACAAAAAGATTATTCGGGAGATCATACAAGTTTTGCGGCGTGTCCAGTTGCTGCAACACACCTTTGTTGATGACCGCGATACGCGTCGCCATCGTCATGGCTTCGGTTTGATCGTGAGTCACATAGATGAAGGTGGTTTGCAACCGCTGATGAAGTTTGCTGATCTCAGAGCGCATCTGCACGCGCAATTTGGCATCGAGGTTCGACAGCGGCTCGTCGAACAAGAAGACCTTCGGCTCGCGCACGATGGCGCGCCCAACCGCCACGCGCTGGCGCTGTCCGCCTGAAAGTTGACGCGGCTTGCGCTCGAGTAGATCTTGAATGCCGAGGATATCGGCAGCTTCACCGACGCGGCGCTTGATCTCATCCTTCGAGAATTTTCGCAGCTTCAAACCGAACGCCATATTATCGTACACCGAAAGGTGCGGGTACAGCGCGTACGACTGAAAGACCATGGCAATATCGCGGTCTTTCGGGGCGACATCGTTCACCACGCGGTCGCCGATCAAAATCTCGCCGCCCGTGATTTCCTCCAACCCAGCCAGCGAGCGCAGGGCGGTGGTCTTCCCGCATCCTGACGGACCAACCAACACAAGGAATTCCTTGTCCTCGATGTGAATGTTCAAGTCATTCACAGCGGTCACATCGCCATACTTTTTGAACACGTGATCGAACGTTACGCTTGCCATGAGTCTTTCCTCCGTTTCGTGGGAATATAGTGATTGCATTATACACCCACAATTTTTATTTGGATGAAGAACCCGCCCTTCGATGAACTCAGGACATCGCTTCGCCCGACAGGCAGGCTTGACTCTGCCGCTCAACTTTATCCACCCTTCAACGCGTGGCGCGGGATGCCATCCCGCGCTGCTTCATTTATTTACCAACCACACGCCCAAAAGGATGACTCCTCCGCCAACCAGCGACGCGGGCGTGATCGCCTCGCCCAGCACAAAGAACGCGACGATCATTGCGATGAGCGGCTCGATGTACAAAAACGCGCCGGTGCTTGCGGTGGTCAGCGTTTGTAGCGCGTCATACCATGCGATGTATGCCAACCCCGAACAGAAGACTCCAAGAAAAGTGACCCCGAGCCAGCCGTTGAAAGTTAACGCGGGAACTTCCGTGTATAAGCCGTTCGCAATAAATAGCGCGGACGTGAACAGCCAGCCAAACAGCATCATGTAAAAAACGAACAGGCTCGCGGATATCGTTTTCAATCCGCGACGCGAGAGGACCGATACGACCGCCCAGTTGATCGCGCTGACGAGGATGAGCGAGTCGCCCGGCGCGCCAAACTTCCCAATCGAGATCGAGCCGAGGTCTCCATCCGAAACGACAAGCAGAACGCCGAAGAATGCCAGCGCGATGCCGAAAATCTTGACGGGCGATAATCCTTCTTTGAGAATCAACCAGCCGAGAAGCGCCATGAAGACCGGGGTCGTCGCCACGATCCACGCGGTTGTGCCAGCCTCCGAGGTTTGCAAACCGTTCGATTGCAGCCATTGATGAAACGTGATTCCCAAAAAGCCGAGCAATGCAAAATAGCCCCATTCGTTTTTCTTCGGCATGGAAAATTGTTTGCGTAACGCAACCGCCGCGCCCAACACAAGCAAGCCCATCCCAAAGCGGAGCCATACGATGGTGATCGGGGAGACATCGTTCAGTGCAACTTTTGTCGCAATGAAAGACGCGCCCCAGACAGTGGCGGCAAAAGTTGCTTCGAGATAGGGGAGCAGGTTCGATTTTGTCATAGCCGCTATTGGTTTCGTCAATTACTTTACTCTTGCCTTAATTGACGGGCATACAATTTTAATTCGATATCGTCCGCAGACAGCCTGATCATCTTTTCGTATGCGAGGCCGATACGTTCGAGCACGCGGATCGAGCCTGAGTTCTTCGGGTCTACAATGGCGACGATGCGTGTAAGCCCGAGCGTCTCTTGGGCAAACTCAACGACTCGCCGAGCCGCCTCTACGGCAAAGCCGCGCGACCAGAATTGCGGCAGGAACGCGTACCCGATGTCCACATCCTCCAGCGTCTCGCGTTTGATCAACCCGCACATGCCCATCATTTTGCCGGTCTCTTTCGAAACCACCGCCAGTAGACCGAATCCGTTTTTAGCGTAACTGGCGATTGGACCGCGTTCGAGATATCCCTCCGCGTCGAAAACGCTTCGAACGCCGCGATCGCCGATATTTTGGATGAACGACGGTTCGTTTAGCAACTTGAGAATGAATTCGGCATCCGCTACAGTGAATTCTCTCAGGATCACTCTCTCGGTTTCTAGCGTGGTCATGATTCTTTCCCTTTTTTTCTTTCGAGGGCTTCCGTGTAATCGCTGTAACCGCCGGTGTATTCAGCGATGCGCGCATCTTTCAACTCAAAGATGCGGTTGACGGTTCGGTCGAGAAAATAACGGTCATGCGAAATGACAAGAACTGTCCCGTTGAAATCGTTGAGCGCGTTCTCCAACACTTCGGCGGAGGCGATATCGAGATTGTTCGTCGGTTCATCCAGCAACAGGAAATTGGCTCCCGAGAGGACGAGTAACGCCAACTGAAGCCGACTCCGCTCGCCGCCCGAGAGCGAGCCGACCCTTTGAGTCGCTTGACGATAGGTGAACAGGTAGCGGGTCAGGAATGAGACGGCGCGTCCTTCGCTCATGTTGCCGCCGAGTCGCACCGCATCCAAAACGGATTGATCGAAGTCCAGCGTTTCATGCTCCTGCGCGTAATATCCGATCTTCACGCTCGGACCGATCTTGATCTCGCCGCTGGTCGGAGTTTCCTTTCCGAGGATCAATCGCAGCGCCACAGACTTGCCCGCGCCGTTCGCGCCGATCAACCCCACGCGCTCGCCGTGCCGAATGAGGAAGTTGAGATCATTCAAAATATTTTCCGCGCTGAGCGGAGCGGCGCGTGATGTTTGCGCCGCGAAGTCGAAGCGGGGAGATGCTGGAGGGCTGGGGTGAGGAAGAAAACTTTTGCTCACCTCCACAAACTCCAATACCTGATTCGACCCGCGCCAGCCGTTGAGTTCCAGATCCATTTTGCGGCGTTCGGTTACGGGCTTTTCGATCTTATCCATCTTATCGAGCCGCTTCTGCATGGATCGCGCTTTGATCGCCATCTTCTCATTGTCGTAGACCTTTGCCCACATGGCAAACCGTTTGATGGCGGTTTCCAGCCGCCCGATCTCGCGCTGCTGGACTCGAAACAACTCCTCCTGCCGTGCGAGTCGTTCTTCTTTGTCCACGATGTATTCGGTGTAATTTCCCGTGAATGTTGTGATCTTTCCATCTTCGATCTCGGCAATGTGACTCGCAGCCGCGTCGAGAATGTAACGATCATGTGAAATGATGACGACTGCGCCGTCGTAGTCGTTGATCAGTTTTTCAAGGAACGCTTTACCGGGCATATCGAGATGATTATCAGGCTCGTCCAACAACAGCACAGACGGTTTCGCCAACATCAGCCGCGCCAGCCCGATCAACTTTTTCTGCCCTCCGCTCAGCGCATGGACGGGTTTCTCGAAATCCGATTCTGGCAAGCCAAGTCCGCGCAATATCTCGCGGACGCGCGATTCGTAATTCGCGCCGCCGAGCGATTCGAATTCTTCGAGCAGTTTGTGTTGCTCGTCGAGCGCGCGTTCCAATTTTTTGGAATCGCCATACACTTCGGGGTCGGCAAGTTTTGATTCGACTCGATGCAGTTCCGCTTCCACCTCCGCCACGCGCGGATTCCCCTCCAGCGCGAGCGAGATCGCCGTTCGATTCGGTTCAAATTCGGGATGTTGAGGCAGGTAGCCGACTGTCACGCCCTTCGCGCGGATGACCGTTCCGCCTTTTTCGGGCGCATGTTCGCCGACGATCAACTTCAACAGCGACGATTTTCCCGCGCCGTTCGGTCCGATCAACCCGATCTTCTGGTCGTGTTGGATCTCCCAACTCAGGTCGCGGAAGATGACATGTGAGCCGAGGATGAGGGTGGCGTTTGAAATTGTGATCGAGATCATGGTTGCTCCAAATTATATCGTTCAGACCTCACAGGTCTGTGAGACCTGTGAGGTCTCTGATGAAATTAAATAAAAATGCCGTGACGCTAGCGCCACGGCGAAAGGATGAAAAATCCGTTCAGGCAATAGGCGCGATTCGAGGAGGTGGAGTTGACACAAATCCACGCACACCGATGCAGAGGAAGGCGCTGCCTGACTTTTCGTATCGCATGGCGCGGATTATAACATTCCCTGCTCAAATTACGAACATTCTGATACAATACCGCCCGCACGTCCTGAAATTCGGAAGGCTCTCGAAAGCCCTCGCTCATCACAGGCTGGGGCTTTTTTGTCGGCAGTTACCAAACCATTTACTAATTACCACTTACCAATCTCCAGTCTCTAATCTCTAGTCTCCAATTCTCTAATTCTCTCGAAAGTAGTTCTCCTCCTATGCTCACCACCCGAACCGATCTAAGAAATATCGCCATCATCGCCCACGTTGACCACGGCAAGACCACCCTCGTGGACGGACTCTTGCGTCAGTCACATACCTTCCGCGACAACCAGCATGTGGAAGAACGCGTCATGGATTCCAACGATCTCGAACGCGAGCGCGGCATCACCATCCTTGCCAAGAACACCGCCATCACGCTCAACGATCCCAAGACCGGCAAGCCCATCAAGATCAACATCGTGGATACGCCCGGTCATGCGGATTTCGGCGGCGAGGTCGAGCGCGTGATGAATATGGTGGACGGCGTCCTGCTCCTCGTGGATGCGGCGGAAGGTCCCATGCCGCAGACGCGCTTCGTGCTCAAGAAAGCGCTTCAAATGGGACACAAAGCCGTGGTCGTCATCAACAAAGTGGATCGCAAAGATGCCGAACCGGAACGCGTCCTCAACGAGACGTTCGACCTGTTCATCGAACTCGGCGCATCCGACGAGCAGGCGGAATTCCCCGTAGTCTACGCCATCGGGATCGACCAACGCGCCGGGCTGACCACTGAACTTGGTCCCGACCTTCAACCTTTATTCGACGTGATTTTGAATCACATCCCCGCCCCCAAAGTGGACGCGGACGCGCCCTTGCAAATGCTCGTCACCACCCTGGGCTACGACGACTATCGCGGCGTGACCGCAGTGGGCAGAATTTTTTCCGGCACAATCAAAGCCGGCCAACGGCTTGCGCGATTAACGATGGATGGAAGAAATTTACCCGAATCGGCGAAATACCTTTACACATTCCAGGGTTTGAACAAGATCGAGATCGAAGCCGCCAATGCCGGGGATATTGTTTCGCTGGCAGGCTTGGAGGAGATCGCCATTGGCGAAACTCTCGCCGACCCAGCCAACCCCATTGCCTTGCCGACGATCAAAGTGGAGGAGCCAACCGTCCGCATGACGTTTGGCGTGAATACCTCGCCGTTCACCGGTCAGGAAGGCACGTGGAGCACCTCTCGCAAACTGCGCGAGCGTTTATTTGAAGAACTGCGCACGAACGTATCCCTGCGCGTGGAAGAAACCGATTCGGCTGAAAACTTTTTGGTCTCGGGCCGCGGCGAATTACATCTTGGCATTCTCATCGAAACGATGCGGCGCGAAGGGTATGAGTTCCAAGTTTCGCGCCCGGAAGTGATCTTCCACAAAGCGGACGATGGTATGTTGCTCGAACCGTTCGAGGAAGTGCACATCGAGACCAGCAACGAAACGGTTGGGGCGGTGGTGGAAATGCTGGGAAGCCGGCGAGCCAAAATGATGGAAATGCACGACGCGGGTCAGGGCATGACGCGCATGGTCTACATCGCGCCCACACGCGGCTTGCTTGGTTTTCGTTATCAATTCCTCACCTCCACGCGCGGCGCGGGCGTGATGCACAGCATCTTCCACGGGTACGATGAAATGGCGGGAGCGATGTCCACGCGGCAAACAGGCTCACTCGTCGCATGGGAGGCGGGCGATTCCACGGCGTACGCGCTGAAGAATGCCGAAGAACGCGGCACGTTATTTATCGGTCCCGGCGTTTCGGTTTACGAAGGCATGGTGGTGGGTGAGAACACGCGCGGGCAGGATATGCCGATCAACGTGTGCAAGAAAAAACATCTTACCAACATCCGCTCGGCTGGCGCGGATATGGAGATCCGCCTGACGCCGCCGCGCCGTATGTCGCTGGATGAGGCGGTGGAATATTTGTCCGACGATGAACTGCTCGAAGTCACGCCTGAGTCGTATCGCATCCGCAAGAGGATTCTCAATACTGATGATCGCGGTAAACAGACGAAGAAGATGAAAGAGGCGTTGGGAGAGGAGTAACGTTTCTCCAATCTCATAGAATCGAACAGGTCTCGTGAATTGCTCACGAGACCTGTTTTCTTATCGCATGTTTAACAACCGAAGGCGCTAGTGGAATCGGTTTCGATTCCTGTTGCGTTATATGCTTCGATGCGGTAACTCACTGTCTGCCCGGAGTCCACTGCGGACTTGTCCACGTACGAGGTGGTGTTCGCTGGGAGGTCGGCAATCAACTCCCCGTTGCGATAGAGGCGGAAGCCGGTCTCGTTGTCCGATTTGTCTGACCATGTCAGCGTCACAGTGAGTTCGGCGCTGACCCCGTTGAATTCACAAGAATAATCCCAACTTTGAAACGACGGCGCATTGGGTGGCGGCTTTGTGGCTGTGGGCGGCGGCGTGACGCTCGGCACAACCCAGTAACTGCCGCTTACTTCGACGAACTCGCCCCACAACCAGCATTGGCCCGTTGGGCTGTCGGGCGATTTGACCAGCCAGTAATTTGTGACGCCATAATTGCCGACGATCTCCAGTTTGGCGTTGGGCAAATAGGTGAATACCACTGCGTAGTCTTGACCAGGTCCAGCGCGGCAATTCGTCTGTTCTTTCACAACGAGCATCGGCACGGAATATGTTGGCGTGATGGTTGCCGTCGGCGCGTTTGGATTTGTTGTGCTTGTTAGACTTGGTATCGGCGAAAATGTGGCGGTGATGGGAACGTCCGCGCCGTTTTGGAGACCCTCCATGAGCGCGGTTTGAAGCTCCGGTGGCATTTGGTTTTCATCCGAAGGCGGTTGAGCGTTGGGCAAATTGCAAGCAAGTATCGCCGCGATCACCGCGAAAGATGCGATTGCAATTTTGGCTTTGTATCTCATCTAATTTTCAAGTGCGCGCGCCCGCCCACACGGAAATATTTCACGCGTCCCTTTTCATCGCGGATGATGTCGGCGAGCGCGCCGTTGTAGGGTTCGTCCAAGCCGATGAGGTTGTCTTTGTCGTAAAACGCAAATCGCATTGGCGGCAAAGCGGGACCTGGAGGCACATCGGGTGTGGGGAATCCACCAAGCGGGATGTGATGATAGATGAGATGTTTACCTTTGGTCGTGATGTCGAAACATTCGGTGCCGATCTTGTATCGCCCGACGAATTCTTTTCCGTCCTGCGGATTTTTCATCGGCTTCGGCGATTTGAGTTTGATGCCGAAGTAAAGATCGAGCGCCCAGCCAAACGTTTGCGCGGTGATCACGCCGCCCTCGTCACTGTTGGTGAGGACGGCGAGCGCGAAATCTTTTTCGGGGATGTAAAAGAAATACGCCTGTTGACCATTCGTCGCGCCGCCGTGCGCGTACACGGTGAGAACATCGGCATAGCGGATGAACCACGTGATGCCCATGTCGCCGCGTCCGCCCGCGCTGACTTGTTTGACGCGCATCGCTTTGAGACTTTTGCGGGTGACGATTCTGTTGCCGCTGCCCATGTGGAAGCGCGCGTACTTCAGCAAGTCTTTGACCGTGCTGACGACTCCTCCCACGCCGTTGCCTGCTCTGCCAATCGCCCACGGACGCGCCACCTCAACCTTGCCCTTCACTTTTTGGTGACCCACCACGAAGCGATGCGTGAAGAGGATGTCACTCGGATAGAGAAACGACATGTTCAACCCAAGCGGGTCGAGCAACATTTCCTGCAAAGCCTGTTCATAAGATTTTTTCGTCACCACTTCGATCACGCGCGAGGCAACGTTAAATCCCGTGTTGTTATACGACCAGATTTTTCCCAACGGTTGAATTTGCGGGAGGTGCGCGATGTCTTTCACCATTTTGTCGAGCGCGTCGTTGCCATCGCCGAAACTGTTGAAGTAATCGCCGACCCATCCGCCCGTGTGGGTGAGCAGGTGACGGATGGTGACTTTCTTCGCCACGCTTTCATCCTTCAGTTTGAAATCTTTGAGATACTTCCGCACAGGCGCGTCGAGATTCACTTTTCCCTGCTCCGCGAGAATCATCAACAACGTGGCGGTGAACGTTTTGCTGATCGAGCCGATTTGCATCAACGTGTCAGAATTGACAGGCAAAGGATTTTCAACGCTCGTGACGCCGAAACCAGCCGTCCATTCTTTGCCTTTGTGATAAATGCCGATGGCGACGCCGGGGACATGGAGTCGCTTCATTTCTTTTTGAATGCGCGTGGAAATGGTCTTGAAGTTTGCGTTGGGGGAAGTTGTTGTTTTCATAAGCCTGTTTATAAACGGAGGTCACGCTTCAAGCGTGACCTCCAATGTTATTCTCCTGTCCCTTCCATCCAAGTGGATTGGTATTCGGGCTTCTCGAATTCGAGCGCATCTTTGGTGAGACTTAATGGGTAAAACGTGTCCACCATCACGGCTAATTCTTTCGTTTCCTTTGCTCCAATGGAGGCTTCGGTCATGCCGGGTTGCGGACCGTGAGCCAAGCCGTAGGGGTGCATGGAAATGTCACAGCGGTCAATGCCTTTGCGCGACATGAAGTTGCCTTCCGCGTAGTAGATCACCTCGTCCGAGTTGACGTTCGAGTGATTGTACGGCGCGGGGATGGCGAGAGGGTGATAGTCGAAGAGGCGCGGGACGAACGAACACACGACGAAGTTATGCCCGTCGAAAGTTTGATGCGCGGGCGGCGGCTGGTGGACTCGTCCCGTGATCGGCTCGAAGTCCTCGATGTTGAAGATCCACGGGTAGAGATAACCGTCCCAGCCGACAACGTCGAAGGGGTGAAAATCCAAAATGTGTTTCGATAAGCGGTCTCGCACTTTCACGCGGACTTCGAATTCGCCGCGTTCGGTGTGTGTTTCCAATTCTTCGGGCGTGCGGATGTCGCGCTCGCAATACGGCGCGTGTTCGAGCATCTGACCAAAGTTGTTGCGGTATCGTTTCGGCGGCTCGATCTGCGACGGGTTCTCGATGGTGAAGAAGCGCGCTTCGCTCCCGTCAATGTGCATTTGCCACGTGGTTCCGAAGGGAATCACGATGTAATCACCTTTGCGGAATTTGAGATTCCCGAACTGAGATTTCAACACGCCACTGCCTTCATGCACCCACCACGTTTCGTATGCCTGCGCGTTGCGATAAAAATAATCCATGCTTTTCGACGCGCGCGCCACGCCGAGGATGACATCCTTGTTCGCCAGAAGTGGAATCCGCGCGGAGACTGCATCGCCGCCGAGGGGCGCATCCGCTGTTTTGAAGGCGCGGTGACGGATCGGACCGAACTCGACCGTTTCAGGCAGGCGCGAGCCGAGGTCTTCGGTGTGTTTGACGCGCGGCGGGATGAAGTTGTGATAGAGGATGGATTGAAGCGATGAGAATCCCTCCAAGCCCATCAATTCTTCACGATATAGTTCGCCGTTCGGTTTTCTAAATTGCGTGTGCCGCTTGTGCGGGATTCGTCCGAGTTTTTGATAGAAAGGCATGGTGTACTCCGTGTTTCGTATTGCGTATTCGACGATCTTTCGGCAGTTCAACTGCCGAAAGATCATAGCGATTTCGTTCTGTCCGCAGTTGAGCTGCGGAAAGAATGGGTGTGGGCAACTCTCCTAAGGCGAGATCGTTATAGATTGGATCAAGGCGTCTAAGGAAGAAAGAACCGGCGTGAACGAAGATGGGTCCGCCGCGTTGAGTTTATCCGCAACCGCCAGGTAATACGCATCCATTTCACCCGGGGCGGCGGAGGCGTAATCGGGGAAATTGATCCCGTCTGCCGAAGGGTTATCCGCTGTGGATTGAAGCGGAGACACAACCGGCAGGATCGCGATCACATAATATTTGCCGTCGCTGGTGAGGCCTTGATAGTGGTAGATCTGTCCGGTGCGAATGATCGGACCGGGGAATTGCGAAAAGTGCGAGATCATGCGAAGGCCCGAGCCGCTTTGGAAGTTTAGTCTCGCGCCGTTGGCAACCATATCTTGACCGGCATTGAAGAATGGTACGCCCGGAGCCGAATCGAGATCGATCGGCGCGGAAGGGCTGGCGAGCAACGCCTGCAACTCCGGGATGCTCAGGCTCGCGCCCGGACTGACCTCCGCAAATGCTTGCGTTGGGAATACGTAAATGGTTGGCTGGATGGGATGGTTTGGGTCTGCTCCGTTATAACCGGTCAGCGTAAAAACTATATGCTCAGGAGCCATTACCCATGGGGCGGTATCGCCGCCGACTGCCGGCTCAAGGATCGGTGTTGCGCCGCTGGCGAGCCCGTTGGGGATGACGAACGATACGTTATTGAAGGAGACTTCCACTCCAGCAGGCGCTTCGGCGGTGTAGGCTTGAAGTGTGGCCGCAACGACCGTTTCGAGTTGTTCTGGATTTTGCGTGGGCGCGCTTGCGGTTCCGCACGCAGTTAAACCAAGCGCCAACAAAATTGTCGCGCATACAAATGGTTTGAGTGAGTTCAATGAATTATCCTTTTGCGCCGACAGTGTTTCGTAACAAACCGATGCGCTCAACTTCCAATTCAACTACATCGCCCTCGTTCAACCACGGACCTTGGAACTTCGTCAGCTCAAGCAAACAACCCGTGCCGACAGTTCCCGAGCCGATCACGTCGCCAGGATTCAGCATGACCGAATCGGATGCGCGGGCGATGATCTCGCCGAACGACCAGTGCATATCTTTCCAATTGCCTCGGGATAATTCCTTGCCGTTGACTCGCGCGACCATTTCGAGATCGTACACGCCCGCGCGTCCCGTTGACTTATCGGCAAGCGCTTCATGCGTGACGATGACTGGTCCAAACGCGGAAGCGAAGTCCTTGCCTTTAGCGGGACCGAGTCCCACGACCATTTCCTTGCGTTGCACGTCTCGCGCAGACCAATCGTTGAAGATGGTGTAACCGAAGATGTGCTTCTCTGCGTCTTCGGCTTTGATGTTCATCCCGCCTTTGCCGATGATCGCGGCGATTTCCAACTCGTAATCCATCGCGTTCGTGTAATGCGGATACGGAATCGTATCGTCGTGACCGAACGCCGTGTTGGGATTCGTGAAATAGAAAACGGGGAACTGATACCACTCCTCGGGAACTTCGCGTCCGCGATTTTTATTCGCAGTCTTCACATGTTGCTCGAAGGCGTATCCGTCGCGTAACGTGTTTGGCTTCAATGGCGAAAGGAATTTCACTTCATCGAAAGCAAGCGATTCCTTCGCGGCTTTTTTCGATGCGGCTCCCGCTCCCGCGGCGATGACCGCGAGCATATCGGGGTAGGGCAGGGTGTGGACGCGGTCGTCCACGACGAGGGCAGGCTGAGTTGTGGCGCGAAGCGTTGATACGGTTGCAAATTTCATTGTGTATGGTTCCATTTCAAAAGTTGAAGGTCGCAGGTCGTTGACTTTCGACCTTTGACCTTCAACTATCAACTAGAGGTTGCCTCGTCGTTCCTGTTCCACTTCAATTGACTCGAACAGCGCTTTGAAGTTGCCTTTGCCGAATCCCTTCGCGCCGTGACGTTGAATGACCTCGACGAACATCGTCGGGCGGTCTTGGATCGGGCGCGTGAAAATTTGCAGAAGGTAGCCCTCATCGTCGCGGTCAACGAGAATGCCGAGTTCGTGAACGGCTTTCATATCCTCTTTGATCTTTCCCACGCGGTCGGGCAATGCTTCGTAATAGGTGTCTGGCACGCGCAAAAATTCCACGCCGCGACTGCGAAGAGTGTCAACCGTTTTGAGAATATCGCCTGTGATGATGGCGACGTGTTGCACACCTGGCGAAAGATAATAATCGAGATATTCTTCGATCTGACTCTTGCGCTTGCCCTCGGCGGGTTCATTGATTGGGAACTTGACGCGCCCGTTGCCGTTCTGCATCACCTTCGACATAAGCGCGGAATATTCGGTTGAAATATCCTTATCGTCGAAGTGAAGCAGTTGACGGAAGCCCATCACCTGATGATAAAAATTCACCCAGGTGTTCATCTTGCCGAGTTGCACATTGCCCACCATGTGATCAATTGCCGCAAGCCCCGTTGACTCAGCTTCGTATTTGATCGGTTTATACGTCGGCGCGAACACGCCTTTGTAATCGCCGCGATCAATGAACACGTGCAGGGTTTCGCCGTATGTGTAAATTGCCGACGTGCGATAGATTCCGAAATCGTCTTTCTCTTCGCGCGGTGTCCATCCCGACTTGCCGCCGCGCGCAGTGGTTTCTTTCCATGCCTTTTCCACGTCCTCCACTTCGAGCGCGATCATCTTCACGCCGTCGCCATGCACCAAGTGATGCGATGCGAGCGCGCTCGACGGCGAATACGGCGCAGAAACAACAAACCGCGCCTGCCCCGATTCCAACACATACGAAGCGAAGTCGCGGTTGCCTGTTTCAAGTCCCGAATACGCAATGGGCTTGAAGCCGAAAGCCTTCCACCAATAATACATGGCGTGTTTGGCGTTGCCCACATAAAAATGCACATGGTCAACGGATTTGATCTGTAGAAAGTCCGCCTCCTCGGTCATCGGGCGGGTTTCGGTTTGGATTGTAGTAGCCATTGAGCCTCCTTGGGTAAGATGATTGGATTGTACGCCAAAGAATGTTTCCATGCAAACAAAAAATTAGTTGCGGATGAAACCCCTCGCTTCATTCGACGGGATGGCTGATTCTCAGGAGGGAGTTTTATCTAGCTTTTGTCATTCTGAGCGATAGCGAAGAATCTCTGCTACCCCAAGAAGATTTCCAGTCAGTGGAAAGATGCTTCGCCGCACTCGCTGTTTATGGCTCGCGGCTCAGCATGACAATCCCAAATTTACGGTTTCGGATGCGCGGCGAAAAATTCCCAAATGAGTTTGCTCGCCGAAATGGATTGGGATGGCTCATCGCCGTTGGGGCCTGCGGGACCATCACTGCCGGGCCATGCGTGTTTGCCGCCAATGATGGCGTATAACTCTACTCCAACTCCGTTCGCGCAAACTGAATAGGTTTCGTGTTGAACATCATCAAAGTTTTCGCTTTGCGCGGTCAAGTTGCATTGATCGAAATTCAGCCAAAAATCAATCGTCTCATCCACTGATTTGTAGTCAGCCTGTGTGAGCGAATCGTCGCCCTTGCCGCCGTTGTAGGGGAGATGCGTATCGTCTGTGCCGTGAAAGTGGATGATTGAAACAGGTTCGCTTGGCTCACATTGGTCGTAATTCAGCGTGCCTGAAACCGCGCCGATTGCCGCGAAAATATCCGCCGCATCGCACACCAGTCGATACGACATGATTCCGCCGTTCGAGAATCCCGTCGCGTAGATTCGTTTCGGGTCAATGTTGTATTGTGATTGAAGTTCGGCAACCAACGCGCGGACGAATCCAACATCGTCAATATTATTCGCAACCGCATAGCCACAGCAGTTCCCGCCGTTCCATGTGAGGATCGTGTCTTCGAGTCTGCCAGTGCCGTTGGGGTAGGCGACGATGAATCCGTTTTCGTCGGAGAGTTCGTTGAATCCGCTGACGCGGCGTTGGTTTTCCGCGTTGCCTCCGCCGCCGTGAAATGCCAACACAAGCGGAGTTGGCTTGCTTTCATCGTATGACGATGGGACGTGCAGAATGTATGTCCGCTCAATGTTGTTGTGAGTTAATACGACGGTTTTGTCTGCTGAGGAGGCGGGAACGTTTCGGGAACAGGCGAGCAGGCTGAAGGTCAGCGCGAGAAGCGCAAAGAGAATCTGTTTCATGGTTTGACGCGGCAGACTTTTCCATCCGTCATCTTTTGCAGGTCATCCGTTTTTAATTCAAAGATCGCGTTGGGAGTCCCCGCCGCCGCCCAGATGGTTTGATATTGCAGAAAATCTTCATCGAGATACGTTTCGATTTTTTGCGTGTGTCCAATCGGAGGCACGCCTCCGATGGCGAAGCCCGTGACGGCGCGCGCGAAATCGGCGTCTGCTTTGCCGATAGTTTCGCCCGCATATTCGCTGATGCGTTTTTCGTCCACGCGATTCGCGCCGCTGGTGAGGACGAGGATCGGCTTGTGCGACTCTTTGCCCTTGAAGATGAGCGACTTGACGATCTGACCGAGTTCGCATCCCGCGCGATCAGCGGCTTCCTGTGCCGTACGCGTGGACTCGGCGTGTTCGACCACGGCATAGTTGTATCCAAGCGAGTTGAGCAGGTCTTGAATTTTTTGTGCGGAAGTGGAAAGTTGTGTCATACCCCAGATTATAGTAGCGGCGGGGTGATCCCGCCCAGAGCAATTTTTTCTTCAATGTTTGGGCGATGAAACGTCGTCCTTACAGTTTGCGCGTGTATTTGATGTGCCACACCACGCGCCAGGTTTTGCCGCCATCATCAGAGCGTTCCCAATTCCAATCGAATTGATTCATCTTGATGTTATGCCAAACCATGCGCTGTTTGCACGCCTCGCCTTTGACGATGGCGTCGCGGCTTAGGGTCATTTTTTCATCTTCATATTTCCCAGTGAAATCGAGATAGGTGCCGTTGTTGTCCACCCACGTCTGGCACCAGAGACCGCGCTCTGTGTCATATGCGGAGAAACTCAAGCCGAGCAAGCCTCCGCCGTCGAAGTTTTCTTGAATGATCTTATCATCCAAGATTCGTTTGATTCGGTTCGTGCCTTTGCCGTCTTCACCCCACGCCACATCCCATTCGCCGAGCCAGAAATCGAATTGATCTTCAGGGTTCATGCTTGTTCTCTCCTCAACCGTGATACCGTATAATCTACCATGCCGATTCAATTCTCACACCCTTCTTGAGAAGGTTTTTACTCATGCCTATTTTCAAAGTTGCTCTCGCCGTCCTTGTCAGTATCCTACCGTTGAACATCTTGCGCGTTCTTGGCTATCGTCTGCTTTTCGGTTATCGAATTGAACATTCCCGAATCGGATTCGGCACGATCATCGCCGTTGACGAATTCTCCCTCTCGAGATCAAGAATCGGATTCCTCAATCAGTTCATCGGGCCGATAAAAGTCAACATTGCGGAGGGCGCATCCATTGGAAACCGAAACGTTTTTTCATGCGGATATTGGGTACTGCGGGAGGACAACAAAGCGATGAACTACGCGCGGACTTTGGATGTCGGCGCGGACACGTTGATCACGTCGGGTCATCACTTCGACGTGGCTGGCGAATTCAAACTCGGCGACCGTTCATGGGTTGCGGGCATCGGTTCGCAATTCTGGACACATGGCGTCGGCGTGCGAGATCGAGATATTGAAATCGGGAGCGATTGCTATCTTGGCAGCGCGGTCCGTTTTGCGCCAGGGTCTTCGATTGGCGATAACGTGCTTGTTGCGATGGGAAGCGTGGTCAGCGGAAAATTAGATGTGAGCAACGCGCTGGTAGGTGGAGTCCCTGCGAAGGTGTTGAAGGAAAATTACGATTGGAAAAAAGTGGAATGAGTGACGCGCAACAAAGAAAAATCTACCAAACCGATGGGGATCGCTATGAAGCCTTGATCGCGCGCGAAGATCATCAAGGAAATATTCTGAAGGCAATCGAAGAAATCATCGATCCCGACAGCTTGGACATCCTCGATCTCGGCGCGGGGACGGGACGACTGACTCTCTTACTCGCGTCTCGCGCAGAGTCAATCCGCGCGTTCGATATTTCGAGCGAGATGCTGCGCGTCTGCCGCGAGAGACTTGTCGCAAGCGGACTCTCCAACTGGCAAGTAGAGATTGCCGATCACCGACAATTACCAATTACAAATTACTCTGCCGACCTCGCCGTCTCTGGCTGGAGTGTGAGTTATCTCGCGGTGTGGAATCGAGAAAAGGGGATTAGAGAATTGGACAATTGGCTGGTTGAAATGAAACGCGTTCTACGAAAGGATGGGACGATCATCCTCTTCGAGTCGCTTGGCACGGGAAATGAGAATCCGATTCGGCTGGCGCATGTCGAGTCCGCGTATCAATGGTTGGATGCAAATGGATTTCAAAGCAAATGGATTCGCACCGATTACAAATTCGAGTCACTGGAGGAAGCCGAGGAGTTGTCGCGTTTTTTCTTCGGCGATGAGTTGGGAGAAAAAGTCAGGCAGAACGAATGGATCGTCCTGCCTGAGTGTACGGGGGTGTGGTGGAGAAAATCGTAGTAACGACTTAAGTCGTTACTACGATTGTTTCTTGAACCCATTCATCGCGGCTTTCACCAAGCCGGTCAATATCAACACGATACTGGCGATGGCGAACATCCATTTGATGAATGTGAACACCGCAGTGACCCATGCCAGCAAAGCAGGCGTAGATGGAAACACCGACAGCATCGTCACAATGCCGAGATTTTCAAACAAGTCAAACAGCCAGGCTCCAAATGGGACAACGTTGTATTTTTGCATCGTGCTGTTGGACGCAAACCCGCGTTGGAACAACCATGTGATCGCCAGCGAAAAGAACAACGTGTACACGATGGGGTAAATGATGTCGCCTGTCAATTCAAAGAGACGATAATTCGAGCGTCCCGCCTCGCCGTACGACTCCACCATCGAATAGACCTTCTCAGGCGTGTAAAAAAGTTGCAGGTCGATCGGACCCGTTTCCATCTTGGCTTGTTGCGCGGGCAAGATCACTGCGTTGAAAAATATTTCGCCCGCGAGAAAAACCAACACCAGCCAGCCGCTTGCAAATTTCCTCAGTGTCGCGCTCAATTTATCCAGCATCTTTTCCTCCGTGATCATTTGATTATAGTTCTTGATGCAGTTGCACTGCATCAAGATAGCGTCTTAGATTCTTCGCTTCGCTCAGAATGACATTGAATGTGGCGATCATTTGATGAACGCTTCCGCCTGGTTGAGCAGCGCATCTTCCACGCGCAACTTGTGATTTCCAAGCATCGTCATCGCGTCCATTTCAGCTACCGAGAAAAACCCCGCATCGGTCGTCTCGTTACTCAAGCCAAGTTCGCCACCGACGATCTCCGCCTCGAACGACAACGCGACGACGAAAGCTTTATTCCCATCGGGATAAATGACGAGTTGATTCGGATCGCTGTACACGCCGACCAAACGCTTCACGCGGACGTGGAGGCCTGTCTCCTCCCACACCTCGCGGATACAAGCCTCAGCCGCGCTCTCGCCCGAGTCGATTGCGCCGCCGGGCAAGCACCATTGCCCATTGTCCGTTCGGCGCGTAAGCAGGACGCGCTTGTTCTCGTCAAAGATGATGGCTGAACACCCGAGGCGGAGTTTCCCCTGCTTGCCGAGGCGGTCGCCGTAAAGAGTTTGGGTCATATTAACAAAAAGACCTCACGGGTCTCTGAGATCTGTGAGGTCTATCTCCTTTTTATTTGATAAACGTTCCGTTACGCAATTCTTTCAGCGTTTCTTGAATCTCTTCGATGGTGTTCATCACGAACGGACCGTACGGCACGATGGGTTCTTTGAACGGCGCGCCTGCGATGAGCATGAAGCGGACAGAGTCGTTTTCGGTTTTGACTTGGATGTGATCGCCGTCTTCTGAAAATTTTAGCATGTGTGTTGCGTTGATCGTTTCATCGGCAAACACGCCTTCGCCGTGGAAAACGTACGCCACTGCGGTGTGTCCGCTGGGGATGGGGAAACGCCAGACGGATGCCGGAGCCAGTTCCACGTCCATGTAAAGAGGCGAGGCGGAGATGTCTTCGACGGGTCCGTTGACTCCGTCCACTGTCCCAGCGACGACGCGTATCTTGACTCCATCCTTTTCAAACGTTGGAATTGTTGATGCGTTCACTTCCTGATAGCGCGGCTCAGACATTTTGAGATGCGAGGGCAGGTTGACCCAAAGTTGGAAGCCGTAGATGTTTCCGCTTGCGCCGCGACGGGGCATTTCTTCGTGGAGGATGCCGCGACCGGAGCTCATCCATTGCACGTCGCCGGGACCGATCGTGCCTTCGTTGCCGAGGCTGTCGCGGTGGGCGGTGGAGCCTTCGAGCATATAGGTGACGGTTTCGATGCCGCGATGCGGATGATACGGGAAGCCGCGCAACGGGCCTTCGAGGGGATCGTTGAAGGCGAAGTGGTCGAAGAGCAAGAATGGGTCGAACAGGTTGCTGACCTTTGGACCGAACGAACGGAGCAAGCGTACGCCCGCACCCTCGATGGTGACCTGTGGTTTGATGAGTTGAGAGATTTTTCGTGGGTTATTCATGTCGTGTAGATGAGGCGGGAGAGGGAGGTATTACTCAAATTTAGAAATCTTGCAATCTCCCAGCAGGCGGTTTGCGTCTACCCATTGCGCATTCTTTACCATGTCGAGCGCAGGCGAATCCCAGTTGATCTGCACGGATTCTTTGCCTATCTGACCGAGATAATATTTGATCTCAACCTCAGTAGACCCACCAGGGTCGCCTTTGCCGGGCGGTGGATAGGCGATGCCTGTTGCAAACAAGTATCGTTCAGAGTCCGGGAACCAACCTTTGAATTCTCCCGTTTCAATTATCTCAAGGATCTCCCCGCTGACAAAGTCGGCGATATACAAATCCCTGCTTTGATCGGGTAGATTCCCTTCATACTTCCAAAATGCCACACGCTGTTGGTTCGGTGAAATAACGGAACCAAGGGGAAACCCATTGAAGGTTTGTATCGTTTCTATTGTGCCGTTAGAGATATCGACCTGAAATATGGTGAACGTCCAATCGGGATCAGCTTGATTGACGGCAAAGACAAATTGTTCATCTGCATTTAAAGATGAAAGCAAAATATGTGTGTCATCAGCCCACAAGTAATTTGGCGAGAATGAGAGCGCTGGTCCGTCCACCCTTGTATTCATCACAGTGTAGTCCAATGAGATCAATTGCCGGCTTCCATCTTTTGTGTCCGTGCTTTGGATACCTCCTGCAATAAATTCGAGAAGATAGCTTGAATCAGGCGAAAAAACGAAACCATTCGTAGGTAACCCCGGGTTCTTGAAGAGCGTTTTCCCGTCATCGGTGGCTAGTACGCGTAATTCCTGTTCAGACCGTACCGCCATCTGATACCCATCCGGTGAAAATTTGTAAAATTGAATCTCTGCCGGGTTATCCAGAAAAAACGTGTTTCCCGATGTAGCATCTACTACGGCAACTTGATCATAGATCTTTGGGGCAAGCTCTGAGTCTTCCAGATAGACATCAACAGAATAAACAATCTTGCTGGTGTTCGGAATCCATTCATAAGTATAGGACAGTGCTATCGTCTCGGAAGAATATTGCTTTTCGATCTCACCGTGATCGAGTGAGGCGAGGGTTTTTTCGTTCCGCCCGTTTATATCCATTACTCTGATCTCGCTGCGATTCTCATCGCTGTCGTGTCGAAAGACCATCAATTCACCATTCGGCGAGAGTAACGGACCTTGTGCATTCTCTGGCAATTCATAAGGAATCGCCTGCTGTGTATCATCGCTCCAGCGGGTGAGTCCGCCGTTGAGCGAAGCAGAATATCCGAACTTGGAAAGTACCGTCACATCTTTTAGATCATTGGCATACAGAATGTTCAAAACACCTGAATCGGAAATATGGCTTCCCAGGATACGCGTGCAGTGCTCCAGTGAGGTCTCGGAAATCGGAATTGATATTGGCGCGGGTGTTGGTGTTGATGTGAGGATAGCCGTAGGGGCTAACGGCTCGGCTGTGTCCGTCATGGACGGGGTTGTCTTGGCGGGTGAGCCACAAGCGGCGAGTAGCGTTGCACAGATCAGAATCAAACAATGAGACTTGCGCATGGTGGATGCCTCAAATGCCAGTTCCTAATTCGAGAAACTTGACCTCATGCTTGAGTTGGTAGTTAACCAATCTCGGCAAGAGCGCTTCGTTCAATCGGTTTTCGATCCGTTTTTCTGCATCATCGAGCATTTCCAGTTTGGAGGCTTTGTCCAGCGCCAAGGCGTTGAGTTCCTTTGTGGCGATTTCAATATCCTTGTTCAGAACCCAATTGATCAGCCCCGAAGAAGATGTCTTTTGGATATCCAGCGGCTCAACGGAGAGAATCTCGGCGCGGGGCAGATGCAAAGTGACTTGACCCGGCTTGAGGAATCCTCCGCGATGGACTTCGATGTTGAATCCCTTTTGCAGGTCGAACCCGATCTTCGCTCGGTACATGCCGCGCAGATGGATCCGCTTTTCGCTTCCCAGCAGTTTGTCGCTGGTCTCGTACTCGACATCGTAATCCTGCTCGATCATCGCCAATTGGAGGATTTCATTCGTCCGTTTGTAGATGATCTTCTGGTTGATGGTCACTTGCGGAGTCAGTCCCAGTGTGTTCTTGACCGCTTCAGCCAATTCGTTGGCAACCGAAAAAGTCTTTTTGGGGAAATAGACGAATACCAGCCACGCTGTTCCACCGAACAGGATGAGGAGAAAGATAAGAATGCTGATGACGATAATGGTCGTGTCGCTCATGGGAAAAGTTATCCGTTGGGGATATTAAATCACAAATTTGACCAAAAGTACTACATGACAATTCTCGAATCCGTTTTTTTCTTTCTCAAGCGCAGTACCAACGGATAAATTTCATAACTGTAATCAAGAATCGCGCGCCGGGCATTTGTAGATTGCAACGAGCCTTCTACAATTTCCTGCATGAACCGTCAACGCGCGCGTCTGCAAAGCCTGCTCTTGGTTATTGCCGTTATATTCCTCATCCTTCCGTCGCCTGCGCGGGCGTTGGATGGGAGCGAAGTCCCGCCGCTGGAGGAATTCATCTGGCAGGTGACGAACGGCGAAGCGGATGAATTACGCGGCGTCTACGCGCCGGAGGTGTTCGCCTTTCCGGTCGTATCCCAGCCTGAGGGCAGTCCCGCTTTTGTTTCCATTCAACCGGATATCGTTACGCAGTTTGGCGCGGCTTCGCAATATGACACCACCGGTCTGCTGGCGCACAATTATCTCGCCGGCGAAAGTTTCTCTTCATTGAATGAGGGGCAATGGATTTACCTAATTTATGGCGACGGCCGAATTGAAACGTATATTATCCGCGAGTTCATGCGTTTTCAGGCGCTCAGCCCCAACAGCGTCACCAGTAATTTTGTAGACCTTGAGACCGGCGAGCGGCTATCGTCAACGCAACTCTTCTTTGAGGTGTTCAACCGTCCGGGCGGTGTGACTTTGCAAACCTGCATCAACGCCGAAGGAAATCTCTCGTGGGGCAGGTTGTTCATCCTTGCCGAGCCGATCGCCGACGAACCGATTTCCATGCCGCGCGGGTCGAGATTCCACTAACTCGATTCGATCCATTCAAGAATTTGACTCACCGCGCCGGAGTAATTTTCATCTTCATTGAATGCGTCAATGCGCAGGATTTTTTCAGGCGGAACGGACTCGAGCCATTCGCGGATGAACGTGTCCATCAATTCCGCGTCTTTCGCGGACGCGATGTTGATTCGCCTGCGGGAGGCGAGTCTCCCTTCGATTATTTTTTGCGGCGCGCTCAGCACGATGATGAGATCGGGTGGAGGGAGCGCTTCGCGGGCTAGCGAATAAAGCCGCAGGCATAGATCAAATTCAGGGTTAGCGAGCAAGCCGCGGTGATGAAAGAGGCGGGTGAATCCGTGAAAGTCAAGATCGAGTCCGCCATCCATTAATCCCGTTTTATCCTCTGTGCGCAATTGCTTTTCCTGTTCGGCGCGCAAGAGCAGGTAATCCATCTGGTTGGCGAGCGCGTATTTTTTGTCCTGCTTGAACAGCGACTGAAACGGACGCTCGTCATGCTGTTCAAACGCGGTCGCAAAATTTCCAGTTTTCGCCAGCGCGTTGACGAACGTCGTTTTGCCCACGCCGCTCGCGCCAACGACTGAAATGAGTTTCTGCATTATGGGAAGCGTCCGTAATATAGCGTGGGACTTTCGTAGGGAGTCATGAAGAAGACGAATTCGATGATGTCCGCGCGGTTGAATCCAACGACCGACCATTTAACGGAAGGGCTGGCGTCGAAGGAGAATCCGCTTGGGGGCGAGGCAAACAGAACGGGGTTATTCCAACTTGCGCCGTTTTTCCGTATGGTGCAAATATCGTCCATGGATGTGCAGGTCGCATTGAGCGGATGCCCATGTCCGATGATGTAAATCTGCCCACTGCTGTTAATGGCGACGGCTGGATCGTGCGTGAATGCCGCGAGAGGCTGATCCGCCCAGCCAGAGCCGTTATTGCTCACGTAATGAATACGCCCATAATCGCCGACAGACGCGTCGAATTCCTGAATGTATGCCATGTGTTTCGTGCCGGACGAGTCGATGATCAGGCTCGGACCTTGGTCGATGTTGAGTCCATTGGAGGGGCTCGTCCACACCGGAGATGTGCTGGCGGTTTCAATGGAACCCCATGTTCCATTCGATTGGCGGGTGCGGGTGAGGATTTGCGGTGGGTTGACAGCCTGAGATATCCACGCCACGGTGAGGGAGTTGTTCGCTGGCGAAATGGCAAGGGAGGGATGATTTGCGTTGCCTGCCGTATCCACTTGTGTGAAGTCGCCAGTGGGAGTGAGTGTGTTCGCTCCGCTGTTGTACGTGTAGGAGCGGTGAAGAATATGGTTGCTGTTCGTCCAATAGCCGACGTGCAGAGTGCCGCCTGGCTCCATCATTCCACTGATGCCGCTGGTTCCCACATACGGAGAACCGCTCACCGATCCGCCGTCTGTAGCAAGCGTGATGGCAGGCTTGAACGAATTCGTGGATGTGTCAAACGGATAATCTTTGATCTCGCCGTTGCGCAAGTTGATCAACACGTGGATGATCGTCCCGCCGTTGTAGACCGCATCCACAGAAAGCAGACTGCTGGATTCGTTGACGGTGATCGGGGCGGCGAAGTCGCTGGCAGAGTTGGGGAAGCCGGCGTTGTTTGTGCGATACACGCGCAAGAGCGAGGACGAATCCTGGCTGGAAAACAGATAGAGGAAATTACTGGAAGCGCGCACGATCTGGTGAGGAATCACATCCGCGCCGCCAGGTCCCACTGCGAAGACGGCGGATCCAACAGGCGCGCTGGTTGTGTTCGTCGGGGTTGGCGCATCAGTTGACGTGGATGTTGCCGATGCCGTTGAGGTGGCGGTCGGCGCATTTGAGGTCAGCGTCGGTGAATTGGTAATGGACGGCGTTAAAGTAGGACCGCCGGGCGTGATCGTATCGGTTGGAGTCGGACCGCCAGGCGTGTTTGACGATGATGCATTCGATGTCGATGTGGAGGTTTTAGTTAGCGTCGGCGTCGAAGTTGGCCCGCTTGGCGGCTTTGTGCGGGTGGCTGCCGACACGGCTGTGAAAGTGCGCGTCGGCTTTTTGATCGTGCCGGGGGGCAGAACCACGATGGTAAATGTTGGGAGTGGAGTCGATGTGGGGAAAAAGGTGGGTCGGGCGGTTGGCGTTTCTGAGAACGCTGGCGCGGATGTCGAGGTGGAAGTGAGCGTGTCGGTTGCGGAGGAAGGGCTGGCATTTCTGGACCGGAACAAGATGCCAAGCAGGATCGCCGCGCCACACACGAACAGCAAGAGGATCAACGCGATGGTGGCGACCTGTGTGGAGCGTTTGTTGAAATTAATATTCATCGTAGCTGAGCCTTTCCTGCGCTATCGCAGTACTGCAAGGTTTGCCTTGCGAGCGGATATGTTTCCGTCAAACCGCGCGCAACATAGACACAAAGTGAACTTTGCGGCACCGGTATAGTTTTCAACCTTAATTGCAAAACGCGGGAGCGTCAAAAAAATTCACCGCGGTGATGAACCAGCCTGCGTCGAGCTTTTGAATCGTGATCGTCTGCGGCAACAGCATGGGACCGTCGCTTGAAACTGCCTGCCCGTCCGCGCGGCGATAGACGGTGATCGTCCACACTTCGCAGGTATCCACCTCGAGATGAGCGTTGCTGATCACGCGAATATCATTGATGAAGCTATTGTAATAATCGACCTCCGAGATCGACACCAGTCCCTGTTGGTTGAGCGCGTCGATTTCTGCAAAAAGATTTTCAAGAATATCGCCTGCCATGATCGAAGAGGCGATCGACGCGTCGCTGTTTCGATATGCCTGAATCTGCAACTCGATTGCCTCGGTTAAAAAATCGCTGACTTCGTCTTCCAGTTCAGGCGACACGTCTGCCTGCTCGGGGAAGAACGGATTCGTGCCGGCGGCAACTTCCTGCCCGTCGTTCACGCCATCGCGATCCATGTCGGCATCCAGCGGATTCATGCGGTTGACAACTTCCACGCCGTCGTTCAATCCATCGTTGTCGCTATCTGCGTTATTTGGATCGGTGCCGGTGACGAGAACCTCGTCACGGTCGGAGATTCCATCCCGGTCTGAATCATCCTCCGCGCTGGGAGGCGGCGCGTCTTCCGCAGGGACATCTGGCGCAGGCGGTGGGGCGCTTGCCACACCGTACAGGCTTTGCGCGCCGGCGATATCGTCGTTCCCGAGAAAGCGATGCGGTCCGCTGTAACTGGGGTACATCAACGCGTTCGAGTCGTTGCTGTGACCCAGCCCCAAGGTGTGACCGATCTCGTGCGCGGCAACAGTGAGCAAGTCCACGTTGCGCGTGTCGCTGTTTACCCAGCGTTCCGCATCGTCGAAATGGAGGAATACCTGACGGTCTTCATAGGGATTTGGGAAGGATGCGTGAGCCAGCACGTCGCCCGACCCATCAAAGGGATCGCCGTCCCCGTGTTCGCCTTCTGCCCAGCCGATGACAATGTCCGCTTGTGAACTGCTGGCAACTTCGGTAAATGTGAGCGGCGTTGATTGCGCCCACACTGCAAAAGCCTGTCGTACCACCTCCTGCTCCTCGTTGCCGGATAACGCGCTTGTGCCATTAACGAAGAAATAGGCAATACCCAGCTTGTTCCATTGCGAGATGGCGCGATATTCTGAGAATGCCGCGCTTTCGTTTCCGGGGACGGGCAAGTCATCGTAGCGATACGTGACAGGGCTGGCTGTGAAGTTTCCACACGCAATGGAAACAAGAGCGAGAACGATCATTCCCTTGAAGAAATTCAAGCGGTTGGGCGGGCGCATGACGAAACCTCCGTGAAAGATTTCCCTTTTATAGCACATGCCCATCGGCGCATCAAGATAACGATTCTTCCTATGTAACTTTCTCAATATCCCCTGAATCTCTCGCTGGTTGTGCCCCAAAGTCCGCTTTGCGCTTGCTTATGGATCGGGTTTTGTTCTCGGCGTAGATACTTCCATCATTTCAAATACCGGTCGAAGAACTCGATCGTCCTTTGCATTGCCGTACTGAAATAATTCGAGATGTTGTGGTTGTCGCCCTCGTATTTATAAAGCTCCACGTATTGTTGAGCGTCCAGCATCTGAAAGAACAGGTTTTCCGAAAAAAGCAGGGGCACATCGGTATCGTTTGTGCCGTGATGTAATTGAATGGGACCGGAGATGTCTGCCAGATATGAATTCGCCGAGATGGAGTTCCAGAATTCGGGGTTTTGTTCCGGCGAGCCATATTGCTCTACAAATGTCGAACGCCATGAGCCGGGGCGCGGCGATGAGTCGGGAGACGCGCCGGTGCCGCGCCGCCAGTTGTACAAAAGGTCTGGGTAAGAGCCGACAACGCCCGCCCAGATCACGCCGGCTTTGATATCTTTCGTGATGACCATCGAGCGCAATGTGATGTACCCGCCCATGGAATGTCCCCACATGCCGATGCGGTTCGGGTCGGCGCCGGGATAGCGTTTCATCGAAGCGACCGCGTTCAAGATATCTACGGTGTAATCGGGTCGGCTGTATCCGCCCAGAGCGTTGCCTTCGGAATTTCCATGCCCGCGATAATCGGAGCGGAAGACGATATATCCGTTGCGGGCGATGAGGTCCACGTAGGCGATGTAGCGTTCAGTTGTTACATATACATCGGGCGGGATGTAGCCATGATTGAAGATGACAACGGGCCAGCCGTTTGCGGGTTTTTCTCCGTTGGGCACGGTCATCAGCGCGTAGATTTTGAGTCCCTCGGAGAGATAGGAAACGATGTAGCGGTTGTAGTTTACGCCGGGGTCGAGCGTGGTTTCAATCACCACGTCGCTGCCGGGGTAGTCGCGCGCGCGCATGGCATCGATGGATAGCGGATGGGGAATGGGCGTGGCGGTTGGGGAGGAGGCGTTGTTTGTCGTCCCGCAGGAGCTCAAGAGTAGGAATCCCATCAGGAGGATGAAATTGGCGGCGCGTAATTTTTTCATGCCGTTACGACGCTTTTTTGGGTTTGGTTATTACTCCTTAATGGCTTACCTCATTGCGTTTGAATCACTGATGTTACGCACCGTCCCGAAGGTTGGTTTGGCTCAACAAGGTACTTTCAAGGAAACCTTCGGGACGTTCTGCGTAAGGGGAGTGAATCAAAAAAGCCCTCGAGTTTGCGAGGGCTTTTTGATCGGTTTTATTGGTTCATTGTCCTTTGAGTTTCCAGAGTTCGACGCCGGCGTTATCGTTGCCGTTTGCCTGGAAGAGCAATTCGTTGTTGAAGACGACCAGATACGCAGGTCCGTCGTTGCCCGCCGGGTTTACATCGCCGACGAGTTTTGGGGAGGCGCCGTCGAACTTCCATAATTCAATTCCTTTCCCGTCGTTGCTGATGGCGCTGAAATATAACGAGCCATTGAATACGGTGAGGAAGGATGGGGCGGCATCGCCAGCCTCGGGGTTGATATCGCTCACGCGGACGGGGCTATTCGTGCCATCGTATTTCCACAACTCGATGCCTTTGGCGTCGTTGCTGATGGCGCTGAAATATAGGGCGTTGTTGAATGACGCGAGGTAGGCGGGGTTGGCGTTGCCCGCCTCGGGGTTGATGTCGCTCACGCGGACGGGGGCGGTGACGCCGTCGAACTTATACAACTCCACGCCTTTGCCATCTGTGCTGACGGCGCTGAAATATAAGGCGTTGTTGAATACCGCTAAATGCGAGGGGTTCGAATCGCCCGACCCGTTGATGTCTGCGATCAACTGGGTGGAAGTGCCGTCTGTGCGCCATAGTTCATTTCCTTTGCCATCCGAACCTGTCGCGCTGAAGTAGAGGAAGTTGTTGAACACGGTCAGGTAAGCGGGGTTTGCGTCCGCCGCGCCGGCGTTGATCTCGGCAACCCTGCCGGAATCGGAGCCGTTCCAGCGCCAGAGTTCCGCGCCGTTGCCGTCGCCGCCGTTTGCCCTGAAATATAACGCGCCGTTATACGAGGTGAGGTAAGCAGGGTCGGAGCCGGTGGGACCCGGGTTAATATCGTCGGCGATGGTGGGAAGTTTCGTGGTTGGATCATATCTCCACAGTTCGGCGCCGGCGTTGTTGTTGCCTGTGGCGCGGAAGAATAACTGCCCGTTGAAGTTTGCGAGGAACGCCGGGTCGGAGTTTGGAGGTCCGGTGTTGACGTCTGCCACGCGTTCGAAGGAGGTTGTTGCCGGGGTTACCGCCGATACTTCGAGCGAGAATTGTTTGGTGGAAGCATCGGTACCGGTGACAGTGATGATGGTGTCGCCTGAGGTGGGAACGGTTCCCGTGAATGTCGGGTTGGCGTCTTGCGCCTTGAGCACGGTTCCACCTGCGGCGGTGATGCCAATGGTGAGAATGTTCGCGGGACCCGTTAGTTTTACCGTGAGTGTTTGTCCTTGTGTAACCGCCAGCAAATAGCGGACACTCGCTGTGCCGGTGACCGAACCAACCACGGTTGTGCCGGTGCTCCCAGAGGGGAAGTTGATGCGAATATCTGTTCCGGGCTGGGGCGTGACCGGTGAAGTGGAGGGGCAGGCTGTGATCGCGGTTTGAGCCGGCGTGGCTCCCCCGGCAGAATTCAACGGGATCTTGAGGCAGTTCCCCAGGGAGGGAGAGACGATGGTCCTGTTTGCGGCTTTCAGAACGACTACATCCGCATTGAATCTGGTAGCGATGTTTTCCCATGTGTCGCCAATTTGCGCCACGTAGTATCCCGCGCAGGGAGGTCCGAAGATCGTCCCTTTTGAGCCGATGTTGGGAACGTTCACGGTCATTGCGGGCAGGATGTAATGCAGGTTTGGAATCTGCGGGTTGGCGGCAAGCGTCGCGTTGATATCCGCGCCATAACAGCGAGCGATCTGATATAGCCATTCGCCGCTGACCACCGTGTGTGAAATATTCGAGCCTTTGGTGTAATTGCCGCCGGTGATGACGCCTTTTGCGACCACGCTAGTGATTGCTGGTGACGTAACGCCTCCGCCCGAGGCGGTGACCGTATTCGTGATGTCTATCGCGCTCAGGTCTGCTTGCGTGACGGTGTATTGCGCCGAGCATGAGATCGATTCGCCGGGACCCAGCGTGCGGTTGGCAATGTCGCAGTTGATTGGCGCGGTTTGCCTGCTGTCGGTCACCTTGAATTGATCGGGGCCGATAGCAGCCGCGCCGGTGTTTTTTACGCCATACGAGTAGGTGATGATCTGCCCCGCCGCGTTGTAGGTTGTTGTACTTGGCGTAACTGTCACTGTAAGCGTCTTGTTCACTGCCGCCATTGGCACGGTGGTGGTGGCTGTATTCGAGGTGATTCCACCGACCTGCGCTGTGGCGGTACTCGCCACCGAACCGGCGTTGAGGTCGTTCTGCGTAATGGTGTATGCCGATGTGCAGGTGACAGTCTCGTCTTTGTCGAGGTTATTATCGAAATTCCCCACGGTATTAACCGCCACGCAAACGGGTGGAGTCGTTCTGTTATCCGCAACCGTTACGGGGCCGGTAAGCGTTGGGTTACCAGTGTTTTTCACTGAATAAGAGTAGTTGATTGTTTGTCCAACCGTGTTGAACACAGTTGTGCCATTGACCGCCACAACCGCCAAGCCAACCGATGGAATATCGCCTGAAAAGTTTGCAGGCTCTGTAATATCCTCTGGTGTTGCTGTTGGGCGCGTGATACAACCATAAAGAATTAATGAAGTAGCGACCCCCAATGTGATAAATCTCTTGAATGTGGTCATCCTCCGTACCCTTTCCCTTTCTGCCAGTGAGGCGGGAACTACCTGGTTCATTGGTTTAGTATAGTCATTTTGACGGCTTTTTTCAACTGGGAGTTCCCGAAATGCCATGGCTTTCTCAACGTCGAACGTTTCTCAACTTGTTAATTTGCGGCATTCGCGTTCAAGAGGTTTTCGACTTTGCGCAATCCAAAACGCGATCGCCAACCTCCCTCCCCAAAATCTGCCATGCCTTGTATAATCTTGCCCAATGAAAACCAACTTCATTCTCTCTGCCGCCGCTCAAGCCGCCGCTGCAATGCGCGTTCAATAAACCTGTCACGGCTTGAGACGAACGAGATTGTTCAAAGTCCCGAACCCAACAGGTTCGGGACTTTTGTTTCACTCGCTTGGTATAATTCGCCCGTCATTTTCAAAATTTTGGAGTTCTCATGAGCAAAAAACTTACCGGCAACGAAATCCGCCAGACCTTCATAGACTTCTTCGTCGAACACGGACATACCGCCGTGCCTTCGATGTCGCTCGTCCCGGGCGGGGATAGCACGCTTCTCTTCACCAACTCGGGCATGGTTCAGTTTAAGGATGTCTTTATCGGTACCGACAAAAAACCCTACACCCGCGCCGTAGACTCGCAAAAGTGTATGCGCGTGGCAGGCAAACATAACGACCTCGAAGATGTAGGACGCGACGACACGCATCACACCTTCTTTGAGATGCTCGGCAACTGGTCGTTCGGCGATTACTACAAAAAGGAAGCCATCACATGGTCGTGGCAACTGCTTACCGAAGTATGGGGTTTGCCCAAAGATAAAATTTACGCCACCTGCTTTGAAGACGATAAGGGGAATGTTCCGCGTGACGACGAGGCGGCGGACGCTTGGAGAGCGCAGCCCGGCATCAACCCTGAGCACATTTTATTTTTCGGCCGCAAAGATAACTTCTGGCAAATGGCGGAGACGGGTCCCTGCGGTCCGTGTTCCGAGATCCATTTGGATCGCGGCGAGGAGTTCGACAACCTGCGCGACAAGCCTCACGTCTGCGGCGTGAACGGCGAATGTACGCGCTATCTCGAACTGTGGAACAACGTCTTTATCCAATACAATCTTTTCGACGACGGCCGCCTCGAGCCGCTCCCGCAAAAACATGTGGACACTGGCATGGGCTTCGAGCGCATCGTCTCCGTGTTGCAAGGCGTGGACTCGAATTACAAGACCGATCTCTTTGCCGACTCGCTGGACGTGTTGCGAAGCCTCACCGGTCACAGCGAAAAAGAGATGCTCGCAAATTTCACGCCGTATCGCGTTGTCTGCGATCACGTGCGTTCTGCCGCGTTCCTCATCGCCGATGGAGTTGTGCCGGGCAACGCGGGTCGCAATTACGTCGCCCGCATGATCATCCGCCGCGCCGCGCGCTTCGGCTCGAAGGTCGGGTTGAACGATCCCTTCCTCGCCAAAGTCGCCCAAGCGGTGATCAACTATTACGGAGATTTTTATCCCGAACTCAAAAAAGCCCAGCCCGCTATTCTGGATAACCTGACTCGGGAAGAGATCCGCTTCGCGCGGACGGTGGAGGCTGGCACTAGCCATCTGCAGACTCTACTCTCCAGCCTCCTCGCTGAGCGGAGCGGAGCGGAGACGAAGCGCGTATTGGATGGACATAAGGCTTTCGACCTCTATGCCACCTACGGCTTGCCTTTCGAAATCTCCCGCGACATCGCCCGCGAGCAAGGACTCGACGTAGACGAAGCGGGATTCAACGAAGCGAAAGAAAAACACGCGCTCGCCTCCGGTGGCGGAAAAGCCATGGGCAAACTCGGCGGCGAAGATGCGGAATTCTTCGCAGAGATTTTGAAGGATTTGCAATCGAAAAAGAAACTCGGCAAAGACGGCGTTGAAAACGATCCATATGCCAGCCCTCGTGTGGAGGGCGAAGTCCTTGCTATGATCGTCAATGGCGAAAGTGTGAACTCTGCCGCACTCGACGATCAAGTGCAAGTGATTTTGCCCAAGACCGGTTTCTACATTGAGTCGGGCGGACAGGTGGATGATACTGGGTACATTCGTTCCATCGGCAGTTCAACTGCCGATGGAACGTGGGAGATTGAAATCACTTCCATGCGCCGCGCCTCGGCGGGAGTGATCGTTCATGTCGGCACGGTGATCGCCGGTCAGCCTAAAGTTGGCGACAAAGCCATCGCCGAAGTGGACTTGACCCGCCGCCACGACATCATGCGGAATCACACTGCCACTCATTTACTGCACAAAGCCTTGCACGAAGTGTTGAGCGATCAAGCCACGCAGGCGGGCTCATTGGTCGCGCCTGACCGCCTGCGCTTTGACTTCAATCACCCCGAAGCGTTGACCTCCGAACAACTCGAACGCATTGAACACATGGTCAACGACGCGGTGGCGGCGGACATGTCCGTCGTCAAAGTGACCAAGTCGTTGGATGAAGCCAAGAAAGAAGGCGCGATGGCGTTGTTTGGCGAAAAATATGGCGAGACCGTGCGGACGATTTCAATTATGGAGTCCGACGGCTTGCCGTCGGCAGACAGCGAGCTGCCCGACTCCAAAGGCTCTAAATACTCCTACGAACTCTGCGGCGGCACTCATCTCGAACGGACATCCGATGTCGGTGCGTTCCTCATTGTGAGCGAAGGTTCTGTCGCGGCGAACGTGCGGCGCATCGAAGCAGTGACGGGTCGCGGCGCGTATGAATTAATTTCCAAGAGGTTCAAAACGTTGAAACAATCCGCGGCGTTGTTGAAAACTTCGGTGGACGAAGTGCCTCAGAAAGTGGAAAACGCTCACAGCGAGATTGTCGAGTTGAAAAAGGAACTTGCGAATCTTCGGGCGCAAACCGCGCTTTCATCCTTTCAATCTCTGGTCTCCAATCTTCAAGTGGTGAAGGATGCTCATGTCCTCGCGGCGGAGATTTCCGATTCCAACGCGGACACGCTCCGTATGCTCACCGACAAGTTCCGCGAGAAATATCCGAAGAGTGGAGTCGCTGTACTGATAACTGGACCAACTGTCATCGCGGTGTTGACCGAGGACCTCGTCAAGCGCGGACTCAAAGCGGGCGATCTCATCACCGGTATCGGCGGCAAAGGCGGGGGACGTCCCAATATGGCGCAGGGGAGTCTTGCGGGTGATGTCCAAGCGGCGTTGAATAAGGTTGCGAAAGTCGTCGAAGAAAAGTTGAAGTAAATCAGAGGAGCGCGGACTGGAAGTTCGCGCTCCGGAGTTCTTAGTACATTCATCCCTCTTCATAGAAAAGCGTTTAGGTTTATGATTATCTCAAAAGGAGTTCAAATGTCACGACTATTTAAAGTTTCAATGTTTACGATGGTTCTCGTTTTTCTGCTCGCTTGTTCGCTGGTTACCAACCCGATCAATGATGTGAAAAATACGGCAAGCACCGCGCAAGCCATCGTAACGGATGTAAGCAATTTGGCGACCACGATCCCGTTCTCGACGCTCGAGGCTCTGCCTAGCGAGATCGCGCAGATCGGAAATTATTTCGATCCGCAGGGAACGCCGGTGTCCGAATGGAACGGGATTCCGATCATGCCGCAGGCGACGGCTGGGCAGGAGTTCGACGCGAACAATTACAGTTTCAAGTTCACCGGCACCGCAAAAGAAGCGTCGGACTTTTACAACAGCAATTTGGGGAATGCCGGCTGGTCGCCGATGGTGACCACGTCGGATGAGCAGGGCGCATTGCTGGTCTACTCGCAAGGCGATAAATTCCTGACTGTTACCGTTACCAGCGTGGACGATGGGATCGTGGTGTGGATGGCGTTTACGCAATAGTTCGACCTGCGATGTCGAAAAGAGACGGGCAATTTGCCCGTCTCTTTTTGTGAGTGTTGTTGTGCGGGCGTTGCAGTCGCAGGTCAAGTTATAATTTGTGCCAATGAAGACCAAGATCATTACCCTCGAATCACACGACGACCTGATCTCCGTTCGCGACAGGATGTCGTGGGCGAAGACGCCGCGCATTTTGTTGGTGGCTCCCAAGTTCGAGAAGATCACGCTTCGCCAAGCGGACTTGAAAGTGCTACAGCGACACGCCTCGTCGCTTGGGGCGCAATTGGGATTGGTGACGCGCACGAGGCGAGTCCGCGCGGATGCGGAAGAGTTGGGCATCCCTGTTTTTGAATCAACGGCTGAAGCGCAACGAGCGGCGTGGGCGCAGACTCCGCCGAAGAGGTTGACGCGAAAGCCTCCAGCGAAGAATCTGCGCGAGAAGCGGGAGCAGGTTCAAGTCCGAGAAGAGGCGTGGCGCGCGCATCCCGCCACGAGGTTGGGAGCGTTCATCGTCGGCGTGATGTCTGTGTTTTCCATCGTCGCGTTGTTCATCCCGCGCGCGCAAATCCGATTGAAACCGATCACCGAAACGCAAAGCATCGTGTTGCCTGTGACTGCGAGCGAAACAACCGAATCTGTTTTTGTCACGGGCAATATTCCCGCGCGCGAAAAACGAATCATTCTCGACGGTTCGCAAACGGTGGTGGTGACGGGCGAAGGCGTTGTGCCGCAATCGAAAGCGACTGGCATTGTGGTGTTTCGCAATCTCACGTCGAACGCGGTGACGATACCCGCTGGCACGATTGTTGAGGCGGCGCGTGACGCGCTCGTGCAATTTGTGACTCTCGAGGACGGCATCATCGCGGCGGGCGTTGGCAAAGAACTTGAAATTCCCATCGAGGCGGTTGAGAGCGGCGCGATCGGAAACCTGCCCGAAGATTCGTTGATCGTCATTCGCGGCGCGCTTGGGCTTTCGCTTTCGGTCACGAACCCCGAGCCGACGGAGGGCGGGCGCGAAAGTTCATCGGTGCAAGCGAGCGATGCGGATCGCGCACGCGCGAAAGAATTGTTGATGAAGTCGCTCGACGAAGATGCGCGCATAAAATTTTTGAACGACGTTGCGACTGGCGATATTCTTTTCGATAAAACGATTTCCATCTCGCAAATTTTGTTGGAAGAATTTGACCCGCCTGCAGGCGCGGCTGGCACTACGTTGACGTTGACCATGCAAGTGGAATATTCCGCGCGGTACGCCTCCGCTTCAGACCTGACCCAACTTGCCTCGCTTGCCCTCAACGCTTCTCTCCCTTCTGGGTTTCGCGCAGCGTCCGTATCATCCAACATGAAAATGGAATCGGTTGGCTTGCCCGTGTTAGGCGAAGACAATTCTGCGCGTTGGCAGTTGAGGGCTGAAAGACAGATCATTCAATCGGTTGACCCCGCGCAGATCACAACTTTGATCCGCGGACTCAGCGTTGACGAAGCGCGTTCGCGTTTGGATGAGTCGTTCGATTGGGAAAGCGAGCCAGTGATCTCGATGTTCCCCATGTGGTGGAAATGGATTCCGTTGCTGCCGTTTCGGATTGAGGTTCTTACAAATTGATTTGGTGGTTGAGTAGTCCCGCGTGCAGTTCGCGGGACGTATCGAAACCACCAGTAAGTAAAGCAATTATTGTGACAAAATTTCTTTTGAAACATGTTGGTTTCGATACGGGCTCGACTTGCCCTCGCCCTACTCAACCAACGGAGTATGTATGCGTATCCTAGCAGTTGACCACGGTGAAAAACGGATCGGTCTCGCGCTCAGCGACCCGACCGCGACGATTGCCAGCCCGTTCAAAGTGATCGAGCATGTGTCGCGTCTGCTCGACGCGGCGCAAGTGGCGAACCTTGCCGCTGAAAATGAGGTTGGCTTGATCGTCGTTGGTCAATCGTTCGACGAAGAGGGCAAGCCGAATCTCGCAGGCAGACGCGCCGCGAAATTTGCCGACGCGTTGCGCGAGCAGACTCGAATCCCTGTTGAGTTGTTCGACGAATCGTTTAGCACACAAGACGCGCGCGCGGCTGCGATCGAAATAGGAGTCTCGCGCAAGAAACGCGCGGGTCATCACGATTCGTTGGCGGCGGTGGTGATATTGAGATCGTATATTGAATCTCATAAAAACCTCGGTGGTTGAGTAGCGCCGAAGGCGCGTATCGAAACCACCACGCCGTAAAGTACATTTGTAGCAAAATTACTTTGGTTACCTGCTGGTTTCGATACGTCCCGCGCACGCTTCGACTGCGCTAGCGCTCCGCTCAGCGCGGCGGGGCTACTCAACCAGCGGAAATATCTTCATGCGAAAAATCATCCCAATTCTCCTAATCCTCTTCATCCTCCTCTGCCTCCTCGTCGCCTTCATCACCATCCCCTCCGAAGCCGCGCGGATTTACGGTCCACCCGCGCCGTGGCTGACGATAATTCAGCGCGCGCAATATTCCGCGCGATTGCTGTGGTACGACGGCTTGCTCACGCGTCCACTGAACAATGATGCGAGCGAACGAAATTTCAAGATCGAGATGGGCCAGTCGGTGGATTCGATCGCGGCGAGTCTGCAAGATGCCGCGTTGATCCGCGATGCCGAATCGTTCCGCGACTATTTGGTGTATTCGGGATTGGACACGTCCATTCAAGCGGGCGAGTACAAACTCAGCGCGGCGATGTCGGCAATTGATATCGCGCGCGAGATTCAAGATGCAAGCGCCACCGAAGCGACGTTTACCATCCTCCCAGGCTGGCGGATGGAGGAGATCGCCGCTTCTCTCCCGACCTCAGGCTTGGCGATCTCACCCGACGAATTTCTCACCGCCGCGCGGACTCGTCGCGACGATTTCGATTTTCTCGCGGACGCAGACTCTGCCGAAGGATTCCTTTTCCCTGATTCGTACATTTTGTCGCGCAACACATCCGTCCACGAGTTGATGGATGAACTCCTCCGCAATTTTTCACTGCGGCTTACTCCCGAATTGACTCATGGATTTGAACAGCAAGGACTCACTGTCTATGAAGCCGTGACTCTCGCATCCATTGTGGAGCGTGAAGCCGTACAAGATGAAGAGAAGCCGATGATCGCTTCGGTCTATCTCAATCGTTTAAAAATCGGCATGAAACTCGACGCCGACCCGACGATCCAGTACGCGCTTGGGTTTGATTTCGCAAACGGAACCTGGTGGAAGAATCCGCTGAGTTTGAATGACCTGCAATTCGACTCGCCGTTCAATACATATCTCTACACAGGTTTGCCGCCCGCGCCGATCTCCAATCCCGATTTAGATTCTCTGCAAGCGGTCGCGTTTCCTGCCAGGTCGCAGTATTTCTTCTTCCGCGCCAAGTGCGACGGTTCGGGGTATCACAACTTTGCCGAAACCTTCGAGCAGCACGTTGCGAATGGATGTGAGTAAATTTTCAAGAATAAGGTAGAATCGACGAATAGGTAGACATGAGGACCATCTTTACAGAACGCAGAGGCAAAATAGAAGATATGGACAGGTCATTTGACCTGAAATTCTGGCAGTCACAGCCGCCCAAAGCGCGCTTTGATGCCGTTTGGGAGATGATCGTTCATTACATGAAGGTGAAGGGACAGGATGTTCGTCAACTCCGACTTCAGCGATCTGTTACGCATTTTCAACGACCACAACGTTAGGTACATGGTAATAGGCGGGTATGCAGTTGTTCAATATGCCGAACCGCGCTTTACCAAAGACCTCGACGTGTTGATCAGCACCGAGATTGCAAATGCGGAGGTGGTGTACAGGGCATTGCTTGCGTTTGGGGCTCCGTTATCTGGTTTGACGGCAAAAGATTTCACCGAGGATGGATTTTTCTTTCAAATGGGCGTACCGCCTGTACGGGTGGATATTCTGATGGGCATCCCTGGTATTCAATTTGAAGAATGTTGGAACAGGCGTATGGAAGTTGATTTCGATGGACTGAAAGTCATCTTCATCTCGAAACAAGACTTGATTGCTTCCAAACGTGCCGCAGGTCGTCCGCAAGATTTGATAGACGCGGATCTGTTGTCGCAGGAATAATCGCCTCGCTCTTTGCAAGCGGTCGCGTTCCCTGCCGAGACGCCGTACTACTTCTTCCGCGCCAAGTGCGACGGTTCGGGATATCACAACTTTGCCGAGACGTTCGAGGAGCATGTGGCAAATGGGTGTGAGTAATTGGGAGTATAATCAAAATCGTTGAATGTCGTAATCGAAATCAGGTGAACCATGAAATTCGATATATCCATCCCGAACCCCGTTTTTCAATCAGCGCAAAACCTCGCCAAGAAAATGGGCGTTTCATTGAGCGAGTTATATACCGCCGCGTTAAATGCGTATGTGACGGAACATGAAAAGGAAAACATCACAGAAGCGTTGGATCAGGTATATATCGAAGAAGCATCCATTCTCGAACCTGAACTGGTCAAAATGCAAGTTGTTTCGTTGGAACGGGAACAGTGGTAATTCAACGCGGGGAAATTTGGTGGGCAGACCTGCCCGAACCCACAGGCTCAGAACCTGGCTTTCGCCGCCCAGTCTTACTCATTCAGTCCGATGACTTCAATCGCAGTCGCATCGCTACTGCGATTGTTGTTGTCATCACATCCAATCTCAAATTAACAGGCGCTCCTGGAAATGTGTTTTTGCCTCAGAAGGCGTCAGGTCTGCCAAAAGACTCGGTTGTAAATATCTCGCAGGTCTTAACGGTGGATAAAAGTTTTCTGACAGAGAAAATTAGCGACTTGCCAAGTTATCTTCTCGAACAAGTTGAAGTGGGCTTACGTTTGGTTATGGGTCTTGGCTGAAGGATCGTTTGAATCAAATTTGCCAACCCGATGTTTTGTAACAACATCATTGCGTCTATCTACTGTTGGGGACACTTTGCAAGCGGTTACATGTAATCCGTTGCAACATTCTTGAGCCGAATCCTGTACGTATGGTATGAAAACTTTCAAGAACATTGTGTTGACGTTGTCCACTGGCTACATTTTCTTCCTCTTTTCCGAACTTTTATTTTGGGCGCGCAAACGTCCTGAGGATTCGCTGGGCGAATGGACGATCACCTGGCTGGCGTATTCGTTGATGGCGTTCGTCTTTCTCCTGATCGTCTCGTATTTCAAAGTCAACAACATCTGGGCGTTGTTCCTCGCGGGCGCGGTTTTCGGCTGGCTTGGCGAAGGGATCGTGGTTCAAACGACGTACGAGTCCCTGCCGCTCTCGATCTCGTTCACTGCCCTCGCGTGGCACGCGCTCATCACTGTTTGGATCGGATGGTACGGGATTCGACGAGCCCTCCACGCCTCGAATCCTTTTTCGACGTTGAAGCTGTCTCTAACCATCGGGCTTTGTTACGGCTTGTGGGCGATCATGTGGTGGCTCGAACCCGACGGGGGAGTTTCGTCAGTCGCTGAATTTGCGGCGTTTTCATTTGCCGCAGTGATTCTCGCCATCCCTGCGTATTGGCTGGCAGACTGGAGTTCATCCGAATCGTTTCATCCCAACCGTTGGGTAAGCGCTGTCATCGTGGGTATGTTCGCGTTGATGTTCTGCTTAATCGTCGTGCCAAGTGTGCCGCTTGCGATCATTATCCTGCCGATCTTGTTGGGGCTGGCATACCTCGGATTACGTTGGAATCGATCAAGCGAAGCGGATAGCTCGATGCTGAACAGTTTCAACGTCCCCGCCCCTGCATGGAAATATCTCTCGCTATTGGGCATCCCTGCGGCGGGTGTTACTTTTTATGCGCTTGCCATATCCCTGAATTTGCAGTGGCAAACGAATTGGGTCTTGTATCTCATCACAACCCCGCTCGGATTTATCCTGTTTGGAATCAGCCTGTATAAACTACGAAGGAGAAAATCAACCGCTCAGTTGTCAGGCTAATGACTATAATTGACATCAATGCGTTTTCGCCTGACGCAATCTCCGCTCAAAGAGGATGTCAAGATGTCAAAAACCACGGTCAACAACATCGAGTTGTATTTTGAATCTGCTGGAAGCGGGGAAACCGTTTTGTTCATTCATGGACTTGGCTCCAGCGCGCGCGACTGGGAGACGCAGATTCCCGCCTTTGCCAAACATTACCAAACGATAGCCTTCGACCTGCGCGGACACGGTCAATCGCAAAAACCGCAGGGACCGTACAGCATGTCGCTGTTTGCGAAGGACACCGCCGAATTAATTAAGTCGTTAGGGGTTGGCTCTGTCCACGTGGTGGGAATTTCGTTAGGCGGGATGATCGCCTTTCAACTTGCAGTGGATCATCCAGAACTGATCAAGAGCATGGTGATCGTTAATTCTGGACCTGAACTTGTCGTTCGGACACTCAAAGAACGCTGGCAGGTGTTCATGCGTTTTGCAATTGTCCGTTTGATGGGCATGCGTAAGATGGGCGAGGTGTTGAGTAAACGATTGTTCCCCAAAGATGGGCACGAGAATTTGCGCCAGCTTTTCGTCGCGCGTTGGGCGGAGAATGACATCCGCGCTTACCTGGACACGATGCGTGCCATCGTCGGTTGGAGTGTGGCGGATAAAATCAAAAATATCAAAATGCCCGTTTTGGTTGTCGCCGCGGATAAAGATTACACGCCCGTATCAGCCAAAGAAGCGTATATCCCTGCATTGGGGAATGCGCAACTGGTTGTCATCGAAGATTCTCGTCATGCCGTGCCCGTTGAGAAACCCGATGAATTTAATCGCATCGTGTTGGAGTTTTTGTCCAAACAGTAATCTGGTGTTCTGTAAACCTTTTTCACACTTTGCGATGTTTGAGGCAAAATTGTTTGCAAGGAGATGATATGAAGATAGATCTCAGGAAATCCGTTTTGCTTGCACTCTTTCTTGTTGCTTGCCAGCCAACTAACATGAATCAAGTTTCCCCAAAAATAACCCCTGTGTTTCCTTCCGTGCCAACAGAGGCAAGCATCATGACATCAACAACAGAAGTGAAACCCACTATTGCATCCACGCCTGTTGATCAGAACCCTAGAGTGATTGAATTGCCCAGATGGGTTAATTCCTCTTTTCCAGGTGGAATTCTGGCATTACCATACGGAGATGGCATACCTGATAAACCTTCTAGATTGGTGTTTGTCAACCCAGATGATGGCGAAAACTTCATAATTGAATTGCAAAAAGAGTTTTACTTTTATTCTTGGAGAGATAGTGAAAACATTGTGTTTCTCCATGAAGGGGATTGTGCTGGGTCACCAAAATATATCTCCGAGTTAAATATTTTCAGTGGCGCTCTTCGGATATATGAAAATAAAGGCGATCTACCAAAAAATATCTTGAATTGCCATCTTGATCTGGAATATGGAACTGTACGCTTGAATAATGGATATGAGGAATCAGCGCTCGAGTATATTGATCCTTTGATAAGGGAAGTATCCTTGCTTACCGATCCAAATGATGGCATTACAGATATTTCTATCGAATTATCCCAATATGATCGTTTTGTCGCAGTAGTACAGTTTGCTGGCGAAATTGAGATGCCAGAAACTCGAAAGCCTTTTTACGGAAACAGGGTTTCCCTATTCGATCTCAGAACTCGACGTTTGGTACTGCAATTTTCAGAGGAACAATCCATTTTGCCTGAAGTGTCCTTCATCGATGAAGTAACTCTTGCTTATATGAGGGAAAATACACCGTGTTTAATTCTGATTCTATCTCAAGTGAAAAAATGCGTTCATAACATCCCGAATCGATTTCCTGATTCAACTATAATTCTCAGCCAAAATAGCTATCAGGATGCTGGAAATCTTCGGTTTTTATACTTTTCGCAACAGAAAGGCGGATACTGCTCGTATGGATTGATTGATGGCGGGCTAGGATGTTTAGATGATCATTTTGCTGTTCTCCGTGATCAATTCATTATTAATTACTCATTGTCTTATTATGGACACTATGTCTTAATTGAATATGACAGTAAAGGATGTCCTGTAGGTTGGTGTGATTTTCCTGAAGATACCAAATTGGCATTGATTGATTTTAATGAAGGTGAGTTATTTGAGCTTGGATCTTCGAATTCTTACTACCTTTCGGAAAAGTTTAGACCATTCCAGCCTGATCCATGGTTGCCTTGGCATTAGTAATCTAATTACGAAACCCATCCCGTACCTCCAGCACAGGATGGGGAGCGGTCTGTTTTACTGAAACAAGATATAATCGCTGTTGCACAAAGGAGTTCAAGCAATGATCTACCCAACCTTGCGCGCTACGGTTCACAACGGCAGGATCGAATTGTTAGATGATATTCGATTGCCTGAGAACGCAGAAATATTAGTTACCATCATGGATGAAACACCGCTAGACTCGTTGACTCTTGGCGAGCATCTCGCGGCTGGATTGCAAGATATTCTTCTTGGAAGGGTCTCTCGCGTAAATTCCAACGACGAAATGGCTTCCCATCTCGACGCCGTGTTGGAAGACGCTTGATGAAGTATCATTTCATCTTCACAGACTGGTTCGACCGAAATTTGAAATCGCTGCGCAAACATAACCACAGTTTGCGTGGCGATTTTGAATCTTTCCTGCAAACGTTCGATGCTGAGGCGCATCCCATCATCCCGCGCACGGGCGGCGCACGTAAAGCCAGAATGTCTGCCAAGGGTCGCGGCAAGCGGGGAGGTTATCGTGTGGTGTATTATTTTGTTCTTGAAAACACAGTCTGGCTAATTACGATCTACGATAAAGTTCAAAAAGAAAATCTATCCCCCGAAGAAGAAAGAATCATACAAGGGTTGATTCAAAAGATTCAATCGCCCTAAATGGATGACTGTCACATTCATTTGTTATGGATTCCTAAACCCATCCCACACGTCCAGCGCGGGTTTGGGGGAGCGGTCAGGATTCAGAAAGCCGATGAACGCAAAATTTGACAAGCCTTCGGCGTCTTTGGGGTCGCGTCCCTGCTTTGCCATTTCTGCCGCGTATGAGTCCATGTTGAGGTCGGTGAGAATCGTGTTGACCCAAAACGCGAGGCGCGGACCGAGTTGGTCGTGAACTGCGTTGAGGAATATGACTTCGTCATCGGGCGAACCTTGCGCGAAGCCGACGGGCTGGGAGGAGAATCCGCTCTCCGCGATTGCGACAGGCTTCCCCGTCCGCGAGAGAAGCGGGGTGTAATAGTCCGCAGGGATTTCTGAGGCAGAGGGGAATACAAAATATGGATAGGTCGAGATCACCCACAAATCCAGATTTGGTTCGAACGCTTCGATCTGTTCCCAATTCGGGCTGAGTCGCGCGCGATTGCCCTCCTCAGGCTGGGGGAACATGTTGTTGAGGTCATCCCATTGAAACGTGACGAAGATTTTTGTTTCGGGCGCTTCGGCTTTGACGAGCGCGTAAATTTCGTTGTAGAGGCTGATGAAGTTGCCCGCGTCGTCGGGATACGCGTCCATGTAGGTGTTGATCTCGGAGGCGAGCCCGAGATAGCGCGGATGAAATGTGCGCACAACCCACAGCGCGTAATTGCGATACGCGCTTCGCACGTTCGGGTTTGCAAAGTTTGCCTCCCAGCCCGCAGGCAAGCCGATGAACTCGCGGCGGTTGAGTCCGTTGAGCGCGTCGATGACGAAGATGTGTTCAAGATTATTTTGATTCGCCAACTTTACTTGATTGATGAGATCGGTGCGCGTTTGCGATTCTGTTTCAGTTCCATTGACGAAATCTTCCCACGCGGTGTTTTGTTGGATCAATACGAAGTCGGCGTGTTGATCCATGTCTTTGTACAATTGGAAGATGCTGTCGAGAGTCGCTTCGGGCGGAGAGGGGAAGAATCCGTAGGCGGTTTTTCCTGAATCGAAAACGGAATCTTCGGGAGGCGGAGGAACGCCTCCGCCGTTGCAGGCGAGGGTGGCGAGGAGGAGGATGGTGAGGGTGAGGGTGAGTCGGTTCATTGTTTGATTTGATCGCTGGTTGAGTAGGCACGAGCGAAGCGAGTGTCGTATCGAAACCAGCAGGGAACATGCAAGCAGATTATTGCATGAATACTCGTGGTCTCGATACGTCCCGCGAACTGCACGCGGGACTACTCGACCACCGATATAAATTGATACAGAAGAGAGGTACAAAAAGTTGCGCGATTAACTTGCGATGGCGCGGAGAAATCCCAGGAACATGCACGTTCCGAGGATGCCGAGGATCAAGCCGACAATCGCAGTTGTGCGCGAACGGTCTTTGCCGAATAAGCCAGCCGCGCCAAGGATAGCGGCGAGAAAACCGAGGAACGCGCTCGCGCCTCCGCACACGAAGAGAGGCGTGCCAGCGAGTTGAATCCAGCGTTGGCTCATGCCTGTCCATGCGCAGAGTGCGATCCCGAACACAAGCGCGGAGGATGCAATGCCGAGGTACATGCTCGCGTTGCCGACGGGATTCGGTTTTTCAGGTGTGGGCGATTGAGACATGAGGATACTCCTGTAGAGGTACAGGGATGAGTCGTTGGAAGTTGCGAGAATGTACCGTGGGGCGGGATGCCATCCCGCCCCACGCGATTAATTGTTGGCTACAACATCAATGTAATCTTTTGCGACCGCTTCGCCGTCTGCCGCGCCGAGTAGTTCGAGTAGTTCGCTTAGCAGGTCGGCCTTGTTGTCGGCGTCCTTGCGGCTCCACGTGCGCGATTTGACTTCAAGGAAATGCCCGAGCGAAGGCGTGGTCATGTGGTCGAGGTTGATGTAGAACTCGGTGTCTTTGTATTTGATGTACCAGCGCAGGCGGTCCTTTTCGATCGTCACTTCCGATTTTGGTTTGAAGTATTCGCGATAGAAACGAAGCGAGTTGGTTGCAGGCGCAAGGAAGCGACTGCGCGAGAGCAACACTTCATGCTCGAAGTGTCCTTCGCGTTTTTGTCCCAGCAAGGTGAGCCGCGCGCGAGTTTGTGTGACCGTGTTTTTAGCGTCGTCCACGAAATCATCTTCTCGGTAGCGCAGGCGTCCTTGTGACTCATCGTCGAAGATGAAGTACGCGTCGTGTTGACGATAGTGACGTTCGTACAGGATGTCTATCTCGTCTCGCATCAATTCGCGGAGGACGCGGTCTGGGTCCGTGATTTTGACCTTGACTTGCACCTCGAACGATTCCTCTTCCATCGAGCCGCCGAGCGCGATGAGTTTCGACAACACTGATTGTTCGCGCTCGACGAGGAACGAGTCGATTTGCTTGGCGAGGTCTGCGGCTTGCGCGAGCAGTTCATCTTCTTTGAGAGTGAGCAATTGACGATCACGCATGACCCATTTGCCGTTGATCATCACATCGGTCACGTCGGTGGATTTGCTCGCGTACACGATCTGCGCGTACGCGTTATCTGCCGAGCGGCGGAAGGAAGGGGAGTTGTGCACGGGGCTGAGGTCAACGAGGATGAGGTCTGCGCGGCGGCTGGGGGTGAGCGAACCAGTTAGATGTCCGATGTGAAGCGCTTGGGCGCCGAGGCGAGTCGCCATCAATAAGGCTTGCGGCGCGGGGAGCGACGTCGGGTCATTCGTCACCGCTTTGGCGATGAAGGCGGCGAGGCGCACTTCTTCGAACATATCCAGATCGTTGTTCGAGGCAGGACCATCGGTGCCGATGCCGACGTTGAGTCCCGCATCGAGCATTTTCGTCACGGGCGCGAAGCCCGAAGCGAGTTTGAGATTCGACGATGGGTTGTGCGAAACGCCCGCACCCGCATGGTGAAGCGTGCGGATCTCGCCGATGTCGAGATGCACGCAATGCGCGGCGATGACCTTCGCTTCGAGCAAGCCTTGCTTCTTCACGTAGGGAATCACTGGCATGCCTTGTTCGTTGCGCATGTTGTCCACTTCGAACGATGTTTCGGCGAGATGCGTATGAAGCGGGATGTCGAACTCTTTGGCGAGGTCGGCGGTCTCGCGCAGAATGTCAGCTGTGGTTGTGTAAGGCGCGTGCGGCGCAATGGATGGGACGATGAGCGGATGACCTTTCCATTTTTTGATGTAGTCGCGCGCTTTTTCCATCGCATCTTCGTACGATGCCGCGTCGGGCGTCGGGAATTTCAAAATGGATTGCCCGCACACGCCGCGCATTCCCGCGTCTGCGGTTGCGGTGGCGACATCGTCTTCGTAAAAATACATGTCGTTGAATGTGGTCACGCCGCTTTTGATAAGTTCGGCGCAGGCGATGGATGTTCCCAATCGAACAAATTCTGGCGAGGCAAATTGACGTTCAACGGGCCACATATAGCCTTGCAGCCACACGTCGAGTCGCAGATCGTCGGCGATGCCGCGCAGGAGCGTCATCGGCACGTGTGTGTGCGCGTTGACCAGCCCTGGCATGAGAATTTTGCCTTTGCAGTCAATCGTCTCTTTGCCCGAGTATTCTTTTTTGATCTGGTCTTCGGGTCCCACCGCGACGATGCTGTCGCCTGTCACTGCGACCGCGCCGTGTTTGTGTTGGGTCATCGTTTCGTCCATGGTGAGGACATGGGCGTTGAGGAAGAGGATGTCTACTTGAGTCATAATTTCTCCTTTGTTCTTATCATACATCGGTGGTCGAGTAGGGCTGTTGGTTGAGTAGCGAGCGTATCGAAACCAAGCCCGTATCGAGACCACCAGTAACGAAAGTAATTCCTGTAACAAAATGTTTCTTGACACCTGTTGGTTTCGATACGGCGGACGAACACCGCCTACTCAACCAACAAAGATCTTACGGAATAAAATTCAAAAACGCTTTCAGTGCTTTCAGGTTCTGTGCGAAATCGGTGTTCTTGTGATCGCGCAACTCCATATCCACTGCCGCGCCGACGCCGTTCTCAACTGCCCAATCGGCAAGTGTGCCTGTGTAAACGCAACCCGTGTCCACTGGCGGGTATGGATAGCCTGTTGCCTTTGCCAATACTTTCGAAAGTTGTTTCGATTCTTCTGTCCATGGCACGCCGCCAGGGAAGACTCCCAACGCAGCGCTGTGATAACTGATTAATGCAGTGATGTTTTGCTCCTCGATGAAACTCATCACGGAGCGCGTTTCAGGTTCAGAACCGCCGTATAGACCGCCTGTGGTGGGACGATAGATCCAACAGCCGTCGCGATCCCAGTCGGCAGACCAGTTTTCACTGGGAAAGTTGCGGTTCAAATCCACGCCGTTGTTGTTGACGCGCCCATCCACGCCATGGGCGCGCGCTTCGCCATCGGGGTTTATGTTGCGGATGATGTACAGCGTCGCATCCGATGGGATTGCGCCCGGATCTTTGCTGAGGTGTTCGATCAACTCGTTCGCAAGCGCAATTGTATTCCATTCGTACCCGCCGTGAATGCCCGCCACGATCAAATATTCGCGCTCGCCGTTTCCGAATTTGTACGCTTCGATGGGGTAGCCCGCAACCGAATAACCGATGACGGTTGGCGCGGGTCCGTTGTTGAGCACAAACGGCGTCGATGTTTCAAAAACATACGGCGTGAAATTTGGAAATGCCGTAAGCGTCGGCAAAAAATACGTTGTCGGCGCGGCTTCTGATGTGGGGGCGAGCGCTGACGGTTGGCTGGGCGCCACCGCTTCCACTGTCTGGTTGGTGAAATAGAATGCTGCCCCGGCGAGCAGGCACAGCAATACCACTCCATTCACGATCCAAATTGAATACACCCAAACGCGCGCCGATGTGCCTCGTTTCATCCAGTGTTTTCCATTGCCCGCCGACGCATCCAATCGAGCGCGAGATTCACCGACCACATAGGCAGACTGCGCGCAGGCCCGCCATAGGTGACGTGGTGCGTCTTTTCACCTTCGGGCGTGATGAGCGCCATGTCTGCCGAACGATCTTCGAGGTTGACGAGGATTCCAAGCGCAACATCCGCCTGGGCGGACGCGCGCGCGTTGCGAAGAGTTTCGAGGAGATTTGGAGACTGGAGATTGGAGACTGAGGCTGTGTGCGGGATTTTTCGCGCGAGCAAGCCGTTCAAATTGGATTCCAGCCCGATCAGACCCCAGCCTCGGCTTGCCACGGCTTGGATGGCGGCGTCTTCCAACGTATCTTCATCGGCTCCGAAGACCACATCCCCGAGTCTCTTGCGGATGTCGTCCTCGATTCGCGCGATCATTTCATCCGCTTCGGCTTCGTTTTTTGCTTTCGTCGCGATGCGAATGTCCACCACACCCGTGTGCGCGGCAAGCCCGACAGTTGGGTTGCTCAATGTTTCGAGGTCGGCGATCTTTTCATCGATCAGTCCCTCGCCCAAACCGGCGCAATGCAAAATTTTTATTTTGATAAGTTCGTTGAGGTTGAATCGTTTTTGCAAATAAGGAACCACCGATTCGTGCAGGATGTGTTCCATTTCATTGGGAACGCCGGGGAGGGAGATGACAACACTTTCCATCACCCCCGCTTCGACTTCGCTGTCGCTCCGCTCAGCGCGTGAACTCTCCACTATAAAACACGGCGCGGTGCCGACGGGGTTTTTGATTCCTAACGCGCCTTTGGGAGCATACGCCTGCCGCTTTTGATTCTCGGATGGCTTGCGGCCGTAACGCGCGATATTTTCAACAACTTCTTCCCATAGGTCTTCACGGAATTCCAATTCGACTCCTGCGGCGCGCGCGACAGCTTCGCGGGTGGGGTCGTCGATTGTCGGGCCCAAGCCTCCCGTGGTGATGACGATCTCAGCGCGGTTCATCGAGTTGCGGATGGACTCTGCGATGCGCTCGACGTTGTCGCCGATGGTGATGGTGCGGAACAAGTCCACGCCCATGCCGCGCAAAACGCGCGCGATGTAACGCGTGTTCGTATCTACGATCTCGCCGAGAAGGATTTCTGTTCCGATGGTGATGATTTCTGCAGAGGGCATTTTTTTTATTAGCCACAGAGCGCGCAGAGACCTTTGAGTTTTTTATCTCAGAATCTCTGAGTTCTCTGTGGCTGATCTTTTAGAATTCTACTTCAACCCCAAGTTTCATGGCATGAGCATTCTCTAAAGCGGTTTGCGCGGCAACCGCATCTTGCACCGCGTTGCCGACGGATTTGAAGAAGGTGATTTCGTCGTCCGATTGCCTGCCTGATTTTAAACCTAAAATGATTTCGCCAAGTTCGGCATGGATGTTCGTTTCTGTAATCAGCCCCGCTCGCAGGGCTTTGACGATGTCGCCAGCCTCATCCATCACTGTTGCGCGCGAGTCCACGATGATTCTCGATCTTGCTACGGTTTCCAGAGGAAGTTCCTGCATCTCAGGCGTGTATGCGCCGATGGCGGAGATGTGCGTCCCTGCTTTTATGTCTTTATCCTCGAAGATAGGTTTCTTCGAGCCCGTCGCTGTGCAAACGATGTCTGCGTTTTCGATGGCTTCTTTGGGAGTCTGCGCCACGCGGATATCTTTCGGGATATTTCCCTGCCCAGCCATTTCTTTTGCGAACAATTCCGCTTTTGAAATGGTTGGATTGTAGATGAACGCGGCTTCAATGTTTCGCGCAGAACACGCGGCTTCGAGTTGAGTCTTCCCTTGCGGACCCGCGCCGAAGATGGCGACCACTTTGCTGTCTTTGCGCGCGAGCAGGTCAATTGCCGCGCCGCTTCCCGCTCCGGTGCGGATGGCGGTCAACGCGCTCCCTTCGAGCAATGCGATCGCGCGACCTGTTTCTGCGTCGAACACCAACACCGCGGCTTGGATGTAGGCGAGTCCGCGCGGAGGGTTGGATGGATACAACGACACGACTTTCACAGCGAGCGCTTCGGTGGATTCTTTTTTCATGTAGGCGGGCATGAACAGGCTGATCGCGTCGCGGCTGGGGATGGGGAGACGAGTCCGCAATGGCGCGACAGCCGTCCCGTCGGAAAGAGCCGCGTAGGCGTCCTTCATGGCGGCTATTGCAGTTTTCATCGGCAGGGCTTGTCTAACTTCGTTTGCGTTGAGGATGAGCATAGATTTATCTCCGCCGACGTTAGAGAACGTCGGCTACACAAGGCGGTAGCAAAAAGCGCAGAGGATGAGAAGTCTCCTCTGCGCTTTGGTTGTCCTTTCGGCGTTATTCCATTCCGAGGTAGGCTTTTTGCACGGTGGGATCCTTTTTGAGGGCTTCGGCGGAATCTTGCAACACGATCATGCCCGATTGCAACACATAGCCGCGATTGGCGATGGAGAGCGCCATGAGCGCATTTTGTTCCACAAGTAAAACAGTCACGCCTTCTTTGTTGATCTGTTGAATGGTTTCAAAGATCAACTCTACCAATACCGGCGCGAGACCCATCGATGGTTCGTCCATGAGCAGGAGGGTGGGGTGAGCCATGAGCGCGCGCCCGGTGGCGAGCATTTGTTGTTCGCCGCCCGAGAGCGTGCCGGCGATCTGGTTGCGGCGTTCCTTAAGGCGAGGGAACAAACCGAAGACGCGCTGAATATCCGTATCATATTCCGTTTTCGAGTTGCGGCTGTACGCGCCCATGTCGAGGTTTTCAGTAACGGTGAGGCGGGCGAAGATGCCGCGACCTTCGGGGACCATCGCGATCCCTTTGTAAACGATATCGTTTGCCTTGTGTCTGGCAATATCTTCGCCGTCGAGTTTGACCGTCCCGTTGCGCGGCTTGAGCAAGCCGGTGATCGTGCGCAGGGTGGTGGTCTTTCCCGCCCCGTTTGCGCCGATGAGCGTTACGATCTCGCCTTTGTCTACAGTGATCGAGATTCCTTTGAGCGCGTGAATGTTGCCATAGTATGTATGAATGTTGTCGAGTTCAAGCATTGTCATGGTGAAATTTTCCTCGCGGCTTAGTGACTAACTTGCCCGGCAGTGCCGCGACCGAGATAGGCTTCGATCACGCGTTGGTTGCCTTGAATGTCTTTTGGCGTACCCTCGGCGATCTTTTCGCCGTAATCGAGGACGGTGATCTTTTCCGAGATGCCCATGACCACGCGCATGTCATGTTCGATCAGGAGGATGGTGATTCCCAATTCGTCTCGCAGGTGGCGGATGAACTTCGTCATCTCTTCAGTTTCATTTGGATTCATGCCCGCGGTCGGTTCATCGAGCAGGAGCATTTTGGGTTTGCTCGCAAGCGCGCGCCCGATCTCAAGACGCCTCTGGTCTCCGTAGGGGAGGTTGCGCGCCAATAGGTCGCCTTTTTTTGCCAGTCCAATGAAGTTCAATAACCGTAGTGATTCTTCAACGGCGGCTTTCTCTTCGCGCTTGGTTGCCGCTGTTCCGAAGATGGGACCGAACAAAGTTGCTTTCATGAGCGGGTGTTGACCCACCAGCAGGTTTTCGATCGCGGTCAGGTTCGAGAACAGACGGATATTTTGATAGGTGCGCGAAATCCCTCGAATGTTGATCTGGTCGGAAGAAAGACCCAGAATCGAACGTCCGTTGAAAACGATATCGCCTTCTTCCGGCTTGTAGAAGCCGGTGATGCAGTTGAAGAATGTTGTCTTGCCGGCGCCGTTCGGTCCGATCACGCTGTAGATGGATTTTTCAGGGATCTCGATGGATAGTGTGTTGACCGCAGTCAGACCGCCAAAGCGTTTTGTCACTGTTTCTGCTGTAAGAATGTTTGCCATATTCGTATACCTGCCTAGTCGCCTGCGGCGTGGCTGAGATTTTCATCTTCGTGGAACTCGCGCTTGTGTACTGCTTCTGGCAGAAAGCCCTCCGGCTTGTTGAGCATCATAACGATAAGCAGGACGCCGAAGATCAAGAAACGGTATTCTGAAAATTCGCGTAACAATTCAGGTAAACCCGCCAGCAATAAGCCGCCCACAATCACGCCGGGCAGGCTTCCCATCCCGCCGACGATGATCAGCGCCAACACGTTGATCGAAGTGGTGAGTTGGAAACTATGCGGGTACACCGTGGAAAGTTTTGCGGCAAAGAGCGCACCGCTTAAGCCGCCAAATGCCGCACCCGTTGCAAAAGCAAGCAATTTTGTGGCAGTGAGGTTGATGCCCATGGCTTGCGCCACATCTTCATCCTCGCGGATCGCTTTCCAGGCGCGACCGATGCGCGAGTCGCGCAAGCGGTGTGCCACAAACAAAGCGACGAAACACGCCGCCAATATGACATAATATAACGATTGCGGCGAGTCCAAGACAATTCCGCCTATCGTAGGCGACGCGATCGACACAATGCCGAACGATCCGCCGAAATACGGTTTGAGGAAGTCTGAAAGGAACATGATGCGGATAATCTCGCCAAAGCCGAGCGTTATGATGGCGAGATAATCCCCGCGGATTTTAAGCACGGGGACGCCAAGGAGAATACCTGCGAGCGTGGCAACGATTACCGCAAAGGGGAGCGCTTCCCAAAACGTCCAGCGCATGTCAAAGAAGATTTCACCGCCGGTTGTGGTGAGCACGCCCATGGTAAACGCGCCCAGCGCGTAGAAAGCAACGTAGCCCAGATCGAGCAAGCCAGCGTATCCCACCACGATATTCAAGCCAAGCCCCATGAGAATGTAAAGTCCGATCGAGTTGGTCACATCGCTCAACACGGGACCTACAATTTGGGGCCAGATTAACAGGAATAACCCGAGCAACCCCCAGTTCACCCAACGACGTGTTCTTTTAGTCACTTCTGGTAATGCCTCGCGCCGCGCGCGCCGCGTTGCGCCATTCTTTGCGTCGTTATAAATTACGCCAGTCACAATCAGGATTACCACGATGGCTCCGATGATAGAAAGACCTTCCTGGCCGCGCCGTCCGAACATCCAACTTAGCGCCGATGTAACGAATGGGAAGGGAGTCAGCGTGATGCGGATCAAGTCTTGCAAAAGCGCCAGCAAAAGCACAACGGAAAGTGCTGAGGTGATGATCCGTTTCCAGAATGGCGTGGCGGCGTGAACGAGCGACGCGGCAAGGCTAACGACAGTGCCAATCAGGAGTATGACGATGTAGGCAAGCCCGATATTCGATATTTCAAAGGTCAGGATTTTGTAGAGCGCGGGGCTGGCATTTACTAAGACCGACCGCAGGTTGACGATCGCGCCAAGTATTAGGAAAAGAACGATCATGAGACTGGCTACAACGCCGGTGATAACGCCCGATGTAACCCGCGTGGAGATTGGCAACTGCTCATCGCGGGACGATGAATAGGCAAAACCGATGATGATGAGCAACAAGAGCGTTTCGCCCATCGATATCTGCCCGGCGATAATATCTCTTGCATGAAACGATTCGACCATTCCGATCAGCGCGGCAAGAATTGCAACGATGCCGCCGATCAAGCCCGACTTTATGGACTTGAGCCACCATAAGGTTGTATTTTCTTGTTCCATGAGATTCCTGCCTTTATGCCTTGGATCGAGAAAGTCGTTCGCCCAAAATGCCGCTTGGGCGGAATAGCAAGACAAGCACCAGCATCGAGAAAGCGATCACATCCTTCAACTGGTATGGAGCGGGGACGTTTAAGCCATCAAGGAAAAGGATGGGTCCAACGGATTCAAACAAACCGAGGAAGATGCCTCCGACCATTGCGCCGGGGATATTGCCGATGCCGCCCAGTACGGCGGCGGTAAAAGCTTTAATGCCCGGGAAGAAGCCCATGAAGAAATTAACCTGTCGGAAGGTGAGCGCGTACAAAATACCCGCCGCGCCCGCCAATGCCGCTCCCAATACAAAGGTGCGGACAATGATCGCATCCACGTTAATGCCCATCAACGCGGCGATGTCTTTATCCTCCGAGACGGCGCGCATTGCTTTACCCACCTTTGTATGTTGTACATATAAGTAAAGTCCCAGCATGAGCAATGCCGCTGATAGGATGACCACCACCTGGATGCGGGTAATGTTGAAATCGCCGAACGTGAAACTGCCCTTGAGCGCTTCAATCTCCGGATAGGCTTTGAACTGGTCGCCGTACAGACCCTTGAATACATACTTTAGAACTTCAGACGCGCCAATGGCGGTAATCAAGGGCACCAAGCGAGGCGCCCGTCGCAGCGGGCGGTAGGCGATCCGTTCCACAAGTACGCCAACAATGATCGATGTAACCATGCCAACGCCAAACAAGATCAATATTGCCACGAAAGTATTTGCTTCGAGGAATCCCGACTTTGCCATCGCCGCGGCGGCGAAATACGCGGTAAACGAACCTGCCATGAAAACTTCGCTGTGGGCAAAGTTGATCATGCGCAGGATACCGTAAACCAATGTGTAGCCCAGAGCGATGAGCGCATAGATGCTCCCCTGCGCGATACCGAACACAACAAAATCAAGCCATTGCCTTGTTGTGTAATTCCCCTCCGCCAGCGTTCTGAACGAACCGACCACGATCAAGCCAACCAACGCAACGCCAATGATACCGAGAGCAATATCCGTAAAATTTATACGGTTTAAGAATCTCTGCCTCATACGCTCTTCTCCTCAAAAAAGATGGTTTCTCTTCTGGCTAATTGATGCGCAATTATAGTGCATTTGTCAGAATCTAATAGGGTTTTGCGCACCGAAAACCGTCGGTATCGTTCCTGCCGGGAACGCCCAAAAACGGTTCGCCGGCTTCACTGCCCATGGCAAATTCATCGGTATGGGTGAAAACTAGAACCTATCTTAAAAATGTCGCCCTGAGCGACAGCGAAGGGTCTTTGCCTCTAAAGTAAGAGACTCTTCGATCGCAAACCTCGCTCCATCAGAGGGTGATATGGTGTTTTTGAGATAACTTGTAGTTCCATCCATCTCGTTTTGATGTTTGAACATTGCCAGTAAAGGAGTTGTGGGGCAATAGCTCGATACAAAAATAACAATTCACATGCGGGGTTGATATAAATGAGCCGGGCACATCGAAATGCGCCCGGCTGAAATTCATTTCGTACAACCTACACAGCCGAAAATCCTTACGGTTGCCAGATCGGTGTGGAGGTGGTGAGATTCTCACTGCCGTCAACCATGGCTTGCGAGATCTGGTACACAGCGAGCGCCTCACCGGTGGCGCAGTCGCCGTTGGCATCGCAACTGAGCGAACCGGTCAAGCCAGAGAAAGCCTTGGTTGCAAAAATGGCGTCGCGTAGTGCCTGGCGGCCGATATGCACGGTACCGTCTTCATCGACAACAGCCACTTTTTCGATCGCGGCGAAGAAGATATTCATCGCATCATAGGAGTGAGGACCGAAGCCAGAGGCGGGATCTTCGCCGAATTTTGCCTTGTAGCTAGCGAGGAAGTTGGCGCCAGCATCACCAGCGACATACGGGCTGGACAAGTACATCCCGACCGAGCAGGAGCCGGCGGTGCCGGCAAAGCCGGAGGTGAACAAACCGTCAGCGCCCATCAAGGCTGTATTTTCGAGACCGGAAACTTCACACTTCTGGGAAGCGAACGAGTTACCCTCAGGTTCGAAGATCGGGAAGTAGATGATTTCCGCGCCGCCGGCCGCAATGGTTGTCAACACCGGTTTGAAGTCGGTATCGCCAACGTTTACCGCCTCAGATGACGTGATGGTGCCGCCCAGTTCAGCGAATACGGACTCGAAGACCTTGCGCAAACCATCGGCGTAAGGAGAGCCATCATGAACGGTCGCGGCTTTCGTGAGGCCGAGTTCGTTGTAGGCATATTCCGCCGCGATGCGACCTTGGAACAAGTCGTTGTGAGCAGTGCGGAAGTAACCAACGTGATGATCGGGGTGATCGGGGTTGGTGAGATCGGGGTTGGTGTTGGATGAAGACATCATCACCATGCCGGCGTCAGCAACGAGCGGCATAGCCGAGCGGGCTTCGCTGGAGCAGGTCGTTCCGAGGATGGCGATCACTGTTGGGTCAGAAGCAACCTTTGTGCCGGCGGCTTGACCACCTTCTGCGCTGCAGAGGGAATCTTCGCCGTCGAATTGAATCGGGTGACCGAGCAATTGGCCGCCTTTTTCATCGATCGCCAGCTGGGCGCCATTCACATTTGTCGTTCCCAGTGAGGCAACCGGACCCGAAACAGCCTGAATGTAGGCGAAGTGAATGGGGTCGCCGGGGGCGATATCCACGCAGCCGATCGCGTCGGTACATTCAAACGCGGGGGCTTTGGGCGTACAAGCCACAAACACCAGGCTTGAGAGCACCAACACCGAGAGCAAAACTTGTAAGCGTTTCATTTTTACTTACTCCTCCGAAAATTATAGGTATTGAAAATTGTATCCTCAGGCGGATACGACAACCAGGCGGACTACGCTCTCTTCAGGCAGGTCGGCATCACCTCCTTGCAAGTGATCTTCAACGTCTGTTTAGAATAAAGCCGGAGAAAGGATTCTCGCGGCTGTAAACACTTTTTCTTAATTGTATTCTAATGGTAAAACAAATACGGAATCGGGTCAAGTGCGAGGTTGCGCCAGCTATTGGTTTTTGTCTTGCGGTTTATACAATAACTGTTCGCGGATTCGCAAGTCGGTATTGCGAATCTTCATTGCCAGATCGGCAGACAGGTTGTACATCAAGCGATACCCGAGTTGCGGATAGGTTTCGCACAGCATGATGAGCTTGTCACGAGGAATAATCAAGAGTCGTGTATCGTTTTGCGTAGCGCACGCGGAGGCAGATCGCAGTCCCTCGTCTACCAATGCTACTTCGCCGAAAGATTGCCCCCGTCGTAACGTGGCGATCACCTGGTTCTCGCGGCTCTCATCTTCCGCAGAAACTAATGCCGGATCAACAAAAATATCCACCTCTCCCTGGGTGATCACATATAACTCCTTGCTGGTTGAATTCTCTTTGAAAATCAAATCGTTCTTTTGGAATGTAGCTTCCTGGCAGAGATTCGCAACCAGTTCCAATTGAGTTGGCGTGAGTTGAAAAAAAATGTCGCTTTGCTTCAAAAACGTGACAATAGTCGGATTGGACATTTGCGCCTCATTGAATACTCTGCGAGGTAGTGTAGCATAAACAAGAGGGGAGCGCAACGCATCTTTTTACGGGTAGGTCTGATTCAACCACTCCAACGGATTCACCTGCACGCCGTTTACCCACACCTCCCAATGCAAGTGAGCGCCAGTGACGCGCCCGGTTTCGCCCACCAAGCCAATCACCTGTCCCTGCTCGACAAAATCACCCACGTGAACCAAGATCTCGGATTGATGCCAGAAGCCGCTATATACACCCCAACCATGGTCGATGATCGTCGCGTTGCCGCGGACGGTTAACGGCGCGGCAAACACCACGCGACCCGGAGCTGGCGCGAAGATCTGGAGTCCTTCGCCCCCCGAGAAATCCAGCCCGCTATGAAAGCCTTGAATCGTCTGGTCTGTTCCCGATCCATGATAGATACGCCGAGTGCCAAAATACGAAGTGAATTGATCCGCGTACACGGCAGGCGCTGTGAATTGCCCGTTCCAATTTCTGACAGGAGTGGATGGCGCCACCACGGAAAGGATGGTGTTGCTTTCCGGCTCTGTCACCAACGGGTCGATCGTCGCGGGATCTACAATGAGTTCTTCCTCAAAATAATTTCCCGAGGTTATAACCACCATTTGTTCAAATGACTGCGCGCTGCCATCCGGTAGGATTGTTTGGATTTTCAGGGGATACAAGCCCGGTTCCAGCAGAGCATGGATCCCCTGCAGTGCGATCTGATCGCCGTTTTCGCCGAAAAATTGCAGGGGTTTATCCACAAGTATTGCGAAAACGGGGGTGTCGCCTGCGGTGCGCACACGTATCACCTCGGTTGATCCTTGTTGGATGGGGAGGGGGGAAATGCTCGCGCTTAAGAACCCCGATGGTAGCCCGCTGGCGTTGGATGATAGTTGTCCGTCTATGGTGGGCGAATACAACACGTCACCGGGCAAAGCCGCCCAGGTCCCATCCAGTTTGTTAATGGATGACAAGGTCCATGAATCGCTTCCTTGTTTGATCGCCATTTCAAACAGTGATTCGGATGGGGCTGGCGAAAGTCTCGCGGAAAAGGATGTTTGGCCATCCTGAACGGGAAGGATTAAATTGATCCCCACATAAAGCTCGCTTGGGCTGATGAGGCGGTTTAGCCTCCTCAAGTTATCACTCGAAACTTGGGTTCTGCGTAAGAGACTCCGAAGCGAATCGCCAAATGTTACCACCTCAGTTTCCAGTTTGCCGGTCAATCCCTCCAACCCCGGAATGACAAGTTCCTGTCCAACCGCGAGACTGCCCGGGTCAATGGATGGGTTTGCTTCAATGAGATCGTTTACTGATAAGTTAAACCTGCCCGCAATGGCAAATAACGTGTCGCCGGGTTGCACGATGTAGACGGGCCCATCGGTTTGAGCGAAAACAGGGCGGGCTGCGGCAATAAAAACAAAAAGCGCGGCGAGACAAAAACGGATCAGGCGTTTAGGCATCTTTAAATTCCACAACATCTCCAATGGCGAAATCATCCCAACGATGCGGATGAATTTCAAGCACATACTTTGCCGGTTGTTTGGAAAAATAGGCGGGGCGCCATGAGCGTGCAAGGACTTTATCTACAACCTCCATGTTCGAGTCGATCCAAATCACAGTCAAGTCGAAAGAGACGAACAACATGTGGATGGAAGAGTCGAGGCGGGAGTTTCGGCCACCGACGAGAATCAGCCCCGCGTCGGGCGAGAGGCGGGGGCGAAAGGTGAATCCGCGTAGCTGGGTGAGGAAGGTGTCGCAATATGCGATGCGCGGGTGAGTATCTGCCGGCTTGGTTTTGTTGAGAACGTAAATTTGGCGGGGCATGAAATGAATAAAAAGATCGTTCTGGCACGGCGCGCGAGTTCACTCTTTGGGTTTGTTGAGAACTTTTTCCACGCTGGTGAGCAATTCTTGAGGGCTGAATGGTTTGGCGATGTAATCGTCTACTTTGGCGATGTGAAGCCCCAGCACGCGATCGATGCTTTGCGCTTTTGCCGTGACCACGATGACCGGCGTCTTCTTCATTTTTTCATCTGCTTTGATTTGCTGATATACTTCCCAGCCATCCATTTCGGGCATCATCAAGTCGAGCAAGATCAGGTCTGGGGAGTGCTCCCGAATCATCTTCAATCCATCTATGCCGCTGATAGCGCCTTTGACATCATATCCCCTGCGGCCCAGGATCAGCCGAATCAGATCGATCATTTCCGCTTCATCTTCAATACACAGTATTGATTTTGCTCTTGTGTTCATCGCCGAATCTCTGAAAGAGTTTACCATAAAGCAAAGGCTATGAAGATACTCTCATGGAATGTCAATGGTCTGCGGGCAACCCTTCGAAAAGGCGCGCTGGATTGGGTATGGAATCAAAAACCCGATGTGTTCTGCATGCAGGAGATCAAGGCGCGACCCGATCAATTGACGCCGGAGCAACGGGATTTTGCTGGCTACCATGCGATTTGGAACCCTGCGGAAAAGGCCGGCTACAGCGGGGTGGTTACTTTCACGAAGTCTCCCGCTCTTAAATCAAAATTGGGAATAGGTCGGCGGCGCTTCGATGTGGAAGGACGGATCATTTCCACCCTTCATCCTGGTTTCCGACTTTTGAATCTCTACGCGCCAAGCGGCACTCGCGGCAGGGAGCGCGTAGATTTTAAACTGGATTTTTACTCACACCTTCTAAAACTGTGTGATCGCCTGCATAAAAATGGAGAAGCGCTGATCCTCACTGGGGATTTCAACACAGCGCATACGTCATTGGATTTGAAGAACTCAAAATCGAACCAGAAAACCTCGGGGTTCTTGCCGGAAGAGCGGGCATGGATACAGAAATTCCTTGACCACGGATTTGTCGATATTTACCGTCACTTATATCCCGAGCGCATCCAATATACATGGTGGACGAATATACTCAATGCCCGTCAGCGTGGAGTGGGCTGGCGAATCGATTATTTCCTCGTTTCCAAACCCCTGATGTCTCGGGTTAAAGATGCCATCATCCATGATGGCATTCCCGGTTCTGATCATTGCCCGATCGAACTGGTTTTGGATTGACCGGGACTTTATTAGAGTTCCATATAAAGATTCCAGCGAGGCTGTTCCCAGCCTGCCCTCGTTGGTATAATCCCGCTCGGTATTATTTGGAGGCACAGTGAATCAAAGAAGTCAATCTTTTGTGGTTACCTTTATCGTAATTGCCGCCGTGGTGGCAATGGTATTCATGATGATTCAACGGGAGACCCCGTCTGATAATTCGCTTACCATCAACCAACTGGCGGATGATATTAAAGCGGGGAAGATTTCCCGCGTTGTGATTGACACCGATGACCGTTTACGCGTTATATACCGAAACGGCGATGAAAACGGGGTCGAATCATACAAAGAATCCGATTCTCCCCTGGTGACGCAACTGTTAGCCCTTGGGGTATCGCAGGAACAACTCGCGTCGAACAACGTTACGATCGAAGTCAAGCCGCCGTCACAGTGGGCGGGGCTGTTGAGCGGCGCGCTCTACATTTTGCCGGTCATATTCATGGCTGGCGTGTTGTGGTTCATCTTCCGACAGGCGCAAGGGTCGAACAACGCCGCCATGTCGTTCGGGAAATCCCGCGCGCGTATGTTCAGCGGCGAGCATCCCACCGTCACATTTCAGGATGTGGCTGGCGCGGAAGAATCCAAGCAGGAGTTGGCGGAAGTGGTCGAATTCCTGAAAGAACCGCAGAAGTTCATCCAATTGGGCGCGCGGATTCCGAAGGGCGTTCTGCTTGTTGGACCTCCCGGAACTGGCAAGACCCTTCTCGCAAAAGCCGTGTCCGGCGAAGCGGGAGTCCCGTTCTTCTCGATCTCCGGCTCTGAATTTGTCGAGATGTTCGTGGGCGTGGGCGCAAGCCGCGTGCGCGATCTGTTCGATCAGGCGAAGCGACATTCACCCTGCATCGTCTTTGTGGATGAAATTGACGCCGTCGGTCGCCAGCGCGGGGCGGGGTTGGGTGGCTCGCACGATGAGCGCGAACAAACCCTCAACCAGATGCTCGTGGAAATGGACGGCTTCGACACGGACACCAACGTCATCATCATCGCCGCGACCAACCGTCCCGATATTCTCGACCCGGCGCTTCTGCGTCCCGGGCGCTTCGACCGCCGCGTTACACTCGACCGCCCGGACATGAAAGGACGCGAGGCGATCCTCAAGGTTCATGTTAAGGGCAAGCCGTTGGATCCGAATGTGGATCTTGGGTCAATTGCGCGCGGCACGCCCGGCTTTGTTGGCGCGGATATCGAAAACCTTGTCAACGAAGGCGCCATCCTTGCCGCGCGTCGCAACAAAAAATCCATCGGACAATCCGAACTGGAAGAAGCCATCGAGCGCGTGGTGATGGGACCCGAGCGCAAGTCGCGTTTGATCTCAGACGAAGAGAAGCGCATCATCGCTTACCATGAGGCTGGTCACGCCGTGGTTGGCAACGCCATCGCCGAAGCGGACCCGGTCCAAAAAGTGACGATCGTCGGTCGCGGTCAGGCTGGCGGCGTCACCTGGTTTAGACCTGACGAAGATCGAATCCTTCACTCTCGCAAAAAGTTACTTGCGAACCTGGCATACGGCTTGGGCGGGCGCGTTGCCGAAGAGTTGATCTTCGACGACATCACCTCCGGCGCCTCTGGAGATATTGAGCAGGTCACACGCATGGCGCGGATGATGGTCACTCGGCTGGGCATGAGCAGTGAAATGGGTCCCATTTTATACGGACAAAAAGAGGAACTGATCTTCCTCGGGCGCGAAATTTCAGAACAGCGTGATTACTCGGAGGCTGTCGCTGAAAAGATCGATCAGGAAGTTCGCAAACTCGTAGACGATTCGTACAAACTGGCGAAGAAACTTCTCGTCAAATATCGCAAGGAATTGGATGCCGTTGCGAACAAACTTCTCGAAGTGGAATCGCTCACGCGAGATGAATTCGAAAAGATTTTCCCGCCGCCGTTCCCGAAGAAGAGCGGAACGCCGCAGATAGCGTAGCAAGTACGCAGGGAAACAAGTACACACGTAAACAGGTCGACACGGAAAAGAAGAAAAGAGTCTCGCATTACGCGAGACTCTTTCGATTTTCCTTGTGTACGTGTCTACTTGTCTACCTGTCTACCTGTTTACTTCGATCCCTCTTTATGCTGTCTCACTAACTCACGTCTTAAAATCTTCCCAACGGTTGTTTTCGGTAATTCATCTCGGAATTCAACGTGGGTTGGAACTTTATACGGTGCGAGGCTTTGTTTGCAGAACGCGCGGAGTTCCTCCTCGGTCAACGATTCGCCGGGCTTGAGAACAACCCACGCTTTGACCGTCTCGCCTCGGTTCGGGTCGGGGATGCCCGCCACGCCCACTTCCAACACTTTGGGATTCGATTGAATCGCTTCCTCCACCTCGCGGGGCCACACTTGGAAACCGCCCGGCTTGATGAGTTCCTTCTTGCGATCAACGATGAAGAAATAGCCGTCCTCATCCATGCGGACGATATCGCCGGTGTATAACCAAATTTTCCCGGTCTTATCGGCGCGGAGAGAGTTGGCTGTTTCTGTGGGCATGTTGTGATAGCCCTTCATCACCTGGGGTCCATGTAAGAGCAGTTCGCCAATTTCACCCTGCGGAAGATCCGTCTCGCCATCGTCGAGGCTCACTACCCGACATTCCATGTTTGGCAGAGGCATACCGATTGAGCCGGTCTTGTTCTCGCCGAGCAGGGGGTTGCAATGCGACGCCGTCGGCGCTTCGGAGAGTCCGTAGCCTTCGAATACTTTTCCGCCGGTTAGTTTTTCGAATTGATCTTTTGTTTCTCGCAGCAACGCGGCAGAACCTGAAACACACGCCTTGATGGATGAAAGATCGTATTTGCCAGCCTTCACATCGGGATGGTTGTTGATGCCATTGTACAACGCCGGCACGCCGGGGAAGATCGTCGCTTTGTATTTTTGGATGTTATCGAGAACGTCTTTCAGATCGCGCGGGTTGGGAACCATTACCATCGTGGCGCCGGTGGACATGGCGAAGTTCATTCCCGCCACCATGCCATAGACGTGAAAGAGCGGAATACCCATCAACACGATCTCTTTGCCCTCTTCGAGTCCGGTCATCCACGAACGGATCTGCAGGGTATTCGCCACGATGTTGCGATGCAAAGCTACCGCGCCTTTTGAGACCCCGGTCGTCCCGCCCGAATATTGGAATAGCGCCGTATCGTCGGGACCAGCTTGCACATTGGGTCGAGCCGCAGAATTGTATTTGGCGAGCAGGTCTTGCATCCACACATCGCCTTCGGGCAGATTCTTGTCTATGTGAAACCCGCCTTTCTTTTCGCGCAGTAATGTGAACAATACGCGGAGAACGGGCGGCAGAGTCTCTTTCAGATTCGTCACGATCACTTTTTTGATCTTCGTGTTGAGTTGAGCCTTCTTGATCGTGTTGTAGAAATTCGTCATCACGAACATTACCTCGATGCCCGCGTCGTTTGCCTGATGTTCGATCTCGTGCGGCGTATACAACGGATTCGTCGCAACCACCACGCCGCCCGCTTTGAGAATTCCGAAATACGCCATCACAAATTGTGGCGTGTTCGGCATGAAAATTCCCACGCGGTCGCCTTTTTTCACGCCCATATCCACCAACGCGGCGGCAATGTGATCGGAGAGTTCGTTCATCTCCTTATAAGTAATAACCGCGCCCTTAAAGATCGTGCAGGCGCGGTTCGGATATTTTCGCGCCGATTCGTCCAAAAAATGGAACAACGGCGCTTGAGGAATATCTATTGTGTGCGAAACCCCTTTATCGTAATGAGCGAGCCACGGTTTATCGTTCATGATGCCTCTCCTTTACTGCGGGATACTCTGAGTATATCAACGAAAATTTAAAAGTCAACCAACCGTCGGATGTTTTTTTCGATCTCGTCCGCGATTCCATCGTTGACTCGGAACCATAAAATATTCGGATCGGATTCTTTGAACCAATTCGCCTGCCTGCGGACATAAACTCGCGTCGCGCGACGGGTAAGCTGTTTCGCCTCCTCGACCGTGATTTGCCCTTCAAGCACTTGCACACATTCGCGATACCCGATCGCAGACATCGTCGGCAGGGAGGAGGAGTAGCCGCGCGCGAGCAAACTCTTCACTTCATCCATCAACCCGTTCGCATACATCACGTCGATGCGTTCATCCACTCTTCGATACAACTCCTCGCGCGGACGCGTCAGCCCGATCGTAATTAAATGATACGGTGATTCACCTTGCCCGCGTTGTTCTGAAAATTTTCTGCCGGTTGTCATAATGACCTCCAACGCGCGGATCGTGCGGCGAAAATTTCGCGGGTCAATTTTCTCCGCCGCGGCTGGGTCAAGTCCTTTGAGTTTGTCGTGTAGCCAAGTTATTCCGTATTCCTCTTTCTCCGTTTCCAATTCTTTCCGTAACTGTTCATTCGGCTCAACCTCCGGCGGCATCCATCCCTGCGTCACCGCGCGGATGTATTGTCCCGTGCCGCCGACTAGGAAGGGGAGTTTGCCTCGCGCGTGAATACCCGCGATTGCCCCGGTCGCTTTTTGTTGGAAGACAGCCAGACTCAAAATTTCATCGGGGTCCGCAATGTCAATCAGATGATGCGGAACGCGCGCCTGCTCCTCGCGCGATGACTTTGCCGTGCCAATATCCATGCCGCGATAGAAGAGACGCGAATCCGCTGAGACGATCTCGCCGTTCAATCGCTCGGCAAGTTGAATCGCGATCTCCGTTTTGCCAACAGCGGTGGGACCGACAATGAGGATTAAGGGCGGATGATTCCCCTCTCCCTTTGGGAGAGGGGTTAGGGGTGAGGGTGAGGTCTCAGATCGCATTTTCAAAATACGTGATCTTCGGCGTTGACCCGGGCTTCCTCTCAATTGAAATCACATCAATCTGCCAACGATCAATTTCATGTTCAGCCGCGTAATGCTCGGCGGCAGAGATCATGTGCTGACGCTTCCGCGCGGTGATGGATTCTTCAGGCAAGCCCATCTTGTCTGAGGTGCGTGTTTTGACTTCAACGAAAATGATGGCGTCGTTTTGTTTTACGATGATGTCAATTTCACCGTACGGGGTCCGCGCGTTGCGGGCAACGATTTCACATCCGCGCGCGGTGAGATATTCAACGGCAGTTTCTTCGCCCCATTTGCCGATCCGTTGATTGTGATTCACTCGAGGAATTCCTTCAACACGGAACGCAGTCTCACCTCAATACTCGGCTTGACAGGCTTCGTGTTCGATACCAACCGATTGTAATGACCCAGCATGACCCCTGTCGTGTTTTCGATGGAGAATTGATGCGATGCCTGTTGTGCCGCCGCGCCCATTTTCTTTTGCAGATCTCTGTTGAGGCAGAGCGTTGTCAGCTTGGCAGTGTAGGAGGCGAGATCGTTGACGGAGAGCAGACCAGTTTCCCCGTCGGCAATGGAATCGCTGATGCCCGGCGAGTCAATGCCGACGATGGGGAGTCCAGACGCCATGCCTTCGATCACCGAAAACGGATGGACTTCCGTAACAGACGCGGTGGCGAAGATGTCGCACATCGCGAGATAGGAGGGGAGTTGCGCGTACGGAATCGCGCCGGTGAATTTTATGTGGTCGCAGAGTTCCAATTTGTCGGCGAAATTTTTTATGCCCTCCTCGTGTTCTTTTTGTCCGCCGCCGACGACGAGCAGTTTTGTGTTTGGCACGGCGCGCGAAACGCCCGCGAACGATTGCAGGAGGAACTCGAGATTTTTTTCCGGAGCGATGCGACCCATGTACGCGACAAGGACATCGTTTTTGTCGAAGCCAAACTCTTCGCGCGCGAGCGGTTGCGCGGATAAAAACGGATGCAAGTCCGCGCCGTTCGGCACAACTTCGATGTGACAGGTGACGCCGTATTGCCGCAGAATTTTTTCCATGCCGCGCGACGGCGAGATGACGAGGTCCATGTTGTCGCAGAACGCGGGCATGTATGCCTGCAACATGCTCATGCTTACCTCGGCGGGCATGAGGGGGACGCGAGTCTGCGCGTACAGGTCGTAACGCGTGTGATTTGTGAACAGCACGGGGATGTTGCGTTTGCGGCTGTAGATGTGCGCGAGCCGCCCGCTCATGAAGGGGTGGTGCACGTGGATAATATCCATCGTCTGAATGATCTGCTGCGCCTCTGTGCTGTGCCGGAGGGATAGGTAAAAGCCGGTGTCGGAGAGAGGCATGCCGGGGCTGCGGATGACGCGAAGTTCGTCGTCTGTGTATTCGAGGTCGCCAAAGGTGAAGACGTACACTTCGTGCCCAAGTTTTTCGAGGGCGCGTTTGTTCAGGTCAACGTAACTCGTCACGCCGCTGACGTAGGGTTTGTAGGCGTCTGTCATCATCCCGATTCGCATGGGTTAATCGTACAGGGAAGAGGGGGGAGAGTCAAGATGAGGAGGAAGTGGGAAGGATAAAGGATGAATAGGGAAAGGTGGAAAGTGGAAAGAGGAGGAAAGAGGCGTGATAGAATGTCGGCATGACGGCGAAATTGATTCTGCGAGACAAAGAATATGAAGTGAAGCACGGCATGGCGCTGCTCGACGCGTTGAAGAAATGCGGCGTTGTGCCCGAGTCGGTGATCGCCACGCGCGAGGGCGAGATGATCCTCGACGATGAGATTCTCAAAGACGGCGACGAGGTGAAGTTGATCGCGGTGATTTCGGGAGGCTAATGTCGTTGCGAGCCGAAGGCGAAGCAACCTTCTCGCATAACAGGAGATTGCTTCGTCGCTCACTACCGTTCGCTCCTCGCAACGACATAAGAAAACTATGAAATGTAAAAAATGCGGTGAGAAAGCCTCGGTGAACATGCGCCAGCACAAACTGGCGTTGTGCAAGGAGCATTACCTTGAATGGATGCCCGAACAGACCGAGCGCTTCATCAAAAAATACGAAATGTTCGCGCGGCATGAAAAAATTCTTGTCGCGGTTTCGGGCGGCAAAGATTCGCTTGGGCTGTGGGATATTCTCACGCGGCTCGGTTATCACGCCGATGGGCTGTATCTTGGATTGGGAATTAATGGCGGAATAAATTATTCGCACGAGTCGCAGCGTCTCACCGAAAAATTTGCGAACCAACACGGCTTGAAACTCCACATCGTTGACATCGAAAAAGAATACGGTCAGCCCATCCCAGTGTTGTCTGAAATTTCGCATCGCGGACACGGCAAGCCTTGCGCGGTCTGCGGATTGGCGAAACGTCACGAGATGAATCGCATCGCGCGCGACCTCGGCTATGATGTGCTGGCAACCGGTCACAATTTGGACGACGAAGCCGCGGTGTTATTCGGCAACACGCTTTCGTGGTCGGCGGATTTTCTTTTGCGACAAAGCCCGGTTCTCGCTTCGACGGGCGGCTTGGCTCGCAAGGTGAAGCCTCTCTGCCGCTTCTACGAACGCGAGATGACGGCGTATTGCCTTGCGCGCGGAATCGAATACATCTACGAAGAGTGTCCGTTCGCGGAGGGATCGCAATCTATTTATTACAAGGAATTGCTGAACAAACTCGAAACGGATCGCCCCGGCGCAAAGTTGACATTTTACCTGCGCTTCCTCGAAGCCCGCAAAAGCGGGGGGTTGTTCGTGGAAAAAGATTCCAAGCAAGCGCATCTGCATCCCTGCGCCAAGTGCGGACAGCCCACGTCCGCGCCGGAGTTGTGTTCGTTTTGCAGGACGATTGAGAAGGCGAAAGAAGTAATGCCGACCGTAACGCCGACTTAAGTCGGCCCTACAAGTCGGCATTACTAGAATATATGTGCTAAAATGGGCGGAAACCTATGGACACCATCAACATCTCAAAACAAACGGCAAGGCGATTCGTACTCGGCAAGCAGGGACTGTGGCCCGGGCGCAGGTGGCGCGGCAAGAAAGGGACGGCGACCGCCATCCGCGAGTGCGAGGCGGTGCAATTGGATCCGCTGATCGTTATCGCGCGGAGCCAGGATATTACGTTGCACAGCCGCGTGTTGGATTACAAGCCCGATCATCTGTATCAAGTAGCGTACAAAGACCGCGAGGCGTTCGATTATGGCGGCTGGCTGGCGATGTACCCAATGCGCGACCTGCCGTATTGGCGGGTGCACATGGATGTTCGCGCGAAAGATTCGTACGTTTCTCGTTTTGTAAAAGGACATCAGAAGCTGTTGGATGAAGTGCGCGCGGAATTGCGGAAGCGTGGTCCGCTGGGGAACCGCGATTTCGACGGGGCGCGAGTTCAAAGTTGGAGTTATCGCGGGCGCAAAGAAACGGCGGTGGCGTTGTTCGATATGTGGCTTTCAGGCGAACTGATGATGCACCATCGCGATGGGTTCAATCGCGTGTATGACTTCCGCAAAAATATCGCGCCGAAAGAATTCGATTATGCGGCGACCGAAAAAGAAGCGGAGAAATTCTTTGCGCGGAAAGCGGTCGCGTTTTATGGATTGAAGCGTGAAAGCACGATGCGCGGCGAGTTGAATTATCATCTCCATCGCGATTATTCTAAAACGGAGATGACGAAATTGCTCGAAGGGTGGAAAGAGTCGGGGATGGTGAGGCAGGTTCAAGTCGAGGGCGGACGCGATGCGTATCTCGTTTTGGGCGAGGATGTCCGAACGTTGGAGTCGCTTGAAAAGGGGCGAGTCCCCAAAAGTTGGAATCCAAAAGAAACAACCACGCTGGAGGAAGTCACGTTTCTCGCTCCGCTGGATATCGTCAGCGCGCGCGGGCGGGCGAAAAAGTTGTTTGATTTCGAGTACACGTGGGAGGTGTATACGCCCGCGCACAAACGCCGCTGGGGTTATTACGTCCTGCCGATCTTGTACGGCGACGATTTGGTGGCGCGGCTCGACCCGAAATTGGATCGCTCGACGATGACGCTGGAGATCAAAGGTTTTTGGCACGAAGACGACGCGCCCGTGAAGTCTGCCGATTTTGCGAACGCGCTGGCGAAGGGACTGACGCGCTTTGCGAAGTTCGTGGAGGCGAAGAAGGTGGATGTGAGCGCGATCAAGCCTGTGGGGTTGAGGAGTTATGTGAAGAGGGTGATGAGGGAGAGCAGTTAGGAGTGAGCAGTGATCAGTAATTAGAACTTATCTCAAAAACACCATGTCACTCTGAGGGAGCGGGGTTTGCGACCGAAGAGTCTCTTATTTGGGCAGTAGAGACCCTTCGCTGACGCTCAGGGTGACATTTTTGAGATGACTACTAGTAATCAGTGAGAGGTAGGCGGTAGTTGGCGGATCGTGGGAATCATCATCGCGTTGTTCTTCGTTGGGATGTGCGCGTGCGTGGGATTGGGGTTGGTCTTGAACGCGATGGGGTATGGGACGTAGACTTAAGACCTGACAGGTCTCATCATAACCTGAGTTAACCATAACTCACATGCGGACATGGATTCTGGTTAATCATGAACTCGCGGAGACCTGTCGGGTCTCTTACTCTTCGTCTTCAAAATCTTCAAGCGGTTGAATTTCTTGATGGAGCCGAATGAAATCTGCGCGGGAGCCGAACAGTTGCAAGGTTTTATCTCGTTGCAAGCGGGTCGGCGCGTTGCCTATCAATTCATGGTACGAAGAATAATCCCAATTACGAAAGTCTTCAACAAATTTATGTTTTTGCGGGTTCTGGTGGATATAAACGATCAGTCGCATCAAGTAGCCCTCGTTGTTTACGGGGATTCTTTTAAAAGGACGTTCGAATAGCGCGCCCGTTCTTTGCGCCGCGATGTTCACTCCGCGCGAGTAGGCGTTGAAAAAGTTCGAGAAGTATTGGCTGGGTTCCTTAAGACCTGTCAGGTTTCCAGAACCTGACAGGTCTGGAGTCAGGTCTTCTTGATTTTTTACATACCCCGCCACATGGAAGTGATTTCGCAACAAACCGTACGCCCATGTTTCAAAGACAGGAGTGGTGTGTTTCCACCATAAATCCATGAAGTAGGCGTAGTTCCGCTTTTGAATGAAGATGTTTTCGCTGTTGTTGCCGCGGTTGTAGATGTGGAAGTACGTTCCGTAGGAGAGCGGGGGAATGTCGGTGGGCATGGTTTCCTCTTATTTAAACCAGACTTAATTATACCTACCAGACCTGACAGGTCTCATCGCAACCTGAGTTAACCATAACCCATCCGTGAACATGGATTCTGGTTAATCATGAACTCGCGGAGACCTGTCAGGTCTTAATTTTACATCCCAGACCTGACAGGTTTCAGTGCGACGAGTCTCCGTCACAACCCATACGCGGACAGGGGATTCTGATCGGCGCGCTTCTCCGAAAACCTGTCAGGTCTTAATTCTACCTTCCCAGACCTGACAGGTTTTATCGTGACATGAGTCGGTCATAATCCACGAATGGACAGAGATTCTAGTCGGACGTGGTTCTGATGAAACCTGTCAGGTCCTAATTTTACATCCCAGACCTGACAGGTTTCATCGTGGCGCGAGTCCATCGAAACTCATGCGCGGATATCGACGCGAGTCGTTCATGGCTCTGTGGAAACCTGTCAGGTCTTTTACCCAACCCTCACCTGCCCATTCATCAGCATCGGCAACAGCCAATCGCGCAGTTCCGTCAGCGTTTGGGATTCAAAAGCAAGATTGATGATCTTCTTGTAAATCGGCTCAGCAACTTTGTAATATTCCTTGAGAATATGCTTAGGCGGAATATAAAGCAAGGTCTCATCAATCACTTCTTTATTGATGTGCGGTTGTTGAGCGCCTGTTCTCAATGACATTAATCTTGGAACTTCATTCACCAAATATGGATAAATAAATGAATTTTTCAAATCTTCCGTTTCAAGAATTCCTACAACCGATTGGTTTGCACAGGCTTCCATCGTAATAATGGACGGGCGGATATAACGAACAAGTGAAATGACCACACTGCCTTTGGGAAGAATTGTCGTTGCGGAATTGTCCACGCCTTTTTGCGTGACAAATGAACTGGATATGATAATGGGGAATTCTGTTAAGTCACCAGAGTTCAACCAAGGGATTGTGGCATTTTCCCAATATTCAGGGTTCTTTGTTGATGGAGTTCCGCCAAGATATATTTTTAATACATCACCCAACTTCCCAACCTTCCAACTTTCAACCTTTTTTTGCACAAACCAGTAATCGTACAACGTCTTCGCCATGGACTCTAGTTCGGCGTTGATGCGGGCGTTGAGCTCGATTTTCGCGTCCAGGGCGGAGAGGACGGCGGCGATTTTTTGTTGGGTGGAAAAGTTTGGGAGATCAATTAAGATATTGCCCAAAGTTTCTTGATTGATGTTTGAAATATTTGTTTGAACTGCACTATCTGTAAATAACTTCCGATACTTTGGACTTCGTAAAAGGTAAAGTAAATACAATGGCAAGACTTTTGATTTATTGGGGCGAAACCTAATTATGAAACCGCAAAACAAAATGTCTTCTAGCGGGTTGTTTATCATGGCAACCATGCCTGAGCCACTTTTTACTAAAGACGAACGAGTAAACAACAAATCACCGTCTTCCACTAGGTAAATGTCTTTGTTTTTCAGTGTTCCTGGCTTTAATTCATCAAGCCCGTTAAATGGAACAAAACGTCCTCTGAACAAATCCTTCACGTTGACAATTTTATTGCCAGCACCATAACTCCCTTTTGGGTAATTTGCGCCATTTTTAAATTCGCCCAGTTCTTTTAAAGCAACAACCGAATTACCCATACTTCAATCCCCCCAACTGCTTCTTGATCTCCTTCTCCAATTCCTTGCTCTCGGCGAAGAGCGAATCAAGGTTACCTTTGAAGCCGTCCATTTTGGCGGCGAACTGTTTGGGCGTGAGGTCGGTGTATTCGATCTTCACGTCGAAGTATTGACCCGCGCTGAAGGAGTAGTTCTTGTCTTTGATCTGCTCGTAACTGACAACGACGGAAAAATCGTCCGAAGACTGATGCAGGTTGAACGTCGAGATGATGCGCTTTTCTTCCTCCGCAGAAAGCAATGTCTTTTGATTCTTGCCATCCTTCACCGTCTCGCCCAGTTTGGAGGCGTCCATCAAAACGATATCGCCTTTGGTGTTGGCTTTATCCAAAAACAGGATCGAGACGTTCGTGCCTGTGGTGGCGAAGATGTTGCTGGGCATCGAAACCACGCCGCGCAACATGCGCGCTTCCACCAGTTTCTCGCGTATCTTTTTCTCGATGCCGCTTTGGGCGGTCAGGAAACCCGTCGGCACGACGATAGCCGCTTTGCCGTTGGGCGCGAGCGAGTGCATGATGTGCTGGATGAAGACCAGATAGATCGCCATCTTGTCTTTATCTTTGTTGGGAATTTTGGGAATGCCCGCAAAGAAGCGCTCGTGGTTGGCTTTGCTGTCGAGCGCCTCGCGGGTGGCGCTGAAATCCAATTTGAAGGGCGGGTTCGAGACGATGTAATCGAAGGTCTTGAGTTTGTTCCCGTCTTTGTGATACGGCGCGAGCAGGGTATCGCCCTGAATGACGTTCTGGATGGAATGCACGAGATTGTTGAGGATCAAATTCAGGCGCAACATGCCGCTCGACTTTTGCGAAATATCCTGCGAGTAAATGGTACAGCGGTCTTCGCCGATGGCGTGCGCCAGGTTCATCAACAGCGAGCCAGTGCCAGCGGCGGGGTCGTAGGCGGTCACGTTTTTCACGGGCTTGTCCACCAAAATTGACGCCATGATCGAAGCCACGGCGTGCGGCGTGTAATACTCGGCGTATTTTCCGCCGCCGTCCTTGTTGTAATCCTTGATGAGATATTCAAAGATGGTGGCGAAGAAATCGAACTTCTGCTCGAAGATGCCCTCAAAACTGAAGTTCACCAGCGGGTTGATCAACGCGCGGCAGAAGGCGTCGCGTTGTGAACTGTCGGTGATGTAGTTGCTCAACTCGTCGAACAGGATGATCTTCGCGCCCGTGCCCGTCTTGACCGAGAAAATATCCGTGTTGAAGATGGCGATGTCGCGCAGGGTGTCATCGAACAGCTTGGCGAACTCTTCGCGGTTCATATTGTTATACAAATAGGAGAGGAAGTGCTGACGCTTCAGCTTCGCACTCTCGGGGCTGAGTCGCAGCAGCAGCATTTCGTACTCGCTGTCAGAGAATCCACCTACCTCGCGCTCCCAATCCTTGCCCGCCTTCGACAGTTTTTTATCCGCCTGCTTCACCTCATAGCCGAACTTATCGTTCATGAACTTGTACAGGAACGTCTGCGTGATGATCTTGTACTCGTTGCCGTCGTTGCCGAGTCCATGGTTGGCGCACACGCTCTTGAGCGAGTCGATCAGTTGCTTGGTTTGGGAGGTGAAGTCTTGGGTTAGTAAAGCCATTAATTCTCCAGTTTGTGAGACCTGACAGGTCTCATCGTGACGATTTTTAATCGTAACGCTTGCGCGGACAATTATTCTTGTTAATCATGGTCCATCGGAGACCTGTCAGGTCTTAACTTTACCTACAGACCTGACAGGTTTTATCGTGACGAGAGTCCGTCAGAACCTTAGCGCGGTCGGTGATTCTGGTTGATCGCGGTTCGTCGGAAACCTGTCAGGTCTTAATTCTACTTACCAGACCTGACAGGTCTCATCGTGGCTCGAGTCAATCATAACGCTTGCGCGGACATGGATTCGAGTCGGGGTTGATATCGTGAAGACCTGTCAGGTCTTTTAGTAGATTCCTTGATACTCATTAATATATTCCCTCACCAGCAGATTGTTGATAAACTTCGCCGAATCGGGCTCCAGCGGGATTTTGATTTTATCAAACGAACCCACCAGCAATTGCATCATCAAGCCTGAGAAAAAGCCGTCATTGTTCAGTAAATTTGTATTCAACAAAACCTTCTCATCCGTCTTCTGCTTGATGTCGAGTAGAACGTCCTGCACTTCGCTTTCGCGTTTGGAGATTTTGCCCTGTTCCATGATGCGCTTGTGCATACGGGCGTACTTGGCGTCGTTTTCGTATTTCGCCCGTAATAGATTGTTCTTGCGATTCAACTCCAACACTTTTTTATAGATCTTCTCCAACGCGCCGATGTTCTTCTTCATCTCGTCCTGCGAGATTTCATCGAGATTGCGATTGGCAAACAACCGTTTGAGTTCATCGTACAAATTTACGAACTGCGGGTCTCTTGGGTCGAAGTTCGTGTTGAACGCTTCGCGGGTTTTGGCGAGCGTGTCGCGCAGTTGGTCGGCGATCACTAATTCTTCTTCCGAGCGCTTCCAGAACGTGAAGACCACATCCTCTAAAGCCACGTTCAACAGGTTGGTGGTGTCCACGTCGTTTTGCAGGGACTCTTTCAGGTTGAGCAGTTCAAGATACCGCGTGGTTTCATCCAACATTTGGCGCAGTTTGTTGAAATCCAATTTTTCCAGCAAATCGAAATGACCGAACAAGCGAATCAAGTTGTAAATGCTTTTGGCATTCTCCAGCGCCTTCTTGATCTCCAAAACCGTCTGGCGGTCTTCGATCTTGCTGATCTCCTGCGAGAAGATTTCCGCATTGCTCAGGTCGTACAGGAACAGCCTGTCTTTGATCTCGCGGATATCCTGTTCGATCTCCTCGCGCGACTTGAACATATCGGAATAGTTCTGCATCTCATCGCCGAGTTCCTCCTGCAACTCGTCGAAATAGGCTTTGTTGGTCTTCTTGAATTGCTCCTGAATATCGGCAAAGTCCACCACGTAGCCGTAGCGGAATTTCTTGTATGGGCGGTTCACGCGGGTGAGGGTCTGTAAAAGGTTATGGTCTTTGACCAGACGGGCAAGATACAACTTCTTGAGGCGGGCGGAATCAAAGCCCGTCAACAGCATCTGGTAGACGAACAGCAGGTCAATCTTCCCTGCCTTGAAATCTTCCACTTCCTGTTTGCGCTCATCCTTATCCCCGACATTGTGCAAAATAAGCGAAGCCGTGATTTTCTTTCCCTGCCTGTCGGTATATTCTCCGTACAGCGGCGCAGGTTCCCTGATGGCTTTATAAGGCTCAACGGGTTCAATCACTTTCTGCTCAGGGTTGTATTTGTTGACGAAGATCTCGAACAACTTCTCCGCTTGCGCCGAGCTGTCGCAGACCACCATCCCGCCGACGGTGTGGTCGTTGAACACGCCTCTGCGGCTGTTGATGAAATCCTCCACGATGTAATCGAGCATCGGCTCCACAAAGCGTTCGTGGGCGAAAACGTCTTTCCGTTCAAGGTCGCCCTGGCGAATTTGGATCTCCAACTCATCCAGCACCTTCTTCATCTGGAAGGCGTAGCCTGTCTCGATATCTTCACGGATCAGGCGCAGGGTGTACCCGTCCGCGATGGAGCGGTTGTAATAATATTTGTGGATGTACTTCCCGAAGATGTCGCGCGACCTCACATCGCCGACGATGAGCGGCGTGCCCGTCAAGCCGATCAGGATGGCGTTGCGGTCCGAACTGTAAAGGTTTGCCAGAAAACTGCCGTTTGGGTTGTAACTGCGATGCACCTCATCCAAAAAATACACGCGCTGGGTTTGCAGGTCGTAATCGGCTTCGCTCAACACATCGCTTTGATCCTGAAATTTTTGAATGTTGACGACGGTGATCTCGCGCTGTCCCTGTGTGTTGTGAATGGATTGGTGCGCCTTGAAATGTTTGAGCAAGTCTTCTTTTGAGTTGACGGTGTTTACCTTCAATCCGCGGCTGGAAAATTCGCGCGACGCCTGAATCATCAGGTCAAGCCGATCCACGATGAAATAGAATTTCGGTACAACGTTCTTGCGCTGGAAATAGTCCGTCAGGTATTGCACGCTATAAAACGAGAGCGCGGTCTTGCCGCTTCCCTGCGTATGCCAGATGATTCCCTTTTTGACGCCTTTGTCAATTGTCCGCTCGATGGCTTTCATCGCAAAGAACTGCGGATAACGCAGAATGTGCTTTTCGATCTGTCCCTGTTCATTCTGAACATAAGCAAAGGCGTAACGGAGCAATGTCGCCAATCTGTCTTTGCTGAACAACGAGGTCAGCATACGATTGGTTGGCGTGTTTGGGTCTTTGTTCGTTAGGAACTCAGGCGAATGTTTGATGGAGGCAAGGTTGTTGTCTTTGAGAACAAAGTTCTCAATCGCCTCGTCTTCTGACTCCAACAATTTTTTGAGATCGAACTTTTCCTCTTCTCTGAAGTAGTTGAAATTCGCGTCGCCGTAGGAAGTTGTGGCGTAAAACGCTCCCTGAATGGGTTCGATGTCGCCATCGTCGTATTCCATGTTGTTCGAGAACACGAGAATTTGCGAGATGTTGATGAACTTCCTGAACTTCTTGTTCTTGAAGCGGACGTTGATGCGCTCGCGCTCCGCCATAATCCCATCGCGATTGTTGGGCTTCTTCACTTCGATGAACGCCAGCGGCATTCCATTAATTAGCAGGGTGATATCGGGGCGAAATTCGTCGTCGCCGTTCTTGCAGGTCAACTCGGTGACGACGTGGAAAGAGTTGTTATCGAAATTCTTGAAGTCAATTAAGCGTGGCGAGGAAGTGGAAACCAGCATGTTGTAAAATGCCCGCCCCAAATCTTCGTTGTCTAATGCAAGGGAAACATCTTGTAAAACCCTGCTCGCGTCGCTTTCCTCCAGGTCGGGGTTGATACGCGTGATAGATTTGGTAAATATGTCCGTGAAAATATTTGTTTCCAAATCCCATGCTGTCTTGGATAGCGATAAATACTCAAACCCAAGTCTGGAGAGATGAAGGATGGCGGGGATTTTTACTCGAGTGTTTTCGTTGAAGCTCATGTGTTATACCGTCAACAATGCTCGTTTTCTGTTTTGCGGTTCAACTTAAGTGTAGCATAAAACTAAAGACGTCCCCGCGTGAGGCGATGCTGATTCCAAAAACAAACCTCCGAAGGACAAAGTCCCTCGGAGGTCAGTCTCTAATCTCCAGTCTCTAGTCTCTGGTCTCGATACGCTCGCAAACCCCGCTCGCTACTCGACCAGCGAATTACCAATTACTATTTACTCGTTCTCCTACGCCGTCTCCAAATACCTCTCGATCTCGTAATCCGAAACACGCAAGCGGAAGTCGTCCCATTCCGCCCATTTGGCGCGCGAGAACGCTTCATACGCCGATTCGCCCAGCGCGGACTTGATGACTTCATCGTTCTCGAGTTCGGTCAAGGCTTCGGCGAGCGAGCCTGGCAATTCCGTCACGCCGAGTTTGGCGCGGTCTGCTTTATCGAGGTGATACAAGTTGATGTTGTTGAGCGGCTTCGGCGCGGTCATGTTCTTTTCGATTCCGTCCAAAGCGGCGGCGAGCATGACCGAGAACGCCAAATACGGATTCGCAGATGGATCAGGGAAGCGCAATTCGGCACGCACGGCTTTGTCGCGACCTTCGGTGTAGCGCGGGATGCGGATCAACGCCGAACGATTTTGTTGCGCCCAACCGATATACACAGGCGCTTCATAACCAGGAACCAAACGCTTGTACGAGTTAACTGTCGGCGCGACGATGGCGGCTAATGCGCGGGCGTGTGCCAACTGTCCAGCGATGAATGAATACGCAAGTTTGGAAAGACGCGCCTCGTCATTTTTGTCGAAGAACAAGTTTGTGCCAGTCTTGTTATCGAACAGACTCTGATGACAGTGCATCCCCGAGCCGTTGATTCCAAAAACTGGCTTGGGCATGAACGATGCGGTGAGTCCGTGTTGCGCGGCGATGGCTTTCACGGTGTATTTCAACGTCAACACATTGTCGGCGGTCTTGAGCGCGTCGGCAAAGCGGAAATCAATTTCGTGTTGACCGAGCGCAACCTCGTGATGACCGACTTCCACATCGAGTCCCATCGCGTCGAGCGCGCTCATCAACGCAGTGCGAACGACAACTGCTTCGTCGAATGACGAGAAGTCGAAGTATCCGCCCGCGTCATGCGGAACGGGATGAACGCCGTGTCCGTTCGTGCCTTTGAAGAGGAAGAACTCAGGTTCGGGTCCGAGATTGAACGTCCAACCTTTTTCTTCGATGCGCTTTAACTGTCGCTTCAATGTGCCGCGCGGATCGCCCTCGAATGGGTCGCCGTTCGGCATGTGGATATCGCAGAACACACGCGCGCGTTTTGAGTCCGCCGCAGACCATGGCAACACCGCGTATGTGTTGGGATCAATCAGCAAACGCATGTCGCTTTCTTGAATCCGCGCGAATCCCTCCACCGAAGACCCGTCGAACCATGCGCCGTCTTTCAATACATCTTCCAGATGCCGCGCGGGCATGTCCACGCTTTTTACCGCGCCCGTCACATCTGAGAATTGTAACGAAAGAAACTTTACACCATCTTCTTTTACTTTCTTGATTAAATCTTTGCCGTCCATTTTTTCTCCTTGTGTCTAATGTCGTTGCGAGGCGAAGCCGAAGCAATCTCCTCGTTATTAAATCTTTACTTGACGTAAAAATAATTTATGTGTCACCCTGAGGGAGCGTTCTTCAGCGACCGAAGGGTCTCGCTTGTTGATGTGGAGATGCTTCGCTCCGCTCAGCATGACACGTCATTTGACAGATAAAATTATTATTCTCCGCTCGACGCGGACTGCAACGGTTCTGTCTTGACCTTGACCTGCCTCGCCCAATTGATGAATATCACCGACCCGATGATGATCCCCGCCGCGGCGAGGGTGCGCGGAGTGATCGGCTCACTGGCAAGCCATGCTCCCAGCAACACCGCTACAAGCGGATTCACATACGCGTACGTTGCCACGAGCGAGATCGGCGCGTTCTGCAACAGCCAAATGTACGCCACGAATCCGATCATGGAACCGAATGTGATGAGATAGATCAAGCCCCACCATGATCGCGTTGAAACTTGCGCGACATTGAATGTGTTCCATTCGCCGAGCAAGAGACTCACGATAAATATCGGCACGCTCCCCGCCAACATTTCCGCGCCTGTCGTCATCAACGCGGACTTGGGTACGTCTGCGCTTCGGCTGTAAATGGAGCCTGACGCCCACAAGAATGAAGCGATAAGCACGGCAATCGTCCCAATCGTATCGAATTGCAATTTGCCCGTTGATTCCGACGGACCCACCAGCAGATAAATACCACTAAAGCCAATGATCAACCCAACAATAGTTAACCACGTCGGTTTGACTCCGCCTGGGCGCAACGCTTCGATTAGCACCAGCCACAGCGGAGTCGTCCCGACGATCAACGCCGCCACGCCAGACGCGATCCGCTGTTCCGCGAACGAGACGAGTCCATTGCCGCCGAGCAATAATAATGTGCCGATGATCGCCACCGATTTCCATTGTACGCGCGTGGGCATTTCATCTCCCGCCGCGCGTCGCCAAAGGACGAGGATCAAGCCCGAAATGAGGAAGCGCAGTCCCGCGTGCAAGAACGGCGGAATCGTTTCCACTGCGAATCGAATCGCAAGATAAGTTGAACCCCACACAATGTACAACGCGATCAATGCTATCCAAATTTTTGTCTTCATTTATCTCCATAAAATTATGTCGTTGCGAGGAGGGCTTTAGCCCGACGAAGCAATCTCCGTGATCGGGTTGGATGTTACTTCGCCCTCGCCCTTCGACTGCGCTCGCCTATCGGCTCGCTCCGCTCAGGGCGGACTCATACGCCAACAACGCCTTCTTCCTCAACGATCCATACCGATACTGCCCAAACTCGCCAGCCTTGCGAATCACTCGATGACAGGGAATCAACACCGCGATCGGGTTGTGTCCAACGGCTGTGCCGACGGCTCGCATCGCGCTCGGCTTTCCAATTCGCGAAGCGATCCCTCCGTAGGTAGACACCGTCCCCGCAGGGATTTGCAACAGCGCCTCCCACACTTTCAACTGGAAGTTCGTGCCGCGCAGGTGCAACGTCAGCGGTTTGATTCGGGTGTTGAAGCGCAAGTCGAAGATCGGGGCGACCAATTCGGCGGTGGCTCGATAATCTTCGATCATCTTCGCTTCCTTCCAATCGCTCACGAGGTTATCGATCGCTTCGCCTTCGCTTCCCTGCACGAAGCCGAGGTGGCAAATTCCGCGTTCGGTGAGTCCGATCAAACATTTGCCGAAGGGCGTGAGGTGGATCCCGTATCGAATGGTCACGCCTTCGCCTTTGGATTTGTACTCGCCTGGCGACATCGCCTCCGTATTGACAAAAAGATCATGGAGGCGACCCAGGCTCGACAGTCCGACTTGATGCGTGGTGTCGAGTAGATTCTCCGACTTGTCGAGCAGATCCTTCGCGCTTTCTTTCGTCACGAATTGCAAGAAGCGTTTCGGGCTGACTCCCGCCCAACGTGTGAAGAGTCGCTGAAAGTGATATTCGCTGAGCCCAACATTCGCCGCGACCTCGTCGAGGTTTGGCTGGTCTTTGAAATGATTTTCAAGGTACAGGATCGCCTGCTCGATGCGCAGGTAATCTTCGGACGATTGTTTGAAATCGGTGTTCATAGGTTCTCCTTTTGATTGTATTCTATGAACATCGCCAACTTCTGCCGACCCGATTCTTGCTGAGTTCATTCCTAATTCGGTGGTTGAGTAGGGCGAGTGCTTCTCTCGCCCGTATCGAAACCAGCGTTTCGGGTAAAAACAAAACAGGCATGCGCGGGCATGCCTGTTAACGACTCAGCATTAAAAAAGACAGCCCTTCCAAACACGAACAGATGGAATCCACCTGTATCACTTGCGCTTCCCTTGTCCCAAACATTACTGTCTGGTTTTCGGCGAGCGACAGAGTTTTTTTAAACTCGTCACTCCTTGCGCTTGTTTCGGAAGGGAGAAAGAAGTTTGTGACAAACTTCAGAGGCATCCGCTGATCGATCCGATTTTTGGACCCCGCCCCTGGTCCGTAGCATCCCGTTCGCACGGGAGAACCTCCACCTCGTGATCTCGGTTGGACAAATTGACAATTTGTCCAACAAAAGACCCAGCCGCTAAATCTCCGAATATTCAATTGTTAATGGCGGCGATTGTATACTGCATAGCGGGGCTTTGTCAAGCGCAATATTGGTGGTTGTGTTTTACTTTGATTTTCGATAAGATTCAGCCACTTCAACTCTGGAGGCTACGATGCAATCCGCACATTCGATTCAGGATTATCTCGACGTTGTGAACGGGGGGATCGCGAAAAAGTTTGGAGACGGCAAGCCGAAGCGTGTCGTCATCGTGGGGGCGGGTCTTGCGGGACTTTCAGCCGGGTACGAACTTCGGCGGGCTGGTCACACCCCGATCATTCTCGAAGCGCAACAACGCGTGGGTGGACGAGTCTACACGTTGCGCGATCCATTCACCGAAGGGTTGTATGCCGAAGTCGGCGCGATGCGGATTCCACGCGCGCACACGTTGACCATGTCCTATGTCGAAAAATTTGGGCTAAAAACCAACGACTTCACGATGGATAACCCCAACGCATACCACTACATGGGCGGACGGAAAGTCCGCGCTTCGGAAGCCGCGAAAGACCCGTCGTTGTTGGGGTTCGATGTCTCTGAAAAGGAAAAAGGAAAAACAGCGGGCAAGATGTATGAAGCCGCACTCAAACCTTTGCTTGACCTGCTCGAAAGAGACGGCGACAAAGCCTGGGATGAGATCATCGCCAAGTACGATCAATATTCCACGCGCGAGTTTTTGGAATTGAACGGCTGGTCGGAAGGCATGATCGAGATGTTCGGTCTGCTGGCGAATCAAGAGTCGGTGATGAATTCATCCTTCCTTGAATTGTTCCGCGAAGATTCGGGCAATTACTACACCAACATGATCGAACTCGACGGCGGCACAGACCGCCTGCCGCATGCGTTTCTCCCTGAATTGAAAGATAACATCCGCTTCGGCGCGAAGATGATCGCGATGGATCAATCGCCGACGGATGTAACGATCCATTATCAGACTCAGGCGGGGCGGTTTGAAGAGAAGGGCGATTATGCGATCATCACGGTTCCATTCCCTGTGTTGCGCCATGTGGAAGTTCTCAAGCCGTTCGCGCGCGCCAAGAATCGCGCGATCCGCCAGTTGCATTACGACGCGTCTGCCAAAATATTATTCCAATGCAAACGCAGATTCTGGGAAGAGGATGACGGCATCTTCGGCGGCGGTACGATGACAGATCTGCCGATCCGCAATTTATATTATCCCGACCATGGACGCGAAACGGGACGCGGCGTGATTCTCGCAAGTTATACGTGGTCGGAAGATGCGCAACGCTGGGGTTCGCTCAAGCCCGATGATCGAATTGTGCAAGCGCTTGACGATGTTGCTGAAATTCATCCGCAAATTGCAAAAGAGTTTGAGGTGGGAACATCCTGGATGTGGCATGACGATGAATTTGCAGGCGGCGCGTTCGCGTTATTCGATCCTGGTCAACAAACGTTGTTGCACGATGAAATTGTCAAACCCGAAGGTCGAATCCATTTTGCGGGCGAGCACGCATCGCTGTATCACGCGTGGATCCAAGGCGCGCTTGAATCAGGTCTGCGCGAAGCGATTGCGATTCATCGGTCTCCGTAAAGAAATAAAAAGACCTCACAGGTCTTTGAGACCTGTGAGGTCTGTTACATTCGATTCCCCGCCGATGCCGTGTGCTACGAAGTTTTGAACCTGCTTTCGCAGGTGGGTCCCTACCCAGAAACGCCGCCTTGGCTCAGGCCTATCGCGTTATTTCTTTTGGAGTTAAAGACCCTTTTACAAAGTGTTGGCTCAAAACGGAAGGGCAACATCACGAGCACAGCAGGGATGCGATTTTTATACCATAATCGTCCGCGCGAGGGGAGGGATACATTAATTGCGGAAATTTCAGACCAGTTGATTTTGTCAACGATTTGTGCTAACCTCGTCTTGACAACCTGAAAGGAGAGGTGTATGGCAACCGTTCCGGGCATAGACGTTTCATATTGGGATGCAGGCATCGACTGGCCCAAGGTTCGCGCAACAGGTCAGCGTTTCGTTTTTGCGAAAGCCACTGAGGGAGATTTTTATTCGGATCAAACGTTCGCCGCGAATTGGTCTGGCGCAAAAGCGGCTGGACTCTTGCGAGGGGCATACCACTTCTTCCGCGCCAATGTGGATGCAAAGAAACAAGCCACGCGATTTATTGATTATGTGAAATCGGTGGGTGACAATGGCGAACTCCCGCCCGTGTTGGATGTGGAATCGAACGATGGGCAGAAGAAAGAGAAAGTTATCGAGCGCGCAAAAGTATGGCTTGATCTCGTCGAAGCTGCGTTCGGAAAAAAAACCGATCATTTATTCGGGTCAATACTTCTTGCAAGATTATTTTTCCGAAGCAGGCGGCGGCCCTCCCGTGTGGGCAAAGGATTATCCGTTATGGCTGGCGCAATACCCGAATAATTATTTAGAAGACTCGAAGCCGTTCTTGCCGCGCGGTTGGTTCAAGTGGACGTTCTGGCAATACAGTGAAAAGGGACGCGTCAACGGTATCAATGCCAACGTGGATATGAACGTGTTCAACGGCACGTTGGAGGAGTTGTATCAATTCGCAGGCGCGAAACCAGTCACGCCTGATTCAAAACCTGCAAAGCACAAAGTGGCGGCAGGCGATTCGTTTGAATCCATTGCGAATAAATACGGCGTGACCGTGCGCGAACTTGTCAGCGAGAATCCGCAGTTGTTGAAAACGGGCGACTCGTTGACGATCCCTGTCGCGGTAGCGATCCCTTCGGAAGGCGAAAGAGGTTCCGCTGGCGGAGGAAGCGGTTCTTCATCCCCACGAACACACACGGTCAAATCCGGCGATTCGTTGTATGCGATCGCGATCAAATACAGCACGACCGTCGCGTCAATTGCTTCGGCGAATGGTATTTTGAATGTGAACAATATCAGTGTGGGGCAGGTGTTGGTAATACCGTAGTTTTTTACAAAGAGATTAACAACCAGTAAAACCCCGCCGCAAGCAACGCGCTGACAGGGATGGTGATCAGCCACGCGGTGAGGATGTCGCCTGCCACGCTCCAGCGGACTTTGCTAAGGCGTTCCGATGCGCCGACGCCGATGATGGCGGAACTGACCACGTGCGAGGTGCTGACCGGCGCGCCGAAGAAGGATGCGCTAAGAATGACGATGCCTGAAGTAAGTTGCGTTGAAAAACTATGAAGAGGGCGGATCTTATAAAACCTGCCGCCAAGCGTGCGGATGATTTTCCAACCCCCGAGACTTGTTCCGATCGCCATGGAAACTGCGCTGGCAATGGTGACCCATAGCGGCACTTCGAATGATTTTAGCTGACCGCTGATCACCAGCCCAAGAACGATAATGCCCATGGATTTTTGCGCGTCGTTCGTGCCGTGGCTCAAGCCAAGGATGACGGCGGTGAGGAGCTGGCTTCGTTTGAAAAATTCGTTGATCCTTGGCGATGCGTTGTGAGCCAGGAAATAGATCAGACGGGTGAAGAGAAAGCCGGATGCGAATCCGATCAGTGGAAAGATAAACAACGCGGCTAATACTTTGGTGAGGCCGGGGATTTTGATCGCTTCCCACCCTGCCGAGACCATTACCGCGCCGATAATCCCGCCGATCAGTGTGTGCGATGAACTGCCGGGAATTCCGAAAAAGCCGTTGACGATGTTCCAAACGATCGCTCCCAAGAGCGCGGCGATGATTACGGTGAGCGTCAGCGAATCGGCTTGGATGGTATCAACGCCGATGGTGCGCGCCACCCCAACCCCAAATAAAAATGGACCCGTAAATTCAGCCAGCGCGGCGATGGTCAGCGCGGTGCGCGGGGCGAACGCGCGCGAGGAGATCACGGTGGCGACGATGTTTGCCGCGTCGCGGATTCCGTTCAGAAAACCGAATAGTAATGCGAGCGTAATTAAGATGATGAGTTCGTTGGACATGATTTGAGCAGTCGTTGTGTTTAGAGGCTTTGCTTAGCCACAGAGATCACAGGGTCCTCTGAGAATCTCTCGAATTCTCTCTGCGTTCTGTGGCTGAGGTGTTACGATACTATGTCAGGTTTTCTTCACCACAATGTCTGCGATGATGTTTGCCGCTTCGTCGCCGCGGTCTGCCGCGTTGGAGAGATGACGATACACCTCCCGCAATTTCAACATCTCCACCACGTGATGCACATCTTCGGGTCCGCGGAATAGGTCTGCGACGGCTTCGCGGTATACGCCCTCCACGCGATTTTCGAGCGCCTTCGCGCGCTGGGCGTGGTCAGTGGCGACGGCGGGATGTTTTTCGAGGCGCATTACCGCCTGATGAATTTCGTACGCCGCCTCTTTGAGGAGCGAAGCCATGCGCGTCATAAACGAAGTTGGCGAAACATTCAGGATCGCCATTTCGCTGACCGTGCTGTCGGCGTAGTCGATCACATCGTCAATCGAGCGGGAGAGGGCGAAGATGTCCTCGCGGTCGAACGGCGTGACAAAGGAGCGATTCAACTCGTCGATCAGGATGCGGCGGGTTTCATCCGCTTCTTTTTCCTTCAGGGACAACTGCTCGGCGATCTCGGGCGACGGCGTCTCTAAATACTTGACGAGCAATTTCAACCCCTCGAACGTGACTGCCGCCTGTTCTTGAATGAGTTTGTTGAATATTTCTTCGCGCTTCTTGAAAAAACGGAACATAAAAAACCTCTTATTCATGATGATTTGTCCGCCAATCATACCACCGCCGCAGTGCGACAATGGCGGAACAGGTTCAACAGCGTAACTCATATGATGGATCCATGGGTAAAACCCCTTGACTTAATGTAAAGTTTGCTTTACACTACAGAAAGTCAAGTAAGCTTTACAGGAGAAAACATGAAAAAGAAAAATCCAATGGCGGGCTTTGCAATAGGAATCGCGATCGGCGTCGGCATCGGTATCGCGCTGGATAACATCGGCATGGGGATTGCAATTGGTGTTGCAATGGGTTTTGCGTTTGGAGCGGCATTCAACAAGGACGATGAGAACAATGGAGACAAATCATGAATCGTGAAGTTCAAAAAAGATATTTCAAAGAATTCGGTGTCTCCATGGGATTGTATACCGTGTTATTGGCGGGAAGCATCATCGTGTTGTCTAATTTCGAAATTCCGAAGAGCGCGCAAATTGTTATCGCTTTAATTCCCGTCGCCCCTGCCGCGTTTGCGGTGATCGCAGTCTTACGGGCATTAAGAGACAGCGACGAGCTGCAGCAAAAAATCCAATTTCAAGCGGTAGCCTTTTCGGGTATCCTCACCGGACTACTCACGTTTAGTTACGGCTTTCTTGAAAATATAGGCTTTCCGCATCTTCCCACTCTTTATGTTTTTCCTCTGATGCTTATGTTATGGGGCATCGGTGTGGGTATTTTCGCATGGAAGTACCGATGAAAAACAAACTCAAAGTACTCCGCGCCGAACGAGATTGGTCGCAGGCGGACCTCGCCGACAAACTCAACGTTTCGCGCCAAACGGTCAACGCGATTGAAACCGAGAAATACGATCCCAGCCTGCCGCTTGCGTTCACGATCGCAAAGTTGTTCGGGATGAAGATCGAAGAGATCTTTGAGCCAGATAAAAAATAGGAACAAAACAAACGACCTTCGGAGATTTTTCGAAGGTCGTTTTCATTTTGGGCGCAAAATTATTCTGTGTACTGCTCCAGTTTTGGAAGCGTTTGCAAATACATCCAGATCGCCTTTAACTCATCGTCAGTGTAATTGCGGAACGTCTCCCATGGCATGAACTCGTTATCAAGCTGGTATCCGCTGGGCGTAACGCCTGTGCGAATCGCCGTGATGAACTCTTCTTCCGTCCAGGCAGATAGTTCGCCACCGGGTGTGAGATTTGGTGAAATCTTCGTGATGGTCGGATCAGGGAATGGACCGCCGTTCAAGTTCGGTCCGTGACAAGTACGGCAGTCGTTGGTGTTGACCATGTACTCGCCGTACTCCGCGGTTGCTCCCACCTCGGGCGCAGTGACATGGATTTCATGGCTTACCGTCTCAACCGGCATGTTGGGAAGTTTTCCCAGCACAAAAAGAATCTTCGCCAACGGCGTGAAGTTGTGACCGTTCGTCACATGATCCACCGGTGGGACAGACTTGACATAGGCAATGATCGCGCCAAGGTCTTCATCGCTTAAATAAGAAGTGGAGCCAACTGCCGGCATGAAGATCGGTTTGCCGTCGAGTCCGATCCCATGGCGAATGGCTCGTACAAAATCTTCATCCGATTTCGCTTCGCGCGCAAACCCGCCTTCTCCTGAAGTAAGGTTAGCGGAATCCACCGTCCCAATCGGACCGGCGTTGAACCACTGATTGATTCCGCCAAGGTCGGGTCCATGACAGCCCTGGCATAATGTCTCAACGCGATGTTTGCCATATTCGATGCTCGCCGTGTCCGTGGGAATAACTATATTTGACGGCGGAAAATCATATGTCTTATTCAGGCGGGAATTGCCGATCAAAACCATCACGATGCCCGCGAGCAGAATCAATCCGATCAACGAACCAAGCACGATCCCGATCCATTTCAAAACCTTCTTCATTCTGTTTCTCCTTGTGTATCGTGAAAAATTTAATGCGCTAAAACGGCTTGACGATCATCAGCCACGCGATGACCGCGAATCCGCCGTAGCCAACGATGAGTAATAGCGTCGGATTCACCTTTGCTGCGACAGCATAGACTTCCTCATCGCTTTTGGCAGGTTCCGCAGGGAAAGGCTTTCCCTTGACCCTGTAAGGAATCCCCGCGGCTTTTCTGATCTCGCCAAAGACTGCCGCGCCATAGACTGCCATCAGCACGATAATTACGATCAAGACTACAATCGAGAGCCAAATCCAGCCGAAGCCCCACCAAGTCATGTTGAGGAACGCCGCGAGTAATCCAAACACGATGATGGCAAGCAGAGTCAAGAACATGGATGGATAAGATTTCTCCGAAATGTCCAGCAGGGCGCGGATACGATTGACATCGCGTTCTTTCTTGATGGCGTAGGAAACCGCCGCCGAGACCCCGTGTGCGAGCAGGTATCCGAGTACCGCGACAACGTGCAGGAAGACAACGAGTTGGTAAAGCATGAATTTCTCCTTATTCCATGTTCGCGCGACAGTTCAGAAATGACCGAGTGGCGAACATGAGTTCATTTGATTTTCTTGTTTGGCAAATCTATATTCAATTGAGACGAATCCTTCATCCACTTTTCAAGAAACATCGTAAGTTCGTTCAAATCCTTGAAACCGATGCGCTCCTCCTTCTGTGAGTCCTGCAAACTGAACCGCCACGCCGAGTTCTGTCCATCCGTGCCGCGCTCCTCCCACACGAGGAGGATGAAGTGGTGGTAATGGGGTGGGCGCGCGGGCAAAAAATTGGACATGGCTACTGTTCATTCATTCTCAACTGTGATAATCTTGCCCCATTCTATAAACTCATCGTTTAGAAATCATTTATTCCGTGCGACAAACTTAAGTTTGTCCTACACAGCCCATGCCAGAAACCATCTACTACCGCCGCAAACTGCCGCACATCCACCCGCAGGACAACCCGCTCTTCATCACCTTCAGCCTCGTGGATTCGCTCCCCGCCGCCGTGGTGGACGAGTTGAAAGCGCAGCGGGAACAGGAATTGCGCGCCGCCAAAACCGCCGCAGAACGTTACAACATCCAGAAAAAGTATTTCGGGCATTTCGACGAATGGCTCGACCGTTGTCAATTCGGGCATGATTGGCTCAGGCAGGAAAACATCGCGCAAATTGTGGCGCATGAAATCCACAGGAAAGCCGACGAGCATTACGAACTCTACGCCTATTGCATCATGCCCAATCACGTTCATTTGCTCATCCGCTCGCTCATCGAAAAATTTCCCCCATCCAGAATGAAGAGCGCGATCTCTCCCGTCGCCGAGATCATGCGCCTGCTCAAAGGACGCGCCGCCCGCTATTGCAACCTTGCCCTCAAGCGCGAAGGCTATTTCTGGCATCATGAGTCCTACGATCACTACGTCCGCGATGAAAAAGAAATGGAACGAATCATTCTTTACATCTTGAACAACCCCGTCAAAGCGGGGCTGGTGAAAGAATGGAAGGATTGGAAGTTCACCTATGTCAATCCCAACCTCGGCGAATGGTAAGACGAACCGTAGGACAAACCTAAGTTTGTCTTACTTGGGCGGAATGCAAATCACGCGAAGCGCCAACTTCATTTCCAACAAAGTCCCTGCTCTGCTGGCATATCTCGCCGTCACTCGCCGCGCTCACAGCCGCGACAAACTCGCCACACTCCTGTGGGGCGAGATGTCCGACGCGGACGCGAAAAACAATCTGCGCCAAGCTCTCGCCAACCTTCGCAAATATTTTGACGATGAATTGACCATCACGCGCGATTCGATTGAATTCACAGGCGGCGGATTCGTGGACTCGTTGGAGTTTGACGCCGCCGTTCATTCCGCTTCCTCTCTGGACCCTCAGCCCGCTTCAGTTATCCTGACAGATTCCCTGCGCCTCTACCGCGGCGACTTCCTCGAAGGCTTCCACGTCCGCGACGCGCCCGCCTTCGAAGATTGGACGCTGACCGAACGCGCCCGCCTGCGCGAACTGGCATTGCAAGCCTTGCATCGCCTTGCTGAAATTCAACTCAGCCGCGCGGATTATCCCGCCGCGCTCGAAGCCACCTCCCGCTTACTCGCTTTTGATTCGTGGCGCGAGGAGGCGCACCGACAGCGCATGTCTGCGCTTGCCCGCGCGGGTCAACGCTCCGCCGCGCTGGCGCAATATCAGACCTGCCGCCGCATCCTCGCAAAGGAACTGGGCGTCGAGCCTTCCGCCGAAACGACCGCGCTCTACGAACAGATCTGTAATGCGGAGACACGTCCCGCGGGTAACCTGCCCGCTCGCGCAACATCGTTCATCGGGCGCGAAGCGGAGTTGGCAGAGATAGGCGTCAGGTTAGCGAATGCCGATTGCCGCGTATTAACTTTGGTCGGCGAAGGAGGCGTGGGCAAATCCAGTTTGGCTCTGCAAGCCGCGCAGACTCACTTTCATCAATTTTTGGATGGCGCATGGTTCGTCTCGCTTTCGTCTGTCAAAGATGTGGATGGGATGTTTCTCGCGATTGCGAGCGCGTTGAAGATCAACGCGACGGGCGGCGAAGAAACGCGCGAGTTTTTGCGCGATAAAAATCTCCTGCTGATTTTGGACAACATGGAGCAACTCGTCGGCGATGCGGTCTGCAAGTGGATCGCCGAGACCGTGCGCCTCGCGCCGAAGCTGAAATTGCTCATCACGTCGCTGGCGCGCTTGAACATTCAGGCAGAGACGTTGCTCGAAGTGCACGGTCTTCCGCATGACGATTCGTCTTCTCCCGCCTTCAAACTTTTTGCGGACCGCGCCCGCCGCCTTAAACCCGATTTTCATCCCAATGCCGAGGATGTGTCTGACATTGCGCGTCTGTGCGAACTGTTGAACGGCTCGCCGCTCGCGCTCGAACTTGCCGCCGCCTGGGTGCGCGGACTCGCCGTGGGCGAGATCGTGCAAGAGATCGAACGCAATCTCGATCTGCTTACCACATCGCAACAAGACCTGCCGCCGCGTCATCGCAGTATGCGCGCAGTGTTCGATTATTTTTGGAATCTGCTCTCGCCCGAAGAACGGATCGTTTTTCAAAAGCAGGCGGTCTTCCGCGGCGGATTCACACGCGAGGCGTTCTGCGAAGTGACGGGCGCAGACCTCTCCATGCTGGCGCGTTTTGTAGATAAATCTGCCCTGCGCTTCCACGACGATGGACGCTATCGCCGCCATGCGTTGATGATCCAATATGCCGACATGCGCTTAAACGACGATGTTGATCTGCGCGCGCAAACTCGAGAAGCGCACGCGCATTACTTTGGTAAATATGTGAAGTATCTCGAATCGGATTTTCTGGGCGGTCAACCTCAGAAAGTCATGCCTCTTTTCCTAGCCGATCTCCCTAACATCCGTCTGGCATGGGCTTGGGCGGCGGAAAATCGTGATGCGTCCATTTTCAACGCCATGTCCGATTCGTTCATGCAAGGCTTTGATCTGGCAGGGTTGTACAACGAAGGCTTCCAAATGGCGCAGGCGGCGATTCAATCGCTGGAGGGTTTGCCAAAATCTGCAAAAAAAGAATCATTCATCGCCAAAGGTAGGGTCATGGGATTGGCAGGCGCGTTTCTCTTTCGCCTCGGCGAATATCAAGCGGCAATGGACTGGTGCGAGAAGTCTATGACCATGCTGAAGAAACATCGTCCACACATCGCGAGCGCGCACACGCTCATCTACGCGGGCGCGGCGCAATTTGGGTTGGGAAACATGGATGGCGTAATTTCTTTCTGGCGAATGGCGGCGGAGGAATATCAGGCTGTCCATTCCGAATGGGGCGAGATGACCGCCAACTCGAATCTGGCGGAGGTCTTTCTCGCAACGGGACAACTGGCGGAGGGAACCACCTGCGCCGACCGCGCGCTGACGCTGGCTCAAAAAATGAATAATCTGGAAATGATCGGCGCCGCCTGCACGAGCCTGGCAAATGCCGCCATTCAGGAAATGAAATTCGACCAAGCCGCTCAGTTCGCCGAAGAAGCCCTGCGCTCGCACCAACAGGTCGGTCACGACGCGCATATCGCCAACTCGCTGGCGGTCTTGGCGCAGGTCGCGTTCAAACAAAAAAATCTCAACGAAGCGCGTCGCCTGCTCGAAGAGTCCATCGGCATTTTGAAACGCGTTGGCAACAAACTTTATCTCCAGCAACGCGAACAGGAGCTCAATGAATTCCTCGCGGCGAGTAGCAATTGAATCCTGAAACTTGACACGTGACACGTGACACCTGATACTTGGATACATGACTCGCTGGCTCGACCCACCTCAGACGGACGCTTCGCCTCTTTCCACCCTCGACCTGCCTCTGCTCCTCAAGCAGACTCTCATCCGCCGCGGCATCGCCACACCCGACTCCGCCCGCGCGTTCCTCCACCCCGAAGTGACTCCATCTACGCCGTTTCCAAACATCGAATCAGCGACTGAAATTATCCGCGCCGCTATCCAACGCAAGGATCGCATCTGCGTCTGGGGCGACTTCGACGTGGACGGGCAAACCTCCACCGCTTTGCTTGTGCAAACGCTTCAATCCCTCGGCGCCGATGTGGTTTACTACATCCCAATCCGCGGTAAAGAGAGTCACGGCGTACACATCGAATCGCTTGCGCCGATCATTGATAATGGGATCAAACTCCTCGTCACCTGCGACACCGGCGTCACTGCCCACAAAGCCATTGACTACTGCAACTCGCGCGGCGTGGATGTTATCGTTACAGATCATCACGATCTCGGCGAAACGCTTCCAAACGCCAAAGCGATCATCAACCCAAAACTTCTACCCGAAGATCATCCCCTCAAAAACCTCGCTGGCGTCGGCGTTGCCTATAAACTCGCCGAATCTCTAATTACGAATTACCAATTACAAAGCGAGCAGTCTCCAGTCTCTAGTGTCGAACAACTCGACCATGGACCACAGACCATTGACCATGAATCGTCCAGTGTCCATCGTCCATCGTCAGAAGATCTGCTTGATCTAGTAGCCTTAGGACTCATCGCCGACGTTGCCCTCCTCCAAGGCGAAACACGAACTCTCGCACAAAAGGGAATTCAAAGACTTCGGACAACAAACCGCATTGGCTTGAAAGTAATGGCGGAACTCTCGAACACGAATCTTGAATCAATGACCGAAGAAACCATCGGCTTCACATTTGCTCCGCGTTTGAACGCGCTTGGTCGTCTCAGCGACGCCAACCCCGCCGTAGAATTACTAATTACCGATAACCCTGCGCAAGCCCGCGTTCTCGCCGCACAAATTGAAGGCTTGAACGCCCAACGCCGCCTGTTGACGAGCCAAGTCACCGAGGCGGCGGAGGCGCAATTGCGCGCGCATCCCGAACTGTTGAACGAACCCGCGATTGTGCTATCGCATCCCAACTGGCCCGGTGGAGTCGTCGGCATCGTGGCAAACCGTCTCGTTGACCGTTATCACAAGCCCGCGCTCCTCCTCACCGAATCGGACGATGGCATCTTGCGCGGCTCGGCTCGCTCCATTGAAGGACTTCACATCACCGACGCGATCTCATCGCAAAAAGATTCTCTGCTCAACTTCGGCGGACATCCCATGGCGGCGGGATTGTCGCTTCCAAAAGAGAATCTATCTTCGTTTCGTCGCGGGCTTGGCAAAGCCATCGAAAAACAACTGGGCGAGATCGTCCGCGAAGAGCCGACGCTTCAAATTGATTCGTGGCTTGGCTTGGATGAGATCAACCTTGAATTAGCCGACTCGATTGAAATGCTCGCCCCGTTTGGCGCGGGGAATCCAAAACTAACATTCGCATCGCGCGGCGTGACGTTGAAGTCTGTTGCAGAGATCGGCAAGACAAAAGAGCATTTGCGTCTGGCAGTGGAAGATGAAAACGGGAACGTGCAAAGTATTTTGTGGTGGGGCGGCGCGGGAGAAGAATTGCCTGAAACAGGAAGCCAGGTTGACGTTGCGTATTCCGTGCGTGCCTCCACGTTTCGCGGAGAGAAACAAGTCAACGCGACGTTTGAGGAGTTTCGCGTTGTTGAAAATAAAGCCATTGAGATTCGAGAGCAGAGACTAGAGATTAGAGATTGGAGATTGAACCCTTCGACCTTCGACCTTCAACCTTCAACCTTGGTCTGGGCGGAGGGCGCAGATAAATCAAAAGGAAAATCACGGTTTGAATTGCATCCCGCCGATGAGCTTGTGATTTACACAACTCCAGCGTCGCCAGCGGAACTTCGCGCCGCGCTGGAAATCGTCAAACCGAAAGTTGTGCATGTGTTTGGCGTTTCACCCGCGAAAGAAAAAACGGACGAGTTCCTTGCGCGGCTGGCGGGCATGGCGAAGTTTGCGATCAACAACAAGGGCGGGAAAGTTTCGGTAAACGAATTGGCAGTCGTAACCGCGCAGCGCGTCAACGCCGTGCGGATCGGCTTGGGGTGGCTGTCGGCTGGGGGTCACGTGACATCCGCCCCCATTGTCCTGAGCGAGTCGAAGGGCGAGGGCGAAGCGGTTCTTTTATCCGCTGGGAATGGCGAGGCGAATCAATATCTGCAAAAGGAGTTGTTCATCGCAGTCAGAGGGATTCTTGGAGAGACAACGGCTTTTCGCGACTATTTTTTGAAAGCCGATTTGGAGCAGTTTTTTTCCACTTTGTAATTTACGGAGTTGTGGTGGGCGTGGGAGTGACGATGGGATCGGGGACGATGAATGAATCGAGATTGATCGAGCCGCCGGAGAGATGGGTAATCGTGACGCTGTGCGTGCCGTTGACTAATATCGGCGAGGGCCATTCCTCAATGCTGGTCGCGCTGGCAGATTGGCTGAGATCAAAATCTAACCCGTCCAGCGAGATGCGTACCGAGCCAAGCCCGGGTCCTTCCTGATAGAAGATTCGAATCTGCTCGCCGATGAAGCGGAAGGATAGCGAGTTATTCAATATATTAGAAACATGCAGTGTGTCCTCGAAGGCGTCGGGCACATCCACTTGCTCGATCCAGTTTCCTTCATATTGAATGTGCGCGTCGAAATCGTCGTAGGTGCCGGGGTTCAGCGGCGCGTTGGATGGGGAAGTGGTGGGTTTCGATGGAGCCGTGCTGGTCGGTGCTGACGATGACTGAGTCGGTTTGGGTGAAGCGGGTTTGGTCAGTACGGATGATGGTTTTGTTGGCGCTTTTGATTCATCGAATTCCCCAGCCTCTTCAGTCGGAGTGGGGCGCAAAAAATCAAGATCGAACGGCGTGACGGTAGGCTCAGAAGTTGCTTCATTATCTGCCGCACTATCATCGGGGGTAAGGGTTGTAAATCCCGGTTCGGTTCCGAGAAGGAGATACTTGAACGGGGTCGATGTTTCACTTATCACGGAAACGGAGCGGAATGAACTTAACTGTCCAAGGAGCAACACAAGACAGATTCCAAACAAAGCGAACACGCCAAGCGCGAGCGGGATGATGAGCGCGCGATCGAAATTGGGCTTGTTATCCATGCGTTTCTTCGTCTGTAATTTCTAAAGCCTTATCCAACACGTCCATGCCCTCTTTGAGTTGCTCTTCAGAAATGATCAGCGGCGGGATAATCAACACGGTATGCCAGTGTGTGTACAAGAACACTCCATGATCGAGACAATATTTTTTCAGCGCGTTCATCGCCGGCGATGAACTATTCCACGGCGTCATCGGCTCTTTTGTTTTTCTATCTTTGACCAGTTCAAGGATTCCGAACAAACCGATCGAGCGAACATCGCCAACAGAAGGATGCGCTTCGCCGAGATCGGACAACATGCGCTTCAACACCGGACCCATGCCTGCCGCGCGTTGGACGATTTGATCGTCCTTCATCGCCTGAATGTTGGCGACCGCCGCCGCCAGCGAAACGGGATGAGATGTGTACGTTAATCCGCTTTCAAACGGGGTTTCATTGAATGCGGCGGCGATCTCTGGCTTCATTGCCACCGCTCCCAGCGGCGCATACGCAGACGTGAGTCCTTTCGCCATCGTGATGATATCCGGCGTCACATCCCAGTGTTCAATGGCAAACCACTTGCCGGTGCGACCAAATCCGCTCATCACTTCGTCGCAGATCATCACGATGCCATACTTGTCGCACAACGCGCGGACGCCCTGCATGTACCCGTCTGGAGGAATAATGATTCCGTTCGTGCCGGTGACCGATTCCATCAGGATCGCCGCAATGGATTCGGGTCCCTCGTAGCGGATGATCTCCTCAAGATGATTCAGGTAATCGCGTGTGAACTCTTCTTCTGAAATATCCAGGTTTGTGCGGTGAAACGTCGAGCGGTAGCGATACGGGTCGAGGAAGTGGACAACGCCGGGCATCAAGTTGGGTTCCCAGACCACGCGCCGGGGGTCGCCAGTCGCCGCCATGGCGCCGGCAGTTGCCCCGTGGTAAGACCGGTAGCGAGTCAGAATTTTGTGGCGTCCCGTGTAGCCGCGCGCGAGTTTAATCGCATTCTCGTTGGCGTCCGCGCCGCCGAGGGTGAACAGGATCTTCGTCAGGGCTTGATGCGGGGTTATATCTGCTATGGTTTTGGCGGCAAGCGCGCGGATTTTCGTCGTCATGCCCGGCGCGGCGTAGGGGAGTTCCGCCGCCTGTTCTTGCATGGCTCTGATGATGCGCTCGTCGCCGTGACCGATGTTCACGCACATGGTCATTGAGTTGAAGTCGAGGTAACGCTTGTCGTCCACATCCCAGAAATAAATGCCTTTCGCGCGCCTGATTGGGATTGGGTTGACCTTTGCCTGAGCCGACCACGTGAAAAAAACATGCTCTTTTGTCAGTGGCAAGATGTCATCGTTTGGTAAATCGAACATTTTTCTCCTTCACTTGTCTACGTGTTTCCTTGTTTACCTGTCTACTCCCTCAAATTATAACCCTCCACATTTTCACCTTCCTATGATAAACTCCCGCCCGCTTAAACAGGTACGTCTAACGTGCCTTTCCGCTCCCGGCAGACCTACGGTTTGAACAGGAGCAATCCCATGGAAAGGAGGAATACCCTCATGCGAAATTATGAATTGGTTTGCATTATCCAGCCTGATCTGGACGAAACCGCGTTTAAAGGCGCGGTCGAAAAGATTCAAGGTTGGGTGACAGAAGCCGGCGGCACGGTGGAAAAAGTGGATGTGTGGGGACGCCGACGCTTGGCGTACACCATCCACAAACAGCGCGAAGGTCAATACGTTCTCTTGAACCTGACCATCGACCCCAAATCCACAACCGATTTGGAGCGCAACATCCGCTTCCTCGAGCCGGTCATGCGCCATATGTTGACGGTGGTATAAGTCGTTTTTCTGGTTTGGAACACAAGGAGTTGAAATGAGCCGCGGATTGAACAAAGTTCAGATCATTGGTCATCTCGGGCGCGACCCTGAAATGCGCTACACGCCTGCCGGGAAGCCCGTCACTACCTTCACTGTGGCGGTCAGCCGTTCGTGGAATACCAACGACGGCGAGCGTCATAGCGAAACGGAATGGTTCAATATCGTTGCCTTCGGAAGTCTGGCAGAAACCTGCAAGCAATATCTTAATAAGGGCAAGCAGGTGTACGTCGATGGACGGTTGCAGACCCGCCGCTGGGATGATAAAGAAGGCGTCAAACATACCAGCGTTGAGATCGTTGCCAATGAGATGATCATGCTGGGTGACCGCCGCGACCAAAACCCGCACGGACACACTCCGACAGAATCCGAACCGCGCGACACAGATTCGCCACCCCAGGAAGATGATTTCCCATTTTAATGAACAGATGTAGGCATCCAATCGAGATGTCCACTGAAAGAAAGAACGGAGTACTATCATGGCTGAAGAAAGAGAACAACGCAGATCGCATGAGGGCGGCGAAGGAGGCGGCGAGCGCCGCTTTTTTGCAAAACCCAAGTTTTGCCAGTTTTGCGCCGACAAATCCCTGACGATCGATTACAAAAAGATCGACCTCCTGAGAAAATACATCGGCGATGATGGGCGCATTCGCCCGCGCCGCCAAACCGGCGCGTGTGCCCGTCACCAGCGCGTGGTTGCCGCCGCAGTTAAACAAGCGCGTCAGATTGCCCTGCTTCCGTTTACAGGCGCGCACGCAGACGCGAGCCGATAAACGCGTATGAGCAATCAAAGTCAACCACCGCGGGCTGTTACCAAGAAACATGTTGCCCGCCTTGAACGCGACCGCCAGCAAGCCCGCCTGGCGCGTTGGATTGCTGTGGGCGGCATTGTGCTGGTAGCGACGATCATCGGGTATGGGTACTTGAACCTGAATTACCTGCAATTGAACGATCCGGTTATGACGATCAACGGGCAGGAAATCACCACGAAAGAATTTCAAGAACGCGTGCAGGTGCAACGGCTAATCCTCTTGAACGAATATCAAAACCTGCAATTTCAACAGAACTTTGGTTTGGATACCACGCAACAGATGCAATCGGTTGCCTTCACATTACAGAACCCGACACTCCTGGGTCAGCAAACTTTGGACAACCTAAAGACGGAGATACTCGTGCGGCAGGAAGCCGAGAAGATGGGCATCGTTGTGACAAAGGATGAAGTGGACGCCGCGATTCAAGCGGCGTATGGGTTTTTCCCCAACGGGACTAAGACACCCACAGTCACGCCGACCGCGGTTGACTTCCCAACTCTCTCCCCCCAGCAGTTGACGATGTACCCATCCACGTTTACGCCCTCGCCCGCACCCACATCCACTGTCGCCCCGACGGGAACGCCGGATCCAGGCACCACTGCGACTGTCACTTCCACCTCGGCGCCGGCAACCCCCACGTTCGTTCCATTGCCCGCTACCGCAACCGCCACGCCCTACACCCTCGAAGGCTATAACCAGCAATATGCCACAGCCATAGCGAACTTCAAAGACAACAGCGGTTTCAGCGAAGAAACTTTACGCGCCGTGTACGAATATGGTTTGATCCGCGACAAGGTGTTTGAAAAAATAACTGCCGATGTTCCGCGCACACAAGAACAAGTCTGGGCGCGTCATATCCTTGTCGATAACCTTGTGGGTGTCAGTAACGCGCAAGCCTATTTCGATCTGGGGTACGATTTCGCCGATGTTGCCCGTAAAGTTTCGAAGGATACCGGCTCCGCTGTCAACGGCGGCGACCTGGGATGGTTTGGCAGGGGAATGATGGTGTCCGAGTTCGAGAACGCCGCCTTCAGTCAGGAGATCGGCGCGATTGGAGAACCGGTGAAAAGCCAATTTGGTTATCACATCATCCAGGTGCTAGGTCGCGCCAATATTCCGCTTAATGCAAGCCAATATCGCCAGGCGCAGGATACCGCGTTCACCGAATGGCTGGCAAAGGTTGAGGAAGAATCCAAGATCGAAACCCTCGATTGGCAGGAGCGTGTTCCGCCCGCGCCGGCTGGGTTCGGCCAATAGTCTTCTTGCTCAGAATCAAATCGCCCTGTTCAACCACGAACAGGGCGATGTTTTTTTAAGTTCGGCTTAGCCGCGCTTCAACATATCTTCCGTTACCTGATCCAACCGCAAGCTGATCATCTGGCTTGCCGAATCGCGCCCCATCGTAATGCCATAGATCACATCTGCCGCCTGCACGGTGTTGCGGTTATGCGTGATGACAATGAACTGCGTTTCCTTGCTCAATTCCTGCAACAGATCGCGGAACCGCCCGACGTTCGCCTCATCGAGCATTGCGTCCACCTCGTCCATCACGCAGACCGGCGTAGGCGATACTTTGAGCAGCGCAAACACCAGCGCGACAGCCGTCAAACTTCGTTCGCCGCCTGAGAGCAACGCCAATCCCTGCTCGCGCCGACCGGGCAAACGCGCTTCAATTTCAATTCCTGTTTCAACCAAATTATCGGGATCGGTTAAAGCCAGTCGCGCCGACCCGCCTCCAAACAACCTCGTAAACATCGCGCGGAACTGTTTATCCACCAAATCGAACGTCTTCGAGAACGATTGCTTTGTCAACTCATCGAGTTCAGCCATCACCTGGCGCAAGTCCGCTTCGGCTTTGCGTAAATCGTCCACTTGCGTCTTCATAAACGAATACCGTTCAGACTCCGCGTCGAACTCCTGTTTCGCTTCGGGATTCACCGGCCCCAACCGGCGCACGCGCGAACGGTTCTGGGTTAACTGCGTCTCCAGATCGGGCGAGATCTCTGTCACCACCGGCAATTCCTCCACCATGCCCTCCAGCGGCAACGGCACAGGTCCCGAAACCTCCTCGGCATATTCGAACATCACCAGTCCGAAATCGTCCGAGATTTTCTGGCGCAAATTATCGAGCGCCTCTTCTTTTCGCAAATGTTCCAACTGCGCTTGCCCCGCCAGTCGTTCGGTAGTCGCCAAAGACCTTTGCGCGTTCGCCTCAGCGTCTTGTAAACGCGCCTCTTCCTGCTCGGCGGTTTCCAACACCTTCTCGGAAGGGTCGATCTTCACGCGCAAATCCTCGATTTGTTTTTGCAGTTCGCTTTCCCGTTCGCGGAACGAAGTTTTTGAATTTTCCAACTCGCTCAACGAAGATTCAACATCATGCGCCCTCGCTGAGATTTCAGCGCGGCGCGCATCGAACCGCTCCGCCTCGTTCGAACGTTCCTCTTTCCTTGCGCGCGCGTCTTCCAACGCGCGTTCCACAACCGCAACGCGCGTGCCCCAATACGCCGCCTTCGATTGCGTCTCCGCCAGGTCGGTTTCGGTCAATTGCGCGGCGAGCAATTTCACTTCCTCTTGCGCGCTGATAGATTGCGCCTCGATTTCGGATAACGTTTTCACGAGATTATTCTTGGCGGAAGTCGCCTCGCCGGCGTCCGCTTCAAGTTGACTTTGCTGCCCCTTCTGCCATTCGAACTGACGACGAGCCGCTTCAGACTCCAACCCAGCCTGATTCTCCAGCGTCTGCGTTTCTTCCAGCCTGAACCGCGACTCGCGCGCCTCGCCCTCGGCTTGACTCACGCCCCGCGCGGCATCCTCGACCTGAGCGGAAAGCAAATCGACCTCGCCGTTCAACGATTCGATCTGCGCGCCGAGCGCGGCTAGGGCTTCGGTCAACTCTCGCTTTTGGCGAGGCCGGCTGAGAGCGGAGGACGAAGCGGTCTTCCCGGCGACGATCAGCCCATCGCCCCGGAAGACCTCCCCTTGTAACGTCACCACGCGCGCGTGAGTCGGCAGATCGCGGATGATGCGTCTTGCCGACGAACGATCGCGAGCGACCAGGGTATGACCAAGCATCACGCGCACCGCCGCCTGCAACTCTGCGCTGGCGTTGACAAGTTCAGATGCGACGCCAATGCAATCGTCATCGCTGGGCTTCGATAGTATCTCGCGCGAAAGATGTTCGACGGGGAGGAGAGCGGCGCGTCCTGCTTCGTCTGCTTCGAGCAGTCGCAGGGCGTCTTCGATCTCATCGGCATCCAGCAAAATAGCGTCGAGCGTATCGCCGAGCGCGGCGGAGATCGCGGTTTCGAGTTCCGCCGGCACATCAAGCAACGCGCTCAACGCGCCGCGCGCGCGTTTGAGTTTGAACTGCCGCGCCGCATCGAGCAAAAAGCGAGCGCCTTCGGCATAGCCAGCCAGCGATTGCTCGGCTTGCTCCAACACCTCGATCTGCGTTTTGGCGCGCGTGTGTTCGGCAAGGCGGTTTGCGCGTTCGTCGTTTTTCGCGCGTCGCGCGCCTTCCAGCGAATCCGCTTTCAATTTTCCGCTTTCCACTTTCTCTTGCGCTTCCTTCAACACCGCTTCGGCTTCTTCTCTTTTCTTCCGCGCTTCGGCAAATATGTCGCTGGCTGTCCTTGCATCCGTTTCAGCGGATAACGCGTCCCTGCCTGTTTCCTCCAGCCGGGTTTGCAGCGTTTCGACGCGCAAGGTTAATTCATCGAACCTTGCCTGCGATTCAGCGCGCTGGGTTGTCCATTTTTCGATTTGAATGCGGGCAGATTGGATTTTTTCCTCGAGCGTGGCGCGGTCCAGTTGGCGGGTTTGTAATTTTTGTTGCGCCTCGCCGAGTTGTTGTTGCGCCTCGTTGTATTCGGCTTGCAGGCGCTCGAACTCGCGCCCGGTTTCTTCAATGCGCGCGCGCGCGATCTTTTCTTCATCGCCGGCGCGTTCTTTTTCGGTGAGCATGGAGGTCTGCGACGCGAGCAGCGACCGCCTGCGTTCTTCGAGCACGGCGAGTTCACGGCTCGCTGCCTCGCGCTGGCTGTGTAATTCGGCGGAGGCGCGATGCCACGCGTTCAACTCCGCCCGCAAACCGACGAACTTTTCACGGAATGCGTTGTACTCCGTTTGCGCCTGCTGATGAGCCTCGCGCTCTTCTACCACGCGCGCATCCTGCGCTTTGACCGCTTCTTTTGCGGTGGTCAATTCCTGCTGGGCGCGATGCCAATGATAGCCATACCATTCGCGCAGAATAATTTTCAGGTCTGCCTGCGCGCGTGAAAATTCGATGGCGCGTTTTGCCTGTCGTTCGAGGCTCCGCAAGCGCGGCTCCAACTCAGACATGATATCGAGAACGCGTTCGAGATTGCGTTCCGTGTTGTCGAGTCGTTTCATGGCGTCTTCGCGGCGGACGCGATACAAGCCGACCCCGGCGGCTTCCTCGAACAGGCGGCGACGTTCATCGGCTTTCAGCGCCAATGATGCGTCCACGAGTCCCTGCCCCAAAATTGTGTACGTGCGCTCCGATAGCCCGGAGGCGGCGAGAATTTCATTCAAATCGCGCAGGCGCACTTGTTGATTGTTTAACAAGTAATCGTTATGACCGTCGCGGTAGGCGCGGCGGGTCATGCCGACTTCGGTGAAGTCGAGCGGAAGCCAGTTTGCGGTATTATCGAATAAGATATGGGCAGATGCCATGCCGGCGCGGGCGCGATGTTCCGAACCGTTGAAGATCATGTCTTCGGTCTTTTTGCCGCGTAACAGCGCATATGATTGTTCGCCCAATACCCAGCGGAGCGCGTCTGCGATGTTCGATTTGCCCGAGCCATTCGGGCCGACGATGGCGGTGATCCCGCTCGCGAATTCGAAGGTGGTCTTCGAAGCGAATGTTTTGTATCCTTGCAATTCGAGTGATTTGAGTCTAAGAGGCATGTGGTGATTTATGATCCTTCGATACGCCCTGTCGGGCAGTCAAGACAAGTTTGCGATTTTGGATTTACGATTTTAGATTTACGATTTCAGATTGGGGTAACAAAGTACGTGTTAGCCTGTCTGCCTGTTTCCTTGCTTCACTCGATCTCAAGATTCTTCAACGCATTTTGCGCGGCGGCGTGTTCGGCGGTGTGTTTGCTGGTGCCGCTCCCTCGCCCGGCAACCTGCCCACCGACTTCCACTTCCACTTCGAACTCTTTGGCGTGGTCGGGTCCGGTGGTCGAGATTGTCCGATAACGGGGCGAGTGCAATTTTTGAGCCTGCGCCCATTCTTGCAATATGCTTTTTGCGTCATGGATTTTTGACAAGACAGACTCTCTCGCATTTTCCAAAAGCGGATTGACAAACGCTTCCACCGCCCCCAAGCCTGAATCCAAGTAGACGGCGCCGACCACCGCCTCGAACAACGACCCGAGCAACGCGTCGCGCGAGTGACCGCCGGAGAGGAATTCGCCGCGTCCCAGCCGAAGCGCAGGACCGAGGTTCAACATCCGCGCGAATTTTGCCAACTGGTCATTGCGCACGATCGCGGAGCGGATTTTGGTCAACTCGCCTTCGGGCATTTCCGGGAAACGGTGATACGCCCAGGCTCCAACGATGAAGTCGAGCACGGCGTCGCCAAGGAATTCCAATCGTTCGTTATCCTCCGACGAGTTTTGATTCTCGTTGACATACGAACGATGGGTGAGGGCGCGTGTAAGCAGGGATAAATTTGAAAAGGGCAGACCCAGCCTCAGGCTGAGGTCCGAAGCGGATTCAAAATCCCGCGATTCGGGTTTTGAGCTCACAGTCATCTCCCTGGAACTCAGGGGGAGCAAACCTCCTCTCCCGGTGGGAGAGGAACGAGGCGGGGAATTTGCGCTCCATCAGTTCCAATATTGAATTAGCGGGCTGAATTTTATCCCGGATTGTCCGGGCTGGCTATGAGGCAGTCATATTTTAAGATACAATGCCGCAGATCTCGTGGAGTATATACCTTGACAAACGTTAGCGAAGAGACCAGATTTTTACACGCCATCGAAATGGGGTTGGGCGCCATGCAATGGGGAGACCGCGCGGTCTGGCAATATGGGCATGGCTACGGCGTTGAGGATGTGCGGCAGGCATTCGATGTGTCGATTGATGAGGGTATCCGCTTTGTGGATACGGCGGAGTTGTATGGTAACGGGCTTTCCGAGCGGTTGCTTGGGCGTTTTATCAAAGAGACCGATCAGCCTGTCTTGATCGCCACAAAATTTTTTCCCTGGCCCTGGCGATTTACAAAAAACGCGCTCCCTCGCGCGCTGAAAGGGAGCCTTGCCCGTCTTGGCGTCGAAAGAGTCGATTTGTATCAGATCCACTGGCCAAGCCTGACGATGAGCACCGATCTTTTGATGGATGGCTTGGCGGAGTGTGTCAAAAGCGGAATGACCCGCGCGGTTGGCGCGTCAAATTTTGGTCATGCCCGTATGGTGGCGGCGTATTCCGCTTTGGCGCGAAATGGTATTCAATTGGCTTCGAATCAAGTGCACTATAGTCTGTTGAACCGTACCATAGAAAAACGCGGGGTGTTGGCGCGTTGCAAAGAATTGGGTGTACGCCTGATTGCATACTGTCCGCTTGAACGCGGACTATTGGCTGGGAAGTACACTGCTGAGAATATGCCAAGTGGCTCTCGAGCGCGGAGGTATAAGGAACTCATCCCCAAAATCCAACCATTATTGAAATTGATGACTGAGATCGGTCAAGATCACGGCGGTAAATCCTGCTCGCAAGTGGCGCTGAACTGGGTGATCTGTAAAGGCGCAATGCCCATCCCCGGCGCGAAGAGCTCCGCGCAAGCCCAGCAGAATGCCGGAGCCCTTGGGTGGCGATTGACCGACGAACAAGTCGCCCGCCTCGATTTTGCCAGCCATGCCATCATGGAACCAACAATGACCGCGCATTAATGCGCGGTCATTGTTTTTAAACTTATTTTATGGTTTGCGAACGGGATGCTACTTCATGCGGGGTTGCAAGAACAGCACGAACACATAACCAAGCCCGAAGGCGAACTCGATCACGACCACGATCCAGCCGAAATTGCGGATGATGCCATCGGCGGCTACGCCTATGATGGTGACGATCAACGCGAGCACGGTAGCGCCGAGCATGGCGAAGCCGAGATTGCGTTGCACGCTTTCATCCGAAGCGTCCTTGGCGAACCAGAGCGCCAAGCCGAGCGCGATCAATGCCGCGCCGAGGAACCTCGCCATGTGCAACTCAGGGACGCGGGTCTCCGTTCCGAACTGGGTCAGGGTTGCTTCAGGCACGAGCATCAATCCGGCGCCCAACACAACCACCACGAGCGCGTTCAAAATAAACAAAACTTTTCCCATATTTCTCTCCTTTGATATGTAGAATGTTTAGCGAGCAAAATTACTATACAACACCTTGCATCTAATGGGAAGAAGAATCAAGGCGATTCACCTTACATCATCCTTACATTAGACTCATCCATTGGGGTTTCTGCCGATTTGACCGCTTCGCGTCTTTCTCCCCCGAGGCTTGATTTTTCCTTCGGAGGCATTGTCGCGCCTGTAGTACCATTGGCAAGCCAGTTTCCCAATGTGTAAAGTACAATGAGGCACATTGCACTAAAATGATTATCAAAGGAATAGCATGGTTGAAATAATGGCAATCTTTTCATTCCTGATCGGTATCGGCGGCGCGATCTGCGCGACAGTTGTGCCTATCGTCGTATTGGTCGCTTTCGGGTATTTCATGTACCGCCGAAGTAAACTGCGCGACGCGGCGAAGCAATCTGCGCAGGATTGGTCCAGCACGATGGGAGTCGTGATCACCTCCACGATACGGGTCAGCCGAACAGCCAACAGCCGTTCCGAAATTCCTGTCGTTGCCTATCAATATCAAGTGGATGGCAAGCCTTACACTGGACAAGTCATCAAAGCGGGCGAACAATATTTCAGCGTGAGGCTTTACGGCGACGCGCAAAAGACGATTGCCCGCTACCCTGTCGGCGCGCAAGTGATGGTGTATTACAACCCAGAGAATCCGCAGGAATCCGCGCTGGAGCGTTAAGTCTGTGCTATAATGCGGCAACCATGAAATATCCGTTTTACGTCGCCAACGACAACGATAATAATGACAATGACGATCTGCTGTATCGTTGGGCGAAGCCTTGCTAGTTGACGGATAGAAAAGTCGAACCAATCGCCCAACGCATCAGCGAAGGGCGATTTATTTTATCTACGAACTTAACCACAAAGGTGGATCGAGCGCTCGGGACGAAGACTCTCCAAAGATTTTCTTCGTGTCCCTTCGTGACCTTAGTGGTAAAAAAGAATTTGGAGGCGTATTATGTACAGAACTCACACTTGCGGAGAATTACGCGCCAGCCACGCGGGTCAAACCGTGACGTTGGCTGGCTGGGTGAATCGCCGCCGCGACCATGGCGGCGTGGCATTCTTCGATCTGCGCGACCGCGCAGGGACGGTGCAAGTCACCATCAACCCCGACCTTCCCAAAGAAACACTCGACCGCATCGCGGATGTCCGCTTTGAGTGGGTGTTGCAGATCGAAGGGCTGGTGCAAAAACGCCCCGAGGGGATGGCGAACCCAAAAATGGAAACGGGCGAGGTCGAGGTCATCGCCAAGAGCGTGACCATCCTCAACCCTGCAAAAACCCTGCCCTTCATGGTCAGTTCGGATGCCGATCTGCCCGACGAAAACACGCGCCTCAAATATCGCTACCTCGACCTGCGCCGCGAAAGCATGACACGCAATATCGTGTTGCGACATAAAGTCGTCAAGTTCATGCGCGACTATCTCGATAAACAAGGCTTCATTGAAATCGAAACGCCGATCATGTTCAAAGCGACCCCCGAAGGCGCGCGCGATTATCTCGTGCCGTCGCGTATTTACCCTGGACAGTTCTACGCCCTGCCTCAGTCGCCGCAACAGTTGAAACAGTTGCTGATGGTCGCGGGCATGGATAAATATTTTCAGATCGCGCGTTGCTTCCGCGACGAAGATCTGCGCGGCGACCGTCAGCCCGAGTTCACACAACTTGACTTGGAAATGTCCTTCGTTCACCGCGACGATGTGTTGGCGTTGGTCGAAGGTTTGTATACGGCTATGCTTCCTGCCGTTGCGCCAAATAAAAAGTTACTTTCTTCGCCATGGCCCAAGTTTTCGCATCATGAAGTCGTTGAAAAATATGGAACCGATAAACCCGATCTGCGCTTCGGCATGGAGTTGATTGACGTCAGCGAAATTTTTGCAAAGAGCGAGTTTAAAGTGTTTCAATCTGCGTTGAGCGCGGGGGGCGTGGTCAAGTGCATCGTTGCGCCGAAGTCGGCGGAGATGTCGCGCAAGGAAGTGGACGCGTTGACCGAGTCGGCGAAGGGGCTGGGGGCGAAAGGACTGGCGACGTTGGCGATCACAGCCGAAGGTCCGAAAGGAACCGCCGCGAAATTTGTCACAGAGGCAGAGGCGGAGGCGGTCAAATCCAAAACGGGCGCGAAGGAAGGCGATCTCATCCTGTTTGCGGCAGACGCGCGCGCGATCGTCAATAAAGTGCTGGGCGGACTGCGAGTGATCTTGCGCGATAAACTCGACCTTGCGGACAAAACGATGATGGCGTTCGCGTGGGTGGTGGACTTCCCGATGTTCGCGTGGAACGAAGAGGAGAAACGTTGGGATGCGGAACATCATCCGTTCACGATGCCGCAATTGCAAGACCTCGATAAATTCGACACCGATCCTGGTTCGATCCTTTCGGACGCGTACGACATGGTGTGCAACGGGTACGAGATGGCTTCGGGCTCGATCCGTATTCATCGCCGCGATATTCAAAATAAAATTTTCCAAATGCTCGGTCATTCCGATGAGGCGATCCAAGCCAAGTTCGGTCACATGCTCGAAGCGTTTGAATATGGCGCGCCCCCGCACGGAGGGATGGCTCCTGGCATTGACCGTTTGGTGATGCTGTTGGCGGACGAACCGAACATCCGCGAGGTGATCGCATTCCCGAAGAATCAAGCGGGGCGCGATGTGATGGCGGACGCACCGTCGGAAGTGGAACCGAAGCAGTTGAAGGAACTGCATATTCAGATCAGAGAATAGAGAATAGAAAGTAGAGAATTAGAGGATTGGAGAATTGATATGATCCGCGTTTGTCTTGCTGGTGGAACAGGTTGGGCTGGTTCAGCTGTTGCGCGCGCGATTTCAACACTGGAGGATATGACCCTTGTTTCTGCGGTGTCTCGCACCCATGCAGGCAAAACCCTCGGTGATGTTCTCGGCGACGCGAACTTGTCTTGCCCTGTGTATGCAACGGCGGAAGAAGCGCTCGCGGCTCATCCCTGCGACGTGTTTTTTGAGTTCACCAAGCCAGATGTTGCCAAGCAGAACGTGTTGAGCGCATTAACGCATGGAGCGCATGTCGTCGTCGGCACGTCGGGATTGTCGGATGAAGATTATGCCGACATCGCGTCTGCCGCTGAAAACGCGCGGCGCGGAGCGCTGGCTGTCGGCAACTTCGCCTTGACGGTCGTTTTGCTTCAAAAGTTTTCCGAGATCGCCGCGAAGTTTATTCCGCAATGGGAAATTATTGATTACGCAAGCGACGCTAAAAAAGATTCGCCGAGTGGAACGGTGCGCGAGTTGGCAAATCGCTTGTCGAAAGTCCGCCCATCGGAGTTGACCGTGCCTCTGGAAGATACGCAAGGCGTGAAAGAAACACGCGGCGCGCGCATGACGGGGTCGCAAGTCCATTCCATTCGCTTGCCTGGGTATACGATCTCCGCCGAAGTGATCTTCGGTATGCCCGACCAGAAATTAACGATCAGGCACGACTCGGGTTCCAGTGCCGAGCCATATGTGGACGGTTCTTTGCTGGCGATTCGTACAGTGAGTTCATTCGTCGGTTTACGGCGCGGGCTTGACAGCGTTTTGGATCTGTCGTGACGGTTGATATGGAGAATTAGAGGATTGGAGAATTGGTTATGAGCGAGAAGGCGCAGATTCGGGTTGATGAAAAACTGGTGCGAGAGATCGCGTCTCTGGCGCGGTTGGATTTGACCGATGACGAGACGAAGATGTTCGTTTCTCAGTTCAAGGATATTCTCGATTATGTCAGTGTCTTAAATGAAGTGGACACGGACAACGTCGCGCCTGCGTATTTGTCGTCTTCAAATAAGAATATGCCGCGAGAAGATCGAGTTGAAGAGTCTGTGCCGACGGAGGAGTTTCTCGCCAACGCGCCGCAGTCGAAAGATGATTACGTTTTGATTCCGCGTGTGCATGTGGAACAATAACATGTCACTCTGACATGTCATTCTGAGCGAAGCGAAGAATCCCTGACACCTTCGTAGAGACCCTTCGCTATCGCTCAGGGTGACAATTCGCTATGAAACTTCACGAACTAAGTCTTCAAGAAACGCACGAACAACTTTCCAGCCGAAAGATTTCTTCGGCGGAGTTGACGCGCGCGTATCTCGAACGCGTTCAGCGGATTGATCCGCAAGTCAAATCGTACGTGACTGTTTCGGAAGACCTTGCTCTCGAACAAGCTAGGCAAGCAGATGAACGCATCAAGTCGGGTGATGGCTTGACTACGCTGACTGGCATTCCGTACTCGGCAAAAGATTCACTTTCGACTCGCGGAGTCAACACAACCTGCTCATCGAAGATTCTTGAAAACTACAAGCCGTTCTACGACTCGACCGCCATCACGAATCTAAATTTGGCTGGCTCTGTTCTTCTCGGCAAAAACAACATGGACGAATTCGGCATGGGCTCGTCCACTGAAAACTCGGGTTTCTTCACCACGCGCAACCCGTGGAATTTCGATCGCGTCCCTGGCGGTTCGAGCGGAGGCTCAGCCGCGGCGGTCGCGGCGGGACTCGCTCCGTTCGCGCTCGGCGAAGACACGGGCGGATCTGTCCGTATGCCCGCCTCGTTTTGCGGCGTGACTGGACTCAAGACAACCTACGGACGCGTTTCGCGCTATGGTTTGATTCCGCTGGTGTCGTCGTTCGACACGATCGGTCCGATGGCGAGAAGCGCGTATGATGTGTCGCTAGTCCTTGAGGCGATCGCGGGACACGATCCCAAAGACGGCACGTCGCGCGTCGAGTCTGTGCAAAATTATTCCGAGAGTTTGAAGAAAGCAGAAAATTTGCGCGGACTCCGCATTGGCATCCCGAAAGAATATTTCGTTGAAGGGCTGGATAAAGAAGTAGATGCTTCCGTTCGAGCCGCGATCAAGCAAATAGAATCTCTCGGCGCAGAAGTGATGGAAGTGTCGCTTCCACACACGCAGTACGCCATCCCTGTTTATTATTTGATTCTGTTTGCCGAAGCGAGTTCCAACCTCGCAAAATATGACGGCGTGCGGTTTGGTCTGTCGGAGCGCACAACAGGCGACCTGATGGATGTCTACCTGAAAACGCGCGAAACGGGCTTCGGCGCAGAAACGAAACGAAGAATCATGCTTGGCACGTTCGCCCTCTCCGCTGGATATTACGACGCCTACTATTTAAAAGCGCAGAAAGTCCGCGCGTTGATTCGGCAGGATTTTCAAAAAGCGTTCGAGACCTGTGACGCGCTCATCACACCCGTCGCGCCGACGACCGCGTTCCGCATCGGCGAGAAGATATCAAATCCGCTGGATATGTATTTGTCGGATGTGTTTGTCGTCGCAATCAATCTCGCGGGGATTCCCGCGTTGTCCGTCCCATGCGGTTTCTCGAACGGACTTCCCATCGGGATGCAAGTCATGGGTCCGCATTTGTCGGAGGAGACTCTGCTTCGTATCGGTCATTTGTATCAGAGCCAAACTGATTGGCACACGAAACATCCGCCGTGTTGGTAAATACCTATCGCCCTGAGCGGAGTGAGCCGATAGGCGAACGCAGTCGAAGGGCAAGTTTCATGAACACATTATGTTTGCATGTTATCTGCGCTTCGACTGCGGTCTTCGTCTCCGCTACGCTTCGCTCAGACCTCCGCTCAGCGCGGAAATAAAACTATGAACTACGAACCCATCATCGGACTTGAAGTCCACGCGGAGTTGCTCACAAGATCGAAAATGTTTTGTGGATGCGAAGTCGTGGATTCGATCACCGCGAAACCGAATCGCTATATTTGTCCCGTGTGCACGGGTCAGCCTGGCGCGTTGCCTGTGTTGAATCGAAAAGCGATCGAGTTGGCTGTCAGAGTCGGTTTGGCGCTTGGATGCGAAATCCATGCCGAAAGTATTTTCGCGCGCAAAAATTACTTTTATCCCGACCTGCCGAAGGGCTATCAAATTTCGCAATACGATCAGCCGCTTGCAACAGATGGGAAACTGCTCATCGAAACTGAAGCAGGCATAAAGGAGATTCGGATTCGCCGCGTCCACTTGGAAGAGGACACGGGCAAGTTATCCCACGCCGACGCGCACTCGTTCATTGATTACAACCGAAGCGGCGTCCCGTTGCTCGAAATCGTCACCGAGCCAGGCCTGCGCTCGCCCGACGAAGCGAAAGCGTATGCGTCCGCGTTGCGCGCGATCCTGCGTTATCTCGACGTGAACTCGGGCGACATGGAAAAAGGCGTGATCCGTTTTGAGGCGAATGTTTCGGTCCGCAAAACGGGAAGCGATCAACTCAATCCGCGCACCGAAATAAAAAATCTCAACTCGTTCCGCGCCCTCGCGCAGGGAATCGAATACGAGATCGCGCGCCAAACCGAAATTTATTCGCGCGGCGGAATCGTCGAACAGGAAACGCTGGGCTTCAACGAGGCGGCGGGCAAGACCTATTCACAGCGCGGCAAAGAGGACGCGCACGATTATCGCTACTTCCCCGAGCCCGATCTGCCGCCGCTTGTTTTGGATGCGGATTGGATTCACTCGATTCGGACTCAACTTCCCGAATTGCCCGACGCAAAAACAAAACGCTTCATCTCGGACTTCAACCTGACTCCGTCCGACGCGCGTTTTCTCACCTCCGACCTTTCTCTCGCGCACTACTTCGAGCGCGTCGCGGCTTCATCCAAAAGCCCCGCCAAAACTGTCCACTCGTGGATCGCGGGCGAGTTCATGCGCAACTTGAACGACTCAGGCGCGAGCATTGGCGATGTGACTCTCGCCCCCGAATCCTTCGCCCAACTGATAGACATGGTCACCGACAAAATCATCGGCGGCAACGCGGCAAAAATTGTACTGACCGAACTCCTCCAAAACGGCGGCGACCCCGCGCAGATCGTCAAAGAGAAGGGACTCGCCCAAGTCTCCGACGAAAGTTTCATTCAAGAAGCCGTGACGAAAGTGTTAAACGACAATCCCTCCGAAGTAGAGAAATATCTCGCGGGCAAAGAAACTCTCCTGCAATGGTTCGTCGGTCAAGTCGCGCGCGCCACGAAAGGCAAGGCTGACCCGAATGTGACGAGGGATGCGCTGGTCAAAGGGTTGGAGGAGAGGAGAAAGTAAATCTGCTTTTGATGTAAAATAAATATAAAAAGGAGTATCGGAGATGGACATACTTCAAGTTCGCAAACAACTACATCAAAGAATAGACAGTTTGCCCGACGATGTTATAGCCCAGGTGGCAGACTTTACGCTATTTATTATGGTAAAAAACCAAATTTCCCCGTTGTATGAAGAATGGGAAGTTAATCAATGGCAGAACTTTGCGCTTGAGCGGTTTTTCCATGAAGAGGATGAGGTTGAGTATTCTATATCAGACGCAAAGGAAGTTTATAAAACGTCATGAAGGCGGGGGATATTGTCCTGATCCGCTTTCCACAAGCGGATTTGGTCTCTGGCAAACTTCGCCCCGCGCTGATTTTGGCAATTGCCCCAGGGAATCATGCCGATCTGCTGTTGGCGCTCATCACTTCCCGCGACTATCAGGCTGTGCCAGAATTTGACGAGGTTGTTGACTTAACCGATAACGATTTCAAAGCAACAGGATTGAAAACTCGCTCTGTGATTCGTTTAGCAAGGCTGGCGAGCGTTGAAGCGTCTATTGTCAATGCGCGTTTGGGCGGCATTTCACCAGAAAGATTGAAAAATCTTAAGAGCCGCTTGATCAAATGGCTGCAGGAAAATAACAATTCTTAGGATCTTCGGTCAAGTGGCGCGCGCAACGAAAGGGAAGGCGGATCCGAATGTGACGAGGGAGTTGTTGGTCAAGGGGTTGGAGGAGAGAAGACAATCTCATGATAAATGCTGAGGTTCTTAGCTATATCTTAATAATCCCTTGCTTGATAGTTGTCATGGCAATTATCGTTGTAATTGGCTTGTCAATTCACAATGCAAAAATGAGATATGTTAACTTCACTAAAAACCCGAAGAAAAGCGTAAGTCATAAAGTGTTGGAATCAAAGCTTCGACCTCTGAAATTGCTTGGCAATATCTTGGGTATTCTTACTCTTCTATCTCTTGTGTTTTTTATGGCTACCGCAACATTACTCAAAACCAATGTTGGAGAGGTGCTAGCAAGAATGTCAATCTCAGCATCTTTACTATTCGGATTACTTTTTAGCATCATCACGTTGGCGCTTTACCTTAGCGTCTCCAAGAAATAAGAATTTACAGATTTGCTGTCTACTGGATCAGTGTCTGCTTGCGAAATTCCACGAATCGTGAACTGAAGTACCCAGCGGTTTTGAAAATCTCTGGGTTCTTATCTTACGCCTGAGCCGCTTCCTCTCACAGCCACAAAACACGCCTCTGCTATAATGGGCAAAACCAAATTGCAAAAGGGATTTCTTTATGGCTGAACACATCAGCGTTTCGCAAATTTCAAAATACATCGGACAAGAAGTAACCATCAAAGGCTGGGTCTACAATCGCACGGACAAGGGCAAGTTGTGCTTTTTGCTCGTGCGCGACGGTTCGGGCTTTGTGCAGTGTGTCGCTTTCAAAGGCGATCTCGAACCCGAAGTCTTCGATAAGGTGATGCGCCTGCCGCAAGAGTCGTCGGTGATCATCACGGGCGTGGTGCGGGAGGATAAGCGCGCGCCTGGCATCCCTGGTGGGTACGAACTCGGCGTGAAGCAGATCGAGATCGTGCAAGAGGCGGCGCCCGAGTACCCGATGTCGCTCAAGGATCACGGTCCCGACTTTGCGCTTGATCATCGTCACTTGTGGATACGGATGCAAAGTCAATGGGCGATATTGAAAGTGCGAAGTACGGTCATGGCGGCGACGCGCGAATGGCTCAACACGAACGGCTTCCTCGAAATGAGCACGCCGATCCTCACTCCCGCCGCCGCCGAAGGGACGACGACCCTCTTCGAGACCGAATACTTCGACGAGGGCAAAGCCTACCTCGCGCAGACGGGTCAACTATACAACGAAGCCAACATCTTCGCGTTCGGAAGAGTCTACTGCTTCGGTCCCACCTTTCGCGCGGAGAAGTCGAAGACGCGCCGTCACCTCACCGAATTCTGGATGCTCGAACCCGAAATCGCCTTCTGCGATTTAGATGGGCTGATGGAAGTGGAAGAAAAAATGATCCAGCATATTGCCCAACGGGTGATGCGCGACTGTATGGCTGAATTGAAATTTCTCAACCGCGACATTTCCAAGTTGGAGAATATCCAAGCGCCGTTTCCGCGCATGTCGTACGATGACGCGGCAAACTATCTCCTTGACCTCTACGAAAAAGAGACCGACCCCGAACGCAAAGAACTCCTCAAATTCGAGTGGGGCATGGACTTCGGCGCTCCGCACGAAACGGAATTGACAAAACTTCACGACAAGCCATTGTTCGTGTACGGCTATCCGAGCGCGGTCAAAGCGTTTTACATGGAACCATGGCCTGGTCGCCCAGAAGTTTGTAAAAGTGTGGATTTGCTCGCCCCCGAAGGCTACGGCGAAATCTGCGGCGGCTCGGAACGCATGTCGAGTCACGACGCTTTGTTGGCGCGGATTCACAAAGAAGGCTTGCCCGAAGAAGCGTTCAAGTGGTATCTCGAACTGCGCAAGTACGGCTCCGTTCCGCACTCGGGCTTTGGCATGGGCGTGGAAAGAGTTGTCGCGTGGCTGTGCGGCATCGAACACATCCGCGAGGCGATTCCGTTTCCGAGGACGATCAAGCGAGTCTATCCATAATGACGTAAACAGGGAAACAGGTACACAAGTAGACAAGTCGCGTGTTCACCTGTTTCCGTGTCTACTTGTTTCCGTGTTTACTTCTTTTCCCGATATAATCAACCGCAATACCTGAACGAGCAAACCTAAATCCCTTGCGGAGGATGCCACCGTGACCAAACTGTTTTTTGCGACAGACATTCATGGTTCGGATATTTGCTGGAACAAGTTTTTGAATGCGGGGAAGTTTTATGAAGTGGACGTGCTGATCCTTGGGGGAGATATGACCGGTAAAGCGGTCGTGCCGTTCATTCATCAGGGCGGAGAAAATTACAAAGTCACTTTGCTTGAACAGGAATTTCCAATTACAAACGCGGACGAACTCGCCGACATGAAGAAGCGCGTGCGCAGTCGCGGATATTATCCGTATTTGACGAACCCCGACGAGATGGCGGAGTTGGAAAAGAATCCGAGTCGCGTTTCGGAGATATTCAACGCCGAGGTGTTGAAGGTTGTCCAGCAGTGGATGGACATCGCCGAGAAAAAATTGGGCGGCACGGATATGAAAGTCTACTGCTCGCCGGGCAACGACGACATGGACGAGGTGGATGACGTTATTCGCACATCGAAGCGGGTGCTGTTGGTCGAGGGGCAGGTCACGCAATTGGATGAGCATCACGAGATGATTGCCTCGGGTTGGAGCAACCGGACGCCGTGGGATACGCACCGCGAAGAGGGTGAGGACCAACTCGAGGTCCGGTATGAAGCGATGATCTCCAAGTTGAAAAATCCGAAGAACGCGGTCTTCAACGTCCACGTGCCTCCGCATCGTTCGGGACTGGATGAGGCTCCCGAGTTGGACAAGGATCTGCGTCCCGTGTTGGCGGGGCAGGCTCTCAAGCCTGTCGGCTCGACGGCGCTGCGCGAGGTCATCGAAAAATATGAGCCGCTCTTAGGCTTGCATGGGCACATCCACGAGGGGCGCGGGGCGATGAAGGTGGGCAAGACGTTGTGCATCAACCCCGGCTCGATGTATGAGCAGGGGACGTTGTTGGGGGCGATTGTGAAACTTGGGAAGAACAAGATCGAGAATTACGTGCTGACATCAGGATAAGTTGCTTAGCCGCCATCCTCGGCGGCGTTCGTAAGGGAATCCCTGCGCCGGAGACGGCGTAGGGAGCAATATGATTATGTGCTGACTTCGGGATAACTCTCACTCGTTTTTCGTGTTATGTAAAGTAGCCGACGGAATGGCAAGGTCTCCGCCGGGTAATCGCAAAATAAATTTTGCGGTACAAGACCATCTAACAGAGGAGATGTGATATGAGCAACTTGTTTGTCCGTAAGGCGACCGGCATGGTGCGTTCGTGGTCGGTCTTCGACGCGTTCGTCTACGCGTTCTTTTCGATCAACCTTGTGACGTTGGGGTTATATAGTTTCAGCCAGATGTATTACTTCGAGGGTGGGATGGTCAATGCGTTGATCGTCAGCGCGGTGTTCATCTTCTTCGAGGTGATCGTGTACGCCAGCCTGATCGCCATCATGCCGCGTTCGGGAGGCGATTACGTCTGGCAGAGCCGCGTGCTCGGCGGGGCGGTGGGTTTCATCCTCGCGGTGACCGGCTGGTGGTTCATCCTATGGTTGTGGGTGCCGCTTTACGGCGACATGTTCCGGCATATCGTGTTGGTTCCGATTCTCGGTATCCTCGGCGCGCAAAATACCGCGCTATGGTTTGCCGGTACACAAGATGGATCGTTCGTCTCCGCGCTGATTACGCTGGCGATCGTGAGCGTGTTCATTGCGCTTGGCATGAAAACCTACGCGCGCATCCAGAAGTTTTCGTTCTACGGCGGCATGCTTGGGTTGGCTATCGTGATCATCCTGTTCCTCACGGGTTCCAACGCGGCATTCAAAACCGGACTGGACGCGAACGCGACAGCTTTATTCGGCGCGCCAGCCGGCGTGTATGACGCCACTGTGACGCTCGGCTCCGATGCGGGCGCGGTCACGCCGTTCACAGGCGGCGGATTAGGACTCGCCGTCTTCCTCGTTCTGCCGTATTTAGTCTTCTTCAATCTGTGGCCCAACTGGGGCGCGACCTTGTACGGCGAAGTGCGCGGCGCGACAGATTTCAAACGCAACGTTTCCGGCATGGGCTGGGCATTGGGCGCCACCACCGTTCTGGGAATCCTGTTGTTATATTCGATCGGCAAAACGGTCGGGTGGGATTTCTACGTTCAAGCCGGCGCGGCATGGTGGAATCATGCGTGGTATGGCGCGGATGTGGCTTTGCCGGTCTGGCCCTATCCCGCTTTGCTCGCCGCGTTCTTGACTACGAACAAACTCGTTCAATTCCTCGTAGTGGGGCTGATGAGCCTGTGGTGGTTTGGCTGGTGCGGGACAGTGTTCCTCTCCTCCACGCGCGTGATCTTTGCCGCCGCGTTCGACCGCCTGCTCCCCGAAAAGGTAGCGGAGGTCAATGAAAGGACTGGCACGCCGGTCTACGCCTTGCTGTTGATGGTCGTACCTTCGATTCTCGTGGCGTATCTCTTCTCGTACAACATCGCAAACTTCGCATCGTTGACGTTATGCTCCACGCTGGTGATCGCCGTTACTTATCTCGGAACGACCATCTCGGCGATCATCCTTCCTTACACCAAACCCGATCTCTACAACGCGTCACCGGTTGCGAAGTACAAAATATTAGGCATTCCATTGATCACAGTTGCCGGCGTGATCTTCGGCGGTTTCCTCGTGTTCCTGCTCTACGAGTGGATTCTCGACCCGAACGCGCTGTACGGCATCGGCTATTCGATCAATGAAGCGGGACTGAAGAATACCTCGTCGCTGATCTACATGGGCTCGATGTATCTGCTCGCCGCGATCATCTACTTCGGTTTCAAATCTGCGCGCAAAAAGCAGGGCATTGACCTCGACAAGGTCCATGCTGAGATCCCGGCGGAATAGAGCCCAAGCTAAAAGATTCAGCCACAGATTTCACGGATTCTCGCGGATTTTTAATTCTTCCGTTCTGAATCAGGAAAGACGAAAGCCGACCAGTTTCAACTTGGTCGGCTTTTTTTTCGTGCAAATTCGAGAAACTTGTACTGCGACTGAAAGGCGTGTCGAAGTATCCGTGGCTAAATGCTCGTAAGATTAGATTTAGGGCGAGGCGTGTTGATTCTTGTGGAGCAAACTTCCTTATCCCTGCCAGACGGAACCGGGGCGCGCCATCTCGGCGACGATATCGAATGAGGAGATCACCCCCAGCGGGAAACTTTCCGGATCGTTCGCATCAACAACGATCACGCGGTGACGGTGGTTCTGGATCATCAAGTTGGCGGCTTCTTGCAGGCTGGAGTTGATGTCAATGGTAGTGAGGTTGCGATTGATCGCATCGCTAACGGTGACGCGTTCATCTACGTTCGAGCTGGCGAAACGCACGAGGTCATAACCGGTGACCACGCCTAGCGGTTTGCCGCGCGAATCTACCACAACGACTGACCGCCAGCCTGCCTGCGTCATCGTGCGCGCCGCGGAAATGATGGGCGTCTTGTCGCGGCAGACCAGAAATACATCCGACATAACATCGCCCACTTTTTCGCGTTGGCCTTTTTCCTGCGCGGCGATATTCCGCACAAAATCAGAGATCGAGATCACGCCGAGCGGCTTATCTTTTTCGACGACCAGCATCCGGTGAATTTGCTTGTCAATGAATTTTTGCGCCGCCTCTTCCACGGACACGTCTGCGTAAATGGATTCGATGGGGGAGGTCATCAGGTCGCGCGCGGTCATTGCTCGCATGGCGTCGAGACTCTCTTTGTCCACCGAAAGCCATTCGCCGGCGAGCAGGTCGAAATCCGAGATGATGCCAAGCGGCTGGTCCGGCGAATCTGCCACGATCAGCGCGTGGACGTGATGCTCGTTCAGCATTGCCGCCACTTTCCCAAGAGAAGCATTGGAAGGGCAGACGATCAACCCTTTGTGCATGAGGTCTTTTACGGTTTTATTCATCGCGGTCTCCTCATCTTATTGAACTTCGTCCACGTCTTTGTACCACTTCACGCGGTCGCCGACGCGGTCTCGTAAACGCCAAGCCATGGGTTTGGGCTCGCTTTCCAATCGTGCCAGAATATCATCCACCTGCGCAGTGACCTTCGTCTTTTGTTCGGCGGTCAATTGCTCGTAGCCCTGCGCCAGTTTTTTCACCTTGTCGAGGTTCATGGTTGTTGTGCGCCACAATCCCCAATCACTCGCGCACAGTGCCGCCGTTCGTTTGACGTTGATGGTATCGTTGTCTACATCTCCGAGGGGATGTTCGAGTAAAAGCATGATCGTGTCAATTACATCCTTCTCGTTGATCTGCACGATCTGCATTTTTTCGAGGAGCAATTCGGTGAGTGGAATTGTCGGCGAGTCGACTTCGAGCCTATCCTTCCAATAGATCGTATGGCAGAAGTCTAACTTTTCATAAAAGATGTCAATATGCAAGCCCGTCCCCGGCTTGTCGAAGATGGCGCGTTCGCCCTCGGTGGCGATGTAGACCTCGCGGTTTTCCGCATAGCCCATGGAGGCGAGCAGTCCCTGAATGTGTTTTGCCTGAGCATTGTAGGCGGCAAAATCAATGTCGGTGTATGCCCGTCCCATCGCCTGCTGCAGATACCCGAACGTTGGACAGTGCATCTGGAACGCCAGCGAACCGATAACGCGCATCAGGATTCCCTTTTCGCTGCTTGCCCGTAGGATGGTTTTTAGCTCAGTTTCAAATTTCTCGCGCTCCGAACTATCCTGATCCTTCATCCCTATCGAACTTCCGGTCATACCATGCTCCTCGACGAAATGTATAAGGTACGGCGGGTATTATATCCAAAAGACGGATGAGTGAGCGCAACGGGTTTGAGCGGCGGGTGTTTTCAGTTTCGGTGCGATAAACCCATGCTGCGGAAAAGGTCTATTCATGTCGTTCTTTTCGAAGAAGCCCAGTAAGAAAGCCACCCGCTTGTTCTTCGCCACGGATCTGCACGGGTCTGAGCGAACGTTCCGCAAATTCATCAATGCCGGAAAGTTTTACGAAGTCAATGTGATCGTCATGGGCGGAGATATTCAAGGCAAGTTGATGATCCCCATTATCAAAGAATCCAACGGGCATCACCGCGCCACATTGCAGGGACGGGTCGAGCATCTCGCCACAGAGGAAGATTTGAAGCTGTTGATGGGCAGGCTGGATACGCTGGGGTTTTACTACAAAGTTATGGAAGCGGACGAATTCCGAGCGCTTCAGTCCGATTCAAAGTCGGTCAACGCATTGTTCAATGAATTGGCGAAACAAAAATTGACCAGCTGGGTGGATCTTGCGGAAGAACGGTTGAGCGGCACGGGGATCAAATGTTTCGTCACAGGCGGCAACGACGACGAGTGGGAAGTGTTGAATGTGATGAAGCGTGAGGATGCGAAATCTTTTTTTGCGGTCGAAAATGAGATGGTGATGGTGGATGATGTTCACTCGATGATCTCGGTGGGCATCAGCACGCCGACCCCTTGGAACACGCCGCGCGAAACAACGGAAGAAGAATTGGGCAACATGATCGAAGAGATGGCGAAGAAAGTTCCAGACATGCAGAAAGCCATTTTTAACTTCCACGACCCGCCGGTGGATTCGTCTCTCGACACTTGCCCGAAGTTGGATTGGACGAAAGACCCGCCGGAACAGATCGTCGAGGGCGGACAAGTTGTCTTGTTTGGGGCAGGCTCAAGGTCCGTGAGAGAAGCGATCGAAAAATATCAGCCGATGCTCGGCTTGCATGGCCACATCCACGAATCTCAATCTGTGGCAAAACTTGGGCGCACCACGTGCATCAATCCGGGCAGCGAATATGCGGAGGGAATCTTGCGCGGCTGTATTGTTACATTCATAGACGGCGAAGTGCAAGGCTATCAAATGACCAGCGGGTAGCTGGCGAAAGGAGGATCGCGCCCGGCAAATAATTCATATCGAACTCTGGCAGTCTATTCATAAAAAGGAGAGATGAAATGGCTACAACAGCAAAACCTGAGGTCTTCACTCGAAAAGCCTCCGGGCTTGTGCGGGTGATGTCCCCGTACTCCGCCTTCGTTTATAACATTTTGACGATGGGCTTGATATTTCCGTGGACGTATCTGTGGGCGCCCGGCGCGTTGCCCGGCGGGCAAGTGGTGTGGGGAATTCTGCTTGCAATGCTCATTGAAATTCCGATCGCGTATGTTTACGTGTGGCTGTCCACCGCGCTTCCTCGTTCGGGCGGCGATTACGTGTTTCAAAGCCGCGTCTTCGGCGGCGGCGTTGCGTTCACCGTGGTGTTCTCAGGCTTCGTGATCTGGATTCTCCAATGGGTGGCGCTTTCGGGATGGCTGGTCTCGTATCTCGGATTCGCTCCGCTCTTTCTCGGGCTTGGGGCGACGACGGGAAACGCCGCTCTTTCCGGACTGGGGGTCTGGTTCACCACCTCGACCGGTATCGTCATCGTGAGCATTCTCAACGCGGCGCTCTCGATGTGGTTGCTCGTGAGCGGATTCAAAAATTACGTCCGCTTCCAACATGTGATGTGGTGGGGCACGTTGCTTGCCTTTGCGACCATCTTCGTTGTGTTGTTCACGACGCCCGCGTCTGAATTTGTTTCGCGCTTGAACGCCTTTGCGGTTGCGTCGGGCGGTGTGGAGAATTTCTACCAAACGGCGGTAGACGCGGTGAAAGCGGCGGGCATCGACCTCAATCCGCCTTTCAGTTTGATGGCTACCTTGCTCGTTGCGCCCATCGCATGGACTTCTTTGCAATGGGCGACGTATTCCTCGCAACAGAACGGCGAGATCAAAGACGCGCGCAGTTTCAAATCGCAGGTCTTTATCATGGTCGGCTCGCTTGTTGCAACGGGACTTCTGCTTGCCCTGCTTGCGGTGGGCATCCAGCGAGTTGCCGGTTCCGAGTTCTCCTACGTGGCGGGCGCGGGCTATTGGTCATTGATCGCCGAGGCGAACATCAACGGATTCAATTTGTGGCCCCCGATCATCGCGGTCGCGTTGGCGGCAAGTCCGCTGGTGGTGTTGATCATCGGTTTGGGGTATCTGCTCAACGGTTTCCAGATCGTCTGCAACTGCTACATCGGCATGACGCGCGTGCTGGTCGCCATGTCGCTTGACCGCCTGCTTCCGGAATGGTTCAGCAAAGTGGATGAAAAGCGGCATACGCCGGTGAACGCGCATCTGGCATACTTCCTTGCCAGCATTCCGGTCATTCTCGCGTATAACCTTGTCCCCGGTTGGGTTGGTCTCACACTCGGCGTGACGTTCGGATGCGGGTATGTCTTTGTCATCACTTGCATCTCCGGCGCGCTCCTGCCATACCGCGCAAAAGAATTGTACGAGTCGTCGCCCGGCGCTCAATATAAACTCGGCAATCTGCCGATGATCACCGTGCTTGGCGTGCTCGGCGGGATATTGGGAATCATCATGGTTCTGGCTTTCCTGTTCGCTCCGCAATTAGGCGTTCTCGGAAACTGGAACTTCGAGAATTTCCCCTCCGGTGTGTGGGCTCAGATCATCGCCTTTGCGTTGCCCGTCATTTCGGCAGTGATCTACTTCATCATGAAGAACAACCAGAAATCCAAGGGCATCAACGTGGATTACGCTTTCAAGGAAATTCCGCCCGAGTAAAATTTGAGTTGCGGTTAGAATACGGTGGTCAGTGGGAGTTCCTCCCGCTGACCACCCTTGTTTATGCACCCCTCACAGTTTCTTCTCGATGAAACAAATCGTTTGATCTCTGCGGCTGACGACCAAACGATCCTCCTGCGCGTGCTAGGTGGTCTAGCGATCAAGATTCACCGCAACGGAGATCATCCGCTTTTTACCCGCGAGTATGGAGATCTCGATTTTGTTGTTACGGGAAAGCATCGCCGCGCATTCGAGAATTTTATGCCGTCCGCGGGGTATTCTCCGCACAAGCAATTCAACTTGCTCAACGGTACGACGCGGCAAATTTATTATCACGATGCAACCGGTATGAAAGTGGATATTTTTGTCGGCTCGTTTGCAATGTGCCATAGAATCCCATTAGAGGACCGACTCCATCTTCACCCGCTTACGATTCCCCCCGCTGATTTATTGTTGACCAAGGCACAGATCGCTGAGTTGAATCGCAAAGATGCGCTGGATATCGCTTCGCTTCTTCTCGACGTGGAAACTGGTTCAAGCGATGAAGCCATGATCAATCTGGATCGAATCGCGGAACTCTGCGGCAATGATTGGGGTTTATACAAAACAACATCCATCAATCTGAAACGCGTCAAGGAAATCGTAGGTGAGGAGTCGCTTGCGCTGGCTGAATCAGAACGAAGTCAGATTGAGAAGCGGATTGGTGAAATCCTGAGCGTGTTTGAATCCATGCCGAAATCCGTCCAGTGGAAGATGCGCGATAAAGTTGGCACGCGCGTCCGCTGGTATGAGGAGGTGGAGGAGGTGGCGCGATAAAGTAGTCTTGACAAATGGTTATCCGTGTTTGGATTGTTCAGTATATAATCGAGTTCGATGGAGAGCATGTGGCTCTCCACAAGTCAATTTATCTCAAAGGAGAGAGAATGAAGACCAGAAAGAGTTTGTTCAAGTTGTTCTCGTTGTTGCTTCTCGCCAGCCTTGCGCTCGCGGCATGCGGGCCCGCCGCAACGGAAGTTCCCGCCGCAACGGAGCCGCCTGCCGCGACTGATGCGCCAGCCACGGCGGCGCCGGCAACCGAGCCGCCTGCCGCCGACCCGATGGCGGATTTGATCGCCGCCGCGCAAGCGGAAGGCATGCTGACCACCATCGCTTTGCCGCATGACTGGTGTAATTACGGCGAAGCCATTGAAACCTTCAAGACAAAATATGGACTCGAAGTCAATGAATTGAATCCGGACGCCGGCTCTGGCGATGAGATCGAAGCCATCAAAGCGAATAAAGATAATCCCGGCCCGCAGGCTCCCGATGTGATTGACGTCGGGTTCGCGTTCGGTCCTTCTTCCAAAGCCGAGGGACTCATTCAGCCGTACAAAGTTTCCACGTGGGATTCGATCCCTGACGATGCCAAGGATGCCGAAGGCTACTGGTATGGCGACTATTACGGCGTGCTGTCTTTCCTTGTGAACACCGATGTTCAGCCGGATGTTCCGCAGGATTGGGCAGACTTGCTCGACCCCAAATACAACGGACAGATCGCGCTCTCCGGCGATCCCCGCACTTCGAACCAGGCGATTCAATCCGTTTTCGCGGCTTCCCTCGCCAATGGCGGCTCGCTTGATGATGCCCAGCCCGGTCTCGACTACTTCGCCCAGTTGAACTCGGCTGGCAACCTCGTCCCGTTGATCGCCAATAACGGGTTGGTCGCTACCGGTGAAACCGCCGTTCGCATTACGTGGGACTACAACGCCCTTTCTGCTATCGATTCCTTCGAAGGCAATCCTGCGGCTCAAGTGGTGATCCCCGCTTCCGGTCGTTTCGCTGGCGTGTACGTTCAGGCGATCAGCGCTTACGCTCCGCACCCGAACGCCGCTAAGTTGTGGATGGAATTCCTTTATTCGGATGAAGGTCAGACCATCTGGATGAAGGGCTACTGCCACCCGATCCGCGAACAAGACATGCGCGATCGCGGCGTGATCCCTGCCGACCTGCTTGCTAAGTTGCCTGATGTGTCCGGCGCAGTGTTCCCCACCGTTGCCCAGTTGGATGCTGCCAAGGCGCTCATCACCACGAATTGGGATGCGGCTGTCGGCGCTAACATTCAAGCCGCTCCGTAAGTAAACTTTCTGCTCTAAAAACGCGAGACCCTGCCGCATGGCAGGGTCTCGCACAATTGAAAAAGTTTGTTTGAGGACACTCTTGCCATGGCTCAAACTTCCATGACCCTTCCGAAAGCAAAAGAACCGTCAAACCTGAAAAACTGGCTGGGCGTATCCCCGTTTTTTTTGTTTGCCATCATGTTCATCCTGTTCCCATCGTTGTATCTTGTGGAAGGAAGTTTTTTCAATCAGGAGGGTCAGTTTACTCTTCAAAATTATGTTCTGCTTCTCCAGACCCCTGCAATTGTCAATGCGTACAAGCTGAGCATTCAAATCAGCGCGGCGACTGCAATCGGCGGCGGGATTTTTGGATTCCTGCTTGCCTACTCGATCACCGTCGGCGGCCTGCCGAGGCAGTTACGCTCAGCGCTGATCACCTTCTCCGGCGTTGCCTCGAACTTCGCCGGCGTTCCCCTGGCGTTTGCCTTCATCGCCACGTTGGGCAGGCGCGGATTTGTCACACTCCTGCTGAAAGACAACTTAAATATTGACTTATATCAAGCGGGTTTTGATCTATACACCTTTTGGGGGCTGACAGCAATCTATATGTTCTTTCAATTTCCATTGATGGTGTTGGTGATGGTCCCCGCCTTAGATGGTTTGAAGCGCGAGTGGCGCGAAGCCGCTGAAAATCTTGGCGCAAGCTATTTCCAATATTGGACGCGGGTCGCCATGCCGATTCTGCTCCCCTCCATCCTCGGTTCGATGATCCTTTTGTTTGGCAACGCCTTCGGAGCCTATGCCACCGCCTACGCGTTGACCGGCGGCAGGCTTGGCATCATCACCATACAGATCGGCGCGCAGATTCGCGGCGATGTGTTACACAACCCGGGGTTGGGGTATGCCATGGCAATGGGGATGGTCATCATCATGGCAATCTCGCTCGTCGGATATTCATGGCTTCAAAAGGTCTCCGAAAGGTGGTTGCGATGAGCGATACATCCTTTGATATTTCAGTTGATCAGGGCGAACCTGACAAAAAAACTCGGTCATTGTTGCGGATCGGCGGACGGTTTTGGAGTTGGGTGTGGTTCATCCTCGGCGCGATCTATTTCCTCGTGCCATTGTTCGCCACTTTGAGGCACTCGCTCCGCATGGAGCGGGATGTGCTCGGCTTCAAGGCATACGAACGCGCCTTCGAAGACCCAAGTTTTCTGGAAACCTTTTTATTATCAAACGCGCTGGCAGTTGCCACGATCTTGTGCAGTACCCTCCTGATCGTTCCCACCGCCTATTGGATTCGGTTGCGCCTGCCTCAAGCGAGGCGGATCGCGGAATTCATCACGCTATTGCCGTTCGTTATCCCAGCGATCATCCTCGTGTTTGGTCTTATCCGAACGTATAGCACGCATTTCACCATACCTTTTACCGATATTGAATTATTCCAGCCTTTGACTACGACAAAATTTGGAACGTATGCCTTGATCACGGCGGGCTACATGGTACTTGCCATGCCGTACATGTACCGCTCGGTAGACACCGGCATGCGCGTGGTGGACATCCGCACATTGACCGAAGCCGCCCAAAGCTTGGGTGCGGGATGGTTCACCATCATCACACAGGTAATTTTGCCCAATGTTCGGTCTGCGTTGTTGAGTGGAGCACTACTCACATTTGCCATTGTCGTCGGCGAGGTGACGTTAGCCTCTTTCCTTGGCGTGGATGCGTTCGGCCCGTATCTGTTTTTGATCGGCCAGCATAAAGCGTATGAGCCTGCCGCGCTGTCGTTTGTCACGTTCTTGATGACCTGGTTTGCCATGGGCATGATCCAATTTGTCACCGGCGGGCAGGGTCAAGCCACAGGCGCGCACTAAAGAAATTCGCAGCGGAGAATCCTAATGTCTTACTTGTCTCTTGAAAATGTGACCAAACAATTTGGCGATGTGGTGGTAGTCGATAAATTCAACCTCGGTATAGAGAAAGGTGAATTCGTGTCATTTCTTGGCCCATCAGGCTGTGGAAAGACGACGACGCTACGCATGGTTGCAGGGTTTGAACTTCCAACTTCTGGCAGGATTAC